>Ga0080006_1190713_pt1 | contig 374961 bp, 353 predicted proteins | sample RS3BMetagenome_FD_69209 | JGI IMG/M metagenome (GOLD analysis project Ga0080006, IMG submission 69209) | Ferric oxide microbial mat and aquatic microbial communities from Rainbow Spring, Yellowstone National Park, USA - RS3B (SPADES... ... | reverse complement strand
TGTGAATCCGCTTCGCGGGCCGCAGGGCGAGGAACGGATCCCGTCATTCCCCGTAACTCCTCGATAATCCCGCCTTTCCCGCCCGATCTCCCGCTGCCTCCTCACTATCTCCAAATCCCTGCCCGGTCGCCAGTTCCGGCACCGGGCGACCGGGCCGGCTGCCACCACCGGTCGGGTTCGTTCGGCGCCAGGTCTTGCGCGGTAAGGTACAATGGTCTAGGTATTAGGGAGAGATAAGGTGCTGGAGAGATCCGCCTGGGGACGCGCACTAATCATCCTTGGCGTGGTCGCGGTGGGCATGTGGGTGGTTCAACAGTTCTGGCTGCTGGCCGTCCACTTTGGCGACATCATCATCCTCTTCTTTCTTGCCTGGTTGCTGGCCTTTTGCCTCGCGCCGGTCGTTCGCAGCCTGCAGTTCAGCACGCCGCTGGGACGAGCTGGCTCGGCCGGTATCGTTTACCTCGTCTTGCTCGTCTTGCTGATTACCGTCGTCGTTCTGATCGTGCCGATCCTGGTCTTTCAGGTGTCGGGATTCGCGACTCAACTTCCCGCGCTGACCACGAAGCTCCCGGGGATGATCCGCGGAGTTCAGACGGCCCTGTCCAGTCGCGGCGTTCCGGTCGACCTGAGTGCTCCGAGCAGCACGACGCTTTCCCAGGAAGCCGGGCAACTCGGCGCGCAGCTCGTCGCCAACACGGTTTCGATCGCGAGCGGCGTCGCGTCCGGCGTTTTCAGCTTCGTGATCATCATGATCCTTTCGTTCTATCTGGTTGTCGACGGCGACCGGTTCGTTGTCGAGTTCCTCGATGCGGTTCCGTTGCACTACCGCGCGGACACCGAGCTGTTCTTCGAAAGCGTCCAACGAAGCTTTGGCGGATTCTTACGCGGAACGGCGATCCAGGCGGCAATTCTGGCGATTGGCACGGCCATCATCATGCTCGTGGCCGGAGTGCATTACGTCCTACTGGCGAGCGTCTTTGCCGGCGTCGTAATGGTGATACCGTTCATCGGGCCACTTCTCGCCCTGGTTCTGCCGTTGCTGATCGGGTTGTTCAGCGGCATGTCGACGTCCCAGCTCGTTGTTTACATCCTGGCGCTCGTCGCGCTCCAGATGCTGGTGATGAACGTCATCGCGCCGAAGGTAATGAGCGAGAGCGTCGGTCTTCACCCGCTCTGGGTCTTTGCGGCGTTGCTCATCGGAGCAAAGGAGGCCGGGATCGCCGGGGCAATCTTCGGCGTGCCGGTCGCCGCGGTCGTCTACGCGAGCGCGCGCATTCTCTTGCGGCGCTGGCGGGTGATCGAGTCGGCACCCAGCGAGGTGACGATAATCGCCGCCGAGTTGAGTGGAGGAACCTATCCCAAACAGCAGGTTCGCGTCGAGCGGCTGGGAGCCAGCGTGAGCAGCGCGGTCTACCGACTTTTTCACGGGCGTCGAGCCTGATGCGCGTTCTCTTCATGGGGACACCGGATTTCGCGGTCCCGTCCCTCCAGCGCCTGGTCGCCAGTGGATTCGACGTCGCGGCGGTTGTCACGCAGCCGGATCGTCCGGTGGGGCGCGGCGGGCGGGTACAGCCGCCCGCGGTCAAATCAGCGGCACTCGCGCTCGGGCGGACCGTCCTGCAGCCAGAGCGGCTGCGTGACCCAGCGACGCTCGAACTCTTCCGGTCGCTGGCGCCGGACGTGATCGTCGTGGTGGCGTACGGACGGATCCTCCGACGCGACATTCTTGACCTGCCCCCGCTCGGCTGCGTGAACGTCCATCCTTCCCTGCTGCCTCGGTTACGTGGCGCGTCGCCCATGCAAGCCGCGATTCGCGAGGGGCTGGCGACGTCCGGGGTGACGATCATGCTCATGAATGAGCGGATGGATGCCGGGCCGATTCTATCGCAGTTATCCGCACCGATCTTTCCGGATGATACCGCGGCGTCCTTGAGCGCGCGCTTCGCCACGCTGGGCGCCGACCTCCTGGTGGATACTGTTCAACGCTGGGCGTCCGGGGCGATTCAGCCGGTCGCCCAGGACGACGGGGCGGCAACCTATTGCCAACCGCTCCGCAAGGAAGACGCCAACGTCGATTGGGGACAGCCCGCCGAAGTGATCGCTCGGATCAGCCGCGCTCAGACCCCCTGGCCCGGGTGCCAGAGCAGATGGGCCGGCACGGCGGTGCAACTCTTCGGACTCGTCGCCCACCCAGAGTGGAAGGGGTCGGAGCCACCGGGCACGGTCGTTCTCTTACCCGCGTCGACGCGGGCTCTGCCTCTCCTCGCCGTTGCCACGGCGGACGGCGCCGTGGCGATACCGCTACTTCAACTGCCGGGAAAGCGTCCCCTGCCCGCCGCTGACTTTCTCCGGGGGCAGCCACGTTTCGTTGGGGCGCGACTCGGTTCGTAGATCGCGCATCCGGCGACGGCCGCGGCCAGCGGGGTTTCCGCTACACGTAAATCGGTTTTCGCCAGCAGGCGTACCGATTTTCCCGTCCGCGAACGACGTCGTGATAGTAGGCTTCGATCCGGGTGGTGACTGGGCCAATCTGACCGTCGCCGACGACGTAGTCGTCGACGGACGTCACGGCGCGCACCTCGGCTCCGGTGCCGCAGAAAAAGACCTCGTCGGCAATGTATAACTCGGTGCGATCGATCTCCCGCTCCGCGGTCGGAATCTCCAGAACTTCTCGACAGAACTGCAGAATGCTCTTTCGCGTGATGCTTTCGAGAATGCCGCTGGTTAAACTGGGAGTAATCGCCACACCGTCACGGACAATGAAGAGGCAGGAGGCGGCCCCTTCGGTAACCTTACCTTGCGGATTGAGCAAGATTGGCTGGTCGAACCCGCGCATCGTTGCTTCAATCAGCGCCATGCGGCTGTTCTGATAGTTGGAGATGCACTTGATCCGGGGCGACAGTTGGTTGTCCGAGATGCGATCCCAGGAACTGACGCAAGCTCGTAACCCCTGGCCTTTTCCCAGGCCGGACGTGAACGGGGCCGTGGTGATGATCACACTGGTGCGGCTGTCCAGGTTGGTGCCGAACCAGGTACCGTCGGCGTGATAGGCCAGAGGTTTGACGCGGCAGTCTTCGTGGTTGCCGTTCATGCGCAGGAGTTGCGCCGAGGCGTCGACGAGTTGTTCGACTGAATACTGCTGTTCCATGCGCATCAATTTCATCGAGTCGCGGAAGCGCGCGTAGTGTTCGGCGAACTGTAATCCGTATAGTTGCTCGCGGTCCTTATTCAAGTACGCGCTAATTCCCTCGAATACCGCGCCCATCGTCGACCAACCAAGCGCGGTCACGTGCACGGTTGCGGTCTCCCAAGGAATCAACGCCCCGTCGATCCAAACAAACTTGCTCGGTTGGTTGACTGCCATGTTTTCCCTCGCTGTCGTCCGTACCTCGATCCCGCCGCCGCCAGGATCATTGGCTTGGGCCCGAAGTCTCTCGGCATTTTAGCGTATTTCCGGATCGCTCGATAGGGCGGATTACCCCAAACCAAACGGACATCAGCGGTATCCGGGGCCGCCTGGTAACGAAGTTGCATTGATTTCTCCTCCGTCCGCCGTTACTTGGTAAGCAATCGAGGCGACCGAGGCGGACATCCGAAACGAAACGCTGGCCCAATTCGTCGCGCCTGCCCACTGTCCGCAGCGTAGAGGAGACGATCGATGTTCAGTCACTCGCTCCGCATCGGCAAGGTTTTCGGAATCGACATCTGGATCAACTGGAGTTGGCTCATTATCTTCATCTTGATTACCTGGTCGCTGGCGACGGCGTTCTTTCCGGCGACCTATCCCGAGATGTCGACGGCTGCGTTCTGGATCGTCGCGGTTATCAGCACCGTTCTTCTCTTCGTTTCGGTCCTCCTCCACGAACTTGGCCACTCGGTGGTTGCCAAGAGGGAGGGCATTCCGGTACACGATATCACGCTCTTTGTCTTTGGCGGCGTGTCCGACATCGAGCAGGAGCCCTCGTCGTGGTCGGACGAACTGAAAATGGCGATCGCGGGACCAGCAATCAGCCTTATGATCGGAATCGTTTCGTGGATTCTCCTCTCGGTCTTCAGGACTTCCGCGCCGCAATCGATTCTGGCCACACTATTCGCCCTGTTCTTCTACAACATCGCGCTGGCAATCTTTAATATGATCCCGGGCTTCCCCCTGGATGGCGGCCGAGTATTTCGAGCAATCGTTTGGGGTGTCACCGGCAGTCTCCGCGAAGCGACCACGATCGCGACGGCGGTGGGCCACGTTTTTGCGTACCTGTTCATCTTTGGCGGACTTTTTCTTGCGTTAGCTGGTGACTTTCTCAGTGGCATCTGGCTGGTCTTCATCGGCTGGTTTCTCAACACGGCTGCTTCGGCGAGTCAGCAGCAAGTCCAGGTTGATAGTCTGTTGCGCGGGGCGACGGTAAGTTCGGCGATGCAGGCCAATCCGACCGCGGTGCCCGCCAGCACGAGCGTTCACGAATTCGTCGAACATTATGTTCTCGGTCAGAACTTGCGGGCACTACCGGTCGTGAGTTCGGGAAACCAGCTGGCCGGATTGATAACCCTGGCGGACGCGCGCGCCGTATCGCGCATCGACTGGGACACCACCGCGGTCGACCGAGTCATGCGACGGTCTCCGGACTTGACGGTCGCGACGCCGGACGAACCACTCAGCCAGGCGCTAAAGGATTTGTCCGAGCGCAATATCAATCAGATGCCCGTCGTTCGTAACGGCGAACTGGTCGGTATGCTGACGCGTGCCGACATCATTCACTACATGCAGGTTCGCGAGGAGGTTCAGCGGGCGGCCTAGGCAGTCCCTTGCGGTAAAGTTACTTTCGAACCTCCGTGCTATACTTGGGGAGCCGCGACACTGAGTATCCGGAGGACAAGTGGGAGAGAAAATGTCCCCCCGCGAGCGCATGTGGGCTACGCTACGGGGAGAAACCGTCGATCGCCCGGCCTGGAGTCTCTGGCGTCACTTTTACGAGACCGAGGCTACCGTGGAAGGGTTAGCCGAGAGTATGCTTGCCTTCCAGCGAGAGTACCACTTTGACTTTATGAAAGTGAATCCCCGGGCCCAGTATCACGTCGAGGATTGGGGCCTGAGGCTTCGCTACAGTGGTAGCGCGTTCGAGGCCCCGACGGTATACGAGTGGCCGATCAAGACCGCGGCCGACTGGCGCAAAATCGAGCCCTTGTCAATCGATCGCGGCGTCCTCGGCGACCACCTGCGGGCCCTCCGGATGATCGGGTCCGACTTGCAGGGGGAAATTCCGTTCATCATGACGGTGTTCAATCCGCTGTCGCTCGCCGGACGACTAGTTCCGAACGAGGCTACTCTCAAGAAGTACCTCGCCGAAGCGCCGGATCTGGTGCGTGGAGCGCTGGAGGCGATTACCCAAACCTTCGTCGCCTATACCGGGGCAATCCTCGAGACCGGGGCGAGCGGGCTGTTTTTTGCCACCACGACCTGGGGCAGCCGTGACCTGATGAGCGCGGAGGAGTACGAGATCTGGGGCCGGCCCTACGACCTACGGGTTCTCGCGGCGGCACAGAGTGCCGAATTCAACCTTCTGCACGTCTGCGGCGATCACAACCGGCTGCTTGATCTCGGAAACTATCCGGTGCATGCCTACAATTGGGCGGCGACGTCTCCGACCAATCCCTCGGTGGCCGACGCCGCGGGTCGCGTCGGCGGCACGCTGATCGCGGGGATCAGCCGCGCGGCCCTGCTGGCCGGCGATACCCGCTCGGTACTGGCGGAAGCGCGCCGAGCACGCGAGCAAAGTGGCGGGAAACACTGGATCCTGGGACCGGACTGCTCGATTCAGCCAGAGTCGCGCCGAGAGAATATCCTGGCTCTGCGAGAGTTTCTGGCCAACGGTTCGTAAATGGCCGGCTTAGGTGACGTTGATCCAGCAATCGAGTCGCCGGCGGAACTCACCGAACGCCGCCGTTTGGTCTGGGACAACTGTTTGAACGTTCGCGACCTGGGGAATTTACCCAGCCGCGGCGGCCGGCGAACCGTATCCGGTCGGTTGGTGCGCGCCGACGCTCTGAACTTACTCGCCGAGTCCGGTCGCCAGGCGCTCGTCGACTACGGTATTCGAACGATCATCGACCTGCGCCTACCGGACGAATCGCGCGCGTATTCGTACGCGTTCGCAAAGCCCGGTCCTCACGGCATAAGTTATCACCAGATTTCGTTTATCGACCCGGTGCGCTTTGGGGAGAGTGCTCCGGCCGCCTCACTCGCGGACGACTATCGGGGCATGCTGGAGCGGTTCGGCCAGCGCGTGGTCCAGGTCCACAAGACGATTGCAAACGCGCCGGACGGCGGGGTGGTTTTTCACTGCGCCGCCGGGAAGGATCGGACCGGTTTGATCGCGGCGCTGCTTTTGGATCTGGTGGGCGTCTCACCCGACATCATCGCGGCGGATTACGCTATCAGTGGTGAATGGCGCCAGCCGGCGACCGAGGAATGGCTGGCCAGTGGACCGGGTACGCGAGCCGAACGCGAAGCCGCGGTGAGCTTTTACTGGCCGCATCCGGAGGTTATGCTCAGCGTCCTCGCCTATCTCCGGCGCGAATACGCGGGTGCCGAAGGCTACCTTAGCCACAACGGCTTGACCGACGCGGAAATGCGCCGCCTAACCGAGCGGATCCTTTAGTCGGGCGCTCACGAAGGACGACCGGCGCTTCCTTCGTCGAGCGCTCGCCGCAGCCAGTGTTCGGTGATCTTTCCCTCGAAGCGCTTGCCGTTTGCGAACTCGACGACCGGTATGACGTACTGGTAGCGTTCAAAGGCAATCGGATCGGCGGTGATGTCGCGATAGGTAACCTGGAGTGGGTAGTCGCGGGAGAGGCGCTCGAGGACGGCCTTCGCCCGATCGCAAAGGCAGCAGTCGGCCTTTCCCCACAGGGTGACTCCGACTGGTTGAGCCGGGTGGGCGGGCTTAGCCCGGGAACCGAAGAAGCGCTGAATCATCGTCCTCTCCCGTGGAGTGGGGCCGGCCGACTGAGCCAGCCAACTAGACCGTGGCGGCAATCGCTCATTCGCCGCCGGCAAATACCTGAAAGTGCTGAACGTTCGGGGTACCGGTCATGAATTGAGCCCATTGCGCGCGCCATTCCGGGAATAGCGGCCCCTGACGAAAGCCGGTCGTGTGATCTTCGAGCGTCTGCCACTTGATGTACAGGACAAACCGATTGGGATCCTCGACCCCTTGCAGGAAGTTGCTGTCGAGGTAGCCTTTGGCCTGGGAAATGATCGCGCGGGCCGCGGTGAGCCCCTTGCGCAGGTTTTCGGCTTCGCCCGGCTTGGCTTCAAGAATCGCGACTTCGACGACCATAAGTCCTCCGCGAGATGATGCGCCGGAGTAGCACCGCTGGGTCCTCGTGCCGTCGACGCTCCGGACAGTAGTGTAGGGCAGATCCAGGAGTTTTGCCAGGTTCCCCACCAAATAGGCCACCCACCTTGATTCGCGTATGCGGTGGGCGCAGGGCATCCGTCATGGTTGGCCGCCTTGATGGCCGGGTCACCCGGTCATAAGATGCCAAGCGTCTAGAAACGAGGTAAGGATGACTTGCAGGCTCAGGGCCACCTGGATGATCGCCAGAACCGCGGCCAGGATCTCCAAAAATACCCCCAATGACCGCAAGATGCGCTGGGCCAACAGCATAGCAACCAGGTTTACCAGCATGATCGCCAAGACGATGAGGCCGATTCGTAGTTGGTCCTCGGCATTTCTACCCAGTGCCTCGAAAACGATGACGGCCGCGATGCCGTACGGAGTCACGATGGTGGGAAAGGCGAGGGGTGTCAGCGCCAGACCGAGAGTCGGCGTCGGGCCCTCGCGTTCGCTCGGCACCGGCGGTTTGAACTCCTGGAGGATGGGTGGCAATGCGACGAGAAAAAGGACGATTCCGGCGGAGAGGGCCAGGACGGAAACTGGGATTCCGTAACGCGCCAGTAAGCGCTCCCCGAGGAAACCGGCAATCAGCAAGGCAAATAGGGAATAAACGATCGCCAGAATGGCGAGCCGTCTAGCGAATCTCAGATCAGTCCCCCGGGTAATTCTTGCGAAAGGGCCGATGATCTTGAAGGGCCCGAGCATCAGAAAAAGAACAGTCAAGACCTCCTCGGAAGACAAGGGTTTCATGGGCGATTGCTGACCTCCGCGCCGATTTGGCAACTGGCCTGGAGCAGCAACGAAAGGCGAAAGGCGATCGCGCACTCCGACTGCGTCATTGCCTGTACCCTGAACGCACCTTCCGCCCGCGAAGTCGTTGTGGGGGCCAGAGGGTCAGCAGTTGGGGCGGCCAACTGACCTGTCCGACGAGCGAAGAAGGCAATCAGGATGCCAACCGTCGTGACGTCAGGCCGCGTTGACGCGAGGCTAGATAGTGACGAGTTCGATCTACGTGTAGCGACAGTTATTTGTCTTGACACCTAGTAACCCTAGGCATAGAATGGCCAGGTATGAAGGGTGAAATTCTCAAAGGTCATTTGGACCTGTTGCTGCTTTCCGTCGTTCAGGCGGGGGTGGATCACGGCTACGCCATCGCGGAGGAGCTTCGTCGGGCGAGCACGGGTGCTTTCGATCTTCCGGAGGGAACGATCTACCCCGCGCTGCACCGCCTGGAGGCCGGGGGATTTTTGGAGAGTCGCTGGCAGCCCGTCGCTGGCCGTCCGCGTCGGGTATATAACCTCAGCCCGCTCGGCCGGGCCGAACTGGCGCGGCAGCGGGAACTCTGGGAGAGGTTCGTCGCGGGAGTGAACGCGGTGATCGGGAGGGCAGCGTGCGGCGATACCGCTTGATCGAAGCCTATCTGGCGCGCCTCCAGGAGGCGCTCGGGCGGGACGCGCCCCGGACGGAACGCGTCCGGGATGAGATCAGGGATCATCTTCTCACCGCCCTGGAAGCGGAATTGCGGCGGGGCGCGGCGCCGGAGGTCGCGGAACAACGGGCAATCGAGCGTCTCGGTAGCCCGGAAGTTATCGCCAGGCAATTTCGGTCGGCGTGGCCGGGCGGCGAGCGACCGGCTGGACGGAAGGGCGTCGTCAGAAAAGGCACCCGAAAATTAGCGAGCGCGCGGAGGTTAAAAGTGACTGGCGATAGTATGACACCTCACCCGGTGCCGAGGCTGTGTTCATTCTGTGGCTTGGGCGACAATCTCGTCGAGCGAATCGTCGCGGGACCGGACGAAGTCGCCATTTGCAGCGGCTGTCTTGAGCAGGCGACTGAGATCATAGCGAGGGAAAAACCCTCCGGTTCTACTCGTCCGGACTCGGCCGTGGCGAGGTCAACGCCGACCGGCTACGCCTGCTCGTTTTGTGGGCGACCGCACCACGCGGTGGAAAGACTGGTCGCCGGACCCCGCTTCGTCTTCATCTGCGACCGCTGCGTGGTGCGCTTCACCGCCTCAGTTGCTCCGATCTAGCTTTCCTCACGGACGGTGGCTGGCGCGTCCTGACCGATCAGCACGTCGAACCGCGCCTCGTCCAAAACGGTGACGCCGAGTTTGCGGGCCTTTTCGAGCTTGCTCCCCGGCGATTCTCCACACAGCAGATAAGTGACCTTGGAACTGACCGAGTCGGCGACCCGTCCGCCGTGCCGTTCGATCAACTCCTCGAAGTACTTGCGCGGATGGGAGAGCGTCCCGGTGATCACGACCGAAGCCCCCGAAAGCGCGCCGCCAGACCCTCGGGGTTGGACGGTGGCCGGGGCGGTGCCGATTCCGAGCGACGTCAGGTCGTCGACCAGGGCCCGGTTGTCGGGTTCGGCGAAGAACCCACGGATACTCGCCGCGACCGACGGGCCAATTCCTTCGAAACTGTTCAGTTCCTCGTCGCTCGCCGTCGCCAGGTCTGCGAGAGATCTGTAAGCGCTTGCCAGGAGCTGCGCCGTTTCTCGGCCGACCTGGGGGATTCCCAGGGCGTCGATGACCCGAGGCAAGTCGGCGGACCGGGATCGCGAGATATTCGCGACAAGCTTCTCGGCGCTCTTCTCGGCGAAGCGCGGCAGCGACAGGATCTGCTCCTTGGTCAGCCGGTATAGATCGGCCGGCGTTTGAATGAGCCCCGCGGCCAGCAGACTTTCGATGACCGCCGGTCCCATGCCGTCGATGTCCATGCGATCGCGTCCGGCAAAATGCTCGATCCGCTGCGCCCGCTGTGCCGGACACCGGCTTGGCGAGTTGGAGCAGCGGATCGCGACTTCGTCATCCACCTGTCGCACCGGCGCGCCGCAAGATGGACACGTCTCCGGCATATTCCAGATCACCTCGCTGCCGTTACGACGCTCGACGACCGGAGTGACGATCTCCGGAATCACCTCGCCGGCCCGGCGAATCACCACGGTGTCGCCGACCCGCAGATCCTTTCGGGCGATCTCGCGCGCGTTGTGCAGGGTTGCCCGGCTCACGAGCACCCCACCGACGTTGACCGGTTCGAGCTCGGCGACTGGAGTCAGGACGCCGGTGCGTCCCACCTGGACGTTGATCGCCTTGAGGACGGTAAATGCCTCTTCGGGGGGATACTTGTAGGCGACGGCCCAGCGCGGCTCGCGGCCGACAAAGCCCAGTTCAGCTTGCGCGGCGAGCGAGTCCACTTTGATCACCACGCCGTCGGTGTCGAACGGGAACGCGTGTCGCCCTTCGGCCATCTCCCGAACGTAGGCGAGCGCGTCTTCCAGGCCGGCGGCGTGGCGATTCGCGGCGGTTACCGGGAATCCCCAGTCGCGCAGCCGCGTCATCAACTCGGTCTGCGACTGCACCGGCAAACCGTCCGGGGCGAAAGCGGAGTACGCGAAGAAGCGCAGCGGGCGACTGGCGGTGACCTTCGCGTCCAGTTGGCGAAGCGAGCCGGCCGAGGCGTTGCGCGGGTTTGCCTTGGGGGCTTCGCCGGCCGCGACAAGCGCCTCGTTCAAAGCCAGAAACGCCGCGCGGTCCATGAGAACTTCGCCGCGCACTTGAAGGATCGGCGGTGGGGTTCCGGAAAGAGCCAGCGGGATCGCGTGAATCGTTCGCACGTTCGCGGTGACGTCCTCGCCCACCATGCCGTCGCCGCGGGTCGCTCCCTGGACGAGAACGCCGTTCCGATAAATCAGACCGATCGACACCCCATCGAACTTCGGCTCGCAGTGGTAGGCCGGCGCTTTGCCAAGCAGGTCGGTAACCCGCTGATCGAAGCGGCGTAGCTCATCTTCCGACATGACGTTGCCGAGCGACAGCAGCGGGCTCAGGTGGGTGACCTTGTTGAAGCGCTCCGCGGGCGCGCCGGGAACCCGCCGGGTGGGCGAGTCCGGAAGAACCAGCGCCGGATGGGCCTCTTCCAACGCCTTCAACTCGCGCATCGCGGCGTCATATTCGGCGTCGCTCAAGATGGGCGCGTCGAGAGTGTAATACGCGTAGTCGGCAGCGCGGATCTGATCGACCAGCGCGCGGAGGCGCTTTTCAATCGAGCGGTGCACGTCGTCTTCGGTTGGCAAGGGTGAAGCGATCACGGCGTTCTCCTGGTCGCCCGGCTCCGGCGAACTATCCCTGGATTCGAACATTTGATCTTTCTTCATGGTAACGCATGTTCGCCGACACGTCGAGAAAAACCGTGTAAAAGTCGCCGCTTGCCCGGCTCCAAGCAGCGTGCTATCATCCCGACCCAGCGCTCCCCGGCGCTAAAGCGGTGACCATAAGGAGGAAACCGGTGAAGATCACCCGGGTAGAAACGATTCCCGCGTCGGTTGGACGGCGCATCTACGTTTACGTCAAGATCCACACGGACGACGGAATTGTTGGAATCGGCGAAGCCGCTTGCTCCGGCAAGGAGCACGCGTTGTACGGCGCGATTCAGGATCTCGAGAAATACCTCATCGGCGCGAACCCCTTTGAAATCGAAAAACTCTGGTCGCTGATGTATCGCCACGCCTTCTGGCGCGGCGGACCGGTTCTCTGCGGTGCGCTGTCGGGAGTCGAGCACGCGCTCTGGGACATCAAAGGCCGAGCCCTCAACGTGCCGGTGTACGAACTCCTGGGCGGTCGCTATCGCCAGAAGGTGCGGGTCTACACCTGGATCCACGGCGATTCGCCCGAGAGGTGCGCCGAAGCGGCGATTCGGCTCCGCGAAACTGGTTGGCGAGCGCTCAAGTTCTGCCCGTTCGACGGCTGTGGAGCGGATTTCAACCTCGCGCACGGCAAAAAAGTCGAAGCGAAGGTCCGAGCGGTTCGCGAGGCGGTCGGCGACGACTTTTCCATCGCGGTCGACGGCCACGGTCGGCTCAATCCGGTGAACGCCATGGAAATGGCGAAGCGGATCGAGCCATACGGGATCATGTTCTTCGAAGAGCCGGTGCTGCCGGAGTATCCGGAAGCGATGGCCGAGATTCGCCGAGTTGCCCGGATTCCGATCGCGACCGGCGAGCGCCTGTTCACCCGCTATCCTTTCCGCGATTTGCTGACGAGGCAGGCCGTGGACGTGGTTCAGCCGGACATCTGCACCGTGGGCGGCATTATGGAAACCCACAAGATCGCGACCATGGCCGAAGCCTTCTTCGCCTCGGTCGCACCGCACAACCCGCTTTCTCCGCTGTCGACCGTGGTCTGCTTGCACCACGATAGCGTCGCGCCGAACTTCCTGATCCAGGAGACCTCCGCGAATCCCGGTCGCGAGAACATTCTGACGACGTACGTCGAAGTCGTCCAGGACGGGTACATGGTGCCGCCAAGCGGTCCAGGCTGGGGCGTGGAGTTGAACGAAGACTTTCTGCGGTTGTCACCGCCCCGCGCCGACGGCACGTTCTCGTTCCAGTTTGCCGAGGATGGGTCGATCGTGGATTTGTAGCTGGTCCAAAACGACGTTACTCCACTTGCCGCAAGAGAGTTAAGGCCACGGAGGCCCACCGCTACGCATTGCCTGGCGGAGCAGTCGCCGTTGCTCACGATACGGTTGCCGGTTCATTCCAAGGCAGCGTACGGTGACACGTCCGGTCGCCGTCAGGCCAAGAATCTCTTCAAAATTTTCGCTGAATGCGAAGTGATCGTACCAGTCGTGAAGTCGCGGCTGATAGAGCGGGGCGGAGAATCCGGTGAGGAGGTCAACTCCGTCGATATGATCGCGCTTGCGAGCGTTGCAAGCGGTGCAAGCGGCGGCGAGATTCGTCGGACTGTGCAAGCCAGAGCCGCCTCCTAGATCGTCCCAGCGTGAGAGTGGAATGATGTGGTCGGGTTCCAGCCACCACCCGCGCATCCGGCAATACTCGCAGCAATACCCGGCTCGACGTAGTACGTACTCCCGGACTGCCTTGGCAACTCCCGGCACCGATCAGTCCGTGTCAGCCGTTCGTTGGCGAATCCACTCCCGAAGACGCTGCGCTGCAATGCGCGCTGACTCCCGTTCGAGACGATCGAGTTCTCGTGCCTCGTCAGTCGTGAGAGCGCGTTCTTCCATGGTCTCTACGAGGGCCTGCAACCGCAAGACGTGTTCGTCCGTGAACGCGGCCCTTATGAACTGCCGCTGCTCTACTTCGCGATTCCGATCAGTGGGAGACGGCTCGGCGGGGCGGTTCGAGGATGCCCGGACCGTGTGGAGATAGTCTAGAAGGCCTTTGCGAACAACCATGGTCCGTCCGCCGAGCTTTACGGTCTCCAGCTTCCCATCGGCGGCCCAATTCTTGATTGTTTGGATGCTCACGCCGAGGGCGCGTGCTGCTTGACCGGTCGTTAGAAGGTCTTTCGGTTTTCGAAGAATCGGCTCGTTCAGCGATTCTTCGACGTACCGGATCAGATTCTCCAGAGACTGCGCAACCTGGGTGCGTCCCTGAGCGCGCAGGTCTTCGACAACGTTACTTGCCTGGCGGAGATCGCTGGCTGATACCATGTTTTCCTCCCATCAACTCATAATAGTGCAAACACTGTAAATACCGCAAATCTGTCGCCAATCAGCAATTCGGCGAGGCCGTTGTGCGATGGTGCCGCGCGAGGAGACATTTCCCGTACCGGTCGTGGTAATGACCCGCCAGCGGACGAAAGGCCACATCGGCATCCCCTACATCAGCGACAGCTGGGAGCACTACGTGACGACCATCACGACCACCTATTGCGAACGCGCACCGTCGGGGTAACCGTTCAGGGGGTCTAGCGAGGCAATCGGGCGGGTGGTAGGATAGGGGCATGGACGAGCAGCCGACCTTACCTGCCGACGTTCGGGTTTCCCTCCCGCCGGTGGTGCAAGCCTATCTGGCCTACCAAGAGACCCAAATCGCGTTGCTGCGGGAGCAAATCGTCGCGTGGCAGAGCCAACTCGGCAAGCTCCAGTTACAGCTTGCCGACGCCAAAGGGCGCAAACTGCCCCACTCCGGCAACTCGTCGCGTCCACCCTCCAGTGACCCGCCCGACGCCCCTGCCCGCCCGAAACGTCCGCCGAGTGGACGCAAACGGGGAGGACAACCCGGCCACCGGGGACACCAACGGATCCAACTGACGGAAGAGGACCTGGCGGCGATCGTGCCCCATCGTCCCCACCAGTGCCCGGCCTGTACCTTCCCGCTCGCCGATGATCTCCCGACCGAAGGCAATCCCCAGCGGATCCAGGTCTGGGAGATTCCTCCGATTCATCCCGAGGTGAGCGAACACCGCGGCTACGCGGTGCGCTGTCCCCATTGTGACGTTCTGGTTCCGGCCCCGGACCTTCCCTCAAGCGCGTTTGGCCCGCGTTTGACGGCGGTGGGCAGCCTCCTCACCGGGCGGTATCGTCTGAGTGTGCGCGAGACGGCGGGAGTGTTCGACGACCTGCTGGGCGTGCCCGTCGGTATCGGGAGCGTGAGCGGACTGTGTCGGGAAGTGAGCGCGGCGGTCGCCGAACCGTACGAAGCGGTGCAAGAGGCGGTGCACGAGCAGGAGACGGTCAACGTCGACGAGACGGGAGGGAAACAAGCCGGGGATCGTCGGTGGTTATGGGTCGCGCTCACCACACTCGGCACCCTCTTCCTGGTCGCCCAAAGCCGCAGCGCCAAAGTCTTGACGCTCTTGCTCGGCGAGAACTACCCGGGCATCGTCGGTTCGGATCGGTATCGGGCCTACCTGAGTATCCCGACCGACCGTCGCCAAATCTGTTGGGCGCATCTGAAGCGGGATCTGGCCGCCTTCGCCGAGCATGGGGGACCGGTCGGTGACTGGGGCAAAGAGGGCATCGGCTTCCTGACCAAGATCTTCGCGGCCTGGCACCGCTTCCAAGACGGCACCGGGGATCGGAGCGGGTTGCACGCGCAGATTGACCTCATCCGCCAAGACTTCCGCGCCTTCCTGGAACGGGGGACGGAGGTGCCGTCCTGGAAAGTCCGGGGCTTCAGCGCGGATTTGCGGAAGTTGGAAAGCGCCCTGAGGACGTTCGCGTCGGTGGAGGGGGTGGAACCGACCAATAATGCCGCCGAGCGCGCGTTACGGCCCGCGGTCTTATGGCGCAAGGGCTGCTTCGGTGCGGACAGCGACGACGGCAATCAGTTCGTCGCGCGCATCCTCACCATCGCGGCAACCTGCCGCCAGCAGAAACGCCAGCTCCTCACTTACCTCACGGAGAGTGTCACGGCCCACCGGTCGGGCTACCCCGTCCCCTCGCTGGTCGCGGCTCCTCGACCGGTCGGTTAGCGGCGTGAGGCGAGTGCAAGACAGTGAGCGAACGGATCTACGTCGACTTCAACACGCTCAATCAGGACTTCTGGAGCGACGAGCGGAGGGTGCGAATTAACAGCCGTGCCGAGCGACCGAACTTGCGGGACGGGCAGAGAGTAGTGGTCTACGACGAGGAGTTCGAGGTCGAGGCGACCCTGGAATACGACTCCAAACACGGTGTCTGGTGGGCACGGCCTGACTGGTCCACCCGCCGTGATCTACCTGACCCACGACTACGTGGCCCGCAGTCCCCGTGAACGGGTACCGGTGCAGAGTCAGCTCAACAGCGGCAGCTTAGCAACGTCGAGGAGCGCAAACCGATGCGTGAGAAAACCAATGACGACGCCATCCGAGCTTGGTCAACCGCAGGTCATCGGGCCGGTGAGTTTGGAGAGGAGGGGGATTTCGCACGCCAATTCCTTCTCAATCCCGCTATCTTCGATCTTCTGGGAGATGTCAACGGTAAGTGGGTGCTCGACGCTGGCTGCGGGCAAGGGTATTTGAGCCGCCTACTCGCGCGAAAGGGAGCGCGAGTAACGGGAGTCGAGCCTGCTGACGGCTGGTATACCTATGCTCACGAACGCGAGCAGCGCGAGCAGCTTGGCATCCGGTACATCAAGGAGGATCTGTGTCTCCTGACCGATGTGGAGGGGGGATTCGATGTCGTGGTCGCGAATATGGTACTCATGGACCTCGCTGACTTGGTCTCGGCAACGCGGAACTGCATCGCCGCACTGAAACCAGGAGGGCTCTTTGTTTTCTCGCTCCTCCATCCTTGCTTTGAAGATCCCGGATCAGAGTGGGCGAAGAAACGATTTGTCGAGGTGCATGAATACCTGTCCGATTATGTCCGCGAGCAGACCTTTGCACCTCTTTTCCACCGTCCGCTGAGCACCTATCTCAATCTCGTCGTCGATAGCGGTGCGACCATCCGCCGTGTCATCGAGCCACGACTATCGCCAGAACTTGCCAAACTGATCGAGAATGATCGGGATGTTCACGTCCCATCCTTTCTTGTCATTGCCGCTTCGAAGGAAGGTAGGTGAGGCGTTCTCCCGTCGCCTTTGCTCCTCAGTTCCCTCGCTCGTCGCTATCCCCTGAACGATTACTTGTTTTCAATCTTTAGCTTATTGTCTTCTTTTGGATTTTCCATTATTCTCACCTCCTTATCCAACCAAGTATACAGACAACCGTCTCCTATGAAAATAGATCAAAAACCTTGCAAGGTGGAATCGAATCTGGCAGACTCTAAGTATCTTCGGTGTGAGGTGATAGCACTGACCTGGCTCCTCGCCAGGCTCCTGAAACCTATCCCTTGTGGCACGTGACTGTGACACAAACTTTTATATTTTCGCAAGGGATATTATTCCCGGACCGTAGCACGTGCGGAGCGGGAGATCGCAAAAAGCTATAGAAGTGTCACAGGGGCTGGTCGCAAGATCGGCCCCTCTTTATTGTCCACTACTTATGAGTAGCGTTTCGTTCTTCGAAGAGCCGGTACTGCCGGAGTATCCGGAAGCGATGGCCGAGATTCGCCGAGTTGCCCGGATTCCGATCGCGACCGGCGAGCGCCTGTTCACCCGCTATCCTTTTCGCGATCTGCTGACGAGGCAGGCCGTGGACGTGGTTCAGCCGGACATCTGCACCGTGGGCGGCATCATGGAAACCCACAAGATCGCGACCATGGCCGAAGCCTTCTTCGCCTCGGTCGCACCGCACAACCCGCTGTCTCCGCTGTCGACCGTGGTCTGCTTGCACCACGATAGCGTCGCGCCGAACTTCCTGATTCAGGAGACCTCCGCCAATCCGGGTCGCGAGAACATCCTGACGACGCACGTCGAAGTCGTTCAGGACGGGTACATGGTGCCGCCAAGCGGTCCGGGCTGGGGCGTGGAGCTGAACGAAGACTTTCTGCGGTCGTCGCCGCCCCGCGCCGACGGCACGTTCTCGTTCCAGTTTGCCGAGGATGGGTCGATCGTGGATTTGTAGCTGGTCCGGGGACTGGCTCGCCTTGCTTACCGCGCTTGCGGTGATCGCTAGGCTCTGGACTGTAGTCCAGGAGTAGGGGCAACGGGCTGAAGTCCTCCGGTGGCAACACACCGCATGTGACTCGTTCATTGTCACTCGGTGTTGCTTCGCCGCGGGGACACCTCGGTGTCCCGTTCCTTCTCCTGGACTTCAGTCCAGAGCCGCTGCTCAGCCAGATCAACTGCTTTACAAAATAGTCGGGTATGCCCGGAAAGCAGTTGCCTGTCCTACCATCCGTGAGGGCAGGCACCGTGCCTGCCCAATGCTGCGCCGCCAACAACCACATTGCTCACGTGGAGCGGCAATGTGCTTGCCAGGTGCCGGACGCGCCGGTTCGAGTTAGACCGCCAGGCTTTCCGGCTCGGTCCGCAAGTCGGCCAGGACTTTCTCCAAATCGGCCGGCAAGGGCGCCTGGAGAGCGAGGCAAGATCCGCCCTCGGGAACCTCGAATCCGAGACGGGAGGCGTGGAGGAAGGGACGATCGAGACCCAGTGCGGCCTTTCGCGGGCCATAGACCACGTCGCCGACGACCGGATGGCCGACCGAGGCAGCGTGCACCCGAATCTGGTGGGTGCGACCAGTTTCGAGAATGAAGCGCATCAAGGTGTACCCGGGGAAGCGGCGAAGCACGTGAAAGTGGGTCCGTGCCGACCGGCCCTCCGGGGTCACGGCCATTTTCTGGCGGTTGGCCCGGTCGCGGCCAATTGGCGCGTCGATCACTCCGCTCTCGTGCGGAAACTCGCCGTGAACGAGCGCGACGTACTCTTTGTGGATCTGATGCTCCTTCATCTCGTTGACGAAATGCTGGTACGCCCGATCGGTAAGGGCCACCACCATCAGGCCGGACGTCCCCTTGTCCAGACGGTGGACGATACCGGGACGCTGCGCGTTTCCGACCGCGAGATTCGGGTAGCGCGCCATGAGCGCGTTCGCCAGGGTATCGTTCGGGTGCCCCGGAGCCGGATGAACGACCAACCCCGCCGGCTTGTTCAGAACGACAAACTCCGCACTTTCGTAGACGACGTCTAGGGGAATCGCGGTCGGGACGATGCCGGCCGGCTCGGGCTGGGGAGTCTCGACCTGGACAACCTGACCGGCTTTGAGACGCTCGGCCGAACGGGTCGATTTGCCGTCGACGGTCACGCCGCCGCGTTCGATGAGGCGCTGCAACTGCGAACGCGAGACGTCACTCAGGCGCTCGCTCAAGAAACGATCGAGCCGGGCCCCACTCGCGTCGGGCGGCACGACAAATTCAACCGGCGACGTTCGAGTGATCACAGCGCGTGTTGGGGGCCGTCCTGGTGCTCCGAAGCCGGCTCGCCGGCCAGGCTCAAGTAGACGGCCAGGATAATCACGCCGACGACAAACGAACTGTCGGCAACGTTAAAGGACCACCAGCGCACGTTACCGACGCCGACATCGATGAAGTCGACGACGTGATGCAAGCGAATCCGATCGACGAGATTTCCGAGAGCGCCACCCATCATCATTCCGAAAACAATCGTCAGCCAGCCGGCTCGTTCGTCGACGTAACTGCGTGCCAGGAGAATGACCGGCGCGGCGATCAGGGCGACGATCGTAAAGAAGAGGGTTCCCGCGGGAAACATGCCGAACGCCGCCCCGGTGTTCGTGGTGTAACTCAACCGCACGTAATCGCCAATGATCTGCAGGCGGTGAGGGCCATCGGGCTGGCCAATCGTCTGAACGATCCAGGCTTTAGTCGCCTGATCGAGGGCGAGAACGACCAGAGCCGTCAACAGAACGCCGGGATGAATCCGAAGGCGTCCACCGCGGGGCGTCGGAATGGGTAGCTTCAAGGTGCCCCCGTCGAAGGTGAATTAAGTCGAAAGACTAGCCGCCACCGGCGGCACGAGCGCGACCGGCCACTCGCGCTCGCTTGGGCGCGCTACAATTGACACAAGTCGTCGCGTAAGGCAAAGCTTCTAATCGCTCCGGCGCGATTGGTCGATTGCACTCCTGGCAAATACCGTAGGTTCCCATTGCGAACCGCTCGAGCGCGCTGTTGACCTTTTGCAGCATGCCAATCAGGTGGGCCTCGAGGGCGATTGCCTTTTCTTCTTCAAACATATCGGAGCCGACGTCGGCGAGGTGATTCCCGTAGTAGGACTCGCGGGTCGGTCGAAACTCGGCCGGCTGCTGGGCGACCGCTTCGATCTCTTCCAGTAGCCGGGCCCGTTCGGCTTCCAAACGGTGCCTCTGCTCGTCTAGCGTTGGCATCATCGCACTCCTTACCAACGGCAGCGTCGCCGTTGACCCAAATTGTAGCGAGTTAGACTGGGTTATGCAAGAATAGCAGGCGCCCTGGCACACACACTTCCTTGATTGATCTTCGCGACACGCGGTCCTACAATCGCTCTGCACGCTCCCGGTGCCGAAAGTCGCTTGGTCGCGGGGGGCGCTGACTTATTGAGAATCAGGAGCGAAACTTCTATGCCAGGAATGAATCTGCCTTTCGCGGACCTCCCCGTCGAAAGCCTGTTGGCAGGCCAAACCGCGTTGGTGACCGGCGGCGCCCGAGGAATTGGTCGGGCGGTTTCCTTGGCGTTCGCTCGAGCGGGAGCGAAGGTGTGCGTGTCGGATATCGATTCGGCGGGCGCTGAGCGGGTCGCCGCGGAAGCACGCGATTACGGCCAGGACAGTGTCGCGGTCGGGGGTGATGTGGGGCAAGATGCGGGCCGCCGTCAGATGGTCGCCGCCGCCGAAGGCGCGCTTGGCCCAATCGATGTTCTCGTCAACAACGCCGGTATTATGCAAGTCGTTGACCTCTTTCAGATGACCGAGGCAGACTGGGACCGCATGCTCAACATCAACGCCAAAGCAGTGTTCTTTCTTAGCCAGCTTGTCCTCGAGGGCATGGTCGCGCGTAAGAAGGGCGCGATTGTTAGTCTGGCGTCGGCGGCGGGCAAAGTCGCGACTGGGACGAAGTACCTCCATTACAATGTCTCGAAGGCCGCGGTGATCGCGATGACGAAGACGATGTCCCAGGCCGTGTCGTCGCAAGGCGTGCGGGTGAACTGCGTCTGCCCGGGTATTATCGACACCGACATGTGGGCTTTGATCGATCGCGAACAGGGCCAAAAGATGATGGGACTGACCGAACACGAGTGGATGAATCAGCGCCTCGCTCAAGTTCCCATGGGACGAGTGGGCACGGTTGAGGATGTGGCGAAGGTCATTCTGTTCCTGGCGTCACCCCTGGCCGGTTACATGAGCGGCCAGGCAGTAAACATCACCGGAGGCTGGATTACCTTTTAGCGAGAAGGCGAAAGGAGTCAGGAGAATGGGGGCGGGAGTCCGCGGCGTTGACTGCCTCACCCCGTCCGCTCGGGCGTCCACCCCTTTCCATCGCGATGGAGAGGGGGCGCGGGTGAGGCAGCTTGCGACTCCCGTCTCCTCGTCTCCTCGTCTCAGCCCAACAACTCGGGCACGATCCAGAGCGGCTTTTCGCCGCGAGCGATTCGGCCGCAGTTCTCGTAGGCGTTCGCGAATCGGCGGGGCCAGCTATCCCAGGTTGGGCCGGCCACGTGCGGCGTAATGATCGTATTGGGGTGGTGCATCAGCGGATGGTCGGACGGCGGCGGCTCCTCCTTGAGCGTGTCCAGGGCCGCGCCCAGGATCTTGCCTTCATTCAATGCTTCGATCAACGCTTCCTCGTCGACCAGGCCGCCTCGGGCAGCGTTGACGAGCACTGCCGTCCGCTTCATGCGGTTCAGCCGCTCGCGGTTGACGAGGTCGGCAGTCTCCGCCATGAGCGGCGTGTGCAGTGTCACGACGTCCGCCTCCGAAAAAACGTCGTCCAGCGGCCGGAAAGAGAGATCTAAAGCGGCTTCCTCGCTGGCCGACCGGCGAAAGACGTCGTAGTAGACGATCGTGGTGGACCAGTTCTTTAGCCGCTTGGCGACCTCCTGGCCGATTCGCCCCATTCCGACGATTCCCACCGTCTTTCCGGCTAGTTCGTAGTAGCGCGATTCGCCCATCATTTTGCGCCAGCTGCCGGAGCGGGTCATCGCGACGAGGTCCGGAAGGCGCCGGTACATCGCGAGCATGAGCATAATCGTGTGCTCGGCAACGCTGATCGCGTTCGCGCCGCCGTTGGTGCACACCGGAATGCCTGACTCGCGCGCCTTATCGAGTTCGATTTCGTCATAACCGGCGCTGAGAGTATGAATCAGCTTGACCCGTCCCGACGCGACTTCCCACACCTCGGGCGGAAGCTTGAAGATGAATCCGATTATCGCGTCGCAGTCTTTGGCCTTCTCGGCGAGGGCGGCACCACCCTCGCGCGCGTCACCGGTGATCAGGGTGTATCCTTCGGGCAGGAGCTTGCGCCCGATTTCGAGAACGTCATCTCCCACTTTGGGGATCAGTAGAATCCGCACTCCGGTGCACTCCCAATTGATATTTGACTGACCGGGTCTGCCTTCGTCGATCGACGCCATCGCCCGGCGCACTGCCAAACGTTGGCGAACCACTGCGATGATAGCGGCCGACCGAATGATGTCAATAGACCGGGACGGTTCCTCGATCGTTTGCGCGCTACCAGCACAAGATATCTAACACGGCCGGCGTCGGGTGATCGCAACGCCCGCGGTCCCCGCGACCATGCCCTTCACCGGCGCCCAAGGCTTCTCGATCCGAACCTCGACCTCTTCCGCGGCGATGCGATTGAGCAAAGCGCTCGCGATTTCATGGGCAACGGCTTCGAGGAGGTGCAGCGGCGGACCCTCGACGATGTCTCGGACGAGGCGATAGACCTCGGCGTAGTTGACGGTGTTCTCGATCCGATCGCTTCGGCCCGCCTCGCCGAGGTCGAGACCGACCTGTACCGACACGACAAAGCGCTGTCCCTGTTGGCGCTCCTCGGCGTTGACCCCGTGGTAGCCGTAGAAGACCAGACCTTCGAGAAAGACGCGGTCCATCGCAATGTTCCTCCGCCACTTGTCAGCGTTCGCCCAAAAGGATACCCTAGGGCACGGTTCAATGCGCTCGTCTCCCGACGATGAGCAGATCTATCCGAGGTAGCTCGCTCAGTGGGTTCGGACCATTTCGGCGACGCGCCTCGCGGTGAATGACAAAAGGAGGTCCCGATGGTTGCTCGGTTAAGCAAAGAGCAGTTCGAAGAACTACGCGCGATTGATAGTCCGACGATTGCCAACGCGATTGAGCCGCTAAAGGTCCGCGGTCGTGTCCAGGGTTACGTCGGCTACGACGTGCGGTGCTTGATCCCCGGTCAAGGAACGATGCTCGGCTACGCGGTGACGTGCAAGGGTGACAGCACGACCGAAGGCCGGCAAGTTCCCCGTGCCCATCAGCAACTCTACGAAGCCATCTTCCAGTCACCACAACCGGCGGTTGTGGTGATTCAAGACGACGGCACGAATAAGCTTCACTCGTGCCACGTCGGAGAGATGATGGCGACGACGATGAAGCGCTGTGGCGCGGTCGGTCTGGTGACCGATGGCGGCATCCGCGACATCCTCGAAGTTCGCGCGCTCGGCGATTTCCACTATTATGGTGCCGGACTCGTCGTCGCGCACGGCAATCCGCTGATCTACGACGTCGGGGCGGAAGTCGTGATTAGTGGCGTCACGATTCGGCCGGGCGACTTGCTCCACGGCGATGAGAACGGGATCACCGTGATTCCAGAGGAAGTTGCCCACCTGGTGGCAGCCGAGGCGATGAAGGTCCGCGACTCCGAGCAGGGGCGCCTCAAGGAGATTCTGAGCGAGGACTTCCTCGCGCAGTTCCAGCGACTTTCCCGGTACGAGTAGGAAGCGCGTCGCGAAGGTGGCTACTAGCGCTATCATCCGTAGGGGCAGGCCCCCGTGCCTGCCCTCGTTCATCTACCGGCGATGACCGCAATGTTCGTGGTACGGCCAAAGATCGGGAACGGGTGCGGGACAGGGCCCGCACCCTACGGGGCGGCGACTCCGGAGGCGGACGTATCCTGTCGAACCTCCGGCACGACTTCGTAGCGCTCCGGAGTTCCGGTGAGGCGGGCAGTGACGACGTTTGGATCGTGGTCGAAAATGACCAGGCGGTCATTGGCGAGAATGTCGGCGACCACGTTCCGTTTCGTCTCCATGGATCCCAGCGGGTCCAGATCGACTGCCCCGACCCAGGCGATTCGCTCCAAATGCGCAACAAACGGGCAAACGTCCACGGTGAAGAGCGCCGATTCGCGGCCAGACTCGATCAGGACCGAGGTATGGGCGCGCGTGTGCCCCGGGGTGTGCAGCCAGCGAACCCCCGGCGCGATGTCGGTGGGCCCGTCGACCAGGCAAAGTTGACCGGAGGCCGCGATGGGATCCAGATTGTCCTTCAGGTAGGTCGTCCGGGTCCGCTCGTTCGGGTGGGTCGCGTCGTCCCATTCGATTCGCTGAACCCAGTACTCGGCTCGGGGAAACGTCGGTACGACACCGTCGTCTCGTCGCGTGGTGTTTCCGCCGCAATGGTCGAGATGAAGATGACTATCGACGACAATGTCAACGTCCTCCGGACGAACACCGTGCCGTGCTAACTCCGCGACGAGTCCTCCCTCGCGCTCGAGTCGGTAAATCTCCGCTTCTTTTGGATTCAGTTTGCCGCCAATCCCGGTATCCACCACGATTGTCTTTCCCGCGGCCCGGATCAACAGGCTGCGAAGCGCCAGGCGAACCCGGTTACGGTCGTCCGGCGAAAGCTTACGTTCCCAGAGCGGGCGGGGAACGACGCCGAACATCGCCCCGCCGTCCAGGTAGAAGAATCCGTCGTTCAGAATTTCCAGGGCGATCGAGCCAATCTTCATCGATTCCTCCTGTCAAAGCCGGGCAAACGCCTCGCGTGCCGCCGCGATGGTTTGCGCGCGGTCTTCGGCGGTATGCGCGAGCGAGAGGAATCCGGCCTCGAACTGCGAGGGCGCGAGGTAGATGCCGCGGTCGAGCATCGCGGTGAAGAACCGCGCGTAGCGGCGAGTGTCGGCTCCGCGAGCGGTAGCGTAGTCGACAACCGGATTCGGGGAGAAGAAAGTGGTGAACATCGACCCGAATCGGTTCGTCGTCGTGGCCACGTCGGCCGCCCGCGCGGCGGCTGTGAGGCCGTCGACGAGTTCGGCGGTGCCGCTTTCCAACTCGTCGTAGACGCCCGGCTTCGTGAGTTCCTTGAGCGTGGCGATGCCGGCGCTCATCGCCAGGGGATTTCCGGAGAGCGTACCGGCCTGGTAGACCGGACCCTCCGGCGCGAGCCTGGACATAATGTCGGTGCGACCACCGTACGCTCCGACCGGAAGTCCGCCGCCAATGATCTTGCCGAGACAGGTCAGATCCGGACGGATTCCGGTGATCTCCTGAACCCCACCAAGCGCGACTCGAAAGCCGGTGATCACCTCGTCGAAGATCAGTAGCGTGCCATAAGCCTCGGTCAGCTCTCGGAGGCCTTCGAGAAAGCCGCTCCGCGGCGGGACGACGCCCATGTTGCCGGCGATAGGCTCGACGATCACCGCGGCGATCTGTTCGCCCTGGTCGGCGAAAACTTCGGTCAGCGCGGCAAGGTCGTTGAAGGGCGCGCTCAGGGTGAGCGCGGCGAACTCGGCCGGCACGCCTGGACTGTCTGGCGCGCCGAGGGTGAGCACGCCGGAACCGGCTTTCACGAGTAGTCCGTCGGCGTGGCCGTGATAACAACCATCGAACTTGACGATTTTAGAGCGACCGGTAAATGCTCGGGCGAGCCGCAGCGCGCTCATGGTCGCCTCGGTTCCGGAGTTCACGAACCGCAGTTTCTCGATCGAGGGGAACGCCGACACGACGAGACGGGCGAGTTCGGTTTCCCATTCGGTGGGCGCACCGTAACTGGTGCCACGCTCGGCGGCCTCCTTGATCGCGGCGACGACCGCCGGATGGGCGTGTCCGAGAATCAGCGGTCCCCAGGAGGACACGTAGTCGAGATAGTCGTTTCCGTCGGCGTCGGTGATCCGGGCGCCGCTGCCGCGAACAATGAATCGAGGATCTCCGCCGACCGCGCGGAAGGCCCGAACTGGGCTATCGACGCCGCCGGGCAGGTAACTCTTCGCTTCGGAAAACAGTTGACGGGACCTTGCAGTGGTTCGCGTCGTGTTCACTCTTACCTCTCAGCTAGCCAGCGGGCAACGTCACGGGCGTGGTAGGTGATGATAATATCCGCGCCGGCTCGCTTGATTGACGTTAGGGTTTCCAGCACCGCCCGTCGCTCGTCCAGCCAGCCGTTCCGTGCCGCCGCTTTGAGCATGCTGTACTCCCCGCTGACATTATAAGCGGCGATTGGCTGGGAAAAGTGCCGTCGGGCTTCCCGAATGACGTCCAGATAGAGCAACGCGGGCTTGACCATCAAGATGTCCGCACCCTCGGCGACGTCAAGGGTCATCTCTTCGATCGCTTCGCGCGCGTTCGCCGGGTCCATTTGGTAACCCCGACGATCACCGACTTGCGGCGCGGAATCCGCGGCTTCTCGAAATGGCCCGTAAAAGGCGGAGGCGTATTTCGCGGAGTACGCCATAATTGGCTTGTCTTGGTAGTCGTTCTCATCCAGGGCCCGCCGAATCGCGCCGACCCGTCCGTCCATCATGTCCGACGGCGCGATAATGTCGGCGCCGGCTCGGGCCTGCGCCAGCGCGGTTCGGGCGAGGAGGGGCAAGGTTTGGTCGTTATCGACAGTGTTCCCGCGTAGCACTCCGCAGTGACCGTGACTGGTGTATTCGCAAAGGCAGAGGTCAGTGACCACGAGCAGATTGGGGACACTTTCCTTGATTGCGCGAGTCGCGCGCTGCACAATACCATCATCGTCATAGGCTTCGCTGCCCAGCGCATCCTTGGCGCGTGGGAGGCCGAACAGGAGCACCGCTGGGATGCCCTCGGCGGCGGCGGCGGCCGCCTCTTCAACGAGGCGGTCTACCGAGAGTTGAGCGATGCCGGGCATGGCCGGAATCTCCCGCCGGACCCCGGAACCGTGACACACGAACGCTGGGTAAATGAAATCTTCGACGTCCAGGGTGGTCTCTTGAACCATTCGGCGCAAGGTTGGATTGTCCCGTAGACGCCGCGGCCGACGGTTGGGAAACCCTCCCGGGGTTCCCATGGTGACGCTCATTGATCTCTTCCTCTCTATGCCTGACGGAAATAGCGCTCCAACGCGTCGACCAGACCCGGAATGGTACTGTCGGAAGCTTCGATTGACACGTGGAGTCCGAGTTCCCGCGCGGTCGCGCTCGTAATCGGGCCAATCGACGCGATGACCACCGGCTGAAGCAACTGCGGACCGTCCGCTCCGAGCAGAGCGACTAACGATCGGCCGGTTGACGAACTCGTCAGAGTCACGATGTCGACCGGGTTTTCGGCAAACAGGTAACGGGCGAACTCCGGGTCTCCGTTCGCCAGTGTCCGGTAGACGACGACGCGATCAACCGAGGCTCCCAGGGCGCTTATTCCGGCGATGAGCGCGTCGCGAGTCTCCTCCGCGCAGGGAACGAGAACGCGCCGGTTCGCGATGTTGTGGCGAGCCAGTTCCGCGACGACCGCTTCGGCGACGAACTCGCCCGGCACGACGTCTACTTCCTGTCCTCGTTCGGCGAGCGCCCGCGCGGTGGCCGAGCCGACCGCGGCAATTTTCGGGTGAAGGGGTCCAGTATGGCCGGCCAGGCGCTCGAAGAAGTATCGTACCGCGTTCGCGCTGCTGAAGACGAGCCAGTCATAGGAGTCGAGCGCCCGGACCGCCCGATCGACCGGCGCCCAGTCTAGCGGCGCGACGATTTGAATCGTTGGCAATTCGACCGGCACGGCGCCCCGCTCGCGTAAAGCCTCGGCTAAAGCTCCGGCTTGTTCGCGAGTCCGCGTGACAAGAACGCGCTTTCCGGCAAGGGGACGATCAGGAGGGGTGGGGAAGGTCACCAAAGGCCTCATCAAGCAGAACTTGGCCGCCCTGGGTCGCGAGTCCCTCCCACAGGCGTCGGCCAAGCTCCTCCGGGTCACTGGCTGGGCCGACGACTCGGTAGTGCAAAATCCGCGATCCGTCGACCCGCGCGATCATCCCGTCAACGATCAGAGTAGGGAGTTTGTCGTCGCTAAAGCGAGCGTGGGCCGCGACGGGAACGCGGCATCCTCCCCCGGAAGCCTGAAGGACCGCGCGCTCGGCCAGAGCAACCGTGCGGACGGCTGGATCGTCGAGAAGAGCGACGATATTCCTTACTTCGTCGTCGTCGCTTCGGGTCTGTACCGCGAGGATACCTTGTCCGGCGTCCGGGAGGCAGATGTCAATCGGGAGGTACTCGGCGATGTCATCGGAGCGACCCAGTCGCAGCAGGCCGGCCGCGGCAAGCACGATCGCGTCGTACATCCCTTCGCGTAGTTTGCGGACGCGCGTGTCGACATTGCCGCGGAGGTCATCGCGAAAGGCCAAATCGGAGCGCCGGGCGCGCAACTGAGCCTGCCGACGCGCGCTGCTCGTTCCGACTCGCGCCCCGCGAGGTAGTGCAGCGAAACCCTCGCCGTTTCGAGAGACGATGACGTCGCGTGGGTCGGCGCGCTCCGGAAACGCGGCAAGGATGAGCCGAGGGTCTTCCTGACTCGGTACGTCCTTCAGGCTATGGACCGCGAGATCGATCGCGCCGGACAAAAGAGCCGCCTCGATTTCCTTGACGAAGACGCCGGTGTTACCGAAGTCCCGTAGTGGTACATTCACGACGCGGTCGCCGAGGGTCTTGACCACCTTCAGCCGAATCTCCAGGTCAGGAATCCGCTCAAGTAGGGCTCTTTCGACCCGCTCGGCTTGCCAGAGCGCCAGGGCGCTGCCACGGGTACCGATAGTCAGTGCGCGAATTGGATCCTCCCCGCAGTCGCGTTTCTCCCGGTCGAAATTATACCAGTCCGCGGCGTACTCCTTGGCAATTATGGTTTTGTCCGACGATTGCTTCGCTGTTTAGGGTCTGTTATAATTTTTCCACTAAGCGCCCGTAGCTCAGTGGATAGAGCACCGGCCTCCGGAGCCGGTGGCGGGAGTTCGAGTCTCCCCGGGCGTACCAGAATGACCCCTGCAATTGATTGCAGGGGTTTTTTGTTTGCCCTTGCGCCGCCCTCTCGTGTGCCGATCGGCCCCGCTGCACGGCAGAAAGTCGTTTGTCATCTCTCCTACTCGCAATATGCCGAGCCCTCGGCAACAACATCCGGTCACCAAGGCAGAGGGCCGGAGGCTCGGGTTTGTCCCGAAGCCTCCGGCCCTCTGCCTTTTCCGTTGATGATGGGTCGCGGCGAATCGCGCTAAGCGATGCGAGCGAAGAGGATTCCTAGCTCGTAGAGCAGGTAGAGCGGAATCGCGACGAGCGTCTGGTTGAATGGGTCTGGCGTCGGGGTGATCGCCGCGGCAATGATGAACACCGCTAGGATCGCGAACTTGCGGTACTTTGTGAGCCGTTCGACGGTCACCAGATTCAACTTGACGAGCATGTAGATAATCAGTGGCGTCTCGAACGCCGCGCCAAGCCATAACTCGACGGTCATCACGAAGCCGACGTAGTCGGTTATCTGAATCGTTGGCTTGGCGATGTCGCTGAAGGTCAGGAGATAGTGAATGGCAAACGGCAGCACGACGAAGAAGGCGAACGCCATGCCGGTCAGGAAGAAGACGCTGACGAGTGGTAGCAGGCGGATGACCCAGCGCCGTTCTTTTCGGGTCAGGCCGGGCGCGACGAAGGCGAAAATCTGATAGACAAAAACCGGCATGCCAAGCGCGACACCGGTCATGATCCCGACCTTGAAGTAGACCATGAACATCTCGGTCATCTTGATCGCGATCAAATCGATGTTCGCCGGCGCGGGCCGTTTGAGAAGGGAGAAGATCTGATCGGAGAAGAACAAGCCGATGGCCGTCCCGGCGACAAGCGCGTACGCGCAAACCGTCAGACGGCCCCGGAGTTCCTGGAGGTGTTCAACTAGAGTAAGCTCGGGACCTCCGAAGTCTTCTTCGTCTTGGGGGATTTCCGGTCCGCCGCTAACCCAATCCTTGACCTTATCGACAACGGTGCTCACGGCTGCTGTTCCTCGCTGATCCGACCGCTTCCTTCACCACCAACAAACGCCGGCTCACGGTGGGCTGGTTCCGGGGCTGGCTCGCCCGACAGCAACTCCTCATCCCCGTGTCCGTTTGAATGAACCGGATCGCGCTCCACCTCCACCACGCTGTCGGAGTTACTTAGTGCTTCCGCACCTGCCAGCGACGCGCCGTTAGCGCTCGCTACGCCAGCTGGCTCGCCGTCGTGAACCAATTCCTCCGATGTCGGGCCGGTCGTCTCATTGGTAGCGAAGCCGTCCAAAACCTCATCTGGAGCGTGGTCGTCGACTGGAGCGGTGGACAAGATTTGGGTCAGAATCTCATCTTCGACGATTGCCGCCGGCTCCTCCGGAAGCACCGGCACGCCGTGTAACCACTCGTCGTCGGTGGCGGCCAACGGAGTGTAGGTAGTCACCGTATCGTGGTGAACGGGAACTCCGTAGGTCCACTCCGGATCAAGCCCCGGATGGTTGGGGGTACCAAAAAAATGGTAGCTCTTGATCCGCTCGGGGACGGTCGGCTGGGGAATCATCGGAGCGACCACCGGCGCGGGCGTTTGCACGATGGGCTCGATCACCGCTGGCACCGCGGGCTGGACCGGCGGAGCGGTGGTGATGATCGTTGGAGCCAGCAACTCGTCGAGAGCGAGCGCTTTCTGAATCTCGGTAAACGGGTTTTCGTCGGCAAATTGCGACGTCAATTCTTCGGTCGCCCGCCGAAACTCGCGGATCCACTTGCCCGCCGAAGCCGCGACTTCCGGGAGCCTTTCCGGACCCAAAACAATCATCGCCACCATCGCGATGAGCAATATTTCGCCGGGAGACAATCCAAAAAGGTTCAACGATATCTCCTCTCCCAGAGGACCAATAGCGCCTTAGCGCAGAATAGGACGCCACATCATTGGGGTCCCACCACCCCGCCGCTGGTCCATCGGAATGGGGGAGCGTCCCCAGACCCCGGCCGGCTGTTTCAGCCCAGAAGACACTAATCGACAGGATTATACGCGATAGCGTACAACCCTGTCGATTTTGAGACTAGTATACGCGCTGGTGGACGCGAATTAAAGCTGGTGCTCGTGAATGTAATCAACCGCGTCTTGAACCGTCTGAATCTTCGCGGCGGCTTCGTCCGAGATCTCCATCCCGAACTCTTCCTCGAGCGACATAATGAGCTCTACCAGATCCAGAGAATCGGCGTTCAAGTCGTCGACGAACGACGCGGCGGGGTCAACTTGATCTTCTTCGACCCCGAGTTGTTCGACAATAATCTTCTTCACTTTCGTGAAAGTCTCGTCAGCCATCCTGTCACCCCTATCCTAAATCGGTCCCGCCCGATGTCCAAACCATGTTTAGCCTGAACCCACGGCGAAATATCCAGAGGTACCTTGCGCCGTCTGCTAGCCCGCCTCCTCGCTTTCGGGGGGCTGACCAGCTTCGTGGGTTGCTTCTCCCAACTCCTCGACGATTGTCCCGAGGACACCATTGACGAATCGGCCGGTATTCTCACTGCCGTATCCTTTGGCAATGTCGACCGCTTCGTTAATGACTGCCTTGATCGGTACCCGCTGATTATCAAACAGCAGTTCGAAGATAGCAAGACGAAGCAAATTTTTGTCGACCGGTGGCATCTGGACGAGCGGCCAGGCCGGCGCCGCCTGGGCGATCTTTCGATCGAGTTCCTCGCGATAAGCCAGGACACCTTCGACCAGATGTCGCGCGAAAATTCCCACGCTCGGATCCACTTCGTCGTCGTCGTCGTGGTGCAGCACGCGATCCAGTACGTCTAGCGGGTCGTGGCCCACCAGATCCGCTTCAAACAGGGTCTGGAAGGCTAAAACCCGACCGCGACGACGAACCGATCTTCGCGAGCGACCTTGGTCAATCGACACTCGTGCACCGCCGACCCGACGATTTCGGCGTGGTCCAGGAGTGACAACACCGAATTACGCGGTTTGTTGCGCTTTGATTGTTACTTATTAAGAATCTGCCGACCGCGATAGGTCCCACAATTCTTGCAAACGCGGTGCGGGAGCTTGGGCTGATGGCACTGGGGGCACTCGATAGTCTGAACCGGCTCAAGGTGGAGGTGACTGCGCCGCTCCCCTTGGCGAGCCTTGGCAGTCCTACGTTTTGGCAGAGGTGGCACGAGATCACTCCTTACGTGTTCTTGATGCGAACCGTTGGTTATTTATTGCCATCTTTTCGCGCGGTTGCCGACTCACTTTCCGCGCCCTCGGCGAGCAGATTTTCCAGTACGGCCAGACGTTCATCTCGAGCGTCTACCACGCATGCGCACGGCTCGAAGTTGCGATTTTTCCCGCAAATTGGGCACAAACCAGCACAATTTGTCTGACACAGCGGCGCCATGGGCAGTTCAAGCAGGCCGTATTCGCGCACCGCGGGCTCCAGATCCAATTCATGGTGCTCGTCGATCATAAACGCGTAGCTTTCGTGCGGCACCAGAGCCGGGCGTCCGGTTGTCACCTCGATCTTCGGAATGAACTCTTCCGAAAAGTTGATCGGTAGGTGGTGCACGAACGCTTCAAGACAACGACTGCATTCGAGTCGGACCGACGTTTCCAGATTCGCCCGAACCAGCACTCCACGGTTGGTTCGCATGAGCTTCACGGTTCCGTGGACCGGCTCGGTGCAGTACGCGCTGTCCGAAAGCGCGCCGATTGAACCGCTAACCTCGTACTGGCGGGTGGCTCCGACTTCGGCCTTCAAGAGTTGGGCGACATTGATAACTAGCCCGGAACTCATGGCACACCTCCCGCCGTGGATGGCAAACGATCATGCAATTTTATGCCCAGAACAGGCTGCCGTCAAGGAAGGACGCGCTGTTTTTGGCGGGGTGCAGTTATTCAGAGGCTCACTCTGGAGAGGCAGCATACTCCGCGGGGCGATGGGACGATCGGTCGAGAGTCGCTCGTCCCTTGCGGATCGTCGCCAATAGTTTCGTCATCTCGTTTTCCAGGCCAGTGAGCACATCCATCGCGTATTGGTCGGCGCCGCGGCGGATCTCCTCGGCCTGGTCGTCGGCCTTATTCACGATGTCTTGAGCGGTGTCTTGAGCAATCCGAACAATTTCGTTGTCCTGGAGCATCTGGCGTGCTTGCTCCTCGGCCGTGGCCATGATTTTATCGGCCTCGGCTTCGGCTTCCAGGATCATCCGGTCGCGCTCGGTACTTACCCGACGCGCCTGTTTAATCTCCTCCGGCACGGCGACCCGAAGCTGATCGATGAGGTCCAAAAACTGCTGTTCATCAATGACGGTCCGCGAGGATAGAGGTAGACGGGTACCGGTGTTTACGAGTTGCTCCAGTCTATCGATCAGCTGTAGAACGTCCATCGCGTCTCCCTCTCGGTCGCTCAGTTGTCTCCCTGCGATTTGAGTGCCGTCTGGTGACGGCTAACCGGTCAACCATTTCGGCACCGCGCCAGTCCCGATTTCACCGGCGAACCGCTGGCGCAGCGCCTCGGCCACGAAGTCCGGAACGAGCCCCACGTCCGGTCCTCCGAGTTTGATAACTTCCTTGATCAGGCTGGCGCTCAGGAAGCTATACGAAAGGCTCGTCACCAACATGACGACCTCCATCTCCGGCGCCAGGGTCCGGTTCATGAGAGCCATCTGGGTCTCGACCTCGAAGTCGGACACTGCCCGCAAGCCCCGGACAATGACCTTCGCCCCAACGGTCCGCGCAAAGTCGACGAGGAGACCCCTAAAGCTCTGGACCTCCAGATTCGGTAGGTCGGCGAGAGCGCGCCGCGCCATCCCCACGCGCTCGTCGGTGCTAAACACTAGATTCTTCGCTGGGGTATCGTACACCGCCAGGATGACCTTGTCGAAGATCCGGCTGGCCCGGGTCGCGATGTCAATGTGCCCGCAGGTGACGGGATCAAAGCTCCCGGGATAGATCGCTATCGTAGGCACGGTCTTCTCCTTTGCGCTCCTCCGACACCCGCCGGTAGATCGATATAACGGTATCGCCGTGTTGGCGTTTCCGCACCTCGCTCAGTCCCTCCGAGCCCACGGAGGGGGTAGGTTCTCCACACGAGTACCAAGTGTTCAAGTTCACTCGGCGCGAGTGCTCGACCGCCACGAGAGCCTCGGTTTCGAGTAGCTGGCCTCCGGCAAGGTGAACGAGCAGTTCCCCGACGCCGGTGTCGGCGTACGGCGGATCCGCGAGTACGACGCCGTAGGGGGAGTGCAATGAATTGACCGACGTCCCGGCGGTAACCCGTTCCACGGGAATGCCGAAAATCCGCGCGCGCTCGTTGAGGCCCGTCGCGGTCAGATTGCGTTCGATTACCCGGCGGGCCGCGGAGTTCGCCTCGATGAAGTCACACCAGGCCGCGCCGCGTGACAATGCCTCGATACCGAGCGCGCCGGTGCCGGCGTAGAGATCCAGGATCGTCAGCCCGACCCAGAGGTCTTCGCTTCCAGGAAGGAGCTCAGCCATGGGAACCGTTGGGTGAGGGCGGGCCCTCGCCAGGAGTGCCTCGAGCATCGAGAAGAGCGCTCCCTTCACTTTGTCAGAAGTTGGGCGGGTCTGCTCGCCCGCCGGTCCAGCGAGCGGGCGTCCCCGCGCGGCGCCGGCGATCACGCGCATTTTACTCCCTACTAATTCAAGTCCACTTGATCCTGCCAGAACGTCTCGACTTGCGTCCGGAGCGCTCGGTGCTCTGGCTCGGTAAGGTGCGGGTCGGCGCGAAAAAGTCGGTCAGCAGCGTGCCGAGCTTCTTCGAGCACGACGGTGTCGCCGAGTTTTGCCAGCTTCAGGTCGGGCAGTCCGCTCTGGCGGGTTCCGAAGAACTCGCCGGGACCACGTAACTCCAGGTCGGCCTCGGCCAGTTGAAAACCGTCGTGGGTTCGCTCCACGATGCGTAAACGCTCTTCGGCGGCCGGGTTAGGTTGATCTGAAATCAAGAGGCAGTACGACTGGGCTGCGCCGCGCCCGACTCGCCCCCGAAACTGGTGCAATTGCGCGAGGCCAAATCGGTTCGCACCCTCGATCAACATAACCGTCGCGTTGGGTATGTCGATACCCACCTCCACGACCGAGGTCGAAACGAGGACGTCGAACTCCCGCGCCTGGAACTGACGCATGACCTCGTCCTTTTCCGCCGGTTTCATCCGCCCGTGTAAAAGACCCAAGCGGACGGTGCCGTCGGAAAAAACCTCGTGTCGGAGGCGCTCATACTCGGCAACCGCCGCTCGCGCTTCCGACCGCTCGGACTCTTCGACCAACGGATAGATGACAAACGCCTGGTGGCCGTCCGCGACTTCGCGACGAAGGAAGGTGTACGCTTTCGGCCGTTCGGTTGGCTTGAGAAATCGTGTCTTGACTCGCTGCCGTCCCGGTGGCAGTTCATCGATAACTGCCAGGTCCAAGTCGCCGTACAGCGTGAGAGCCAGAGTACGCGGTATTGGCGTCGCGGTCATCACCAGAACATGCGGATTATACCCTTTCTGGCGTAGGGTGCTACGCTGGGTAACTCCAAATCGGTGCTGTTCGTCAACGACGATCAGGCCCAGGCGCGTGAACTCCACTCCTTCCTGGACCAGTGCCTGAGTGCCCACGACGATCTGGACGGTGCCTTCGCGGATCTGGCTCAATCGCGCTCGACGTTCGGCGCCCTTCACCGAACCGGTCAGTACGGTGACCTTCGGAGGGTTGGCAACCACCCGTTCGAGCAACGCGGTGAGGGTACGATAATGCTGCTCGGCGAGGATTTCCGTGGGGGCCATGATCGCGGCTTGATAGCCGGCCGCGGCCGCTTGCACCATCGCCGCGGTGGCAACAACTGTCTTGCCGGAACCAACGTCCCCTTGAAGGAGGAGGCTCATCGGGATGGTTTCCCGAATCCGTCCCCGGATCGCGTCCAGGGCTTCGACTTGCGCTCGGGTCAACGCGAATGGGAGGGCCGCGAGAAACTCATCGGCGCGGGGTTCTCCATCGCGTAGGGACGGCCCGGGCTCTCCCTCGTCCCAGGAACGACGTCGCGCCAGCACGCCGAGCTGAAGAACCAGCAACTCGTCAAAGGCCAGGCGCCGCCGACCGGCTTTGAGCAAATCATCGCTATCTGGAAAATGAGTTTGAGCAACTGCTTGAGCCAATTCAAGCAGGTGAAAGTCCGCTCGGAGGGGCGACGGTAAATGGTCGACGAGTTGGTCGGCGTAACGATCAACGGCCTGCTTGATGGTGCTGCGGATCCCGCGCGCGGTTAGCCCTTCGGTGAGTGGATAGACCGGTACAATCCGCGCGGTATGGACGGTGTCTTCGCGAACGAAGTTCTCCCAGTCCGGGTCTTTGAATTGCGGCCGGCCGGCGAAGAATCGGCACTCCCCGCTGACCACGATCGTTCGTCCGGCAACGAGATCCCGCAGAAGATACTCGTTCCGACGAAACCAGAGTGCTTCGGCAGTACCCGATTCGTCGGCCAGGGTGGCGCGAATCAGAATCAGACCGCCGGGCCGACGGTCAGCCTTGACGTCCCAAACCGTGACGAGAATCGTCTCAAAGTTTTCGCCGGTGAGATCCTTGATTAGCTTGGCCGCGCGATAGTCGAGATAGCGACGCGGGAAGTGGTACAGCAGGTCGTGAATCGTCTCGATTCCCAATTTCTGATACTTAACGCCGTTTGTCGGGCCAACGCCGCGCAGGATCTGTATCGGCGAATCGAGAACGTCGGAAGCGGCCCGGGCCCTGGCTCGCGGCGGCGGCGGCGGGGCGGGCGCGGCGACCTCCGACGGTCGCTTCGCGGGGGCTGGTGATGAACGCGTTGGGGCGATCGTGCGAGGTCGATCAGCGGGCGCTCCCGTCGGGTGTTCAGCCTCCTGCCTTGCCGGGGCGGCCGGTTCTGGCACCGGTTCTCGCAGGTGGCCTAGCACGGTCTCCACGGCGGATTCGCGGACGGATAGCTCCCGGCCAGCGTACTTGTCGAGCGGTTCGATCAGGCGTTGGGCACGCTCGCGCTGGCTTTCGGGCCACTGGACGAGCCACGCGTCGAGAAAGCTCTCGAGTCCGCGGGTGACCGCGGTATTGGCGTGGCCCTTCCGTCGTTCGAGTTCCAAGACGTTCCGGAGGCGACGGAGCAGTTCCGCGGATGAGACCGGAGCGGTCGACGGAGTCTCCCTCATGTCGTTAGCCTGATACTCCCTGGGATACCGCGACCCCGAGGGCGTTTGGACCGGCGTGGGTGCCGACGACCGGGCCATACTTTCCGAGAATAATTCGGTCACGGGGATAAAGCGGCTCGAGCCGGCGGAGCAGCGTCTCGAGATCCGCCGATTCGTGGCTAAAGATCACCGCTAAATCGTCGATGGTGGGAAACAGCTCGACAAACTCGACCAGTCGCTCGACGGCTTTCCCGCGTGTGCGAACCTTCTCGACCGGGTGGATTTCGCCGTCTTCAAGCTTCAAGACCGGGCGGATGTTCAGCAGCGCGCCCAGCAGCGCGTTCGCCCGGCCAATGCGGCCGCCCTTCTGGAGATACTCCAAAGTATCGACAAAAAAGAGGATATGGACGTTCGCGCTCAGCCGGCGAACGAACGACGCGATCTCCGTGACACCAGCGCCCTGTTTGGCCAGGCGCGCCGCTGCCATGACGATCATGCCAAGTCCGATGCTTGCCGATCGTGCGTCCAACACTTCGACGATTGCCTGGCCGCGGAGTGTTTCGGCGGCGATCTGCGCCGCGTGCACCGTGCCGCTTAGTCGAGCCGAAAGATGGATCGAGACGATTTCGCTGCCGTCGGCGGCCAGGCGACGGTAGGTCTCTTCAAAGAGGGCGGGCGATGGCTGGGACGTCTTGGGTAACTCGCCGCTCTTGGCAAGCAAACGGAAAAACTGATCGCCGTCCAGATCGATCTGATCACGATAGGCGATTTCGCCGAAAAAGACTGTCAGCGGGACGACGGCGATGCCGAGTTCTTCACGCAACGTTGCCGGAATGTCCGAGGTGCTGTCGGTTACGATTCGTACCTGCCGCATCAACTACTCACACGCGAGAATGAACGGGTAGTGTTCTTGCTCGCCGGCGACGAAGTCGATTTGCTGGTCCGGATAGAGCGTCTGCAATTGTGCTCCCAGAGAATCGCGCTCGTCGGGCGAAACGTCGATCCCAAAGTATAGGGTAATCAGTTCGGCCCCGCGCGCCTGGAGTGTTTCGAGCAGGCCAGTTATAGCGTCGACGAGCGACGTCGTGGCAAGCACCGGCTCATCGTAGATGAGGCCAAGCCAATCTCCAGCGCGCACCGCGATCTCCCCACACTGCGCGTCACGTGCCGCCTGGGTAACCTTGGCCGTGCGGATACTCGCCATTGCCTCGACCATCTCGCGCTGGTTCTCTTCGACCGTTCGGTCGGCACGAAACGCCAGAGCCGCCGCGACTCCCTGCGCGGCGTCGCGGGTTGGCACCACGACGACCGGCCGGTCGGCACTATCGCCCGCCTGCTGAGCAGCGAGTAAGACGTTAGAGTTGTTGGGCAGGAGGATCGTCGCGTCCGCGGGAACGGAGCGCACTGCCGCCAGAATCTCGCCGATGCTCGGGTTGCTGCTTTGTCCGCCGGTGACCAACGCCCCCGCTCCGAGGCTCTGAAAAAGCCGACCGAATCCCGCGCCAGGGCTTACGACCACCAGACCGGTTTGAGCCGGCTCGGCCGGGTGGCCTGATTTAGACGGAGCAATTGGAGTGCCGGTCGCGGAGCCAGGGCTTTCTGTCCCACGGAGCCGGCCGGCCTGGCCCTGCATATCGTCGATCGTAATCGCGTCAATCGTCCCAAAGGCAATTGCGCGATCAATCGCTTTTCCCGGGGTATAGGTATGCAGATGCACGCGAACGAGCGTCGCGTCACCAACCACCAGGAGTGATTCTCCCTGGTCGGCAAAGCGCTCGCGAATGATCGCGGGATTGAGGGCCTCGCCGTGAATCAGGAACTGCGTGCAGTAACCGTAGGTGGTCTCGCCGCCGTGCAAATCGGGTGACGCGGTCGCCGGATTCGCCTCGGCGACGATTGCCTCACCGCGTGCCCCGCGGAGCATCCCTTCAAGGATCGTCGCAAGTCCGAGGGCGCCGGCGTCCACGACACCGGCCTGCCGCAACACCGCTAGTTGCTCCGGAGTTCGACTGACCGCGAGATGGGCCGCGTCGGTGGCTTGATTGAGAATCGAAACAAGCGATCCGTCCGCGGAGGCGGTCGCGGTTGCGACTTCCCGCGCGACCGTCAGGATCGTCCCCTCGACGGCTTGCGGAACCGCGGCGCGCGCGGCATCGGCGGCGCTGGCGAGGGCCCGGCGGAAGGCCGCCGAGTCGGCCGTTTCGACGCCGGCGAGGCCTTCCGCGAAGCCGCGCAGATATTGGGACAGGATGACGCCGGAGTTTCCCCGGGCACCCAGGAGTGCTCCCCGGGCGATCGTCGCGCTGAGTCCTCCCACGCCGGATGCTGACGCCGTAAGACCGGACTGTACCGCCGCGCGGAGAGTCAAGGATAGATTTGTGCCGGTGTCGCCGTCCGGAACTGGGAACACGTTCAGGCGGTCGATTTGCGCCGCGCGCGCGGTCAGCAAAGCTTCGGCCGACACGAACAGTCGGCGAAAAGTCTCCACATCGCCGCGCGGTTCTAGCGGATTGGATTGTCGCGGGGCAGTAGTCATCGGCGCTGTCCTAACCAGGCCATGCCACGTACAGCCTTTCGCCGTGACCGTACCGACGCTCTTGCTAAGGGACGGTTCGGGGTGTTATGATTCGCGACGATTGCCCGTTAGCTTCCGCACATCTCGCAGATCATAGCAGAAACGATTTCCTCCGCAAAGTCGGAGGAGATCACCGAGAGGGGAGTGGCGGGTCACCTGCTCGGACGTCGGATGCCCAATCCATTTGGGACGATCATTCCTTGAGGAGACTACCTTGGCAACTCGATGCGAAGTGTGCGGCAAGCGCCCGCGCTCTGGAAATGCCGTCAGCCACTCAATGCGCCATACCAAGCGCAAGTGGTACCCCAATATCCAGCGGGCAACCCTTACCTTCGACGGACAGCCGATTCAATTGAGCCTTTGTACGCGCTGCCTGCGGACGCATCACAAGCACAACGCCGCCTAATCTATCCGCCGCGGTCATTCCTTCGGCGCAGGGACGAAGAATCTCTTCTTGGGGAGATTCTTCGTCTCTTTCGGTCGGCAAACATGACCCAGCATCACAAGTTCGACAGTGGCTTTCCGTCGGTTGGCGGTGTCGCTCCCCGGTGAACTTTGCCTATCCCTCAATTCGGTTAGCTGCCTCCCGCAGTTCGCGAAGCGCGTTCGCGACCCCTCCTTCGTGGCGGAAAACCGCCGATCCGGCGACCAGCACATTCGCTCCAGCCGCGACAACCCTGCCAGCCGTCGCTGGCGCGACGCCCCCATCGACGGAGATATCCGCCGGGGAATCGGCCGCGCTGAGCATCGCGCGGACCCGCGAGATTTTCGGAAGGGCCGACGGCAGGAACTGTTGTCCGCCGAAGCCCGGATTCACCGACATGACGAGGACCAGATCGAGCAAATCGATCACCGAATCGATAAGCACCGGAGTTGTTCCCGGATTGATCGCGACGCCGGCTCGACAACCGAGCTTACGGATTTCGCTAAGGTCCTTTGCCAGGTGCGGACACGCTTCGACGTGGACGGTTAGATAGTTCGCGCCGCTGTTGGCGTAGACCGGCAAGTAGCGTCCTGGCTCGACGATCATCAGGTGAACGTCCAGTGGTAGTCGGGTAGCTTTGCGAATCACCTCGACGATCATCGGCCCAAAGCTTAGGTTCGGAACGAAAACCCCATCCATCACGTCGACGTGCACCCGGTCGACCAGGCCAGATCGGTCGATCTCCTGGATTTGCTCGGTCAGTCGACCAAAGTCGGCGGCCAGGATCGAAGTGGCCAGCTTAATCGTGTCTGCGCTCACCACATCACCGTTCCTTTATTCGTGATCCTTTGTCGATCACTCGCGTATCGCTGTCCCCCAATCGACCATTCCTCCCGTCCGGAATGTGCCGTTAGCGGCCCGCGCCCCCTCTAATCATGACACACGTTCGGCAGCAACCGCAAAGCAGCGCGCCGGCCGCCGCGGCCGCGAATTGTTCCAATCGCCAACACTGACCGGCTCCAAGATGGTGATTGCGTGCTAATTGACTCACGGTCGATCCCTGTGCTAGCCTGCTGTCGGATCGAGTATCTATCATGTCTGATTTTAGCGGGACAACTGGGTTGGTCTCGGAATGTACAGCAGAACGCGGGTGACAACCTTGTCCGAGCGGAACGAACAGTGGCGAAAATCGATATAAGTCTGCTCTCGGATCGAATCTACTGCGCGCTTCGGGAGGAGATCTTTCGCCAGACCTTGCGGGCGGCGGCCCGTCTTGACGTTCAGGAACTTGCGTCGATTTACGGCACAAGTGTCGCGCCGGTTCGACAAGCCCTGGCGCGTCTTCACGACGAGGGTTTAGTGGAGGTCCGGCCGCGGCGGGGCACCTTTGTAACCCAGTTCAGTCCGCGTGACGTCGCCGAGGCGTTTCAAATTCGTCGAATCATCGAATTGGGCGCCGCGGATCTTCTCAGCGGATGTCTTCCGGCACCGGCGAAAGCCCGTCTGCGTGAGATCGTGGCGCGGACCGAGGATCTCGCCGATGGCGAAAGCTTTCGAGACTACGCCGCGTTCATTCAGTACGATGCCGAATTCCACCGGGTTCCGTTACACGCCGTCGACAACCGCCGGCTGGTCCGGATTTTCGACGGGTTGCACGCGCATATCACGATTGCTCGCGGTCTTTACCCGGCTTCTAACAAGCGAGCGACGGCAACCCTCGCCGAGCACCAGGCAATCGTCGACGCCTACCAGCGGGGAGACGCCGGTGCGGTCAAGTCGGCCTTGACGGTCCACTTGTTGAACGGTGAGAACGACATAACGCGACGGATAAGCGAGCCGCCCCGTGCTGACGGAGCTGTGTCAAGCTGGCGCTACGGTGTTCCGGCGATCGGTATGTCGGATTCGGGGACACTGGGACTCGGTAGGCGAGCTGAGGAGGACTAAAAGCGTGAATTAGAACTTTGCGATCTAGATCGCTAGGGGCTTTACACGGTCTCACGAGTTCATGGTCGTATAGAGGAGTAACAAATCGATGGCTATTCGTCGGATGTCTCGTCACGATTTCCTGGCTTTGGGGATTCGGGGTGCCATGGCGGCCGCGCTGATTCCGCTGGGAGTATCGTGCGGAGGGAGCACCCCGACCACCCCGACTGCCGCTACATCTTCGTCTTCGGCTTCGTCGTCGGCGCCGACCGCAAGCGCGCCAACCGCGACGACGGCAGCAAGTTCGGCGCCCCAATCGGCAACCGCTACCGCGGCTCCGGCCGCTCAGTCGAGCTCGCAGTCGTCGGGACCGATTACGCTGACTCTCTTCGGTGGCAACGGACTGGCCGATCAGGAGATCAACTACTGGAAGGCCAGTATCATCGCTCCCTACGAGCAGGCTAATCCGAACGTCAAGATCAACTTTGTCAACGCGGACACCCAGAAACTGCAGGTGGATCTCGCCGGCAATCTTCCGCCGGACGTCATCGACATCGAGACGAAGAATCTGCCGTCCTTCGCGAGTCGCGGAGCGATCCTCGAAATTACCGATCGCGCGAAGACCTCAAAAGTTAATGAAACGGATTACTCCGGGCCGGACATGCAGAAGGTCATCTTTAACGGCAAGTGGTACGCGATACCCTGGGACACTTCCCCGGCGGTTATCTACTACAACAAAAAACTCTTTGATCAGGCGGGTGTGAAGTATCCGCCAACAACCTGGGGAGCCGATGGATGGGACTGGCCAACCTTTCTCGCCACTGCCCATAAGCTGACAACCGGATCCGGCCCTTCGCAAATTTTCGGATGGGGCCCGACGAACTGGTGGGTGTATTGGGATCCCTGGGCCTGGGGAAGCGGTGGAGACTTCACGGATACTAACGGCACGAAGATTACGATTACCGATTCGACATTCCGTGATGGCTGGCAGTTCTACGCAGATCTGATTTTGAAGGAAAAGGTCGCGCCGACTCCCGCCCAATCGTCGATTGGTGTCAGCCAGATGTTCTATACTGGCAAGATCGCGATGATGTCGTCCGGATCCTATTTCGTCGTTGGTCTCGACAAGTCAATGGGCACCGACTGGGACATCGCGGCCTACCCCAAGGGAAAGCAACTCGCGACCCGCTCGCCGGCGGACTGCCACTGTCTCGCAAAGAATGGTAAGAATCTGGACGCGGCGTGGAATATGGTTCTCTGGCTCACCGGTCCAGAGGGGCAAAAGCAATACTCGCTGGGTGGTTACACGCCAGTCTTGAAGTCCGTCCTTCAAAGTGATGGATTCTTGAAGCAGAATCCGCACGTGCACTATGACGTGTTCACCCAACCGCTGATCGATGGCTTTGCGCATCACACGCCGGTGCCGATTATCTATCCCCAGGTGAACGACCTGTTTACCACGCCGATGAACAACGTTTTGCGTGGTTCGGCGACTATCGAACAGGTTCTTAACGACGCGCAGCCCAAGATTCAGAAGCTGCTCGACGATGTTCCGGACGCCTGGCGAGGCGTTTCCTGAACGTGTCCGCGATCGTCCGGGCTCAGCCCGGACGATCGCGGCGTCTGACGTGACCGGGGACCTTGATACAACGAGGGGAAACAGATGGGTTTGGCTTCGATTCAGCGCTCGCCGGAGGCCGCGCGGTCGACAGGTCGACGGCGTAGTCGGCTCTTGTGGAGCGAATATCGCGACGGATACCTTTGCATCGCTCCCTGGCTCGTCGGATTTGTCGTCTTCGTCGCCGGGCCCATGATTTTTTCGTTGGGTCTGGTGTTTACTAAGTGGGACATCCTAACCCCGGCGCAGTTCATCGGGATCGGGAATCTCTCAACTCTCGTTAACGACCCACTTTTCTGGGTGACGCTATACAACACGACGTTCGTGACGCTCATTTCGGTGCCCCTGTACACCTTTTTCGCCCTCCTCCTGGCAATGCTGGCAAATCTACCGACGCGCTGGCAGGCGATCTACCGCGTCGCGTTTTTTATTCCCTCGCAGACACCAGTCGTCGCGACTGCTCTGCTGTGGAGTTGGATTTACAACCCGCAATACGGGATCGCCAATTCTTTGCTCTCGTTGCTCCATCTGCCGACTCTGAACTGGTTGTTCGATCCGAACCTTGCCAAGCCCTCGCTCATCATTATCGGATTATGGAGTGTCGGGGCAACAATGGTCGTGTTCCTGGCCGGCCTGCAGAACATTCCCCGCGAGGTATACGACGCGGCGAGTGTCGACGGCGCGAACCTGATGAATCGGTTTCGGTCGATCACTCTCCCTTTGCTCTCGCCGGTGATCTTGTTCAACTTGATTATCGGGATCATTGGGCAGTTTCAGAGCGGCTTCAGTATCGTGTACGTCTGGACGCAAAATGGCCAAGGGCCGGACAATTCAATACTCCTGTACATCTTGTACCTGTACAACAATGCTTTTCAGTATTTCAAGATGGGTTATGCCGCGTTGCTCGCGTGGGTGCTGTTTCTCATCGTCCTCGCGGTGACCGCGCTGAACTTCCTCATCTCCAAGTCGTGGGTCTATTACGAAACCGCTGGAGGGGGACGATGATCCGAAGCAAAGCATTGTCGACCGAAACCGGACCGACGATTTCGACCGGTCGACGGGCCAGCGCGTGGAACACCTACGGGCGCGAGCTTTGGAACATTCTCCTTATTCTGGTAACCATACTCATGCTGGTGCCGATTCTCTGGATGTTCGACAGCTCTTTCAAGAACGTGCAGCAGGAATTTGCCTACCCGCCGGCAATAATCCCCAGCCCGCTCTTTCTGGAGAACTATTCGGCCGGTCTCTTCGCCTTACCGTTCGTGAGGTACACCGTCAACACCCTTTTTCTTACCATAACCGCGACTTTTGGCCTGGTTTTGTCGTCGTCGCTGGTGGGCTTCGGATTTGCTCGACTGCGGTTTCCCGGAAAAGGACTGCTCTTTACGCTGTGTCTGAGCACGCTCATGTTGCCGAGCGCAGTCCTACTCATCCCAAGCTTCATCATCTTTAAGACGCTCGGTTGGGTTGGTACATTCCTGCCGTTAATCGTTCCCAATTACTTCGGCGGCGCGTTCTCAATTTTCCTGTTTCGCCAGTTCTTGATGGGTATCCCTCTGGAACTGGACGAGGCGGCGCGCGTCGATGGGGCGCCGACGTTTCGGATTTGGGCCCAAATTATTATGCCGAATGCCATGCCGGCGGTCGCCGCGGTCGCTATTTTCAGTCTGGTGGATAATTGGAATGCCTTTATTGGTCCGTTGATCTATCTCAACGCCGAAACGCAAGGGACGATTGCCCTTGCCCTTAACCTCTTCGCCGGCCGCTTCGGCGCGCTGTACACCGGTCAACTCATGGCGCTGTCTACGCTATCTTTACTGCCGGTGCTGATTCTCTTTTTCGTCGCCCAGAGTTATTTCATGCAAGGTATTTCGATCAGCGGATTTGGCGGCCGCTAGACTGCAACAGGACGAGGGGAGACAACGACCATGCGCGCGCGACGCCTCGTTTCACCGGCTCCGTATCAGATGACCGTGGAGGAGTATCAACTCGACGACGCAATCCCCGCCGGCGGCGTCGTTCTCCGGGCCAGGGCGACCGCGGTGAGCGCGGGAACCGAGATTGCAAACTACCGTGGGATAACCCGCTACCGCTCGGCGAGCCAGGGCAATCCGTATTATCCCGGCTACTCGTTCGCTGGGGAGGTCGTTGCCGTTGCTCCGGACGTGACGGATTGGCGGCCAGGCGACCGCGTTTGCGGCCATCTGCCACACGCCTCACACGTTCTCGTAAAGAACCCGGCCCGGCTGGTGCGGGTTCCGGAAGGGGTAAGCGACCCCCAGGCGGCGATGACCACGCTGGGCAGTATCGTGCTCAACGCGGTACACCTCGCGCGAATCCAGTTAGGCGAAAGTGTCGCGGTCGTGGGGGCTGGGCTCATCGGACAGCTTGCGGCGCAACTTGCCCGGTTGGAGGGTGGGCGTCCGGTCGTCTCGCAAGACTTCATTTCCCGCCGACGCGAGCTCGCTCGATCCTGCGGCGCCCACGCCGCGATCGATCCGGCCGCGCCGAATGTTCGGGAGGCACTCGCCGAACTGGCGCCGGACGGCTTCGCCGTCGTCTTCGAAGCCACCGGAAATAACAAAGCAGTCAACAGCGCGATCAAACTGGCCGGGCGGGGTGGCCGGGTGATTCTGCTTGGCAGCACGCGCGGGACGGTTGACGACTTTGATCCGTATACGGACGTTCATCTGAAAGGCGTGACGATCATCGGCGCGCACATCACGACCACGCCACCGGTCGCCACCCTCCAGAACCCGTGGACTGAAGACGCCAATCGCCGCGTACTCCTCAATCTGATGCGAGACGGCGAATTGGACGTCGAATCTCTGATCAGCCACCGAGTCGTGCCGAGCGCTGCGGGCGAGATTTACGCGGGCCTCGAGCGCGCGCCGGAAGAGTTTCTCGGCGTTATCTTCGATTGGACCAGCGAAGGAGAATAGCTCGCTGACCCACCCGCTGGGCACGCCCGGAATCGAACGCGCGATCCCGACGATCAAAGGGTTTTTGCGTTTAGACATGGAAGACAGTCAAACCTCTTGACCGTAGTCGACCGTCGTAGGTACAATATATTCACAATGCAAATGATCGACTTGAATACCCGAAGTTTCCCAGCGGCGGCGAGCGATTCGCGTTCGGTGCTTCTCGGCGCGGATCTGGTCGCGCTCTGCGCGGAGTGGGGGGAGCCTGCCTATCGCGCCCGCCAAATCGCGCGCTGGCTTTATCAGGAATACGTCTTCGATCCACGGCTCTGGCGGGATTTGCCGGCAAAATTACGAGACAGGCTGGCGGCCGAAAGCCGTCCGTTACCGCTCGAACCAGACCTCGAACGATCGGCCGATCGAGGATTGACGACCAAGGCGCTGCTGAGGCTGTCGGACAATAATCTCATCGAGTCGGTCCTCATGCGCTATCCCACTGGTGACCAGGTCCGAGTCCGGCGAACGGTCTGTGTATCGTCCCAGGTTGGCTGCGCGGTTGGCTGCCCCTTTTGCGCCACCGGCCTGCTTGGTTTGAAGCGCCATTTGACCGCGGCGGAGATCGTTGGCCAGATCCTTCACTTCTCGGGTCGCCTGCGCGAACTCGAGGGGAGAGATGCCCGGGTAACGAACGTCGTCTTTATGGGCGAAGGCGAGCCACTGGCGAACGTCAAGAACGTGTGGCGGGCGGTCGAGTTACTCAATGCTCCGGACGCCGTCGGACTCGGCGCGCGTCGGGTGACGATCTCAACCTCCGGCCTCGCGCCGCGCATTCGCGACCTGGCCAAGCAGTCCCTTCAAGTTGGCTTGGCGATTTCGTTGCACGCTCCCACCGATGACCTGCGCGATCAGCTCGTTCCCGTCAACCGCAAGTACAAGATCGCCGAGGTTATGGACGCTTGCCAGGAGTACGTAGCGGCGACGCACCGACGCGTCTCGTTTGAATACGCGATGATGGCGGGTGTCAATGATAGTCGGTCTCAGGCCGAGGCGTTGGCGTCTCTCCTCCAGGGTACGTTGAGCCACGTGAACCTGATTCCGCTCAACCACGTCGACGGCAGCCCGTTCGAACCGACCCCGTGGCGCCAGATTGAAGCATTCCAGCGGGTCCTTCAGGCGCGTCGCGTTTCCTGCACGGTTCGCGTAACCCGCGGCGAGGAGATCGAGGGCGCGTGTGGCCAATTGCGGGCCACCGTCGCGGAGCTTCGCAAGCAAGGCTGAGCCGCCGAGTCGGCTGACGACGCCTTACCTGCAGTCGACCAAATAGTCGAAATCACTACCGTTGTGTTAGAGTGACGCGAGACAGATCCCCGCGACGGAGGGCTGGGCCTGATGAGGGAAAAGGTCGGTTTTATCTGGCTGATTGTGCTCGTCGGCACCTTCGCCCTGACCAGCCTTGGCTGGGCGAATATGGCGAATCCGTATCAAGAGGGCGATCAGGTTGGCGAACCAACTGGTGATCTGCGCTCGGTTGCTATCGAGCACGAAGCGCTCGTCATGGACCTGAAGGGTTTAGCCCAAGATGGTCCGGCCCTGGTTACCGCGACGTACGATGTGCGCAACGACGGCGCGACAAAACGCCTGAACCTGCTGTTCGTTGCCACCGCGCTCGCTCCGAACCAGGGCGCCGGTACCGGCGTCTGGCTCGACAATCAAAAAGTCGCGTCGTCGATTCGGTCCGCCCCCCTTCCTCCTTCGTGGCAGCCGCCGAAAACGACGCCCGGGATCGGCTCAAACCCGGATCTCCCTTACTACGCCGGCAACGGCGTGGAGCGCGGCATCCTGTTTACGCTTCAACTGCCGTCGGGCGCCCATCAGATTCGCGTGGCGTACCAGGCGCGCGCCAGCGCGGTCGCGACCCAGAGTTCACCGGTTCGCTACTGGCAGCTCGGTTACGTTCTGTCGCCGGCCCGGAACTGGGAAAGCTTCGGCAAGCTGGATCTGGAGATTGACCTTCCCCCGGCCTGGAGTCTCGTCAGTAGCCTCAATCTCGCTCGAAGTGGCGACGTGTTCAAGGGGAGTTTCAACGGGATCCCAGCCGATACGATTGGCCTGACCGTCCAGGCTCCGGTGCCACCCGAGCCGGTCAACTTTGACGTAACGCCGTTCGTGTTTGTCGTCGGCATCGGGCTGTCAGTAGGAATTGGGATTGCCGTCGGTCGGTTCTCACGCCGCCGAGGGAAATCGAGCCTCTGGGCAGTACCGATTGGCTTCGTCTTCGCGGTCGCTTGGGCGGTGCTGCTGCTGGCCAGCACTCAGGTGGCAAATGCCGAACCGGTCGTTCCTCCCCTGCAGTATTCCTGGATCTATCACTATGGGGCGACCCGGACGCGCGTCTTCGAAGGTCTTGTTCTGGCGATCCTGGCGTTTCCGGTCGGCCTCGCCGTGACGTCCCTCGCGGCGTACCTTGCTGGTCGAAAGTCCGCTACCGTCGCGACTCCAACCGGAAACGCGAACCCCGCCGGCTAAACCCTTTCGACCTTCCCGCTCTGTGCCGATCGGTACGCGGCCATGACGACTCGCAGGTCGGCGAGGCCTTCTCGTCCAGGCATCGTCGGCGCGCGACGGCCGAGGGCCGCCAGCGACCAATCCTCGATAATCGTCGCAAACACCTGGCTGTCGGCCGCCGACTCGAGGACGGTTTCCTCCCCGTTGGGCAAATCTGGCCGATACAAAACGAGTCCAGGCGTGCCGGAGTCGACCCGCAGGTGGCCGCGCTCGCCGTAGACGTAGCATTCCGCGCCGACGTTTGACGTCCGAGTTCCCCAGCAGTACAGAGCCTCGCCAATCAGACCGCTCTTGAAACGGAGAATCAGCGTCGCGGTGTCCTCGCCGACCCAGTCCTCGCGACCACGCGTGACGAAAGCGGCGACCGATTCGACGTCGCCGGCAAGCATCCGGACGATACTCGTGTAGTGGCAGCCCTGATCGAGGAGCATGCCCCCGCCGGCGATGTCCGCATTCTGTCGCCAACCGTCGCGTAACCAGATCCCGTCGAGGAATCCCACTCGATGGGTGCGAATCGTGACAATTTTGCCAATCGCGCCCTCGGCGATCAGTTCTTTGGCCCGGAGAAATGGCGGCGAGAACGGGTACTGTTCCGTTACACACAGCGCCAGACCCTGCTCGTCGGCGAGGGCGACCATCCGCTCGGCGTCCTCCACGCTGGTCGCGATCGGTTTCTCGACCAGGACGTGCTTGCCGGCCGCCAGGGCTCGAAGGGCCAGCGGCGCGTGCAAGTGGTGGGGGACACACAGATCGACCCCGTCAATCGTCGAATCGGCGAGGACGTCGTCCAACGCGGTCACTGGCCGCGCGTCGAAGCGTTGGGCGAGTGCCTCGGCGCGGTCCAGGCGGGTATCACACACCGCGGTGAGCCGCGCCAGGTCTTTCAGGTGGGCGTAACCGCGGTCGGCGTGCCAGTCGGCAACCGCCCCACAGCCAACAATCGCGACGTTGAATTCGGCCACGTTCGTTCCTCTCCATTCATCAGGGCGCGGCACCCGGCCGCGGCCCACTAGAAGACCTTGATACCCAGTTCCTCGGCGATTCCGCTCAGGTAGTGGAACGCGCTTGGCCACTGCTCGTAACTGGCCCCTTCCACGATGAGGGGAAACTCTGGATTCAGAGATTCCATCCGACGAAGGTAGGTGCGAAAGTCGAGATCACCGGTCCCCGGGCAGCCGGCGTCAATATGAATGGTCAAGCGATCCTCGAGTCGCGAATCCTTGGCGTGGCCGCTGACGATGTGTTGGCCGACCACGTCAAACATGTGGTCGATCGCCGGGCCAGTGTCAAAGGCCGTTTCCAGCGTGATCCAGTTCGCCGGATCGAGGTCGCAGCGAACCCAGGGGGAATCGACGGCGTCCAGGACGTCTCGGGTCATGTCGGCGTCGTTCAGGGTCACGAGTTGATGGGCCTCCAGACCGAGAAACACGCCAGCGTCCTCGGCGGCGGGAGCGCACTCCCGCAGGCTGCGAATCAGTTGGCGTCGCGAGGTAGCCGTCCAGTTGTCCGGATGGGGGAACCACGGCCCACGCGGGTTCAGACTTCCTGGACCGGTGTCGATTGACCGGGAGCCCAGCCAGCCGGCCATGCGAAGCGCCGCTTGCAGGATTTTGACCGCTTCGGCTCGGCGCCTCTCGTCGGGATGAATCAGGCACTGCCAGTAGCCGGTCGTCTGATACAGACTGAGGCCGTTCGCGGCGAAGATTGCGCGGACGCGTTCGCACGTGGCGCGGCTAATCGTCAAGGGATCGTTGTCACGAAATCGGGTGAAGACGCCACTATAGCCGATTGCTTTGACGGTTTGACAGAACTCATCCGAGACTTCGTTCAGGTCGGTAGGACAGATACCTCCGCACACACCCAAGCGCACGGTTCCTCCCAGATTAGAACTTTGTTTTAGAACTTCAGGGCGCCCTCGGTCAGCCCACGCATGAACCACCGCTGGAGAATCAGGTATACCAGAACGACCGGTGCGCAGGCAAGGAGGAGTACCGCGGCATTGGCGGCTTCGGTGGTGAAGAGACCGGCGAAGCCCGGCGTAATCGTTGTCGCGTAGGGCATAACCAGCACCTTCTGCGCGCCGACCGAAATGGTCATTCGGGAGTCCTGATCGACGAGAATAAACGTGACCAGAAAATCGCCCCATACCGCCACGAACGTGAGGATCATCACGAGGATTAGGGCGTTGAAGGCGATTGGGAGTGAGATACTCCAATAGACCCGAAGCCAGCCAGCGCCATCGACCAGCGCGGACTCTTCTAACTCGCGCGGAATCGCCAGAAACCCCTGGCGCATGATGAAGATTGGCACCGGGAGCGCTGAGCCAAAGTAGAGGATTAATCCCACCAGGCTATTGCGCAGATGCAGGAAGGACATCAACTCGTACAGCGACATCAGACCGCCAACATTCGGAATGAAGATCGTTAGAACGAGGGCGAGGAAAATGACATCTCTTCCCTTGAACTCGATGCGAGCAAAGCCGTACGCGGCGAGCGAAGACAGAATTGTCACGATGGCGACCGCGCCAACCGTGACGATAAAGCTGTTGCGCAGGTAGATCGGTAGCGACCCCAGTTGGGTCAGCACGTATTCGTAGTTGATTAAGGACGGGTGCAAGGGAATGAGCGACGCGGTCGAGGAGTAAAACTCCTGCCTTCCCTTGAACGAGGTGCTGACCATCCAGAGTAGGGGGACCAGGACGAGGATAGAGATCAGTCCTAGAGGAAGGTACAAGATAAGGGAGCGCGCGTTCCTTCGCCCCGGGGTTGTCCGGCGCGGCGCCGCCACGTCGGTCATTGACTGGGAAAGAGCCATTGGTGCGTGGTCCTCCTTGCTTTTCTCGGTCTGGGCACTCTAAGTAGCGTCGCCACGCAGATAGCGTAGAGTGAGTGCCGTAAAGACGGCCATAACCAGACCCACAGCCAGGGACATGGCGGCGGCGTAGCCGAGGCGCAGGTCCCCTTCGGCAAAAGCGACCTGGAAGATGTAGAAGCCAATCGTCGTGGTCGCGTTCGCTGGGCCGCCATTCGTTAGGAGCAGAACCTCCTGAGTGCCGTACAATAGGCCGATTTGGAGAACGAGCACCAGGGCAAAGGTCGGTCGCAGAAGCGGTAAAGTGATGTGCCAAAGTTGCCGAAGTGGGCCGGCGCCGTCGATGGCCGCGGCCTCGAATAGGTCGCCACTTATCGCGTAGAGTCCGACTAAGAAGAGGAGTGCCGAGAAGCCAAAGCTCCGCCAGACGCTCGCGATTGCCACCGACGCGAGCGCGTAGTGGGCATCACCGAGCCAGTCTGGCGGATGGCTCATCCCGATACCTTTGAGGACCGAGTCGATGTATCCGTACTGGGGGTTGTAAACCTGCTGCCAGAGAAGCATCGAAACCGAGATTGGCAGAATCACCGGTAGATAGACGAGCCAGCGAAAGAAACCAGCACCCACGGGTGCCTTCCAAATGAAGACGGCGACGAGCAGCGCGAGCACGATCATTGTCGGGAGGACGAGGACGATGTACTTCGCTGACACGAGCAGCGCGGCCCAGAAGAAACGATCGTTGAGCATGATCTGGTAATTTCGTAGCCCGTTCCAGGCCCAGTTCGAGCCCGGAATCAGGAACCGGTAGTTCGTGAAGGCCATCAGAAAGCCGCGGACCAGAACCCAGAAGTTGAAGACGAGATAAAGCAGGATCGCCGGAGCAATAAAGAGGTACCCGAGAGGATTACCCCACGACTCCTTGCGGACGCGCGCCACGGCGCCCGCAAAGGCGCGAAGCGTGGATTCTTCCTCACGACTCCCTGGCTGAAGCGAAGCCGGTGGCATCGCCGTGACCTCCGTACTCTTCGGGCCCATCCGAAGCAACGCGGCGCGCGGTGCCTTCGCTGGGCCCGGATTGCTCAAAATGCCGTGCGAACCGGACTTCTTTGAGTAACTTTAACCCTGTTGTGCCTGGATCTTGGCCTGAACGTCCCCGACCATCCCTTTGATGGCGTCGTCAACGCTGAGCGTGCTGCCCGAAGCAAGGTACTTGTCGCACCAGGGAGCGATGGCGTTTGATTCGATCGTGTAATAGGTGTTAGCCGGGAAGGCGACGGACTTTGCGACCAGATCGATGCCCAGGTTCTCCCAGGCGAACTTGGTGTTGCCCTTGACGTATTTGTCGTAGGTGTACGAGTAGCAAGGCTTCGCGGCGGTCGCGACGAGGGTCTGCTGGGCGTCCGCGTTGCTTGGTCCGAACCACCAAATCAAGAAGTCCATCATTCCCTGCGGATTCTTGGCCTGGTTGAAAACAACGGATCCGTTCATCCAGAAGGGGGTACCAGAGTTAATCTCACCATCCTTCGGGAAGATGTTGACACCGGTATCCGCGGCATCATAGCCGTAGGTTTTTTGGGCATCCTCGCCCATGACGTCGTAGGAGAGGAGCATCGCCACGCCCTTCCGATTGAACTCCTCGTTCACGTTCTTGTCGGTCGGTGGCATGAGTCCTTCCGTGACCATCTTCTTCATCCATTGCAAGGCGTCTCGCGAACCCTGGCCCTGGATGTTGAGCAGTCCGTCCTGGGTAACCAGGTCTTTCGCCGCGGTTGCTGCCCAGAGGAGCGCGAAGTATCCGCAGAGCGGGGTCGCATTTTGGGCGACCGGGATCCACTTATCCCCGTACTTTGCCTTGATCGCCTTCGCCGCGGAATAGGTTTCGTCCCAGGTTGCCGGCTGCTTGCTCAAACCGACTGCCTTCAGAGGCTCCCAGTACCACTGCAGAGCAACGCTACCAACGTTGCCCGGAATTGAGTAAATCTTCCCCTTATACTTGATCGCTTCCTTGATTGTCGGAATGATCCCGGCCAGCAGTGGCTGGGCGTCCTTCTCGCCGGACGAGCCAATCAGGGGATCCATGGGCTGAATGATCTCCGCGTCGACCCACTGGGCAGTCGACCAGGGGGTCTCCATCACGGAATAGCCATCCCAGACCAATGAGTTCGACGCGATTGCCGCTCGGATTTTGGTGACGAGGTCAACCCCCTGAGGTGGCTTGTCCAGGCTTATTTTGGAGCCCGGGTGCGCGTCCGTAAACGCCTTAATTGCTACTTCGGCGCCGTAGGCGGTCACAATGTCCGGGCGGCAGAGGAAGCTAATGACGCCCACGGGCTTTGCACTCGCGGCTTGGGCTTGTGGAGCGGTCGTTGGCGCGGCGGCCTTGGTTGGGGCAGCTGCGGTCGTGGTGGCCGCGGAAGCCGATGTCGGGGCGGGCGCCGCGGCTGCTTGGGTCGCGGCGCCCGCCTGGGTTGGGGCGGGTTGCGCGGCGGTCGACGCGGACGGTGAGCTTGAGCTACACGCCGCGAGGAGCGCTCCCGCTCCGCCAATTGTCGCGAGAGCGATGAGCCGTCGCCGAGAGATCATCGTGGACTTCATCAAGCGTCTCCTTCTGAACTTCCCAGGGGTCCTCAAACGCGTTGATCCTAGTTAGTTTCGGCGTTGCCATGATGCTGAATCGGCCATCATCTGCCATGATCGGACACGCGCTAGCCGTCTCGGGTCGACCGACCAGGTACGAGGCGATCCAGCGTGCCCTGCACGACCGCCAAGGTTTCGGCCACGCTGAGCCCCTGGGCACGCTGGACCTGAACGGACTCGCCGAGCACAATGTCGTGGTCCTCGTCGGTCGCCGCGCTGGCCACGATAATGGGTACTGAAGAAAAGTTTGGCATTCCAAGCCACAAGCGCACGAATTCGTGGCCGTCACGGTCGGGCATGAGGAGGTCGAGGATAACGAGATCGACCCGTGGTTCGATCGGGAAGCCAGATTGAGCCAGGCCGTCGTCTACTCCGGTCGCCCGGTGTACTCGGCAATCGGGTATCGCGACTTTAATCATGCGGTCGAGCAACTCAGTCATCTCGGGGTCGTCGTCGATAATCAGCACGCTCCGGAGATGGACACCGAGCTGGGCGATGGCGCTATGAAGTCGCTCCGTTGTGATTGGTTTACTCAGGAAAGCACCCACGCCCAGGACGTCGCGGGCGCGGTTCAAGGTGTGTAGAGAACACGTGATTATAGGGAGGGTTGGATAGCACGCCTGTACGGCCAGCGCTAGCTCGGGCGGGATTTCGTTCGCGGTGACGATCGCGTGTGCTGGTAGCGGTGGTCCATCGCGCGTCAGGTCGTCGAGGCACGCGACAACCCGCATCCGATACCCGTCCAGGTAGCGACGAAAAATCCGTATCGCGTCGGCATCGGCGGAGGCCAGGATGATGGTGGGACTTTCGTTACCACTGGCAACTTCGAGCCGGCGGAGCCGGTAGGAGGGCGCGGACACGGCAACGTTATCTGAGCAAGGCAGGGTGAAAGTAAAGGTTGTCCCTTTCCCTAACTCCGACGCGACCCACATCGAACCGCCGTGCAGCTCGACGAACTGCTTACTGACTGCCAGACCCAGTCCGAAGCCACCCCGGCGGCCTTGCTGGCCGGACTGGTGAAATCGCTCGAAGACGTACGGTAGGTCGATGGCGGAAATGCCGATTCCGGTGTCGATAACCGAGATGACAATGTCGTCGCCCTCGGGCCGCGCCACGACCCGAACATCACCTTCCTCGACGTAGCGAACCGCGTTCGCGAGGAGGTTGATGAGTACCTGGCGAACGCGGGTTGGATCGACGAAGACGTGTGGCAGGTCTCGGCTTGCATCCACCGTAACCGAAAGTTGGGCTTTATCATAGAGGCCTTGAACAGTTCCGACTGCCTCGTCGACGATGGCCGAAATCGAACACCACCGCTTCGTCAGGCCGACTCGCCGGGCGTCCAGCCGACCGAGATCCAGCACATCGTCGACGAGTGTCGAAAGATGGCAGGCGTTTCGATAAATCGTTTCAACGTCTCTCCGGAGCGTGGATGAATCATTCACTCTTGAATCATTGGATGCCTCGTCGGCGATCATCTCACTGAAGCCGATAATCAAGTTTATTGGCGTACGTAACTCGTGGCTAATTGCCGTTGCGAACTCATCTTTGAGTCGTCTTGCTTCCTCGGCCGCGCGTCGTGCCTCGCCAAGAGCGGCGTTTGCCGCTTCGAGACGTTCACAAGCGTCTTCGAGACTCTTGGAAAGCAGTGCCAACTCTGCTTGTCGGATCCGAACTTCTTCGGTTTTGTTGCGCTCGGCCTGGTAGCTGGACCAGCACCAAATGACCATGACCCGCATCGGTTGGTAGGCAATCATCGTCAATCCGGAGGCTAAAACTATGAGAATCGCTTGTTCCACGGCGACGTGTCCCGTTATCGGTACCAGGCGTAGCACGGCAAGAATGGTGACAAGAGCTAACTCGATCGTCGCCACGCCAAGCGCAAAGCGATACGCCATCAGCAGAGGAACGAAAAAGAAAACGAGAAGATAGGCGTACAACACGTCCGGAGAGTGCCAAAGCACTCCGGCGACGCTAACCGCGACGATGTTCCCCAGCGTCAGACACGTAACGGCAACGGCATAGCGCCACCGCGTAAAAAATAATGTGAGAACAACCGAAACAATAAGGACTACCGCGACCAGGGGACTTTCCGGTCCCGAGAGGTCAGAGTTGAGAGCCCATACGAAGAGAACGGCATACGCCAGGACAATTTCTCCCGCCGCGACCCAGCGGATAACCCGGATCCGAAGATCCTGGAGTTCGTCGCCAAGCAGGTTGCCTGCGATGCCCATTTCGGAACTCATCGTGATTCTCCTGGCCCGGGAGATCGAGCAACTCAAGGTTGCCAAATCGCGTCGCATCGACGGGACCGCGAGGCTGTATCGTACCACTCAGGGTCGTGGTATTATAGTGTCCAAAATACGTTATTCGTAAGGACGCCTGGAATGCTCGACGTGGTTCGTCAAGTCGAGGTTGTTCGCGAAGCCCTGGTTTCCATGTATGACCCGGTTGCTCTCCGAAAGAGCGCCCTTCACGGTGCGTTGACAACGCGAGGAAACCGCCTCGACGGGCCGGATCTGGTCGACTTTCTTGTAACTGCAATCGAGTCTCTGCGGCCAACCGCCTCCGCTCCCCTTCACACCCACGGTTTGCGCCGCTACCGATACTTGTGGTTGCGCTACGTTGAATGTCGGAGCCACGCCGCGATTGCCGAGGACTTGGGAATGAGCTTGCGGCATGCCTCCCGGATTCACCAGGAGGCGCTCGAAGAGCTTTCCGCGTCGGTATTCGCGATGGCGACGATCCGCGCGGATTCCGCGAGCGCCGAGTCAACATTGCCCCCTGCCCGTCGCCGATTCGCGGACTTGCGTTCGGCGATGTCATCCGGTGAGTATAGCGCCGAGTTGGCGGATATCGCGGCCCTACCGACCGAGAGCGGGGTCAGCGTTGTCGAGTTGGTGCGGGGAATCGAGGCGGTAGCACGCCGATTCGTGGAATCACACGGGGCGCAATTAACTCTGGACCTGGACCCTGATCTACCGCTCGTTCGAGTGAATCGGGTCGTTCTTCGGCAGATTCTCCTGAATCTTCTGGTCGTAGTCGTCGAAGGGCTCACCGGAGCCGGCTCGGAGAGAGTTATTCGACTAACGTCGGAGCGTCTCGCGGCGAGTGTCGATCTGCACATTCAGGTTCCTCGGTCGACGATCGGTTTGGCTGGACCGGGAGTGGCGATCGATGGCTCGTTGCCGCAGTACCGTTCGGCCGAAACGCTCGCTCACGGCCAGGGGGTCCGGATTTCGACGGACCAGGGACGATTAAACGTTGCGATTAGTTTGCCCCGTGGAGATCCCTGTCGAGTCTTGCTGGTCGATGATAATCCGGATGTCGGCGACTTGTTTGGGCGAATGCTGGAACGGACCGCGTATGAGCTGGTGCACGTCAGAACTGCTCGGCGGGCGCTCGCACAGGTGCGCGACATTTCTCCCCACATCATCCTGCTTGACATCGTGATGCCCGGACACGACGGCTGGGAGATCCTCAATCTCCTCAAATCGGACAGCCACACCGAAAGGATCCCGATTGTCGTGTGTTCCGTGCTTCCGGATCGTGAATTGGCTCTGACCCTGGGGGCCGACGACTTTCTCGCTAAACCGGTAACCCGAGGCGCGCTGCGCGCGTTACTCAACCGGCTTGTCCGCCAAGAATAGATCCCGGCGCCGTTCCTCCGTATCGACAACGTCGCGGTTTGTTGGCATACTGGTGGGGATTCCACAACCACGGACCCCACGCCGCGCCGTGGGTGGGAGGACGACCGATGGACGAACTTTACGAGCGCGCCCGCCGGGTTTTGCCCGGCGGCGTTACCGCGGCGGCGCGGACGAATCCGGCTCTGGGCCACCCGGTGTACGTCACGCGCGCCCAGGGCCCGTTTATCTACGACGAGAGCGGTCATCGCCTCGTCGACCTTTGTATGTCCAATGGCGCCACCTTGCTGGGCCACGCTCATCCGGCGATTGCCCAGGCGGTGCACCGTGCCGCCGAACTTGGCTTCGCCTGCGCCTACGACGGTCCGGAGCAAGTGAGCCTTGCCGAGCGTCTGGTGGAACTCATTCCGTCCTTTGAGATGGTGCGTTTCACGACGAGTGGAACCGAGGCGACATTCTACACGATACGTATCGCGCGCGCCTATACGGGAAAGACGCTCGTCCTGAAGTTCGAAGGGCAGTTTCACGGCTTCAATGATCCACTGGCGTTCAACATGCCATCTTCCCGCCCGGAGACGGCTGAGCCGCTGACGATTCGGGCCGAAACCGCCGGGTTGCCTCCCGGCACGGCCGACGAAGTTGTCGTCGCGCCGTTCAACGACGCCGAGGCGTTCGATCGAATCCTAGCGGATCGCGGAAGCGAGCTGGCCGCGGTGATTGTCGAGCCAATCAGCTACGACGCTGGCGCGATCCTTCCCGCGCCGGGATTCCTGGAACACCTTCGTGGCGAGACCGCCCGTCGGGGCGTCGTTCTGATCTTCGACGAGGTTCTCTCCGGATTTCGGACCGGTCCGACTTGCGCCCAGGGTGCGCTGGGCGTGACCCCCGACCTCAGTATCCTCGGAAAGGCAGTAGCCGGAGGAGTTCCGCTGTCGGTCTTCGGCGGTCGACGCGAGATCATGGAAGTCGTGTCACCGCTCGGACCAGCGGTTCACACCGGGACATATAACGCTCACCTGATCCCCATCCTCGCGGCGCACGCGTTTCTCGACGTGATTCAAGACGCGAGTTTCTATCCCGACCTCCTCGAACGACACGAGCGTCTTTACGCTGGCCTCCAGTCGGCGTTTGACGGAGCGCGGTTGCCGGTTCGGGTTCAGGGAGTGGGCGCGCGCTTTGGGATGTACTTTGGGCTTGACCCAAAGATCGCGGTCACCAATTACCGGCAGGCCGCCGGCTTTGATCGTCGGCTGCTTCAACTCTATTGCGCAGAAATGTACCGGCGCGGCGTGTACGTGAACCCGGCCTGGCACCACGGCTTGTCGGCTTTACACTCGTCGGAGTTGGTCGATCAGATCGTTTTGGCTTCGGCGGAAAGCGCGCGCGAGGTCGCTCGCCAACTGGTTAGCTCCTAGGAGACCGTGATGTACCGGGTTGTCATCGCCGATAACGCGTTTGCTCCGATCGGCCCGGAGCGGGAGATCCTCGCGCCACTAGGTTGTGAAGTGGTGTTTTGCCCCTCGACGACCGAGGACGACGTCATTGCCCACGCCCACGATGCCGACGCGATCATTTGTGATGGCGCGCCGATTACCGAACGGGTTCTCGCTAGCCTGTCGAAGTTGCGCGTCGTTTCGGAATACGGAATCGGCTACGACAATATTGACGCCGCCGCGGCGACCGCGCGCGGCATTTGGGTCGCGAATGTGCCCGGATTCTGCGTGACCGAAGTCGCCGACCATACCCTGGCGCTGCTCCTGGCCCTGTCTCGCCATATCGTGGCTTTAGACAGTGCCTTACGCCGTGGCGTCTGGGGACCACGAAGCGCTGGGCCAATTTCGCGACTGGGCGGTCAAACCCTTGGCCTGATTGGCTTCGGTCCGATCGCGCGAGCGGTCGCGGCACGTGCCATTTCTTTTGGATTGCGGGTTCTCTGCTGGACACCGCACACGACCGCCGAGCGCGTTGCCTCCTTCGGTGTGGAATTACTTGACGTCGACGATCTCTTCCGCCAGAGCGACTACGTCTCGCTCCACATCCCATCAATGCCGGAAACGCGCGGCATGGTTGACCGACGACGTCTCGGCCTGATGAAGTCAACCGCGTATCTCATCAACACTGGTCGTGGGAGCCTGGTGGACGAGCCAGCTCTGGTCGCGGTGCTTCGCGATGGACAGATTGCCGGAGCCGGTCTCGACGTTTTCGCCGGGGAGCCGCTTCCCGCGAGCAGCCCCCTGCTATCCCTTCCCGGTGTCATCGCGACGCCTCACGCCGCGTTCTACAGCGAAGAATCACTGCGCGACCTGCAGGTCCGAGCGGCTCAGAACGTCGCGACGACTTTCACCAGTGGACGGCCGGTTTCTCCGGTCAATGACGTCGTTCGCCTCGCTTGACTGACAGTATTGCAGACGGAAGCACGAGACAACAGGAGATTCGATGCGCATCGCCCTCGCCGGCTTCTCTCACGAAACGAACACCTTCGAACCGAACCTCGCCACCTACGAACGATTCGAACAGTCCGGAATCCTTCGCGGCTCCGAGATTGTCCAAAAGCACCAAAACGCGCACAGCAGCCTAACCGGATTTCTTAATGCCGCCGATCACTTCGGCTTTCAGGTCGTGCCACTGCTCTTCGCCAGTACTTTGCCCTGCGGGATGATTACTCGCGACGCGTTCGACCGGCTCGTCGGCGAAACCCTCGAATTGATCTCCCGCGAAGGCCCATGGGACGCGGTGCTCCTTGCCAACCATGGGGCCGCGGTGAGTGAGGTCTATCCGGACGTCGACGGCGAAATCGCCGCTCGAGTGCGCGCGATTGTTGGACCGAACGTGCCGATCGGAATGGCTCTGGATCTTCACGGTAACATCTCCCAGCGGATGATTGAGAACACCACCACGTGCGTCTTCTACCGACAGAATCCCCACTTGGATCCGACGCCGCGGGCTTTCGAGTGCGGGGAGATTATCTATCGTACCGTCCGTGGGGAGATCCGCCCGGTGCAAGCGCTGGAAACGCCGCCACTGGTCGTCAACATCGTCAAGCAGTACACTGGCGAGGAACCGATGGCCGGGTTGATACGTGCCTGTAACGAGGTCATTCGCAGCCCGGGGATGCTCTCGGCGAGTGTGATCGAAGGCTACCCGTACGCCGACATCGCGGACATGGGGATGAGTTTTCTCGCGGTCCACGACGGGGATCCGGCGGCCGCGCGAGCGGCGGCGCGGAGTCTGGCTCGGTTGGCCTGGGAGCGACGCGCCGAGTTGCAGGGGAACATCCCGTCGCCGACCGAGGCCCTGCGCTACGCTATGGCGGCGGGAAAAGGCCCAATCGTTCTCATGGACGTCGGGGACAACATCGGCGCTGGCAGTCCGGCTGATTCGACGATTCTCCTCGCCGAAGCAAGGCGCCTGGGCGCCCGTAGCTTCCTACAGACGCTCTACGATCCGGAGTCGGTGCGGGCGTGCGTCGCGGCCGGCGTTGGGAACGAGGTGACCGTGCGAGTTGGCGGCAAGACCGACGACCGACACGGCCAGCCGGTCGAGTTGACGGGTCGGGTTCGCCTGATCGGCGACGGTAAGTTCGAAGAGCCGAACCCGACCCACGGTGGTGGGCGCTATTTCGACGGCGGTACAACGGCAGTACTCGAAACGGACGACGATTACACCATCGTCCTGACCACGCGTCGCATCGGGAACACCAGCATTCAGCAAATTTACTCTCTCGGCATTCGCCCGGAGCGCAAGAAGATCGTGATCGCGAAGGGCGTGGTGTCACCGCGGCCGGCGTACGAGCCAATCGCGGCCGCGGTGATCCTCGCGAACACTCCGGGTATCACTACCGCGGACTTGTCGCAGTTCACCTACCAGCACCGACGCCGACCGCTGTATCCGTTCGAGCCGGCGGCCGAATACTAATTCGAGCGGTCGCCTTCGCCGCGGGCGATGGCCATCAAGTCGTCGACCATGGTTTCGATTGTGTAGGCCGGACGCCAGCCGAGTTCCTCCTCCGCGGCGACGATGCTGAGTTGCCAGTCGCGCGAGATGCGGCTCACTGGCGCGAGTTGCGGATCCGGTTCGAACGATAGCTGAGCGTTGGGAACCCGCTTGCGGACCGTGTCGATGAGCCCTTTCGCGGTGGCCAGGCCGGTGCTGATGTGATAGATCCGCTGAGGGGCGCTTGGCGTGGTTGCCAGGGTCGCCAGCGCCCGCGCGGCATCCTTCGCGTAGCACACCGGGGTGCCGGCCTCCGGATCCACGTCAATCGCGTAGGGCTGACCCAGCGCGGCCCGCTCGATGATCAGCGAGGTATACATCGTGGCGGAGCCGGACGCCGCGTTGCGTGACGGACCAACGATCGCGGCGAGGCGAGCGGCGCGAAAGTCCAATCCCCAGCGTCGCTGGTAGTACAGGCCGAGTTGCTCAGCCAGGAGCTTACTCTGACCGTACCAGGTCAGGGGCTCGGCCGGGGTGGTGGTTTCCGACATCGGCTGGGTTACGTGGGGGCCGTAGACCGAAATCGTGCTCGCGAAGACGACGCGCGGAATGCCGGCCTGTCGCGCGGCTTCAAGGACGGTGTGGGTACCACCGAGGTTGACCCGCATGGCCAGGTCGGGATCGCGCTCGCAGCCCATCGTCACGATACCGGCCAGGTGCACGATCGCGCTGAACGGTGCACTCTTGACGATGTCGATGAAACTCGCGCGGTCGGTAATGTCCCCGGTGACGACGCGGGCGCCGGGCGGTAAGGTTGGCCGCCAGGCGGGATCCGGTTCCCGCAAGTCAAAGGCGACGACGCCAAGCTCCTTCGCCAAGAGTTCCTGTGCTAACCACCGGCCGATGTAGCCGCCACCGCCGGTAATCAGAATTGCCATCCGCCTCACCCTCTTTTGGAAGACTGACCGACCGAAGTCGGCCGAAGACTACCATTGCAGATTTAACCCGACGGATCTTACCAGGCCGTCCAGCCTCCGTCGACCAGCAAAGTGTGGCCGGTGATCAAGCTCGCGGCCGGGCTGGCGAGGAAAACGATCGCGCCGACGATCTCGTCAACCTTGCCGATCCGGCCCATCGGGGTTCGCTGGAGAATCTCCCGCCGAGTATCCGGATCGCCGATAGTCGGCTCCGCAAGCGGCGTTTCGGTATAGGTTGGTCCCACCGCGTTGACCCGAATTTTTGACGACGCAAACTCAATCGCCAGTTCGCGGGTCAAGTTCACCACTCCGCCTTTCGAGGCGCAGTACGCCGCGCGCTTGGGGAAGCCAACGACGCCGTTGATCGAGGCGAGGTTGATTATCGCTCCGCCGTCACGCCGGGCCATTGCTCGCGCCGCCGCCTGACAGGCGAAGAACAGTCCTTTGAGATTGACATCGAGGACGAAGTCCCAGTCCTCTTCGGTCACCTCGAACGCGGGCTTTGCCCGATTCACACCAGCGCTGTTCACGAGAACGTCGAGCCGGCCGAGGGTAGCCACCGTCCCGTCGACGACGTCGTGGATGCTCGGGATCTTCGTAACGTCAAGGTCGAGCGCAATCGCCCGGCGCCCGGTCTCCCGGGCGATGTCTTCCGCGGTCCGCGCGGCTCGGTCGCGAAATCGCGGCAAATCGGTCACGACGACGTCCGCGCCCGCGTGCGCCAGCGCCCACGCCGCGCCTTGTCCGATGCCACTTCCGGATCCGGTTACCAGCGCAACTTGACCGTCAAGCCGAAAGGAAGGAGGATTCATCGCGGTTCTCCGCTTGATACTGGTTTTGCAACGGTGCCTACTGTGATGGTCGGGTGGTTAAGAATTTCTCAATCGCGTCAGCGTAGGCCTGCGCGAGAAGTTGCTGGACGGCCGGCTGACTAATAATCGTCGCCTCCTGAGGATCCGACAGAAACAAACCTTCGCAGAGCGCGCCCGGCATTTTCGTCGGGCGGAGGCGACCGGGAAGACCCGGTCCTAGCACCACGAGATGGTCGTAGGACGACGGGAGTGTTCCGAGAGACTCGGCTTGGAGTTGAGTATCGTCGGCAATCCCGCGATCCGGCACGTTGTAGCCCTGCTGATGGAACGCCGAAATAACGGTATTCTGGATGAGCGTCGCGAAGCGCAAGTTTTCCGCCCCAAAGCTGCGGGTCGAGTCGTAAAACGTTTGCGTTCCCCCCACTGAGGGGTCGCTGTACGCGTTGAAATGCATACTGAGGAACACGCTCGCGCCACTAGCGTTGGCTTCGTCGATACGCCGTTGCAGGTCCGTCAGAACACCATCGGCGGTTAGCATGGTTCCGTCGGCAGTGTACGCGCTCGCTGGCAAACCGGGTAGTGAGTCGTCGACGCGCGAGAGCGCAACGGTATAGCCATCGGCCCGGAGAATCGTTGCCGTGCGCAGGGCAACCGACAATGTCATTGCCTTTTCGGTCACTTGCTCGCCGGTATCGGTGGTGCCAGCGGTGCCCTCGTCAACGCCGCCATGCCCAGGATCCAGAAAAACGACTGGGCGCGCAGACGACTGAGGGTTCTTGATCGTTTGAACGGCGAGCCCGGACGCGACTGGGCGGCCTAGTACTCCCGGCTGGGCATTGCCAGCATTTGCGTCGGACACCTCACCGGATCCGGGCGTCGCGTAGGGTAACCTTTGGCTGGCGACCCGGGTGGCTTGCCAGCTAGCGGCGTAGCGTAGAAGAAACGCTTGACTGTTATCGACGGTCTGACCGCACCCAGCCACGAGGAGAGCAATCGCAAAAAGCGGTACCAAGAAGAAGAGGCGAGCCGTGGCCGAACCAATTCGATGTCTGTTCACGGACCCATGCTGCCAAACCCGCCAATACTGCACCAATTCGAATGCGATTAAAGTGCTGATTCCCCAACGACGACGATTTCCGAGACCCTCGGCAGCGACGAGTCGTCCGTCAATAATGGTGGCGCGACTGGTCAACCGGTCGCCAGCCGCGCCACCATCGTCGACGACTTCCGGGAAAAGGCTAGCTCTGAAGGGTTGCGGACGCGAGGGTGATGGTCACCCCGGCGAGGGCTTGCGAAACCGGACAGCCTTTAGAGGCCGCGCTGGCCGCCTCTTGAAAGGCGTTCTGATCGATGCCGGGCACTTTGCCGGTGACCGATAGAGTGGAGGACGCGACTCGCCAGCCACCGCCTTGCTTCGGCTCGAAGCTAACAACCGCCGAGGCGTCGAGTTCGGTCGGAGGCGTGCCGCGAGTGGTCAACTCGTGCGACAGGGCCATGCTGTAGCAGCTCGCGTGGGCCGCGGCGAGAAGCTCCTCTGGACTGGTCTTTCCCCCTTTTTCCTGGGTTCGGGCGACCCAGCTGACGGACACCGGGCCAAAGGCGCCGCTCGCGACGCTGGTCGTACCGGATCCGTTTGCCAGATTACCGTGCCAGACGCACTCGGCTCGACTTTCGGGCATCGTGTACTCCTTGATTTCATTTGTCAATTGGGAGCGGACCAGGGACTGGCCCGCCGCACGGATCAGTATAGCAAATTACTGGTCGACGACCGACCCATCGGCGGCAAGTCGCGTCGCGACCTCCCGTGGCCGATAGGGGTACCGTTCGGCGGCGTCCTCGGCCAATTCGATGCCAATGCCGGGCGTGTCCTGCAGGATGAGATAGCCGCTTTCGAGCTTTAGCGGGCTCTTGATGATCTCGCTCTTCGGAGGTCGATTCTCTCCGAGTGGGAATTCCTGGAGCGCGAAGTTCGGGATGCAGGCCGCGAGTTGAAGGCAGGCGGCGGTACTTACCGGGCTGAGGGGGTTGTGGGGCACGACGCCCACGTGGCGCGCTTCGGCCAGCGCGGCAATCTTTTTCGCGTGGGTAATCCCGCCGCACATGCAGACGTCCGGGCGAACATACTGCACCGCGTCGCGCGAGAGCAGCATCTCGAACTCCCAAATCGTGTGAATGCGTTCGCCGGTCGCGATCGGAATGTTAATGTGGCGGGCTACCTGCGCCATTTCGTCGAAGTTATCCGGAAGGACCGGATCTTCATAAAAGTATGGCTGGAATTGTTCGATGCCCCGGCCCAGGGCAATCGCTTCGGCTGGCGTCAGTCGCCGGTGGATCTCGACGCAAAGATCCACTTCATTCCCCACCGCTTCGCGGTATCGACCTACGGTGTCAATCGCGTCCGCGATTTTGCTGGCGTGGGTTTTAAAGTAGGGCACTTCGCGTGGTTCGTCGAGGAATGGCGTCAGGTGCCCAACCGCGGTAAAGCCTTGCTTTTTCGCCTCGACGCAGCCTTGAACGAGTTGGTCGGTCGTTTGGCCAAAGACGTGGTAGTAAACCCGAGCCTTGTCACGACACCGGCCGCCGAGCAACTGGTAAACTGGCACCCCGAAGTGCTTGCCGGCGATGTCCCAGAGCGCGATGTCGATGGCGCTCAACGCTCCCATGATCGCCGCGCCGCGGAAGTGACTGTAGCGATACATGTACTGCCAGTGATGCTCGATCCGAAGGGGGTCTTCGCCGATCAAGTAGCGTCGAAAGGTTTCGACTGCCTTCTCGGAGGCTTCCAAAAAGCCCCAGGTTCCGGACTCGCCGAGGCCAATGATTCCCGCGTCGGTATGCACTTTGACGTACAGGTAGCGGTCAACGGGAATAGTCTCAATCGCCGTGATCTTCACTGTTGTCGTCCCCTCGCACAATTTGGGATGGCGCTTACGAGCGGCTATTGGCCCGAATGAATTCCAAGATTCGGTTCCACGCGTCGGCGGATTCACTAGCGTACTGGGTCTGCTGACGGTCGAAGAAGCTGTGCGGTGCGCCGGGGTAGACGATCAGTTCGTGGGGAACCGTCGCCGAGGTGAGAGCCTGCTCAAAGGCAACGACCGCCTCGGGCGGAATGACTGGATCTGCCCCGCCAAAGAGACCGAGTATCGGGCAGGTCATCTCTGAAACCCGATCGATCGGCGCTGGCGAGCCATCACGGCTTGGTCCTACTGGACGACCATAGAAGCCGATGGCGCCAGCCAGACCGATACCGTTCGCCGCTTGCTGCCACGAGATTCCGCCGCCAAAACAAAATCCGACGGTGAACAGGTTTCGGACCGCCCCGCCTTCCGGAGAGAACAGGTAGTTGGCCGAGGCGGCAACATCGGCGTTCAGAGTCGCGGCGCGGGTTTGGGCGACGTGGGGTTGCCATTCGAAGTCCTCGCCGCGTTTCGCGGTGCCCGCGGTTCGCCCAAAATAGTCCATCGCGAGGGCATCGATGCCATTCTCCGCGAAGCGCACCGCCAACTCTTCATAAAACGGGTGCAGTCCGCGAATGTCCGGAAGAATCACGATGCCGGAACCGGACGGATGCGCCGCGCGCGCGGCGAAGGCGCGAAACTGGATCCCGTCCGCCGAAGTGAGGTTGAAGTCGCGGGTTGTCTCGGCCCCGCCCGCGATTGGTTCAATCGGCGGTCGGGCGCGATGATCGAAGCACATGGCAACCTCCAACGATTACATGGCGAGCAATTCCGCCCAGAGATCTTCGGGAATCGGCATGCGTGCAAGTTCAATGGTTTGCTGCACGCGTTCCGGGTAGGTCATACCGACAATTGTCGAGTCGACGTTTGGATCACGCATCGAGAACTGCAACGCCGCGGCGGCTAATGGAACGCCGTGTTGGGCGCAGGCGGCCTCCATGCGCTGGGCACGTTCGACGTAGATCGGGGAAGCTTCGTTATACATATAGCGAGGGTAGGCGCTCGGTCCCTTGGCGAGTAGCCCGCTCCCGTACGGAGCCGCGTTGACAACGCCGATGCCGGTCGCCTTCGCGCGCCCGAAGACTCTGTCGGCTTCCCGGTTCAGCAAGGTGTAGCGATTGTGGCTGATCAACGCTTCGAATACCCCGAGGTCGAGGTACCGTTCGAGGACATCAACTGGTCCACCGGCTAGACCAAGGTGTTCGATGACCCCTTCTTCCCGAAGACGGATTAGTGCTTGGACCGCGCCGCCCGGGCCGGTCACTTCGTCCCAGCTAGAATACTCCGGGTCGTGGAGGTAGCAGAGCTGGATTCTTGACAAACCCAGGCGTTGCAGACTGTTCTCGACGCTTCTTCTGGCCTGATCGCCGTCAAAGCGATTGGTGCCAACCTCGCGATCCGCCTTGGTCGCCAGGACGAAACTCCCGGGCACTCCGCCAACGTCGCGGACCGCTTTTCCGACTCGCCGCTCACTTTCGCCGTTTCCATAATTGGCCGAGGTATCCAGAAAGTTGATCGGGCTGGCGAAGAGCGCTTTCAGGGTCGCCAGGGCGCGGTCTTCGGGAACCCCATAGCCGAACGTCGTCAGCATGTCGCCCAGTGGCGCGCAGCCCAGGCAAAGGGGACTGACGTCCAGGCCGGTCTTCCCTAGCGTACGGCGGCTGGCCGGGTCGGGGGTGGAAAACATTGGGAGAGCCTCCGAGTGCGGGGAATTTAGGTGGTGGGAACGACCGGATCGGCCTCGGGAAACCTGGCCAAACTCGGCTTTGTCAGAATAGCCCACCCTGTAGCACCCGTCAATCGCAGTTACGCGGCGGGATAATTGTCGAGTTTATCGATAAACACATGCTATAATGGCTTCGCGGCCCGAGCGAACGGCCGGGGAGTGGCGGTCTGGCCGTTTCCCGAGCGCTCGGATGGGAATTTACGTCGCAGAAAGCCCTGGAGGCTAGAATGCCCGCGATTGAAGTTCGCGTCCCCCCGGTGCTTCGCAAGTTCACTGCTGGCGCCAATTCAGTGCGAGCCGAAGGGAACACGATTAGCGAGGTTCTGGACAACCTCGATCAAAGCTACAGCGGTCTCAAGACCGAGATCATTCGACCGGACGGGACGGTCCACCGGTTTATCAATATCTATCGGAACGGCGAGGACATTCGCTATCTGGACCGACTGAACACCGAACTACAGGACGGTGACGTCATCGCAATTCTGCCGGCGGTCGCGGGCGGCTGAGGCGCCGGTGATTTTCTCCAACATTATCGAAGCAATCGGACATACTCCTCTCGTCGAGCTAAAGCGGATCACGCCGAAACCGAGTGTTCGCATTTTCGCGAAACTCGAGGGACAGAATCCCACTGGCAGCGTTAAGGATCGCATCGCGCTGTCCATGATCGAGGACGCCGAAAAGCGTGGCGTACTCAAACCCGGTATGGTGATTCTCGAGCCGTCCAGTGGAAATACCGGCATCGCCCTGGCGATGCTTGGCCGACTAAAGGGCTATCCAGTCAAGATCGTCATGCCGGAGAGCGCGAGCCTGGAACGACGTCAACTGCTTGAGTTGTTCGGCGCCGAGATTGTGCTCTCGGATGGCAGTAAGGGCAGCAACGGTTCAATCGAGGTAGCGCACGAACTACTGCGGGCCGGCGAGTATTTCATGCCTTACCAATATGGTAACCCCGCGAACGCGGACGCGCATTATCGGGGGACTGGCCAAGAAATCGTCGACGAAGTTCCCAATGTCGACGTATTTGTTGCTGGCCTGGGCACCGGTGGCACGCTGATGGGGGTGGGACGGCGCCTCAAAGAGCACAACCCCAAGGCGCAGGTAATCGCGGTCGAGCCGGAGCAGGGAGACCTCGTTCAGGGTCTGCGTAGCCTGGAGGATGGATTCATTCCACCGATTCTGGATCTCGACCGACTAGACGGCAAGATCATGTGTAATAGCGCTGATGCCCTGGTTGCCGAGCGCCTGCTGGCCCTCGACGAAGGCATCTTTGGGGGAATTTCCAGTGGGGCGGTGATCTACGGCGCGTTACGTCTCGCTCAGCGAATGGAGCGGGGTACCATCGTGGCACTGCTAGCTGACGGTGGCTGGAAGTACTTGAGCACCGGTCTGTGGACGAAGGCCCCCCAGCAGTTTTCCCAGGACATGGCATCAAAGCTCTGGTGGTGACCGGAGGGGAATTGGGGGCCGTTTCGGAGTAGATTTCGGCTTCTGATGACTATTGAGGGATGGCGGCAGGAGGAAGGGAGGTTTTCGCCTCGCCCTTTGGCCGATCCCATCCTTTCCTCCGGGCTCGGTCGATCTCAAAATCGGCGTGGCACTCCGTGCACCAGTATAGGACGGCGAACTCACGCAACCAGCTCAGGCGGGTGCGTTCAGAGTTGCAACGTGGGCACACCATCGCCGACCTCCCGTAGTATTTCGTTCACCGAGCGACGGATAGTCGCTTGGTCAGTCCTGATGCAAGGTGCGTACCGGATCGGAGAGCCACGGCCGCGAACGCGGATTGCACCCCACGCACGACTGGTAATCTTTGAGCAGGGAAATCCTTTGTTCTCCGGTCTGAATCACTTACCCCGTTGGTCGAAGCTAGTCGCCGCGAGCGCGATGTTCTCGGTGCTCGGTGTGGGGTATATGCGCTACGTCGAGCCCTTTTGGCTCGACGTCACCCGTCACAGTGTCGAGATTCCTGGATTGCCGGATGATCTCGACGGCACTCTCGTCGCCCACCTTTCGGATCTTCACGTCATGCGCGACACGGGATTTCGCAGCGCGGTGTCGCAGGCGATTCAGCGAACCCAGGAAGCGAAGCCGGACCTCGTTTTGTTAACCGGAGACTTCGCCGGCGAGAGACGGGGGATTGAGCGCCTGAGCGAACTGGTCTCGCAACTCCGTCCCCTGCCGACGTACGGGGTCTTTGGCAACCACGAATACCAGCATGGCCCTTCCCACCGGCGTCGAGTGACCCGGGCTCTGGAGTGCGCCGGCGTTACTCTACTGCACAATCGTTCCGTCGCCGTCGAGCGACCGGGGGGCCGCCTCTGGTTGGTCGGCGTCGATGACGCCTATACTGGCTTCGACGAATTGGAGCGCGCCCTTGCCGACCTCGGCGAAAGCGACCGGCCCCGAATTCTTCTTAGTCACTATCCGGATTTGATCCATCACCCCAGGGCGAGGAGCGTGGACCTCGTACTCTCTGGCCATACCCACGGCGCGCAGATCAACATTCCCTTCCTCAATGGGTCAACTCTGGCCCACGCCGACTCATTTTTCTTGAGCGGGTGGTTCCGCGTGAACGGCGTGCCGCTCTATGTCAGTCGCGGACTCGGGACGAGCGGGCATCGCCTGCGCTTTCGCGCCCGGCCGGAATTGGCTTTTTTCACTCTCCGCCAACCGTCCAATTGACGGAAACGTTGGGCTCAACGATAATCTCTCCGAATATTCGCTCGCGTTTGGAAGAGGTCTCCGTTGCTCAATGAATCGGTTGGCCGCCGAAGGTTTCTAGCGATGGGTGCGGCGACCGCCGCGATTTTCGTCGCTGGCTGTGGGGGCGCGGGTTCAGCTCAGCAATTGACCGGCGCGGCGCCCAATGGAGAACAGCCAACAATGCCAGCTACCCCCAAGCAATGGTCGTCGCCACCCCCCATGACAATTGAACCAAATAAGCAGTATACGGCGACGATCAAGACAAGTGATGGCGAGATGATTGCCGAACTTTACCCCAAAGACGCCCCAATTACCGTCAATAACTTCGTGTTTCTTTCGAATCAAGGTTTCTACAACGGCGTCAAGTTCCACCGCATTATTAAAGGGTTCATGGTCCAAACTGGCGACCCGACTGGCACCGGCCGTGGTGGTCCGGGATATCAGTTCAAGGACGAGCCGGTCACGCGACCGTACGATCGGGGAACCCTGGCGATGGCCAACGCCGGCCCGAACACGAACGGCAGCCAATTTTTCATCATGCATCAAAACTATCCGCTGCCGCCGAATTACACCATCTTTGGCAAAGTTACTCAAGGTCTAGACGTGCTGGATAAGATCGCCAACACGCCAGTCACGACGGGACCGGGTGGCGAGCGGTCAGTGCCAACGGAGGACGTTCGGATCCAGGAAATTACAATTCAAGAAAAGTAGGCATGGGGTGACGGAGGGGGATCGTGATGAAGCCGGTGTCGATCATGTGGTCTCAGGGAGTTGACACCGCGGAAGCTCAGTTGGCCGTGACGACGATCCGCGAGTTTCTCCAGCAGATCTACTCGATCGGAAACGCGGCTGGACTCGCGCTGCGGCCGACGACGATTCGCCCGTTTGGCACCTGGTATATCCCGACGGTGAAGCGTGGGAGTCCGTATTCCGGCACGAGTTGGTATGTTGACACGAGTTACGACCGGACCCGCGGACAGGTAATCGGCGAGCGCTTTTTGGAGCTCGTGCGCGATGAACCCTGGCAAAAGCGGGATCCGCACTGGGACCTAGCGCTGATCGACCGCGACCTGGTGGAACGTGTCACGACTCCCGCCGAGTCCCGAGGTGAGTTCGCGCTTGGCGCCGCGGTCCCCGAACTCGGCGCCGTCGTTTCGGTCTACCGCTTACGGGGCATCATACGCTCGGAACAGCGACAGTCCGCCTTGCGCTGGCTGATTCTGCATCACTTCGCCCGGGTGATTGGCCTGCCATCGGCGATGCGAAGCGAAGCGATCGAGACGATCGACGATCACCGATTCTGCGCCAACCACTGTCTGATGGGCCGAGTGGCGACCGTGGAGCAGTTAGTCAGCGCCGCCAGCGGCGAGTCGGGAGATCGGATTCCCCTCTGTGACCAGTGCCGGCGGGACATTGTGCGGGTGTTCCTCTTACGCGGGAAGAGCTGGAACTGACGGATTGCGCAACCAATTAGATCGTCCTCACTGGCACGGTTCGTGACCCTCGGGCTCCGCACTCGTCGTGAGGAGGAGCCGTGCTCAGGAAATATACCGTCCAACCGGGCGACACCTTGATTTCGATCGCGGAAAAGTTCTACGGTAATCCGAAGGGATTTACCGACATCTTCGCCGCGAATCAGGACGTGATCGAAGATCCCTACCAGCTTCGTCCGGGAACGGAACTATACATCCCGCCGTCCGCCGAGCAGATCGACCGCGAAATTCACCACCACGACGCCGAGTTCCAAGAAGCGGCCGGCGAGCAGTCGCAACCTCCCGGCCAAACGGCCCCGAAGGGTCAGCAGCGTACCCGAGGACCGAGTTCCGGTCGCTAGTTCAGCCCGTGATCCGTGGGAATATTGGCGGATCATAGGCGGACGCGCAAACTTGTGATACAACATGAATAGACCGGGAAGGGGAAGTGCTAGCCGATCAAAAAGCACTTCCCCTTCCCGCGGAGAGACCCGGCATTTCGCGTGTCGGCTCGTGCTAGGGCCGACCGCGAATGATCCGAACCGGAGAAGACGAGAATGGGGCTGGTCCGACTGGCGAGCCGTACCGTACTGGGCGCGGCGGACCGCGCGATTGATGTCGCGAAGGTCATTCCCGAATTGGCGAAGCTAGGAATTCGACCAAATGAGGTGTCGATCCTCGCCAAGCCGGATGCTCTGGAATCCGCGCCGGCGCTACCGCGCGGCAAGGGCGCCCTTGCCGCGCTCGGTAAGAGCGCGAACTGGTTTGTTGAGGTTGGTGCGGTCGAACGGGCCGGAATCGGTCCGCTCATTGGGGCTGGTCCGCTCGCGAGCGTGCTGACCAGTTCGCCAAGCACCAGTCCGGTCGGAGCCCTGGTCATGCAAGGTGTCCCCCAGGCCAATGCGCTCACCTATGCCGAGCAATTGCAAGCGGGGAAGATTCTCCTCGTCGTGGGCGTCGCCGACCGTACAATGGGCGAGCGTGTCCGAGTGTGCCTTGACCGCAACGCGGTGCAAGGATTGTCTTACCACGCCGGTCGACCGTACGGAACGGCGTTTCACGGCACCGGTCCGGGGCTTCGCTAGCGCCGAGCATTGAACAGGTTCGTACAAATACCCTGCAAACCGGTTCAGATTGATTATTCGGACGGGACCGAACCGGCGGAGTGACCGGTCGGGCGACGCTCCACCAATCCTCGGGAGTTCACCATGGCACTCACAACGACGGCCGGCAGACGCCACTTTCGCCGGCAGCGGTTGAGGGCAAGCGTTCGGTACGCTTGTCGCCATTGGCTGTACGGCTTTAACGCGGGAATGATCCTCTTTTCCGTCTTGCCGGTGCTGGCGCCGATTCTGGCCAGCCTGGGATTTGCCGGTGCGTCTACCCTGATCTTCCAGATCTACTCGATAACCTGCCATCAAATGCCCTCGCGTTCCTACTTCATCTTTGGCCACCAGATGGCGTTCTGCGAGCGGAATACCGCGATCTATTTCTCGATGGCGGCGGCCGGCCTGGCCTACGTTCGGCTGCGCGAACACAATCTACCGCCGCTCCCCTGGTACTGGTACCTGGCGATGATTTTTCCAATGGCTCTTGACGGCTTCACTCAGCTCTTTGGCTGGCGGGAAAGCACCTGGTACCTGCGAGGGATCACCGGCGCGCTATTTGGGGTCGCTTGTATCTGGCTCACTTTCCCCTACCTTCAGGAGAGCTTTGAAGAAATCGAGAGGACTATATGAGCGTACCGTTTGAGTTGATCGAGGAGTTATCGTTCAAGACTCCCAGCAAGATCGTCATGCTGATCATGGATGGTTTGGGAGACCTGCCAAATCCCCAAACTGGCCTGACCGCCCTGGGCGCGGCCACCAAGCCAAACCTGGACGCGCTCGCGCGGGAGTCGATTTGCGGGCTGAGCATCCCGATCGCGCCCGGAATTACCCCGGGTAGCGGGCCGGCCCATCTGGCGCTGTTTGGCTATGACCCGATTACCAATCTGGTGGGGCGAGGAGTGCTGTCAGCGCTGGGCATTGACTTCAAATTGGAGCCCACCGACCTGGCGGCTCGGCTGAATTTCGCGACAATAGGTGATCAGGGCGATATTACCGATCGACGCGCCGGCCGGATCTCGGACGAGACCAATCGCCAACTGGTTCAGGTATTACGAAAGATTCAGATTCCCGGCGTGCAAATCTTTGTCGAATCGGAGAGTGCCCATCGGGGGGTCGTCGTCTTTCGCGGTCCGGACCTGTCTGCCGAGGTTACCGATACGGATCCCCAGCGGGTGGACATTCCACCGCTGCCGTGCGAGGCTCTCGTTCCAGCGGCGCAGCAGACCGCGAACATTGTCAATGAATTTGTTCAAAAAGCCGCCGAATTACTCAAAGAGCATCATCCGGCGAACTACATCCTCCTTCGCGGCTTCGCAAAGTATCCCCACCTGCCGACGCTAGGAAAGATCTACAAGCTAACTCCCGCGGCGGTCGCCACCTACCCGATGTACCGAGGTTTGGCCCGCCTGGTTGGCATGGATGTTCTCCCTACCGGACCGACCTTTGCCGACGAAATCAGCACGGTGAAGGCCAACTGGGAGAAATACGACTTCTTTTACATTCACTATAAGTACACCGACACAACCGGCGAGGATGGCAACCAGATGGCCAAAATCCTGGCGGTCGAGGAAGTGGACCGCCAGATACCCGAACTACTGGCGCTCGGTCCGGACGTCATCGCCGTGACTGGCGATCACAGCACTCCAGCGCTTTTGAAGGCGCACTCCTGGAATCCGGTGCCCTTCTTGTTGCGCTCGCGATACGAGATACCGGATCAAGTCGAGCAGTTCTCCGAGAAGTCTTGCCAGCGTGGCACCCTTGGCCGCTTTCCGGCACAGCAAGTTATGCTGCAACTGATGGCGAACGCGCTCAAGCTGGAGAAGTACGGGGCATGACATAAGGATCGGGGCGGGTAAGCGGCCCGCCCCGATCCTTAGAACGGCAATCCGATATCAAAACCGGTTGACCCGGCACCACCGTCAGTGTCCCGTCAGGGCGTGGTTCCCCTGGGCCGGGTGCCCTGATTTTGCTCTTGGGCCGAACGCTACTCGTAAATCCACTTATCGAGATCACGCTGGTATTCCTGGACCTCGCCGGCCGGGAACCAGAGCGCGATTTCCGCTTGCGCGGTCTCCGGCGCGTCGGAAGCGTGAATCAGGTTTCGCAGTGGGGTTAGCGCGTAGTCCCCCCGGATAGTTCCTGGCGCGGCTTCGTAGGGACGGGTCGCGCCGACCATCAGCCGAACCGCTTTGATCGCGTCAACCCCTTCGAGAACCATTGCCACGACCGGGCCGGAGCTGATGTATGTCACCAGGTCCCCGTAGAATGGCTTGCCCTGGTGAACCGCGTAGTGCTTCTCCGCCATGTCGCGGGGAACCGTCATGAGTTTGAGCGCGAGCACGCGGAAGCCGCGCTGCTCGAATCGGGTGAGGATTGGTCCGATCAGCCCGCGCTGAACGCCGTCGGGCTTGATGGCGACGAAGGTCTGTTGCATCGACATCCTAGCTTCACTCTTCCTTGTTCGCGGACACGATGATGCGGCGGTTTATCGCCGCCGCATCATCGTGTCCGGTCAAAATTCACACGCCGCGCGAGGCGGCCTTCCAGATAAACTGCTCTCGATCGACGATGACCCGCTCGTGAGTTCCCTCGGCAATCGTTCCGGTGGCGTCAGACGCTTGGACCGCGAGACGGATTCGTCGACCGTCGGTCCCGACAACCTCGGCACTGGCGCGAACGCGCTTTCCGATCGCCGTCGGGGCAAGATGCTGGAGGGTGATCATCGCGCCGACCGTCTCTTCGCCGGGCTCGAGGCCCCGCCGAATGGCGTTCACCGCGGCGCGCTCGATCAACGCCACGAGTGCCGGAGTGGCGAGGGTCGGAACATTGCCGCTTCCGTGGGCTGCCGCGGTGTGACTCTGATCCACGGTCAAGCTTGCATCGCCGCGCATGCCCGAGGTGACGGCCATTCTCGCGCTCCTCTTTACTCCAACGTGAGTATATCATCATTCGGTATAATGTCAGGAAAGGCGGTGGGGTAGAGTATGGCGGCCGACGACCTCTTTTTCGACCTCACCCGACTGTGTCCACTGCGCGACACGGTGGCCTCTCTCGATCCGAATGGCCCCCCGACCGCGCGCGAGATCGCCGGCCCGGATCTCACACGGGTCCAGCGTATTGGGGTGCTCCCGGGATCCTTCAATCCGGTCACGAATGCCCACCTCGCGCTTGCCGATGTCGCGCTCGCCTCCGGGCAGATTGACGTCGTGGCGTACTTGCTCGCCACGCGCACAGTCGACAAAGAGCGGATCGAAGGCGCGTCCTTACCGGACCGCTTGTTGTGCTTGGAATCGATCGTTTCGACGCGGAGAAGGGAATGTGTTCTCGTCGCGAGCCGTGGTCTGTACGTCGATTTGGCGTCACTCCTTCGGGAGTCTTGGCCGAATCTCGAAGAACTCTGGTTCGTGGTCGGGTTCGACAAAATTGTTCAGATCTTTGACCCGCGGTACTATGTCAATATAGATGCGGCGCTCGATCGCCTATTCAACAACGCGTCATTTCTCGTCGCGCCTCGCGGGACGGAGGGCGCTGGCGAGTTAGCGGCGTTGCTTGCCACTCCCCGCAATCGTCGGTACGCGGGTCAGGTTAAGCTGCTGGACTTACCAGAAGCTTTTCGTTCCATATCGTCGACGCAGTTTCGCGTGGCTGCGCGCAGCCATCAGTTGGCCGTCGGGGTGCCGTCAATCGTCGAGCAATTCAGCGACGCGACGGGAGCGTACGGAGCCGCACCACCAGTGGGTACGGCGGCGGCGATTGACGCTTATGCGATTCGGGATGCCTTGATCGATCGGGCGTGCGAAGGCTCGCTGGAAGCGCCAACCCCGGACGCCCTCCGCGCGCTCTGGCTGCGAGCAATCGGGGCCGACGCCGAGGGGCAGCGTCTGCGCCGGGATCTCCTGGGAGAAAGCCAGGATCCTAATCGTGATCTGACTACGGAGGCTTGGTGATCACTCGTGACCGTCTCCTGTCTCTGCTCGTCGTCGGCGCACTGCTGCTCGGTTTTGGCGGTGGCGTTTTGGCGGACCGATTCGTCTTCTACGGCGCGGTGTCTCCCCAGGAACCCAAGGACGCCCAGCCGACTTTCGGTATCTTCTGGCAGGCCTGGCGGTTGGTTCAGCAGAATTACGTGGATCCAACCGCGGCGACGCCCGAGAGCCTCACCCGCGGAGCCATTTCCGGCATGCTTGACGCGCTTGGAGATACCGGGCACACGCGCTACCTGACGCCCTCCGAACGCAAACAGGAGGCAAATAGTCTCGCCGGCCAACTCGACGGGATTGGGATCGAAGTGGAGATGCGTGACCAGGGCATTACCGTGGTCGCGCCGCTCAATAACTCGCCCGCTCAGAAGGCCGGGTTACTGCCAGGTGATGTGATCGTCAAGGTCGACAGCAAAGACGTGACGAATCTGACGTTGGATCAGGTCAGCAGCCTGATTCGCGGGCCACTGGGAACGAAAGTCACTTTGACCATTCTCCGAACCGGCTCGACCAATCTGCTGACTTTCACGATGACTAGGGCACAGGTCCAGGTGCCGGACGTGACCTGGGCGACGGTGCCCGGGACCAAAATCGCGCACATTCGCATTAGCTCGTTTGGCCAGAATACCGATCAAGAACTTCGTCAGGCAATCTCCGCGTCGAAGGCGGCCGGGGATGGTTCATTGGTGCTGGACCTACGCAACGACCCCGGTGGTTTGCTGGACGAGGCTACGAAAGTGGCGAGCGAGTTTCTGACCTCCGGGAATGTCCTCATCGAGGCCGACCGCTCTGGGAAGCGGACGCCGGATCCGGTGGATCCCGGCGGAACCGATCCCAATGAACCGATGGTCGTTCTGGTGAACCACGGAACCGCGAGCGCCGCCGAGATTGTCGCCGGGGCGCTTCAGGATCAGCATCGTGCCCAGGTGGTGGGTGAGCGCACGTTTGGCACCGGAACGGTGCTACACGAGTACTCGCTGAGTGATGGCTCGGCCATTCTCCTCGGAGTGCGCGAGTGGCTAACGCCAAGTGGTAAGTCGATTCGCCAGAACGGGATCACCCCCGACAAGGTGATTCCTGAACCGGTCACCTCGCAAACGCTCGTGCCACCGGAAGAGGTAGCGATGACCGTTCAAGCCTATCAGCACGCGGACGACCGCCAACTGGAAGAGGCGGTGACCCTCCTTCAGCATCCGTGACGACCCGGCGGTGGTATTCTTATTGCCCCCATGCCTGGCAAATACTGTTGACCTTCCCAAGAGGGAGTTAGTCGCGTGGAGCGGTTCTACGATCAGCCGCTGAGGGAAAAGCCGCATCTCGCGGTTCTCTTCGCGGATAAACTCGGCGGATTTGTGGTCGCGACAGCCTTGTTTCGTGGGCTGAACGAGAAATACCCCGGCCTGACCCTTGACTATTTCGGAGGTGAGCGAACCGCCGAATTGGAAGAAGCGTGTCCGTACATTCAGTCGCGGTTTTCCCTGTACGGTAGACCGGGTGCCCTGCGGGCATTGCCCGCCTACCTTGCCGAGCGCGAGGCGGCGGCTGGGAGTTACGACCTGGCAATCAACCTCGACTTTAATCCTCTGAACGCAATTGTGGCAGCGACAATCGATCCTCGTTACGTCGTCGGAAAGTGTATGCAACCCGACGGACGCAAGGAACTGGCCTGGGGCACGACTTTGCGCGAGGAGATTCAAAGCCCGCGGACCTATTGGGCTGGGGAAAGCTTCTTAAGTCGCTTTGACGAAGTGCTCGATTCAAACTATATCGGCGAGATCTTCTGTCGGATTTCCTACGTGGAAACTGACTTTCATCGCCCGGAGGTCACGGTCGCCGACCCAGGTGTGGCGATTCCCGACGTACTGATCGCGACCGGTGCCACTCGCTCGACGAAGCTCTGGCCCTTTGTGCAGTGGAAACAGTTCGTCAAACTGTGCGAGGGGATTGGGCTCTCGGTCGGGGTGCTGGGGGCGGCGCCGAAACTCCAAAAGGCAGCCTACGGTTCGGCCGACACCGACGAGCGGTTGCTCGCGGAAACCGGTTTGCTTGATCTGCGAGGGATGTTTACATTGCCGCAGGTCTGTGGCGCGCTCGCTCGCGCTCGAGTCTGTGTCAGCATTGATACCGGCCCGATGCACATGGCGACCGCCGTGGGCACACCGACCGTCGCGATCTTCGGCGGGAGTCCGTGGGATCTCTGGGCTCCTCGGGCCGATCATCTTCAGTTAGCGCTTCCAAACGCGCCGTGTGACCTCTGTCGGGAGAACCGCTTTCTGAACGACCATTGCCTGCGCGAACAGCAGGTCTGCATGGAAAGTATTTCGGCCGAGGATGTCTTCGAACGCCTCCGGGTGGTGATTCGCGAGCGGCCCGACTCGCCTCGACTGGTCGTCTGACCGGTGCTCGCTCATCGCGGCAGAGAAAGCGACGGGCGGTAGAACTAGCGGCGTATAATATCTGTAGCGACCTGGTGATCTGGTGCGGGAGTAGGAAGAGCGCCCCCGCTGCTTCGAGGAGGAAGCGGTGCGTAATCTCGTTCTCGGCGTGGCCCACGATCCACGCGTGGAAGAATTCGTGACCCACGGTGCCGGGCGTGTTCTGGCACGGCGATTTGTCGCCGGGGAGACTCTCGACGAAGCGATTGCCGCGGCCCACACCGTGGTGAACGGCGGCGCCCGAGTGAGCCTGGACTACCTCGGCGAAGCGGTGGCGACCTTCGCCGAGGCCGAGCACGCCGCCGATGTCTATTTGGCGACTATCGCTCGACTTGGCGAAAGTGGTCTCCAAGCGAGTTTGTCGCTGAAGCCAACGCAGTTTGGTCTAAAATTGGATCTGGTTCACTGTGCCGACTTGATCGAGCGAGTCGTTCGGGCGGCTCGCGCGGTTCCCTGCGGGGTTCGTCTGGACATGGAAGACTCGTCGTGCACCACGGCAACGCTCGACCTCGCCGATCGGTTGGCCGGGCGCGGCGCGCCGGTCGGCGTCGTTCTCCAGGCCGAACTCTATCGGACTCCGGCGGACCTCGAACGCGTCATCGCCTCGGCAGGCTCGGTTCGACTCTGTAAGGGGGCCTACGCCGAGCTACCGTCAATCGCCTATCCGGACAAACGAGACGTCGACGCCGCGTATGGCGATTTGCTCGAAAGATTACTCCGGTACGCGGCGAGCGCCCCGGCGCCAGCCCCGGGCGACTTGCCCCGGGCGGCTATCGCCACCCATGACGCCAGGCTCATTCGCCGCGCGATTCGATTGATTCACGAGGTCGAACTGAACGCCCATGCCTACGAGTTTCAGCTGCTCTACGGCGTGCGCCGTGACCTTCAGGAGCAACTAATCGCCCAGGGGTATCCGGTGCGGATCTACACGCCCTGGGGACCAACCTGGTATCCCTATCTCGCCCGCCGCCTCGCTGAGCGACCGGCTAACCTCGTCTTTTTCGGAACGTCGCTCCTAGCGGAGTTGACTTCCGGTAGGCGAGGAGCAACCTCGCCGACGCTAACCAACGCCCCTCCCCAAGTTCCTTCCAATCCGGTATAGTGGCCCCGTACCCACTCGGAAAGAGGGTGGGGTCTTAGCGTTGGGAGGAATGATGCGCGAGAACCTCGTCAAAAAGAAGTGGCGAGAAAATCAGCCGGTTGCTCTGGGATGGCTTAGCGCGGTCGACGGCTACATGGTTGAAACCATGGCTCGGGCCGGGTTCGACGCGCTGGTTTTGGATATGCAGCACGGAATGGCGATTGGACCGGACCGCGCGGCCGCGGCGCTCCAGGTCATTGGGCAGACCGACGTGGTTCCGGTCGTTCGGGTGCCCTGGAACGATCCGGTGCCGATTCAGTACGTTCTGGACGCCGGTGCCTACGGCGTGATCGTCCCGATGGTCAACACCGAGGAAGAAGCGCGCAAGGCGGTTGGGGCGTGCCGCTATCCACCCATTGGCTATCGTAGTAACGGAGCGAACCGGGCGCGGGCCTACGCGGGCGCCGACTACTTCGCGCACGCCAATCAGGAAGTAATCTGCCTCGTCATGATCGAAACGGCCGAGGCCGTGGAAAACCTGGAAGCGATTGCCTCGGTGCCCGGCGTCGACGGTTTCTACATCGGACCGACCGACCTGGCGATCAGCATGGGCCTGGAACCTCGGATGGACCACCCGGATCCCCGACACGTCGCGGCATGTCAAAAAGTGGTCGACGCCGCTCGCGCCCACGGTCTTTACGCGGGTATTCACGTGAGCGGCCCAGAAGAAGCCCGACGCCGCTTCGCCCAGGGCTTCAACTTCAGTCCGATCGGCAGTGACGTTGGCTTCGTCGCGATGGGGGCACATCGGGCGTTGGACGCGTTCCGCGAGCCCTAATCGAATCCCCAACGCGTAACACGGCGACCCGACGCGCGAGTTCAACACATCGCGCGTCGGGTCGCCGTGTTCGAGGCAATTGCTCGTCGAAAAGTCTGACCCGGGCTTTCAGGCGGTCACTCGCCATCGTCGCCTTCGGTTAGGCTCTTTCGCAGCACGATCAGTGCACGGCGATGAACCGCGGTGATCGCCTGAGGAGATACCGCGAGTTCGCGGGCGATTTCGGCGACTGGACGATCGCGAAAGTAGAGCCCATTGACGACCGCGCGCTGGCGAGGAGAGAGGTGAAGCAGCGCCTGGCGTAGCTTCACGCCCGGTGGGCCAGCCATTTCCGCTCCGGCAGACTTTTTGGCGAGTGACTGTTCGAGATCCGCGAGGTTTGCGCCAGCCTCTCGCGACTTCCGCCGGCGCTCTCGTCGCAGGAAGTTATGAACCCGCCAGTAAAGAACTCGGCCGAGCGATTCCGCGAAAGCCGCGCCGTCACCATTGCTGGTGTGGACGTGAGCGAGGAAGTGGACTGCCGCCTCTTGAGCCAGGTCGTCGACGTCGGCCCGATTCAGTTGCCCGTGCCGCTGGAGCGCCAATCGTAACAGGGGTGAACAGACATCCCAGAGATCGGCGAGAGCACGCTCATCGCCGGTCCGCGCGTTGGCGAGCAATTCGTCAGGAATGACGACGTTGGTGTGCAATAGATTCACCTCAGTCCAGTTTTAGGGGTAACGTCGGATGACCGCGACCACCTTTCCCTGTATCGTCACTTCTGTCAGGATCAAGGGCTCATTGGTGGGATTTGCCGGCTGCAATCGGATGTGGCCCTTTTCGTGGTAAAAGCGCTTGAGGGTCACTCCGATTCCGCCGACCAGCGCGACGACGGTTTCGCCGTTTTCCGCCGCGTTCTGAGGATGGACGATGACGAGGTCACCGTCGTAGATGCCGTCGCCGATCATTGACTGACCACGGACCTGGAGAATGAAGTTTTCCGGATTACGCGCCAGGGACGCTTCGACCCAGAGAAACTCCTCACTATCTTCGTGGGCCTCGATTGGTTGGCCGGCGGCGATTGTTCCAACGATTGGTAGGCGAAAGAGTTTTGGGGGACCGGCTTCGTCGCCGCGGCGAATGATTTCGAGTCCACGCCGTTCGTGGGGGGCGCGTCGCAGATAGCCCTTCTTTTCAAGCGCGACGACGTGCGCGAAGGCCGCGGTTGGCGAAATGCCTCCCATGGCCTGGCCGATTTCCTGGAGCGCAGGCGCGACATCATTTTCGTCAATGTAATGCGAAATGTAAGCGAGGACTGCTTTTTGTCGCTCGGTCAGACGACGATCCATGCCCACCTCCCTTTGGTAAATTATATAAACAAACTACTTAATAAACAAGCGCCTGGAATGAATGTTAATAAAGATTTAATAGGAGCAAGAATTTGGTTGCGACCAGTCCGTTTACTGTGCTAGAATCGCGACGATGACAGCAAGTAGGACGTACCCTGGCGTGAACACCCCCACCTTATCGGTCGTCCGACTCGACCAGTTTTCCCCAATTAAGGTGTCTTGGAACGCATTGCTCGCGTCTTGCCCCGCCGACACGATTTTTCTCACCTGGGAGTGGCAGAACCTCTGGTGGCGCACCTGCGGGGAAGGAGACCTGAACGTTCTGGCCATTCAGGCCGGCGATGAGCTTGTCGGAATTGCTCCGTTAGTCCGGTTCGCTAACTCCTGGGGATTTGCCGGCGGCGTCGAGGTCGCGGATTTCCTGGATGTAATCGCCCATCCCGACCATCGCGAAGGAGTTTCGCGAGCGGTGTTGGAGATCTTGCGGCGCTCCAACGCGCCGGTCGAACTGCGAAACTTGCGCCCGGACTCGCTCGGCGCTACCCTCCTGGTCGCCGACGCACCGCTCTACGACTTCGAACCGTGGTTGGAGCGCGAAGACGTGTCCCCCCGCATCGTCCTGCCGTCGGATTGGGACACCTATCTGCAAAGCCTATCCAAGAAGGATCGTCACGAACTGCGCCGAAAGATGCGCCGACTGATGGCCGCCGGCGACGTTCGCTGGTACGCCGCGCGTGACCCAGCGACCCGCGAAGCGGATGTGGGAGATTTCTTACGTTTGCACCGTCTCAGCGCGGAGTCGAAGGCGGCGTTCATGACCTCACGGATGGAGGAGTTCTTCCGCGCGGTCGTTCGAGAGTTCGAGCCACGGAACATGCTTCGGCTGTACTTTCTCGAGGTCGACGGCGTCCGAACCGCGGCGGTGATCCTTTTTGACTACAACGGCGAGTTTCTGCTCTACAACAGTGGCTATGACCCGGCCTATTCTCACTTGAGCGTTGGCCTCTTGCTGAAAGCGTTCTGCATTAAAGACGCGATCGATGAAGGAAGGCGGGTCTTCGACTTTCTCCAAGGCGACGAGTCGTACAAGTATGACCTGGGCGCGGTAGATGTTCCGATCTTGCGACTACGACTTACTCCGACTGGTGCGGAAGGTAGCGATGCCGGCTAGAATTGCCGTTCTCAGCGTTCACGGGAGCCCACTTTCCCGACTTGGCACTCACGAAGCAGGCGGAATGCAGGCGTACGTTCGGGCGCTGTCGCGCGAGCAGGGGCGTCGCGGGATGGAAGTCGACGTCTTTACCCGTCGTACGGATCCAGACACGCCGACTATTGTCCCTTTGGCGGATAATGTGCGCGTGGTTCATCTCGTCGCCGGGGCCACCGAAACGATAGACAAGAACACCGTTTTTGACCTCGCGCCAGAGTTTGTGTGTAACCTGCAGCGATTCACTCGCGCCGAAGGCGTCAGTTACGACCTTGTCCACAGCCATTACTGGCTGAGCGGCTGGGTTGGGCACCTGGTCGCTCCACGCTGGGGAGTGCCGCACGTGACAATGTTTCACACCCTGGGGCGCCTCAAAAACCGCGCGCTCCCGGAGAGTGGCGAATCCGACGCTCGCATTCGCGCCGAACAGCGGGTTATTTCAACCAGCGATGAGATCATCGCGGCAAGTCAGCACGAGCGAGAATCGCTCGTCGAACTATACGGAGCGTCGGCCGGGCGGGTCGCGGTGATACCATGTGGCGTGGATCTCGAGCTTTTTCGACCGACCGATCGGAATGCCGCCCAGCAACGGCTGGGGCTTAGCGGGGACGTTCTGCTCTTCGTTGGGCGGATGGATCCGATCAAGGGTTTGGATCTGCTGATACGCGCGTTTGCCCAACTCCCTGACCGATCCGATTTAACCCTCGTCGTGGTTGGCGGCGCTGGCGATGAGACTGAATACCAGCGCAATCGACAACTGGCCCACGAACTTGGTATCGCTGACCGAGTGCAGTTTCGCGGCGCGGTGGCTCAAGAGCAGCTGCCAGATTACTACAATGTCGCGACGGCGTGCGTAGTACCATCACACTACGAGAGTTTTGGCCTTACCGCGATTGAAGCCCTTGCCTGTGGCACTCCGGTTGTCGCGTCGATGGTCGGCGGGTTGACCTCGGTGGTTCGCGACCGAAGTAACGGTCTACTTGTTCCGTGGCGCCGACCGGGGGCCTTCGCGGCCCGCCTCGACGAGGTACTTCGTCAGCCCAGTCTCCGTGCCCACCTGGCCCGTCAGGCCCGCCCGTCGGTCACCGCGTACGGTTGGGATCGAATTGCCGACGCCGTCGACGAGATTTATGGAATCGCGCGGCAAGCGGCGAACGTCGAATGTTGCAGCGGGGTCGTCTGAATTGGGCGACGCGACGTTTAGTCATCTCGACGAAAGCGGCCGACCTCACATGGTCGATGTTTCGGAAAAGGCCGAAACCCGACGGGCTGCGACCGCCGGCGGGCGCGTGGTCATGCGGCCGGAAACCCTGACCGCGATTGAATCGAATCGCATAGAAAAAGGCGACGTTCTGGCCACTGCCCAGGTCGCGGCCGTTATGGCCGCGAAGCGCACCTGGGAAATAATCCCCATGTGTCATCCGTTACTGCTGACCGGAATCTCAGTCGCCTTCACATTGGACAACCGGTCAAGCGCGATTGAGATCGAGGCGACGATCAAGACCACTGGAAAGACCGGGGTCGAAATGGAAGCACTGACCGCCGTGAGCGTGGCCGCGCTCACCATCTATGACATGGTCAAAGCCATCGACCCCGGCATGCGGATCGAAGATGTTCGACTGCTTCGGAAGAGTGGGGGGAAGAGCGGCGAAATCGTTCTTGAGGACCGCTAACCTTGACACGGCTTCCACGGCGCGACCTTGGCGTTGTCCTGTTCTTGGCGGTTCTCACCGCGCTTTTCTACTTCCCTCTCACCTTTCAAGGGCGCGTCATCGCGGACTTCGATGCGCTTACCTATTTTTACCCTCACGCGATCTATCTCGCCGAGCGGTTGCGTGCCGGTCAGATACCGCTCTGGGACCCGCTGGAATTCACCGGGGTTCCTTTCCTGGCGAACAGCCAGGTCGGGGCGCTCTATCCGCTAAGTCTCCTTTACCTGCTTGGACCGGTCAGTCGGATCTATGCGATTTTGCTCGTGGGGCACATCTGGTTCCTTTCCGTCGGCTGCTACCTTCTCGCCAGAATCTCGCTTGGTCTGTCGCGTCCAGCGGCGACCTTTTCGGCGGTTGCAATCACCTTCGGTGGCTTTGTCGGGGGAATGGTGGGCCACCTCAATCAAGTCGAAGCGCTCGCCTGGGCCCCCTTCGCGATTCTGCTCGTCGAGAGAGTCGCCGCTCGCGCGTCCTGGCGATACGCCTTTTGGGCCACTGTGCCGTTCGCATGGTGTGTTATGGCCGGACACAGCCAGGTCCTCTTCTTCACCGGCTTGCTCGCCGGTTTTGCCGGCGCGGCGCGGTTGCTCCAGCGGCGATGCGCTCTCTCCGTTTCGGGGTGGGCGCGACTGGCGGTTGGTCCGTTCCTGGGGGCGCTTATGTGCTCGGCGCAGTTGCTGCCCACGCTCGAGCTCGCGCGGGTGTCGATTCGATCGACCGGCCTGGATTTTGCCGACGCGAGCGCGTTTTCTTTGCCTCCGATCTACCTTCTGACGTCGCTATTTCCGACGATCAACCAGCCGCTGCCCACGGATGAATGGCTTGGCTATCTTGGACTGACGACGCTGATCCTGGCGGTTCTTGGCCTGGTGCTTCGTCCGCGCGCCGAGGCAATCGCTCTCGGCGTGCTCGCGCTGATTGGCCTAATTTTGGCGTTCGGACGCTACACCCCGGTCTACGAACTGATCTTTCACTACGTGCCAGGGGTGGGCCTCTTTCGCGTACCGGCGCGGTGGTTGACCTTCTGGTTGTTCGCGGTCGGACTGCTCGCCGGCTTGGGCGTCGACGCCCTCCGCGATCCGGCGCCGGTCTGGCGTCATTGGGGCCGACAATGGATCGGGGTGACGTCGCTGATCGGAATCGGAGCAGGCGCGGCCCTGGTGGCCGAAGTAATGAAGTATCGCGCTCTGATAGCCTGGCCGTCATTGTCGACCCTGGTCCTCTGGAGCAGTACGGCGCTCGTGGTAGGAATCATCATCGTCGCCGAGCGTCGACGTCGGACCGGCTATGCTGGGTTGGCGCTGCTCGTAGTCCTCGTCGGAGAGCTAACCGTCGCCGGCCGCGGCCTGCCGATTCAAAACGCGATTCCGATCAACGGCGTTGAAGTCGACCGTAGCACAGACCAGTTTCTCGTCAATCAGCGGAGCCCGGATCGCGTGATGGCACTTGGTGACAATACGTACGATCCCGGGGATTTGAAGGCGCTGCGGGCATCGGTTCAGGACTTTCTCTCGCCGACGGCGGAGGCTCAGTTCATCACCGCGATCAAACACACTGAAGGTCTCACGCCGAATCTTTTCGAGCGGTTTGGTCTTGCCTCGATCGACGGGTATGATGGCGGAGTGCTGCCTCTCGCGCGTTACGCGTATTTCAAGCAGCTTTTTCGCGTTGAAGGGCCAGTTGTCTCCGACGGACGGCTACGGCTGCAATTGGTTTCCGCGCCGTCGGCGAAGTTACTTGGCTGGCTGAATGTACGGTACCTCCTCATGGATCGCCTGCGAGATCACTGGGTCGATGGAGTCTATTACGACTTCGCCGTGTCAGCAGAGATTCCGTCCGGAGGCTCCGTCGACCTGGCGACGAGCCCGCCCTTCCCCTACAATCGCCTGGGGGTTATCCTGTCGGGCAATCCCGGTGGACCGCCGATCGGCGTGCTAACCGTGCACGCTGGCGAATCGACGCTGAAACTCGATCTCCAGAACCCGGGAGTGCGCGCCGCCGGCCGATTCATGAAAGATAACTTTGACCCGAATGGCGCGTGGCTCTGGATACTGGACGCGCCAGCTCTCGATTCGGTGACCGGTGTGACGGTTGGCTGGACGGGCGATGGACCAGCGCGACTGCGCTCGCTGAGCGCCTTCGATACGCAAACTTCGACCGACCGCACAATCACGACGTCTCGGTCATATCGTGTCCAGTATCTCGCGGACATGAAGATTTACCAGAATCGCGACGTCTTACCCCGGGCATTTCTCAGTCGAGGCATTGAGGTCGTTCCCAGACTGAGCGCGGCGGTCGACACGATGCGCGGGAGCGGTTGGGATCCTCAATCCATAGCGGTAGCCGTTGCTGGTGACGTCCCGTCAAACCTGGCGTTCGCGGCGAGTGGTCCGGCGGGGACAACCACAATGGTCGAGCAGAAGCCCGAGCGAGTCGTCGTGGATTCCCAGGCGACCGGACAACGAGTCCTGGTTCTTACCGACGCGTACTATCCGGGCTGGCAGGCGACAATTGATGGCGTGACCGCGCCGATCTACGAAGTCAACGTGATGTTTCGCGGGGTCGTCGTTCCGGCCGGCCGGCATCAAGTTGTCTTCAGCTACTCGCCGCTCAGTTGGCGGATTGGTTTGATCGGCAGCGCGGCCGGAATCGCGACACTTGGCCTCGGGCTCTTTCTCACCCGCGGCCGAGGGGAAAAGCGGTCCGATTGACGTCACCTGACTGGCCAGGTATACTTCGCGGCACCTTGCCGCGAGGGAGTTGATTGGGCAAGCGGGTGCTAGCGATCCTCGGCATCATCGCCGCCGGGTGCTCTTTGCTGGTCGGTCGGTCGGCACATGCCGAGCCCTCGCAGTTGATCGTCCAGGAAGTTCAGGTCAACGACCTCACGGACCGCGGTTTCAACGTCACCTGGGTTACCGATCAGCCGGCCGCCAATGGCGCGGTGATCTACGGAACGAGTCCGGCCCAGGTCATCTCGTTGGTGCCGGAGTCCGTTGGCGCGCGCCCGGACGTCCATCGGGTTTACGTGCAACCCTCCACGGCGCCGGGGACGAAGATCTACTACGACGTCAAATCTGACGGAGTGGTGGACTCCAATGATGGAAACCACTACCAGATCACGCTGGGTCAAAATCTCGGAACCTATTCGTCCCCGGTAGTCGTGAGCGGGCAGGTATTTCAGGCCGACGGCCGAACTCCGGCCGTGGGAGCCCTGGTGGTCCTCAGCGTGCTCGACTACACTGGACTGGATGGGGTTTCTTCGCCGAACGTGGCGATCTCGGCTCCCCTGAGCGCGCTGACCGACAGCACCGGGACCTGGCGGATCAGTCTCGAAACGCGACTCTCCGACGGTAGCGCCTTCTTCAAATACTCCACGAACGGCATGGATCAAGTCAGTTATACCGTGAACGGCGGCGCCCTCGGCCAAACGCAAGCGACGATCGTCCCGCTCAGTCTGTCGATCACTGGCCAGGCTGTCGCGCCTGCGGTCAGCCTGATCAGCGCTTCGGCGACCGCGACGCCAACGTTCACCGTGACGACCGGCCCGGTCCCCACCGATACTCCGCGGCCCACGGCGACCACGGTTCCTACCGGTTCCCCAACCCCCAATGTCGGATCGTCGACAACCACCGCGAGCCCGACGGTAGCCGGTTTGGCAACCGTGACCGCGGCGTCGGCAACGCCGGCAGTCGCGGCGTCGCCAACCGCGACGGAGATGCCGGCCCCGCGAGTCATCCCGACGGTGCCGATCGAGATCTTTGCGTCACCGACAGCGCTGCCGACGATGCCACCAATTACTCAACCGGTGCAGGTGCCCACGGTTCCTCCCCCACCGAGGCCAACCGAGGCGGCGCCGGTTCAGATGGTTATTCCATCGGCGACCGCGCTGCCGGCCGCCCAACCAACTTTCTCGAGCGACAACTGGAACGATCGTGTACCGGCAACCGCGACACCCGCTTTAGCGCTCGCCAACAATTCCTCGACGGCATCCGGTTCAACCACGTCGACTGGCAGCGGCGAAGGTAGCGGCTTTGGAAGCGAACTCCCATCCGGGGGAACGGTTCTGGTAGTGATCGCCGGCTGTTTGCTCGTCCTGGGGGCAATCGCGGTAGTCGTCGGGGTCCTTGAAGCAGCGCGCGCGTCGTGAGGGAAGCAAATCCAGGGTCACGACCTCGCCGATCGTGGCGAGGTCCGCGAATGACTCGCGGAAACCTCGCCCTCGGGCCCAATCAGCCTAGGGAAATTGGGTTAGCTTGTGCCAGAGGTTATCCGGGATCTCTTTTCTCGTCACCAAGCACGCTCCCTCTGGCACGGCCTCACCCGGATGAGCGGTGAAAGAACCGCGCTCCGGATTCGAGATGTCGAAGTAGGTTTCGTCGCTTTGCAGCTCCGAACCCGGCTCGCAGAAGCTGATTTGCTCCAATTCCGCATCGGAAAACTTGTTCAGCCACTGAAATCGCTCCCGTAGGCGATGCGCCGCGCGCTGTCGTGACGGTCCGTTTGTCACGCCGGGCTGACCCACCGGTTGCGGCCGCATCGGTTCTCGCTGTGGTTGCATTCTGCTCCTCCTGGCTCTCGCGCTCTCGCCAATCTTGCTGAGCGAGAGTGGGCGAGGGTAGTCGGGGCGCAAAAACCGGGCCAGAGTCGGAACATCAGTGCTGGGAAACCGTCACTCCCAGCGAAAGGTGCGTACAGCGATTCCACCGAAAACGACCGCCCAGCCGAGCAACAGGAGCAGACTGACCGTGGGAAATGTACCGGTCGCGCTGAAGGCAAAGCGCAAGGTCTCACTAAGCGCCGTAGCCGGCAGCACGCGACTTATCGGTTGGAGCAGCATCGGCAGGTGATTGATCGGCATTAACACGTCGCCCAGCAACAAAAACAGCAAGTACAGGCCGTTCGCGATTGCCAGGGTCGCTTCGGCACGCAAGCCACCCGCCATCGCCAGTCCGATGGCACTGAAGCCAAGGGTTCCGAGCGCGAGTGCGATCAGGGCCACGCCCAGCGCGACGTGAGGGTGCCAACCGTAGCCAAGTACCGCGACCCCGACCAGGAGCACGACCTGAACGAACTCCAGGGCGAGGATTGACAGTGCCTTGGCGAGGAGCAGTCCCCAGCGAGGGAGAGGCGACCCCCCTAAGCGCTTCAAGACGCCGTAGTAACGCTCGTATGCCGTGGCAATGCCCAGATTCACCATGCCAGTCGAGATAATAGCCAGGGCTAGGACGCCCGGCACGAGATAATCCATCGGCGACGTGCCGGTAACCGGAATGAGGCCGGCCGACGAAAAGAACACCAGCAGGAGCAGCGGCACGACAATCGTGACCAGCACGTTCTCGCCTCGCCGAAGGGTGAGGACCAGTTCCATGCGGGTCTGGGCGAGAATGGCGCGCTGAAGCGAGTGATTCATTCGCGCATCTCCTTCCCGGTGAGCCGGAGAAAAACCTCTTCGAGAGAACCGTGTCCGATCCGAACTTCACGAGGAATGACGCCGTGCGCGCGCAGCAATTGGGTCAATTCCACGAGCAGGTCCAAGGTGTGAGCGGTTTGGAAATGGTAGCGTCCCGGCCCGCGTGGGGTGACCGCGCTCGCCGAGGGCAATGCCGCCAGTTCCTCCAGGGACAGTTCGGAGTCGACCGACAACTGAACGTTGCCGACGTCCGTGCTACCGGTCAGTTCGGCCGGCGTCCCAATCGCGATGACTACGCCGTCGTCGACGATAGCCACGTGGTCGGCGAGGCGCTCGGCCTCATCCAGGAGGTGGGTCGTCAAGACGACGGTTACTGACCGGTCCTTTAGCGCGCGAATAATTTCCCAGGTTGCGTGACGCGCCTGGGGATCCATTCCAGCGGTCGGTTCGTCGAGAAAGACCAGGCGCGGTTGGCCAATGAGCGCCGCCGCGAGCGACAGCCGCTGCTTTTGGCCGCCGGAGAGTCGCCGATAGCGCGTCTTCGCGGCGTCTTCGAGACCGACCAGTCGGAGGAGGGCTTCCGGATCGACGGGCTTTTCATAAAAATTAGCGAAATGGTGAAGGACTTCGCGCGGGGTAACCGACGGGTAAAAGCCGCCTTGCTGAAGCATCAGGCCCACGTCGCGATGGAGGGCATCGGCCTGGCGCTGAGGATCCAGCCCGAGAACCCGAACCGCCCCACTATCGGGAACGCGATACCCCTCTAGAATTTCGATCGTGGTCGTCTTACCCGCGCCATTCGGACCGAGCAGCGCGAAGATTTCGCCAGATTGAACGGAGAAAGTCAAATCGCGGAGAACTGGTCGGCCGCTGTACGACTTTTTGAGGTGCTCGACGACGATTGCCGGTGGATTGGCCGGATCGTGCGCACCGAAAGTAGATTGCGTTACCGGAGTAGCCACGTTGCCCTATTCTGTGACGGAATTGTCGCGCCTAATCGACCAAATCATGTTAGCCGGCTGTCCACGGGCGTGTCAAAACCCGGGCTGTCGGATGACCGGACACGGCACGGCTAGACTGGCTGAAGTCGGACGTTTCGCTTTAATTCGTATGGTAAGCCGCCCACGACGGTGTACACGCCGTCGGCAACCTCGTGAACGCTGCTGCCCAGATTTCCAATCAACGTGCGGTAGGCCCGACTCAGGTGCTCGGCACCTAAGGAGTCACCCTCGATGTCGTTGAGCACGAGAACCAGTGTCCAGCGGCCGTGTCGCGCCCGCCGAACGACGCGATTGACCTCGTCCACGAGTTGCGTCGTCAGCGCTTCGACTTCATTTGTCCAGTCTTCGCGCGCTGGATCACCCAGGGCGACGAGGCGATTCGCTGCCCAGACAGTCAGGCAATCAATCAAGACGATGACGCCCCGTTGCTCGGTGGGAAGCGCACCCAAAAGATTGCGCGGCGCGGTCATTGTGCGCCAGTTCGCGCGCGTTGCCGCCGCGGACGCTTCGAGATCCACGGTGCGCTCCGAAGTCACGATGCGAAAAACCCGCTCGCCGAGTCCACTTGCGATTTGTTCGGCTACCTCACGGGTTCCGCTTCGTCGCGAGCCGGTTATGAGAATCGTTCGTCCCACGCACATTCTCCCGCTGAGTTGCCCAAGATGCTGTACCCCAGTCGGGGGTTGGCCAGGAGCAGCACTATTCTACACCGTTTTGGTACCAGTGAGAGTTTTCGGAAAGCGGGGGCTTAATTCTAGGATCGATTCGCTCATAGAGTGGCCACCGTGCCGCGCCCTCGACCGGGTCGGGAACAGACGCCGGTCGTCTGGAGGACCGTTCGTTGCGACGGCCGGGCCGGGATTGTTATACTCGCTCCACGTTCGGGTTCATCAACCAAGTAAGCTGGAAAGCAAACAATTGGTGGGACGTTCTCCGTCGAGCTTCTGGAAGAGGTGGCGGTATGGCTGTCGAATCTCGCAACCGGCGTGACCTCGCGATACTTCTCCGTGGACGAAGCAAGCGCGATCTGATTACGCAAATGCTGGTGAGAAGTCCTCACCCGGGCGCAACTGAGAAGTTGATGGTCGCGCTGGAGCCTTATCCGCTGATTTATCTTCTCCTCGCGGCAGAGTTTCCAACGCGGATTTGGATCATCGACCGCGGCGAGCCGATTTCGAGCGCCGAAATCCTCACGTCGGAGATGCGCAATCGTCGGTGGCATTCGACCGGGATTCACATCGACGAGTGCGAAGGCCTCACTGATGCCGCGCCGAGCTACCTCGCCATGATCTCGTCGTGGCGCAGTTTGCTCGTCTTGCGTCATGAATTCGCGCACGTGGTGACCACTTTCTTTTCACCTCAGGAGCGGGCTGTATTAAACCAGTTGTACAGCCGGGCGCACGCGCTGAATCACTTTATGGAGCCCCTGGCACGCGAGAGTATCGGCGAATACTTGGCCTGTTCCCTGGCATATACCTTCTTCGAAGACCTGAACCAGGAACTCGCGCGCTTCGATCCGGCGTTGCATCGCTACGTCAGTCGCTTGCGCGACCGCGCCGACGATTTCAGCCAGGCGATTGACCGCGAAACCTGACAAATGGTCCCATTCTTGCTCGCCTTCGGATCGGGACCGAAGTCCCAGGCGGACGCGCGTCCGGACCTCAACCTGGCCAGCGTTTCAGTTAGTTGGTCATCGCCCGTCCCGCCCGGCGCGCGCCGCAGAAAGATTGTCAGGAGAGCAGCGGTGTTCAACTACGGGAACGGCCCGGCTACGCCGTGGTCGTCCTCCCCCGCGTGGGGAAATCCGGTCGGCATGGGCGGCAGTTACGGCTTTGGCATGGGATTCGGCAATCCGAACTCATTTGGGGGAAACGCCGTTCCAGGATACGGCTCCTACTTTGGCACCTTTCCGGCCACCAATTATGCTTTCAATTGGACCCCAATGACGGACGACGAAATGGAATACTTCGTCGAGCAATCGATCGACAACGATCCTACGGTGCCGGCTGACGCGAACATTGGCGTCGAAGTCGAGAACGGCGTTGTGACGCTGACCGGGACCGTCACCAACAAGCGCGTGAAGCACGCCGCTGGCGATGATGCCTGGTGGCTTCCGAAGGTCATCGATGTCCACAATCAGATCGAGGTGCAACCTCGGAAAAGCCGCTCCGGCGCTGGCGAAGCCCGCACCGGCGGAACCCCATCGGCGCGGCGCGGCGCGACCCGCTAATCCGACAAGATCCGACCGGAACACCTGAATTCAAGGAGTTGGCAATGACGCCATACGGTTATGGCCCGACCGGTTGGGGGAGCCCGGCCCCGGGCTTTGGGTTCGGCATGGGCAACCAGAACATGTTCCAATCTGGCTTCGGTCCCTTCCCAGCCGGAAATTGGACCCCGAGCTTTGGTGGCGGCATGGGCTACGGTGCCGGCTTCCAGCCCGGCTTCGGGCCGAACTACGGGCCCAGTTTCGCCGATTACCAGTCATTTGTCGGCGGGATGATGCCTGGCCCAATGCAGATGGGCTGGGGCCTCGGCGGCGTTCGTCGCTGGGGAGGCACCTACAGTCCCCAGTTTCGGTCAACTGGCCTTCCGACCGACGATGAAACGGTCGAAATGACCTACGATGCCATCGACAATGATCCACTCATTCCGTACGACGCCGATATCAACGTGGACTGCGACGCCGGCACGGTGACCCTGACCGGGACCGTGTCGTCGAAGCAGATCAAGCACGCCGCCGGCGACGACGCCTGGTGGATTCCTGGTGTCGACGACGTTCATAATGACCTCTCCGTTGAAATCCGCCATCCGGCTCACTCGGCACAGCCCCAGCGGCAACTGGGTGGACCGCGGCGGATGTCGCGCAGTGGCACAACCTCGAGCGAATAGCCGAGGGTCGGCCGGCCGTCAGGCAAACGCGGTCTGATGAATCGGACCCGCCCGCGGCGGGAAGCGATAATCTCGCTTCCCGCCGCGTTTTTTGTGCTGACGCCAGAGGTGTCGGCGGGTATACTTGGAGAAACCCAGGTAGGGGAGAGACAACGTGGAACACCAGGCCATCTCCACCGCGAAGGCGAATCCACCCGCCGGACCGTACAATCAGGGCGTTCGCTGGGACCGGCTGATCTTCACCGCGTCCGTCGCGACGACCAATCCCGCCTATGGCCCAGCCCCGGAAGGCGACGTGCCAGCGGCAGCCCGGAACGCGATCGAAAACCTGAAAGCGATTTTGGAAGCCGGCGGGTCGGACCTTGGCCACGTACTCCACGTGACCTTGTACCTTCGCGACATGAAAGACTTCGCGGCGGTCAATGACGTATATCGAACCTACTTTACCGGCGTCTTACCCGCGCGCTCGCTCATTTCAACCCCCGCGATGAGCGCGCCATGCTCGTTTGACGCGATTGGCTTCGTTCCATAAATTACAGCGTACCGCGCGTCGAGGGTTCGTATTCTTAACGACTACTCGATCACCATTCCTAGGGAGGAATCGATGTCTAAAGAGGTCATTCGTACCGACAAGGCGGGAGCGCCGATCGGACCGTACAATCAGGGAATTCGAGCCGGCGGTTTTGTCTTCGTGGCCGGGGAAAAGGGAATCGATCCCCGTACCAATAAGATCGTGCCAGGCGGTACCGCCGCCGAGACCCGGCAGACGCTCGAGAACGTGAAGGCAATCCTCGACGCGGCCGGCACATCGCTGGATAAGGCGGTGGCGACGACGGTCTACATGGTCGACATCGCCGAGTTCGCCGAAATGAACAAAGTCTATGCTGAGTACTTCCGGGTTGATCCACCCGGACGCACAACCGTGGGGGTGACCGCGCTACCGGCCGGGGCGCGGGTCGAAATCACGGTCACCGCGCTCGCCTAACGAGACACCGGAGGGCGGCTTACGCCAGCGGCAGAGTGATCCAACCGCCACTTGCCGCGGACGTCTCGACGGCGTCGAGAACCTCCTGGCAAGCCGCCCCATCGTCGAAAGTAGCCGTAGACGCCGTGCCCTTCGCGACGTCCGCCACGAAGTGCTGCATCGTCGTCTGCGAGGTTTCGACAATTCGACGCGGGACCGGTAAAGTGGCGTAGTGGCGCTGCGAAGCCATGAACGACCCGATCGAGTACTGAATCTCGTTGGGGCGTTCGTTATCGTAGACCAGGCCGCCTTTGCTTCCGTAAATCTCGGCGCGCTGGGTGTTCGCCCGGGCGAAGGCGTTGCGAGTGGTGAAAAAGCTACCGGTCGCGCCATTAGCGAACTCTGCGAGAAACGACGCGGCATCGTCGACATCTACCGGAGCCATACCGCCGCTCGGCAACGGCCGCTCGCGGACAAAGGTTTTCAAGTGACCAGACACCGCGCGGAAGTCGCCCCCCCAGAAACGAGCCAGGTCGATCAGATGTGATCCGAGATCGCCAAGCACGCCGGTGCCGGTCATGCTCTTCGCGAGGCGCCAAACCCGCGGCGCGGCGGGATCCACCAGCCAGCCCTGGTTGTAGGTGGCAACGATGTGAAAGATCTCGCCGATTTCCCCGGAATCGATAGTCTCCTTGATGAACCGCGCCGCGGGGACATTTCGGTAGGTGAAGTTGACCGCGGTCCTGACCCCGGTTTCTCGGGCCGCCGACGCCATTCGCCGGGCCTCGTGACGATTCATCGCCAGGGGCTTCTCGCAAATAACGTTAATGCCGTGGGAAATCGCTTCGAGACTGACTTCGCAGTGAGTATTGTTGGGTGTGGAGATGTCGACCGCGTCAAGTTCTTCGCGAGCGAGCATCTCGCGATAGTCGCTGTACGTCGCTGGAATGGCGAAGCGTTCGGCGGCCGCGCGCAAGTTCTGGGGATTGATGTCGGCGGCAGCTACGACTTTCACATAGGGGCTCTGCTGGTAGGCAACCAGGTGCCCGTGGGTTCCCCAACCCCCGGTTCCGATCATTGCTAGGCGGACGACCGCGGCCTCTGTCATGCTCACGAACGTTCCTCACGCGAAATTAGGTCTCTGGCGGACAACCGGAAGTCTAATCTGGGACGAATCCGTCGTCAATGCTACCGGAAGCAAACGCCTACTCTTAAGCTCGTTCGACTACGCTTGCTCGCCTCGCACCAGGATGGTATAATTTTTTGTGCCCTCGTCGACATGCTGGAGAGGTGGCCGAGTGGTTGATGGCACCGCTCTCGAAAAGCGGCAGGTGCTGAGCCTCGTGGGTTCGAATCCCACCCTCTCCGCCAATGCCCCTCACAAACCGTCTGGTTGGCGCGTTTTAGCACCAGTCCGGGCGGTTTAGATTCCCCCGTCGCTCCAGGCGCGCTTTACTGATTCTCTCACACATTCCCTCCTTGTCGGCCACCGGGCCTCCGGTTTAGGATCCGCCCAAAGAGACGGATCGGTCGTGCCACGACCCCGGTCGCCGCCGGTCTTTCCGGAATGGAGCGTCAGAGATGCCGAACTACTGGATGCTGGTCAGTTCACCGGAAAACTTCGAGCGGGCGCGCGCGCTCGGATTCTCGGTCCTCGCGATGAAGTCCCGCCACCGCAAGAAAGCAGAACGGGTGACGCCTGGCGACCGCGTGGTGTTTTATACAACCGGTCGGCAAGCCTTTGCTGGTAGCTTCGTGGTGACCGGTCATTACTTTGAGGATCACTCGCCGCTGTTTCAGTCGAAAAAAGATGGGGAAGAGTACCCGTACCGGTTTCCGGTTCAGCCCGAGGTGATTTTGCCGCCAGAGGATTTTCCCCTGGCGCAAGACCTGCTGCCGGCGCTCGACTTCGTGAAGAAGTGGCCGGCCGAACACTGGCACCTCGCGTTTCAGGGGAACGTCCATCCGCTCTCGGAGGCCGACTTTGCCACTATTGAGGCGGCCCTACGAGCACACCTACCGGAGCGTGTCTCACCGAACGGAAAATTGAACTCCTGAGTCTTTCGGGCTTCCCACCTCGATAGGCGCAAGACTGGTCACGCAAGGCAGGGGACTGATCGCTCGTCGGTTTGCTTTCCTCTGGCGTGCCGTCCCCGGCTCGGACCGGCACACGACGTGCGTTTAATGCGTGATCTCTCCATACGTCAGACAGATGGGTGACTCGGATGGAGCAACCAGACTTCCAACTGCTTTCGCACCCGGTTCGGCGCATCGCGGTCCTGCGCGCCAACGGGCTTGGCGACTTCTTGTTCGCGACGCCGGCTATCCGGGCCCTCGCCAAGACCTTTCCAGACGGTGAGATCACGCTCCTGTGTCAGCCGTGGCTCCGTCCATTCATCGACGGGCGCTATCGGTACATTCATCAGACCCGCGCGGTTCCCCCTTACGAGGGAATCCGCCTCGCGTCCACCCCGGAAACCTGGTCACGACGCGAATCCGACGAGTTCTTCGTGGAATGTCGGGCAAACCGATTCGATCTCGCGATCCAAATGCACGGTGGGGGCGTGCAATCTAATCCATTTGTGCAAATGCTCGGGGCGCGAACGACCCTCGGACTGACCGGTCGGGGCGTCACTCCACTCGACGTCAACCAGACCTACCAGTTCTATCAACACGAGGTGCTGCGTTACCTTGAGTTAGTAGCGCAAATTGGGGTCGAACCGGATGGACTCCACATGGAGGCACCGGAGTTGTCCGGCGACCTGGAGGAGTTACTCGGCGTCTGGCCAGACTGCGCGACGAACCGTTACCTGGTGATCAATCCGGGGGCGTCGGATTCCCGTCGGCACTGGCCCATCGAGCGCTTTGCCGCGGTTGTCGACCACGTTTACCGAACCTATGGTCTAAGTTGCGTCGTGACCGGCTCACTTGCCGAGCGCGGACTAGCCCAGCGTCTCCGAGATGGATGCAACGCACCGATCGTCGACCTGGTTGGGCAGATTACCATCGGCGCGACGGTCGCGTTGCTCCGGCGGGCACTGCTGATCGTTTCGAATGATACTGGCTTGTCCAACCTTGCCTATGCGCTGGACAGACCGGCCGTCGTGATTTACTGGTGCGGCAACCTGATAACCGCCGGCCCGTTTACCCGCCGGAAATTTCGTCCGGTTCTCTCGTGGACCCTGGATTGTCCCGCCTGCGGTTCGCGGGAATGCCGCTGCGCGGTGTCCTTTGTCCAGGACGCGTCGCTCGCCGATGTCTTGACCGAAGTGGATGACTTGCTCGAAGCGGAAGTAACCCATCCGAACCCTGGATAACCTGTTACAATCTACTGCGAATAGCATGCTTAAGGAGAAGGCAGTTCGATGGCGAGAGCCAGCCAGAAGACCCGCGACATCGCGCGCAAGCATCGGATGCGCCACAAGAAGGCAGAGGACCGGCGTCGTGGCTTGCGCACGGCCGGCCCCGCGATCACCCCGCCCGCTCGCGCCACCGCCCCGGCGCCGGCCACTGCGCGCCCACCGGCCCCGGCTGGGCCGCGCCCACCGCGACCAGCCCCGACCGGCGCGCCCCGTGTACCGCGACCCGAGGGCGCGGCGCCACCTGGTGGTCCCGCTGCTCCGAGCGCTCCGCGCGGACCGCGGCCACAACGCCCGCCACGGCGACCGCCCGGCGAGCAACCGGCCGGACCGACAAACGGACAGCGGTAACGGTCGGTTTGGGCGGCAGAGAGAGGGGATGCGGAATCGCCGCATCCCCTCTCTCTGTGTTAGGCTTCGCCGCGCATCTCGGCAAGGAATGTGTCGTAAGCCGCGCGGTCCAGCGGTAAACTCACTGGACGATTTCGGAAGCCGGAGAGAATTAGAGCGTTCGCCAATTCAAGCGAATTGAGACCGTCTTCACCGACCGCGACGAGCGGCGCGTTTTCCCGAATGCCGCGCGCAAACTGTTCGACGACCTGGAGGTGGCCAGCCGGCTCCGCTTCGACTTCGACATCTTCCCAGGTTCCCTCGGGCTTCCCCCACATGGCATTACTCGCGACGTTTTCGGCGAGAGACGCGGTCATCCGATACAGTCGCAAGTGGCCACCTTGAATGACGAGCTTCCCACGGTCGCCAGTGAACTCGTAACGGTCCTCTCCGGGCCACTCCGCAGTCGTCGCGTAAAGGTAACCGGTGTGGTTCGGGCCGAACTCGAGGAGCGCCTCGACGGCATCTTCGACTTCGATCTTGTGCGCGCGGGTGTCGACGCGAGCGGTGACCCGGCTGGGCTTGCCGCCGAGCCAGATGAACATGTCGAGCGAGTGCGGGGCCTGGTTCATGAGAATCCCGCCGCCCTCGCCCTTCCACGTTCCCCGCCAACTCCCGCTGTCATAGTAGGCCTGGCTGCGATACCACTGACTGGCAACCAGAACCGAGCGGTAGATCGTTCCGATTTCCCCGGATTGAAGCAAATCGTGGGCTCGACGGTAGACCGCGACCGTCCGGGTATTGAACATGACGCCTAACTTGACGCCGGCATCGTGGGCCGCCGCGATCATGCGGTCGGCTTCCGATACACTCACCGCGATGGGCTTCTCGCTCATGACGTGAAGTCCGCGCTTCATCGCGGCGATGGCGAGCGGCGCGTGGAATGGGTGTGGGGTGGCGATCAGTACGGCTTCGCAGGTTCCACTGTTGATCAGGTCAATGGGATTGTGGTAGCCGGGGATATCGTGGGCAGCACTTACCTCGTCCACCGCGGCCTTGACGACGTCGGCGACCCCAACGAACTTGAGCAGCGGCGAGGAGATTTCCTTGCTAAGGTGACCTCTCCCCATCCCGCCAAGTCCGATTAATCCAAGCTTTAACGGCTCCATAGCTCTACTCCTTCTTGGTTCACCCGCACCCACGGCCGCTTAAGTTCCTCCAGCGAATCCGCGGTTCGTCCTGAAAACGACCTGGTAGACGGCATGCTGGGTGAGACATTCGAGGATATCCTAACAAATGCAACCAGGCTCGTCAGCGCCGTAATTTTACCGGTCGAACGCGCTTTGTTATACTCGCGGGGCCGGTATCCGGCTATTCGAGGTTAATACGTGCATCGTTCCTCGCGTTTGATCATCGCGGCCACCGTGGGGGTGATGGTCGTCGTCATCGCCTCGGTGCTTTGGCCGTCGGTTTCGACCGGCGACCTGTTTCATCCGGCCCCCGTGCCAAATCCCCCCCCGTCCTACCCATTCACTGATCTAAGTCCCTACGGCGCAAACTTCTTCCTGGAGTGGGAGCCCGAGGAGTGGAAGGTCGAGAAGACGCTGGAGATGGCCCACGACGCGGGGATTCACTGGGTGAAAGAGCAGTTTCCATGGGAATCGCTTCAGCTTTCCCCGGGCCCAGATGGGTACTGGAACGCGCAGTTGAACCAAAGCACCTGGGACAAGTACGACCAGATCGTCAACCTCGCAAATAAATATGACCTGGAACTCATCGTGCGCCTCGACCGTCCGCCGGACTGGACTCGCACCGATAACAGCCATCCGGAAGCACCGCCGGACAATTACAACGTTTACGGCGACTTCGTCTATCAAGTTGTCAAGCACTTTAAGGGTCGGGTTCATTACTACCAAATCTGGAACGAGCCGAATATCTATCCAGAGTGGGGCAATCAGCCACCGGATCCGGCCGCCTACACCCAACTTCTCAAAGTTGCCTACACGCGGGCGAAGCAAGCAGACCCGAACGTCGTGATTTTGAGCGCACCACTCGCTCAGACGACGGAAAACTCGGCGCAGAACGAAGAAGACGTCCGATTCCTGCAAGGCATGTACGATGCGGGAGCAAAGCCGTATTTCGACATCATGTTTGCCAATGCCTATGGCTTTGGCTCACCCCCAAGTGACCCCCCGTCGATAAACAAGCTCAATTTCCGACGGGTTGAGTTACTCCGGAAGGTGATGGAGCAGAATGGCGACGGTGGGAAGCCGGTCTGGTTCAACGAGTTTGGTTGGGACGCGCCGCCCAGCGATTTTTCGGGACCACTGCCCTGGTCGCGGGTCACCGAGGCCCAGCAAGCGCAGTACACCGTGCAGGCCATTAAGTACGCTCAAACGCATTGGCCCTGGTCTGGGGTTTTCAATATTTGGTACTTCCGCCAGTCGGGCAATATTGCCGAAACCCGCCCCGATTACTACTTCCGCATGGTCGACGTGGGATTTACGCCACGCCCGCTGTACAATGCGATCAAGGACGTACGGAAACCCGCGAGCGTTGGACCGGGGACCTACGCGATGACCGATCCCAGCGTTTCCTTCACCGGAAACTGGGATCTCCGGCTCGACAAATCGGCGATTGGTGGTGCGATGAAATCCTCCGCTAGTCCAAACGACAGCGTCCGAATCACCTTTGAGGGGAGTGGCTTGGATCTCCGAGTCGAGCATAGTCCGAACGCGGGGCAGGTTTACATCACGGTGGATGGACGAGAAACCAATGCAATCGCGGACCACGCGCAAGGGCGCTCGGTCCTCAACCTGAACGGCAGCGAACAGGACGGCATAGTGGACCTGCCGATTGCCTCCGGCCTGGGTTCCGGCGAGCACGTTATGCGTCTGGTCGTCGGCGAAGCCTCCGGTCCGACCCACGGCTCGGTGCTGCTCGCCGGATTTTCGGTCAAACCGGCGGACCGATTTGCACCGGTCTGGCGCGCCGCCCGGCGAGGTGGGCTCGTTCTCGCCATCGGGGGCTTCTTTTTCCTCACCTCCCTCGTCTGGCCACGTCGCCGTGGCAATTGATCGCTCGGTTCGCGCCGCGACGCGACCAATGGTGTTGGCCGATAGCCAACCGCTCTTCTGGGGCCTCGTCCTGTTGTGCGCGGCCATCGTCTACTGGGCACCGCTTCCACTCGCCGGACTTGCGGCCGTCGGTTTCGTCGTTTTGGGATTTCGGGATCCGCTGCCGGCGTTGAGCCTGATCGTCTTCAGCTTGCCGTTTTACTTGCTTGGTCGCCCGGTTGGCCACTACAGCTTTTCCCCGACCGAGGTGTTCATTGTTCTGTCCTCCGTCTCCGCGGCCGCCCGGCTCTTCTTCGGCGGTGGACTCGCGAGGTCGCTGGCGGATCCCCTGACCGTCGCCTTTCGGCGCGCGGCTGGCGACCCGGTCATCGCCGCCTTGGCGATGCTCCTGGTCCTGGCGGGCGTGGTTAGCCTCAGTGCGAGCATCGAAGTCCACCAGAGCCTCGAGTCTCTGAGAACGATCGTCGTTGAGCCGGTCGCCTTCTTCTTCCTGGTCGTCACGCAGGTCCGACGACGATCGGACGTCGCCGTCCTGGCCTTCGCCCTGGTGCTGTCCGGGGTTGCCATTTCATTGGTCGGGGGCTGGCAGTATCTGACTGACGAACGGATCATCACCGCCGAGGCGGGCTTACGTCGGATTCGAGGGTTTTATGGATCGCCGAATAACCTGGCGCTATTCCTCGGCCGAGCTATTCCGGTCTCTCTGGCTTTCGCGCTCTTCTGGAGTCGGGCGCGACTGATTTGGATCGTCAGTGCGTCGATCATGACGGCGGCGATGTTGCTTACCTTTTCGGTTGGTGGTTGGGTCGCCGTGGCCCTCGCCGCACTCGTCGTGGCCGGCCTGCACTCGCGCCGAACCCTTGAAGTTGCCGCCGGAGTTGGCGTGGTTTTATTGCTTGGCGGAGGCGTCATCGGGGCCCGGATTCCGCGCATCGCGAGCCACTTCAATTTTCAATCGGGCACCACATTCGTTCGGCTTGACGTCTGGCAGTCCGCGGTCAACATGCTCGCCGCGCATCCGATTCGGGGCATAGGCTTAGACAACTTCCTGTACTACTATCAGCACGGTTACCGTCTTCCCACGGCGTGGGAAGATCCGAACCTGTCGCATCCGCACAACCTCATCCTCGACTTCTGGCTCAGCCTCGGCATTCAGGGGCTGGTGCTCCTCGGCGTGTTGCTCGCCCGCTTCCTTCACGAAGTGTGGCTATGCTGGCAGACAAGTTCCGCCGAGGTCCGCGCGCTGTTCGCGGGAGCAGTTGGAGCGATGGTGGACATCGTCGCGCATGGCTTTGTTGACAACTCCTTCTTCCTACCGGACCTGGCCGTGCTATTCTGGTTGATGTTTGCTATAGTAGCGGTGCTCCGACGCGAGCAGTCATCGATTTGAGGTAACCACGGATGCGTGCTCTGATTACCGGCGGGGCAGGCTTCGTCGGATCGCACCTGGGTGAGTTGTTGATCCGACGCGGGGATCAGGTCGTGTGCATCGATAACCTGATCACCGGCCAGGCCGAAAATGTCGCCGCCCTGCGGGCGCACCCGAATTTTGCTTTCGTTCACGCCGACGTCATCGAACCTCTCACGGTGGACGGGCCGGTTGATGCCATTTTTCATCTTGCCAGCCCCGCGAGCCCGGTTGGCTACTTGCGCAACCCTTTGAAGACGCTACAAGTGAACAGCCGCGGAACGAATAACGTGCTCGAACTGGCTCGGGACAAAGGCGCGAAGTTTCTCATGGCCTCTACTTCCGAAGCGTACGGTGACCCGCTGGTACATCCTCAAACTGAAGACTATTGGGGTAACGTCAATCCGGTTGGCGTTCGAGCCTGCTACGACGAGGGTAAGCGGTTTGCCGAGGCCATAACGATGGTCTACGTTCGCGAGTATGGCGTAGACGCTCGAATCGTCCGAATCTTCAACTGCTACGGACCGCGGTCGGATCCGCAAGATGGCCGACTCGTCCCGAACTTCGTGACGCAAGCGGTTCTTGGACGACCAATGACCGTTTACGGGAGCGGTCAGCAGACGCGCAGCCTGTGCTACGTCAGCGATCTGGTCGATGGCCTGGTCCGAGCTCTGGAAAGCCTTGGAACGACCGGCCGGGTCTTTAACCTCGGAAACCCCGATGAGCGCACGGTGCTTGAGTTGGCCGAGGTAATCAAGCGGGCGGCTGGGTCCACCTCGCCAATCGTTTTCCGTGAACACATCAGCGCGGATGACCCGCAACGCCGCTGTCCCGACATTACGCGGTCGCGGTCAGTGCTCGGGTGGGAGCCGCGGGTTGGACTCGACGAAGGGATGGACGAGACCATTACCTGGTTCCGGACTCGCTTAGGAGTTCCGGTCGGTTTGACTCCGTCAACGTAACGCAATTGCTAAACGCACTCTCGCAGGCTGATCAATACTGGCTGCCCCGGAGCCGGTTGCCAACGCTGATCGCGGTGCTCGTTCTGGGAGCCGTTGTCGGCGTTTTGCCGCCTGTATACGGCGCGGCGCTTTTTGTCGGCGTCGCGGTGACGCTCGTCGTCATCGTGCGTCCGGTCTATGGCCTGGCGATGCTTGCCTTCGCCATTCCGATCTCGCCCGCGGGCGATAACTTGCCGCTTGCCCCGAATGACGCGCTGGCGCTTTTGATTCTCGGCGCGGTCTTATTGGGCGGGCTTTATCGACGGCGGCTCGCCCTGATCGCTACAGGGGCATTCTGGCCCGGGCTCGCCTTCGTCGGGGTCGCCTTGCTGTCGGCGCTCGGCGCCGCCGACATTTTAGTTTCGGCCAAGGAAGTTGTGCGGTGGGCCGAAGTGTTAGGGATACTGGTCGTGGCGGCGACCGTGTGCCGGAGCTGGCAGGATCGCCGGCTGGTCCTGTTCGGGTTCATGGCAGGGATGGCCAGCGAAGCATTGATCGGGTGGGCCCAGTTTTTTCTGCGCCGGGGACCGCCGTCGTTTCGCATCGGGCCGTTCTTACGGGCCTACGGAACGTTTGGTCAGCCCAACCCATTCGGGGGGTATTTCGCACTCACCCTGCCGGTGGTTTTCGCGCTTGGCTTTTGTCTCTGGCAGCGGGGAACGCCGGAGCAACGCCGCGCCGTGCTCACCACCGCGAATCGCTGGCTTTTCACCGCCGCGATTGTCTGCGCGGGTCTGGGAGGCGTCGCCCTTTTGATGAGCCTTTCCCGTGGGGCTCTCATGGGTGTGATTGGCGGTTGCCTGGTCTTGCTCGGCCTGCTAACTCGCCGCGGCGGGCTGCTGGTACTCGCGGTTCTCGGGCTCGGTCTGGCGGCTTTCGGGCTGGAATCGATGCATCTCTTGCCGGCGGCGGTATCTAACCGGCTAGCCCAAATCGTGGAGTACGGTGGATGGTTCGATACCACCAACATCGTACCCACCCCGCAAAACTGGGCGATTGTCGAACGCATGGCGCACTGGCAAGCCGCCTGGAATATGTACATCGCAAATCCCATCCTGGGCGTCGGGCCGGGGCATTATCCAATTGCCTATCCACACTATCGGGTTAACGACTTCTGGCTGGCACCGCTCGGGCACGCCCACAACATCTACTTGAACGTCATGGCCGAGATGGGGTTTCTTGGGATTGTGACGTACCTCGGCCAGCTAATTGCCTGGGTCGTGGTGTGCTTTGCCGCGCTGCGCCGCGCGCGAACCGGCTACGACCGCGCGCTAGTCTGTGGTGTCCTCGCGAGTCTGCTCGCGGTGAGCATTCACAACGTCTTTGATAACCTGTCGGTTCACGGGCTGGCGACCTTACTCGGGTTGTTAGTTGGCTTAGCGGCGGCCATCGAGCGAACGGAGCGAGTTGAGCAGTGAGCGTGATTGACGACGGACTGAGCGAGGGCGATACAACCGCCCAGGCACTTCCAAGCGAGGGTCCTTCACTCGGTCAGCGCGTCCTACGACCAAGGACGATTATTTCCTTCGCGGTTGGTGTGCTCATCCTGGCGTTTAGCGTGAACCGCCTCCACGTCGACGTCGGCGCGACCTGGGCGCAGATGCGCGCCGCGAACCCGCTCCTCCTGATCGCCGCGTTTTTGGTGTATTACTGTAGTTTTCCGGTTCGCGGCGTTCGTTGGCGCCGGCTGCTCCTGAACGCGGGGTCAGCTTCCAGCGACTTACCGTCGGTTCCATCGCTCACCGAGGTCGTTTACCTATCGTTCTTCGCGAATTGCGTGGTTCCGGCTAAACTCGGGGATGTCTATCGAGCGTACCTTTTGCGCCAGAGGTCGCGGGTTAGCTTCTCGAAAGCCGGAGGAACGATCGTCGCGGAGCGCATCATCGATCTGATGATCGTCCTGATCCTTCTCGGAGTCTGTGGGCTGCTGAGCTTTCGCGGAGTCCTGCCTCCGACGTTTCGGCTCGTCTTTGAGATCGGATTCGGAGTGGTGGCGCTCGCCGGGGTCGCCCTGCTGATGTTACATCGCATTGATCCCTTTGTTCGACGATTCGTTCCGTCGCGATTTTCGCGGATTTACGAGCATTTTCGTCAAGGCGTCCTGGGCTCGTTCGGGGCATATCCCGAGGTACTCAGCTTGACCCTGGTCGCCTGGTTACTCGAATGTGGTCGCCTGTTTCTAGTGACCCAGTCGGTTGGATTGACGTTGTCGGGGAACATCGGGCTCAACCTCGTCATGATCGGCTTCGTTGCCCTGGCCGGTTCGTTCCTGAGCGCTCCCCCGGGCACTCCAGGCGGGCTAGGCTACGTCGAAGCGTCGATGATTCTCGTCCTGACCCTGTTTGGGGCGACCCAAACTGTCGCCTTATCGGTGGCATTGCTGGATCGCGCGATCAGCTACGCGAGCCTGGTCGGATTCGGGTTAATTGTTTATCTGTTCAGTCAGCGCTACGCGTAGCGCATTTGCTCTGCTCTTCATCGGTAGGGATGAGCCAAGGCGAGGAGAAAGGTTGCGGGTCGCGATTGACTACACCGCCGCGTTGCGCCAAGGAGCCGGAGTCGGGCGGTTCGTGCGTAGCCTGGTCGGCGCGTTGCTCGACATTGACCAGGAGAATCGTTACACCCTGCTATACCCGCGGACTCGAAATCGCGCGGAACTGGTAAATCTCCCACGATCCCCCAACGTCGTCGGCCGGGAACTCCTGCTGTCGGAGCGCATGCTGAACCTAATCTGGTATAAGCTCGGGCTGCCCCTGCCGATGGACGTGCTCTCCGGCCGAGCCGACTTGTTTCATTTTTTGGACTTCTCGCTACCTCCGGTGCGCCGTGGCGTGACCGTGCTGACCATCCACGATCTCTCCTTTCTGATGGTCCCGGAATGCGCGGAGAGCGGTTTGCGGGCCCATTTGGAGAGGGTTGTTCCGGCGTCGGTGCGAAACGCGGATTTCGTGACCGCGGATTCCGAGAATACCCGCAACGAACTTACGACGCTGCTCGACGTATCACCGGAGCGGGTCGCGGTGGTTTACGGTGGCGTTGAGCGGCGATTCCGACCGATCACCGACCACGACTTTCTCCACGCGATGCGCGTGAAATATGGCCTGTTCTCGCCGTTTATGCTGTACGTTGGTACGATCGAGCCGCGCAAGAACCTCGGCCGGCTTTTGCGCGCCTACACCGTCTATCGGAAGCGCTTCAAGGGAAGTCACCGGCTGGTTATCGCCGGTGGCCTTGGCTGGCTCTACCAGGATGTCTTGCGGGAGATCGACGACCTGGCGGCGGATCACGAAGTGGTCTTTCTGGGCCGCGTGCCGGACGATGATTTGCCAGGCTTGTACTCGCTCAGCGATCTCTTTGTTTACCCGTCGTTGTACGAAGGTTTTGGGTTACCAGCGCTCGAAGCGATGGCGTGCGGTCGCGCGGTTCTCACCACGAACACGTCGTCTCTACCGGAGGTTGTCGGCGACGCCGGAGTCATGGTCTCGCCGTACGACATCGATGGCCTGGCAGCGGCGATGGCCGAACTGCTGGAGGACCGGGATCACCGCGAAACGCTGGGCCAACGGGGAATTGCTCGCGCCGCCCAATTTAGTTGGGAGAATTCCGCCCGTCGACTCCTAAGCATCTACCGGCGCATTTGTCCGGCGGAGTAGATAGCTGGTGGCCAAACTCGCGCTAAACAGTCTGTTTCTTCACTTTCCCCACTCCGGCACCGGCCGCTACGTCTCGCGACTGGTCGCCGAGCGGGCGACGTTAGGAGAAATGGAACTGATCGGTGCCACCGCTTACCCGCCGCTCGCCGGCGCTGGGTCGACGCGGCTGCTGAAGTCTCCCTTTGATCGCCGTCGCCAGTTGGCCAAGGTCTGGTTCGAGCAACTCGGCTTCCCCTGGGCGGCGCGTCGGGCCGGTCTCGCCCACTATCCGTATTTCGCGGCGCCCTTGATCCCGACGGTGCCGACGGTCGTCACCGTGCACGACCTGGTTCCCGTTCTGCTCGCCGACTATCGGCGAACCGCGGCCGAGAAACTTTATACCGCTCTGGTTAGCCGAGGGCTAGCGCGGGCGTCGATCGTGCTCACCGACTCGCAAGCGAGCGCGTACGATCTGGAGAAGTCCTTGGGAATTCCTCCGGACCGAGTCCGAGTCGTTCCTCTTGCTCCGGACCCCTCGTTTAAGCCCCTCGACGCGAGCGAGCGCCCCTGGGCGACGACGGTACGCGAGCACTTCGGTTTGCCCGAGCACTTTATCCTGTACCTCGGCGGATTGGATCGTCGCAAGAACGTGGACCGCCTCGTCCGGGCATACGCGACCCTGCGCTCGACGCGTGGGCTGAAGCACGTTCTCGGGATTGTCGGCCACTTACGCGCGGACAATCCGTTATTTTATGACCCGCGTCCGGACCTGGAGAGGCTGGGAATTGGCGATGGCGTGCGATTGCTTGGCGCGGTCGACGATCGCGACGTTCGCGCGCTTTATGGACTGGCCGACGTGTTCGCCTATCCCTCGCTGTACGAGGGTTTCGGCCTGCCGACTCTCGAAGCGATGAGCTGCGGAGCAGCGGTGGTGTGCTCGAACACATCCTCGCTGCCGGAATTGGTTGGCGACGCGGCAATTACCTTCGATCCGCTCGACGAGGCCGCGTGCGCCGATGCCATCTGGCGGGTCGCGACCGATCGAGACTTGCGGGCGGACCTGTCTTGGCGGGGTCGGGCGCAAGCTGCCCGCTTCTCGTGGGATCGCACCGTGGAACTTACCGCGGCGGCTTACCGCGACGTGGCCAGACAATGACGGTAGGGCCATGAAGGTTGTCATCGTGTCAAAGGCCCTGGTTCGCGGCGCGTACCAGCGTACCTTGGAGGAGTTGGCGCGGTCCGTCGACCTGACGGTCATTTCTCCACCGGGTTGGCGCGAAGGCAAGGTGTCCACGGCGTTGGATCGCCGGTTTACCACTGGCTATGAGTTGATCGTTACCTCGATTGCCTTTAATGGCCGTTATCACATCCACTTCTACCCGCGGCTGCCCGGCCTGCTGGAGAAACTACGACCGGACCTCGTTCACGTCGATGAAGAACCGTACAACCTCGCGACCTGGTTGGCGATTCGCGCGGCCCGGCGCGCCGGGGCAAAAAGGGTCTTTTACGCCTGGCAGAATATTTTTCGCCCTCTGCCGCCGCCATTCGGGCTGCTTGAAAAAGACGTCTTCCGGCTGACTAACCGCGCCATCGTTGCGAGCGCGGACGCCAAAGAGGTTTTACATCAGAAGGGGTTCGCCCGGCCGGTCGCGATAATTCCGCCCGGACTCGACGTCGAGTTGTACCGACCCGGTCAGAGGAGGAGCGCCGACGAATTCGTCGTCGGCTACGTGGGACGACTCGTGCCGGAGAAAGGTGTCGACGGGCTGATCCGCGCCTGCCAATCGCTGACCCGGCGATGGCGCCTGCGATTGGTGGGCGAAGGTGAACAGCGATCGTCACTCGAAACTCTCTCTCGCGCTCTGGGCATCTCCGAGCACGTCGAGTTCGTCGGGGCGGTTCCCTCGCTTGACGTCCCGTCGGTGTTGTCGAGCCTCGACACCCTGGTCTTGCCGTCGCGGACCCTCCCGAACTGGCGCGAGCAGTTCGGGAGGGTGTTGATGGAGGCGATGGCGTGCGCGGTCGCGGTCGTCGGCTCGGACAGCGGCGAGATTCCCCGGGTCATCGGTGACGCTGGACTGGTATTCCCGGAGGGTGACGATTCGGCGTTGGCGAGCCATCTCCAGGCTCTTCAAGCCGACCCCGCGTGGCGTCACGAACTGGGCACGCGTGGCCGGGATCGCGTTTTGGCAAACTTCAGTCACCATAACGTCGCGGCTCAGACGCTCGCGGTGTTCCGTTCGGCAGTCGAAACTTAGACAATCTTTGACAAAATATTGATTCACTTTCACCGAGATCGCGAATTTCCCCGGTTGCGTTCCCACTTATGTATAGACACTTCGTTGGCGGCTTTGTTATAATCGCCGCACTGATGCCACGTAAGCATAACAGCGCTGGACAGTTCGGTTGCTAACGCCGAGGAGGGTAGTCCAGGGTGGTATCGGCGGAGCGTCGCTCGCCTGAGAAGCAAGGGACGGGCTGACATACCACTTGCACTGGAGGGTCTGGGTCAACACATGGTCGATCAAATCAGCGCGTTTACAGATAAGGAACTCGTCTGCCGCGATTGTAGTGAAACATTTGTCTTTACGGCGGGGGAGCAGGCTTTCTATCAGGAGAAAGGTCTCCAGCACGAGCCGCAGCGCTGCTCGGCGTGTCGATCAAATCGGCGACGCGAACGCAACGGGCTTCCTCCACGGGAGATGCACTCCGTCGTGTGTGCCGAGTGTGGCGCCCAGACAATGGTGCCGTTCCTGCCACGGCAGGACCGACCGGTGTACTGCAGTTCGTGTTACGACCGAGTGCGCGTAACTACCGAGTGAGGGAGTTGCCGAGGTTCCCCGGAGCCAGTTCCTAAATAACCTGGCAATGGATGTGGAACCCACAAAACGCCCCCCGAATCGCGTCCGCTTCGGATGCGATTCGGGGGGCGTTTTGTGGGTAAGGTGAGCTTGCCAGCTCCCGCGGAACCCTGGGAGCCTACTTTTTCCGTTGGGCAGCCCACTGCCAGGGAATCCACGCCGTCATGCGTTCGTCGAGACCAACTTCGACCAATCGGTCACGTCGGCAGCTTTTCAGAGCCACCTGTTCTTCCAAGGTCAAGTCGAAATCAGCCATCGCTCGGTCCGGCTCTTCGACCATACGCATGCAGAATCGCATGTCCTTGCAGGCGCGATCCAAGACCGCGTGCATTGCCTGTTTGCTCATCTCAACTCCCGTCTCATCAGGTTGAAGGTGTCCTTACGGAGCGGGCGCGCTACGCGAGGTGCCTTCCTGAGGACGAAGGACCCAGCGGGCTTCGTCCGCCAGACCCTGGGCAAGGCAATCGCGATAGGTCGAATAAATTGCTCGGTTCAAGAGCGCGTTCTGCCAGGGCTCGAGTTCTTCGCTCTTTGACTTCCGAAGGGACACCAAACGCTCGATGCGAGCCAGGAAGAATCGTTGAACGATGGTGTATCGCCCGGCGTCGACCCAGTTTTGACGACCGTCGGGACCGACAATTGGCATTCGCTCATGTGGTGACATTTGCACTCTGGCCACCTCTGATCTCAATCGCCGCGGTGCCCGTTCCGCGTACTGAATCGATTTTGCGACAGAATTCGGGAACCCCAATACAGCGCCAGGGCGTAGGCAAATGGTGCGACGCGCGGGATGTTATAGATTTGGGGAGCGGGATAACGGATTCGAACCGTCAGTCTTCTGCTTGGGAAGCAGACGTGTTGCCCTTACACCAATCCCGCCAACTGATTCAACTATACTCGTGGCCTCCGACCGCGTCAATTAAATGACAATCGGAGGGAGCAGACGGGAGGAAAAAAAGTGGTCGGGGCGAGTGGACTTGAACCACCGACCTCAGCGTCCCGAACGCTGCGCGCTAACCATACTGCGCCACGCCCCGTAACCATGACTATTATACCGTTCCGCTGATCGGAAAACAAGGCGACGACATCCGACGAAATTCGGCTATTGTGGACTGTCAGGCGAAGTGATAAACTGTCCGGAGAACCGGCGAGCCACGTGGACGCCCGGTTTCGCCCGTCCCGCGTCAGACAACTCACGAGGTGCTCGACGTGCGCGAGATCGAAGAAAGCCGTGCTGTTGAAGCGATTCGTGCATTTCTAGAGTCCCCGGCCGCGCGCAACCGCGCGGTAACCGCGGAGTGGTTGGCCGGGCGCTTGGGTCTTCCACTTCCCCTCTGTGACTCGGCGCTGAGTCGGCTCATCGCCGCGCACGCGGTTCGACGGGTTCGACGGAGCCGAGCGTCTCCGGTCTATCTGCGCCGGGATTCGTCGGCGGGCAACCTCGGTGGTCGCCTGGTTATCGCCCTGGTTGTCCTGTCGGTCGTCGCCGCTGCGGTGTTCGTTGCCCTGCACTCCCGTTACGTTTTTCTCGCCGCCGAAGCCCTGGCGATTGGATTGATCATTGCCTTTGCCTGGCTCGACGCGGAATTGCGAGATAGCCGTCCGCCGCGTTGAACAGTCACTTCGCGATCCGGACTGGCCGATCGTCGAAGGTTCGGTACCGACAAACCTCACGTGCGGCATTTTGATTCTTTTCTTTGCGCTGCTATCGGGTTGCACGTCCGTTTCCTCAAGCCGTCCAACCGTCCAGCCGGCCCCCAGTCCTCCCCCGACCGTCGTGACCGCCGATCAGGTCGTCCAGGCCATGGCCCAGGACAGTTTCTTCAGCGCGTATGGCTCCAGCAATCTCGCGATTACCGGCACGGTTGTCGCGATGGACCACCGGGACAGCGGTCTCGTCCTCACGCTGGGAACGTCGGGGAAGGGACTGGTTGAATGCGACCTGTCCGAAGGTATCGCCAATGTTCGGGTTGGAGACAGGGTTCGCCTGGGAGTGTCGGATCCGCGGCAGGACGTCTCGCGCTCCGGGGCGACGGTGGTAATCCAAGAGTGTCGTTTGACTGGCGCGCTGGGCGGGTAAGTAACTCGTCCCGAGTACCGCTTGATTGGGTGCTCAGTGCCAGCCGTCGACTGATGTACACTGTCCCCGCTGCCGGTCTGCGCCCAACTCGAGCAGTCAATAGTGATAGGTCTAATTCTGACGTCGCCAAGGCGTGCTGAAAGCCGTCAGTTTCGTCGACGAGCGATCGGCGAACGCATAAAGGACCGGAGACAACCTCCGGTCCGGCATCGCTTGGACCGACCGATTCCGCGGTTCGGCTTCACCCAATAAGTCGTGCTGCCGCCGCGGGACGACGTAGCGAACTGGTCAGCGAATCTTCCGCCTCGGCGATCGCCGTCGATAACTCGCGATAGGTGGCGTGGTCGACGAGCTCCCGCAAGCGCTCCGAGAAAACCAGCGCCAGAGGACTAAATCGTCCGAGGACAACTTTCTCGATCGCCGCCTGGGCCGCGAGGCGCGTCAACTGCCGCTCGCGAGTCGACCACCACGGAACCACGAGATTTGTCGCCTGGTCCGCGAGTCGCTCCGCGGCAACCCGCGCGTCGGTCTCTGTTCTCCACATGGGCATTTGCCGTTTCCCCCACCTGGTCGATCTATTCTCAACTAAAACCATCATGGCCGTTCTGGGCTACTCAGGGGATAAACGAACGGCATAGATCAGTTACTACTAGACGCATAGTTATTGGGCGGAGAGTGCCCGACGTGGTATTCCTGGGTTGTCGAGCAGGCGAAGACATCGTCCGACTCTGGCGGCACCGCTGAATATCTGAGGCGCTTGGCGTACCCCGCCAACGGTCCAACTACAGTCACAAGAATAGCCACAAGCATGAGCGCTTAGGAGGGCTCTAGCAAGATCAGAGTGCGTCCCACTCGTCGCGGCTGACCCCGGCCTCGCGAAGAATCCGGGAGAGAAGATTATGGCTAATGTCCCCTTCGTGGGCATTCGGGACCCGGACGCATCGTCCATTACGGTCCATGTCCTCGTAGCTGCCCCCTGGCTCCGCGCCGTCGAAGCCTAGCTCGCGCCGGGCGGCGACCAGTTCGCGTCGCCGGATTGGGCCCAATCGGGGCATCAAGACGCCTTGCGCGCTCGCAGCGGTGGGGTCAGATCGATCCCGTCAATGATCGGCAGCTTTTCGCCTTGTCGCAAGCCAAGAATGATCCATCCTTCGAGCGCACTGGCCAGATCCTGGCGTGTTTCCTCAACCGTGTTCCCGTGTGCCCAGAGCCCCGGAAACCCAGAGATCGTCGCGAACCAGCCTTCGCCGTCTTCCATCTGCTCGTACTGCGCGTGCCTTAACGCCGTACCGATGTATGCCGTCAGCATGTTCTGTCCTCTACGCACTCGGTAGCCATCGCGATAGTGTGTTCCGAGCTCTCAGGGACCACGAAGGCCCGTCAAACTCATCGACGGGCCTTCGCATTTTGCCTTAATTCGCCACAATAATGGAGCCGACGAGGGGATTCGAACCCTTGACCTGCTGTTTACGAAACAGCTGCTCTACCACTGAGCTACGTCGGCGAAAAACTACTCTACTATTATACCGCTTGTTGGGCCCAGTTTCCAGTCTGGATCGAGACCGGACCAGCCGCGGTCAGCGCCGGTCAGTACGACGAGGTCGGGTCGAGCTTTTCGCGCCAAAGTTCGTCGAGCGCCGCCAATTCCTCGCGGCGAGCCTGGTCAGTCATGATCACGTCCAACTGAGGATTGAGGCCGCGAATGGTCCTCTATCGGCAGTCATTCTACTCCCAATGCTCCCGCCGCGCCCCACGACCCGAACTGGCGCGTCTTTTGCTCTTCTTCCGCGATGAAGGCGTGCGTCGCCTTCATCGCCCCGCTGGTCATCGGTGGCGAAAGCGCCTTCTTCGAGGTTTCCTGATGTCCTCTCGGCACAACCGCCAGTCGTCTGGCCTGAACTTCCGGCGTCACGGTCGCCGCGTTCGCACCTGGCGACGGGCGACCGGTCTCTTTGACGGAATCCGTTCCTTTCGATTCACCGACTCCGCGACGATTTCCCGGATGCTGCTCTCGGCCGTCGTGCTGTTCGGATTCACCATCCTGATCGTGGCGCCGGTCACCGCGTTTACCGCCTACGCCTACTTCTCACGGGACATTCCGCCGGTCCCTCAGGTTGTGAACCAGCCGATATTTCAGACGACGAAGATTTACGACCGCAATGGCGCTCTCCTGGCCACCCTGAGCAGTCCGAATAACGGACGCCGAACCCTGGTCAACCTGGATCAGGTGCCTAAGAACCTGGTCGAGGCCTCGGTGTCGATCGAAGACCCCACGTTCTTCTCGAATCCCGGCGTCGACCCACTCTCGATCGGGCGCGCGGCGCTTCAGAATCTGACAACCGGCCACGTGGTTAGTGGCGCCAGCACGATCACCCAGCAACTTGCCCGGAACCTACTGTTCACTCTCCAGGAACGGCAGTCGTTAACTCTGAGTCGCAAGATCAAGGAAGCGATCTTTGCGTACCGACTGACTCAGACCTACAGCAAGGAACAAATCCTCGCGATGTACTTTAACGAGGTCTACTACGGTAACCTCAGCTATGGCGTTGGTGCCGCCAGTGAGACGTACTTTGGCAAGCCGGTGAGCCAGCTCGATCTTGCCCAGTGTGCCATGATCGCCGGCCTTCCCCAGGCGCCTTCGGACTACGATCCGATTCACCACTTGACGGTCGCGAAGGCTCGGCAGGCACAGGTTCTCGACGCGATGGTCAAGCACGGCTACATCACCCAGGCTCAAGCCGACGCGGCAAAGGCCGAACCGTTGCAGATCGTGCCGCCAAAATTCGATTACCGCGCGCCGCACTTTGTCGACTACGTCGTCCAGTGGCTTACTCAACGCTACGGTCCGGACGCGGTGTACGATCGGGGCTGGCGCATTCAAACGACACTGGACGTTGGCCTAAACGATCTGGCTAGCCAGAAGGAAAACCAGATCATCAACCAGATTAAGCAGAACATGAACGCCCACGATGCCTGCATCGTGGCCATTCAACCCCAAACCGGGGAAATTCTGGCGATGGTGGGTAGTCCCAATTACTGGGACACGAGCATCTCTGGCCAGGTGAACACCTGTACCGCGATGCGCCAGCCCGGGTCCTCGGTGAAACCGTTCACCTACGTCACCGCGTTCGAGCGAGGCTACGTTCCGGCGACGACGGTTTACGATACCCAGACGGCATTCAGCCGCGGCCCGGGTCTTTCGCCGTTTGTTCCAAGCGAGTTTACCGGCACGTACAACGGCCCGGTAACCCTCCGCGAGGCCCTTGGTAGTTCGCTAAACGTCCCGGCGGTCAAAGTTTTGCAAGCCATTGGCATCCATAGCATGGCCGACACCGCGCACGCGGTTGGGATCACGAGTTTCAATCAGCCGGATCGCTACGGCCTTACCCTTACCCTGGGCGCTTCCGACGTGACCGCCCTGGACATGGCGTACGCCTACTCGGTTTTCGCCAACGAGGGGCAGATGGTCGGAGAGCCGGTGCCGCTACAGGACCGCGCTCTCGACATGCGCCAGTACGAGCCGGTTGCCGTGCTGAAGATTACCGACTCCGCCGGCAACGTGATCTACCAGTACACTCCGCCCAAACCCGTCCAGGTCGTGTCGCCTCAGGCGGTCTATCTGCTGAACTCCGTTCTCAACGACGACGCGGCACGCCACTTCGACTTCGGACGACACGGCGCTCTCTGGCTCGACTTCCCCGCGCCGGTCAAGACCGGAACCACGCAGTACTACCAGGATACCTGGACGGATGGCTACGTCCCCGGGCTCGCCGTGGCAATCTGGATGGGCAACGCCGATGGGACTCCGATGACCAACACGTTCAGTGAACTTTCGGCAGGTGCCCTCTGGCACGTCTTTATGCCCGCGGCGGTGCAGTATCTCCATCTGCCGACCCAGGACTTTCGCGTACCCCCGGGAGTTGTCTACGGTTCGGTCTGTGGGAAGACTGATTGGTATATCCAGAGTGTCCCTCCGATCTGCACTCTGGGTTGATGCTTCGCACCCTCCTAACGTTTGAGACGTTCCCTCCCGTGCTTGCTTGTGGTAAGATCCGACCGCCGAACTCGCGCGGGGGGGAAAGGTGCCGGAAACCGCTTCCACGACTGACGACCAGCGAAACACTCACGAACGCCTCGACGACGAACACCAGATCGATCACGAACGGATCCTCCAAATCGCTCGCTACGTGGAAGGCCTCGATGCTCAGTTGCGCGATCACGCCGCGCATCTGAAGCAGGCTTCGGACAAGAATGAGCAACCCACCGCCCGAGTTAGCCCTCCGGTGGATCAACTGCAGCGGTTGATCGAGCAAGTGGCCCGAATCGATCAGTTGCTCAACGAACACGTCACCTCGCAAGCGCGCGCAACTCAAGCCGAGAACTTGCAACGTGAACGCGAACGCCGGCAGATGACCGAGCTTACGCATCAGGTTGAATCGATCGCCCGAACTGTTGAGGCAAGCGCTGGGCGGGTAAACGCGCTGGTCGAAGAGTTGCGGCGTGAGCGCGATGCCCGTGCCCCGCTGAGTTTTGGCGTTGAGGAGGCCCAGCGATCGCTGGCCGCCTTGAATAGTCGGCAAACCGCGGCCGACGAGCAGGCTCGCCGGTTGGGCGCCAACCAGGCTACTGTTGAAGCGTCGCTCGATCGAATGAAGAGCGATGTGTTGCGCATTGACAACGCGTCGAAGGTTCTCGACCTGAGGCTGGGCCGGGAATTGGCGGAGATTGGACGGATCGTGGCGACCTCGCGCGAAGAGGCCATCGAGCAACTGAAGCCGGTGTCCGGGCTGGTCAAGCAGGTCGCGGCGCTCACTAGCCAATGGGAATCGGTCGAGGAGCGCTTGGTGCAGTTCGGCGTTGACCTGGAAAGCCAGCGTGACGAAGCCGTTCGCCTCGAGACGTCAGTGCGTACCGAGCGAAGCGCGTTCAACCGGGTCGCCGAGGCCGCCGAGGCTCAAGCTCGGCGCGCGGAGCACAGCGACGCCGCGATTTGGCAATTGACCGAGCGTTTGGATGGCTTGTTCGATCAGTTGTCTCGGCTGGAGCGCGATACCCAGACGGTGAGCCAACAGGTGGAAGAGGTCTCAAAGCGCGTGGGCGTCGTGGACTCCGAGCGCGTTCAACTTGCCGAGAGCTTTCGCGGGTTCACCGAGAATGCTCGGGGCGAATTTCTCGCGCGGCGCACTCAGAGCAACGACATTGAACATCACCTGGTTGGTCAAATTCAGAGCCTGGCAGACCGCCTGCGAGATCACGAGCGAAGGAGCAACGAGCACTTGCGCCGACTCCTCGACGAATTGTCCCGCCAACTCGGCGAGGTCGGGCCCCCTGCGCCCGGCTCCGTTGCCTAGGCGCGATTTGCCCGGCGACGCAACCGTGTTACCGCGACCTCGCGCACCGCGCCGCAAGGTGGGGCGCGAGATACCAACCACTAGGGGCTCCGTTGGAACCGATTTCTTCGCTGATCGATCCGCTGGCTGAAAACGAGGAGGAAGAACTTGACGATAAGACACCGCGCTCGCGGTTGTTCTGGTTCAGCGTCCTCGTGGTGGTTCTCCTCGGGGTCATTCTGGCTCGCCTTTACTACTTGCAGGTAGTCCAGGGAGCAAATCTCCGGGAACAGGCGGATAACAATCGCTTTCGCGAAATCGCCATTCCCGCGTCTCGCGGGGTGATCTACGACCGCCACAAAGCCGTACTGGCGCGTAACCGGCCGACCTACGAAGTTGGTTTCGTGCCAGCCGACCTTCCGGATCTGACCCAGCGCGATCAGGTCATTCGCCGCCTGGCCGACGTTCTCGGAGTTCCCGCGGAAACTCTCCTCAAACGGGATACCTCGGCTGAGCTGGCTTCCTACTCGCCGTTCGACTTCGTTTCCCTGGACGACAACGTCTCGCAAAACCTCGCCTTCACAGTTGAGGAGCGTCACCGAGACCTGCCGGGCATCAACCTGCGTCTCTTGCCGACCCGCGACTACGTTGATGGCGCGCTCACCGCGCCTTTTCTCGGTTACATCGGCCGAATTTCCGCCGATCAGTACGCGCGCCTGAAGGATGATACCGTGCATCGTTACAGCGCGTCAGATCTGATCGGGCAGGCGGGCCTGGAGCGGACGTTTGAGAACCAGTTGCGCGGTCAGCCGGGAAACGAACAAATGGAGGTGGACGCCACCGGTCGCGAGGTGAGCGTCCTCCAGGTAACCAGCCCGCAGCCCGGCAATAACCTCGTCCTGACCATCGACCAGAAACTGCAAAGGACGATTGGGGAGGCGGTCACCGCGAATCTCGCGCGGTACGGCAGCGCCTCGGTAGTGGCGCTGGATCCCCGCAACGGGCAAGTGCTCGCCATGGTCCATCTGCCGTCGTACGACAACAACGTGTTCTCCAACGGAATCAGCGCCGCCGATTACCAGAAACTCATCTCCGACCCGCACCATCCCCTGATAAATGGCGCGGTCGGCCTGGCGTATCCCCCCGGGGAGATTTTTCACTTGATTACCGCGCTGGCCGGACTGGAAACGTCGGTGGTCAAACCGACGACGCAGATTGACTGTCCTGGTTACATTACCGTACCGAATCGCTTCGATCCAACGGTTGGCACGCGTCTGTTCGACTGGAAGGCCTTCGGTCCGCAGGACGTCGAGAGCGCCCTCGCCGATTCCTGTAACGTGTACTTCTATCAGGTTGGCGGTGGTGATCCAAATGGCCAGCGGCCCGCGGTCGGGGTCGACGGCCTCGCGCGGTTCGCGATGCTCTACGGTCTTGGCCAACCAACCGGAGTCGATCTCGCGGAAGAGGTGCCCGGACTGGTGCCGTCGGTTCGCTGGAAGCGCCAGGAATACAACCAGGAGTGGGTTCCCATGGACACCTACCAGTTCGCGGTTGGCGAGGGGTATGTGACGGCCACGCCGATTCAACTGGCGAACCTGGCCGCGGCGATCGCGAACGGCGGGACGTTGTACCGACCGCAGTTGGTGATGCAGATCCTGGACGATCAGGGTAATGTGGTCACCGGTTTCACCCCGGATCCAATCCGCCAGATTCCGGCGCAGGCAGGAAACCTGGCCGCGGTCCGACAGGGCATGGTCGACGCGACCACCCAGGGGAAGACGCCCGACGGAACGGCGTTCGACGGAACCGCGAAGAACGCGGCGGTTCCTGGCTGGACGGTGGCCGGATTGACGGCGAATGTTCCGTATGGCCCTCTCGACAAGAACGGGAACCAGGCGACCCACGGCTGGTTTGTCGGCTATGCCCCGGCGGATCATCCGGTCGTCGCGGTCGCGGTCTTCGTCGAAAATGGGACCGGACAAGAAGACGCGGCAAAGCTGGCGCAAGTGATTTTTAACGAGGTGAAACAGTCGCCACCGTAAGCCCCGGGGTGGGAGACTGGGGGAGGCGACTGGGGGCGAGAGCCGCGTCGGACGAAGCCTTTCGCCTCACTGGGCCAGCGCCGCCAAGCGGGCAAGCGGGGCGATTCAAAAAACGTAGGGTTAACACATGGACGCACGGCTATGGCGTTATTTCGATCCCTTGTTGTTGGTCGCGATGGTGCTGCTCATCGTCTATGGCCTGGCAATGATTTACTCGGCGACGTACGAGCGGAATGGGACGGGAATCGATCCGCTGGTTTACCATCAGGCCACCTACGCCGTGTTGGGGCTTGCCCTGTTTCTCACTTTGAGCGGGCTGGACTATCACGTGCTCAGCAACCTTGCCTGGCCACTCTACGGCTTTTGCTGCGCGTCGCTGGTCGTGGTCTTGATTATCGGACGAGTGCTTCACGGAGCGCAGCGCTGGATTCCGCTCGGGCCGTGGGAGTTTCAGCCGTCGGAGCTTGCCAAACTCTGCGTCGTGCTCGCGCTCACCCGCTTTCTGACGTTGCACAGCGAGAACATTCACCAACTAAAAGTCCTCGGGCTGTCCTTGCTCATCCCGGCGATTCCAACGGTTCTGGTGCTCCTCCAGCCGGACGTCGGTACAGCCACGGTCTATGTGGTTTGCTGGCTCGCTCTCTTGTTTATCGCCGGCGCGCCGTTGCGCTTGTTCGGCGCGCTGGTTGGCGTGGCCGCCGCGGCCGCTCCGCTTGCCTGGGCGGTCATGCTGCCCTACCAGCGGGATCGGATCCTGGTCTTTCTGAACCCGCAGAGTGACCCGACCAACGCCGGCTACAACGTCATCCAGGCCTTAACTGCGGTGGGAGCCGGCGAGTTCTTCGGGCGGGGCTATCTCAGCGGTTCACAAAGTCAGTTGCACTTTTTGCGCGTACAGTACGCGGACTTCATTTTCTCGGTATTGGCGGAAGAACTTGGTTTCGTCGGCGCGTTTTTCCTGCTGCTCCTCTTCGCGCTTCTGATCTTCCGCGGACTCCGCGCCGCCCAGCTATCCCGGGAAGGTTTCGGCCGACTGCTCAGCTGCGGGGTTGTGGTGCTACTGCTCTACCAGGTTGTGGTTAACGTTGGGATGAATCTCGGCCTCTTGCCGGTAACCGGCATCCCCCTGCCCATGATCAGCTACGGCGGAAGTTCATTACTGACGATCATGGGGTCACTTGGTATACTAGAGAGTATCGTTATGCGGCATCGCAAGTTCGGATTTTGACCGCCGAATGCTCGTTTGCGATGCCGGCGAATGAGTTGGGGGAGCATGAACTACCTAACGGCGACGCCGGAAGATCGGGCGCGCATGCTCCGGGAGATCCGCGCGGGTTCGATCGATGACCTGTTCGCGGACTTGCCGGAGGGGTCGCGCCGGACCGAGTTGAATCTGCCGGCCGAACTTTCGGAGATTGAGGTTACGCGGCTGTTGCGTGACCTTAGCGAGCGCAATCGGGATCTCGTCCATCACCCGTGCTTCCTGGGCGCTGGCGCCTACAATCATTTCATCCCGTCCGTCGTCAACCACATCATCGGCCGCTCGGAGTTTTACACCAGTTACACTCCGTACCAGCCGGAGATCAGTCAAGGCACGCTTCAGACGATCTACGAGTACCAGAGCCTGGTTTGCGCCCTCACCGGCCTGGAGATCAGCAACGCGTCGATGTATGACGGCGCGAGTGCTCTCGCCGAGGCGGTGATCATGGCGGCGAACGTCACCGACCGAGGCAGGGTTGTCGTCGCGCCGTCGGTGCACCCGGACTACCGTCGCGTCCTGGGTACTTACGTCCAGGGTCTGGACATCGACGTGATCGCCGGCAGTGTCGGGACGAGCGGTATGCTCAGCCTCGACGCGGTTCGGGCAAGGCTCGATGAAAACGTCGGCTCGGTCGTCGTGCAGTATCCGAACTTCTTCGGTCACCTTGAAGACCTGCGTGGTTTGGCCGACGCGGCCCACGCGGTTGGGGCGCTGCTCGTGGTGGCCGTCAATCCGCTCGCGCTCGGGTTGCTCACCCCGCCGGGCGCGTTCGGGGCCGATGTGGTGGTGGGCGAGGGCCAGCCACTCGGTATTCCGCTGAGCCTGGGGGGGCCGTACCTGGGTATTTTCGCGACCCGAGAGCGCTTCATCCGCAATTTGCCGGGGCGCATCGTCGGCGCGACGACCGACGCCAAGGGGCAGCGCGGATTCGTTTTGACTTTTCAGACTCGCGAGCAGCACATCCGACGAGAGAAGGCAACGTCGAACATTTGCTCGAACGAGGCGCTCTGCGCCCTCGCGTCGACGGTCTATCTCGCGCACCTCGGGAAGAAGGGTTTACGCCAGGTCGGCGAATTGTGCCTGCAGAACGCCCATTACCTTGCCGGGGAGATCGAGCGGATTCCGGGCTTTGCGCCAGTCTACAACGGACCTTTTTTCAACGAGTTCGCGGTGCGATGCCCGGTGCCAGCGTCCGTCGTCAACGCGCGCCTCTTGGAGAGCGGCATCATCGGTGGGTACGAATTGGGGCGAGACTATCCGGAACTGTCCGACGCGCTGCTGTTTTGTGCGACTGAACTGAATCGCAAGGCCGACATGGATCGTCTCGTCGAGGTGTTGCGTGACGTCGTGCCGGCGCGCGAACCGGTCGCGGTAGGAGATTCTTCGCTGAACGGGGGCGCGAGCCATGGCTGAGCCGATTATCTACGAGTACAGTTCCCCGGGTCGGGAAGGGGCGTCGCTGCCTAAGCCCGAAGTCACGGCGCGCGACCTTCCGTCACTCTTGCCGGAGGAGTTCGTGCGGCAGGAATTACCGCTGCCGGAAGTCGGCGAATTGGACGTCGTGCGACACTTTACTCGGCTTTCTCAGCAGAACGTGTGCATTGACACGACGTTCTATCCGCTAGGTTCCTGCACGATGAAGTACAATCCGAAAATCAATGAAGACGCCGCGCGCCTGGCCGGATTCGCACAGATTCACCCCTATCAGCCGGAATCGACGATCCAGGGCGCTCTCCAACTCATGTGTGAACTTCAGGAGTATCTGGCCGAGATCAGCGGCATGGCCGGGGTGACGTTGCAGCCCGCCGCCGGAGCGCACGGCGAACTGACCGGCATGCTGATGATTCGGGGCTACCACGAGGACCGCGGCGATCGCGCGCGAAAGCGGGTGTTGATCCCGGACTCCGCGCACGGGACGAATCCGGCGACCGCCAAGATGGTTGGCTACAACGTGCAATCGATCCCCTCGGACGCCGGTGGTAACCTCAACGTCGACGCGCTACACGCGGCGTTGGGCCCGGACGTGGCCGCGCTGATGATCACGATCCCCAGTACCCTCGGGCTTTTCGACGAGCACCTTGCCGAGGTTATCGACGCGGTGCACGCGGCGGGTGGTCTGGTGTACGGCGACGGCGCTAATATGAACGCGATGCTTGGCCAGGCTCGGCTGGGCGACCTTGGCGTTGACGTGATGCACTTTAACCTTCACAAGACGTTCAGCACCCCGCACGGCGGTGGCGGACCGCCGGCCGGTCCGGTGGCCTGCAAAGCCTACCTCGAGCCATTTCTGCCGGTGCCGGTCGCGGCGCGCCGGATTACCGCGGACGGGCGGGTGGAGTTCTACCTTGACGAGGACCGACCAAAGACGATTGGCAAGGTCAAGGCCTTCTACGGTAACTTCGGCATGATGGTTCGCGCGTACACCTACATTCGCTCGAATGGAGCGGAGGGCTTGAGCCAGATTGGCGCGATAGCGGTGCTGAACGCGAACTACCTCATGGAGAACCTGAAGGACGCGTACGACGTGTACTCCGAGCGTCGCTGCAAGCACGAGTTCATTCTCTCGGCGAAGCGGCAGAAGCGATTGAACGGCGTGCGAGCGCTCGACATCGCGAAACGCCTGATCGACTACGGCTTCCACCCACCGACAATCTATTTCCCGCTGGTGGTTGAAGAGGCGATGATGATCGAGCCAACCGAGACCGAGTCGGCCGAAACGCTCGATAAGTTTGCCGCGGCGATGCTCGCCATCGCGCGGGAGGCGGAGGAAGACCCGGAACTGGTCAAGTCCGCCCCGCACTCGACCGAAATCGGCCGGTTGGACGAAGTGAAAGCCGTCCGCCAGCCCAACCTGCGTTGGAAGCCGGAGTAATCCCCATTATGACGTCGCGTACCGGTCGGTTCTTTGCCTGGTTCTCGATTCTGGTCATTTTGCTTCCCATTCTCGCCGGTTGCGCGACGGTTCAGAACATTGTGCAGCGAGGAGGGGGAGTCCTGCGAGTAGCCGGCGACTCCCCCCAAACTCTGGATCCGGCCCTCGCCGAGGACTCGACAACCTGGAGCTACCTGATTCAGATTTACTCCGGGCTCGTGCGGCTCGACGATAAGCTCCAGATTCAGCCAGACCTGGCGAGTTCCTGGCAGATTAGTCCGGACGGGAAGACGTATACCTTTCATTTGCGTCCGGGTATCCGATTCGCGAGTGGCAAGCCGATCACCGCGAGCGACGTTGAGTACAGCATCGACCGAGCACTAGACCCCGCGACTCACTCGCCGGTCGCCGCGCTCTATCTCGGCGACATTCTGGGCGCGACCGATCGACTGGCTGGAAAGAGTACGAGCGTACCCGGGGTGAAGGTCATTGACGCCCAGACGCTCCAAATCACCCTGGACGCGCCAAAGAGCTATTTCCTAGCCAAGCTAACCTATCCAACCGCGTTCGTCGTCGATCGGACGAACGTCGCGTCCGGCCCGACCTGGTGGAAGAATCCTGACGGCAGTGGACCGTTTCGGTTAAAGTCGTGGAGCGCCAATAATTCACTCGTCCTCGCGCGCAACGACAATTACTATGGGACGAAACCACTGATTTCGGAGATCGACTTCTACCTGGGCCCGAACGCACCGCTTGGCCTGTACCAGTCCGGCCAGTTGGACGTCGTGCCGGTTGGCGTGGGCGACGTGCCCCGGGTAACCGATCCGGCCGGTCCATTCCACAGTCAACTCCAGGTGGTTCCGGAGTTGAGCTTCTGGTACCTCGGCTTTAACGTCAAGACCAAGCCTTTCGACGATCCAAAAGTGCGGGAAGCCTTCGCGTACGCGACCGATAAGAATCTGTTGGTGAACGGGATTTTTCACGGCAGCCGAACGGTTGCCGATCAGCTCTTGCCTCCCGGCATGCCGGGATACGATCCGTCGGTCACCGGTGTTCCCTATGATCCGCAACGCGCGCGACAGTTGCTCTCGGAATCAAGTTACAAGTCGGCGTCGGCTCTGCCCCCGATTCAGTTCGGGGTCGACCGCGGCGAAGGTGACCTGGCCGAGCGGATCGCGCAAATGTATCGCACGAATCTTGGCGTCCAGGTATCGGTGACCGTATTCGACAACGCCTTTTCTTCGCAAGTCCATAGCGAAGGTCCGGGCATGTACATGCTCGGTTGGGTTGCCGATTATCCGGATCCCCAGGATTTCCTGGACATCCTATTCGGTCCAAACAGCGAGGACAACTATAGTAACTATCAGGATCCAAAGGTGACGACCTTGCTGCGGGCGGCGAGCGCCGAAACCAATTCCCAGCGCCGAATCGCCGACTACCAGCAGGCCCAGCGTCAAATTCTGGCCGACACCCCGGCAATTCCCCTGTTTTACGACACGCAGTACGTCCTGGTTCGACCGGGCGTGAGCGGACTCACGATAACGCCGCTGGGGATACTGTCCTACGCAAACGTCCAGGTTCGCGGCTAGTCCGCAGTGGACGCGCTATAATCCCCTTGAACCTCACGGAGGAGAGTGCCATCGTCGCATTTTTTCGGGCAGGCGGAGCGCCCGATGAAGCTGCGTCGCCGATTGTCGATCTGACGCCGGATCGGGCCGCCACGATACGCCTGGGCCTGACCAGCCGATTCGATCGTCAGCACCTCATCAACCACGTCCGGCGATTTCCGGGCTATGGGTTTTGTACCCAGAACGGCAAACAGTTCGCGATCGCCGGTCGGTGGCGACGACGTGCCGAAATCGCGGAGTTGGTCGAGGCGACTCGTGGCGACCGACGCGAAGAATTGATCGAAGCCTTGATCCGATCGCTGACCGCGCAAGGTGTTCGGTTGGTTGTTTTGGACTACGGACTGGAAGCGCTCGATCCGAGTTTCTTCCGCCAGGTTGGTTTCAACCTCGTGGAGCGGATCGTCGAGTACGAACGGTCGAGCGCCTCGATCGTGGCTCGACCTCGTCCCGACCTAACCGTGCGACTGTATCGGGCGGCGGACCGTGACGCGATCCTCGACCTGGAACGGGTGTCGTTCGATTGGCTGTGGTGGAATAGCGCCGACGAGTGGGATGCCTACGTCGCTACGCCGGCGGTTGAGGTTCTGGTTGGAAGTGTCGACGGTCGGATCATCGGCTACGCTGGGATGACGGTTTATCGCCGGGATGGCCACCTCGACCGGTTGGCGGTGCGAGAGGACGAGCAGGGACGCGGTTATGGGTCCGGCTTGCTCACCGAAGCGCTGCTTCGCATGGACGTTCGCGGCGCCCGGCGCGTTGGTTTGACTACACAGGAGCACAACGCCCGCTCACAGACGCTCTACGAGCATTACGGATTTCACCGTGGACGCTGGACTTACTCGATCCACGGGCGATGGCTGAACCCGGAGGACTTGACGTCGTGAAAGTTTTGATGTTGAGTTGGGAGTATCCGCCGCACAGTGTCGGCGGCCTCGGCAAACACGTCCTGGAACTCGTTCCCGCGTTGGGACGTTTGGGGACCGAGGTTCACCTCGTCACCCCTCGGCGCACGGGCGGAGCGGAACGCGAGGACATTTGCCCGGTCGCCAGTGGTGGCCAGTCGACGGTTTACCGAGTTGACGTACCGTCTCCCGCGGGCAACTTCTTCGATCTTGCCCAGGCGATCAACGCGCCGCTGGAAGACTTCGCTCGAGACCTCTGGTCCACCGAAGGTCCGTTTGACCTGATCCACGCGCACGACTGGCTCGTCGCCTTCAGCGGCGTTGGCTTGAAGAACGCGTACCGGACTCCCCTGCTGGCCACGATTCACGCGACCGAATTCGGTCGCTGCCGGGGGAACATCCAGAGTCCAATGTCCCACGCGATCAACGGCACCGAGTGGTGGTTGACCTACGAGGCCTGGCGGGTCATCTGTTGTTCGCGCTTCATGGCGAACGAGATCCAGACCGCGCTCCATGCGCCGGCGGATAAACTGGACGTCATTCCGAACGGCGTCGAGACCGGGCGGTTCGACGCGCTAGACGACGAAGATCTCACCGACTACCGCGCGCGTTACGCCGCGCCGGACGAGCCAATTGTGTTCTACGTCGGTCGAGTGGTCTATGAAAAAGGCGTTCACCTGCTCGTCGAGGCAATGCCGCGCCTGCTTCAGGAGAATTCGCGGGTGCGACTGGTCGTCGCGGGAACCGGCGACTCCTTGAGCTACGTTCGCCAGCGGGCGATTGACCTCGGCGTCGTCGACCGCTGCCGGTTTACCGGATTTATTCCCGACGCGGACCGCGATCGTTTGTTCCGGGTCGCGGATGTCGCGGCGTTTCCGAGCCTGTACGAGCCGTTTGGCATCGTCGCCCTCGAAGCCATGGCGGCGAAGACGCCGGTCGTCGCGGCGGACATCGGCGGACTGAGCGAGGTCGTCCAACACGAGGAAACCGCGATCACGGTGTATCCGAACGACGTCGAGTCCCTCGCCTGGGGAATCTCGCGGGTGTTGAACGATCCGGCCGCGGCGCGGGCCCGAGTGGAAACGGCTTATCGCATGGTTGCCGACGTCTATACCTGGCACGCCATCGCTCAACAGACCGCCGAGGTCTATAAGCGGATCGTGGACGCCCGACGGCAGGTCAACTGGACGTGACCTCCCTGGCGCGCTTGACGCGCGGTCGCCGGGTCTTCTGGCTCGTTCCGATCGCGGTTATCGTGGTCGGCGCGATCATCGCGATCTTCGTATTGCGGAGCGGTGGGCCGCCGGGGCACGATACGAGCCTGGACCGAGTCCGGGCGCGCGGCGTGCTCCTCGTCGCGCTGGATCCGAGCTACCCACCGTTTGAGGTGGTCAACGGGCAAGGCAAACTCGCCGGCTACGACGTGGATCTCAGCCGAGAAGTGGCGCAGCGCATGGGGCTAAAAGTTCAGTTTGTGACAATCGATTTTGGCGCCATTTTCGATGCTCTCGACGTTGGCAAAGCCGACACGATCGTCGGCGGGGTTTCACCGTTCCCCGAATACGCCAAGACGACGACCTATAGCATTCCCTACTTCGACGCCGGCCAGGTTCTGGTCGTCCAACCGGGGGCGCCCGGGAACGTCCTGGGAATTGAAAGCGGTTCTGACGCGGACCTCGACCAGGATCAACTTCGCAAAGAATTGCCCCAATACACGTTTCAGCAGTTTGACGATCAAGACCAGATGCGGCAGCTCTTGGGCGAGAAAAAGCTGCGGGCCGCGGTCGTCGACGCCGTAACCGGTACCCAGTGGTCCCGTGAGATCGCTGGCCTCGAACTCAAGCCGGCGCGTTTGACCAGCACGCCGTTTGTTTTCGCGTTCCGGCGGAACGACAATGCCTTGCGGACCGCGGTGAACGCTGCCCTCACCGCGCTCATTCGGGACGGATCGGTCGAACAACTCACCCAGAAGTGGTTGAAGTAAGGGTGCGGGAAGCGATGCGGGTGCAGGCTAATGCGGTTTGACATCTTAACCCTGTTTCCGGACATGTTTCGGGGGCCGCTCGACGAGAGCATTTTGAAGCGAGCCAGCGAAGCCGGACGTCTGGAAATTCGGGTTCACGATCTCCGCGCCTTCACCCGCGACCGCCACCATACCGCCGACGACGCGCCGTTCGGTGGCGGCGCCGGCATGGTCCTGCTGGCGCCGCCGATTTTTGAGGCGGTGGAATCGATTGCCGCCGAGGCGGCGAAATCGGTCGAACCGACAAAGCCCTGGGTCGTTTTACTTGCGCCGCAAGGGCGGGCCTTCACCCAGCAGGTCGCCGAGGAGTACGCTCGGCGCCAGCACCTCGTCCTGATTTGCGGGCACTACGAAGGCGTCGACGCGCGCGTTCGCGAGCACCTGGCAGACGATACCCTTTCGATCGGCGATTACATTCTCACCGGGGGCGAGCTGCCGGCGATGATCGTCGTGGACGTCGTCGCTCGCCTCGTTCCGGGGGTCCTGGGCGCGGCGGAGTCGCTCGCCGAGGAGTCGATCAGCAGCGGTTTGCTCGAATACCCCCAGTACACCCGACCGGCGGACTATCGCGGCTGGACCGTGCCGCCGGTCCTGCTTTCCGGTAACCACGGGGCGATCGCGCGATGGCGCCGCGATCGCGCTCTGGCCGAGACCTACGAGCGCCGTCCGGATCTCCTCAAGCGATCAGCGCTTACCCGAGAAGATGCTCCGACTCTCGATGCCCTGGTACCCTTGCGGGTGACGCCGGCCGCTCCGGAGGATGGAGGAGACAAAAATCCATCGACCGAAATTGATCCGACCGTGCCGTCGATGCATCATAATGGTGACGGCGACCCGCGTGGGGTCGGAGGTGATGGATGAGAGTACGCTGGCGACTAGTCGGGCGGTGGCTGAGCAACCTGCTCATTGCCATTGGCCTGATCATTCTGGTCGGAACCGGCGGATTGTACGCCTACTCTCGCTACGAGGAAGCTCAGGCATCCCAGGCGGCCTCTCTCATCGTGCCCAGCACCCCGGTTGCCCTGGCTCAAGTCCCCAAGAGCACGCCAACCGCGGCGCCGACGGCGGTCATCCCGGCGCCGACGCCAACCCTGAGCGACGTTGCCGCTGAGTTGGCTCGCCAGATCGCCGAGCGCCGCGACGCGCCACCGCCGACCGCCACGCCGACGGCACTTCCCACCGCGACGCCCATCCCGATCTCGCCGGCCGACCGCATCGTGGCGCCGTCGATCAAGCTGGACAGCAAGGTCGTCGAATCGAAGATCGTGAGCGGCGAGTGGCAGGTGCCGAAGTTCGTCGCCGGACACCTGCAAGGGACGGCCGACCCCCTGCAAGGCGGAAACGTTGTGCTCTGCGGCCACATCGACAGCATTTCCAGCGGAGATGTCTTCGCGCACATCGGTAAGCTGAAGCCCGGTGACGTAATTCAGATCTACACCAAGTCGACGATCGTCAACTACAAGGTGGCGCAGCTCCTGGTTGTACCGAATACCGATGTCGCGATCGTCCAGCCCCATCCGCGGGAGACGCTAACTCTGATTACCTGTACCGGAACCTGGCTGCCCTTGCAGCACGACTTTGATCGACGGCTGGTTGTCGTCGCGGACCGCGTTTCCTGATTGCGCCGTGTGACATGATCGCGGCGAATAACGACGGGCGAGGGTCGAGAGTGTCGAGAGTTGCGAATCGCAAAATTGAGAAGTTGCAGTTGTGGGTGGAATACCGATTTATCGACGCTGACCGCAAGAGCGGCGCGCATCGCAAAGTGCCGATCAATGGCGTCGCGGATCTTCTGCGATTGCCGGCAAGCCTGCCCGCGGAATCGGCAGATCTCACCGACGGCGCGATCCACAGCTTGCACGCCGAGGTCACCTTCGAAGGGGGACACGTTGCCTACTTCGAGATCGGAAAGCTGGGCGGCGCGTTCGGTGGCTTGACGATCGCTCTCGACGAGATGTTCGGCGGGTAAGGCGAGAACCGTCGCGCGGTTTGGACCGCGCGCTGGTCCGAACGCGGGTCTTTGGATGTATTTGGAATACCGTGATATAATTCGCCTGCCCGACATAACCAGGTCCGCCCGTGGGAGTCGGCGTTTTTAGCAGGCAGTTAGTCTGGTTTTGAACAGCTCGACGGTTATTCTATCGACGGAGTGGGGTACCGGTGAAAGCACCTCCGAAAAAGCCGCTGAAGGAGATTGGAGACAAATTGCGTGGGATGCCCCGACGATTCCTCGTTCTTGGCGCCTTCGCCTTTTTTGTTTTCTGCTTCGGTTTAGCTATCCTGGTTCGCCGAGACGCGACGCCTGGACCGACGACGATTCCGGTCAGTCAAATGCTCAACATGGCGGACCAACACAAGATCGACCAAGTGACGATTACCGGCAACACCCTGGTTGCCACCGCGAAGAACGGAGATCAGTACCGCGCGACCAAAGAAGATCAACAAACGGTGACCCAGGAACTGCGCCGGGATGGCGTGTCGGTCACCGTCGTCGACGCCGCCTCCCAGGGAATCGGACCGAATGCGCTCGCCGCGATTGTGCCGTTGCTTGGGATTTTCGCGGTGGTTTGGCTCATGTCTCGCAAGGGCGGGATCAATAACCAGGCGATGAGCTTTGGCCGGAGCGGCGCTCGCCGGTATGGCGGCGATGTCCGTCGGATAACCTTCGACGACGTCGCCGGGGTCGAGGAAGCCAAGCAGGAACTCGCGGAAATCGTGCAGTTCTTGAAGTTTCCGGAGAAGTTCCGGGCGATCGGCGCGCGAGTGCCCAAAGGGGTGTTGCTGATTGGCCCACCCGGAACGGGCAAAACCTTGATTTCCCGCGCCCTGGCTGGCGAGGCCGGCGTGCCGTTTTTCAACATCTCCGGATCCGAGTTCGTGGAGATGTTCGTCGGCGTCGGCGCGAGTCGGGTCCGCGATCTCTTCGCTCAGGCGAAGCGGTCCGCTCCGGCGATTATTTTCATCGACGAGGTCGACGCCGTCGGCCGCCATCGCGGTAACAATATGGGCGGCCACGACGAACGCGAGCAGACCTTGAATCAGCTACTGGTCGAAATGGACGGATTTGACGCGAGCACGAACCTGATCGTGATCGCCGCGACGAACCGACCGGACGTTTTGGATTCCGCGCTCTTGCGGCCGGGCCGCTTCGATCGGCGGGTGATTCTTGATCCGCCGGACATCAACGGTCGGCGCGCGATTCTCGAAGTCCACGCCCGCGACAAGCGCCTGGAAGCCGGAGTCGATCTGGCCGCGATCGCGCAGCAGACGTCCGGCCTATCCGGCGCCGACCTCGCCAACGTGTTGAACGAGGCGGCGATTCTCGCCGCGCGTTTCGACAAGGACGTCATCGGCCGCGACGAGATCGAAGAAGGGATCATGCGCGTGCTGGCCGGGCCGGAGCGCAAGAGCCGCGTCGTGACCGACTATGAGAAGTCGATCATCGCCTACCACGAAGTTGGCCACGCCCTGGTGATGAAGGCGCTGAAGCATTCCAATCCGGTCACCAAGGTGTCGATCGTCTCACGTGGCCAGGCGCTCGGGGTAACCGTTCAATCGCCTAAGGAAGATTCCTATCTGACCAGCAAGGCCCAACTGAACTCGCGGATGGCCGCGTTGCTCGGTGGAAGAGCCGCTGAGGAACTCGTCTTCGAAGATGTCACGACCGGAGCGCGCCAGGATCTCGAGGTCGTGTCGGACATCGCGCGGCGCATGGTCCTGGAGTTCGGGATGAGCGATCTCGGCGTCGTCGCGACGGCGAAGGGCGACGCGTCGGGAAGCAGTTTGAGCCCAGACCTGGCCCATCAGGTCGATCGGGAAGCGAATCGGCTTATCGAGGATGCCTTCGTCACGGCACGGGTCATTCTGTCGGAACGACGAGAAAAGCTCGTCGAAGTTGCCGAGTACCTCAAGCGGACCGAGACGATCAACGGCGAACAACTCGACACCTTGCTCGGACCAAACTGGGTGATTCACCCCACGCCGACCGGGGCGGCGAACTAGTCGAGAATCCAGAAGTCAGAATCCAGAATCCAGAAGAAGTAATCGACAAAGGAGCCACCCAATCGGGTGGCTCCTTTGTGCTTTGTCGGTCGTTGTCGTGGTGTTCGGGAAATCCCCTTCTGGCTCCTGGCTCCTGGATTCTCCGTCAAGCGACCACGCGAATGCGCTTCAGGGCTTCCAGAGCGAACTTGACGTCGTCGGTGTACTCGGATTGTCGGATCAACGCGCCTTCGATGTAATTGGCGTAGGCCTGGCTTCGCCCGGTGCGCGCGGCGAGATCACGCGCCAGCTGGTTTTTCCGTTCGACGAGTTCGTCGTAGCGGCGCATTGGTTCGGCGAGGTCTTTCAGGGTCGTCAGCACTTGCTCGCGAATGCGGGCGATTTCTTTCGTCACTTCGTCGTGCTCGCCGGTGAGCTGGCTCGAGCCAAACCGCTCACCCCGCGCGTGGAGCGCGGCGATACGTTCGTCGATTTCCTGAATTTCCCGCTTGCGGCGCTCGATTTGGATCGCGTGTTCTTGAACCGTGCGGCGAAGTTGCGCCAGGGCATCCGGATGCAGATTCGCGCGGCGACCCTGGCTTTCAATCAGCGCGAGTTGCTTTTCCAACTCGCCATAACGACGCTGAAGGTAGATCAGTCCGACTTCCAGCTGCGCCTTGGTCGACCGAAGGCCGACCACATTTTCTGCATGCATGCCAACGCGCCTACTTGCGAGATCGTTCACCGATTATCCCACAGGCTGGTTAGCACGACAAGGCGTTCCCCCAGATCAGCTGACCTCTCACGTAAACTTGAATCTTTGGCCAACTCAGGTCGGTCGTGGACTTCCCGTAGCTGTAGTCACGGCTGGCGTCGAAGTTGGCCCAGTCGGTCCGGTGGTAACGCACGAGAATTGGACCGGTCGTATCGTACCCCGCCAGTTCGCCGTTCGGAAAGTTCAGATCGACGTAGCCCCGTTGAGTGCCGCAGGCGTCCGGCGTCACCTTCGCGCTGACCTTGCCATTGCCCAGCATCGCCCAGTCGACGGTCGCGGCGGTCAGCTTTGGATCCCCAGCGATCCAGTAGCGGATTGTTACGTCGCTCAGGTCGATCGCGCTCGCCTGGGTATTGAACAGCGTGATCGTGTAGCTGACACTGTTCTGAGAGGTCCCGGAGTCCTGATACGTCAGGCGTACCGCGGGCTGGCTGGCCGTTCCACCGGACGAGGGGATTTGACTCCCGAGTCCTTGCGAGTACAAACTCTGTTTGGACGAGTCGATCGAAAGCCAGTTCGCCTGGAGGATACCTCCGGTATCCCCGGAGGTCGGGTTCAGCGCCCAACTAATGAAACTCAGCTGGTGATAGTTGAGGTAGGCGACGAGAGCGCGCTGCCACTGGCCCTCGGCGTCGTTGCCTACCGATTTCCCCCCGAACTCGCCAAGGACCACCGGTGCGATGTTTTGCTCGGCCAGGTATCCCCAGTGCGCGTCCCAAACTCCGGGCAGATTATTCGGAAAGTTCGGGGCTTTGAACCAGCCCTGAGGATAGACCTGGGGACCGTAGTCGTGGGGACTGTAGACGACCCGATTGGATATGTTGAGGACGACCGGATACTTTCCGGCCTGGCTCAGGTTCCCGCCCCACCAGTACCAATCATTCCCGACGTGCTCGATACCCTGAACGAAGATTAGCCAGTACGGGTTGACCGCGAGGATGGCGTTGCCGGCGCGCTCGGCCGCGAGTCGCCAGTCGGTCTTGAGATCGCCGGTTCCCCAGGTGGCGGGGCCGCGCGGTTCGTTCTCAAGGTCGGCGCCGATCACGGTATCGTCGCCGCGGTAACGCTTGGCCAGAGTGACCCAGTCGTCGATCCACTGCTTTTCGCTGACCTGCGCGGTATACCAGAGATCGCTCTGGCCGGCGCTCGTCGGCCGGTGGCGGTCCAGCAGAACGCGCAAACCACGCGCCCGACAGCCGGCGATGATCTTGTCGAGAACCTGAAGGCTCGTCAGACCTTTCAGGTCCGGATTTAGCAGATAGTTGATATTCGAGGGCATCGCGCCCGGCTTCATGATGTCGTCACTGAAGGGAACGCGGATCAGGTTGTAATGCAGGGCGACGAGTTGATCGAGGATCGTGCCCCAGTTTCGGGCGTATAGTCCGTCCGGAGCCATGGCCGACGTCTCGAAGCCAAACCAGCTGACGCCGGTTATCCTCACCAGGTTGCCGCTGGCGTCGAAGATCAGGCTGCCGCAGGTGTGCAAATACTCGCGCGCCGCGGCCGGCGGGGCCGGAACGTGGGCCGGATCGGCCCGGCAAGGCGCGGTGAGCGTTTGCACCGCCACCGGCGCGCTGCCGCCCGGGTACAACCCGAGTCCGTAACCGCTCGCCAGAACCATGGCGATCAGAAGAGCGATACTGATGATGCGCCGATTGCGGCGCGCGATGCGAAGGATGCGATCGAACATAGGCACGGTCCGGTAAGCAGGGACCGTGCCGGGCTGGTGGCGCTGGCCCTCACTCTACACGGTGCCGTCAGTAGCCAGATCTTCCTGCATCTGCCGCGCGACGGCCGTGCTGAGCGGATCGCCAAGGTGGGAAAGGCCGTCGACGACCCCCTGACGATCCGCCCGCGAGCGGTTCTGGCTGAGCTTGCGCTTCCCTTCGAGACGGGTGATCTCCATCTCGAAACCGACGATATTCTTCAGGAGTTTTTCGGCGTAGCTCCGCCGGGCTTCGAGGTCCCAGGCGTAGGCGAACTGTGCCTCGTAGTTTCGCGTGATCTCCGCGACGATGCGATAGAGCGCTTCCCCATCGGCGATCACTTTCGGGTGGCCGTAGGCGTGGACCGCGACGTAGTTCCAGGTTGGTACGGCGAGCGGCGTGGTGTACCAGGACGGCGAGATGTACGCGTGCGGTCCCTGGAAGATCGCCAGGGTCTCACCGGGGTCTTCCAGCGCCTGCCAGTGGTGATTCTCCCTCGCCACGTGGCCGACCAGCGTGCCGTGCGGTCCGCGAGACGCATCCAGGAGCAGCGGGAGGTGCGTCGCGACGATTCCCTCTGCTCCGTTGGTCACCAGCGTCGCGAAGCTATTCGCTTGCATGATGTCGTGCAGTACCGCGAGCCGCTCTTCTCGAAACGGGGTGGGTATATACATTGCTCGGACCTCCAACCATGCCGGGACGGAATCGGCGACGACTACCCGGCGAGCAGCGCTGCCAGTTGGTCGCGCAACCGAATCGTCTCGGTAACGCAGTCGACGTTATCCTGTTTCATCCAGGCCCCGTGAACGTATTCCAGGGTCACGACGCCAGCGTAGCCGCGGGCCTGCAAATCGGCGACGATGCGATCGAAAGGAATCGTCCCGTCGTCGAAGCGCGACTGGGCCTCGCCGGGCCGCGCCTGGCGCGCGTGCCAGTGGGTGCCGTGGGGGTGCATGCGGGCGATTTCTTCGTAGGGAATATCGTGGAACACAAAGTGGGAGTGGTCGACGGTCAAGCTCAGGCCGGGAACCGCTTCGCACATGCGCACCGCGAGGTCCGGCGTCCAGGTGACGCTGCTGATGTGCGGCTCGATCCGCAGCTGCAGGGCGTGCTTCGCCGCCTCGGCCACCGCCCAGCGCAGTTCCTCCGCGCCGCGCTGGAAGCTGGCGTCGACCGATTCGCCGGGCCAGTAGCGCCCGGGCGAGAGGCTGACCCCGGTCAAGCCAATCCCCGCCGCGAAGCGGAAGAATCCGCTCCAGATCCGCCGAAAGGCGGCGCGGACCTCGGGGTCCGCGCTGTTGTTGCTGAAACCGATACTGCCCCACTGCGGAAAGCAGTCCACGAAGCGCACCCCGGTCTCGGCCTTGATGCGATTGAACCGGTCGGCTTCTTCGTCCGGGTGCTCCGCAACGTATGCCGGATCCAGGTCCGGAGAATTCCCCAGGTCCATCAAATCAAACCCCAGCGCGCGCACCAAACGCGCCGCCTCGGCGCAACTGGCGGCCGGGAAGGTCCATTTGTGGCAGGCGAGTTGGATGGGCATGGGATTGGCCTCCATTAGTAGGCGTACATCGTGAAGCGATCTAGAACGACTATAGGGCTCGCGGCTTGCGAGGTCAATCGGAAGATGGAATCGGGTAAAGCGTCTGCGGACAGTGTACTGGGCGCGTCATACGCCGCCGCGAGAGGAGGTTTAGCTTCCGCCCCGAGGCTTGACACAGGTGACGCTTCCAAGTGGTAAATCCGCAGGAGGACGGCGGATAGTGACCGTAGGAACCTTTGTTAGCGGTACGCAGGATCGATTGACAATGGTGCGCGGGGGCGTCACTGCTTAGCGCCTCACCGGTAGCCGATATATTGCAGCGCACCTGGCTGTTCGCTGATCGAGGAGAATGCCGTCCCCGTGCTGACGGCAGTGCAAAAAGTCTATTGTGCGCCGTCGGGCCCTCCGTGCTGAAGTTCCAGGCTTGTCGGAATCGTGCGTGCGTCCAGTTGCCACTCGCGCGCCTTTATGAGGACCGTAGTATCACCGGACAGGACCACGACACGCGTACCAGGAAAGGTCCAACGGAATTCCAGCGCCGCAGCGATCAGACGGTCGTCAGCGATGGCCGGATCAAGGCCATCCGAGAACGCGGCTGGCTCGCGCGCCTGTAATAGCAGCTCGACCCCGGTTCGTACTGAGGCAGGACGGCGCGACGGTGCGGCCTTGGTAATTTCCCAAAACCGAGGCAGGACTTGACGTGCCCTCTTCCGGAGGCGCTCGCGGTCGGATGTCTTGGAGCGGTCAAGTTCACGAATCGCCACGGTCGGCACGACGAGTACAACGCGATGAAACTCGAGTTGACTACACCAGTCAACCTCAGTAAAGAGTTGGTATTGCAGAAAGAGGTTGGTGTCGCAGAAGCACCAAACTTTTTCTAGATCGTCGTCATTAGGCTGTACGCGCCCTAACAGACAACTCACCCGCTGACATAGCAGGTCGTGATTCACCCTAGCAGCCGAGATATTGAGGACCTCGAGCGCACGTGCGACATGCCACTCACTGATTCGAGGCGAGCTTTCCTCAGTGGCAAGGGCTTCGATACGGGCAATGAATCGACTGCTCTCCTGGCCCGAAAAGCCCGTGTATATCTGCTGGCCGCCTTCTGCCTGTTCTCTCAGCTGCTTGCGATGAACCGGAGCCCAAACCTCCGGATCCCGAAGCACGCGCGGCAGGATCGTTTGGGTCATAGGTAGGTTAAGCAAGGCAAGCAGCGCGTGCTCACCAGTCACTTGGTCACTGCCATCAGACCATCGCTGAGCAGCTCGAAGCAACGCCTCAACCGCTATCTGTGCCGCGTTTTCATATGCATACAGCATGCGCCGGTTCCCCTCCTCATCACACGTATCTTAAACCGTAACAGTGTATCGTATAACTCATTCTCGCACGTTATCCCCAGCCTCAAACACCTTCCCCCTGGTTGTGCGGCATAGTCAGACGCGATTCGCGTGAGTTTCAATACGCGGTGAGGTTAGAGAACTGTGCTCCGGTAGACGGGATGCCTCGTGAATTTTTGGGCGCTTTGCTCAACTTCAACTTCACTTTGATTCGGTCAGCAGCCCGCCGGTTTCCTTGCTCAATTGTTGTCGGTAATGCGGCAAAGTCATGTGGATTGCTATCATACGATGATCGCAACCGTCCCGCCGAAACTCCTGCGCTAGCTCGATCGAGAGGTGAACCCAATGGGCCAGTCACCGTGCACCTCGCGTCCCTCCCGGCCCACGCGCCGAGCGGCTCAACTTCCCCCGCCACTACACGATCGCGCCAGAGGACGCGCCGCTGCTGGCGAGTTATCGCGCGAGGTACGGCTCGCCGCTGCTGGAGCCCCAATGCGGCATCAATCGCCTGCGCCCACGGGTCGCCCGCGCCTGGAGCACGTTTCCCGCCGCCACGACGCGTTGGACCTGGGGCGATGGCGGCGATTAGCGACGAAGTTATCGGTCTTCCGCGACCGCCCCGCCGGGTTGGCGCCGGCCGTCGCTCACTTGCTTTTCCCTATCGCCTAACGTATCATGTCCATGGTCGTGCTAGACGGGGAACTAGCGGTGCCCTATACCCGCAAACCGCTCTAGCGGGGTTGAATTCCCATCCCCGGCCTTGCGTTTTTTGGGACTGCTGTCGTGCATAGGCGATGACGGCTGGGTCCTGCGCGGCAGAAGTCTGCGAACCCCGCCAGGTTCGGAAGAAAGCAACGGTAAGTAGATCCTTCTGGGTGCCGCAGGGTCACCTGGCCCGAGCTGATTGGCGCTGGCAAGCCAGGAATCCTCGGTCAAAGATGGGTGCACGGCCAGGACATTGCTGACTAGAAGCGGGGGAGACCGAAAGGCTCCCCCGTTTCCGTTTGTCGCCGCGCCGCAGCCACGACAGAGTCGTGAACGGCTGCCGTTTGACGAAGAAGGCGTGATGACCCATTCGATTCCGCTGCCGAATCCCGGCGACCAGCCGATTGGCGAGGGCCTCCCGAGCCTCGGAAAGGGCTCGCCTCCGGCGGCGCCCTCCGAGATTCGGACGCTCCTGCGCGCGCTCGGCCTGCATCCCCAGAAGGGCTTCGGGCAAAACTTTCTGGTCGCCGAAAACATCATGAACAAAATCGTCGCGGCCGGAGCGATTCAGCCGACGGATACCGTCGTCGAGGTCGGTCCCGGCCTCGGCCACCTGACCCACCATCTGGTTCGCCTGGCGGGGCGGGTGATCGCCATCGAAATCGACCGCGGCTTCGTGCGCAATCTGCGAACGGCCTTCAACGGAGTTCCCAACCTCGAAGTGGTCGAGGCGGACGTCCTCGACGTGGACCCGGCGACGCTCGTCGGCGACCAGCCCTACAAAGTCATCGCGAACTTGCCCTACTACATCACGACCGCGGTGCTGCGCCACTTTCTGGAAAGCGCTCGCCGACCGGCGATCCTGGTGGTGATGCTCCAAAAAGAGGTTGCCCAGCGGATTGCCGCTCCCCAAGGCGACCTGAATCTCCTGGCGATCAGCGTGCAGGTCTACGGCCAACCCAAGCTGGTGACGAAAGTCCCGGCCGCGGCGTTTTATCCAAGCCCGAACGTCGAGTCGGCCGTCCTCAAAATCGAGACCTTCGCGACGCCGCGGATCGACGTAGATCCGGAGAAGTTCTTCAAGGTGGTCGCCGCCGGTTTCAGCACGCCCCGCAAACAAATTCACAACGCGCTTGCGCAGCGCATCTGGCTGCCGCCGGGCGGCGCCACCGAGGTCCTGGAAGCCGCCGGGATCGATCCGATGCGCCGGGCGCGGACCGTGTCCATCGAAGAATGGAACACCCTGACCCGGGTGATGATCGAACGAGGTCTGGTCTGACGTGAAGCTGACGCTCTCCGCGCCGGCGAAAATCAATCTCGGGTTGGAGATTCTCGGTCGCCGGCCCGACGGGTACCACGATATCGTCACGGTGTTGCAGACGATCGATCTGACCGACCGACTCACCTTTGACACCGCCGATGGCGTGACCCTGACCTGCGCCGGCATGTCCGCCGACGAATCGAATCTCGTCGCTCGCGCCGCTCGGCTTTTGGCGGACCATTCTGGCGTTCGATCCGGCGCGGCGATTCACCTCGACAAGGCGATTCCGGTCGCCGCCGGCCTGGGCGGCGGTAGTTCCGACGCCGCGACGACGTTGCTTGGTCTCAATGAACTTTGGGGCTTGAAGCTGACCCGCGATGTCCTGAGCGGATTGGCCCGCCGGCTCGGCGCCGACGTCCCGTTCTTCCTGCGCGGCGGCACCCAGTTGGCAGCGGGTATCGGCGAGGTTCTAGCACCGTTGCCCACGCCAGCGCTTTGGGTCGTTCTGGTCGTCACCTCGATCGACGTGCCCGATAAAACGCGCCGGCTTTATGGCGCCCTGGGTCCCGGCGATCTTTCGAGTGGTGCGGCGGTTCAGGAGGTCGTGGAGGCGATCCGGAGTGGGGCGAGCCTCGCGGGGCGGAAGTTGCCAAGCGGCTTCGCGCGGGTTGTCTCGACGATGGCGCCCGGCGTTGGCGCGGCGATGTCCACGGTGCGAGCCGCCGGCGGCGTGCCAAGCTTGTGTGGGGCGGGGCCGACGGTGATGAGCCTACACGACCAGGTCGGCGACGCCGAAAGGGTTGCCGCGGGCGTCCGGACTCAGGGATTTCGCGCACTGGTCGCAAGAACCAGGGAGGCGGGCGATAGCGCGTTTGAGGTTGACGGTCCCGCCACCGGCACGCTATCATGAATTACCGGTGTTTATGCTCGACGACCAATCGACTGCCGACGCGGGGGTGGCGAAGGTGACCTCCTTAGCTCACGAAGCGCGTCGCAAACGATCGAAAAGAAGATCCGCGGGTGCGCAGGTGACCCGGGTCGAGGCGCGCGGATTGCCGAACGCGGCAAGCGCGCTGATGCGACCGGGCGCCGCGGCCCGCTTTTGTTTTGGAGGCTGAATGGGCCAGACCGCGGCGGTCATCCTGGCCGCGGGCGAGGGGAAGCGTATGCGCTCGGCGCTGCCGAAGCCGCTGCACCCGGTCGCCGGGCGTCCGATGATCCACCACGTCCTCGACGCGGTGCGAGACGCCGGCATCTCGCGCGTGGTCGTGGTTCTGGGTAGCGGCGCCGAGCAGATTCGAGCGATTTTGCCGGCCGGTATCGAGACCGTCCTGCAAACCGAAGTCAACGGAACCGGCGACGCCGTGCGCCGGGCCGCGTCGGTGCTCGGCGGCGACGCGACGGTGAGCGACGTGCTGGTGTGCGGCGCGGACATGCCCCTGGTGGTGGCGGATATTTTCGCCAGCCTCCTCGAACAGCGCCGAACGACCGGCGCAACGCTGGCGCTGGTCGTGTCCGAGGCCGAGGATCCGGATGGTTATGGCCGGGTGATCCGCGAACCAGATGGCCGGGTTCGGGCGATCGTCGAAGAAGTTGACGCTTCGGATGCCCAGCGAGCGGTTCGGCAGATCAACGCCGGCATCTACGCGTTCTGGTCGGACTGGCTCTGGCGCAGCTTGCCGGACCTCCGACAGTCGGCGTCGGGTGAATACTATCTGACCGACCTGATCGCCATGGCGAACGGCGCCGGTCACCTGATCCAGTCGATCGATACGCCGATTGCCCTGACGGCCGGCGTGAACAACCGGGTCCAGTTGGCCGAGGCCGAGAAGGTCGTGCGGGAGCGCATCCAGCGCGGCCTGATGCTCGGCGGGGTGACGCTCGTCGATCCGGCGAACACCTACGTCGACGCCGAGGTCAAGGTCGGCGAGGATACCGTGATCCTGCCGGGAACGGTCATTACTGGTCAGTCGGTTGTCGGCGCTCGGTGTCGCATCGGTCCCTACGCCCAGATCGCCGATTCCCGGATCGGAGATGGCGTCACGATTGGGTCGTCGTTGATCGAAAACTCCGAGGTTGCCAACAACGTGCGGATTGGCCCCTATTGCCACCTCCGGGGTGGGGCCAGGATCGACGAAGGAGCGGAGCTGGGCGATCACGCGGAGGTCAAGAATGCCCGCATTGGTTCGGGCACCCGGATGCATCACTTCAGTTACGTCGGGGACGCCGAGATCGGTCGGGACGTCAACATCGGGGCGGGAACGATCACCTGCAACTATGACAGCGAGTCCGGGATCAAGAGCCAGACAGTTGTCGGGGACGGCGCCAGCCTGGGCAGCGACACCTTGCTCGTGGCGCCGGTGACGGTCGGCGCGGGCGCCCTTACCGGATCTGGATCGGTGGTTACCCACGACGTGGAAGCGGAAACCCTGGTCGTTGGCGTCCCGGCCCGACCCTTGCGGAAACGACGCTCCCGCTCGTCCGGGTGACGGAGTGGTCCGCGACCGGAGCCGGTCGCGGAAGAGCCTGGTCCTCGGAGATCTTTCCGACGGACCATTGTCCTGGAGAATTATTTAGGTGGAGCCTCCCAGTAGTAGTTCGGGTTGGTACCTTTTAGGTGGGTTGTTGCTTGTCGCGGTTGTCATTTACCTGTTTGCCGCCCTTGCCGAGTCCGCGATTGGCGCGCTGAATCGGGGGCGGGTTCAACGCCTTGCCGAGCAGGACACCTTCGCGGCGAACCGGATCGAGGATTTCGTCGAACACCCCGCCCTCTACCTTGCCCGCGCCGGAGTCATTCGGTTGGCCGCGCTTCTCGCGGCCGCGGTGCTGGCCGTCCAACTGATCGATCGCACCGTTCTCGCGCCGAGCAGCCTGGTTATCTGGGTTCTGCTCCTCGTCGGCGCGCTGGTTCTCGGCTGGATTTTCCCGCGGGCAATCGCGGCGGCCCGACCGGAGCGCGTCGCGCTCGCGGTTGCCGTGCCATTCCGGTCGCTAGCGTTCCTTTTCTCGCCGCTGGTCCAATTGGTCTCGAGCCTGACCAATCAGCTGGCTCGGGCGTGCGGCGCGGAACCTGGCCCCGAGGGGCTGATCGTCACCCCGGCCGAACTGAAAGTGATGGTCGCGGCGAGCGAGGAAGAAGGCTTGATCGAGGAAGAAGAGCGCACCATGATTGACAATATCCTCGAGTTCGAGGATATCTCGGTCCGCGAAATCATGGTACCCCGTCCGGACATCACGGCCCTGCCAGTCGGCAGCAGCGTACGCGACGCGCTTGACCTTTTCGTGAAAGAGGGCTACTCCCGACTGCCGGTGTATCGGAACGGTCTCGACGAGATTGTCGGCGTGCTGTATGGAAAAGACCTCTTTCCGCTGTTGCTCGACCGTAAACTAACCGAGCCGGTTGGCAGCCTGGCCCGACCGGCGTACTTCGTTCCGGAGTCCAAAAAAGCCGGCGACCTCCTGCAAGAACTGCAGCACAAGCGGGTGCACATCGCCATCGTGGTCGACGAGTACGGCGGAACGGCCGGTCTGGTGACGATCGAGGATCTCATTGAGGAGATCGTAGGCGAAATCCAGGATGAGTACGATGTCGAGGAACCCAAAATTGTTCCCGAAGGTGAAGGCGGGGCGCTCGTCGACGGCGCGGTGAGCATTGACGACGTTAACGATGCCCTGGGACTGGACTTGACGACCGAAGAAGTCGATACCGTCGGCGGCCTGGTCTACGAAAAACTCGGTCGAGTGCCGGTTGTTGGCGATCAGGTTACCCTGGACGGCGTGGTTCTTACCGTCGTCGGAGCGGCACGCCGGCGGGTGACCCTCGTACGAATCAAACGCGCCGTCGAGCGTTCGCTCAACGGCCACCCGTCGGAGTCCGGCACCGCGTGAGCAGCTAAAGCAAGTGATGTGGCGCTGGCAGAAGCTCTGGACCAAGGTCCAGGAGGAGAGACGCAGGACTGAAGTCCTCCGGTACCGATCGAGAGCTGGCCGCTCATTCGTCCGGCAAGCCGTGCCGCGTCGCTCCCCGGACACTTCAGTCCCACAGGGAGGCTACGCACTGTCCCGTCCCTACTCCTGGACCTTGGTCCAGAGCTTTAACCGCTGACGCTCGGATCAGTAGCGCTACCGTTAGGAAGCAAAGCATGCCAAACGATGAAGTCCCGATCGAGGACCTGCTGGCCGTGGCGTGGCGCGCGCGCGAGCACGCTTACGCGCCCTACTCCCGCTTCGCGGTCGGCGCGGCGGTTCTGGGCGGTTCCGGCCGAATCTATCCTGGGGTCAACGTCGAAAACGCGTCCTACGGCTTAACCCTCTGCGCCGAGCGTTGCGCGGTCTCGAGCGCCGTCGCGGCTGGCGAACGGGAGATCCGGGCCGTGGCAGTGGTGACCGATGCCGAGGCGGTGACGCCGCCCTGCGGCGCCTGTCGCCAGGTTCTGGCCGAGTTCGGTGCGCCGCAGGTGTTCGCCGCGAACGCCCGGGGACATCGGCGGGTGTGGTCGTTGAACGAGTTACTGCCGGACGCCTTCGGTCCGGCGTCGCTGCTTGGGCGGACCAGCAGTGAGGAAGCGAACGGTTGAAAAGGCGCGACTTGCTCGCCTGGGCGACTCGATTGGTCCTGGCTGGAGCAGTTCCGGCCCTTCTCCTGGGTGGCGATGCCGAGGGGTATGATCCGGCCAACCTCGGCAGGTTTGGCTACAGTCCCGCCACGCCCCGGACGATTCTCGGCGTTCATACCCGGCTGACCGACGAGGTCGAGTACTGGAAGATCAGCAAGACGCTGCAGATGGTCCAGGCAATGGGGGCAGGTTGGACCGTCGAATTGTTCCCCTGGGCGTACATCGAACCCCGCCACGCCGAGTTCGACTGGGCCCATCCCGACTTTGTCATTCGAGAAGCGAACAGCCAGGGGCTGGAGATGATCGCTCGCCTGGACTTCGTGCCGGATTGGGCACGGCCGAAGGGCTCGACGCCGCGCCGCCTCCCCCGCGAGCATTACGCCGACTTCGCCGGATTTGCCGGCCGGTTCGCCGAGCGCTACAAGAACGCCGTTCGCTACTTCGTGATTTGGAACGAGCCGAATACCAGCTTCGAGCTCGGGTACGAGAAGGTCGACGCGGCGGCCTACGTCGAGCTCCTCGCCCTGACCAGCAAAGCCATTCGCGCGGCGCATCCCGCCGCGACGATCCTGCCGGCGGGGCTAGCCCCCACGGTTGACAACAGTGACCTGGCCCAGAGCGACCTGGCGTACTTGCAGTCGCTGTACGACCTGGGAGCGGCCCGCTACTTCGACGCGCTGTGCGCGCACAGTTACGGCTGGAAGTTTCCGCCGGAGTCGCCGGCTAGCCCGACCAGGATCAATTTCGCTCGCGTCGAACTGCTGCGCCAGATCATGGAGAAGAACGGCGACGGCGCCAAGCGGATCATCATGACCGAAACCGGCTGGAATGACGACCCGCGCTGGACCAAGGCGGTGCATCCCGGTTTGCGGATCCTCTATACCCTTCGGGCTCTGAAGATGGCCACTGCCGACTGGCCCTGGCTGCAGGCGATGTGCCTGTGGTGCTTTCGTCTTCCGGCTCCCGCGCACGACTACAACGACTATTTCACGCTCGTCGACACGAATTTTCGGGCAAAGCCGATCTACGACCAGATCCGCGATCACAGTCGTGAGTATGTGCGGGGCTAGGAGAGCGTGACGCAGCTGTTGGCTGTCGCGGTCCGACGTAGGCGATCGATTGCAAAGTTGGCGTTCGGCCCGAGGTAGTCAGTCAGTTGGCTCACTTCGACGTAACGGAATCCATCGACTTCGATCTCGTCGTAGCGCGGAACGCCCTCAATCGTTGCCAGATAATACAGGGTTAGGTGCCGGCGGTTCGCCCGGGATTCGGCGTAGACCAATTCGCCAACGCTCGCCGGAACGCCCAGTTCTTCGGAAATCTCCCGTGCCAAAGCAATGGCGGGTTGCTCGTGCTGCTCAAGAAGTCCGCCCGGCAATCCCCAGGCGTTCCGTCGGTAGGTGTGATGCAGGATGAGCACGCGACCCTGGCTGTCGGGGATGACCGCGCATGCGGCGACGCTGTACTTGGGTGCGAAAAGGCTAAGCAAAGCTCGCTGAGTCCAAAACGGTAGGACTTTCCACAGCGGAAGAATGCTTCGACGCAGATCTTTCCCCGAGCAAGGGATTCCAATCGACGCGGTTGTCGTTGGCGGCCAGGTAATGCTCACTGGCACGCGCAAATTTGTACGCATGACGATGTACTCCTTTCGGGGACTGCTCTCTCTCGGGTCTCTCGGGGATTACTATTGACAACGACTTCAGAATATGTCGCAACTGTCGTTGCCGAGTCACGAACCTGTCGCAAATTTGTCGCAAGACGCTCGCGGAACGCGCTCCGCTGGGTTGGAATCCAGGGTCGGCGTATACTCAGGATACTGTAAGGAGGCGGCGCCGTGTCCGAAGCGACAACCGTCGTTTTGCTCGTGGAGGACGAACCTAATCTCGCCCGGGTAATCGCCCGCGAGCTAACCGGATCGGGATTCCGGGTACTCCACGCCTTCGACGGCGCGAGCGCCCTCCAAATGCACGCCCGCGAGCGCCCTTCCGTCGTTATCCTCGATTGGATGCTGCCGGGTTTGAGCGGACTGGATGTCCTCCGTCGGCTACGTGAGAGTGCGCCAACTCCGGTCCTGATGCTCACCGCGCGCAACGAGGAGATGGATCGGGTCGTCGGCCTTGAGGTTGGAGCCGATGATTATCTAACGAAACCGTGCAGTATGCGTGAGTTGGTTGCCCGGGTCCGCGCTTTGGTCCGGCGCGTCGAATTGATCCAGCATACCCTGAGTGCCGACCGAGCCAGCGCGGCCAACACGGTGTCCCTTGGGCCATTGCGGTTGGATCCGGACGCGCACCTTGTAACATTGGACGGTGCCGCGATTGACCTGAGTCCCACCGAATTTGCTCTCTTGCAGTTGCTCTTACGCAACCCCGGGCGCACCTTCGGCCGCTCGTATTTGCTGGAAACCGTTTGGAAGGAGAATTACGTTGGGGGCGATCGTTCGGTCGACAACGCGGTCCTCCGGCTGAGAAAGAAGCTCGCTGGGTTCGGCGAATCCATCGAGACAGTTTGGGGAATCGGTTATCGTTGGAAACTGACAGGTTGATACATGGGACTCAGCCGATTGCGCTCGCTCATTCTCACCGTTTCCGTATGGCAAGGCTTGCTTGAAGGATTGGTCGTCCTGGCTCTTCTCCTCACACTCGAAGGAACCGTCGGTCTCACGCTCCGCCTGGAGGTGGGACGGTTCTCGCCATCCGCGCTTGGACTTCTCGTCTGGGTTGCCATCCGGCCGCGGTTGGCCGAAGGTCCGTGGCGGCGTTGGCTTCTCTCGGAGTTAGCTCTCGGCACTCTTCTGGCGGCCATGCTCGTGGTTACCCTGACCGCGGATACCTTTTTCGATCCGTTTTCTGGCCCACTCACCGGTGGGAACCTGACGCTTCCGCTCTCCGGCCTGTCGATTTCACCACTGGTGGCAGAGGAAGCAGTGCGGATTGTCGCGGTTACCACGGTCGCCACGATCGCTTTCTTCGTCTTGCGGGTCGCCTGGCACCTTTGGATGTTTTGGGATAGGCTGCGCCGGACGCGCCTCGTCTGGTCGCTAACCCACGCTCACGTGGTTCTGCTGGTCCTGGTGACGGCACTGATAGGCACCTTCTTCGTCGCCAGGACGGCGCGCAGCACCCACGACGTCATTTCGTCGCTGCTGTTCATTGTTATTGGCTCTGGGCTTGAGGTTGTGGTGATCTTACCGGCCTCGGCGCTCTTTTCCTATCTGGTCGCGCGCCGGACTGGACGCCGAATCGAAGAACTCGCCGCGGCCACCAGCGCGCTTCGAGCCGGGGACTATGCGATTCGGGTGCCGGTCGTCGGCCTCGACGAAGTTGCCCGCCTGCAGGATGATTTTAACGCCATGGCCGCGACGCTCGATCGGGCAATTCACGAGCTGGAAGCCGAGCGGGACACGGTCGCGGGGTTGCTCGAATCCCGGCAGGAACTTCTCGCAAACGTTTCCCACGAACTCCGGACGCCGGTCGCGACCTTGAGAGGTTACCTTGAGTCCAGCCAGGTCGACCGCGACGGTGTGCTACCGGACGGCCTTCGGCACGACTTACGGGTGATGGAACACGAAGTCGTGAGACTGCAGGACTTGCTGGACGACTTATTCTCGATCGCCCGCGCCGACGTTGGTCAACTGGCTCTCCGCTGTGAACCGACCGACATCGGCGTGCTGGCGGCCAGGAGTGTTGAAACGATTGCACCGCTGGCGTGGCAGTCGGGGCGTGTCGAAGTCGTTAGCCACCTCGCCGAGAATGTCCCGCCCGCTCGCGTGGATCCGCGGCGAACCGAACAGGTCTTGCGCAACCTGCTGCAAAACGCGGTTCGACACACCCCACCCGGCGGTCTCGTCGCCGTCACGGTGAATGGTGATGACGAGACCGTCTCCGTGCAGGTGCGCGATACCGGAGAAGGAATTCCCGCCGAGGATCTCCCACACATCTGGGAGCGTTTCTATCGAGCCGGCAACAGTCGCTCCTGGAGTGGAGGCACGGGTCTGGGATTGGCTCTCGTGAAGGAATTGACGGAAGCGATGAGTGGAATTGTTTCGGTCGAGAGCGTGCTCGGCGCGGGAAGCTGCTTCACGCTGCGGCTGCCCCGGAGTTAGCGGCGAAAGATCGTTCGAACCACGACGATCACCGCGAATACCGCGAGAGCGCGTGTCGCGATCGCGCTGACGTCGAACGTCGGTCGAAAGCGAACCTGCCCATTTTCGACGACAATGACGCCGAGCGGCCGCGTTCGCACCCAACCGCCCCCGCCGCCGCCCTCGCCTTCGTTCTGGCCACCGGCGCCCCCGCGCCCGAGACCAAACCCGAAAGCGACTTGCGCTTTGGCGACCGGAATGATTGTTTGTCCGCCAATTTCCTGGGTTTTGCCAAAAACGATGTCGGCGCCTTGCTGGCGAAGCGTTTGCATCATCTCGTCGAGGAGAGCGCGGGTTGTCTCGCCATTCGCGGCGGCCGGGGTTTTGGTTCGCTGGCCGCTCTGGGCCATGCTGGTCTGCTCGCTGGCGCGTTCGGCCGGGGTGACTTGAGTCGGATCCATCGCCATTACCCTCACATCATTGTGCGTGGACGGAATCACCCTCCCATTGTACTCCGAACCGTTCCGGCCAGCGCCAGTTTCCCGCGTCGTTCGTTGACGTCATTTGTTGGAGCGTGCTAGACTTCTGCACGGCAGCTACCGCCTCGGATGGTTCGTTTCGCGCGGGTATTGTTCGACGCGTCATCAGCAGTGGTGGTCCAAGAATTGTTACTCCGGCCGGGCGGTCGGGAGGAATCCGGGTTTGGAGGGCGAGAACCGTGTTTTCTGGTTGTTTGGTGGCGATGATCACGCCATTTCGAGGCGGTGAGATCGACGAACCGGCGATTCGTGACTTAGTGCGGTTTCATTTGCGAAACGGGACCGACGGCCTGGTTCCCTGTGGCACAACCGGCGAATCGGTTTCCATGACCGAAGAAGAGCAAATTCGGGTCATCGAGATCGTCGTCGAAGAGGTTAACGGGAAGATTCCGGTCATCGCCGGAACCGGCACCAACGGTACCGCCAAGACGATTAAGCTGACCAAACTCGCCCAGAAGGTCGGCGCGGACGCGGCGTTGCTGGTCACCCCTTACTACAACAAGCCAACCCAGCAAGGCCTCTACCTGCATTTCGAAGCGGTGGCCAGGGAAACCGATTTACCTCTCGTGCTGTACAACGTCCCGAGCCGAACGAGCGTTAATCTCTTGCCGGAAACCGTGGCCCGCCTGGCGAAGATCCCGACGATTGTCGCGATCAAAGAGGCCAGTGGAAGCATGGACCAGGCGAGCCAGATCATCGAGAGCGTGCGGCCGGACTTCGCGGTTCTCTCCGGCGACGATTCGTTGACCCTCCCCCTCCTCTCGCTGGGGGGAACCGGGGTGATTTCGGTCGTCGGAAACATCGCGCCAGCCGCGATGAGCGAGTTGGTGCGCTCGTTCCGGGCCGGCGACATGGCGCGCGCTCGGCAGTTGCACTATCAGCTTTTTGATCTCTGCCGCGCGATGTTCATCGAGACCAACCCGATTCCGGTGAAGACCGCCGCCGGCATCCTGGGCCTGTGCGGTGGCGAGCTGCGCTTGCCAATGTGTTCGCTGAGCGACGGAAACCGCCAGAAGCTCGAAGCTGCCTTGCAGGCGTGCCGAGTTCTCTCACCGGTCGGCGTCCCCAATTAGCCCTCCGAGCGCGGCTGTCTGTCAGAGTAGACCTCGACACAGTCTTGAAATACCCCGGAGAGATCGCGATGCCTGCCATTTGGCAGGCATCGCGATCTCTCCGGGAGGGCAAGAAAGTAGGTGGCCATGGCCGACGGTGTACGAACTGACGCGGGAAAGATCAAGGTTATCGTTCACGGCGCCACCGGCCGCATGGGTCGGCAGGTAATCGCGGCGGCGAGTGGCGCGGCAGATTTGGAAATCGTCGCCGCGCTTGGCCGCCCGGGCTCGGCGACGCTCGGACAGGACGCCGGTATCCTAGCCGGCGGAAAAGCGCTCGGCGTGGCGATCACCGACGATTTCGGGTTGGCGTTCGCCGGTGGCGGAGTTGTCATCGACGCGAGCACGCCGGCCGCGTCGCTCGAACTGGTTCGCCAGGCCGCGAGCCGAGCGGTTCCGGTCGTCGTCGCGACGACCGGGCTATCGCCGAGCGACCTGGCGTTGGTGCGAGAAGCCGCGACGACGTCGCCGATTCTGGTCGCGCCGAATTTGAGCGTCGGCATCAATCTCCTCGCGGAGATCCTGCCGACGATCGTCCGCGCGCTCGGCGATGATTACGATATCGAGATCGTCGAGGCCCACCATCGTCACAAGAAAGACGCGCCTTCCGGAACGGCGATCCGCCTCGGCGAGGCAATCGCCAGCGCGCTGGGTCACCCCCTTGCCGAGATCGAGCGCCACGGACGCCACGGTATCGCTCCGCGACAGCCGGGCGAGATTGGCGTGCACGCCCTTCGGGCGGGGGGAATCGTCGGCGAACATCACGTTATCTTCGCGAACGACGGTGAGCAGATCGAGATTACCCACCGGGCCTTCAGTCGAGAGACCTTCGCGCGCGGCGCCCTGCGCGCGGCGCGCTTCCTGGCGGTACAGGGACCGGGCTTTTATACTATGCAGGACGTTTTGAAGTAGTCGACTTTAGCGTAAGCCATGGAGCGGACATAACTTTGGAGGAATTCTCATACCGGGGCGGCGATCTCTACTGTGAGGATGTGCCGCTGTCGGCGCTCGCGGATACCTACGGGACTCCGGTGTACGTCTATAGCCAATCGTCGATTGTCAAGCGGTTCGCGGCCCTGGAGGCTGCCTACGCCGACGTTCCCCACCTCATTTGCTACGCCCTCAAGGCGAATGACAACCTGGCGATCGCCGGCATCTTGGCCGGTCAGGGGGCTGGGGTCGACATCGTTTCCGGTGGCGAGTTATTCAAGGCCCGCCGGGCAGGCTTTCCTGGGAGCCGAGTCATTTTCGCCGGAGTGGGAAAGACGCGGGAGGAGATCGCCTACGCGCTCGACGAAGGCGTACTGCTCTTCAACGTCGAGTCGCCAGCGGAAATCGAGTCAATCGCGGCGGTGGCTGCCGAAAAAGGCGTGGTGGCGCGCATCTCGGTTCGGGTGAATCCCGACGTCGATCCGCAGACCCACCCCTATATTTCGACCGGTCTGAAAAAGAGCAAGTTCGGGGTTCCGGCCGATCAGGTCGTAGAGATGTATCGCCGCGCGAAGGTGCACCCGAACCTGGAACCGGTTGGGATCCAAATGCACATCGGATCCCAACTCGTGCACGTGCGGCCAATCGTCGACGCGGTGCAGCGTGTACTCGAACTCGTCGACACCTTGCACCGCGAGGGGATCGATCTCCGCTACTTCGACGTCGGCGGTGGCCTGGGCATCCGTTACAACGACGAGAATCCGGAAGGTCCAAGCGACCTGACTGGCCAGATCCTTCCCTTGCTCCGCGAACGCGGTCTGACCGTGGTCTGCGAACCCGGTCGGTTTATCGTCGGCAACAGCGGCGCGTTGCTGGCCCAGGTGATTTATACCAAGAGCAACGGCGCGAAGAAGTTTGTCATCGTCGACGCGGCGATGAACGATTTGATTCGTCCTTCGCTCTACGACGCGTTTCACGACATTCGCCCCTTGACCGAGACGGACGGTGCGAACCGGGCGACCGAAGTCGTGGACGTGGTCGGCCCGATTTGTGAATCCGGCGACTTTTTCGCCCACGCCCGCGACCTGCCGGTGTGTGAAGCTGGCGATCGGTTGGCGATCATGAGCGCCGGTGCGTACGGATTCGCGATGGCGTCAAACTATAACGCGCGACCTCGGACGGCCGAGGTGCTGGTCAACCGGGGCGAGCACCGACTGGTTCGCCGCCGGGAGACCTACCAGGATTTGATCCGAGCGGAGGAAGGGCTGTGATCACCGAAGAATTCGCGGTTGCCGACCGTTTGCGTCAGCTTCCGCCGTATCTGTTCGTCGAGATCGATCGCAAGAAGCGCGAGGCCGCGGCGCGAGGCGTCGACGTCATCAACCTCGGGATCGGCGATCCGGACCTGCCCACTCCCGCCCCGATCATTCGAGCCCTGGCCCAGGCCGCGCGGAACCCGGTCAACCACCGTTATCCGGAATCGGAAGGGCTGGATCGGTTCCGCCAGGCGGTTGCCGATTGGTATCTGAAGCGGTTTGGCGTCGAGGTGTCCGCGGCGAAGGAAGTCCTCACCTTGATCGGCGCGAAGGAAGGCATCGGTCACCTACCACTCGCGCTGGTCAATCCCGGAGACGTCGTCTTGATTCCCGACCCGGCCTATCCGGTCTACCGCGCCGGCACGATCTTCGCCGGCGGTGAGCCCTACGTAATGCCGTTGCGGCGTGAGAATGGATTCCTGCCAGACCTGGCCGCGATTCCGGAGTCGATTCTGAAACGCGCCCGGTTGATCTTCGTGAATTACCCGAACAACCCGACCGGCGCGGTCGCTCCGCTGAGCTTTTTCGCCGATCTGGTCGGGTTTGCCAAACGCCACAACCTCATCGTGGCCCAGGACAATACCTACTCGGAGATTTCGTACGATGGGTACCGAGCGCCGAGTTTCTTAGAGGTGCCGGGCGCGCGGGACGTCGGCGTCGAGTTCCACTCGCTGTCCAAGACCTTCAACATGACCGGTTGGCGGCTCGGTTTCGTCGCCGGGCGACGCGAGGTCGTCGAAGCGCTCCGTCAGGTGAAGTCGAACCTGGATTCCGGCGCGTTTCAAGCAATCCAAGAAGCCGGCATCCTCGCGCTCTCGCTGGCCGACGAAATTGGGACGAAGAACAACCGGATCTATCAGCGCCGCCGCGACATTCTGATCAGTGGGCTGCGCCAGGTGGGCCTCGAGGTCGAAACGCCGAAGTCGACGTTTTACGTCTGGCCGCGGGTTCCGGAAGGCTACACCTCGGCCGATTTCGTATCGACCTTGATCGACAAGGCCGGTATTGCCTGCATTCCCGGGAACGGCTTCGGGAAAGAGGGCGAAGGCTACGTGCGCTTCGCCCTCACCGCCGACGCCAAGCGCCTCGACGAGGCGGTGTCTCGCCTGGGCCAGGCGCTCAAGTAGCCGGTGATCCGCGATCAGTCACCGGCCGAATCGTTTCGCTGAGTAGTTCCCGGATAGGCGGTCGCCTCTTCAGGGGTCGCCGATCCGGGTTCCGTCTTCGCCTGCAGTCGCGCCGCCTCTCGCGAGCTGCCAATGTATAAGGTGTCGTAGGCCTCCTGCGACGTGGTGAAGTAGTCGATTTCCTCGTGACCGTGCCAGCCGGGCTGATGGAAGATCGGGTTTGGCAGGTCGGTTTCCGCTTCGCGCCTGGCGATCCAACGTTCCATGCGCTCCCGAAGGTTCGCCACGACCGCTGGCTCCCGCTCGGCAAGGTTGTTGTTTTCGTCGGGATCTTCGATCAAGTTGTACAACTCGACCGGCGGTTTGAAGTGGAAGTCTGGTTCCAGGGCGAGGATAAGCTTCCACTCCGGTGTCCGCCAGCCGTGCTTGCGCATCCAGGTGCACTCGGTAATGTAGATCTCGCTCGCGAACGACGCCACGTCGCCGCGCACCAGTTGGGTCAGGCTTCGGCCATCAAACTGGACCTCGGGAGGTTCGATCTCGGCGAGTTCGAGAATCGTCGGAACGAGATCCTGGTGCCGGTTATAGCCGGTCACCCGTTTTCCCATCGGCAGCTTCGCCGGATAGCGAATGATCAACGGCACGTGCAGGGTGGGCTCGTAAAGGCCGTGATGATCGAAGTAGCACTCGTGATCGTAGAGCGTCTCCCCGTGATCGCCGTTGAGCACGACGATCGTGTTGTCGAGGATTCCCAGTCGCTTGAGCGCGGTGAAGATCGCTTCAATCGCCGCGTCCAGGTACGCCACCGCTCCGTCGTATTGCGCGATGACGTAGTCCTTGTCGGTGATCCCGGGCGGCATCCAGCTAGCAAGAAAGTCGCGAAACGGTTTGAACGCCAACACCGGCTCCATCGAATGGTTCGCCGGATCGCACTCGTCGCCGTGATAGAACATCCGCTCGAAGGGCTCCGGGGGCAAATACGGCGCGTGGGGGTCCATATGGCGCAGAAACAGAAAGAACGGCTGATTCGCGTTGGCCAGCCGCTGGAGTTCTGGCAGGGCGACTTCATTCAGGTTTTGCGCTTTTGGGCTGCGCCCTTCCGCCCAGCTTCCCCAGCCCGGGAAGGTCAGGTAGGAATCGAAGCCCCGCGAGGCCGCATTCGCGCTAAAGCCAACGCAGGTCGTTTGGTATCCCTCCGCGCGCAGCAGCTCGGCGAGCGTGGGGACTTCCGAACGGAGCGGACCCTTGTGCCGCAGGGCGACGACCTGGGTCCCGAACGCGTCGCGACCGGTCAGCATCGACGCATAGGCCGAGGTCGTTGGGATATGCGCGCTGTAGGTCTGCTCGAAGAGGGTTGCGGAACGGGCGAAGTGGTCGATGTGCGGCGTGGTCAAGCGATCGTAGCCATTGCAGGAGAGGTGATCGGCGCGCAAGGAGTCCACGCCGATTAAGACGACGTTCGGCTTAGGTTTTGTCGGTGAAGCCATCGGTTCCTCTTTCGGGTCCAGTAATGTGGATTCAGGTCACCCAGCGCGGCCGTGCCAGGACGCTCGGCGTCCGGTCTACGAAACCTTCGGAACCTCGACGACCGTGCCGGTTTCGAAGGATCGAATGGCGGCCTCGATGACCTCCTGGGCAGCCAGGCCTTCTTCGCCGGAACCCTCGATCTGATCGCGGGGAGTCTTCTGGTCGACTTGCTCCAAGAATCGGTGAATCCGGTTGCGGAAGGTCTCATTAAAGCTCGCGACGCCACCCATGATGGAATTGCGAATCACGGTCGTCTCCGCCGAGTCGTGGGGATAGAAAGTCAATTGTTCGTAAACGTTATCCAGGACGAAACGACCTTTGGTCCCGGCGACTTCGCAGCGTTCGATGGGGTGACGGGTCGTCATGTCGTAGCTGCCGGTGAGATGCCCGACGACGCCGTTGGCGAATTGCATGTTGATCGAGGCGTTCGACCAGATCTTCCGATGGCCCGCCATTTTGAAGAACGCCTGCACCTTTACGACGTCGCCGCAGAAGTACCGCATCACGTCGATTGAATGGGGATGCAGCGCTCGCAAGTGGAAGTACGGCGAGGTTTCGTTCCGGTTGGCGATCCAGAGGTTCATGTTAATGAAGCACAGCTCGCCGAGCGCTCCTTCGTCGATATAGCGTCGGGCGCGCTCGGCTGGCGGGACGAACCGGTGATTGAGGTCTACGCCAAGATAGACGCCTCGGTTCCGCGCGGCCTGGACCATTTCCCGCGCGTGGGCGATGTTATTCGAAAGCGGCTTTTCGCAAAGGACATTCACGCCGGCCGCCAGGGCTTGCATCACCGGTTCATAGTGGTGGCCGCCGTTCTCGGGACCGGCGGTCGCTACGCTGACGATGTCCAGGTGCTCCTGGTTCAGCATGTCCTCGACGCGGTAGTACGCCCGGACACCAAACTGGGCGGCGAACGCGTCGGCCTTGTCCTTGACGACGTCACAGACCGCGACGAACTCGGCGATTGGGTCGGTACGATAGACGTTGCTGTGATTTCGTCCGATATTGCCAGTGCCGATGACCCCAACTCTCTGCATAGCGTTCTCCTAGCGGTTACTTTGCCGGTTCGAATAGCGACGAGAGGCGATCGTGCGATGACTGGACGACGCGTTGCACCTCGGCGAGCGGAAGGTTCTTCGCGCCGACAATTTCGAGAACTGTCGTCGAAATCTGGGGTAACGACGCGAGGCCGCTGGCGATGGCGGCCAGATTCATCGCGCCGTTACCGGGAATTTGCTCGTCGACCGGTCCGGGTCCGGTGGCGTCGCGGCTAACCGCGTCGCGGATGCGGGCCGTGGCGAGGTGCGGCCCGAGTTGGGCGAGCGAATCCTCCGGGGTTTCGTTGGCGCGCCAGAGGTGACTGGCGTCGAAGTTCAAACCGATCCAGTCGGTCGACACGTCGCGCGCGAAGCGAAGGGCGGTTGGCGTGGAATAGACCGCCGTGCGAACGTGTGGCTTAATGCTTATCTTGACGCCCTCCGCGGCGGCCAAGGTCGCCAAGTCTTTCAGGGTGGACACCACCTGTTGATAGGACTCGGAATCGTCAGACACTCCACCGGAGCCGGTCGTCAGGGCGGGAGCGCCCAGCCGAGCCGCGACTTTCATCAGGCGGAAGAACCGCTCCCGACGCGCCGGGTCGAGCAGGTTTGTCGACGCTCCGAGCGATTCGATCGTCAGACCGTGGTCGGCGATCTGTTGGCGAATTTCGGCGTAGGTAGCGGGAGGGGCGTCGTCCGGAAAGTGATCGGCCATGCCGGGAATCGAGCAGAGCTCGATCGCCGAGTAACCAGCGCGCTGGATCCCCGCGAGTGCCGTCGGGAGGTCAAAGCCTCCGTAGAGAATGGTGCTACAGCCTAACCGCATCGTTTATCGTGCCTCCAGTGTCTTCGGGCCGACGGGGAACGAATCCTCTCGCCGCGCCCGGTCATTTTGAGGGCTCGGGCAATCCGATTCTCGTCGGTTGTGATCCGATGGTAAAGGTAGAGCCGGCGCGCTAACGAGTCAAGCCGCCAACACCGTCACGGTCGTGCCGAATGAAATTGGAATCTAGCCACAAAATCGATGACGATGGCGTTAGAACCGTGTAGAATAAGCGAACAATCGGACGCTCGGTGAGCGACAAATGGGCACCCGAAATGACCGCGTCGCGTGGGCCGAACCCATCCCCCGGGGTTCACGAATCCACCCTGGTCTTAACTATTGCATCTCTCATTCGTCGGAGGCCATTGACCGCGTAACTGCTTCTTGGGAATAGTTCTTGCCTTTCTATCGGTACCGAACGGGATTCACGGTTTGGAACCGGACCGCTAACGATCGCTCTGGATCGGTTGTGGGTAACTGGAGGGGGCGCGATGAAACTGCGTCGTTTCACCGGAAGGGTAGGTCGGCTCCTTGGGGCCGGGGTGTGGCAGCTGACGATTGCTCCCTATTCCTGGGCCACCAATGTACCAGAGCTCGCGGTTGGATCACGCCTCGCTTTGCGCCTCGGGGGCGATCCCGCTATTTACGTCGCGAACGAGCTGATGGCTTTTGTCCGTACCCTCCGGGGACGACTCCGCCTGGCACGCGCGCTGGTCATTCTCTTCCGTGGCCTCCTCCTCAGTACGACGATTTTGCTTGCCGCCCGAGTTGCCGACCTGGCATTTCACCTCCCGATCAATACCTGGCTGCCATTGATCCTGTTCCTCGTCATTGGATGGTCGGTCCACCTGGCCCTCCATCACGTGATCTCGCCTTTCGAGGTCGCGCGCCTGGTCGATCGTCGGCTGGGACTGAACGCGCAGGTCGCGACGGCCGTGGAGTTTACGCTCGATAACCACCTCGATCAGCCGTTTGCGCGCCTGCAGGTGAGACAGGCAACCCAGCGGATTCGGGGCATCGATCCGGTCCGAGCAATACCGTTCGTCCTGCCGCCGCGCGACATTCGCCTGTTCGCACTGGCGGTCGTTCTCTATGTGGCAACGCTCATCGTGGGATCGCTTGGCTCGCTCACGCTGCCCTCGGCAGTCCAGCCAATCGATAGTACGGTCGCGAAGCTGGCCACTCAGGAAGCTCAGTCGCCAAGTCCCTACGTCACAGTCGTGGCCAGCCAACTACCGGCCCAGACGCTGACGGCGGCGCAAGCAGGTTCGACGCCAGGCAGCGACTTCACCGCCCAGGCAAACACTCTGCGGCAACAATACGACTCCCACGCGATTACCCAGGCCCAATACCAGCAACAATTGCAGCAGCTCGAGCAGCAGATTCAACAGCAGTCCAACGCGTCGCTCGCGGCGCAGCAGGCCCTGAACTCTCTCGCGACCGCGCTCAAGGACAATTCGGCGACCAACGACGTGAGCAACGCCCTGTTGAGCGGTAATTATCCCCAGGCGACGCAAAGTTTGCGCAATTTGAGCCAGAAACTAGGACAGCTCTCGCCGCAGGCACAGCAGCAACTTGGCCAGCAACTCCAGCAAGCCGCGGCGTCCACTCAGCAAACCAGCCCTAGCATCTCGAACAGCGCGGCGCAGACCGCGCAAGCGCTGCAGTCCGGAGATCAGAAAGGGGCCGCGCAAGCGATGCAGTCGCTCGCGCAGTCGGTTCAGCAGGCGAGTGATCAGATCGCGGCGCAGTCAAAGCTTGGTCAGGACCTGCAGAGTGTTCAACAGCAACTTGGCCCGAACGGTTCAAGTGCTGCTAGCCAGGCGCAGCTGAACTCAAGCGCGAGTCAGGACAATACCGGCCAGCAGCCCGGCACGAACTCGAACGCCCAGTCGAACGGAGCTCAAAGCTCCTCTGATGCCAACGGACAGAATAGCCAGCCCGGAAATCAGAGTGGAACCGCGACGGGAAGTCTGCAGGGCGCGTCGGGAAGTACCTCGACGACGACGACCATTCAACAGGATGGTAATGGCAACAGTGGGGGGGTTGGCAACGGCCCAGGCGGTCCGCCGCTGGGCGCTCAACAGAGCGCGCTAGACGTGAACGGCCAGAAGCTGACGATAATTGGTAAGGACTCCGGAAGCGGAACCAGCACCACGACGACCGGCGACCGGTCGGTTCCCGTAACTTCCTCGGACGGCAGCACGATCGCGGGATCCGGCGGAGGTTCGACGGTGGCCTCGAATGTCCCGATCAAGGTCCACGACGCCAGTAATGTCGTCCCCCTGAACCGCCAGTCGGTTGTTCGAGAGTACTTCAGCAATGGCCAGTAAACGTCGCTCGCCTTTCGCACCGCTGCAGTCGATCCTGAGTGCCGGGGCGTCGCGCGCGCGTCAGGTGATCGGTGCGCCTCGCGCCACCACCGCGCTCGGCGCGGCATCGGCGGAGAGCCTGATGTCGGCGTCGTTTGTCCGACGGTTGGAGCGCTTATCACTTTTAACCCGAGGGGTCATTGCCGAGGGTGTCGCGGGCGATCACCGAAGTCGGCGCTACGCGGCCTCCGCCGAGTTTGCCGACTTTCGACACTACGTTCACGGCGATGACTTCCGCCGGATCGACTGGAACGCCTACGCTCGGTTCGACGGGCTGTTCCTCAAACTGACCGAAGCGAAAGAAGACATCGCGGTTCACCTTCTGGTTGATTCGAGCCAGTCGATGCACTGGGGCAACCCGGACAAACTCGGTTTCGCGCGGCGTCTCGCCGCCGCGATCGGCTACCTTTCCCTTTCGCGCTATGATGGCGTCACCGGCGCCTGTTTCGCCGAGAAGATGTACGACCGCATCCCCCACCTCCGCGGTCGAGCGCACTCGATGCGTCTCCTTTCGTATCTGGATACCGCGCCGATCGGCTCGGCGACCCGCCTCGAGCGGGCAATGGCGGAGTACTGCTCCGGCGCTCCCCGCCGCGGGGTAGCCTTTCTCATCTCGGACCTCATGACCGAGGACGACTGGCAAAAAGCGGTTCTCCGGTTGATCCGCGAACGCATGGAAGTCGTCGTCGTGCACGTTCTGGCACCCCAGGAATTGCATCCGGATCTGGAAGGTGAAGTCGAACTGATCGACTCGGAAACCGGTGACGTCGTCGAGATGGTCGTCGGAGAGCCGGGACGCCGCAGCTACGAACAGCGGGTTCAGAAGTGGTGCGACGACGTCGAGGACTTTTGCCACCGCTCCGAAGTCGGATACCTCTGTCTGGACACTTCCCTTGAACTTGAAGAGATCTTCTTAAACCGGATGCGCCGCCGGAGGGTTGTGAGATGACGCTGATTCAGCCCGCCGCGCTCGGCGCCCTGGTTGTTCTCCCGCTCATCGTCTTGATGTACATCTTGCGACCCCGGCACCGCCGGTTGATCGTGCCGAACGTCCGGCTCTGGCAGCACCTTCCTAGCGACCTGGAGGGGCGTCCGCGCTGGCGTCTACCGGTGTCGAATCTGCTGTTGTTCGCCCAACTCCTGATCGCGGCGGCGGTCGCCTTCGCCCTGGCGCGGCCCGGGGTACCCGGAGCGGTGCGCCAGCACCTGATCATTCTGATTGACACGTCGCCGTCGATGATGGCAACCGATCTCGGGCCGAATCGCCTGGCCGCGGCGGCCGCTCAGGCGCGAGCGCTCGTTCAGACCTTGAACCCGGATGACGAGGCAACCTTGATCGCGATTGCCCCGACCGCGCAAATCCTGGCAACCGGTAAGGGTCCGAATGCCCTCGACTCGGCGCTCGCGAATCTTCAGCCTTCCGCAAACACCGGCGATCTGACCGACGCGTTGCTTCTCGCTTCCCAAGAGGCGCAGCAGTCAATGGATAGCCATAACCGGATCGTCGTGCTCTCCGACGGCGCGACCCCCGCGAATGACCTGAGCGCGGTTGGCCACGTACCGGCCGACGTCAGTTTCCAGCAAATTGGCAGTAGCGGTGATAACCAGGCAATCACCGCGCTCACCGTGCGCCCGCTCATCGGCTCGACCGACCGATTCGTCGGATTCGTGCAAATGACGAACTACAGCCAGCAACCGATGACGGTTCCGTTTACCGCTCGGGCGGACGGCCTGGTGATCGACAAGACGAGCATGGCCATCCCGGCTCGCGGTTACAAAGAGTTGGCGCTGAACCTTCCGATGGGAACGCATCTCTTCTCGGTTCAAATGACGACGAAGGATATCTACCACGCGGATGACTCCGCCGAGATCCTCGTGCCGAATTCCCAGAAGATCGCGGTGACCCTCGTGGCAGCGGATCCGACCTTCTGGGAACGGGCGCTCCAACCTTTGCCGAACGCGAACGTCAAAGTCGTCAATCCACTTTCCTATCAGCCGGATAACGCGGCGGTGAGTATCTTCGTCGACTTTGTCCCTTCGGCGCTCCCTGGTGGCAACATCGTGCTGGTAAACCCGCCGCCGGGCAATAAGATCATTCCGGTGAGCGCGCAGGCCCAAAACGTCGACGTCGTCCACGCCGACAGTACGAATCCTCTGATGAGCGCGGTCGACCTGACCGGTCAGTTCGTGCCGGCGTTGGAGGTCTTCCAAAACGTCAATTGGGCCCAAAGCATCGCCGACACCGAAGTGGCGCCGGCCATTCTCGACGGCGAGCGGAACGGTCAACACATCGTCATTGTCGGCTTCGATCCCGGGGCGACGGATTGGCCGCAGCAGACCTCCTTCCCGGTGTTCGTCGCGAATCTCGTCGATGGTTTGGCGCCGCAGGCGATTCCTCCGGAGGTGGATGCCGGGGCGGTCCTCGACATCGCGCCCACCCCCGGCGCCACGCAACTGCTGGTGCAATTGCCCGACGGCAAGATCGACGTTTTCGGGACGGACCGACCGATCCGCTTCGCCGAAACCAGTGAACTGGGTGAATATACCGTTACCGCGACGAACGGAAAGAACGCGATTTCGCAGCATCAGTTCGTCGTCAATCGATTGGGAATCCTGACGAGCAATGTTGCCCCGCAGATCGATCCCGCGCAGCTCGCGCTGACCGCGAGCCCCGGCGGAACGCCGAGCGTCCACGAAATCTGGCCCTGGCTGGCCGGCGGCGTGCTGGCGCTCCTGACCGCCGAATGGCTCCTATTCTTCCGCAAAGCGGTCGGCTAACTCCTCGAACGGTTGCCGCTTCAGGTCGCCGGAGCGTTCCGACCGTCGGTTTCAGAAAGGGCGAGAGATGAGCATCTCATTCGATTATCCGATGGCGCTCTGGCTGCTGGTGCTCCTGCCGGTGATGTACGTCATCGGCCGGTACGGCAGCGCATATCTGCCTCGGTTGGTGCGCCGCGCCGCGATTATCGTTCGACTGGTGCTGGTGACCTCTCTCATCCTCGCCATAGCTCAACCGGTGCTTCACCAAGCGAGTGACCTGCTGTCAGTCGTTTTTGTCGTCGATCACTCGGCCAGCACGTCGGTTGGCTCGGTGAGCGCCGCGGATTCCTGGCTGAAACAGGCCCTCCAGGCGCAGGGAGCGCGTGACCAGGTCGGCGTCGTCGACTTCGCCGGTAACGCGGTCCTCCAACGGCCTCTGGGCGTGAATCACGACGCGACAATTTTACCCTCGCTGGATCCCAGTCAGACCAATCTGGCCGCGGGTATTCACCTCGCCTCGACGCTGTTTCCGCCGGACGGCGCGCATCGAATCGTCGTGCTCTCCGATGGCCAAACGAACGCCGGAGACGCCGCGGACGCCGCGCGACAGGCGTCATTGCGAAATGCCCAGATCGACGTCGTTCCCATCGGCCCACCGGCGGGCTTTCAGGAAGTGTTGATCGACTCGGTCAGCGCGCCGCCCGCGGTGCGCCTCGGTCAGAGCTTTGACGTTGGAGCGGTCGTGCGGAGCACGGTCACCGTGAACGCCAAGCTGACCTTTCTCATGGACGGAAAACAAGTCAGTCAGGACACCGTGCAGGTTCGGCCGGGTGTTAATCGCTACTCAATCAACCTGACCTTGACCGACAAAGGCTTCCACTCCTTCGAGGCGACGATCCAAAGTCCGGTCGACACCTACAGCCAGAACAACAGCGCGTACGCCTTTACCGTTGTGGACAACGCCGGTAAGGTCGCGGTGGTGGCGGCCGACCCGTCAGAGGCCGCGCCGATTATTCAAGCCCTCCAAAAGTCCCAGGTACAGGTGACCAGCATCGCGCCGAGCGCGATTCCGCCGTCGCTGTCGGCGATGAATCAGTACGACGCGATGGTTCTCGTGGACACCCCGGCGACCGCCTTCAGCCTCGATCAGATGCAGACGATCACTGGATTCGCCCACGACCTGGGGCGCGGTCTGGTCGTCGTCGGGGGGCCGAATAGCTACGGCCAGGGAAAGTACGACGGTACACCGTTGGCCGCGGCGCTGCCGGTTGATTCCGGGGTACCGGGCAACGTCGATAACGGTAACGTCGCGCTGGTTTTGGTCATCGATAAGTCCGGAAGTATGGACGAGGACATGGGCGGCGCCAAGAAGATGGCCGCCGCGGACAAGGCCGCTCAACTCGCGGCGGGTCTTCTGGCACCCACCGATCAGATTGGTGTCGTGGCGTTTGACACGGACCCGACCTGGGTCGTGCCGCTGGAACAGGTCGGCAACAAGAGTCACCTTGCGCAGATTCAAAGCGAGGTCGGACAGATCAGCGCTTCCGGTGGTACCGACATTTACTCAGCCCTGAAAACCGCGTACGACTCGATTCACCTGAGCAACGCGCGTTACAAGCACATCATTCTGATGAGCGACGGCAACTCCCTTACCGACTCGAATTACACCACGTTGCTCCAGAACATCCAGCAGGACAAGATTACGCTGTCGACGATCGCGATCGGTTCTGACGCCGACCAAAAGCTGATGCAGATGCTCGCCACACAGGGGGGCGGTAAGTACTACTACACCGAAAACGCGACCAATATTCCGGAAATAACCACCCGCGAGACCCAGGTCAAGCGTGGGTCGGCGAAGGTGAATGAGACATTTCGGCCTTCCATCGTCACGGCCAGCGCGTTGATGGACGGATTTTCGGGCAATTCATTGCCCAATTTGCACGGCTACGTCGTCGCGTCGCCCAAGCTCAACTCCACGGTCGCGCTACAGTCCGACCGAAAAGACCCCATCCTGGCGCAGTGGAACTACGGTCTCGGGCGGGTTGTCGCCTGGATGTCGGATCTCAGCTCGCCCTGGGGGACGGACTGGGTGAGTTGGCCGGACTTCTCGCGCTTCTGGTCGCAGACCGTCGGGTGGAGCATGCGCGCGCCGGGCGACCCGAACATTCAGACGTCGTACCAGGTGAATGGAAACGCGGTGACCTTCGTCGCGGACGTGACCAACAGTCAAGGGGTCTTTCAAGACCTGTTGGATTTGCGCGCCCAGGTGACCGGCGCCGACGGAAAGCCGGTCGAGGTGCCGCTCGTGGAAACCCGACCCGGGCGCTACGAGCACACCTTTGTGATCGATCAGCCCGGGGCCTATCCGGTTCAGGTGCTCCAGTACAATAATGGTAGCGTGGTGTCGCAGACGACGAGCGGTATCGTCGTGTCCTACCCGGCGGAGTACCGCGACTTTGGCGTGAACGACCAGAACCTGGCGTCCCTCGCCGCGCTCACCGGCGGACAGGTGCTGCACCAACCGGCGGACGCCTTCAATCGGCAAGGCATCACCTTCAGTGGCCAGAGTAGCATTCCCCTCTGGCAATGGTTGTTGCGCCTGGTCGCTGTGCTGGTTCCGATCGACATCGCGATCCGGCGGTTGCGGGTTGATCCGCTCGACCTCACGAAGCGGGGCCTGCGCGGCGGTGGTTCCGGAGTGCGCCGGGCCGGTTCGTGGCTGGGCGGGAAGACGAGCGCTTTGGGCCACCGTTTCCGCCGACGCCAGCCGATGCAATCCTCCCCGTAATCCGTTGGGCATTGAAGGCCAGGGGCCGGTTCACCGGAGCGATCCCCCTCTGCCTGGCCCAAAAACCGAGCGACCGCGGTTGCATTTTAGGGGCTACCTGGCTATAATTCTCGTGTCGCGCCGAGGTAGCTCAGTCGGTAGAGCACAGCACTGAAAATGCTGGTGTCGTCAGTTCGATTCTGACCCTCGGCACCAAGAAAGACCTTGATTTATAAGATGAAGCAATGAAGCCCCGGTTGTGTGACTGGGGCTTTTCTGTGTCTTGACGACCAACCATAAGACTGAGTTCATTTTGGCGATCAACTTGAGCCAAGAAGACGGTCCAGCCTGGTGGCTTAGTCGCGTTGGGGCAATTATCCCGCATTGTATCAGCGGATCGGTTCGGGTGGCACAAGAGAGTGTGGCTATGTCGCGGGGATTCTGGCGACTGCTCCATGTATTCTACTTCTGGCGAGCATTCTTCCGGGGCCCGAAGTATTTCCTCGGCTATGAGGAACGACGCCAGCGACGGAAGCTGATCTACAAGCTGACGCGACCTCGACGGCGACGGCACGGTATTCTGTGAGCCCAAAACTGCCGCGCATCACTGGCCGTGAAATCATTTGCGCATTACTTCGCGCGGGCTGGTAGCATCATCACCAACGCGGTTCACACGTCTACTTGAAACATCCGGACCGCGCCGGAACAGTGACGGTGCCAGCGCACGCCGGCGAAACGTTGAAACCGAAGACGCTCCAATCGATCCTTGATCAGGCCGGTATGACTGTGGAGGATCTCATTCATTTGCTCTGAGGGCGAGCTATGCGCAAGTACACCATCGTATTGGAACCGGACACCGAAGAGGGCGGCTATACGGTAACCATACCTGCACTTCCAGGCTGTGTCACTCAGGGTGAGACCGTCGAAGAGTGCATCACGCGTGCACGAGAGGCCATCCAAGGTTACATCGAAAGCCTGGAGAAGGCCGGCGAGCCAGTTCCTGAAGAGACCGAGCGGCCACAAGTTATCACGATCGACGTGGCAGCGTGACAATGCATGATGCCCTAATTGATGCCCCAGAGCGTAGACAATTGTGTGCCAATGTGGATGACCTAGTCGGAATACCGTTGATGTTCCTGGGTTTTCAGACAGCGGTAGATGGCTGTAGACACTCTAACTCGCACGGAAAGTGTTGGTATCGACAGTTCGACTCTGGCCCTCGGCATTCGAAAACCCCTTGATTTTCAAGGGTTTTCTTTTTGCTCTGAAGGAATTTTCTGGTCGCTCGCTTGTTAACGTGGGCAGTTCGTAAGCAAAGGCCCACGAAGGTACATCCTTGAGCGAGATCCATGACCATTGGTTCGCCGTCGCTCAGCATTGGCTTCGTTGTGCAAACTATTGGCCCTGACCTCGGAATCACCACCGAAATAGATCTCCGGAATACTTCCTGCTTGACGCGATATACCAGCACTGGCATAATGTCTGCGAACATGAAATCGCTAGAATGGGTTGGGCCCACCAAAGACGATCTCCGGAACTTCCCGGACGAGGTACGCAGTGAGATCGGCTATGCCTTGTACCTTGCTCAGGCGGGGGAGAAGCACCCCGACGCGAAGCCACTCCGGGGATTTGGCGGTGCCAGCGTCCTTGAGGTAGTCGCGGACTTTGATAGGGACACCTACCGGGCGGTTTATACGGTGCAGTTTGAGGACGCGGTGTACGTCCTCCATGTGTTTCAAAAGAAGGCGAAACACGGCATCGCGACGCCTCGGGAGGATTTGGATTCAATTCGAAAAAGACTCCAGCGGGTCGAACAGGCGCATCGAGAGGGGAGAGGAAAGACCACATGAGCGAGCCATTGGACGACATCGCCATCACCTCAAGCAGCGGGAATGTTTTCGCCGACCTCGGCTTTGTCGAGCCGGAGGAGATGCTGTTGAAAGCCGAGTTAGCCCGCCGGATCAGTGCGACAATCAAGGCTCGTCATCTCACGCAAGCCCAGGCCGCCGAGCTTCTCGGCGTCGATCAACCTAAGGTGTCGGCGCTGATGCGTGGTCGTCTCACCATCTTCTCGATCGATCGCCTTCTGCGATTCCTCACGGCACTAGGAAACGACGTCGAGATCATCGTTCGGGAGAATTCCCAGCCCGCGGCGCGTGGCCGGCTGCACATGACCGCTGCCTAGTACGACGCGCGTTCCCCTCTACGAAAATTGGCCCGCGGATGTCGAGCGCGGTCGCTCTGCCGGAAGGCCGATTGCGCCCTGGCGGAGGAGTGAACGTTGGCAAGCGAGAGAGGTCCGGTGAGTCCGAAGCTATCGCGGACCAATGGCGAGGAACTGATCAGAGCGCTTCACCGCGACGGCTAGTATGATGTGCGTCCGAGCGGCAGCCATCTATCGTTGCAGCATCCCAGGAAGCCAAACACCGTGACCGTACCCCGGCACGGAGGCGACCTGCGCCTGGGGACCTTGCAAGCCATCCTCGACCAGGCGGGACTGACAGCCGACGATTTGCGCAACCTATTGTGAGGGCACGACGATGAACGAACGTGAATTTACGATCATCCTGCATCCGGCCGAGGAAGGTGGCTATACTGTGACCGTGCCCGCCTTGTCGGGTGTCGTCACCGAAGGCGACACGATAGAGGAAGCAATCGCGATGGTGAAGGATGCCATAGCCTGCAACCTGGAAGCGCTGAAGGCGACTGGGCGTCCAATTCCCGAGGAGCGGGCGCATCCCCAAGCATTGACGATTCGCGTGGCAGCCTAGCTTCAAAGCTGTTATACCCGGCTACTTGATCATAAGGTGCGAACCGCCGATAATCGAAACAGCTTGATGCCCGACCGATTATTGTGGCGGGCCGCTCTTGAGAAGTCCTTCTCGGTAATCGCATCCCCGTTTGGCTGCAATAAAGTCCGGTCGTGTCTGAGGTCGCTGACGCCTCCGCGCCCGAAAGTGGTGAGCGGTTTTTCGTAGGTGGGTATCGACACCCGTCGGAAGGTAGGATACGCGCGGTGATCGACCGAAAGCTCGGTCCCTATCGCATTGTCGAGCAGGTCGGCCGGGGGGGAATGGCCATCGTTTACAAGGCCTACCAGCCGGCCATGGACCGCTACGTTGCCCTGAAAGTCCCGGTCACGTTTCTGCTTGAAGACGCTCAGTTTCGTGCCCGCTTCCAGGGGGAGGCCCGCACCATCGCCCAGCTTGAGCATCCCCACGTCCTGCCGGTTCACGACTTTGGCGAAGACGACGGTCTCCCCTATCTCGTGATGCGCTACGTCGATGGCGGAACCATGCGCGACCACGCAACCCGGGGCCTCCTGCCGGTGGAGCAATCGCTTCGTCTCTGCGCCGAGGTTGCCGAGGCGCTGGCCTACGGCCACAGCAAGGGCGTCATCCACCGCGACGTCAAGCCGGCAAACGTGCTGCTCGACCACGACGGGTTCGCTCTCCTCGCCGACTTTGGGATCGCCACGATGGTCGCGCCGACGGTCGCTCAAACCGACTCGGTCACGCTCGGGACACCTTCCTATATGGCCCCGGAGCAAGTCAGCGAAAAGCCGGTGGATGCCCGCGCCGACATTTACGCCCTCGGCATCGTGCTCTTCGAGCTGCTGACCGGTCGACGTCCGTTCGACGGCGAGACTCCGCGCGCTATCGCCCTCAAGCACGTGACCGACCCGATTCCGCCACTACGCCAGATCAACCCGGCGCTTCCCGACGCCGCCGAACGAATCATCGTCAAGGCGATGGCAAAGGATCCCGCCGACCGCTATCAAAGCGCGAGAGATCTGTCCCGCGATCTCCGCCGTCTCCAGATTTCTCTCGACCGATCGGCGGACGAGGCGACTCAACCGGAGTGGGAAAGTACACTGGCACCGGTATCTGATCCTCATCTCGATGCTACCTTGGCGGAGACTGTCCCCTATTCGAACACCGTGCCTGGCGATGATCCCGATGCAGCGCTTCTTCCGACTCAACCGCTGTCCGCGCGAATGGTGAGCGAAGGCGCGGTCCAACCGAGGGCGAAAGAGCACGATGCGGCGCCCCAAGACATAATTTTGCCATCGGACGCGTCGTGATCGTGATCCTGCTCGCGCGACTTAAGCTAGTAGAGCTCGCGCCGTCAGCGATTCCCACGACGACGCGGCTCGCGGCGCCGATTGTCGTGACCCGGACGCTGAAATTCTCGGTGTCCTCGGTCACGCTCGGAGGAACTCCAACGTCGGCGGCGGGGCCAACGAACAGCTCACCGGCTACGCGCGCCCTAAGGTGCCGCCCACTTTCGTGCATCCTGGGAAGGCATAGCTCGCCGTATCCGCTGTCGCCGGTGCCGGGGTTCTTGGCTGACGAAGCGCGGATCGTCCCCAGGACCTACTTGGGAATCGTGCCGCACGCGACCTGGGCGAGATTCGGCTGGTGCACATTTATCGAATGTTGGCCATCGGTCACCGAAGAAAGCTGTCCATTCACCGTCGTCGTCGCCGAGGCTTTGCCATCGGCTCCCGCGTTCAAGGTGGTCAGAGGCACGGCAATCGCTCCAGGGTTGGGGCATGCGCCCTGGTGGATGTGCTCCGGATGCTGCCCCGGGCTCAGACCGTCCATCGTGACGGTTACGGTATATTGATTCGTTCCTGGTCCCGATTTGAGGGTCGCGGTACCGTGCGCCTGCTGACCGGCGACTGGTGAGATGGGGACGGTAATCTCGTTCGCCGCTGCCTGGGCTTGGCAAGCCACGGTCAGAACAGCGATCAGCAAAAGGGTAAGGAGCACTTCGCCACGGAACGGTCGAAGCGCTGCCAAGAGTTGCATTGGTTGTGCTCCCATCAGTGCTTTCCGGGCTAGCTGATCATACGTCGCGCCCGGCGCGACGACGCAGGTGGAATAGCAACCTCAATGCCACCGTTAGCACGGTGCCCCGTTCCAAGGCACGGCGCTTCTGGGATTCTGGTTCGCGACTCCGTGGACACGGGAGAGACATCACGATATCTCGAGCGCTACTTTCGCTCCCGCAATCTCAGCAGTGCTGTGGCGAGTCCACCAACTCACCGCCCATCTTTTGCCAAGGGGATTCCGATGGCCCGGTTTTGCTCCGACTTATCAGGGACGCGCTGGCACTCGCACTGACGTTCTGCTTCGCGGACGTTTTCGACATCCTCGCGCTGCACCTGGGCTCGTTAGCACCAGGCTACGACGTCGCGAGGGCCCGCGCGGCTGCCTGCGACATCTGGCTTCTGGGCCACATTATCCTGGCGATGAACCCGGAGCAGGGGAAAGTCCCGCTCCCTACCCAGGGATTGCTGGCGAGCCGATTCGCGGCGCCGCTGCGAAAACGCTTAGACCTCAAGGTGCGTGGCAGAACGCCATCGCATATATTGACCTCTAAGAATTTCCCAACCTCCACGCTCACCAACATCCGGTCATTCTCGATGTGGTATTGACGCACAATATCGTTTCTTGATATTGTTTTGAGCGATGCGCCGAGGAGTTCCCTCTTGGGTGATCCGCTCCTCGTGTGGCCGGGAATCACGCGGCGAGATCGTTTACGCGCTTCCCCTCGGGGTTGTGCACGTCGACCCCACCCGCCAAAAATGGGCCAAGGAGTACGTGCCGGTTTACACCGTCGAGGGGCCGAACGGGCAACCTGTGCGCGTCCCCAACCAGTACGGTATCTATGACTCCAAGCCAGGCGATCCCAATTACAGTCCAATCTGGCGCTACAATTACGTCGTCGTTCCGCGAGACTACGTGCCGAACACCCTGCGCTCCGAGGAGGATTGCCTCAAGAGCGGGTATCCCTTCATCACCGCGGACACGTACACGAACTGACCGGTCATCTGAGGGCTGGCGTGACCAGCCCAACGGCGGTGGGGGCAGGTCTGGATCGGGTAGTACGAGCAAGGGGGGACCGTGAGCGATAACGTCACCGACCTGCCAGCTGTTCCGGAGCGTTCGGGGGCCGCGCCGGAGGAGCGCGAGGCGGAAGATTCTTTGGACGTCCGTGGGAAGACGTCGACGGTCCGGACGCGGGGATCCCTTCTCGAGGTTCTCTGGGTCGCCTTGCGTCTCGGCGTGACCTCCTTCGGAGGACCAATCGCCCATCTGGGCTATTTTCGGGACGAATACGTCCTCCGGCGCCGCTGGCTGGACGAACCGACCTACGCTGACCTCATCGCGTTGTTTCAGTTCTTTCCCGGTCCGACCAGCAGCCAGGTCGGGGCTAGCGTCGGCATCCTCCGTGCCGGACCGCTCGGTGGACTCGCGGCCTGGCTGGGCTTCACCCTTCCTTCGGCGATTGCGCTGATGCTCTTCGCGTTTGGTATGCAGCGGTTCAATCTCGCGAATGCGCCGTGGATTCACGGCCTGAAGGTGGTCGCGGTCGCGGTCGTGGCCCAGGCGATCTGGGGGATGGCGCGACAGTTCTGCACCGACAATCTGCGCATCTCGATTGCCTTTCTCACCGTCTTGGCGATCCTGGTCGCTCCGACCTCGCTGGGACAGATTCTGGTCATCGTCGTGGCCGGCCTCTTTGGCTGGCGGTTCTTAGCAGCAAGCGGCAGCGAGTTGCGTCCGCACGTAGGTGTCCCGATCGGTCGGCGGGCCGGCACAGTCGCCTGGATTCTGTTCTTCGGTCTGCTGCTGGGGTTACCACTCCTGCGCCTCACCTTGCACGCCAGTCCGAATGGCGCGCTGGCACTCTTCGAAGGCTTTTACCGGTCCGGAGCGCTCGTCTTTGGCGGCGGCCACGTCGTCCTCCCCCTGCTCCAGGCGGTCGTCGTGCCACCCGGCTGGCTAAGCAACAGTGACTTCCTGGCCGGTTATGGCGCCGCCCAGGCGGTGCCGGGGCCGCTTTTCACCTTTTCCGCCTTCCTCGGCGCGGCGCGGACGCCGTCGCCAAATTGTGTCGAAGGCGCGGCGATTGGTCTCATCGGGATCTTCTTGCCGGGCCTATTGCTCGTTTACGCGGCGCTTCCCTTCTGGAGCATCTTCCGGGCGCATCCCGCCTTTCAACGCGCGTTGAGCGGCATCAATGCGGCGGTCGTGGGGATTCTCCTTGCCGCGCTGTACCTCACCATTTGGACGACCACGATCCTAAAGCCGGCGGATTTCGGGTTGGCCTTACTGGCCCTCGGGCTTTTGATGGTCTGGAAGCGCCCTCCCTGGCAGGTCGTTCTCTTTGGCGCTCTGAGCGCAACGATACTGAGTGTGATTGGCTGAAATGCTGCGCGATTTCTTTCTCGGCTTCGTGAAGATTCACATCCTGCATCACGCGGCCCAGGAGCCGGTCTACGGCCTTGCCCTGATCGATGAGCTGCAGCGCCACGGGTACGAGATCGGACCGGGCACGCTCTACCCGGTCCTCCACGGCCTGGAGGCAGCGGGGTATGTGGTTCGAGAAGACCGTGTGGTGCACGGCAAGGTGCGTAAATATTACGCGATCACCGCGGACGGCCGCCGGGCTCTGGATGAAGCGCGCGTGAAGATCGCCGAGCTCGTCGAGGAGGTTCTGGAAGAGCGGGGACCAAGCCACCTGGAGCCACCCAGTGAGGATCCCGAGGAGGAGATGCGGTAGGCGACGTGATCCGCCCTCCCGATCTGCACCGTGAGCAAGACTCCGGAACGCCCTCCGTGCTCAGCGACGTGCGGGGACCGTCGGACGATCCGAATCGCCGATCGCCGAGGCTCGCCTTCTCGCAACGGCGGACGGCGAGCCTCGGCCACGTATCTCAGTCGCCCCGATCGTCGGGATCGTGATTCCCCAGATGGCCAAATAGCGGGCCACCTCCGGTGCGAATACCGGCGACGTAATCAAGGCCCGACGGGCCGGTAACGTTGTAGACAGTGAACGTGAGAGTGTTCGTTCCAGCGGTGAAGACGGTTGGATCGGTGCTGTAGAACGTGGACGCGGCGCCGAGGTTACCGCCGGCGGCCATAATCGTGTGGCCGTTCAACTGGATGGTCACCGAGTCATCGGCCAACACCCGGCCGACGATCCCGACGCCCGGACGGACAGCCGGCAAGTTAAACGTCGTGCTGTAGGTATAGTTCGTTCCGCCGCTTAAGTTCGTCGTGCAGTCAGCCTGCAGTGACACCCAGTTGCTGTGCGTGATCGGACCGGCCCAATTGCTCGGGCGGTTGGAGCAGGCGACCGCGGCCTGAGTAGCACCCCCGGGGGGCGTGACCGTGTCGCGGGGGTCAGCCTGTCCCGGAGTCGTCACCCCACTCGCGAGCAAAATGTCGAGTCCGAGTCGCTGCCAAACCGTGCTATTACCACGGTGCATGGCTATCGGCCCGTACCAATTTCCGTGTCCCCACCTGCCGGCGGCAAACGCTGGCGAGGTGAGTAAACCCATTAAGACAATCGCTAAAAAGACCGACTTCAATCTCATCAAAAGGCCCTCCATTTGCCGACGAATAACGCCTCGCGGGACGAATAATCCCGCCTCCATAAATCCAAACGACCGCGTCCCCTGAATGTTACAGCCAGACAGCCGACACCTGATTACGGTGAACGGCGGTTCCGTCAGGCGGACTGACGTACCGTGACGCGACGGTCCGGAGGGCGCCCAATCAGCAGGACCCGGTCGGTAGCAGGAGGCAACGGACCGATTGTTGTGTCGCCTTTACTTGTCATGATGGTAAGTATTCACTACAATAGCCAGGCAGAGGTGCGCGATGGGACGACACGAGGCCGGTCCGGTGGTGTTCAGTCGGGTGCGCCGCGCTCGACTCGCCCGCGGCGTTTCGCAGGGCGAACTTGCTCGACGGGTCGGTTTGACCCGGCAGGCGCTCAGCGCGATCGAGGGTGGACAGTCGCTGCCGAGCACCTTAGTGTCTTTGCGGCTAGCGCGGGAACTGATGTGCCAGGTAGAAGATCTTTTCTCGCTCGACGATTCCGTGGCGGAAGCCGTGGACATCGTCGGGCCGGTCACCCGGGGTAGTTCACGCCTCGCGGTCGCGAAGATTCGCGGACGTTGGATCGGCCATCCGCTGAGCGCCGGCCGAGAGTTGCAGGAAGGCTTCGCCGGAGCCGACGGCATCTGGGATCCGGCCGGGTCGTCGGTCGAAGCGCGATTGCTCGCTCCCCGCGAGGTGCTGGAGCGTACCGCGCTTTTGCTCGGCTGTGACCCAAGCCTCGGCGTGCTGGCGCAACATCTGGCCGAATGGCGTTCCGAGGCGCGCGTGCACTGGCTCTCGGCCGCGAGCCAGGCGGCGCTGGACGCGCTTTCACGGGGCGAAGCCCACCTGGCGGGATCGCACCTGCGCGACCGAGTCACCGGAGAATATAACGTGCCGCAAGCCGGCCGGGCCCTGAGAGTCAGTGGCGGCATCGTCGTGGCGTTTGCCCGCTGGGAACAAGGCTTTGTCGTTGCCGCCGGCAATCCCAAATCTATCCGTTCCGCGGCTGATCTCGCGCGACCGGACGTTCGACTGATTAACCGGGAAGTCGGCGCGGGAAGCCGGGCACTCCTGGACGAATTGCTAGAGCAGGTGGGGGTACGGCCGGAGAATATTCGTGGCTACGCGGACGTTGTTACTGGCCACATCGCGGTGGCGCGCGCGGTGGCCAGCGGCGTGGCGGACGTCGGCGTCGGCCTGGAGGCAGTTGCTCGGGCGCTCGGCGTCGACTTCGTGCCTCAAGCGACGGTCCACTTCGATCTCGTCATTCCGCGGGATCACATCCAGCATCCCTCGGTTGCACTTTTGCTCGACCAACTCCAAACTGGCGCGTTACGATCGGACTTGCGCGCCTTGCCGGGCTACGACGTTAGCCAAACTGGTTCGGTGGTCGCCGATCTAGCCACGGTGACCAATTGACGTTGTTCACATCGAAAACTTGGAGACGGCGATGAGATCACGGAAGGTATCCATCCTCACCCGGCGCGAGGTACTCCGCCGCGGCGCCGCCTTAGGGGGACTCGCTTTCGGCGCCACCCTCCTGGCCGCGTGCGGCGCGGGACAGTCAGCTACCCCAACCACCACAGCAACCACGCCCCAGCCCACTACCGAGTCAAGCGCCGTGACCGCGGTCCCTCCGGCGCCGACCGCGCCGGCTGAGACACCGGCCGCCACTTCCACTGCCGCGTCAACCGTGGTGCCGACGACGGCAGCAGCGACTGCCCCCGCGTTGATTCACGGATCCGGGACCGTCAATGTGATGTACGCCGGCTCTCTGGTGACTTTGATGGAGAAACGTCTCGGACCGGCCTACAATAAAGCCACCGGATTCGACTTCCAGGGCGAGGGGAAAGGTTCGGTTGCCATCGTCAACTTGATCAAAGGCAAGGCCCGCGAACCCGACATCTTCATCAGTGCGGATCCGTCGGTCAATTCTTTGCTCCAAGGCAAAGCCAACGGCGACTTTGTTTCCTGGTGGGTGCCATTCGCTCGGACGACCATGGTTGTCGCCTGGAGTCCGCGGAGTAAATTTGCGAGTGCTTTCGTCGACGCGAAAGCCGGTAAACGAACCTGGGAGTCGGTTCTGGAAGAGCCGGGGTTGCGACTTGGGCGGACCGACCCAGAATTGGATCCGAAGGGATATCGCACGCTCTGGCTGTTTCAGCTCGACGAGCAGCGCACGAAAGACACCGGCGAGGCCGAGCGGATATTGGGTAAATCCGACAATCCGAGCCAGATTTTTCCCGAGGAACAGTTAGTTGCCCGGCTACAAAGCGGTCAACTCGACGCTGGCATCTTCTATCAAATCGAAGCCGTCGAGGCGAAATTGCCGTTCCTGGAGTTGCCGGCCGAGATCAACCAGGGCGATCCGGCGCAGACCAGCAACTACGCGACGGTCAGTTATACCGGCAACAAGGGCGCCGTCTACCACGGCTCGCCGATTCTCTACACCGTGACCATTCCCACCACCGCGAAAAACGTTGCTGGTGCCGAGGCATTTGTCCAGTTTCTTCTCTCCGACGCCGGGCAGAGTGTGCTGTCACAAGAAGGACTCTTGTCAACTTCTCCGGTTATCTCCGGCGACTCCACCGCGGTCCCGGCGGTGCTTCGGCCGTTCTTGAAGGCGCCGTGACCCGAACCAGCCGATCATTGCCCTGGCCGATTTTGCTCGGCGCGGTGCTCATGCTCGGCTACCTGGTTGGTCCGCTGGCCGCTTTAGCGGTCGCGCTGCCGGGCGCCGACCGGACGGCCTTTGTCGGCCAGGGCGCCGGCTCCGCGCTACTGATGACGCTGGTCGCCGCGACGGCCGCGACCCTCGCGGACGCGCTGCTCGGCGTTCCGCTCGGTTTATGGCTTAGCCGCACCCGTTCGGCCACTCGCCACTTCGTCGCGGCGGCGGTGCTGATCCCGCTTGCCATGCCGCCGGTCGTCGGTGGCCTGGTGCTCTTGCTCTGGCTCGGTCCGGGGGGTTGGCCCGGGCGGCTTCTCGACGCCGCCGGCCTCGACCCGATCAACTCGCTGGCCGGAACGATTCTCGCCCAGATGTTTGTTGCCGCGCCGTTTATTGTCATTTCGGCACGCGCGGCTTTTGCTTCACTCAGTCCAGACCTTGAAGCCGCCGCGCGGTCGCTCGGTTGTGGCGTGGCTGAGACAGTCTGGCGGGTCCTTCTCCCGGCCGCGCGTCGAGGCATTGTCACCGGCCTGGTCCTCGGCTGGGTGCGCTGCCTCGGCGAGTTCGGCGCGACCGCGATTGTCGCGTACCATCCGTATACCCTGCCGGTTCTGACCTTTGTACGACTGACCGAAGCTGGCTTGCCGACGGCGCTACCGGCCGGCGCGCTGCTGGCACTCGTCGGCAGTGTCCCCGCGGCGGTGCTGCTGTGGTTGGATACGAGGGGACCGGTCCACCGCTCCGCTCGGTCAGTCGCCGTCGACTCTCCGGACCTGTCATCGGCGCTGAGTTGGATCAAACCACGAGTTCTCGCGACCAGCCCCCCGCTCGCCGTGACTGCCCGGCTCGGTCTCGGAGCGTTTCGCCTGGACGTGGCGTTCGAGTCGCCGTCGCGGGTCATTGCCTTGCTGGGGGCATCCGGCGCCGGCAAGTCGCTCGTTCTAAAGACGATCGCCGGGTTGGTATCCCCGGAGGAGGCCCAGGTATCGCTCGGCGGGCAGGTTCTCATCGACACTCGCACCGGGGTCGAGGTTCCTCCGGAGCGCCGAGGCGTTGCCTACGTTGCTCAACGTGACGCCCTCTTCGAGAATCTGGACGTGTCCGGGAACATCGGCTTCGCGCTAAGTCGGCTCCCCGCGGAGACCCGCGACGGCCGCGTGAATGAATTGATTGCCTGGCTCGGACTCGCCCACGTCCGGCACGCGGATCCGCGGACGCTTTCCGGCGGCGAGCGCCAGCGGGTTGCTCTGGCCCGAGCGCTCGCCGCGAGCCCGGCAGCGCTGCTCCTCGACGAGCCGTTTTCGGCGCTCGACACCGCGGTGCGCCACAATTTAAGGGCCCTCGTTCGGGAGATTTACGAGCGCACCAATCTGCCAATTGTTCTCGTGACCCACGATCACGCCGACGTTTTCGAACTGGCCGACGACGTGGTCGTTTTGGAACACGGTAAAGTCGTGCAGTGTGGAACGGTACCAGACGTCTTTGCCCGTCCGGCCAATCGCTCGGTGGCGGTCCTTCTGGGAATACCCAACGTCCTCGCGGTCCGTTCGCTGCGGCTCCGTCCCGACGGCCTCGCCCTGGCGAAAACTGACTGGGGCGAGTTTGCCGTACCGCCGCCGGAGGTCAACGTGCCGGTCTGTGAACTGGCCGTGCCAGCCGACGCCGTCGAGGTAATTGGATCCGAACCGACGGCACGCATCGCCGCGGTTCGACTGGCCGCCGGTGGCTGGCGACTTCGGGTCGCTCCGCTAATCGGGGATGGCCGACCACTCGAGGCGCTCGTCCCTCGCGAGCGTTTTCCGGCTCCGCCAGCGATCGGGGACGTCTGCGGCGTTCGGATCAACGCGCGTCGCTGCCACCTCATGCCGAGCGACGACGTCAATCGGCCGGCTCAGGAGCGGTTGACGAATTTCGGAGTGCCTGCATCACTAGCTCGTACGAGCGAACCCGGTCTTCAAACGAGTAGCAGTTTGTAGCCACCGTCACCTCCGCTGCTCCGTAGCGTTCCGACACCGCTAGGATCTCGGCGCGCACCCGGGCGGGCGAGCCCTGAATGAAATGACGGGTGAAAGCTCTCAAGTAGGGACTCGCGCTGACCGCGGCGAGTTGCCGAGCGGCCTCGTCCGGCGGGAGGAGCCCGGAGCGGGCGACGCCGGTGCGCATGTGGAAAACCCGGAGTCTCGTGCTCGCCGCGATGCGCTCGGCCTCTTCGTCGGTCTCCGCGCAGGTGACGTGGACGGCGACGTTGACCCGGGGCTCGGCCAGAAACTCCGACGGACGAAACCGCTGGCGATAGATCTCGGCGACCTCCGGACCGAAGTCGCCGGAGTTGCCGAAGAAGTCCGCGAAGGCAAACGGCAGTCCCTGTTCCGCCGCGAGAATCGCGCTGTAGTCACTCGACCCGAGCAGCCACACCTCTGGTACGCCATCGACGGGCTCGCCTTGCTGGGCACTAATGCCCAGGAACGGGTGGTCGGGTGGTAGTTCGTCGGCAAGGAAGCTCACCAGATCGCCAACCTGGCGGGGAAATTGGTTCAAGTCGGCCACCGGTCGCGGGTGGGCGAGCGCGATCGCGGTGCGTTGATCGCTTCCCGGGGCCCGGCCGATGCCCAGGTCGATCCGGCCGGGATAAAATGCCGACAACAGCCGAAAGGTCTCGGCGACTTTCAGCGCGGAATAGTGGGAAAGCATGACGCCGCCGCTGCCGACGCGAATCCGCTCGGTATGCGCGGCGATTTGCCCGATCAGAATTTCTGGTGCCGTTCCCGCGAAGGAGTGAGTATTGTGGTGTTCGGCAACCCAGTAGCGATGGTAACCGAGTCTTTCGGCGACGCCCGCGAGAGCGATTGTCTCGCGGAGCGCCTGGGCAGCGCTCCCACCGTGCCGGATCGGGGATTGGTCGAGAACGTTCAAGGTTAGTTCGGTCATTTAGCGCACCTCGTGGTGAGTTCGTCGCTATCACGACGCGTTCTGGCGTGAAGTCGTCCGACGGTAACAGTCTAGCCACTTGGCAGAGCCAGCCCTCCTTTTACCTTCCCGATCTCGCGTTCCGCGCTAGTACGGTGCCTGCTGCAAGAACCATCGGGTGCCGAGAAAGTTGCTGGCGACCGAGACAACCAGGAGAGCGGCGAAGAGCGTCCAGCCGAACCAGCGCGTTGGCCGGCGCAGGCCCAGCGCGGTCAAGAGCACGAGAATTGGCATGAAGTCCAGGGTAAATCGATCTCCGTATTGAACCCAGCCGGTGTTGTAGTAAAGCAAGTCCGGTAGGGCGATCAAGATGGTGCTCAGCCAGGCAACCGCGTAGAGCAGCCACGCGCTGGGTGGAGGCGGTCGCAAGCTAAAGATGAGCGCGGGTGAGACCGCCCAGAGGCCGACTCCCCAGGGATCGAACTGAACCGGAAAGGGAATCCCGGCGACACCGCGCGTGACGAATTGCTGAACTATTCCAGCGACGCTGCCGCCGAGGGTGAACCACTGTAGCCAGTTCCGGCTCACGGTCGGCGGCGTCAGGAACATCGCGGCGAGGTTCCGCGACAGAAAGTGCACGCTGAACTGCCCGTAGCTCGCCAGGTCGGGAGCTAACGTGGGCGAGATCTTCATGGAAAGATACCCGAAATCCAATGGCGAGCCGAATCGAACAACGTTCTGGGCCAGCAGCAGGAAAGTCGCCACCGCGAGGGGCGATCCGAATCGCAGAAGCCCTCCGATCAGGTGTCTCGGACTCGTCTCGTTAGCCAGCGCGAGAGCAACCCAGAACACCAGGCCGAAAATCATCGGCGTGCGCGCCAGGAACGCCGCGGCAAGGGCCAGCCCCGCGAGCAGCGGGCGACTCCGGCCGATGCTCTCATACAAGTAAAGAATGAAAAACGTATCGGCGACGACGTGAGCAACGTACCAGACCGTTCCGGACGCCGCCGCGTAGTAGTGAACGGTCCCCAGCCCAAAGAGCAGGGCAGCCGCCGTAGCGGCCGGTCGACCAATGGCTACGCCTGAACCGTGGAGACCCGGAGAATTCACGCGCCGGATGAGTAGGTACATCAACCCGACGTTGACGGCGCCCAGGCTAATGCTGAAGAGAACATCGTTGAACCCCGGACCGTCGACGGCGACGAACGGGAGCATCAGCAACGCCGGCATGGGAGGAAAGGAGACATAAAAGCGGCCAGCAAAGGGAGTGATGTCTCCGAGTTCCGCCGCGCGCCGCGGATCGATCCAGAGGTGACCGTGAAGAATCGCGTCAGCCAGGAGTACGAAGTGGGGTTCGCCGGATTGGTGAGAAACTCCCGCACCGGCGGTGAACTGGTAGACGAAGAATATGGCAATCGACAAAATAGCCGCGATGCCAACGTCGGCCGCGGCCAGGCTCGATTTGGCCGACGACCGGCGCGAATACCCACTCCTCTTGTTGACCGCCATATTCCCTCGCACGGATGGCCCGAACGTTCCACCCGCTCGATTCTACTGGGTCCGCGGGCGGTTCGTCACGATTAGATGGCTGTTCCAGGTCACGGAATAGCTAAATGGCAGGTAAAGGAGAAGTTCCCTTACCTGCCACGTATTTACTGGCGTATTCAAAGGGATCAGACGAACCTGTCGCGCCTCGACAACCGAGGGCTAGCGCGGCGGACGGTTTTAGAGGGTACCGCCCTTGACATGATTCTCAATCAGGCGCTTCAGCATCTGGCAATGGCGGGTTTCGTCGTCGCGCATCTGCTGAAACACGCGCACCGAGTCCTGATCGTTGCATTTGTTGGCATCCTCGATGTACTCGTCGAGGGCACTTACCGCATCCCCGCAGTTCGCGAGAAGCGTCGCGAGGTCGAAGGTCAGATTGCTGATCGCCTCGGGCTGTCCCTGCCGTTCGGGCTGCATTTGAGCCATCGCATACCTCCTAAGCTTACTCTGACGGTGGGTCTGGGATCTCCTCGAGAGATTCGTCGAGGACAGGACAACTGTCGCAAGGTATGTACCAGAGATCCGCTCACAAGCGTCGTGGCCGGTCTAATTCAGGCCCGCGTCCAGAAGACTCGGATGAAGTGTTCGCCTGGAGCCCACTGTAGTCGCAACGTCCCTTTGAATGAGTGATGAAACGCGCGTCCGATTCGTTCGGCAAGCGCGGTGGTCGTGACGTAGACGATGAGGGTGTCGCCGCGTCCCTCGATTGTCAGAATCCGGCTCGTGGGGTTGTGCTCCCTCGCGCGGGCTTCCGCGTTGGAGATCAAGTCAAGGGCCTGCTCGCGATTGAACTGGAGCAAGGGACTTTGGAGAAAGATGGCGCCTTGGTACGTCTGAGCCTCGAGGCCTCGACACCCCGGGCAAATGACCGGATGTGCTTCGGGCGTCGCGCGCAGACTCTGATAGAGGCTTTCATCCTGGAACCAACGACTACCAGTGGAAATTGCGTGACAGCGCGGGCAGAAAATTGTCCCGGGGTGCCCGCGTCGGGTTTCTCGTGGGGGCGGAAGCCAGTCCAGCTTCTTGCCGACTTCCGCACGATAAACTTGTCGAGCGGTTGGGCGAGTGCGGCCGGGAATCGGGATGCCTTGCAGCATAGCGTCCTCCACTGAGTAAGGTTCACCGACGCCGCGTCTCGTCTTCCACGGCCGCAACACCGGGAATTTCAGCCGTGGCGTCGATTGCCTCTTCGGCCTCCGCGGTGTCCGTTACGCGTCCGACTAAGGTCGCCTGACCGTGATGGACCACCGCACCTACATCCCGGATGAGCGAGGAGTGCTTCGCGATGGTCTCCGCGATATTCTCCTCTAGTTCTCGATCGCTCGTGATTGCGGTCACAACCGTAACCCGATTCTCTACGCTGGTCACTCCGGGCACTCGCGCGTCCAATTCCGCGGCTCGGCGCTCGGCCGCCGTGGCGACGGTGCCGCTGAGGAGTACCACGCCGTCCAGTACCGAAACCTCGAGCGGGTCCTCCGATCCGAGCCGCTCATCGTGGGATAAGGCGCGCTGTACCGCGCCGATAATCTCTTCGTCACGCAAGTGTTGTTTTCGCGACTTTGACATGGTGAACCGTCCCCTCGACCGAAATGGCGACATTCACTCGCAAGATGCCGGCCAGGGCGAAAAAAGGTGACCCGATTCGCATTGTCACCAAAAGCGAAAGGCCCCGGTCGCCTGCGCGACCGGGGCCAGAGATCGCTTCCTGGCTCATTCCCACTCGATAGTAGCCGGAGGCTTGCTGGTGATGTCGTAGACGACGCGGTTGACTCCGGCGACTTCGTTGACGATTCGCGAACTGATCCGTGCTAAGACATCGTGCGGAATGCGCGCCCAGTCGGCGGTCATCCCATCGTCGCTCGTGACCGCGCGAACCGCCACCAGATTCTGGTAGGTCCGACCATCGCCCATCACGCCGACACTTTGTAACGGAGTCAGAACGGCAAGGACCTGCCAGATTTCGCGCTCGATGCCGGCGCGCGCGATTTCGTCGCGCACAATCGCGTCGGCTTCGCGAAGCACCGCGAGTTTGGCCTCGGACACGTCGCCAAGAACCCGCACCGCCAGACCGGGACCGGGGAACGGATGCCGATACAGGACGTGGTCCGGCAGATTAAGCTCGTGACCCAGTTGGCGAACTTCGTCTTTAAAAAGAAACCGAAGCGGCTCGACGAGGGTAAAGCGGTGGTCTTCGGGCAGGCCGCCGACGTTATGGTGGGTCTTGATGCGCGCCGCGGTTTTGCTCGCCGTCGGCGTCGCGCTCTCGATAACGTCCGGGTATAGGGTGCCCTGCACCAAAAACTGAACGTTGCCCAGTTTCTGCGCTTCCTCATCGAAGATCGCGACAAACTCGTGCCCGATTCGTCGCCGTTTCTCCTCGGGATCCACAACGCCGGCCAAGCGGGACAGAAACCGCCCGCTCCCGTCAACCGAGCGCAGGTTCATGCCCAGTCCATCGCGGAACACGTGCATAACCTGACGTGCTTCGTCTTTGCGCAGCAGACCGTTGTCTACGAAGATTGACGTTAGTCGATCCCCGATTGCCCGGTGAACGAGGGTGGCCGCGACGGCCGAGTCAACTCCTCCGCTAAGGCCGCAGACCGCGTGGCCGTCGCCGATGGTCTCTCGAATTTGCTCGATCGCCGACTCGACTAGCGAGGCCGGAGTCCACCGGCTGGTGCAGTCGCAAATGTTGCGGACGAAGTTTTCGAGGAGAATCGCTCCCTGGGGGGTGTGTTTGACCTCGGGATGAAACTGAACCGCCACGATCCGGCCGTCGCCCATTGCCGCGATTTGTCCGCTATCGCTACGAGCCAGAACGGCGAACCCGGGCGGAGGGGCCACGACGACGTCGCCGTGGGACATCCAGACCGGAAAGCGAGTCGGAAATCCGGTGAGCAGAGAGTCGGCTCGGTCCGCGGTCCGTTCGACAAATTGCGGGCCGTACTCCCGGTCCTCGGCCGGTTCGACCTGACCGCCGAGCGCCGCGCCGAGCAGTTGCATGCCGTAGCAGATGCCGAGAACTGGTAATCCTGAATCGAGAACGAAAGTTGGTAGGTGAGGCGCTCCCTCGGCGTAGACGCTAGCCGGACCACCGGATAGGACAAGTCCTTTGGGATGAAGGTCCTGAACCGCAGCCCACTCCGAGTCCGCGGGCAGAATCTCGCAATAGACCCCGAGCTCGCGAATTCGCCGCGCGATCAACTGGGTATACTGGGATCCAAAGTCTAGGACGACGATCGATTCCTGGTTGGCTTGGCGCCGAAAAAGGTTCATAGCAGAGTTATTGTACCTGATTTTAGGGTACTATTGCTAACGCGCTCAATCAACCGGAAACGAGGTCAGCCATGTCCGATGCCTACATTCGAGTTGCCCACCAGTCGCTCCACGAATTTGTCGTCACGGTTTTCAGCCGATTGGGTGTGCCGCGGGACGATGCTTCTATCGCGGCGGAAATCCTGGTCCACGCCGACCTTTTGGGCATCGATTCTCACGGCGTCGCTCGCCTCGCCGGTCACCCGGGATACGTGCCCGGGCTCCGCGACGGTCACATCAACCCCACTGCCCGGCCGAAGGTCGTCCAGGAAACCGCGTCGACGGTGCTCCTCGACGGCGATGCTGGCCTCGGCGGCGTGGTCTCGACACACGGCATGGAATTGGCTATCCGTAAGGCCGCGGAGACCGGGGTGGGGGCCGTCACCGTGACCAACAGCCATCATTTTGGCATCGCCAGCCACTACGCGCTGCTGGCTCTCGAGCACGGGATGATCGGCATTTCGATGACCAATGCCGCGCCCCAGGTGGTCGCAACCTATGGAAAGCGCGCCCTGCTCGGTACGAATCCAATCAGTGTCGCGGTTCCGACCGGCCGCGAGCGCCCGTTCATTCTGGATATGGCGACGAGCGTTGGCGCGGCCGGGAAAGTGGAAATCGCCCGGCGAACCGGCAAAGCCATGCCGGACGGCTGGCTGGTGGACGCGGAGGGGTATCCAACGCGCGATCCGGACGTTCTCTGGAACGGCGGCTCGCTGTTGCCTCTGGGCAGCACGCCCGAATTGGCCAGTTTCAAAGGCTACGGACTGGCGACGGTCGTCGACGTCCTGTGTGGGGTGCTCTCCGGCGCGGGCTACAGTAGCATTCTCGATCCAGTCAGTTGGGCCACTGGACACTTCTTCCTGGCGCTGCGCGTCGAGGCCTTTCGACCTCTCGCCGGATTTCTCGCGATGATGGACGCCATGCTCGAGACTTTGCGTACGGCTGAGCCCGCGCCGGGCGCCCAGCGGGTCTACGTTCACGGCGAGCGGGAACTGGACGCCGAGATCGAGCGGCGCGCAAAGGGAATCCCGCTCCATCCGGTTGTCGAGGAGTCGCTGCGCGCCCTGGCGGCTGAGTATCACGTGGAGTTTCCTGGCTAGATGCCGACTCAGCCTTGGAAAGTGGCCTGGGGCGGAATCGACGACACCGCTGAACCTGGCGCGTTCGTCGAGACGATGGACCTCTACCGGGGCGAAGACGACGACAACCCGGCGTACTATCCATTCTTTCCTTATCTCAATGCCAAAGAGGGCAGTCGGATTCTCGACGTCGGGTGCGGGCTGGGTGGCGCGGTCCGGGCCCTCGCGCCGCGGGTCGGAGCCACCGGGCGGGTGATTGGCGTCGACCGGAGTCGCACGATGATCAACACGGCGCGCGAGCGCGCGGCGCTTTTAGAGCTGCCGATTGACTTTCAGGTTGCCGACGGCCACCTCCTGCCATTCGCCGACGCGACTTTTAGCGGGGCGTTTTCCGTCGCCACGATCGAGTTAATCGCCGATCCGGAGCGCGCGCTCGCCGAACTCATTCGAGTAACCCAGCCTGGCGGCCGGGTTGTCGTCAATGCGACCGACTTCGGTTCCTGGATCCTCGACGCGTCCGATGCCCTGCTGACCGACCGCATCCTCCGCTTTGCGCGCGACCGCCAGACGAACGGTTTGATCGGTCGCCAGCTGCGGCGCCTTTTTGTCGAAAACGGCCTGAAGGACGTTCTGCTCATCCTGCGCGGCGCCGCTTTTACCGACTTTGAGTTTTACTGGCAGATCTGGCTCGGTCCCTGGCTTGCCGACGCGATCACTCAGGGAGTCGTCACCCCGGCCGAGGCCGACTCCTGGCATCGCGACCTTCAGTCCCGCGCGGCGGCCCACCTTTTCCTGCTGGCTGCCATGGAGTTCACCGTCATCGGGACGCGTTAGTCTAGGCGTGCCAGTCCAATCCAGCCTGGCGAGCAAAGCGGTCGAGGTTCACCTTGGCGGCGGGAATCTTGTCGTCGGGCAGGTGCTCAATCATCATAAAGCCTTCCGGACAGACCTCCTCGAACCGGCGCAGGTAGGTGACCTGATCGCAGAGTCCTTCGCCGAGGAGGCACTCGTGCATCCGGACCGTCAGGCTGCTCTCGTAGTTCAGGTCTTTCGCGTGGGCACAGACCACGTAGCGTCCGCAGAGATCGAAGAGATGGTTGACCAGCGACGTCGTGTTGTAAACCTCGTCGAGCGACCGCACGAAGTTGACCGGATCGGCGTTAAACCGGACGGCTGGCGATCCCGTCGCCTCGATGACGTCCCGGACCCGTTCCGGGGTATCCAACGGCGAAACCGCCCCGCCTTCGATCGCCAGCGGAATGCCGACGTCCTCGGCTGCCTTTGCGGCCTGCTGGAGCGAGTCGACCAGTCGCATCAAGGTGCGCAGGCTCGTGTTCTCCGGATGCGGCGTCCAAGGTCCTTTGAGGTTCAAACTGCCCGGGCGCACGTAAACCGTGCCGGCCTTAAGCCATGAGGCAACCTGACAAGCAGACTGGAGCCCCTTGATGCCGATTGCCCGCCGCTCCTCGTCCGGGTGGACCAGAATTTCGTAACGGGAGTTCGCTTGCGCGACGGTGATCCCGGCGTCACGGAGAATTACTCCGGCTCGCTCGAAGTCTTCGCGCCGAGCATTGAGGGGATCGGGAACGTGGACGGTAACCCCGGTGAAACCGTTGGCGCGGACGCGCGCCGCGATCTCCGGGGTGATCTCGGAGGGTTGCTGGGGCATGAAGCCGACGACGCCAGATTTCATTGCTCCTCCAATTCTTAGGCTGTTAGGCGAGATAACGGTCCAGGAAGTCCGCGATCGCCGGATAGACCGCGAGTTTGTCCGTCAGACTGACGATCCCGTGGCCGGCGTTGGGCAGTCGAAGAAACTCGAACGGAACGCCCCGCCGCTCTAACGAGGCGACAACTTGCTCGGATTCACCAATCGGCACCCGGATGTCGTTCTCGCCGTGGACGACGAAAAGGGGCGCGACAATCCTTTCGAGGTGGGTTGCCGGCGACAACTCTTCTAACAACGCTCGGTGGTGTTCCAGCGAACCGTATTCGGCCGAGCGATGCTTCCTCCGGAATGGGTGGGTGTTTTCGAGCAAAGTCACGAAGTTGGCGACCCCATAGAGGTCCACGCCGGCCGCCCAGGTGTCGGGATAGGTACAGAGACTGGACAGCACCATGAACCCACCGTAACTTCCTCCCAGCGCGGCGATCTTTTGGGGGTTCGCGTAGCCGGAGTGGGCCAGCCAGTCGGCCGCGGCCCGGGCGTCGGCGACCGCGTCGAGGCGCTTTTCGACGTCGTCCAGATGCGAATAGCGGTTACCGTAGCCGGTGGAGCCACGCACGTTGGGAACGAGGACCAGGTAGCCGCGACTGACGAGATACTGAACCAGTGGGTCGAAACCGGGTCGCGCCTGAGATTCCGGTCCGCCGTGGATCGAAACGACCGCGCGGCCGGTCCCGTCCGCGGAAGAGTTTTCCGGTCGAAAGAGATACGCCGGCACCGAACGACCGTCAAACGTAGGGTAGTGGACCAGGACGGGGTCGACCATCGCCGAGGTGGGAATTGCCCCCACGCTCGCGAAGGTCACCGGTTGCGCGTCGCCCGTCGCGACGTCGGCAAGCCAGAGATTCTGGGTGGTCCGCGGACCGGTCAAGCTAAACGCGATCCGGCGGCTGTCCGGCGACCACGCTAGCACGTCATTCCAGTTCCCCACGAAACTTCGCCCGATAACCCCGAGCGGAAGTTCGACCGGTCGAGTTGTCTGGGTCGCGAGGTCCAGAATCGCCAGGCGAGAGTACCCGTCTTGATTGACCGCGTAGGCGATTTGGCTGCCGTCTGGCGAGAGCGCGAACGCGTCGACGTCCCAGTTGACTTCGACGAGCGGGCGACACTCACCGGTCGCCAGGTTCCACTCCAGCAAAGCCAGGAAGTCGCGTCCCTGGTCGCTGAGCAGATAAAGCGCCTGGCCGTCCGGGCGGTAGGTGGTGCCCTGGTAACGAGCCGGCTGGCTACCCCCGGTGATCCCGCGGCTCGCGCCAGAGGCGACGGTGATTTCGAAAAGCGCTTCGGACGAGGAGCTTTCGAGGCGGCGAACGACCAGCCGCGTGCCGTCCGGCGACCAGCAGTCCACCTGATGCATACCGTCGGTCGTCAGAACGGTGCGAGCCTCACCGGTCGAGACGTCTTGAACGACGACATCGAGACACGCGCGATTTCTTTCGTTTGACGTGTAGGCGATCGCTCGCCCGTTCGGCGACCAGCCGCCGAACGGGTGCATCGCGGAATCGTCGTGAGTCAGTCGATCGGCGATTTCGCCCCGTCCGGTCAGCCGCCAGAGCTGGACGTTCTCGTCTCCACCGCGATCGGTCGCGACGATCAGCTCGTCGGCAGTCGGCGAAAAACCGGCGAGACCAACGCGGTCTCCCACGAAGGTCAGCTGCTCCGGCCAGCCTCCAGCGGCCGGCATCGCCCATGCCTCCGGAACTCCCGAAAGGTCGGCGATGAAGGCGAGGCGCTCACCGTTCGGAGAAAAGCTCGGGCCGTAACAACGACGGGCGTTAAGAAACCGATCGATCGGGAAACTGGCCGAATCGCGCGAGGAGTCGTTCATTCCGGTATGGTCCTCTCTACCCGATTCAATTGTTAACTCGCGTCCGGACGCCGCGACCGCGGCATCGCCGAGGCTACCGGGGCAATGGTAGCTTGACCGGACGCCCTTCTCGGGCCGACAGTTCGGCGCCGAAGACAATTTCGTGGGTCTTCACGGCGTCCTTAATATCGACAATTGGCGTCAGGTCGGCGCGAATGCAGTCAGCGAAGTGCTTGATCTCGTCCGGAAACGGGTGGTGGGTGACTTCCGGCGTGTCGGGAAGGATCGTCGGAAACTGGGCCCAGCCGGTCTGTCCGGGCAAGTAATTCGTCAGGAATCGATCGTTGACGAGCGTGCCCTTCGAACCGTGTAAGCGCACGTTGAACTGATACTTGATGTTCCCTTCGAGAACGCAGCCGATCTTCCCGATCGTGCCGTTGGCAAAGCGAACCATCGTGAGAATCGTCGGATCCCACTCCATCACGCCGGTGAAATTGCCGGCGTAGGCAAACACCTCGACGGCCTCGGAGCGCACAAATTGGCGAATCGCGTCGACGGCGTGGATGCCCGCGGCGGGCAGCGCCGAGCCACCCTGCTCCTTGGTCTTCACCCAGTCATAGCCGGGGTACCACTGCTCCCAGTTTCCGGAGAAGTAATCGCATTCTGCGTAGTGCAAGGGGCCAAAAAAGTCGTTGTCGATCATCTTGTGGACGGTGACGAAATAAGGGCTCCAGTGTAGCTCGAATCCGACCAGACTCTTGACGCCGGCCCGATCGATCGCGCTTTCGACCTGGCGCAGACCTTCGAGGTCGTTCGCCGCGGGCTTTTCGATGAGGACGTGCTTGCCGGCCTCGGCGGCGGCGACGGCCTGCGGGACGTGCAGGTGGTTCATCGAGCAGACGTCGACGACATCGACCCGGTCGTCGCGGATGAGATCCGCCCAGTCGGCGTAGATCCGCGCTCCAGTTAGACGGTGTTGGGTCCGAGCGGTCTCGGCATTCGACGCGCTGTGGCTGGACAGCGCGACGACTTCGGCGTTGGGATAGTCTTTCCACGCCTTGATGTGCTCGTGAGCAACCCAGCCGATGCCGATGATGCCAATGCCTAGCTTTCGATCCATTTCCTTATCCCCTCGATGGTTTCGCAAGCCTCGGTTGCACCGGTATTGTACACAGGGGAAACCGTTCGCGCATCAGGAGATTTAGCGAGCGGTCAGGCCGCCGTCCACGACGAAAATGCCGCCGGTGGCATAGCTCGCGTCCGGCGAAGCCAAAAAGACAATCATTGGGGCGATTTCGGCGAAGCGACCCAGGCGGCCGAGCGGAATCTGAGGTTCGAGGCGGCAGCGGCGCGCTTCTGGGTCGTCGATCAGTTCCATGTCCGGGGTTGCTTCCAACGCGCCGGGCACAACCACGTTGCAGCGGATGTTATCGGCGGCATACTGGACCGCGATGGCCCGAGCGAGCGCGAGGGTGCCACCTTTGCTCGCGGTATAGGCGGGATTGTGGGCCGCAACCCCCACGAGCGCGGTGACGGAATTGACGACCACGATGCTTGACGGCGTGGCCTGCTGAAGAAACTGCCGAATCGCGGCCCGGCAGGAGAGAAAAACGCCTTTCTCATTGACCGCGTGCGTCTCGTCCCAGACCGACTCGGTCAGGTTGTGCAGGGGAACATCGCGTCCGTGGAGTTGAATCGCGGCGTTGGCCACCAGGATGTCGAGGTGTCCAAAAGTCTCGACGGTTTGCGCCACGGCCGATTCGACGGCGTCGGCCTGGGAGACGTCGGCCAGGATCGCCAGCGCCCGCCCGCCCTCGGCGTTCAACGACTCGGCCAGGGAGTTGAGCGCCGGAGCGGTTCGACCGACCAGCGCGACCGCGGCGCTTTCGCGTACCATCAGGCGCGCGGTGGCCGAACCGATGCCGCCACCGGCACCGGTGATCAGAGCAACTAGTCCTTCGAGCTTCAAGCCGCCCCCTTTCTTTCTCCGAGTTTGGTGATGTTCCAGCTCGACCGGTTCTTTCAATCGATTATGGACGACACTGGGAACGGTGGGAAGGGGTCGGTTCCGAACCGCTCGGTCAGGAAGGGGAGCCCGAGATCTCGTCTAACTGATTCAGGTGTTCTTCGAGATGGCCAACCAGGAACTCGTCGACGATCCGGGCAAGCGGCATCCTGCCGAGGGTTTCGTGACGCCCGACCGCGCTCCAGGCGTCTGAAGGTAGGTTAGCGAGAAAAACTCGGGTAACGGCAATCCCGTTCAGGGTTCGCGCGAGAAGGTCGGCACGGCTCTCGAGGCGGTCGCGTTCGATCGCCGCGATTCGCTGGGTATCAGACTTGGTGCGTCCAAACGCGACCGGCTCATCGCGCCAGGAACCAACCACTCGACCTGCTTGCTCGATCCAGTACGGGAGAAACTCGGCAAGGTGGGCCCAGATCTGGCCCTCGTCCCAGCGCTCGCCGGTCCGCGGATCCGGATTGGTCACAGCAGTACCGTTCGGGCGCTCGATAATCGCCCGCAGGCGGCCTTCGACCGCGTTGAGCCGCCGCAGGAAATCATCGCGAGGATCCGTCATTGGGATTTCTCCTTGCGTAACGGCTCGAGGGGACGCCCCGGTACCACCGGATTGCAAAGACTGCCCAGTTGATCCACCCGTAGTTCGACGAGGTCGCCGGGCTTCAGCCAGGGGAACAACTCGGCGCCGTGGACGAGGGAAAGTTCTAGGATGCAGCCGGTGCCGCAGGTTCCGGAGCCAATGACGTCGCCGGCTTCCAAGCGAGTGCCTCGCGAGGCGTAAGCGAGCATCTCCGGAAAACTCCAGTAGATCTCCGAGAGGGTCGCCCGCGAGTACTCTTGATCATTGACCGTGGCGGTCATTGTCAGGTCAAAGGCGCAACCTTTCCGGTGGGCCGCGAGTTCGTCCGTGGTGACAAGCATTGGCCCAAGGCTGGTGGCGAAATCCTTTCCCTTCACCGGACCGAGGCTTAGCGACATCTCCCGTCGCTGGAGGTCGCGAGCGCTCCAATCGTTCATAATCGTGTAGCCGACGATGTGGCCCTCGGCGGTCTCTGGTGTGAGATCGGCGCCGGCTAAGCCGACCACGGCGGCAACCTCCAGTTCGAAATCGAGCGCGTTACTTCCCGGAGGAATCGGTACTGGATCGTCCGGGCCGATCGTCGCGTAAGGATTCGAAAAGTAGAAAACTGGTAGTTCATACCAGTCCGGAATCATCTCGAGTCCGCGGCGCTGACGGGCTGTTCGAACGTGCTGTTCGAAGGCGTAGAAGTCACGGACGGTTGGTGGTCTGGGAATAGGTGGCCGGAGGCGGATGTCTGCGATAGGCCGCACGTCGACCGGATTGGTTCGAGCGCGCTCCCCGGCGCGGGCGAGTCGCTCGCCGTCGTCACCGAGGAGCGATTGGAGGTCCACTCCGAGCTCGAGCCCGAAAACGTCCTCGCCGACGACCAGACCGGCTCGGTCGACCGAACTGTCCAAAGTACGATAGGTCACCCAGTGCATTCCCGTTCCCCTTTTGCTTTCTTGGAAGACGTCGTGGGGCTCATGGCGAGTCCCAACTGCGGATATAGGAGGGATCGTCCAGCGCGGCGGAAGCCGCGGCCAATGCCAGTGGTCGGAACGTATCGACCATCACCGCGAGTTCGTTGGTGTGCCGCGGCTTGTCCAGGCTGGCCTCTCGGGCGCCGGTCGACGGACCGTGCGGCCAGCCGCGCGGGTGTACGGTAATGCTTCCGACGTCCACCTTGCGAGCCCCGTAATTGCCTCCGGCGTAGTAGATCACTTCGTCCGAGTCGATGTTGGAGTGAAAGTATGGCACGGGCACGGCGTTCTCGTCCCAGTCAAGCTGACGCGGACAGAAGCTGCAAACGACGAAACCCGGCCCGGCGAACGTCTGATGCGCCGGTGGGGGCAGGTGGAACCGTCCGGCCCGCGGTTCAAAATCGTGGATGCTGAACGCGTAGGGATACAGGTAGCCGTCCCAGCCGACGACGTCAAACGGGTGGTGGTCGACGCGGTAGTGGTGAAGGTCGTCGCCGACCTTGAGAAAGACGTCGAAGCAACCGACGCCCCGCTGGTCGTGAGTTGTCAATTGCGATGGCTTGCGAAAGTCTCGTTCCCAGTACGGCGCGTGTTCGAGGAGCTGACCGTGCTCGTTCCGATAGCGTCGCGGTGTCTCGATGGCGCCGTTTGCTTCCACGACGAGGAGCCGGCCAGCGACGCCATCGAGTCGGAGTTGTTGGATCGTCCCGCGCGGGACGTAGAGATAATCCCCGGCGTGAAAAGTGACTTCACCGAACTGGGTCGCCAGGACTCCCGAGCCTTCGTGGACGAAGATCAATTCGTCGCGCGTGGCGTTCTTGTAAAAGCCGGTCATCGCCTCACCGGGAATCGCCAGGCTAATCGTCACGTCGTCGTTGAAGAGCAAGGGCACGCGGCCACTCACCGGATTGCCCCAGACCTCCAGACGTCCGGTTCGCAGGTGGTGATGCCGGTGGGCGTCGGGTTGCCAGGCCTCCGGACGAATTGAGCCAATCCGTTCGGCGTGACGCGCCTGGGCCGGCAAACTCAAGTGATACAGGATCGTATAGGGCCCGGCGAACCCTTCCGCGCCAAAGACTTCTTCGGCGAGGAGGCGCCCGTCGTCCGACCGGAACTGAATGTGCCGCTTCGTCGGCACGTCTCCCAAACGGTAGTAGGACGGCACCGATCACCTCCCTATAGATTGCCGCGGCGGCTCTGCTCGGCTTCGATCGCTTCAAAAAGGGCTTTGAAGTTGCCTTCGCCGAAGCCGCGGGCCCCATGGCGTTGGATGATCTCGAAGAAGACGGTTGGTCGATCCTGAACCGGCTTTGTGAAGATTTGGAGCAAATAACCCTCGTCGTCTCGGTCGACCAGGATGCCGAGTTGTTCCAGCGCGGCAATGTTTTCTTCGATCTGGCCGACGCGATCTCGGACGTTTGCGTAGTAGGACTTCGGAACCTTGAGGAAACGGATTCCGCGCGACTGGAGGTCCGTCACCGTGGCGACGATGTCGTCGGTTAGCAGCGCGAGGTGTTGCACGCCCGGGCCGTCGTAGTACTCGAGAAACTCCTGGATCTGGCTCTTCTTCTTACCAATCGCCGGCTCATTGATCGGAAACTTGATCCGGCCGGATCCGTCTTGCATCACTTTCGACATCAGCGCGGAGTACTCGGTGCTAATGGCTTCGTCGGTGAAATGAATCAACTGACTGAAGCCCATGACGTCCTGATAAAACGCCACCCAGCGATTCATCTCGCCCAATTCCACGTTGCCGACGATGTGGTCGATCGTGTGGACACCGCTGGGCCGACTCCCCGGTCGGTTCTGGCGGTGAAAAAGTGGCGCGAAAGTGCCGTGGTACTGGCTGCGGTCGACGAAGGAGTGGACGGTTTCGCCGTAGATCGCGATCGCTGCCTGGCGAATCGATCCCTTCTGCCCTTCGACGGTCGTCGGCGTCTGAATTGGCCGCGCCCCGCGTTTGACGGCTTCGGAAAATGCCTGATCCACGTCGTCGACGGCGAGCGCGATGTCCTTGACCCCATCGCCGTGCTGGGCAACGTGACGAACGATCGGACTATCCGATCCCAAACCGGCCGTTACGACAAACGTGATCTGGCCAGCCGACAGAGCATACGAGGCGCGATCGCGCACCCCGGTTTCTGGACCGGCGTAGGCAACCACCTCGAAACCGAAGCTCGCCTGATAAAACCGCGTTGCCTGGAACGCGTTTCCGACCCAGAACTCGACGTGGTCGACACCGCGGATTGGTAGAAAGTCATTCGGTTGTTCCGCGACGGATTTTGGTTTTGCAATGCTCATCAGTACCCTCCACCCAATGGTTCGTCCGCCCGAATGGCTGGGTGCAGGATGAATACCAGGAGGGGCCCTGATCGAGCCCCCGACTTAAGAGAGTGCTGGCGTCCGTTCAGCAGCCTCGTGAGGGATAGGCGCACGTTATAATCGGCAGCATAGACGCACCTAAAGCAAACGTCATTGAGGTGAAGTCGTGCCTAGGGAAAACTTCTACGCCGTGATCTTGGCCGGGGGCTCGGGAACCCGTCTCTGGCCGCGAAGTCGATCGGCCCAGCCAAAGCAATTTTTGGATTTGACGAGCTCGGCGACGATGCTTCAGGAGACCTGTCGCCGGCTCCATCCCCTCGTTAGCCCGGACCGCATTCTTGTCGTCACGAACGCGAGTCATTGCGACGCCGTTGCCGAGCAATTGCCTGACGTTCCGCGCGGTAACATTCTCGGCGAGCCGGAGGGCCGGGGCAGCGCCGCGGCAATTGGCTTCGCCGCGGTCTGTCTCCAGAAGCGCGACCCGGGCAGTGTCATGGCCGCGCTGACTGCCGACCACCTGATCGCGCGGGCCGACGTCTTTCGCGCCGTTCTTGATGCCGCGGCCCGCGTCGCGGACGAGGGCTGGCTGGTTACCCTCGGGATTCGGCCGGACTACCCGGAAACCGGGTACGGCTACATCGAGAGAGGGGCCGAACTCGCGATCTCGACGGCGTTTGAAACCTTCACGGTCGCGCGCTTCGAGGAAAAGCCTCCCCGCCAACGCGCCGAAGAGTTCGTCCGGAGCGGTCGCCATTCCTGGAACAGCGGCATGTTCATCTGGCGGGTCGATCGGATTTTGGACGAGATTGAGAAGCTTCTGCCGGATCTGCGATCCGGGCTCGCCCGTCTGAGCGCGGCTATCGACACCGGGGCGGAAGCGGCGACCGTTCAAGCGGTCTGGCCGACGTTACCAAAGACGACAATTGACTACGGCGTTATGGAGAAGGCTGACCGCGTTGCGGTACTCCCGGTCGACATCGGCTGGAACGACGTCGGAAGCTGGTCGTCAGTTTATGACGTTCTGCCGAAAGACGAATTGGGAAATGCCGTCGTCGGCGAGCATCTCACGACGGACACGACCGGCTCGTTGATTTACAGTCCCCAACGCCTTGTCGCGACGATTGGCTTGAAGGACCTGGTCGTCGTGGATACCGGGGACGCGCTTTTGATCTGCCCGCGCGATCGCGCGCAGGACGTCAAAGCAATCGTCAGTCGGCTCCAACGCGAAGGACGGCGAGAGTACCTCTGAGTCTATCCGTCAACCCACCAGTTGAACAATTGAACACAGTCGTTCGGGTAAGAAGTTATTGACACGTGTATCCCTTGTTTGATACACTGGCTGTCACCGTTTCCCACAGCCGCTTGAAGCCGCGACTGCTGGGATAGTCGGTCCACGCGGGCCGCCAAAGCGACGGTAGTAGGACAGAAGCGAGGGAGAAGGATTCCGTGGCAGATCAAAAGTACACTCCGCGTCCCGACATCCGGATGACTCGTCGCCGTTGGCTCGCCGCGAGCGGAGCTTTAGCGTTCGCCGCGGTCGTCGTTCAGGCGTGTGGAGGCGCTCAATCGACGTCCAGCCCCACCGCGGCCCAATCCACGTCCTCCGGAGCCGCGGCTCCGACCCAGGCACCGGCCGCCGCGCCGACGACTGCTCCGGCCGCGACCCAGCCACCCGCGCCAACCCAGGCAGCCGCTCCGACTCCGGCGGCAGCCCCAACGACCGGACCGGCGGCAACCGCGGCGTCGTCAGCCCAGGGCTCAACGATGGGACAGGCACTGGCGGTCGACCCGAACGCCAAAGGAAAGCTCGAAATCTTCTCCTGGTGGACGAACGGCGGCGAAGTCGAGGCCTTGAACGCCAGTTATGGCGTGTACAAGAAGTACTTCCCCAACGTCAGCATCGTCAACGCGGCGATTGGTGGGGGCACCGGCGCGGGCGGCAATGCCAAGGCCGTCCTCAAGACCCGCATGCTTGGCGGCGACCCGCCGGAGTCGTTCCAGGTTCACCTCGGTCACGAGTTGATCGACACCTGGGCGCTCACCGACAAGATGGAACCGTTGGACGACCTGTACAAGGCCGAAGGCTGGACCGAAGTCTTCCCGAAGCAACTGCTCGACATCGCCTCGGCCAATGGCCACCCGTGGTCGGTGCCGTGGAACATCCACCGCGCGAACATTCTCTGGTATAACAAAAAGATCTTTGCCAGCGCGGGAATTCAGCCGCCGAAGACCTTCGACGACTTCTTCGCGGCGTGCGACAAGCTGAAGAGTCAGAAAATCACCCCACTTGCTCTGGGCGAGGCCGCGCCTTTCCATACCGCGCACTACTTCGAGACAATTCTCCTTGGCACGCTGGGGGCGGACGGCTGGCGGGGGCTATTCACCGGGGCGACCCAGTGGAGCGATCCGAAGGTGACCACCGCCTTGAATACCCTGCACAAGTATTTCGACTACGTCAACTCGGACTACCTGAGCGTTCAGGCCGGCGACACCGCGACGCTGCTCGTCAAAGGCACCGCAGCGATGGTCGTTAACGGCGACTGGAACGATGGTCAGTTCAAGTCGGAGAAGTTTGCCGACTACGGCTGGGTGCCGACACCGAACACCGACGGTATTTACGACACCCTCGCCGACTCGTTCGGTCTCCCCAAGGGCGCCAAGAATCGCGACAACGCGATGAACTGGTTGCGCGTTGGCGGTTCCAAGGAAGGCCAGGATGCCTTTAATCCGCTGAAGGGCTCCATCTCCGCCCGAACCGACGCGGATAAGACGAAGTACGGGGAGTATCAGCAATGGACGATGGGACAGTGGACGACGAGTACCCTCGTTCCGAGTTTGGTTCACGGCGCGGCGGCGAAGGAAAGCTGGGTAACTGACTACGTCAATACGATGAACACGTTCGCGGCGAAGAAGGACGTGGCGGCGACCCAGAAGCAACTGACCCAGAACTGCCAGGACGCCGGTGTCTGTAAGTAAGCTTGCTGGTTCGGAGGGGGGCCTGGCGGCCCCCCTCTCGACCTCGCGCCGCCGCGGTCGCTGGTTCCGAAGCGATCAGTTTCTGGCCGTTCTCGTTCTCAGTCCGTCCATCATTGCCGTCGCCGTGTTCATTTACGCGTTCATCTTCTGGACAATTTACGCGTCGCTGTCCCGCTGGAATGACGTCGTCCCGGACTACACCTTTGTCGGTTTGACTAACTTCCTGCGCCTGCTCGATACGTCGCGATTCATCACCGACCTGCACAACATCGTCGTCTTTACCGTCCTTTTTCTGGTCGAGTGCATCGTCGTCGGCTTTCTCCTCGCGGTGTTCTTGGACTTACGGATCAAGGGCGAGGCATTGTTTCGGACCATCTTCCTCCTGCCGTTCGCGGTGTCGGCAGTCGTAACCGGCGTTGCCTGGCGCTGGCTGATGAATCCGGACTCCGGTCTCAACCTGCTCTTCAAGTCGGTGGGACTCGGCTTCCTCCATTCAACCTGGTTTACCGATCCCAACATCGGCATCGCTGCGGTCACCATCGCGGCGTCCTGGCAGATGTCGGGCTACGTGATGGCGCTCTACCTGGCCGGACTTCGCGGAATTCCGCTTGAACTCAAGGAGGCCGCGGCGATCGACGGAGCCGGAACGATCGCGCTCTATCGCTACGTCATTATCCCCCTGGTCGCGCCGGTCACCTTTACCGTACTGGTGATTCTGGGTGGTATCGCCATTCGCCTCTTCGACATGACGTCGGCGATGACCTCGAGCGGACCGGCGTTCGCAGACGACACGCCGGCATTTTTCATGTTCCAGACGACCTTTCAGAGCAACCATTTTTCTCAAGGGGCGGCAATCGCGGTCGTCATGCTCCTGCTCGCCGGCCTTTTCACCATTCCGTATCTCATGGCAACCGGCCGGGAGGTTGAATGATGACCCGCGTTTGGACGCGCGGCGGAATTTATCTTGTCCTCGTCGCGTTCGCGCTCTTTTACTTAATGCCCATGTACGTCCTGTTCGTCAGTGGGATGAAGCCCTACAAAGACGTTTCCATCGCGACGATGTGGGATCTTCCGCACAGCCTATATATCGGTAGCTTTGTCGATGCCTGGGGCCGAGTGTCGCCGAATTTCTGGAACAGCGTGCAAATTACCATTCCGGCGGCGCTGATCTCCTCGCTCATCGGCTCGATGAACGGCTACATCTTTGCCAAGTGGCGATTTCGCTATTCCGGTCTGTTGTTTCTCTTCGTTCTGTTCGGGATTTTTCTGCCGTACCAGGGCATTCTGATTCCGCTGGTGGTAACGCTGCAATGGTTTCACATTTACGGGTCGATTCCCGGGCTCATCGTCGTGCACTGCGTCTTTGGAATACCAATCACCGCGCTGATTTTTCGCTCCTACTTCGTCGGCATTCCAACCGAATTACTCGACGCGGCAAAGATCGACGGGGCGGGATTCTTTGGTATCTATCGCTGGATTATGCTGCCCATCGCGATGCCGGCGTTCGCGGTGGCGCTGCTCTGGCAGTTCACGTCGATTTGGAATGACTTTCTCCTCGGGGTCGTCGTCCTGAGCAATCCGAGCCTTTCTCCGGTCACCGTTGCCGTGAATAACCTGGCCGGTAGTTACTTCGTCGAATGGAATGTTCAGATGGCCGGCGCGTTGATCGCGGCGTTGCCGACGATCATTTTTTACCTCCTCATGGGACGGCTTTTCATGCGCGGCTTGCTCGCCGGATCGTTGAAGGGCTAGTCGCGTCCGAGATCGGCAATCTAAGCACCTTCTTGGTTGACAGGGTCGAACATAAGTTCTAAACTGCGTTCGACCCTTTTACTATTGGATGGGAACGCGCGCATGAGTGTCGCGGGCGTGGTCGAGGTCAACAGTCGTTCGGCGATCAACCGGGTCCAGGGAATGCCGTTCCGGTGGAGCCTGAACCCGTACGCTGGCTGTCAGCACAACTGTCACTACTGCTACGCCAGGGTGACTCATCGCTATCGCGAGTTGACGACCGCTGACTTCTCGCGGCGGCTGTTCGCGAAAGTTAACCTGGCGGACGTGCTGCGCGAGGAGTTTCGTCGTCCAGCTTGGAAGCACGAGCCAATCGTCATCGGCACGTCAACAGATCCCTACCAGCCGTTGGAGGGGACCTACCGGATCACCCGGCGCTGCCTCAAAGCCTTTCTCGACGCCGGCAATCCCGGGTCGATCACCACCAAAGGCACGCTCGTCGTTCGTGACCTGGACCTCCTGACGGACCTTTCGCGGGAGACCAGCTTTTCGGTTCACGTCAGCCTGATCTCGCTGAACGCCGACCTGCTCCGTCGGCTCGAACCGGGAGCGCCGCCGCCGACCAGCCGACTTCGGGCGGTAGAGCGTCTGGCGTCAGCCGGGATACCAGTCAGCGTGTTCCTGATGCCAATTCTGCCCGGTCTGACCGATCGCCCGAGTGATCTGGAATCGGTCATCCGCGCGGCCTCGGATCACGGGGCAAACGCGGTATGGCCCGGTGTGCTTCGGCTCGCTCCCGGCGTCAAGGAATGGTTTTTGGAGTTTCTGAAAGCCGACTTTCCCGCGCTTCACGCGAGCTATCTACGGGGCTATTCGAGCGGCGCGCACCCGCCCCCGGCTTACCGCGAGCGAATCGACTCGCGCGTCAGCGCGGCTCGCGGCGCGGTCGGCCTGGTGAGGGAAGGACCGCGCGCACCTCGACGGCGCGGCCAACAGTACGTTCTGCCCTTGGAGGCCGTATGAGCTTCCCGTCATTCGATCGTTAGTCGCGTTCGGCTGATAGCGGCTCGGGGTCCGTCACAAACTGGTAGCTGCATTCCTGGGCAACGTCCAGGATATCCTCGGGGTGTCTGGGGAAGGACGAACAGGCTCGCGGAAACTCCGGGGAGTTGTGAATCCGGCAGCGGCCGTCGGTGGCAAGTTGCGGACAGATGTGAGGCATGCGGGCCACCAATCGCGGACCCCGGTTGGTGAGTTCGACGCTTGCCTCCGGCGGCAGGGGAACCTCCACCGCATTGGCGGTGACGCGGAGCCCGCGTGCCCGATAGAAATGGATAAGGTCCCGAGACGGGAAAAGCGGCAAGGGAAAACTCACACCGATGGGGCTTCGCTTCGCGGCATCCGGACGGGGCACCGGAATGACCAGAGTGCGACAACAAAGGCTACAGCCATTGCACGCGCCAACCCGCCTCACGGCAATCCTCCCCTTAATGCTTCGCATTGCCGACATCCTATCCAATTTGCGAGCTTTCGGCCAGGTTCTCCTTGATGAATTGCTGGGCCGGTGTTGATCGGCGACGGGTTTTGCTATACTCGCAGGCGCCAGCAGGTCACGCTGAGCAGCAAGGGTTCGGAGGATAAGAATGCGCGCGGCGGTCCTTTACGAGCAAAGAAAGCCGTTGGGCGTCGAGGACGTAGAACTCAGCGACCCGAAGGACGGCGAGGTTTTAGTTCGCATGGTTGCGAGCGGGGTCTGTCATAGCTGCCTCCACGCGGCGGACGGCTCCTGGGCAAACACTAAGGTTCCGATGGTTCTCGGCGATGAAGGCGCTGGCGTTGTCGAGAAGGTGGGTCCAGGAGTCAAAACACTCTCGGTCGGCGACCACGTCATCCTGTCCTGGGCGCCAACCTGCGGTCGCTGCCGCTACTGTGTGAGCGGTCGGCCAGTTCTTTGCGAGCGACGCCCGCCCGGTGGTTGTATGTACGACGGTACGACCCGGATGACGCTCCGCGGCCAGACCGTCTACCACTACGGTACCGTCGCCACTTTTGGTTCACAGACTGTCGTTCCGGAGAACTGCGCCATCCCAATCCGAAAGGATATGCCGCTGGATAAAGCGGCACTGATCGGCTGCTCGGTGACGACCGGGTTGTGTTCGGTTCTTAACGTCGCGCAGGTACCCGCCGGAGCAAGTATGGCGGTTTTCGGCACCGGTGGCATTGGCTTGAATGCGATTCAGGGCGGACCAATTTCGAGCGCACACCCGGTGATCGCCGTGGACGTCAACGACGCCAAACTCGAATATGCCCGTGAGTTTGGCGCGACCCACCTCGTCAATGCCAGCACCGAGGATCCGGTTGCCGCGATCCAGCGCCTCACCGGCGGCGCCGGAGTATCCTACTCCTTCGTTGCGGTTGGCGATACCCGTGCCGCCGAGCAGGCTTTCCAGGCTACCGAGCCGGGGGGAACTTGCATCGTAATCGGCTTGCCGCCGACCGGCAGTCGGATCAACCTGGACCCCGGATTGCTCGTCGGACCGATGCGAATTTTGCGCGGTTCCTCGTACGGCGGCGCGCGTACTTTCGTCGACTTTCCACGACTGGTCGACCTGTATCTGGCCGGCAATCTCAAGCTTGACGAGTTGATTACCCGACGCTACGACGTTTCGGAAGTCAACGAGGCGTTCCGCGCCCTGGCTGCGGGCGAAGTCGCGCGCGGGTTGCTCGTCTTCTGATCGGCTCATCGAACGGCCAATTGCTCGACGCTAGACGATAGCCGGAATCGTAAGGATCGCCCTCCCCGGCCCAACGGGAGGGCGATCCTTTTACCGTGGTATCAAAACGCGGGACGCTTCAGACTACCGCGACCCCACGGACGTTGAGGGGAATTCGGTAGACGCTCGTTTGCGCGGTGATGTACAGAGTCCGGCGATCGGCGTTGCCCCACGCAAGATTGGCCGGCCTTTCTGGTGGAACGATGCGACCAAGAAGTTCCCCCTGAGAACTGAATACCCAGACCGCGCCCGGACCGGTGCAGAAAATCGTTCCGTCTTCAGACACCTTCATGCCATCCGGCGAGCCGGTGTCGGGAGATTGCATGTCCGCGAAAAGATAGCCATCGCCGAGCGCACCGTCGGAATGTACCGGGAAGGCCCGAATGTGGCGGCGAGCGGAGTCGTCGACGTAGAGCGTCGTCTCGTCCGGCGAAAAGGCGAGACCGTTCGGTCGCTCGAAGTCAGAAACGAGGAGCTGCAAGCTGCCGTCCGGTGCAATGCGGTAGACCCCGTTGAATGGCAGTTCCTTTCCTTCGGTGAGATGGGGGAGTCCGTATGGCGGGTCGGTGAAGTAAATCGAACCGTCCGTCCGCACGACCACGTCATTCGGACTGTTCAGTCGCTTGCCTTCGTAGCGGTCGGCAACCGTGACAATCGTTCCGTCGTACTCGGTGCGACTCACCCTTCGATTACCGTGCTCGCAAGCAAGCAATCGCTGTTGGCGATCCAGAGTAAGACCGTTCGAGTTTCCACTCGGATGTCGAAAGGTCGTGAGCACCGGGCCGCCCGGCGCCTCTCGCCAGCGGCAGATGCGGCTGTTGGGGATGTCGCTGAAGAGGAGGTAATCCGCTAGCCAGACCGGACCCTCGGTAAAACCAAGTCCGCCAGCCACCCGTTGGACCTCGGCGCCCTCTGGAACGATCTGGCGCATCCGGGGATCGTGAATCTCAATCGCTTCAGGCATTCTCGACTCTCCATCGCTACGCTTGGGCCATTATACGGCACGGCGATTGGACCGCCGAGAGAACGGAGACGATTGCATCGCGAATTACGCCGCGTCGCGCCCTGAGCCGGCCAGCATTTGTCGAATTCGGTTGCGCTCTTCCGGCGGGACGTTGTCCAGAACGCGCGCGAGGCCAACTCGCAAATCGCTGGCAAGACGCGTTGATTCGCCGTGACTTCGGGCCACCTCGGGATCCCGGGTCACGCGCGTGTGATCGACGCGTGGCGTGGCCGGAGCGAGTGTGGTCACCTCGTGGATCCGCCGGGTCTTCCCCGTGCGGCCGGTTCGCTCGCGTGGCGCGTCAAAGAGTGGTCGTTGAACCCAGAACTCCATTGTCACCTCCACACTCAGACAAACAAATGTTCGCCTGCTGCGATTATAGAACAAGTGTCCAATTTGTCAACATGCGCGGGCCGGGACTATACTCGACTCAGCGTGGCTAGTTGAAGGGAGGTGTGACCTTGAGCCAGTTATTCGAGTTGTACCGCCCTCAGCTTCGGAACCCCGTGCTTCTTGCTGCCTTTGCTGGTTGGAACGACGCGGCGGAGGTGGCCACCGGTACTCTGCGGGCCCTCATGCGCCAGTGGAACGCGGAGCCGTGCGCGGAGATCGAACCCGAAGAGTTTTTTGTGTTCACCGAAACTCGCCCACAAGTGCGCATTGTCGACAGCATCCAGCGCCGCATTGTCTGGCCGCAAAACCAGTTTTACTATGCCCGACTCGACGGAAGTGATCGAGACGTCCTGATCCTGGTCGGCACGGAGCCCCAGTTAAAATGGAAGACCTTCATCGGGCTCGTGTTGGACTACGCCAAGTCATTTGACGTGAATCTCGTGGTCGGTCTGGGTGGACTGTTGGCCGATGTCCTCCACAGCCGACCCCCAGTCCTTACCGGCTCGGTCGCCGAACCGGAACTCGCGCGCCGGGTGTCCCGACTGGGCCTTCAGCGCTCCCGCTACGAAGGCCCGACGGGTATCCTGGGAGTTCTGGGAGCCGAATGTCGTGCACGAGGGATCTCCTCCGGAAGCATCTGGGGGAACGTCCCGCACTATCTTCCCGGACTGACCAATCCCCCGATCATGGAGGCGATGGCGAAGGCTTTGAGTGACCTCCTTGACTTTCCGATCGATCTGCACGACTTCCAGCGGGGCCAATCGCGATTCGAAGCGATGGTGGCGCGCGCTATTGCCGAAGACGCCGATGTAGCGTCGTATGTCCGCCAACTCGAAGAGCGGGATCAACCGGCCAGGGACGAACCCCAAGCGATTGGCGAGTTATCGCCGCCGTCGGAGCTGCCCAGCGCGGAGATCCTGGTCCAGGAACTTGAGGAATTCTTTCGCCGTCGGTCCGACGACGAGAATACATGATTGTCGCTGGCGCAATCTGGTCGAACTGGAGCAGAGAAATCAGGAGTTTCGTCGAGGGCAGTGATTCTCCTAACCCGGCCAAAGCGCGGTAGATCACGGTTGACGATCGGTCAAGGAGGAAAATCGCCGGAGCGGGACCTCCCCACCAGTCGACCGCGCCGAACGCCTGATGGACGACGCCGTTAGGGTCCTGGAGGACCGGGAAGGAGACTGGTAGGCCCGGAGGCATGAAAACGCTCGGGTCGACCACGAACGGAGCCACCGCGACGACCGAAGCTCCCCACAGGTTGAGCACCGGGAGTGCGGTCTGCAAGCGGCGGCGCACGCGTCGGCCAACGGCGTCGTCCCAGCCGCCAACGAAGGCGAGGACGACCCGACGACCAAGGAACGCGTCACTGTTGATAGTGGCTCCACTCGGCGTTTTGAGATTGAAACCAGGGATTTTCTGACCGGGCATGACTTTATCAAGCGGCTGAAACTGCAGGTCAAACACGTTTGCTACCTTTCAGGCGATCCAATGGTTCCGAGGACGTCCCGAGTGAGGACGACTTCGTTGGAGGGCGAAATGGCCATGATTCAGCCAGATGACCTCTCAAAGATTCAGACCTTCTTTGATAGTCATCTGCAAGATCCAGTCACGATCGAGCTGTACACCCAACCAAAGTCTCGACTGATGGTTCCGGGCCAGCGTGAATGCGAGTATTGCGAGGAGACGGAACAACTGCTGCGTGAAGTGGCGGACGTTTCCGACAAGCTCACTCTTGACGTCCACAACGTGCGAGAGAATCCGCAGGCAGGCTCCGCGTACGGAATTACCGCGGACGACGTTCCGGCGTTCGTTCTGGTCGGGCAGAACAAAGGGAGGGTGCGGTACTACGGAATCCCCGCCGGCTACGAGTTTGCTGGTTTCCTGAACTGCATTGCCGAGGTCTCAAGCGGGACCACCCCACTCAGTCAATCCACGGTCGACCAGCTCGCGAACCTCTCGTCCGACGTCCACATTCGAGTTTTTGTCACACCTGGCTGACCATATTGTCCGAGTGCGGCCAGTTTGGCCCACCAGATGGCGATTGTCAGTACAAAAGTCACCGCCGACGTCATCGAGGCCCAGGAATACCCGGATCTGTCCAATCAGTTTCAGGTTAGCGGCGTGCCGAAAATTGTTATCAACGACCGCCACGAACTTCTTGGCGCGCAACGCGAGGCGAAGTTCGTCCAAGAGGTCCTGAAGGCGGCGGCAGCAACTACCTGAGCACGCGCGCCTCACCGGGACTTGCCGAGTTCCAACCCGTGTCCAGCAACAAACGCCTCGTCAGACCATCACGGCCGACGAGGCGTTTGTTTTCCTGCTATTCTTGGCGCGTCCGCGCGAACGCCGCCGTCGCGCGATTAGCGACGGCGCAGGAAGGCCGGGATATCCAGATCTTCCTGACTGAAGGTACGCGATGGTAGGCGGTCGGGCTCGCGCTCTCGGACGGGTTGCTTCAGGGTCGTGGGAGTGACCGTCGGCTGGATTATCGCCGGAGCGCGGGATTCGAAGCCGGTGGCGATAACCGTGATCTTGATTTCGTCGGTCATGCGCGGATCGATCACCGCGCCGAAGATAATGTTCGCGTCCGGATCTGCCGCCTTGGCGATAACGTCGGCGGCCTCGTTCACTTCGTGGAGAGTGAGGTCCGGACCGCCGGTCACGTTGAAGAGAACGCCCTTGGCACCATTGATCGACACTTCCAGGAGCGGACTCGAGATGGCAGCCCGGGCCGCCTCGACCGCGCGCTCGTCGCCGGACGCTTGGCCGATAGCCATCAGCGCCGAGCCGGCCTTCGACATAATGGCCTTGACGTCAGCAAAGTCCAGGTTGATGATGCCGGGAACCGTGATCAATTCCGCGATACCCTGAATGCCGTGGTGAAGCACCTCGTCGACGACGCGAAATGCCTGTTCGAACGACGTTTTTTTCTCGACCACCTGGAGCAGGCGATCATTCGGGATGACGATGAGGGTATCGACGCGGTCCTTGAGGCTGTTGATGCCGTCTTCCGCGTTCTGGCGGCGGCGAGCTCCCTCGAACGAGAACGGTCTAGTGACCACGCCGACGGTGAGCGCGCCAACTTCCTGCGAGATTTGCGCGACGACCGGCGCGGCTCCGGTGCCAGTTCCCCCGCCCATTCCGGCGGTGATGAACACCATGTCGGCGTCTTTCAGAGCCTCGTAGATCTGGTCACTGGTCTCCTCGGCAGCCTTCGTGCCTATGGCTGGCTGCCCCCCGGCGCCAAGACCCTTCGTCAGCTTGTCGCCGATGTGAATCTTTCGGTCGGCATCGGTCCGAGCCAACGCCTGAGCATCCGTGTTGATCGCGATAAACTCGATCCCTCGAACCTCAGCCTGGATCATTCGGCTGACCGCGTTGCTGCCGCCGCCGCCCACTCCGACGACTTTGATGTTGGCGAACGATACGATCTCTGGAATCGGCATCATCAGACATCTTCCTATAACTCTGCGTGAATTGCGAGGCGAGAAACTCGCCTCCCCCCGGCAAGATTTCGACGACCGGTCGCTAGGGCAGGATGGCGCGCAGCCAGCCCCGAATGCGTCCGCTCACCCGCAAACTATCGACTCCCAGCCGTTCGTCGAGACGGCTAGCAGGATGGGATACCGGAGCCAGTTCTCCGGATCGCGCTCCCCAGAGGGCAAGCCCGATGCTCGTCGCGTAATTCGGTCCGCCAATGGCGTCGACCAGACCGTGAGCACCCTTCGGAACGCCGACGCGGGCCGGTAATCCGAGGACTTCACTTGCCAGATCGGTAATCCCACTCAGGAGCGCGGTGCCACCAACCAGGACAAGTCCGGCCGGCAGCAAGCCTTCGCAGCCGGATCGCCTGATCTCAGCATGGACTAACTGAAACGTCTCTTGGAGACGGGCTTCGGCGACTTCGCAGATCTGAACCCGAGGAACGAACTGGGATTGCCCGTGCCCGAAACCAGGCACTTCGACTTGATCGTTGGGGTCGACCGCGCCACTGAACGCGTGAGCGTGATGAATCTTGATCTCATCTGCCTGGGCGAATGGAGTGCGGAGGCGCACCGCGATGTCATTGGTAATGTGATTGCCCCCAACCGGAATCACACCGGTGTGGTAAATGCTCCCCTCGGAGAAGACGGCCACCTCGGTGGTACCGCCGCCAATGTCGACCAGCGCGACCCCCATTTCCTTCTCTTCGTCCGACAGAATAGCCTCGCTGGCCGCGAGTGAATCGAGAACGACCTGGTCAATCTGGATTTCGGCCTTATGGAAGCACTTGGTGAGGTTCTGAACGGCGGTAAGTGATCCGGTGACGATGTGCGCCTCCACGTCCAGTCGGTAACCATGCATGGCTACGGGGTTTCGCACGCCGTCTTGACCGTCGACAGTGAACTGGCGGGGTATGGTATGGAGAATCTCACGATTGCTCGGGACATTGATGACCTGGGCCGCGTCGATGGCTCGCGCGACATCTTCCTCGGTAATAGTTCGGTCCGGGTGGGTGATCGCGACAACCCCGCGGTTGTTGAGAGAAGTGACGTGCAATCCGGTGAGGCCGACGAAGGCGCTCAAGACTTTGTAGCCCGAGACACGTTCCGCCTTCTCCACCGAGGTCACGATTGATTCGACCATCGCGTCGATGTCGACGACTATTCCCTTTTTCAGGCCGCGGGAGGGAGCGATGCCGACGCCAATGACGTGAACGTTTCGATTGCGACTGACCTCGGCGATCAGGGTCGTTACCTTGTTCGTACCGGCGTCAATCGCGACGACGATTCGTTCCTTGGGCACCTGCACATTCCTCGGCATTCGGCAAATCTACTGTGCGCAGAACGAGGGAGTTGACGGCGATACTTGAGACGTTGTCGGGAGCATACGCGTTCCCAGCCTGAACACAGCGCCTGCCAGTCGCCACGTAGATAGCGCCCATTATAACCCTGCCCACCCGCGGCTTCAAGACAGAGTTTGGCGCATTCTCGCGCTCGCTCCGCGCTCCTAAAGATCAGGATCCATCCTGAATCGCCGCTGGGGTGACTGTGCGCCAGCGGATCAGGAGCCACCGGCGAATTCGAGCGAGGTTGGTGAACACCCGAATGCCGAATGCCACGATCGCCGCGTCGCTCAGCGGGACGCCCAGGCGGTCACCGGTATAGGTCAACAGGGCGGCAAGCAATGCGTTGGTCACCAGGCCGGTGAGAAAGATTTGATTGTCATAATATCCCTCGAGTTCGGCGCGTGCCGCGCCGAGGATCGAGTCGAGGGCAGCCAGGATACCGATCGCGGTATAGCGAGCAAGGCTTGCCGGGATCGACCAGGAAAAAAGCATACCCAGAGTGATGCCAATGAGTAATCCGAGGACCGGTAACCACATCTCTCCACCTACCCGCGCGGCGGCCACGCGCCGAGCACCACTGAAACCTGCCGTTGACCGGCCGGACCAATATACGTTATCGACAGGGTTCCTCCCGCTGGCTGGCGGGAAACAACCCCGCGCAGTTCGACGGGGTCGTGAATGCTCACGCCACCGGCTTGCACGATGACAACGCCCGGGGTGATGCCGGCCCGCGCAGCGGGTCCCGCCGGAACGACTCTGACGACGAGCGCACCGGAGGCAACTTGCAGCGCCAACGTTGCTTCGACGCTCGGCGTCACGCTCACCGTTTCAGCGCCAAGATAAGGGAGCGGTGGGATTCTCCCACTCAGAATTCTCTCCGCGACGGACTTCGCCTGTCCGCCATCAATGGACAGGGCAACCAGTGGCTGTTGGGAATTGTCGCTAATACTGACTTCCTCATTAACCCCGACGACGTTTCCGGTGAGGTCGATCAACGGTCCGCCGCTGTCACCGGGCAAGATATAGGTGTCGCTCCGCAGATGATCGACGGCGTCGTGAACGGTTTGTTGAAAGATGCCAATTCGAGTCGCCGGGGGCGACGGAAAGAATGGGGAAAACCCTAGCGCGACTACGGTGTCTCCGGGGTGCATTGCCGTACCCGACTTGAGGCGCGCGGCAGCCACCCCCGGCCCAATTGCCCCCGGCGAAACCCGGACGACCGCGAGGTCGTCGGCCAAATCTACTCCGATGATTCGCGCGGGTAGCGTCGTCCCATTGGCGAACGTCGCCTGGACCGCGAGGGCGAAGTCGACAACGTGCTCGTTCGTCAGCACATCGCCCTGTTGGTCGAGGAGTATCCCTGACCCGATGCCCTGGCCGCTTGCAAAGGTCACGTCCAGGCGAACGAGCGACTGTTGAACCTGGCGAGCAACTTCCACCGCGGTCTTTTGAACCAGGCTGCTGGCGGGAATCGGCGCACCAAGTGGGGCGATGAGGACATCGGACCCGGCAACCGGAACGGTGGCGCTCGCCGGAACGAGTCCGACTTCCTTCGCCAGGTCACCCGCGTTAACCTGGGTAACATCGCCCAGTCGTGCGAAGGGCGTTGCGATCTGCCAGTGCTGAAAGGCGGCGCGTTCGCAGCGGATGACGACAACGCCGTTGAAGTCTCCAACGCCTTGCGGCAACCCAAAGTCGCGGATTGGATCCGGATCGGCAAAGTAGCGGGCTTTGATCGACGGATCGGTGTCCAGCAGGGCGAGATGGCGCCGCACCACGGCGCTCCAGGGCAAGCCGGTGTCGGCCGCATTGTTCTGGGTCGAGGGGATTTGAAATCGCGTCAGCGCGGGGTCAAGACCACGGGATGTGAAAAGGTCAAAGATGTTGACCGGGACGACCGAGCCCTGGTTTGGCTGCCATTGGAGAATTCCTCTCTGGGTTGCCTGAGCTGGCAGTCCGTCGAGCAGAAAACGGTTCGAAGCGGGGTAGCCGAGGGCGTCGGTACCGCCGAGACGCTGAAACGCGGCAAAGAACGGCTCGCCGTCGTCGGTTATGGCGTATCCGAAGTCTGGACCCTCGCCGCTTGCCTGACTGTAGAAGTGGCCGTTGGCGACCGGAAAGTCCGGCAGTGTGGCGTCGTTCGCCGCGAAAGCCGGGTGCACCGCGAATTGGCTGAGGACGAGGATGAGAAACGCGGCGACACGATGCAGCGGAGGCCGCCATGGCTGGCGACCTGCGCGGGAGTTCCCGGTCACAGACTGTTCCTCCGATGGCTAGGCGATGGCGCTCATTATACACAGGTCCGGGTTAGGAGCGAACGCTGGACAAGTCGAATTGGTGCAGGTGGACAGCCTACTATTCTATCGCTTACTCGGCCATAAGGTTAGTCAATCCCGCGATGCAGGGAGTCAGAGGTCCGTTCCTTGAATGAGGTAGGTGAAAATGCTATAATATGAGTGCACAAATAGGAGTACTCTTTGAAAAGTGGGCTTCAACCCACTTTTCTTATTGTGTGATGTTTCTCAATTCCACACCGGAGGTCCGGGCAACCGCATGAAAACCGACTTCATCGCCGCGATTAATCAAGTGAGTAGTGAGAAGGGTGTCAGCAAAGAGGTCGTCATCGAGGCGATCGAGGCGGCGCTTGTCTCGGCCTACAAGCGAAATTACCTCAACGCGGCGAATCAGGATGTGGTCGTCCGAATCAATCGCCTGACCGGCGAAGTTGGTGTGTTTGTCCAAAAGCAAGTCGTCGAAACCGTCACGGATTCCCGGATCGAAGTCCCTCTGGATGAGGCCCGCGTTTTGAACCCGTCGGCCGACATTGGCGGGAGTGTCGAATTCGAGACAACCCCGCAGAACTTCGGCCGCATCGCGGCACAGACCGCCAAGCAGGTGGTTCTCCAGCGATTGCGAGAAGCCGAACGCGAGCAGGTGTACGAGAAGTTCACCGACCGCGAAGGTGACGTTGTTACCGGCGTCGTTCAGCGTTTCGAAGGCCGCACCGTGATCATCGACCTGGGTAAGGCCGAAGCCACGATGCCGGTGACCGAACAGGTTCCAATTGAGACCTACCGCCACAATCAGCGCCTGAAGGTGTATGTGGTTGAGGTCAATCGAACCCCGCGTGGACCTCAGATTGTTGTCTCACGAACCCATCGGGGGCTGGTGCGGCGCATGTTTGAACTGGAAGTTCCGGAGATCTACAACGGGACAGTCGAGATTAAAGCCATTGCTCGCGAACCAGGTTCGCGAAGCAAGGTCGCGGTCGCGGCTCGCCAGGAGGGCGTTGACCCGGTTGGCGCCTGCGTGGGGATTCGCGGAGTCCGAATCCAGAACATCGTGAACGAACTGAACGGCGAGAAAATCGACGTTATACCCTGGAGCTCGGATCCGGCTGTCTTCGTGGAGAAGTCACTGAGTCCGGCGAGCGTCATCACGGTGAAGCTGAACGACCAGGACAAGACCGCGACGGTCACCGTCCCGGAGCGACAATTGTCCCTTGCCATTGGACGGGAAGGACAGAACGCCCGGTTGGCGGCAAAGCTAACTGGCTGGCGGATTGATATCAAGGCGACGACGCTGCTAAAGACCGAGGGAGCGGTTCACGAATTGACTCGTGAAGAATCGCTCGCTCGCTTGACTGGTGATGCTGAAGGGGAGCGATCCTCGTGATTGTGTCCGGGACACGCGGTGGGCCGCGGCGTAAAATACCGCAGCGCACCTGCGTGGCTTGCAAAGCGATACGCGCGAAACGCGATCTGGTGCGGGTGGTCCGCACCGTCGACGGATCGGTTGTCGTGGACACGACCGGCAAGCAATCCGGACGCGGGGCCTACCTCTGCAAGCAGAAGTCGTGTTGGGAATTGGGGCTTCGGCGTGGTGTCCTTGAGCGCGCCTTGAAGCAACCCGTGCCGGTCGAATGCCGACCCGCGCTGGAAGCTTACAGTGCTACGCTTCCGGACACCCTGAGCCCCGGTGCTCAACCAGTAGCCGGCGCGTAGCCTCGACCGAACGTCACTAGACGAACGAGACCTATCACCCAATGGGGGTTGCTTAGTGCCCATTTATCTGCTTTTGCGAGAAGGAGGCAAAGTATGAGTACTCGAATTGGTTCCGGGCGGCCCCGACGGCCGGGACAGGCACAGCAGGGTCGCCGACGGCCCCAGCACGGGCAGTCGACGAATCGCTCGGACAACCGATCATTCAATAATCGCAATGTGCTTCCGACTCCGAAGCGCCGTGAACCAACCGTGGTCGAACTACCTCAAACCATGACGGTCAAGGAGTTGGCCGATTCGCTTAGCGTGGCAAGCGGCCTCATCATCAAGGAACTCATTTCCCGTGGCTTTATGGTGACGATCAACCAGACGATTGACTTTGCGACCGCGTCCGATGTTGCCGGCGCGTTTGGCGCTCCCGTCAAACTGAAAGAGCAGGACGCCAGCGAAGGAGTCATCGCCGCCGAAATTGAAGAGGAAGAGAATCTTCGAACCCGGCCGCCCATCGTGACGATTTTGGGACACGTCGACCACGGCAAGACGAGTTTGCTCGACGCGATCCGCGAAACGAACGTAACTGCCCAGGAACACGGTGGAATTACCCAGCACATTGGCGCCTACCAGGTGGAGATCGCGGGGCGCAAGATCACCTTTCTTGACACTCCGGGCCACGCGGCGTTTACCGCGATGCGCGCCCGTGGTGCTCAGGTGACGGACATCGCGATTCTCGTCGTCGCGGCCGACGACGGTGTTCAGCCGCAGACGATCGAGGCGATCGACCACGCCAAGGCGGCTAACGTTCCGCTCGTCGTCGCGATCAATAAGATGGACCGTCTCGAGGCCAATCCGGATCGCGTGAAGCAGCAGCTCGCGGAAAATAGCGTTGTCGTCACCGACTGGGGTGGCGACGTCGAGTGGGTCGGCGTTTCGGCGAAGAAAGGTACCGGTATTACCGACCTGTTAGAAACCGTTCTTCTGGTAGCCGACATTCAAGACCTGAAAGCGAATCCGAATCGGTCCGCTCAAGGAAGCGTGATCGAAGCGCAACTGGATAAGGCACGCGGTCCAATCGCAACCGTTCTGATTCAGAACGGGACATTGAACGTCGGGGACATGGTCGCGGTCGGCTCGGTCTACGGTAAAGTTCGAGCAATGACCAATGACCGCGGCAAGCGATTGAAGAAAGCTGAACCGGCTATGCCGGTTGAGATTCTCGGTCTCAACGGTGTCCCTCAGGCTGGCGATCATCTGGTGGTGGCGCCGAACGAACAGTCGGCCCGCCTGTACACCCAGCAGAATGCATCGCAACGTGCCGACGAGGTGCAGCAGGTTGCTCGCCCGATGACCCTTGAAGAAATGTTCAAGCAGGATGGTGCGGTCAAGGATTTGAACATCGTCATCAAGGCGGACGTTCAAGGGTCAGTCGAGCCGATCCAGACGTCGCTGGAGCAATTGTCGAACGAGGAAGTCAAGGTCAAGGTTATCCTGAAGGGTACCGGAAACGTGACGGAATCCGACGTTCTCCTGGCGCAGGCGTCGGGCGGGATCATCGTCGGCTTCAACGTTGGCGTAGAGCCCGGTGCCAAACGAGCAGCCGAGACAGCCACGATCGACATCCGGCTCTACCGGATTATCTACGATCTCGTCGAGGATGTTCGAAAGGCCCTCGTTGGCATGCTCGAGCCAAAGTTCGTCGAAGTCCAGGAGGGACGCGCCGAGATTCGGGCGCTGTTTGGTAAGACGAACAAGGTGGCCGGCTCGATGGTTCTCGATGGCCGGATCACCCGCGGCGCGACCGCTCGGGTGCTTCGAGGCGGGAAGCAAGTCGCCCAGGGCACGATCGAAAGCCTGCGGCGCTTCAAGGACGATGTCCGAGAAGTTGCCACGGGTTACGAGTGCGGCATTGGGATCGCCGGTGTTGACAACCTTCAGGAAGGCGACGTGATCGCTACGTTCCGCACGGAACGGGTGGCCGGCGATATCCCGGCCTAAGAAGGTCATCGGAAGCCGGTAGGCCAGAGATAGTCTCGGCCTGCCGGCTTCTTTGAAATCTATCACTGGTGAAAGGCGATGGCTTCAAGACGCATCGCGCGACTTAACGATCAACTGCGCGCGGATCTCGCCGATTTGATCTATCGTGAACTGAAAGATCCTCGTCTGACCGGACTCGTCTCGGTCACCGGTGTTGAGGTATCTCCGGACCTAAGCGTTGCCCGCGTATTCATCAGCGTTCTTGGTACGCCTGAAGAGCGGAAGAGCGCGTTGGCGGCGCTCCGCAGTGCCGCCGGTTTTCTTCGTTCGCAGCTTGCTACTCGCCTAACGATTCGACGGGCGCCAGAACTCCACTTCGTCGCGGACACGTCGATCGAGCACGGCGAGCGCATCATGCAGCTTCTCCGTCAGGTCGAGAAAGAGTTGCCGGTCGAAGACGCGACGGACGTTCCCAACGCTTCCGACAACCCGTTCGCCGACGAGGCCCCTCGGAATGACTGACGGGTGCGCCACCGACTCCGACGCGCCGCTAACCTACGTTAGCGGTATACTCAACTTGGCCAAACCGCGAGGGATGACGTCTCACGATGCCGTCGACCTCATCCGGCGCGCGACCGGCACGCGGCGAGTCGGACACGCTGGCACGTTGGATCCCCAGGCTGCCGGAGTGTTGCTCGTCTGTTTGGGTAACGCGACCCGGCTGAGTGATTACCTGATGAACCGTACTAAACGCTATCGCGCCACGATTCGTTTTGGAGCGACCAGCACCACCGACGATCTCGAAGGGATCATCGCCCGAGCCGCGTCAATCGATCACGTAACCGAAGAACTCATCCGAAACGTGGCGTCGACGTTCGTTGGGGAACTCGAACAGGTTCCACCGGCGTTCTCCGCGATCAAAGTCGCCGGTCGGCCACTTTACAAGCGGGCACGGGCCGGCGAACCGGTCGTTCCGGCGGCGCGTCGAGTTCGGATCGAGAGTGTCGACGTCCTCCAGTGGAAGTCGCCGGATCTCCTGATTGACGTTGTTTGTTCGAAGGGTACTTACATTCGATCCCTGGCTCGTGACCTCGGCGCGGCGGTACAGAGCGGTGCCTATCTGCTGTCACTGGTTCGCACCGCCAGTGGCCGCTTCTCTCTAACCGAGAGCGTTCCCTTAAGGGAGGTGGAGAGGGCGGCTCGGTTGGGCTATCTTGAAAACCTCCTCTACCCCCTTGACCAGGCGACATCGGACTGGCCGGTGATCTTGCTCGCCCCATCCGAGGTGTCGCGGATTCGGAACGGTCTGATCTGGTCCGGGACGGAGGGGGCACCCGGAGAATTCGCGCGTGGAATCGACCAGGTTAGCGGTAAGCTCGTCGCTTTATTGACGTATCGTGAGTCCGAGAAGGGCTGGCAACCCTCGAAAGTGTTCGTCGAGGGTGCCCCGGAATGAGTTCGGGACTCCCACTTCTGGAATCACAACTCGCGACGGCCGGGGTACCCGGATCGAGTGTCGTGGCGATTGGTACGTTCGACGGCGTGCACCTTGGCCACCAGTACTTGGTTAGAGAAGTGGTGAAAAGCGCCCGGGCGCTCGGAGCCACCCCGGTGATTCTGACGTTCCAGCCTCGGCCGGCCGAAGTCCTTCATCCGGACGTGAGCCCCCGCTACCTAACGTCACTGCCGGAGCGCGAGCGCCTCTTGCGCGAGGCGGGAGCCGAACGAGTTGTCGTTTTGCCCTTCACACGCGAGCTTTCCCAGATTAGCGCTGCCGACTTCGCCCGCGTTTTAAGTGAACGCCTGCGCATGCGAGAGTTGATCGGCGGTCCCGACCTGGCGCTCGGGCGAGCGCGCGAGGGCACTCCCGAGGTTCTCGCCCGACTTGGCCAGCAACTTGGCTTTACCGTTCGGGTGGTTTCCGGTTTAACGTTGGATGGGGAGGCTATCCGAAGTAGTCTGATCCATCGTCTCCTTCAGGAAGGCGATATCGACAAAGTGGCGTGTTACCTCGGTCGCCTCTTCGCGGTAAGCGGAACTGTCGTGCACGGCGAGGGCCGAGGCAGAACGATCGGAGTTCCCACCGCGAACGTCGCGGTCCCCAGCGGCTTCGCGCTTCCGGCAAACGGTGTTTACGCGGTTCGGGCCGAGGTCAACGGTCGCTCCTACGGCGGCGCGGCAAACCTTGGCACGCGCCCAACCTTCAACGGCGAGGATCGCTCGCTTGAGGTTCATCTTCTGGATTTTGAAGGTGACATTTACGGCGCTCCGATCCGGATCGAGTTTCGATCCCGGCTGCGCGCCGAACAGCGATTCGACACGGTCAACGAACTCGTGCAGCAAATTCGCGCGGACGTGGCGAATGCTCGTCGGATCCTCACCGAGAGCGACGCCGAAAGCCACTAAAGTCCTCTTTACCATCGCCAAGGCCTCCGCGTACAATCGGTCCATTCGGCACAAACGTAGGAGGAACCGCCGTGGCAATCCCAATCTCCGACCTTGATACCCCGTCCGTCATTTGTGATCTCGACGTGATGGACAAGAACCTGCGCGACATGGCCAACCACTGTCGTAACCTTGACATCCCTTTTCGGACCCACACTAAGTCACACAAGATTCCCGAGCTGGCGCACCGCCAAATTCAGTCCGGAGCAGTCGGTATTTGCTGCCAAAAGCTGGGTGACGCAGAGGTGATGGTGGCGGCCGGCATCAAGGACATTTTGATTCCCTTCAACATTGTCGGACCGATCAAGACCGAGCGTCTCACCCGACTGGTCCGCCGGGCAAACGTGACCGTCGCAGTTGACTCCGAGGAAACTGCCCGCGGTATCTCCCGCCAGGCGGCGTCAGACGGTGTCGACGTTCGCATGCTCGTCGAGCTGGATACCGGCTCGCACCGCTGCGGTGTGCAGTCACCGCTCGAAGCCCGCGACCTCGCGCGGACAATCACGCGCCTGCCGGGGATTGACTTTCAGGGGGTTATGACCTACCCCAGTCGTGTCGAGGCAAAGCCGTTTCTGGACGAGACGGTTTGCCTGCTCAGAGCGGAGGGGATTCCGGTGACTGTCGTCAGCGGCGGCGGTACCGGGCACGAGGCAATCTCAAAGGAAATCGGTTGCACCGAAACCCGAAGCGGTTCATATATCTGGGAAGGATTGACCCGGATCAAGAGCCGGGCAGATTTGAGCCCCGAGCGTTGTCCAATTCGGGTCCTCTGCACCGTCGTCAGCACCGCAGTTCCTGGGCGGATGATCATCGACGGAGGCCTGAAAACCTTTGCGAGTTATCCTCCACGTCCTTACGGACTATGCGTGGAGCACCCGGAAATCGAAATTATCGGAATGTCGATTGAACACGGCCACGTCGACGTCAGCATGTCCTCTCACCGATTCAAAGTTGGCGAGCGTTTGTCAGTCATACCGCTCCACGGCGAAATGTGCATCAACCTTCACGACGAACTTGTCGGGGTTCGCAATGGGCAGGTCGAGGTGATCTGGCCGGTAGCCGGCCGTGGCAAGGTAAAGTAGCCAGACGAGCGGAGAGACGGGCGGTCCGCCCGTCTCTCCGCAAGAACTCTTCGGCTTGTCAATCAAATCAGCCCTAATGCTGGAGGGCGTGCTCCTTCTTGGCCTGTTCGACCAGTGCCGACTGGATGTGTGGCGGCACTTCTTCGAACTGAGCGAAACGAGCCGTAAAGGTCCCGCGTCCCTGGGTCAGGGATCGCAGATCAGTTCCGTAACGCTGGATTTCGGCCATCGGCACGTGGGCCTGGACGACGCTGTCATCGCCGTCCGGAACCATTCCCAGGACGCGAGCCCGGCGGGTGTTAAGATCGCTCATAATGTCACCCACGTACTGCTCCGGAACCCGGACCTCCAGGTCCATGATTGGTTCGAGGAGAATCGGCTGGGCGGTGTCGAAGCATTTCTTGAAGGCTTGCGATGCCGCGATCTTGAACGCCATTTCGGACGAGTCGACCGGGTGGTACGAACCATCGTACAGGGTGACCTTCACATCGACGATTGGATAGCCGGCGAGACCGCCATCGGATAACGTCTCTCGGACCCCCTTTTCTACGGCCGGGATGTAGTTTTTCGGTACTGAACCGCCGACGACCCGGTCGCCGAACTCGAACCCGGAACCGCGAGACGTCGGTTCAATTTCCAGGAATACGTGACCGTATTGACCGTGGCCACCGGTTTGCTTTTTGTGCTTGTATTCGGCCTGCGCCTTCGAGCGAACCGTCTCGCGGAATGCGACGCGAGGAAGATTCAGCGTCACATCGACCCCAAACTTTCGGTGCAGCCGCTCGGCGGCGATGTCGATGTGGGTCTCGCCGAGACCGTCGATCAAGGTTTCGAGGGTTTCGGGATGGCGATACTCGCGGAGAGTTGGATCCTCTTCCACCAGACGGGCGAGCGCGGATCCAAGCTTGTCCAGGTCGGCCTTGGTTTTCGGCTGAATTGCCAGGGTGTACACCGGCTCCGGAAAAGCAATCGTTTCGAGCGCGAGTGGATGATCCTTGTCGCACAAGGTGTCGTTGACGCGGGTGTCCTGGAGCTTTGCCACCGCGCCGATTTCGCCGGGCCCTAACTCGGTCACTGGCTCCTGGCTCTTGCCCCGAATGACGAACAGTTGCCCCAGACGTTCGTCGTGCCCCCGGGTGCTGTTCCAGACGTGGCTATCGGAGTGTAGTGTTCCGCTCACGACTTTGAAGTAGCTCAATTTGCCAACGTACGGGTCCGCGGTGGACTTGAAAACAATCGTGGCGAGCCGTCCGTCGGGAGCTGGCAAAAGGTCGATTGGCCGGCTTGTGTTCAGGTCGGTCGCCGTCACCGCGCCCCGCTCCCCAGGCGACGGGATCAGATTGACGATGGCGTCGAGAATGGGTTTGACGACTTTGTTCGCGAGAGGCGCGGAGCAGAGGACCGGGGTAACTTTAGCGCCGTGAACACCCTCGCGCAGACCCCGTCGGATCTCCTCTTCGGTAAGCTCTTCGCCTTCCAGGTATTTGTTCAGGAGGTCGTCGTCGGCCTCGGCAGCCGCCTCGACTAACTCGTCTCGAGCGGCTTCCGCCGCGCCTCTCAAGTCGGCCGGGACGTCCGATTCGGTGAGATTTGGACCTCGATAGGCGCGCATCGCGATGACGTCGATGTACCCGTCGAACTTATCCTCCGACCCAATCGGTATCTGAATGGCGACGATCCCTTTGCCAAGCTTAGCGCGAATCTGTTCGAGGGTACGGTCGAAGTCCGCGTTTTCGCGATCCATTTTCGAGATGACAATCATGCGCGGGGTTTGTTTCTGAACGGCGAGTCTCCAGGCACGCTCCGCGCCAGCCTCGACGCCGGACACGGCCTCGAAGACGAGGACAGCTCCGTCGACAACCCGAAGGGCCTCCAAGACTTCACCCTGAAAGTCCGCGTAGCCAGGCGTGTCGAGAAGGTTGATCTTGATGCCGTTCCACTCCATCGGTAGCACCGAGAGTTGGACCGAGATGTGGCGGTGGACTTCTTCGGGGTCGTAGTCTGAAGTTGTCGTGCCGTCGTCGACTCGACCCAGGCGATTGATCGCACCGGAGGTGAAAAGCATCGCCTCGGCAATGGTGGTTTTGCCGTGACCGCCGTGCGCGAAAAGGCCCACGTTTCGAACCTTTTCGGTAGGGAAACCTTTCATCTAGCCTCCCAGTTCTGGTGTTGATACTGTATACAGGTCGGCCATGTACTTTGATTATAGCACCGGACCAGTACGCGGAACGGTACCCTGCCGCCTCGCTCAGAACATAGTGCTCGCCATCACGACGCTTGGGAAGCGTTCGACTGACCGACGACGTCGGTAAGTAATCTTTCGAGCATCAGAAAACGGGCGGCCGCGTAGGACGTTGGTTTCGCGAGGCCAAGTCGTAAACCGAACAGGTAGGCGTCATCGAACCCCCCGTCGTTTCGCTGTCGCGCCACCCACTCCCGTTCGATGGCAAGCGCGCGGTTGACGTGGCCGGCGCTAATCGCCGCGATTGCATAGTCAAAGGTGGGGGCGGGCGAGATTGTCTGCGCCTGTACCCACCAACGCAACCAGTTGGTGAACCCTTTCGCCGTCGTAAGCTGCCAGTCCCAGTTCTTGACGCCGAACTGGTTGACTAATCCAGTCGACCGCAGCGCGGCCATTTCGGACTGAGCCTCGGACGGGGTCGCCAGTCCCCAGATGCCGAGCGCGTAATAGTCATAGGCCATTCCTTGCGAGAAGCCTTCACCCTTGCGCAGGGCTTGCAGGCCAAGGGCCGCCCGCCTCGCCGCGAAGTCCGCGACCGATTTGTCACCAGCGGCGCCGAGCATTTGGCTGGCCAATTGAAGGCCGAGAGTCATGCGTGCTCCCTCTTCGTTGAAAGGAACCTGGTAGTCCGGCGAGTGATAGAAACGTCCGTCGGGCGTTTGCATCGCCGGTTGGGTGAGGTAGCTGACCGAAAGGCGCATGAGGTCGCTGATGCGGTTGTTGCCAATTCGGGTGTCAATGTAGGCTGGGTCCTCGCGGTAAATCGTATACGTCGCGATGAGAGCCAGTCCGACGGCCTCGCCCCGTCCGCGCGTGGCGTGGTACGCGGGTTGACCGTTGGTTTGGAGACCGTCGTACCAACTGCCAGCGAAGTTGGCACCGAGCCGACTGTCGTTACTTCCCGGCCCTTCCTGGAGCATGGACGCGTAGAGCCAGTCCATGGCCCCTTCTGCCTGAGAAAGCCGGTTGACTTTCACGAATGCGATAGCCACGTGCGCCACGTCCATGGGCACGATTGTCGGATCTCCCGGCGCGCTAAAAACGTAGGTGCCTTGCGGTTGGAGGCTCGTGAGGAAGTCGAGCGCGCGCTGAACCGCCAGGGGATTTCGGAGTTGATCGCTGTCCAGGGGCTGTAGGGAGTAGGCGGCCGGAGCCGGCACTGAAGCGTACCGAACCGTTGTCATGGCGTATTCACGGCTAGACCGGAGCGTCAAGTGGCGCGAGGTGAGGAGACTCACCACGAGGACGACTAAACCGAGCGCAGCAAGCTGCCTCGAAAGGGATGGCGAAATTCCCAGGCGGCGCATCGCCCCTCGCTTCTCGACAGATCCGAGGTAATCGCGATCCGGCGGTGTTGGCGACCGACTGCGTCACCCGAAAAGATCTGTGGCGGACAATGGCGATTCTAATACCGCGCTGACTTCGCGTCAACGAACGATCGGCGTTCGGGTTGGTCGCTTAGGGCAAGATCACGTTAGGCGGTGTACCGGAGTCGCTGGTTAGGGTCTGGAGCAACTGGTCGGCCCACTGGTGCTGCTCGAGATCTCCGGAGAGGACGAGAACTCTCTGGAGGTCCGGCACGGTAGACTGGTCCAGTCCGGCGTAGCGGCGCATTGCCGCTCGGTCGGCATAGACCGTGGCGTCGTCTGGTAGTCGTTGCACTGCCTGGTCGTCCAAGCGTAGAGCAAGGATCATGTCGCCTTTTGTCGCCAGAACGTCCGCAAGTTCCTGGGAAATTTTGCCATCAGTCGGGGCAAGGATGTGCGCCTGCCAGAGCATGTCGCTCGCGAAGTCGAGCGATCCTTGCTGCGTGGCAGCAAGCCCCGCGCCTTCGTAGCCGTAGGCGAAGGATGGCTCGATCGCCATGACGGTTTCGAAGTCTCGCATCGCCAGGTCAGCGCGCTGCACGTGGAGGTAGAGAGTTCCGCGCTCCAGCCGCAGATCGACGTTGCTTGGATCGCGTGCTAAGAGAAGTGACGCGTCCGGGATAGCGTCGGAGTACCGCTGCATCTGCAGGTAACTCGCCAGGCGCAGCCGGATCGCGGCTTCGTCGTTGGGTTGCTCGGAAATGACCAGGTTCAATGAATCGACAGCAGCACCGTACTGGTGCGCGGAAAACTCACGCTGCGCATCGGAGTACGCCCGCTGCCAAAGCACAACCGGTCCCGGTTGGTCCGACGCCGCCGGAGCGCTCGTGGTTTCGATGATGACGAGCGTGCCGGCCAGAACCAGGGCGATCCCCAAGGCGCGAACGGCACGGACCTTCAACAGTTGACGCAGTTGCTCTCCGACAACGATCGCGCGTTTGCGCCCCGGTGGCGATTCTCGATCGATGTGTCGCCAGACAACTGGTCTCCGACGCCACCAGATGAGCGATACCACGAGCAGCGGCAGACCATCGATTGCGACGACGCGTAGTTCGTAAATCCATTCGACTACCGGCGACGGGTTGACGTTCGGCTGAGCGTTGAGAACGCTCGTGGTGACGGATAGCCCCAACAGCGCCAGTGCCGCGAAGCTGTCCGGAACGACCGCGACCAAGGGCAGTCCCCACACGAGATACCAGGGCCAGAACCAACCTTGAACCGCGACGAGGAACAGCATGAGAACCGCCAGGGACCTCTCGAAGACCGATCGGTCGTCACGAGCAGCGCTGCCGACCAGGACATAAAGGACAAGGAAAATGACGCCGGTCGAGACGCGCAAAATGAGGTTACTCTCGCGGGCTGACGGATCCTGGCTCGCGCCATCCAAAACCACCGCGGTCAATTCACTCGTTTGGGCGAGTCGGGGAGCGGAGATGGCGTGGGTCTCGCGGTACTGGACAAACCCAAACCGACCGAGACGCGGTTCGTAAACGTGCAGCCACTCGCCACCCGGTGGTTCGACGACCAGGAGGGGTTCGTTCTCGGGTAACGCGATACCGACGGTCTGGCTGGAGTTGGGCGCACTCCAGAGAATCGTCGAGGGATCGACTCCGACCCAGTAGCCGCGATAGTGGAGCGGTAACGTGGCGACGGCGGTGGGGTCACCCAGGCCGATTCGCAGTTGCCGAAATGCCAACTCGAGCGGAGAGTTGGTGTAGGCCAGATCGTTGGTTCCGAATCCGATGATAGCAAACGTCCGGACCCCGGCGAAGACCGGCGCGAAACCAGCGGCTACGAGCGCCACGCCAACTAGCGCGCTGGTCCACAGAATTCGGAGAGGCCGATCGTGTCCCCCCCGCCACCACGCGAGGAGGAACAGTGGAACAAGGATGATCGCGACGTATTTGACCAGAGCCGCGAGAACCAGCGCGCCGATAGTCAGGGTTCGTCGATCGCGTGTCCAGAACCAGACGGCAAGCGCGAGAAAGAAGGCCATCACCACGTCATTGTGACCGGCGAGCGCCGACTCGACGATCAAGAGAGGGTTCCAAGCGTAAAGAATTGTCCCAAAGAGGCGGCGCTCCGGACTAAGGCGACCCAGGGCGGACCAGATCAGCGGTGTTCCCCCAAGCATAGCGAGTATGGTGATAGTCTTGAGGACCAGAATAGTTGGTCCCACCAGTGCCCCGGCAATGATTGGGGCCAGCAGGCTGAGGTAGGTCCAAAGCGGCCCGTAGTTCGACGGCTGGTCCTTCCAGAAAATTGCCGAAAAGAGGGGATCCCACGGAAAGTCGCGGGGCACCGCCAGGTAAGGATTCGCGTGATACCAGAGATACATGTGCGCGTAGTACGCGTAGCTGAAGATGTCCTGGGACGAAAGGTACGGCTGAATTGCTAGCCAGGTCGCCAGTCCCCCTTGAACCGCGATAACGAGCCAGAGGTCCCGGCGACGGCCCCGACCCTCGCGCAAACCGCGACGAGCGGCGAGGGCGTAACCCCCGAAACTTAAGATGAGAGCGATGCCAAAGACGAGTCCGGCGCTGGCCGGCCAGTAAGGGGAAACGGTAAGCCAGTGAACGATCGGATGATAGAACCGATCGTCGAGCCAGTTGGCCGGACCGCCAATCCGGGAGGGATACCACCCAAGTCCGGCGCCGCCAACGATCAACAGAATTATTCCGATGACGAGAAGCGCGCAGCCTAACACGCGAGCAACAGGGCAAGTGCCGGGCCAGCAGCGGATATCGCAGCGTGTTGAGGAAGGGGCGACGCTTAATCGGCGACGATTCGGGCGCCCTCACCGGTCAGGTCGAGGATTTGCACTCGTCCAGCGACGCCGGCCGACCGGGCAACCTGCTCGAAGGCCGCGGCAATTGTCTCGGCATGGTCCGAGGCGAGGGCAAGGAGGGCAGAGCCGGAGCCGGACAACCACGCGCCGTGCGCCCCGGCTTCGAGCGCAGCGTCGAAAAAGCGCGGCATACTCGGAAAGAGTACCTGGCGGTACGGTTGATGTAGGCGATCCTGCGTGGCGATCCGCAAATATTCGAGACGGCCGGTTGCCATGGCGCCGACCAAGAGCGCGGCGCGGCCGACGTTGAAAACCGCGTCCGCGTGGGCGATTCGGCTGGGCAAAAGACGCCGGGCTTCGCGAGTTGACGTGCTGAAGCGGGGAAGGAACGCAACCGCCCTCACGTTTGGGGGATAGGGAATCGAAAGAGTGGTCAGGTTGTGGCCATCTTTGACCGACAGTACGAAGCCGCCGAGGATAGCCGGCGCAACATTGTCTGGGTGGCCCTCCCAGTCCGCCGCGAGGTGGAGCAGTTCGTCGGTGCTAAGAATGTCGCCGGCAAGGTGGTTCGCCGTCAGTATTCCACCAACCAGCGCGGTTGACGAGCTTCCCAGGCCACCGCACATGGGGACGCGGTTGGTCAGGCGAATCGCAAAATGGGGAGGGGTTCGTCCGATGGTCTCGAAGTACCGCACCACCGTCCGCGCCACCAGATTTGCTCGATCGCGTGGCAAGCTGTCGGCGCCCTCACCAATGACGTCGACCGCGAAGTTTAGGTCGGGGAGCAAGGCAATGTCGTTGTACAAACCAAGCGCGAGACCGAGGCAGTCGAATCCCGACCCGAGGTTTGCCGAGGTCGCCGGTACCCGAGCAACGATCGCGTCGGCCACGTTACTTTTCCATCCGCAGAAAGCCCGCGATTTCTCTAACCACATCTAACTGCCGGATCCGATCGAGCGCGCCGCCCATGCGACGTTCGGTCGCGGTATGGGTGGTTATGACCACCTCGGCGGTGCGATCGGTGTCTTCCGTTTCGTGCTGCATCACCGACGCGATGCTAATGTTGAATTCGGCGAAGACCTGGGCAATCTGAGCAAGAGCGCCAGATTGCTCGGCGACCTGCAGGCGAATGTAGAAGCGGGTCTGGGTGTCCCCAAAATCGGCCACCGGGCGATCGCGACGACCAACCGCCACGCCGTCAATGACGCCCCGTCGGGAATTGTGGGCGATGGCACAGATGTCGGCAACAACCGCGGAAGCAGTGGGACGGGCGCCGGCGCCTCGGCCGTACAGCATGAATTCGTCGATTTCTTCGCCCTCGATGAGTACGGCATTATACACGCCCTTGACACCAGCGAGGTGATGATCGCGCGGGAGCATCGTCGGGCGAACTGACACTTCGATGCCGCTGACTCCGACGTCAGCCGACGCGAGAAGCTTGATGACATACCCAATCTGGGCGGCATGATAGAAGTCACGGGCCTTCAAGGTCGTGATGCCCACGTGAGCTACGGCATCTGGTCGGACGGTTGTTCGGAAGGCCAGCGTGCTGAGGATCGCCAGTTTATAGGCGGCGTCAATCGCTTCGACGTCGTTGCGGGGATCGGCCTCGGCATAGCCCAATCGCTGAGCCTCGGCAAGCGCGGTCGCGTAGTCGCGTCCCTCCTCCATCGCGGACAGGATGAAGTTCGTGGTTCCATTGATGATCGCGCGAAGTCGAGTTATTTCGTTCGCAATCAGATCGTGACGCATGACGCTGATGACCGGAATGCCGCCGCCAACGCTCGCCTCATAGTAGAGATTGACGTTGTTCGCGAACGCAAGGTCCAGCAATTCGGCGCCGTGCTTGGCGACAACTTCCTTATTGGCGGTAACGACGTGTTTACCGTTACGGAGCGCTCGGGCGATGTAGTCAACGGCCGGAGATTCGCCGCCGATCAATTCGACAACGATGTCGACCTTCGGATCGTCGACGATCTTTAAGCAGTCGTCGGTGAGGAGCGAGCGATCAACGGCTCGTGAACGGGTCAGGTCGCGTACCGCGACCCCGCGCACCACGAACTCACAGGCGATCGATTCGCTGATCTGTCGCGCTTGTCGCTTCAAAAGATCCAGTGTCCCGGAGCCAACCGTTCCGGCGCCGAGAACCCCAAGATGAATCGTTTTCACTCAAGTTCCCTAGCGTCAGCGTTGGGCCCGGGGCAACGCGTCGGCGAGCGCCGCGAGGAGGCCGTCGACGTCCGACTCGGCGAGATAGCCCAGGTGGCCGATCCGAAAGATTTTTCCACTCAGCGTTCCCTGCCCACCGGCGAGAATCCGTCCATCCTTGGCCAGGAGTTCCTGAAGTCGCTTGACGTCCAGGCCGGCTGGAGCGGTGACCGCGGTGACCGTATCGGAGGCGTGCTCGGGATTCGCAAAGAGTTCCAAACCTAACTCGCGGACACCCGCTCGAACTTTGGTCGCGAGCCGATGGTGGCGCGCGTAAACGTTCGATAGTCCTTCGGCCTCCAGAAGGTCAAGGGCGGCCTGCAAGGCGTAATACAACGTAATCGCGGGCGTCGCGGGAGTTTGGCCCCGCTCGGCAGTTTTCTTGTACTGAGCAAAATCCCAGTAAAATCGGGGCATCCTGGCTCCCTGGTAGGCATCCCAGGCGCGTGGGCCGATCGCCGCGAACGCCAGGCCTGGCGGAGTCATCAATCCCTTTTGCGAGCCGGAGACGACGACGTCACAACCCGTGGCGTCGACGTCGACCGGGATCGCCGCGAGTGAACTTACCGCGTCGACGAGCAACAGTGCATCGCTCTCCCGGACGGCAGCCCCGATCGCCGCAAGATCATTCGTTATCCCGGTCGATGTCTCGTTGTGGGTAACCAGCACCGCCTTAAACGGACCGCGCGACGTCAGAATCTTCCGTAGGTCGTCAGGATTCGCGGCCTGACCCCACGCGACGGTGAGCGTGGTCACGTCCGCCCCGTAGGTTTGGGCGATTGTCCGGAATCGATCGCCAAAGACTCCGGTCGGCACCGCGAGAACGCGGTCCCCCGGGGACAGGGTGTTGACCACGGCGGCTTCGAGCGCTCCGGTGCCGCTGGCGGTCATGATGATGACATCGTTACTCGTTCCGAATACCGGCTTGAGCCGGTTAAGCAGGTCTCCTTGAAGCGCGGCAAACTCGGGTCCGCGATGGTTGATCATCGGTCGGTCGAGCGCCTGCTGAACGGTCGGTGGGAGATTGGTTGGTCCGGGGATCCATAGTTGCTGCAAGAAAGAAAACCTCCACTATCCACACAAAGCGTCGCAGACAGTCGCGCAGATTGTAGCATAGCCCGAGGAAATCAGACGGACGCCGTCACACACCACACTGGCTAGGCGCGTCGAGCAATTCTGACCTGGCGTAGCTTGCGCTTGAGATATTGCCAGTACTTTCGGACCATTTTGGCGTCGTCTGGGGTCGTTGGCCGCGGCCCGTAACGCGATTCGACAAACGCAGCCGTCAGTTCCGCGAACTCCCCGGCCACGTCCGGCACGCGGTCACGCAACATGCGCTCGTACTCCTCTGGAGTCATGCCAGGCGGGCGTGGATAGCCGAGGCGTGCCGCTCGTTCACTGATCGAGAGATAGAAATACTCTACCATTTGCCGTGGACTCATCCGACCGAGCGACACGATGCGAAACGGCGCGCGCGTCGGGACCGGCGAGGCGCGAAATACCCGGGGAACCGCGGCGGCGACGGCCCGGCCGACGTCGCGACCGATCCGACCGACAATCTCCGCGAGGCGCCGCAGAAATCTCCAGGGCGCGAGGAGGATTGGTAGCAGCCGAACGTTGCCCAGGAATCCCCCCCGTTTTCGCCAGATGACGCTGAACGAGTACGCGACGATGCCGGTTGCCACCAGCCAGAAGACGATCGACTGCACCGTGTCCAGAGGGGAACCATGGCTCGGGGGGGCGGCGGCGTGAATCGGCGGTTTAGGCATTGCCGGCGCGGGTGGAGCGTTGGTTGCCGAACCGTGGCCAAACAGGCTGAAGATCAGGTAGAGCACATAGAAGAACACGCCGACGATCGCGAAAAAGGCTTGGATGAATAGCCCGACAATGTAGCTCACGATGTCGCCGAGGGTCATCGCGTACTGAGTCGGTAGGAGAAACGCGATGAGCGCGGTGACCAGTACCAACCCGATCACCCCACTGACCCACTGGGTCTGAACCTCGTTCGGCATCTCGACCTTGTCGAGGCGCCAGAGGGTTCGCTGGCGAACAAAGTGGGCCTCGCCTAGGAGCAAAAGACCAAGAACGAAAAACAGGACGACGTTTACCTGAATGAGCTGGAGCGACGGCCGCTGAAAGCCGATCAGTTCGGCCAGAGCGCCGGGACCAAAGATCTGGTTCGTTCCTAGGGCGGCCAGGGCAGTCATAACGACCAGCGTGATCCCGCCGCCAATGTAGAGGCGAGCAAGCTGCCGCAAGGGCTCGGTATGGTCGACCGCGCGAAAGTTATCCTCGTAGACCTGGCGAGCCAGGGGTGCGTTGTCATCGGGAATCTCGCCCGGCTGCACACGCAACGCGTTGAGGCAATCGGTGCCGGTGAGTGTCAGCCACCAGACTAGGAGAAGAATCAGCGAATCGGCGATGAATCCAACCGTGAAGAGCCGACCCGGGCTGCCGATCCAGGTTGGCGCGTCGCGAAACAGAGAACTACTGGGGTCATCCAGATAGGGAAGCAAACGGGCCAACACCAGAACGGGTACGAGCAAGACGAGCCATTCCCGTGCTCGAATTGAGGTGTTGCCGATGCGTCGGGTATAGCCGAATCCTTCGATTGCAACGACGACCGCGAGCGGTGGGAGAAAGCGGGTTGGCCAATCCGGCGCGAACGCCGTGCCAAACTGGACAATCCCGATGACGAAACAGACGATCGCGCCGATCAGGACGGCTGGCTCAAAGATCGCCTCTACCCAGGTACCCGCGTCGATTCGGCGCGCCGGGTCGAAGTCCGGAGGCAACAGAAATCGCTGAAGTCCGGTCGGGTTGGGGGAGGTGGTCTCTGCCATCCACTAACCGCCAGTTCCGACGGTCTGACGCTGCCAAACCGAAAGGTCGCTATCCCGTGCGATCCGATAGGCGCGCATCCCCATCGTCGCCGCTCGGCGCAATGCCAGTTCGGCGCTTTGCGGATTTGGATAGTCGAGATAGACCAGAACAATCGTGAAGCCCGATCGCTGGAGCGTGAGCACCGTCTCGCGAAGGTCATCGGTCTCCTGACTGGTGACGAATACCAGCGTCGCTCCCCAGGGGAGGCGATGGGCGTCCGCCCGAACCCACTCCCAGAAGGCGCGCTCGCGGGAAAGCTCGAGGCGACCGAGTAGCTCGAGAATCGCATTGAGTTGGCCCCGTCCCTTACGGGGCAACGGGCCTCGGAGGCCCGGAACGTCGATCGGGTCGGCTGGATCGGTGCCGTTGGTCAGAAGGCCAACCTCCTGCCGAACCGCTACCAGGTGATTCGCCATGCTCGCCGCGACGGTAATTCCAAATTCGGCCGCGAAGTAGGCGCGTTGGCGATCGAACTCGGCCAGGTTCACGTTGAGGAGAAGCAGGGTCTGCAAAGTCATGGCCGGCTCGAGTTTTTTGACCTGAAGCTGGCCGGAACTTGCGCTGGCTTTCCAGTTAATTCGGCGCAAGCTATCGCCGCTTTGATAGTTGCGCACCCCAACCACGCGCGAGGGATCCTCGTAGAGGATCTGCTGGGTCCGCAACGTCCCAAACGGCGACTTCGAGGGAAAGCCCAACTCGTCCAGAGGCAGAATCTGCGGAAAAACGGTCAAATGTCGACCAGCGCCGTATTCGGTCTCTCGCACACTGAGACCAAAGACATCGCCCACCCGCGCCTTCAGCGGACCAATGCTATACCAACCCCGTTGTCGACAGGACAGCAAGTAGGTGAAAGTTCGCTTCTCACGTGGTCCGAGCGCGATCAACACCCGATAGAAAGGCGGGGACGCGAGGTTAACCGGTAGGATCTCCTCAAGTTGGAGCCAGGTCACCGGGAGGATTCCCCGATTTTCAACCTCGAGGGTCACCGTGACTTCGTCCCCGAGAAGCGCGCGGTCGTCGTAGCGTCGACGATAGATGAGGTCACTTGCGCTACGCTGACTCCAGATCGTGGCGAGAAGGTAGATCCCGACCATAAAGTAGGAAAGTGTGTAGATGAAGCTAATTTTCAGAAAGGACGCGAGCAGGAACAGGACAAGCGCGGCTGGCAGTAGACTGATCATGACCTCATCGACCGTTCAGGGTGACGGGCACTGGGGTCGTTTGCAGCAACTCATTCAGAATGCTGCCCCCACTCCGCCCTCGAAGTTGGCTCTCCGGTTTGAGAACGAGGCGGTGGGACAACGCGAAAGGCGCCAGGTACTTTACGTCGTCGGGCACCACGAAGTCGCGTCCGCGGATCGCCGCGAGCGCCTGACTGGCGCGAGCAAGGGCCAGAGAGCCGCGAGGGCTTGCCCCGATCGCGACATCGGAGTGAACGCGAGTCGCGCGTACGATCTGGAGAACATAGTCGTAGATCGAATCGTCAATGTAGATGTCGGCCACGGCTCCCTGAATCGCGACGATCTCCGCCGCGTCGGCAACCGGCTCCAGTCGGTCGATCGGATGGCCGTGCCGAAGGTTGACGAGCACCTTGCGCTCATCGTCGAACTCAGGATAGCCGATGCTGAGCTTCAGGAAGAAGCGGTCGAGTTGAGCCTCCGGCAGGGGAAACGTCCCCTCGAACTCGATCGGATTCTGGGTAGCGATCACCAGAAAAGGCGCCGGCAGGCCGTGGGTAACGCCGTCGACTGAGATTTGCTTCTCGCCCATACACTCGAGTAGGCTCGACTGGGTTCGGGGGGTAGCCCGGTTTATTTCATCGGCGAGCAGGACATTCGTGAAGGCCGGCCCGGAACGGAACTCGAAGTCGCCGGTCCTTTGGTTGAACACCGATACGCCGGTCACGTCGTTGGGCAAAAGATCCGGGGTGAATTGAATGCGTCGAAACACGCCGCCCAGCGATGTTGCGAGCGAGCGTGCCAGCATAGTTTTTCCGACGCCTGGCACGTCTTCGAGAAGAATGTGTCCATCGCAGAACAACGCCACGACGGCCAATTCGACGACCGATCGCTTGCCGACGATGACTTTTTCGACGTTTCCGACCAGTCCTTCTGCTAGGTCGCGAATTGACCTCACCTTGACCCCTTTCCCATTGGTGGCGTATGATCAACCGTACTTTTCTGAAAGTTTAACCAGTCTAATGAATCCGCACAAGTGAGGGTGTCTGCCATTAGCGGTCAACACCGAATCGTCATCGCCGATCCCATCGCCTCTGAAGGGATTACCGCGCTTCAGGAACACGCCGACGTTGTCATCGCGACTGGCTTGCCACTTAAGGAATTGGTTCGTCGGCTCGTAGACTGCGATGCGCTGATCGTTCGCAGCCAGACCCGAGTGAGTGCCGATTTGATTGACGCGGCGCCGCGTCTCCGGGTGATTGGCCGCGCCGGAATCGGCGTGGACAACGTGGATGTCGAGGCGGCCAGCCGACGCGGCATCGTGGTCGTAAACGCCCCAACTTCGGTCGTCGTCGCTGCCGCCGAGCACACCGTCGCGCTCATTCTCAGCCTGCTGCGGCGGATTCCCCAGGCGCATCGATCCGTCGTCGACGGCCGCTGGGAGCGTAGTCGGTTCGTCGGAACGGAACTTCGCGGTAAGACCGTCGGTGTCGTCGGCCTGGGAAACATTGGTGCCGAGGTGGCGCGCCGCATTTCCGCCTTTGATGTCCGGTTGCTGGGTAGCGACCCATTTGTCAGTGCTGACTACGCCGACCGACTTGGTGTCGAATTGATGGAGCTTGGCGAACTCTTGCGCCAGTCAGACATCGTCACGATCCACGTACCGTTGACTACTTCGACGCGTGGCCTGATCGACGCGGCGCGTCTCGCGATGTTGAAGCCGGGGGCGCGTTTAATCAACTGCGCACGCGGTGAAATCGTCGACGAGAAGGCGCTCCTGGACGCGCTCGCGAGCGGAAAACTCGCCGGCGCGGCGCTCGACGTCTTTGCCAGCGAACCACCGGACAGCGCGCTGACCGCGTACGCCGATCGAACCGTTCTGACGCCGCACCTTGGCGCTTCGACCGAAGAAGCCCAGGTGGCGGCGGCCGTGGAGATCGCGGACGCGGTGCTCGCCGCTCTCAATGGTCAACCGGTGCGATCCGCGGTCAACGCGCCAGCGATCCGACCGGAGAGCCTCGCGGCGCTTGCTGCCTACCTCGATCTGGGGGAGCGCCTTGGCTACGCTATGGCTCAGTTGCTCGACGGGCCAATCAAGAGCCTGGAAATCGGCTACCACGGCGAGATCGCCGATCGCGACACGATCGCGGTCCGATCGGCGATCGTCAAGGGTCTTCTCCGGGCGGCATCGCCCGAGTACATTAACTTAATGAACGCGCTGCTCGTCGCGCGCAGTCGTGGTCTGCAGATCGTCGAGTCGCGGTGTACCACTCCGCAAGAGAACGTCGCCAACCTGGTTAGTCTCACTGTCCGCGAGGCTAACGGCGGCGTTCTTGAGTTGGCGGGAACCGCGGTCAACGGGGAGCCGCATCTCCTTCGCGTGGACACCTACCACCTGGACGTCGTCCTTGACGATGGTTTCCTTCTTTTCGTTCGTCATCACGACCAGCCCGGCGTGGTCGGCAAAATCGGTACCTTGCTCGGTGACGGCGACGTTAACATCTCGGCTATGCAGGTTGGTCGCCGGGAGCGACGCGGAGACGCCATGATGGTGCTGGCGATCGATGAACCGCTTGACGACGTGCTACGTCAACGGCTACTGAGCGAGTCGCCGATTCGCTCGGCCCGGCTGGTTCAACTCTCGGGGTAGGTTCAACCGTATTGAGGACGATCATTAACTGGTTCCGAGAGTTCTGGAGACGGCCACTCTCGACCCGTGGGGCGGTTTTTATAGCGTTCCTAGCTATCTCATCCCTCTACGGTATTGGGATCGCCAGTGTCCTGGTCGTCGCACGCCGTGGTCAGGCGGAGGCCCTGACCACGCACGACTACAGTACGCCGACCCCGCTTACCTCGGTAACGCCAGTGCCCACGGTCGGGGCGGCGGCGGCGCAGCCGTTGTCTCCGACGCCCGCGGTGACCGTCACCGACGTGCCCAGTCCCACGCAAACCGACATCCCGCCGCCTACCGAAGTGGCCGCCGACACACCGGTGCCCGTCGAGGCATTGCCCACGGACACTCGGATTCCGCCGCCGACACGCCCACCCCTTCGGCGAGCAACGCCGACGCCAATCCGTCGGCGGCCAGAGCCTAGTCCAACCGCGACACCGGCGAAGGCCGCGGCCAGCCCAACCCCAAGCGAGCGACCCGTGACCCAAACGGTGACGCCAACCGCGACACCATCCGTGTCCGGGGTCACCCCGACACCCACGCGAGCCTCGACCTTAACCCCGCCGACGAGCACGGGAACCGCCACGCCGACGCCAACAGCTCAATCGGTCGTGACGCCGTCAACCCCAACTCCGACCCGAGTGATCGTCTCAGCGACCCCAACTCAAGCAGTTCACCAACTAGGTGATGGGTCGGCTGGGTAAGCGTTTCAATAAGGCAAGCCTACGGTCGGGAGATTGTCATCTTGTTTTGCACGCACAACGTTGTGCGCGTATAATCGAGCAGTGGAAGCTATCAACACGTCGGAGAATGGTCACAATCCGGTCGAACTCGTTTCACCGGATCGCGTTCGCGCGAACCCCCGGATAAACGCACTCATTCGGGTCGCCGACGATCAGCTCGGGGTACAAGGCTACACCGAACACGGCATGCGCCACGCCAATCTGGTATCTCACATCTCCGAGAACATCCTTCGCCGGCTTGGTCACGCCGAACGAGTGGCGGAACTCGCGGCGATAGCCGGTTACATCCACGACATTGGCAACGTTGTTAATCGCGTGGATCACGCCTCGGCGGGCGGGGTCCTCGCGCTCACCCTTCTGCTGGAGGAAGGGATGGAGGCCAGCGAGGCCGGAGTCGTTGCCGGAGCGGTGGGCAACCACGAAGAGCGGGTGGGCGAGCCGGTCAGTCCGGTCGCGGCCGCGGTGATCATCGCCGACAAGTCGGACGTTCATCGGACGCGGGTGCGCAATGCGAATCCGGTGACCTTCGATATCCACGATCGAGTTAACTTTGCCAGCCAACACAGTTTCGTTCGCGTGGACACGGACAAGCGACAAATTGCGCTTGACCTCTCAATCGATACCGATCGGGCAAGTGTCGTTGATTACTTTGAGATTTTTCTGACTCGTATGCTCTTCATTCGCAAGTCCGCGAGTTTTCTCGGCTGCGAATTCCAATTGCTGATCAACAAGCACCGGATGCTTTAGTCTGAGGCCAACTTTGTGAAGGTACTCCGTTTCTTCAACGACGGACGGCCCCATTACGGCGTCCTTGTCGACGGCGTTGTCTACCGAGGAGCGCGCGACGAGTTCGGCAACCAGACCGCCGCCGAAGTGGTTGGGCCGGTGTCGACGATTCGCTTGCTTGCCCCCTGTGTACCGACAAAAATTCTCGCGATTGGCTTGAATTACGCGGAACCGAATCAGGAAGGCGCGACCTCATTTCCTGATGAGCCGATCGTTTCGTTTAAGCCGCCGTCGTCGGTCATTGGGCCCGGGGAACCGATTGTCTGGCCGGCGATGTCGAAGCGGATCGACTACGAGGGTGAGTTGGCCGTGATCATCGGGCAAACCGCGCGCGATGTCCCCGCCGGGCGCGAGGAAGACTATATTCTTGGGATCACCTGCGCCAATGATGTCACCGCTCGGGACATCCAACGACGGGAAGGCCAGTGGGCGAAGGCCAAAGGATTCGATACGTTTTGTCCGCTTGGACCGGTCATTGAGACCGAGGTGGACTTCGACGGGCTTCAACTCACCGTTCGAATTGACGGTGAAGTTCGGCAGTCGGCTTCGTCTCGCCAACTCCACTTTAAGCCCACGGCGCTGGTTGCCTATTTGTCACGCATTATGACGCTCTACCCCGGAGATGTTCTCCTCCTGGGCACCCCATCCGGCTACGGTCCACTGCGAGTGGGCGACACTGTCGAGGTCGCGATCGACGGAGTCGGCGTCCTCCGCAACCCGGTCGTGGCCTCCGGTTGAGTGGTCCGGCTCAAAACGCGCCTTGGGGAGTCGCGGCCTCGCTTGGAATCAGTCCGGCCCGCTTCAGTAAGTCGCCGCCAAGAATTCCCACCACCGCGCCCTTCCGGGGCATCCCGGGAACGTCCTCCACCCAGAGTTGAAGCGAAATCCGTTGGAAGCGTTGAACGATGAAAGGCCCACTTTTGACCGGCTGGGACGCCGGCAGGCCATAGAGTTGGATGGCGTCGTCAGCCGTCCAGTTAGGGACGCTGTCCGGGTTCGGATTCGCGTAAAATGACGCGGCGATCGAGGGGTTCGTTAGCCAACCAAGCCGAATCTGTCGAGCCCGAATCCAGTCGCCGCCAGAGCCATCATTCTGGACCGGCGGTGGAATGCCCTGCACCTGTAAGGCTGGATCCTGACCCGCCGTGGTAAGTTGCTCGAAAGTGTTGGCAAGGTAGGCAATCCCCAGTTCCGGCCGCCATTGCAGAACTCCGCGCTGGAAGGCCTGGTAGGTAAAGCCGCCCGGACCGACGAAGGGGCGGCTAACCGGATAGCCCAAAACGCGTACGCCGCCGTAACGTTGAAACTCGGTCCAGAAGCGCTGCTGGCCATCCTCGACGCGAAATCCCAGTCCGGATCCGGCACCGGTCTCGCCATAATACCAGCCATTCGTCAACGGAAAGTCCGCCGCGCCGAGGGCGTTCAGGTCGGCCCAGAACCCGGCTGGTTCTTCTCCCAAACGCCAGATCGCGACCCCGGCAATATCGTCACGCGTCGCGACCGCCAGTTTCTGCTGGATGCTCGCGGCGTTTTCGAACCAGATCTCGTGATTCTGGCCATTCTGGATGTAGGAGTACTCGGCCGAGGCGTCCGCCAGGTCGAAACTCGCTTGACCCGGGAACGCGCTCATGCGCTCGATCGTCTGGTCGTATCGCAACGCCGAGGCGTGGCCCGGCGCGCTCAAATTCCAGTCGTAGCCCCAAACACCGATCCCGAGGATCAATTTGTCGCGAGGAATCGTGGACAGCGCGTATTGGGCCACGTCCTCGATCCAGGGCAAAGGCGATATTGGGCCGGGCTGACTCGTCGCGGCGGTGCGGTAGGCGTAGGCCATCAGGATCACTCGATCGGCGACCTGTCCCACGGTCGGGTAATCGTAGGCGCCGCCCCAGCCCGCCGTGCTATCGCTCGTCTTGGCAGGCAAGGCGACGACCAGTCTCTTCCCGCGCGCGTGGAGAGACCCGGCAAGGTCGTCGATAAAGCGAGTCAGATTTCCCCGATCCGTTCCGTCGACTCCTTCGAAATCCAGGGTTAAGCCGGCGTAGTATGAAGAATCGCCGAGTTGGGCGATTGATCTCACCGCGGAGGCCCGGCGTACCGGGTCCGCGAGGATGGCGGTCAGGTCGCCGTGGGTCGCATCATTCTTTACCAGGGGATAAATACCCTTGCCGGCCTCTCGGAGGGCCGCGTTCAGCACGGGATCCGCTTGACTCGCGATGGCACCGGATTTTTGAAGACTGAAGTACTCCGGACTGACGTCATCGATTTGAGCGAGATGCGTTAGGAGGGAGGTTCGGGAGGTCGCGTCGTAGGGGACGTAAAATGCCCAGGTTTCGTACCGGGGCTGGGCGCGCGCGCGGTTCGCCGGGACAGGTATGGTTACCGCGAAGAGGAGAATTGCCTTGAGAATCGCGCGGATAATGCGCTTGCCCATCACCCTTTCTCGCACCGCGACCTCCAGGTGGATCGATTCAGCCGGACCAATCGGTGTCCTCACCGCCAGGAATCCAGCTTACAAGCCGACCTTGGCCCGGGGGAATTAGAAGAGGCTGAAAGCTTCGCGCAAAACAAAAGTCCGATTTGCTCAGGCAAACCGGACACTTGTTTGGAGACTGAATGAAAGCTGCAGTGAGGAGTGAGCAGAGGGCGCGGTCTCTACTCACTCCCACCCGCTGGATTCGTCATCCAAGGCGGATGTTACACGTGGAGCTAACTGGCGTATGTCAGGTACTGCTTGTTTTTCTTGTCATGTTTTGCCTGACGCGAATTCGTGACGTGTTGCTTCTCTTGGGGGGCCAGTACGGCGTGAAGATGCTATACTCGGAACCAGGCCGGGGTGGCCCCGGCTCTGATGTAGCAGGGAGGACAGATTTGAGATGAGTCTGGCCGAATCGGTGCTAACCGAGCGCGACCGACGGGTTCTTGCCGACCTGGAGAGCCTGACCCGGGAGACCTACCAACTCTGGAATGAAACGTGGGTCGGATTTTCCTGGCGAAACTACACCTACGATCACGTGTCGCGCGTTCGTAACCTCGCCCGAAGTGTCGCTAGCCGCGAGGGGGGCGATGTTCGCACGCTCGAATTCGCCGCGATTCTCCACGACATTACAAAGTCGTACGACGGCGAGATTCTGATGCGCGATGGTCAGCGTGTCCTTGACGCCGACGGATTCTGGATTAACGCGAAGCTTCCTCCGGCTCGTCAGAACCGGATCACGGTGCTTTACGATAGTCTGAATCTGGAGGGGACCGTTCATCACCACTCTGGTGGTCAGATTGCCATCGCTTTGCTGGCCGACCACGGCTACGATGCCGAGTTTTGTGAAAATGTTCGCGAAATGATCGCGGCGCACCTCAAGCCGCAACCAACGTCGTCACGGGCTGGCTTATCGCTCTATGACGCCGATACGGTGGACGCCAACATTGGCCTGCCCGCCTTTTATCGCAATATTCAGATCAGTATGCACCGCATGGAGAGTGACTACGCGAAGCGAGGTGAGGATCTCACCGCGTACCTGGCGCAGAACCTCCAAGACTATCTGACCTCCTACCTGGGTGAGCGCATTCCGACCTGGAATGAAGGTAAGCGTCGCGACTTCGCTCCGAAGCTGTGGACGGAGACCGGACGTCAGGTTGCGCACGCTCGAGTGGATTACCTGGCGGACGAGGTCGAGGAGATGGTCCACGAGCTTGACGACTACGCGTACAATGTCGAGCACGGTCGACTGGCGATTGTGCGTCATTTTATGACCAGTCGAGATAACCCATCGCTGACTTCTGAGCTAGTTGCGTTGCGGAGCTGGGCACAGGAGCCAAACACGACAACCGGAGCGCGAGGGCTCCTGGAGCGATTGCACGCCGAAGTTCGCGGCGAACTGTAGAAGTGCCCGCGCGAACCGGAGTGCGAAGCGGTGTGGTTCGACGATTACCGAAGCGCTGGGTGGCTCGCGACGCTCCTAACCACCTCCGAGAGCGCGACAATCGAACTGGCGTGGTCGCGGCGCGGAGTTAGCTCCGCGCCGCCATTTTTCAAGGATCGCGGACTGATGGTCACGCGGAGGGGGAAGCCGATGAGGTCAGCATCCGCGAACTTGACTCCCGCGGATTCCAAACGATCGTCGAACAAGACCTCGATTCCGGCGGACAGCAGATCCTGGTAGATCTGGTCGGCGGCGCTGGCGATCTCTGGTCGATCGGCATTGAGTGCGACCAGAGACACCGCGAACGGCGCGACCGATGCTGGCCAGACAATGCCGTGCGAGTCTCGGTTGTTCTCCACGATGGCGCTGATTAAGCGGTCTACCCCGATACCGTAGCATCCCATCCAGACCGGTTGTGACTGTCCGCTCTGACCTAGAACGTTTGCCGACATCGCCGAGCTATATTTCGTGCCGAGTTTGAAGGTGTGACCGACTTCCAGCACCTGCTCTTCTTGAAGTGGCGTGCCGCAGATCGCGCACGGATCACCAGTCACGACAAGAGCGACATCGAATTGTTTGTCGAGAGGCAGATCCCGCCCGGGAAGAACGTTGCGGAAATGTCGGTCCGGTTGATTCGCCCCGGCGATGTACGGGTGCGGTAGAATCCCATCGTCAACTATCAATTCAACGGCTGATTGCCCAACCGGCGATACGAAGCCGGGCGGTAGACCGGCGGCCCGCAGTTCATCGTCGTTTGCGAGGTGAACCTCCGTCGTGCCCAGGACGCGGGCGAGCTTGACTTCGTTGACCGTTCGATCACCACCAACCGCAACCATGGCAAGTCTACCCGACGCCGAGTAGACGACCGTCTTGAGAAATGCCTCCGCCGCGAGGTTGAAAAACCCTTCCAGGTCCGCGATGGTTTTCGCGCCGGGGGTGGAGACCTCCTCGACTGGTTCGACCGTATCTCCGCTGTCTGCGGCCGAGGCGGATTGTCGCATCACAGCGACGTCCTGATTGGCGGCGTAACCACAGGACGGACAGCGAACAACGACCGCTTCACCCAACTGTGAGGGAACGACGAATTCGTGGCTGCCGGTGCCGCCGATCATGCCAGTGTCCGCCTCGACCGGCTGAGCCGGAACGCCAACCCGACGGTAGATGGCGAGATATGCCTCATAGAGTTTGGGATAGTAGGCGTCCAGATCCTCGCTGGTCGCGTGAAAGCTATACGCGTCCTTCATGAGGAACTCGCGCATGCGGACGAGGCCTCCGCGCGGCCGGGGTTCGTCCCGTACTTTGGTTTGGATTTGGTACAGCGTGAACGGGACTTGTCGGTACGAGTTGATCTCACGCCGGGCCAGGTCTGTCACCACTTCTTCGTGGGTCATAGCCAGAACGTAGTCGCGTTCGGCTCGATCGACGGTGCGCCAGAGGGTCTGATCGACGGTGTACCATCGGCCGCTCTCTTTCCAAAGGTCCGCGGGCACAATGACGGGAAGATGAACTTCTTGACCGTCCACGCGATCCATCTCCTCGCGAAGAATTCGCGTGACTTTCTGGGCGACCCGCCAGCCGAGCGGAAGGTAGCAATAGATGCCGGCTGATACCTGACGTACCAAACCGCTCCGTAAAATCAGGCGCTGAGTCTCCGTTTCGGCCTCGGCCGGGGCCTCTCTCAGCGTGCGCCCGAAAAGCCGCGACATGCGCATCGTCGTTCCCTCGTGATGTCCGAATCGTAACCGACCGCTGAAACCTGGTTTGCGTCCTCGCGCCTACCCCCGATGACTGTCAGCCGCTCTTTTAGTGAGGGAACAGGTCGGAGGGAACCGGATGAAGGATGTCGAGGTAGGTGATCACCAGAACCAGTGAGAGTAGAAATGCCATCCCCATCAGGTGAATCATGGTTTCCCGCTGCGGATTCAGTCGGCGACCTCGAATCGCCTCGATCACGACGAAAAGCAAGCGGCCACCGTCCAGCCCCGGAATCGGGAGAAGGTTCGCCACCGCCAACCCAGCGCTGACCTCGCCGGCGACTTCCAGGATTGGCCAGAGCCAACCACGGTCGAGGGTCACCGCGGTCGCTTGCGAGGTGACCTGGAAGATTCCGACCGGCCCCATCGGGCGAGGCGCGTCGGCGATTGGTATCAGGCCACGGATGATGTCAACTGGCAGCGCAATAGTCAGAAGTACCGTCCGACCGGTATCAACCGCGCCGTTGACGAGAGCGACCGGAACGGAATCATGGATCAAGTTTCGGGGGCGTAGAGTCACCGCGACGCCCATGGGGCCCTGGCCGGCGGGATAGGTCGTGCGTGGGGTAATCGTCAGGTTGACAGTCTGAGCGCCGCGCCGTACAACGAGAGCTGTCGGCGTGCCACGGCTAAGGTTTGTGACGTTCTGAAGTTGAGTGAAGCTGTCGATTGCCTGACCGCGCATCCTGACGATTTGGTCACCGGCCCGCAATCCAGCCTGCGCGGCCGGCGAATTGGCCACGACCTCCGAGACGACGATGTCGGCGGAAGTGAAGTCCGGAACTCCCGTGATGTACGCCGCGCTAAACAGGAGGACCGCGGCAATGATATTCATTGTCGCGCCGGCGGCGAGGATCGCGAAGCGCCAACGGCGTGGCGCCGAGGCAAAGCTGCGGGGCGCGGTTGGATCCTCCTCGCCGAGCATCCGAACGTAGCCGCCCAGCGGAATCAGGTTCAGGGAGTAATCGGTTTCGCCGCGTCGAATTGAGAAAAGTCGAGGTGGAAACCCGATGCCGAACTCCTCGACCTTAACGCCAGCGCGTTTGGCCAGGATAAAGTGCCCGAGTTCGTGCACCAGAATCAGGACACCGAGGAGAACGACGAAAACGACGACGTTCAAAGTGGAACCCTCGTGATACCGGTCTCGCCGTCGAGATCCGGATTGATCTGGCTCGTTACGGGCGGCGAGCCAGGCGCCCAGCGAGCAACGATCGCGTCCGCGCGTCAACCTCCAGGACGTCCTCGAGGCTCGGCCGTGCGATCGATACGTGCGACTGGAGGGCCTCGTCGACGAGGCCCGGGATTTCCGAAAATGCGATTTGTCCGTTCAGAAAGGCCTGCACCGCGACATCGTCGGCCGCGGCAAGGACGATTGGCGTAGATCCGCCACTCCGCCCAGCCGAGATCGCCGATTCAAAACAAGGATACCGCCCCACGGGCAACGGAGCGAAGGTTAGTCGACCAGCGTCCTCTAGCCGCAACCGTGGCCAAGGATTCGCGCGTCGTGTCGGATGGAGAAGCGCGTGCTGGATCGGCAGACGCATGTCCGTCGGCCCCAGCGTCGCTCGGATCGATCCGTCAACGAACTCAACCATGGCGTGCACCAGGCTCTCACGATGCAAGACGACATCGATCTTGTCGTAGGGTAGGCCAAAAAGCCAATGTGCTTCGATGACTTCGAACCCTTTGTTCATCAGGGTTGCCGAATCGATCGTCACTTTTCGTCCCATAACCCAGTTCGGATGGGCGAGCGCTTGTTCACGTGAGACGTTCGCGAGATCCTCCGGTGGGTAGTCGCGAAAGGCTCCGCCGGATGCCGTGAGTACAACCCGCTCGATTGGTCCGACAGTGGCGCCAATCGAGATGTCGCAGTCGCCGGACAGGCATTGCCAGAGCGCATTATGTTCGCTGTCGACGGGTATGATCGGCGCGTTGTAACGGCGCGCCTCGGCCACGACAATTTCCCCGGCCATAACCAGCACTTCTTTGTTAGCCAGAGCGACGCTTTTGCCGGCCCGCAGGGCCGCGAGCGTCGGATGCAAACCCGCCGAACCGACCGTAGAGATCAAGACTCGTTCCGCGTCGGGGATGGTGCACAAGCCTTCCAGCGTCAGAACTCGCGCGCCAAGAAAATCACTACCGGGACGGAGTCCGGGCGCGGAGACCCAACGCGGAGACCACTCCTGAACTTGCTTGGCAAGGAGATCTACGTTTTGCCCGCCGGCTAGGCCGACGATTCGGAGGTCTTCCGGGCAGATTCGAGCGACGTCCAGGGCTTGACGCCCCACCGAGCCTGTACTTCCGGCAATTACGATTCCGCGCGCCACCAATGTCTCTCTGACTAGCTTTCAAAAATGCTTCGACATGGTTCCCGCAATAAGCGGGTCGCCAACCTGAAAGTTGCCAGCCCGAAACGCTAGACGGTGTTGACGTCCGGGCCGCCGAGGCTCAACCGATCCACACCGTCTCGATAAGTCAGCCGCCAACTATGATTCGACACACAAATACTACCACGCTCGCGAATCCGAGGCTATCTAAACGGTCAAGTAACCCACCGTGGCCCGGCAGAAGCGTACTGGCGTCCTTCAATCCTGCCGATCGCTTGATGGCCGATTCGGCAAGGTCTCCGAGGATCGCCGCGCCGCTCAGGGAAAGTCCGACGACAACCGCAACCGCCAGGCTCTGGTTCGTCGCCGGCGACCAGGCGAGCCATACCAGAACCCCGCCAATAATGCCGGCGATCGTTCCCTCCCAGGTCTTCTTTGGACTCACTCGGGGCCAAAAGGGATGGCGGCCAATCGCGCGACCGACAAGGTACGCGGCGCTGTCGACGGCCCAAACGGACGTCAGGGCTGCGTAGACCCAAATTGCCCCGGGCGACAAATGAACGTGGGCTACCTGCAGGGATGTCGGACCGGGCACGTCGACTCGGAGGAGAGCAAGGATGGCGAGGGGCAAAGATCCGTACAGGGTCGCGGCGAGGGCAACCGACCACGAAGTCGCGATGGTCGGCCAAAGTGATAGGCTGGCCGAGAAGCATACCAGGACGAGAATTCCCACGATGAACACTGACTGCCCAAGACCGGCGAGAACAACGAGAAGGAACGCGGCAACCATCGAAAGCCGGTCGGCGACGGCAGACCGCGGGGCCGATAGGTCTAGCGCCGTGACGGCTTCGCGGGTCGCCAGCGCCGCGACCCCGGCAGCCACGAGAGTAAATGGCCATCCGCCGATCGCCACTAATCCGAGGATAATGGGGATCCCAATCATCGCGGTCAGCAGGCGCTGTACGAGCACGCAGGGGACCTAAACGGACCCGTGGTGGACTTGCCCAAACCGACGGACCCGCTGAGCGTAGTTGGCGAGCGCCCGACGCAATTCCTCACGGTCGAAATCGGGCCAGTAGGTTTGCGTGAAGTAATACTCGGCGTAGGCGCTCTGCCAGATGAGAAAATTGCTCAATCGCATCTCGCCGGCGGTCCGAATGATCAGATCGGGGTCGGGCTGTCCGTCGGTGTAAAGATACCGACCGATTAACTCCTCGCAAACGTCGTCGCACGAGACCCCGTCGCGAATCATCCGGCGTATCGCGTCGACGAGCTCGGCCCGGCCTCCATAATTGAACGCGACGTTGAGTACCAGACGACTGTTGTGCTGGGTTAGAGCAGTCGCCTCGGCGATGGCCTGCGCTAGCGCCTCGGGCAACCCGTCGGCGCGACCGACGTGGCGAACACAGACCCCGTTCTGGTTTAGCTCGGCGGTCTCGGTGCGGATGACCTCAGCCATGATTTCAAAAAGTCCGGAAACTTCGTCGGCGGGACGTTGCCAGTTCTCGGTGGAAAAGGCGTAGATTGTGAGATATTTAATCCCAAACTCGACGCTCGCCTTAAGCACCGTTCGCACGTTATCCGTGCCGGCCCGGTGGCCAAAAAGCCGCGGTAAGCCGCGTTGATTCGCCCACCGACCGTTGCCGTCCATGATGATGGCGACGTGGCGCGGGAGTTGATCTGGCGGCGGCTGCCAGTCGGTCGGAATCGCTTGACGATCAGTCATACCTCGAGGACTTCCTGTTCCTTTCGCAGGCCGATCCGGTCAATCTCGGCGATGACACCGTCGGTGTGCTTCTGCAACCGTTCTTGTGCCCGCCGTGATTCATCTTCGGAGATCTTCTTGTCTTTCTCAAGTTTCTTGAAGTGCTCCACCCCATCACGCCGGCAGTTTCGTACCGCGACCTTGCTCTCCTCGACTCGCTTCTTGATCATCTTGACGAGGTCGCGCCGCCGCTCTTCGGTCAGGGGAGGAATCGCCAGTCGAATCACCTTACCGTCGTTCGTCGGCATGAGACCGATGTCCGACTTAAGGATGGCCTTCTCAATCGGACCCAGGAGGTTGCGGTCCCACGGCTGAATGACAATCAGGCGTGGCTCTGGGGTAGACACGGCGGCGAGTTGCGGAACCGGCGTCTGGGTACCGTAATAGTCAACCCGCACCCGTTCGAGAAGTCCAGGCGACGCGCGACCGGTTCGAATTGCCCCGAGTTCGTGCGTTAATGAGTCCTCGGCGTGGCGCATGCACTCTTCCGAGTGCTCGATGACATCGTTCGCGGTTTCCATTGGCACGTCCGTACCTCGCTTATTCAGGCCGTCAAGCGGGGACGGACAGTCCTTCGTCAGACGCCGTCCCGCGAGCGGTCAAGATAGCAGCGTTCCGATGGGCTCGCCCATCACAGCGCGCCGAATATTCCCTTCGACGGCAAGATCGAACACGACGATTGGCAGCTTGTTCTCCATGCAGAGCGACAGAGCCGTGCTGTCCATGACCTTCAGGCCCAGGTTTAAGGCCTCGATGTAGGAAATGTGCGTCAGTCGCCGCGCGCTGGGGTTCATGCGCGGGTCCGCGTCGTACACTCCGTCGACGGCGTTCTTCGCCATCAGCAGCACGTCCGCGTCGATTTCGATCGCCCGCAACGCGCCAGCCGTATCGGTCGTCACGTAGGGATTTCCGGTGCCCGCCGCGAAGACGACCACCCGACCTTTTTCGAAATGGCGTAGCGCTCGCCGTCGAATATACGGCTCGGCGACCGCGGTGACGGTAATTGCCGTTTGCACGCGAGTGTCCACGCCGAGCTTTTCAAGCGCGCTTTGTAACGCGAGCGCGTTGATGACCGTAGCAAGCATTCCGGCATAGTCGGCTTGGGCGCGATCCATTCCGCGATCGGCGGCTGCCTTCCCGCGCCAGATGTTTCCCCCGCCAACCACGATTCCCATTTGAATTCCCAGATCCTCGGTGACGTCTTGAATCTGGCACGCGACACTGTTCAAAGTTTCGGTGTCGATCACGTCGTGGCTTGGTCCTTGGAGTGCTTCACCACTAATCTTCAGCAGGACTCGGTTGTACCTGGCCAATTACTCGCCCGCCTGAATCGACTCTTCGCCCAACGCGTAGCGTGTGAACCTTCGTACGCGAATTGCCTCGCCCAGCTTGGCGACGTTGCGCTTGAGGAGATCCTCGATGGTGATGCCATTATCTTTGATGAAAGCCTGGCTAAGTAGGGCCAGTTCCGCTGCTTTGTCCTGATCGTCGGCCGGTACCTGGTCCTTGCTGATATAGCGCGGAGCGGTCGCCGCGACCTGCATTGCAATGTCGTGGGCTAATCGCTGGAAGTCTGGCGTTCGCGCCACGAAGTCGGTTTCGCAGTTGACCTCGACCAGAGCGCCGATTCGCCCACCGGCGTGGAGATAGGAGTCGATCACTCCTTGCTCCGCCAATCGGCCAGCTTTTTTCTCCGCCCGCAGCAGTCCCTGCTCTTCGAGGATGCGAGTGGCCTTGTCCATGTTGCCGCCGGCTTCTTGAAGCGCGCGCTTGCACTCCATGACGCCGGCCCCAGTTTTCTCGCGTAGTTCCTTTACGGCCGTAGCTGGAATATCCAATGTTTCCTCACCATTGTATGCCGCCCGATCTGACGACGTGATGCCTATTGCCCTGGCAATTGGGTGACACGCGACGATCCGGGCCGCCCGCACCGGTGGTGCTTCTGTCCCGGATCGCCATCGAATGTTGAGCCCGAAAAGTGATGGACTGGACGCTAGACCGGTGCCCCGGTCTCGGCTAGCTCTTCTTCGTCGGGCGAGGCCGAGTAGGCGATCTCCGGCCCGTCGACATTCTCGCCTTTGCTCTTGGCGGCTTCCGCCTCGGCTTCGGCCTTTTCTTCGGCGGCGGCTTCCGCTTCCTCGCTCGCCTTCCGCAAGTTGACGCCCTCGATTGCCGCGTCGGCGATCTTCCCGGTCAGCAACTTGACCGCGCGAATCGCGTCGTCGTTCGCTGGAATCGGGTAGTCGATTTCGTCCGGATTGCAGTTCGTGTCCAACAAGGCGACGATTGGGATTTCCAAGCGTCGAGCCTCGGCGACCGCCAACCGCTCCTTATGCGGATCGATGATGAAGAGCGCGTTCGGCAGGCGGCGCATGCCCTTCACTCCGCCAAGGAGGCGGTGCAGCCGGACAATCTCTTCATCAAGGAGGCTTGCCTCTTTCTTAGGCAAACGCTCGAAGTCGCCGGCGGCTTTGCGTTGCTCGAGTTCTTCGAGGCGGCGAAGGCGACCCTGAATTGTGCGAAAGTTGGTCAGCATGCCACCCAGCCAGCGCTGGGTCACGAATGGCATCTCCGCCCGCTTTGCCTCGTTTTCAACCGCTTCTTGAGCTTGCTTTTTCGTGCCGACCAGCATTAGCGTTCCGTTATTGCTGGTTAGATCGCGTACGAAGTTGTACGCTTCATTCAGCTTGTTAACGGTTTGCTGCAAGTCAATGATGTGAATACCGTTGCGTTCGGTAAAAATGTACGGCTTCATCCGAGGATTCCACCGGCGGGTCTGGTGCCCAAAGTGTACGCCCGCTTCGAGCAGTAACTTCATCGAAACGACGTTCGGCAAAGATAGGACTCCTTTCGTTGGTCCTCCGCCTTCATCATCCCGCCGCGGATCTGTCGTTTTGACAGCACGACCGCGCGGTCAGAAGGCGTGCGGAATCAGTTAAGGCACCCCAGGGTACCTGGCCAAAGTATAGCATCGGTCCGGAACAACGGCAAACTACAGGATATAACGAGTCAGATCGACATTGGCGAGCAGTGGCCCGACTCGGGTGTCGACGTACGCCGCGTCGATGACGAATCGCTGCCCGGTAAAGTCGGACGCGCTAAACGAGATCTCGTCCAGCACACGCTCGAGAACAGTTTGCAGGCGGCGTGCCCCGATATTCTCGGTCGTTTCGTTGACCTGTGTCGCGACTTCGGCGATACGGTCGACGGCGTCAGCAGTGACGGCTAACTCAACCCCCTCGGTCCCCAGTAGCAATTGCGCCTGGGTGATCAGCGAGTTTTTCGTCTCGGTCAAAATGCGCCGAAACGCCTCTCGCGACAGCGACTCGAGTTCGACGCGAATCGGAAAACGGCCCTGGAGCTCTGGAATCAACTCCGAGGGCTTGTGGTGGTAAAAGGCACCGGCCGCGACGAAGAGCATGTGATCGGTTTTGACCGGACCAAACCGAGTCATCACGGAAGATCCTTCGACGATCGGGAGCAGGTCACGCTGCACGCCTTCGCCAGAAACGTCAGCACCACTCTCGACTCGGGGGCCGACGATTTTGTCTAGTTCGTCGATGAACACAACCCCGTTCTGCTCGGCCCGCTCGATTGCTTCGTCGATAAGTTCGTCCCAATCGACGAGCTTGTTGGCTTCGTCGCGAACGAGCAAGCGTCGGGCGTCCTTGACGGAGACGCGACGGGTACGCTTCTGCGGGCGAGGATACGCGATGCCGGCTTCCGGGTCGTCCTCTTCCATCGGGAACGCCGCGTCCAAAGCGCCCTCGAGTCCCGACCCGAAAGTAGGAGCGCTCAACTCGATTTCGACCATCGTATCGTCAAGTTGCGCGGTGTCCAGGAGCGTCGCGACCTGGGTCCGTTCAATTGCCGAGACAACCGGCTCGACCGGTGCAACGTGTACCTCGGCGGCGCTGGTCGCGCGAGGCGCGCGACGACGCACCCCGGCGCGTCGCCGCGCGCCAGCGGGGTTGTTCATTTGTTGAAACAGGTACCCGATGAGCCGCTCTTTCGCAAGCCCCTCGGCGCGATCCTGGACGACTTTCATCCGCCGATCGTGAGCCATATCGATCGAGGCGTCGACCAGATCGAAAACGATCGTTTCGACATCCTGTCCAACGTACCCCGCCTCGGTAAACCGGGTTGCCTCAACCTTGATAAATGGCGCATCCAGAAGTCGAGCGACCTGGCGGGCGATCTCCGTCTTCCCGACTCCGGTTGGTCCAATCATCAAAATGTTCTTCGGCATGACGTCGCGACGCACATCAGCAGGCAGTTGTTGTCGACGATAGCGGTTGCGCAGGGCCACGGCTATTGCCCGTTTGGCGGCATCCTGCCCGACAATGTACTTGTCCAGCTCCGCGACGACTTGCCGTGGGGACAAATTTTCCAATCCGATCCTCCAGTCAGTATGACCTGACTTGCAGGTAGGCACATAGTATAACATATAACTGGTAAGGCGTGCGAGCGCTCCGCTCGCACGCATGCCGTTAGCGCGACGTTCGAGAAGCGCTTATTGGACATTCTAACTTTGACTGCTCGTCTGTTCAATTATACTATTCCGAACAAACGTACGGAGGAAAAACTTGGATACACCCGCGACCGTCGCTGCGGCGATGCTGGGATTGGCTAACCCGGAGGTTCCGCTTCGGGAAGTTCCAGTACGGTGACGTTCCGATTCGTATAGATACAAAGATCCGCCGCGATGTCCATGGCTTTCCGCACGATCTCGCCAGCGGACATTTCGGTGTTTTGGAGCAGTGCTTTCGCGGCCGCACTTGCGAAGGGCCCGCCGGAGCCAACCGCGGCAAAATTTTCGTCTGGCTCGACCACCTCGCCGTCGCCGGAGACCACGAGAATTCCCGTCGAATCGGCGATCAGGAGTTGTGCCTCCAGACGACGGAGAAACCGATCGGTCCGCCAGTCTTTCGCCAATTCCACGGCGGCCCGGCGAATCTGTCCGTTGTGTTTTTCGAGAGCGGCTTCGAATCGGTCGAATAAGGTAAGCGCGTCGGCGACCGCGCCGGCGAATCCGGCAACGATTTTTCCGCGGTAGAGTTTGCGGACTTTCACCGCGGTATGTTTCATGACAACGTCACCCATTGTGACCTGACCGTCGCCCGCGAGGGCGACCCGATCGTTACGTAACACCGCGAGGATGGTTGTTGCCCGCACCCGGAGCGATCTCTCTTCCGCCTCGACCCGGAATCTAGCCATTTAGAGCCTCCAACGCTGCCCGCCGCATCAATTCCACTGGCGCCGCCCGCCCAGTCCAGAGTTCCCACGCCGCCGCGCCCTGGTATACGAGCATGGGAAGCCCGTTTAAGGTTCGCGCGCCCCGTGACGCGGCGGCTGCCAGCAGCGCGGTCTGGGCAGGATTGTAAATTAGGTCGCAGACCAGGGCGCCGGCGCGAAGAACGTCGACCTGGATCGGTAGTTTGCCTTCGTCGGCGCGGTGAGCCATACCAATCGGCGTTGTGTTCACGAGAACCGCCACCTCGGCGAGCCAGCGCGGAGACTCCTCCAGCACCACCGGACGGATGGAGCACTCCGCAAGATTCAAGGGCGACAGATCTCGCACAAGGTCTCGCGCTTGTTCAATTCGTCGAGCCGCGAGGTAGATCGAGGTCGCGCCTTCGGCGAGGATGGCCGCGACGACCGCGCGCGCCGCGCCACCGGCGCCGACGACCCCAATGGTCTTTCCGGCCAAATCAGTCTGGGCATCCTCGTTCACCGACCGGGCGAACCCGGTCGCGTCGGTATTGTAACCGACCAAATGGTTCGCCTCGCGGACGATGGTGTTGACTGCCCCAATGGCCTCCGCCACTGGATCGATGCGATCGAGAAATGCGCGAACCGCTTGCTTGTGAGGAATCGTCACGTTGGCGCCAAGACTGTCGGGCGATCGCAGGGATGCGACGACATCCCCCAGGCTGTCCGGTGGGACTTCCCATGCCTCGTAGCGCGCCGGAAACCCGGCGGCGTCAAATGCCGCCTGCTGAAACCTAGGTGAGATCGAGTGTTTGACCGGGAATCCGATGAGTCCGACCCGCATGACGCTGTGCCTCTTCTCGACTGTCAAACTACTGCTGGTATTTTGCCACGTTTTGCTCTTGCTCCTGCAGCGTACGGGCGAACGCGTGGGTGCCGTCTGGCCGCGCGACGAAGTAGAGAAAGTCAGTCTGCGCGGGATGCGCCACCGCGGTTAGAGATGCCATGCCGGGATTACAGATTGGCCCGGGCGGGAGACCATCGACGACATACGTGTTAAAGGGCGACGGATCCTTCAGGTCGGCGAGGGTCAAGCGGATCTTCCAGTAAGTGCCCTGGACCGGTACGCCCAGCGGAGGAATAAGCCCGTATTGAACGGTCGGATCGGCCTGAAGCTTCATGCCGCGATGAAAGCGATTGAGATACACCGAAGCAATAATCGGTCGTTCCCGAGGAACTTCGGCTTCGCGTTCGACAATTGACGCGAGAATAACCGCCTGGTTGACGGTCAGACCTTCGGACGCGTAGATCCGAGGCAGGTCGGTGCCGATGTGCCGCTTAAAGTCATCCAGCATGCGCTGAACCACGTGTTGGGTTGAGGTGTTTGGCTCGAATTGGTAACTGTCCGGGAACAGATAGCCCTCCAGGGTACCGTCGGGCGGCAGTTGTGCGAGAAAGTCGGGAGTGGCGCTTGGATGGAGTACGGCCTGCATAAACGCGTCGCGCGACGTAACGTGAGCACCAGCTAGTGCATCCGCGATTTGGAGGGCCCGCCATCCCTCGGGAATCGTCAGGAAGCCACCGGTCAGACGCCCCTGGGCCAGGATCGAAACAATCTCGGCGAGTGGCTGGTCGCGCCGAAACTCGTAGTCGCCCGAACGGAGCGCGCCCGCGGCACCGTTCAGCCGTACGACCAGTCGAAACGCGATGGCACTGCGGATCACGCCGGCGGTTTGCAGATTGGCCCCGACCGTCGTGGCGGTGTCGCCAGGCGCGATAACGAAATGGACGGACTGCGAGTCGCTTGAGGGAGGCCGGCCAAATCCGGCTTCGATTGCCGCTACGGCGAGGTGGGTCGCTCTCCCATCGTGACTTAGGAACAGAGATGAGCCGATACCGGCGAGTAGAAGGGCTAGCGCCCCAACGATGAGGATTATTCGTGCCACTATGCCATTTCCGCGTGAGAGATGCTGCAAGAATACGCCAGTCGAAATCTCGGGGCAAGGCGAAACTAGTCGTTTGCTGGCGACTCCTCGTACGAGCGATGGCTCCGGGGACGGTTGCTCGTGAGCCAGTCGTCGAGGAGGACAGCCGCCGCCGCGGCGTCGATCAGCGCCTTTCGCTTTGCCCGGGGAACCCCCATGTTGATCATCTCCTCCTGAGCCGCGACGGTTGTTCCGTGCTCGTTCCAGGTCACGACCGGCACCGTCAGGCGTCGACTTATGAACCGAACAAACGAGCGGACCTTTACGGATTGTGCACTGGCGGTGGCGTCGGCATGCAGCGGAAGACCAACGACGACGGTGTCGGGTTCAGTTTCCTGAACCAGACGACCGATGGTGTCGGCATCGGCGGAGTTCGACCTGCGAACGATCACCGCCAGGGGCCGGACGACGAGGTCCGTCGGGTCGCTGACCGCGACCCCGATTCGTCGGTCGCCAACATCCAGAGCCAGGACCGTCATCGTGTAACCTTACCGTCCTCAATTGTGAAACGTCATCGGGCTATCCGGTCCGGACGTGCTCGCTTTGTCGGGCAATCACCTTTCGCCGCTCAAGAGCCCGGAACCACGCCTCCGCGCCCACTTACATTTAGGGCGTGCCGCGACCGGCGTTCGCCGGTGTCGAACCGGTGTCCTCGACGACGTCGACGCGATACGCTCGGTTGATCCAATTCGGCACGATCTTAATCGTCGGTGGCGCGGCGAAACCGAACTCCTGCGAAATAGACTTCTCCGCTTCCGACGGCGTGCGCAGTCGGACGTACTCGGCTAAACGCGTAGCATTGATCGACTTGTAGCTCACCGCTTGGATCGGAACACTGAATGACGCGCCTTGCGCATCTACGTTGGTGACGACCGGCGAGGCAACCTGAACGGAGTCACCGCGTAGAATGAACCCCGATTGAATCGTTGGCTGCCAGTTTTGAAGTGCCACTTGCTCAATCTGTGACTGGTTGACGATCAGCGCGGAAACCCGAAACTGCGCGTCAAGTGCTAGCTCGCTCGCGGTATCGCCCAGATTATGGTCGAAGTTCTCGTCGATCGGTGTCACCTGAATCGACTCCGGCACTGCCAATTCCCCGGGACCGGTCTCATTTGCTAACTCCTGGTGGGCCTGTTGTTCCGCGTCGGCGGTCACGTTTGCGATCAGTTGGTTCGTATCCAGACTCGTCACAATGGGCGTCCCCGCCGATCCGCCGCCGGTAATGACATCTTCGTTGACCACGGTCGCGAACCAGTGCAAGTTGCCCTGAATCACGGTCACGTCACCGCGCCGGACATCGGAGGCGGGCCCAGCGTAGTCGGCGCGCACCATCACCTGAGCCGACGCGCCGGGACGCGGGTCCAACACGATTTGCTTCAGAGTATGGAAGTTCACCCCGCTAAAGGTACTCACCTCGGTGCCGGCGGGTATCGTCTGACGGTCGGACGAGCGATTTTCAAAGGTAACGTAACCAACGGCTCGACCGTCGAGCAGCTGACCCATGTGGGTGACGGGAATCGTGCCGCGGGTGTTGACCAGCAAGTACAGCATACGTCCGGGGACGACTCCTTTCGCGGCGTCCGGAGTCGTCGTGTTGATCGACGCCGTGACCGGTATTTTGGCGTTGATGTCCGCGGTCACCGGCTGAACGTAGACGACCGCGCGAGGTACAACCAGGAAGGTGACGATTGCGATACCGAGTATGAAACCCAGCGCGATGAGCCAGTTTGCCGACTGGTAAAGCACGCCAAGCGTCTCTCGCGCGACGGTCGCGACGGAACTGGCAAATGGGTCGGCCGCAGCAACCTCACGTGGAACCTGACCAACCCTTGCGAATGTCTTGATCCCTTCAAGGTTTGCCCAGTACCGAGTCCAGCGCCGGCGGGTCACAATGGCCATGGCGATCGATTCCTGCTCGGCCGCGCGGCCGAGCAGGTGGACCGCGATGGGACTATCAAACGCGTCACTCGCGGCGTGCAAGACCACGGCGACGCGTTGCCCGGAGAGGTCCGCGAGCTTTTGGCGAATCGTTGCCACGTCGTCGTCGCGATCGGCAATGACATAACTAACCAGGGACGGTACCGGCGGCGCGCTTTCGAGCACGGCTACCTGGGCCTTCATCAATCCCCTCCACCGGCAGGCGCTGAGTCAAAACTCGATGGACCGTACCTAACCGCGATCTTGGTCGCGCTCAGTTCGTCAGTTGCTGGCTCACCAGAGGGACAACTTCCCTCAGCGCGTCGTGCAGTTTTTCCGGGTAGCGCCCACCGGCTTGTGCCATGTCTGGCCTTCCGCCACCGCTTCCGCCAATCGTCGGCGCGATCTTTCGGACGAGTTCACTCGCATTGACCTTGACGTTAGGCGTGACCATGGCAACGATGCTCGGCTTGCCGTCAAAGACGCTGGCGAGAACCACGACGCTCGGACCGAGTCGATTGCGAAGCGTATCGGTCATCTCCCGGAGCGTCTGAATGCTTGGCGCCTTGACCTGAGCGGCGAGAACCTTCGTTCCGGCGACGGCTTGCGCTTGCCCCAGAAGCTCGTCGACCTCTCGGCCGGCGAGTTGCCGCTGCAACTGCTGGACGGTCCGACGCTCTTCCTGCAAGTCTTCAAGCAAGGCCTGTACCCGACTTTCGACTTCGCCGTTCAAACGCTGCGACAATCTCTGATACGCCGCGAGTCGCTCGCGAACCACGCGATCCGCCGTCGCGCCAGTCACTGCTTCGATCCGCCGAACGCCGGCCCCGACGCTCTCTTCGCCGGTCACCAGGAAGTAGCCAATGTCGCCGCTCCGTTCGACGTGGGTACCTCCGCACAGTTCGCAGCTGTAGTCGCCGAAGCAGACCATGCGGACGTGGTCGCCGTACTTCTCCCCGAAGAGCGCCATCGCCCCGGCTGCGAGGGCCTCCGGATAGGTAGTCACGATGGTGTCTTTGATCAAATTCGCCCGGATTTCTCGATTGACAATCTCTTCGACCTGCGCCAATTCCTCCGGCGAGACGGCCTGGAAGTGGGTGAAGTCGAAGCGGAGCCGGTCAGCCGCGACTAGCGAGCCGGCTTGCTGCACGTGCGGCCCGAGGGTCGCGCGTAGTGCCTTGTGCAACAGGTGAGTGGCGCTATGGTTTCGGGCAATGTCGGCTCGCCGGGCGGTGTTGACCGTGGCTTCGACGATGTCGCCGGAGATCAAGGTGCCCTGAACGATTCGAACGCGATGGACGATCAGGTTTGGCACCGGTCGTTGGGTGTCGAGAACTTCGGCGCGACCGCGCTCGTTGGCGATCGTGCCGGTGTCGCCAACCTGACCGCCGGACTCGGCGTAGAACGGCGTCGAGCGCAGGATGATGTCCCCCTCGTCCCCATCGGTCATCTCGCCGACCAGTTGGCCCCCTCGGAACATCCCAACGATTTGATCGGTGGTGTCCAGGCGCTCGTAACCCATGAACTCCACTTCAAGTGGGAGTTGAGCATAGGCTTCCAGACTTAGATTCTTCGCGGCGACGAATCGCGAGGCCGCGCGAGCCGCCGCGCGTTGTCGGGCCATGGCCTCGTCGAATCCAGCCATGTCGACGGTCAAACCGGTTTCCTGCGCCAGTTCGCCAGTCAGTTCAACCGGAAAGCCGTAGGTATCGTAGAGTCGGAAGACCTCTTCGCCGGGAAGTTCCGTTTGGCCGGCCGCCTTCGCGGCGTCGATCAGCCCGTCGAGTAGTCGGAGCCCAACCGTGAGGGTTTGACCGAAGCGACCCTCCTCCATCTCGACGACCTTCAGGATAAAGTCCTCGCGTCCGACCAATTCGGGATGCGCGTAGCCAAGTAGATTGATCACTACCTGCGCGGTCTGCTGAAGGAAAGGCTTCTGAATTCCCAGCAACCGGCCAAACCGGACCGCGCGTCGGAGGATCCGTCGCAGGATATAGCCGCGTCCCTCGTTGCTCGGCAGAACGCCGTCGGAGATCAAGAACGTCACCGCGCGGCTATGGTCGGCGATGACCCGCAAGGCAAAGTTCGTTTGGTCGTCGACGCCGTAGGCTACGCCGGCTAGTTGGGCGGCCCGTTCGATGATCGGCATGAAAATGTCGGTTTCATAGACCGTCTGCTTGTCCTGGAGCAGCATCGTCAGCCGCTCGAGACCCATACCGGTGTCGATGTTCTTGCGAGGAAGCGGTGTCTGTACACCATCGGGATCGCGATAATACTGCATGAAGACAAGGTTCCAGACTTCGAGGTACCGAGCGCAGTCGCATCCCGGTGCGCAGTCGGCGCGACCACAGCCAAACTCCTCGCCGCGGTCGTAATAGATTTCGGAATCCGGACCGTTGGGGCCGATTGGCCCGGCTTCCCACCAGTTGTCCTCGAGCGAAATGATCCGCTCGGGTGGAACACCGGCGATCTTCTGCCAGAGTTCGCGCGCCTCGTCGTCTTCCGGGTAGACCGTTGGGTAGAGCCGATTGGGATCGAAGCCCACGGTCTTCGTCAAGAACTCCCAGGCGAGCTCGATCACACCGGCCTTAAAGTAGTCCCCCACCGAGAAGTTGCCGAGCATTTCGAAGAAGGTCAAATTGCGCTCGTTTCCGACCTTTTCGATGTCGGTCGCGCGAAAGCACTTTTGCACCGAGGCGAGCCGCGGCGCGGGAGGAAGCGCCTCGCCCAGAAAGTACGGCTTGATCTGAACCATCCCGGCACTCGTGAGCAGAAGCGTCGGGTCGTTCGACGGGATCAGTGAGGAGCTGGGCAAGACAAGATGACCACGCTCCTGGAAAAAACGCGTGAAGAGTCGGCGAATGTCGCTGCTCGATAACACGTCAGGCTCCTCGGGTAAAATTCATGGGAATGCGAAAGCTCAGGGGGCGACGAAGCCCGCCGCGGTCGCCGCCGCGCGCGCGGCAGCGTACACCTCCGGTAGCGGCACGTCGTGTTCACGGGCGCGGGCAATGCAATCTTCAAACTCCGGCGCGGCACGTCGTTCGCCGGCGATCTCTTTGACCTTGATCCGGATTTGGCCCCAGGGCGTCGCGACGGATTCGATCCACCGTCGACACTTCAGGCGTTCGGTCAGGTAAGTACGCACCCCCAGGGTCGCGGTTTCGCGAAGTATCCGCCCGGTAATCGCGTCGCGCTTCTCAACTGGGGCAAGGGCGGTAAGTTTCACCGCCGGTCGATTTTTCTTCATAAAGATCGGCGTGAAGTACACGTCGAGGGCCCCGGCCGCGAGAAGATCGTCGATGGTCGCTCCAACGACTTCGGGTCGCTCGTCGTCCAGATTCGCTTCGAGAACGACCACGAGATCTCGTTCCAGTCCATCCATCCGGTCGGCCGGGTTGGAGTCTCCGAGCCAGACGCGCAGGGCGTTTGGCCAGGGCAAGGTCTTTTGCCCGAAGCCATATGCCACGCGTTCAATGAGCAACTCCGGCTGCTGGAACGTCGCGAAGGTGGCGAGCAACGCGGCCCCGGTTGGTGTAACCAATTCGGTGGCCGCGTCACTTCGGCGGAGGGGTGCCCTCGCGCCGGCCAGCAACTCCAGGGTGGCGGGAGCCGGAACTGGTAGCACGCCGTGAGCGGTACTGACTGTGCCCGAGCCAGTTGGTACCGCCGACGCGTAGACGCGCTGGACGCCAAGCGCGTTCAAGCCCCAGACGGTGCCGACAATGTCGACGATTGAGTCTACCGCGCCCACCTCGTGGAAGTGGACTTCTTCCACGGTCGTTCCGTGGACGGCCGCCTCGGCTTCCGCCAGCCGGCGGAATACTCGATTCGCGTCCTGCTTTACCTGGTTGTCGAGCGCGCTGTTTTCAATGATTTCCTGGACATCGCGTAAATGGCGGTGCGGCTGCTCCACGATCGTAAGGCTTACGCGAAATTGAGTGCCGGCGATGCCCTGGCGAACCACGCTTTGCGCTTCCAGGCCGTAGCCGTCAATCGGCAGACTAGCGAGGGCGTGCCGAAGCGCGTCAACCGACAAGCCCGCGTCGATCAACGCACCGAGAAACATGTCACCGGAGATGCCAGAAAAGCAATCGAGATATGCGATCTTCACTCGTTCATCCGCGATACAGAAAGCGACCACCGCTCGGCGGTGGTCGCTCGCGCTCGATCCTTAGATTACCTTCAGAATAATCCCTTCAGACAAGTCGACCTATCCGGGACGGGCGCGAGCGACGCGATTCGCGATCAACGCCGCGGTAACCCCCGCTCCAACCCCGTTGTCGACGTTGACCACTGCCAGACCTGGCGCACAGGTCTGCAGCATACTCAGAAGGGCCGCGACGCCATTCCCTCCGACACCATAACCGGTCGACGTCGGGACGCCAATAACCGGCAGGTTGACCAGACCGGATACAACCGACGGCAGCGCGCCATCCATGCCGGCGCAAACGACGATGACGTCCGCGCCATTGTCGAGTACGCTACGCAGCGGGCCGAAAAGACGGTGCAGACCGGCGACTCCGACATCGCTGACGAGGGCGACTCGGCAGCCCATCTCTTCGGCGATAACTTTGACCTGTTCGGCCACCGGAAGATCCGACGTTCCGGCCGTCAAAATACCAATATTCCCGCCGATCGGCAATTGGTACTGGGCGTCTCGTACAACCAGCATCTGTGCTCGTCGATTGTACAGGGTGATCCGGTCGGAGAATCGCTCGAGAACTTTCTCGGCGTGCGACTCGTTGATGCGACTGATGATCGCCCGCCCGGTTCGCTCCAGGAAGGCGTCGGTAAGCGCAAGGATCTGATCGACATCCTTGCCGCTGGCGTAAATAACTTCCGGTGAACCGGTGCGCGCTTCGCGCATCAGGTCGGGACGAGCCTGACCGTTGGCGATGAGCGGAACGGCCTCTGGATCTTCGGAAATCGCGCCACCGTGCTCGGATGGCGAATGTAATTGTCCAAACGCGGTCAGTGCGTCGTCAAGCGGAGAATGGTGCACGACTCACAGTCCTCCATTCCGAACCATATCATGGTTGACCCATCCCGGCAAGTTGGGTACACTCAAGTTAACGGAGCAGTCACGCGACGCGGCGTTCCGTGATGGTACTTAGGAGCCCCTTTTGAGTCCCTTCTACGCGCTTGAACGCTTGTCGGTCTGGCTGGTCATCGGTCTTGGCCTGCTCCTGCTGTTTAGCTTTTCGAAAAAGAAGTTTCAGCAAGTCATCCTCGTCGCGGTGCTCTCGCTTGTCTCCGGTGTGGTGATCCGGCTTTTCAGCCTGCAATCGACGGACAAAACAGACCTGCGCAATGAGGCATTTTTCCTCATCGGCATCGGTGCCTTGTACGGAATTATCTGGCTGGGCTCTCGCTATTTGGGAAAGTCGGCTTCCCACGAGCCACGAGCCAAACGCTGAGGCAACCGAGCGGCCGCGTCTCGGCAGCAAGACATTCAAGTCCTCCCCAGTACTATTTCACGGCCGAGATCGCCCATCCGCCGCCCGGGCGGAACGCCAGTTGACGCGCGGTCTCTGCCCTCAATATAATGCGCCCACGAGTGTCGAAATTCGCGAACTGAGCGGACGGCAGGATTTCTCGGTCGCCGTCCGCTCGCGCATCTGTGCGGTGCGACGGCGCGAATCGGCTATTCCCGCAGGATTGGTAAGGGCAAAGGCTGGCTACCGACGGGCAACGTCAACGGCCTTTTGAGAATTGCCGCGAAGTGTAGGAGCACATGATCGTCATAATGCAGCGTCACGCGACGCAAGAGCAGATCAATCACGTGGTCGCCCGCGTCGAGGAGTTAGGTTTCCGCGCGCATCTTTCCGAGGGCGAGGAGCGCACGATTGTCGGCGTCATCGGCGATGAAAGACCGCTAAACGTCGAAGTTCTCGAAGCTGTCGATGGGGTCGAACGGGTTGTTCCGATCCTCCAGCCGTTTAAGCTGGCGTCGCGCGACTTCAAACCCGAAACGACGGTGGTCAAGATCGACGGTGTCGCGCTTGGCGGCGAGCGTCTGGTCGTGATGGCCGGCCCTTGCGCGGTGGAGAGTCGAGAGCAAATGCTTGACGTTGCCTGGGCGGTAAAGGAAGCGGGTGCTACCGTGCTCCGGGGAGGAGCGTTCAAGCCCCGCACCTCTCCGTACTCCTTCCAGGGGATGGGAATTGCCGGGCTGGAGATTCTGGCCGAGGTGCGCGAAACTGTCGGCATACCCGTCGTCAGCGAGGTCATGTCGATCACCGACCTTGAGGTCATGGGCAAGTACGTGGACGTGCTCCAGATCGGCGCGCGCAACATGCAGAACTACAGCTTACTTCTCGAAGTTGGAAAGGCTACCCGACCGGTGCTCCTGAAGCGCGGAATGATGAGTACGGTCCACGAGTGGCTCATGTCCGCTGAGTATATCTTGTCGAATCGTAACTACAACGTCATCCTCTGCGAGCGGGGAATCCGCACGTTCGAGACGGCTACCCGCAACACTCTCGACATCAACGCGGTCGCGGTTGGCAAGCAACTAACGCATCTGCCAATCATCGTCGACCCCAGTCACGCGACTGGCAAGGCAAACCTCGTCTCAGCCGCCGCAAAGGCAGCGGTCGCCGCCGGGGCGGACGGACTTATCGTCGAAGTTCACCCCAATCCAGAGCGCGCACTATCGGACGGGGCCCAGTCCCTCAAGCCGGAGGCGTTCCAGAAGATGATGGTTGAACTGCGACAGGTCGCCCAAGCGGTTGGCCGCACACTCTAGGAGGCAGGCATGGCGCTACGGTGGATGTCGGCCGGTGAATCGCACGGCCCTTGCCTGACCGGTCTCCTAGATGGTTTACCGGCTGGAATCCCGCTTACCGAGGACGACCTCGCTCGAGATTTGTGGCGGCGACAGCAGGGCTATGGGCGTGGCGGTCGCATGAAGATCGAGACCGATCGCGCCGAAATCCTTGGTGGGGTTTGGCGTGGTAAGACGACCGGTGGCCCGGTCGCCCTCCGGGTGGAGAATAAGGACTGGCCGAACTGGAAAAACAAAGAGTTTGAACTTCCCACGATGACCGTGCCCCGGCCGGGGCACGCCGATTTGGCGGGTGTTTACAAGTACGGGATCGACGATATTCGGCCGATCCTCGAACGAGCGAGCGCTCGCGAGACGACGATGCGGGTGGCTCTTGGTGCGGTCGCGAAGCAACTTCTCCGACAATTCGAGATCGTCATTCGTTCTCAGGTTCTCAGTATCGGGGAAGGGCGGGCAACACCGGGTGACCTGACTGATCCCGCGGTTGTCGAATCCGTTGAGAACTCGTCCGTGCGGGTCGCCGACGCGGACAGCGAAGCCCGGCTTCGCGCGGTCATCGACGCCGCGAAGGACCGCCGCGACACCGTGGGTGGGACCTTCGAGGTCGTGGCTTTTGGTGTTATGCCCGGCCTGGGAAGCCACGTCCAATGGGACCGCAAGTTGGACGGCCGCCTGGCGCAGGCACTGATGAGCATTCAAGCGATCAAAGCGGTTGCGATCGGCGATGGCTTCGAAACCGGCGCGCGTTTCGGAACCGAGGCACACGACGAGATGGGAATGAGCGATGGGAAGCTGCGTCGTCTAACCAACCGAGCCGGTGGCCTGGAAGGTGGGATGACCAATGGCGAGCCGGTCGTGGTGCGGGTGACCAAGAAACCGATTTCGACAACCGCGACGCCGCAGCAGACGGTTGATCTTGCCACCATGACCGACGTCCCCAGTCAGTACGTGCGCAGTGACGTTTGCGCGGTTCCCGCGGCGGCGGTGATCGGCGAGGCGATGGTCGCGCTCGTCCTTGCCGAGGCTGTTCTGGAAAAGTTCGGCGGCGATCATGTCGACGAGGTCAAACAGAACGCCGAGGCTTTCCTCGCAACCCTTGGCCGATTTCCCCTCGGGCCAGACGCGAGGTTCTAGAAGGGGAGACAAGAGGAGGTTGAGGATGATTTCCGGGGGTACGCACGCGATTCAGTTAGGTGATTTCCGGGTAACAATTCTGGACATGTACGGGATTCCCGAAAAGCTGAGTAAGCTGATCGATGCTCCGGCTGACGAGCGCTCTGCCGAGGATGAGGCGGTCCTGGCGCGGGAGGAGGAGTTGCCGGTGCAATGTATCCTCGTTCAGGGCCCGGGGATTTCCGTGTTGGTGGACGCCGGAGATTACGAGGCCGCGCTCGACGGCGCGAAGCGAACCAATTACCATCCACCGGACCTCCTCAGCCGCCTCGCGCACATCGGTGTCCGACCGGAGGGGATTGGTCACGTCGTCATCACCCACGGCCACGGCGATCATTACAACGCGCTGACCGTCGCGCGTGGCGACCAGCGCCAGCTTACTTTTCCTGACGCTCATTGCTACCTGGGCAGTGGCGACTGGGAGAATCCGGAGCGACAGGCCGCGCTGGGCGACGCGAACTCGCTCGATGGCCGGACCCTCGGCGTGCTCAGTCAGCACGGGCGGTTGGTTCCAGTTGCCGGAGATCAGAGTCTGGGGCCGGGCGTAACGATTGTCGCTACGCCAGGCGAAACACCCGGGCATCAGGCGCTCCGGGTCAGCTCCGGAGGTCAGACGCTCTACTGCGTTGGAGACCTGTACCATCACCCAATCGAGGTCGTCCATTCGGCATGGATGGTTCCCTGGGCGAACCGCGACGCGAACCTGCAGAGCCGCCGCGCGGTTTCGGAGGCGGCACTCGCCGAGGACGCGCTGCTCATCGCGACGCACATCCGCGGGGTCGGGCAACTGCGCAGCTACGGAGCCGGGGTGGAGTGGGTCGACGTGACCTGATTCTGCCGGCAAGTTTTTAGCCAACTGCCGGCAATTTTCCCGGAAGGCTTGAAGCGACCCTCTCCAGCGGATATCATCGCTATACGGGACGTACGTTCCGCTGCTGGCTTACCCAGGCTATGCCAGTGACCACCGATCGTAAGATCCGTAACGAGGAGAGGATATGGCAGAACGGGTTCGTATGGGCATCGTCGGCGCCGGAAGCATCAGCGTACGAGGGATTCTTCCCCACCTCAGCCAGTCTGACGTGCAAGATCGCTTGTGTCTCGCGGCGGTCTGCGATCCGGTTGCCGGCCGGGCTGCCGCGGCCGCCGAGCGTTTTGGCATCGAGCGCAGCTTCGAGTCGTACGAAGAACTTCTCGAAAAGGGTAACGTCGACGCGGTATCAATCGCTTCGCCGATCGGTCTTCACTACGAGCAGGGTCGCCAGGCCCTCGCCGCCGGTAAGCACATTCACTTCAACAAGACGATGACGACGACGGTCGCCGAGGCGAACGACCTGATCGCGACGGCGCGAGCCAGGGGCCTCAAGATTGTTGCTTCGCCAGGCGAGGTCTTGCGCCCACACAACCAGTACATCAAAGAACTGATCGCCAAAGGCGACCTGGGCGTTCTGGCCTGGGCGGTTGCCGGAGCGGCCTTCGGGAACTATCACGAGCGCGAACGGGTCCGTCAGGGCAACGACGTTCTCTCCAACATCGATCCATCCTGGTACTACCGTAAGCCTGGTGGCGGTCCCCTGTACGATATGACGGTGTACGCGCTCCACGGCTTGACGACGGTCCTCGGACCGGCCAAGCGAGTGACCGCGCTCTCTGGCGTTCGGATTCGGGAGCGCGACTTCCGAGGCACGATGGTGCCCTGCGACGCCGACGACAACACGGTGATCCTGCTGGATTTTGGCGACAACCTCTTCGCGCTCGCCTACGGCACTGCCGCCGGTCGACTGACAACTGGATTTATGGGGACCTATATGGGAACCGGCGGATCAATCGTCGGGTTGACCCTGAATGGAGAGCCCCTTCAGTATCCGGGGCGAGAGATAGCCGAGCAGCACCCGCACGGCGCGCAGGGCGGCAACCAGTGGCTGCTTCCTCACGTCGTGGGACCGCACCGTGACATCGAGGAAGCGCACGTGTACGAAGACGTCATGCAGCTCGTGGACTGGGTCCGCGACGGAAAGCCGTCGCAGGTGACCGCGGAACACGCGCGCCACGTCGTCGACATCATCGAGTCCGGCTATCGCGCGGCGGAGTCCGGCGAAACCCAGGAGCTATCGACAAGCTTCTGAGGGCGGGATGACGCGGACGCGAATGAACTTTGCGCCCGGGTGACCGCTCGCGTGGAAGGTTGCCGTATGAGGAGGAACTTGTGAGTTTGATCGTTGGTTGTTTGGCCGGTCAGAACTGGCATCGTCAGATGCGTCGTCTCGCTCTGACTCAAGAACAACGCCTTGACTACATGATCAAAAAGACGGCGGCAATTGGCCGAGAGTTCGGCTTCTCGCCGATGGGAATCGACGTTGGGCTCAACCTGTTCCCGTCGACCGAGCGAGCTTACCTCGACGAGTTCAAGGCCCGACTTGAGGAGAACAATCTCGTCGCGATGATGTACGTCGGCGGGGTATCTCTCAGTTACGACGACGAAGTTCGGACCGCCGCGCTGCAAACGGGGTACAAGCAGTTGGAAGCGCTGGCCTACCTCGGAATAACGACGGCCGGTTTCGGCTGCGGCATGAACGGCCGAGTCACGCGAGAAGGCCGAATTCGCCTGGCGATCGACGCGGTGGGAAAGCTGGGCGCTGCCGCGAAGTCGCTGGGCATTCGGATTTGTCAGGAAGACTTTGACTACTTCACCTCGCAGGATCTGATTCGGATTTGTCAGGGAACCGGTCTGGACAACGTGGGAATCAATAGTGACACCGGCAACTGGCTGATTCTTGGCGAAGACCCGGTCGAGGCTACCCGCGCGTGCCTGCCGTACACGTTTCATTCGCACGTGCGAGACTACGTCCTGGAAAACGGCGTCTACAACGGGATCGCGCTCGGGCGTGGCCTGGTCGACTTCCCGACGCTGTTGCCAATTCTGGTCCAAGCAGGCAGCGACCGGCGGCTCATCCTCTCGGTCGAAGTGGATACCGACAACCGCGACGAGGACGAGGAAGCGCACGAGAGCTACCGTTATCTCAAGGACTGGCTCGTGAGGAACGGGCACTTGCCGACCGGCTAAGGCTGTTTCGGCCACCAATGGGGAAGGGGAATCGCCTTTCGGTTTCTCTTCCCATTGCTTCTCCTGTCACTGGTCGGCGATGCTGTCCGGGTATCGACACTCCCTTCCGCTTGCCTGCTTCTGGCGTGGTATAATTTTCATACGGCTACGACGGGCACTTTGATTGCCGTCACGCGGCAGTGCTGGTCTGGCCGGTTCTTTTTGACCAACAATCGGAATGCCAGGGTGGGAAGGAGGGAACGTTATGATTGAAGCGCTCGAACGAATGGCGCAGCGCCACGCGGAGTTAACAAATCTCATGGCGGATCCGGACGTTCTCGCCGACCCGCAGAGAATTTTGGAAATCGCTCGCGAGCGAAGCGATCTGGAGGAGGTTGTCGACCGCTTTCAAGCCTACCAGAAGCTTCAGACGCAACTCGCCGAGGCCGAGGACCTTCGGGACAGTGAGGACGACCAGGAGGTCGCCGAGCTGGCCAAGGAAGAGGTGGCCGCGCTGCAACCGCGCGTCGACAAACTGATGGCCGAATTGCGCGAGTTGCTGATTCCGCGCGACCCCAACGATCAGAAAAATGTGATCGTCGAAATTCGCGGCGGGGCGGGCGGTGAAGAGGCCGCTCTGTTCGCCGGCAACCTGTTTCGGATGTACACGCGATACGCCGAGCGGCAGCGCTGGGTGACCGAGGTGATCGACGCGCACGAGACCGAGATGGGTGGTTTCCGGGAGATCGTTTTTGAGATTCGGGGACGTGGCGCCTATTCTCGGTTGAAGTACGAAAGCGGGGTGCACCGGGTGCAGCGCGTCCCCAGTACCGAGGCCAATGGACGAATCCACACCTCGACCGCGACCGTCGCGGTTCTTCCGGAAGTCGACGATGTCGAAGTCCAGATCAACGAGAGCGACTTGCGAATCGATGTCTTCCGGTCGTCGGGCGCGGGCGGACAAAACGTCCAGAAGAACTCGACGGCGATCCGAATAACCCATTTGCCATCCGGCATGGTGGTTACCTGCCAGGACGAGCGTTCACAGCTGAAGAACAAGAACAAGGCTCTGGCGGTCCTCCGGGCTCGGCTCTACGATATCGAACAGAGCAAGGTGACCGGGGAGATCGAGGCCGCGCGACGCTCGCAAGTAGGAACCGGTGATCGCAGCGAAAAAATCCGAACCTACAACTTTCCCCAGGATCGTCTTACCGATCACCGGATTGGTTTGACGGTGCACAACCTCGAATGGATCCTGGACGGCGACCTGACCGACGTCATCAACGCGCTCATCGCCGAGGATCGCCGACGCGCCGAGGAAGAGGCGGGTGGGAAGCTGCAAGCGCCGACGGCATGACGCCGCGTGAAGCCTTGCGCGTCGCCGTCGAGCGGCTACGGTTTGCCCACGAGGACGCTCCCCGCGAAGCTCGTCTCCTCCTGGAGTTCACACTTGGGCAAAGTCGAATCTGGCTTTACCAGAACTTCGATAAACAACTGGAAACCGAGAGCGTCAACCGGTTCTGGCGATTAGTCAATGCCCGAACTGAGGGAGAGCCTCTCGCGTACCTGATTGGCCATCGTGAATTCTTTGGCCGTGACTTTTTGGTCGACCGCCGGGTTCTAATTCCCCGCCCGGAGACCGAGCATCTCGTCGAACAAGCCATTCGATTTATTCGTGGCAACGATATCGCGTGCCCGTCGATCGTCGACGTCGGTACCGGGAGTGGTGCGATCGCGGTGTCCATCGCATCGGAGATCACGGATTCCCGAGTCATCGCGGTGGACCGTTCGGGCGATGCCCTGAAGGTTGCCCGCGCGAACGCCGAACGCCACGGCGTCGGAAATCGCGTGCACGTCGTTCAGGGTGATCTCCTGGCCGCGTTGGCCGGTCCGTTTGACCTGATCCTTGCCAATCTCCCGTACATTCCGAGCGCTGAGATTCCGCGGTTGCAGCCGGAAGTTCAGCGCGAACCCCTCCTTGCCCTGAACGGCGGACCCGACGGTCTGGACCTCTACCGGATCCTTTTCGTTCAAGCTCGCGACCGACTGGCTCCCGGTGGCTTGCTGTTAGCTGAAATCGCCGAGAACCAGGGGCGTGCCGCGGCAACGCTGGCGCGGACGTCCTTTCCCGACCGCAACGTGATCATTTTGCCCGATTTAGCCGGTCGCGACCGGGTTGTCGCGATTCGGCCCCACGTTGTTCGTGATCGCCAGGCTGTGTCATAATTCCGAGAGCTATGCTTTAGTGGAGTACGACGTTGAATCATTCGACCGCGCCAATCCGCCTGTTGGCGTGCGATATGGATGGAACCCTGTTCCGTCAGGATCTGGTGATCTCCGAGCGCGTTCAAAGGGCTATCGCGGCTGCCCAGCAGGCCGGGGTTATTGTCGCGTTGGCAACCGGCCGAATGCCGGCGGCGGCGCGGGCCTTCGTCGAGATGCTCGCCCTCAGCGGGCCGCAAATTTACTCAAACGGGGCGCTGGTCCAAACCCCAAGCGGTGAGGTTCTGCACCACCGGCCAATCGACCCGACAATTGCACCGCGAGTGGTGTCGTACGGGCGGGAGCGGGGCGTGCATGTAAACGCCTACCTCGGCGACGATGTCTACGTCGAACGCATGGGACCGGAGGCCGAGTTTACCCGCATGCTGAATCGGCTCAACCCGCGATTGGTGCCGGATCTCGCGGTTTTCGTCGAGCAGGGACCGACGAAGATGGTTCTGGTTCGCCTGCCCGAAGCCGGCCCCGCGCTGGTTTCCGAAGTTCAAGCTGCCTTTCCCAATCAGGTCACGGCCTTCAGTTCAGTCAAGCAGTACTGCGAGATCATCCACCCCGACGCCGACAAGGGCAAAGCGCTCCGCGCCCTCGCCGAGCGGCTGAACATTTCGATGGATCAGGTAGCGGCGATTGGCGACGGGGACAACGACCTGACCCTGCTGGGGGCGGCCGGACTGCCGCTCGCGATGGGGAATGGTACGACCCGCCTGAAAGCCATCGCCCGACACGTCGTCGGCTCGGTGGAAGAGGATGGGGTTGCCGAGGCCATCGAAAAATACGTACTCGCGGACTAGGAGGGCAGATGTCGGGCCTCGTCCTGTCAGCTTATTCGGCGGTCGCTCTCGATCACGCCGCCGATGTGCTCCGATCCGGCCAACTCGTGGTTGTTCCGACCGATACCGTCTACGGTCTTGCCGCCGCGCTGTCCCGTCCGGACGCGGTTGGGCGGATCTTCGAGGTCAAGCGCCGGCCGCCAGAGCGCCCCATCGCGTTGCTCGTCGATCAGATCGATCAGGTCGAGCAAGTTGCCGAAAGTATTCCAGCGGCGGCACGCCTTCTCATGACCCGCTTCTGGCCAGGAGGACTGACGATTCTTCTGCCGAAGAAATCAGACGTTCCGGACGTGATTACCGCTGCCGGGCCGACAGTTGCCGTTCGCATGCCGGATCATCCGGCCGCCCGCGCGTTGATCCGCCGACTTGGCGAACCGCTTCCGGCGACCAGCGCGAATCGCCACGGCGAACCCAGTCCGAAAACCGCGGAAGACGCCCAGGCGGCGCTCGGTACTGACGTGGCAATCATCCTGGATGCCGGTCCGGCGCCCGGCGGGGTGGATTCAACCGTCGTCGACGTCTTGAGCACCCCAGTTCGGATACTGCGGGTCGGAGCCATATCTCCGGCTGAAATCGAGGCGGCATTGAATAATTCAGTCGTCGTCGGCAACTAACGAACTCGGGCTGCTAACGAAGCCGCTCGAATCGCTCGAAGAAATCCGGAAACGTCTTTTCGACACAACTTGGATTGGCAATCCGGATTCCGGGCGCTCGGAGGCCAGTCACCGCGAAACTCATCGCCATTCGGTGATCGTCGTAGGTCTCCACGACGCCGGGCTTCGGGAACGAGGGATGAATTTCCCAGCCGTCACGGTGCTCGACAACCGGAACCCCGAGTCGAGCAAGCTCGGTCGCGACGGCGCTCACCCGGTCGGTCTCTTTCCAGCGATTGTGCTCGATGCCACGAATCCGAACTGACCCGTCCGCGAACGGCGCGATCGCGGCCAAGGTCTGAGCAACATCGGACATGTTGCCCATGTCGACGTCAATTCCGCGCAACCTGGCTGGCCCACGCACCTCGACGTACTCGTCTTGACGCTCGACCGCGCAGCCCATTGCCTCCAGGACGTCGACCAGTCCGAGATCGCCTTGAGCGGAGTGTCGGCCGAGACCTTCGACTCGAACCCGGCCACCAGTCACCGCGGCGGCGGCGAAGAAGTACGAGGCGCTCGACGCGTCCGGTTCGACGGTGTAATCGCGAGCGCGATAGCCCCCGCCGGACACGCTCAACCGGCGATAGTCGTCGTTGCTCGCGGACGCGCCGAAGGCGGCCATGATGCTGGCGGTGAGGTCGACATACGGCTTGGACACCAGATCGCCGCGGATATCGATGACCAATCCGTCCCGCAGGCACGGTCCAATCAACATGAGCGCGCTGATAAACTGACTGCTCACATTGCCGTCGATCGTGGTTTGGTTTCTGGCCAGGGCTCTCCCTACGATGACGACTGGTGGACAGCCGTTGTCGAACTCGCTACGGGCCTCCACGCCGAGTATGTTCAGCGCGTCGAGCAGCGGACCAATTGGACGCTCGCGCATGCGCTTGACGCCATCCAGGCGGTAAGTCCCGTTTCCCAGCGCGAGCGCCGCGGTGAGAAAGCGAGCGGCGGTACCGGCATTGCCAACGAACAGGTCAGCCGACGAGGCCGGGATTTCTCCCCCTTTACCGTCGACCACGACGCGATCCGTCTCCGGAGTGACCTCGACCGGGATGCCCAGGTCGCGAAGCGCGGCGATCATATAGCGGGTATCGTCGCTAAACAACGCGCCATCGATAGTCGACCGGCCGGAGGCGAGAGCTGCGATAAGCAGAGCGCGATTGGTGTAGCTCTTGGATCCCGGAAGGCGTACTACCGCGTCGACCGGACTGCTCACCGGCACAATTTCGACGACCTCTTGGATCCTACTCATCGGCTGACTCCACGTCGCGATTTACCGGCCGATTATATCAGGACGCCGGAATCGTCAGGGAGGTGCCGGGCTGGATCATGTTCGGATCGCCGAGGCTGTTCGCGGCAGTGAGACTGTCTGGAGTGATACCGAATTTGGTCGCGATACCATCCAGGGTGTCGCCAACTTGAACGACGTAGGTGCGAGTTGGGGATGATGTCACGGCGCCCGACCCGGCATCGGGCACCGTGAGAGTCTGCCCGACCGTAATCGGAAACGGATCGCTCAGGTTATTTGCCGCGGCGAGCTGCCCCTGGTCGACTCCGAATTGTAAGGCAATGCCGGAGAGGGTATCACCGTTCTGGACCACGTAGGTGCGTGACGCGGTGGCGGCCGGCTTGACGTCAGCCGCCGACGCGGAAAGAAGTAATGTCGATCCAATACTGATGCTGTTGGGATTGCTCAACTGGTTCCAGCGCGCAAGGTTTGCCGAATCGACGTTGAATCGCGTGGCAATACTCGAGACAGTGTCACCCGGTTGAACCACGTAGGTTTCCGTCGAACTCCGGTTTGCCGCTGGGCGCCCGCCGCGACTGCTAGGCGTCGCTCGGCTCGGCGCCGGGGTCGGGGCGGAAACCGGATTCCCGGCTGGCCCACTGACGACCTGGTACTCGACCGGGATTTCCATCAGCGATGGGTCGCCAATCAGTTTGAACGCCGCGTAGGAGAGATCCAGAGCGTGGGTAAACGCTCCGGTGTCGCGGACCTGCACGACGACACTCCGGCCATTGGCAGGATTCGTCACCTTGATCCAGGTACCCAGCGGAAAGATATTGCAGGCCGTCGTCGTGGGGTCATACATGTTATAGATCTGACCGTTGGCCATAACGTTGCCTTGAAAAGGGGCTCCGTACCAGGTTGCGTAACCCTGGTCAGCGCTCGCGACGCCGGGCGCGGCAAGGCCGGCGCAGAGAATCACCACAAAGACGCTGGTGAAGGTGAGCGAGCGCAGCCGCCCCAGGCGAGACCAGAGGGGTGTGTCGTGCATCGCGGCCTCCCAATTGGGCGCAATCGCCCAATAACGAGCCGCAAGCTACCATGCAAGGGGAACAATTGTCAAGTCCGCAGCCACTTTTTGCGGCGCGGCGGGTGCTACCACCCTGGTGCCGCTAACTTCCTGGTGCATAAATCGGGCACTCGGCCCAGGGGGCACCCCCAAACCCCCCCGGCCTGACCGGACACTAAGGAGGTGCGCGCCGTTTGAAGAAGGCGACGATCCGCGGACGGTCGCCGGAGTCCTGGCTCGAGAGACAAATCACGTTGACAAGCTCCCAGCCACGTGCGCCGCGTTCGCTGATAGTTTCCCGGTGAGGGCTTCGTGGGTCGCCGACCAGGCCATTCTCCAGATCCAGGTCGGACCAGGTGTACTCCCAGCGCTCGTTCACCGATCATCCCGCTCCGACACGTCGCAGTCGGGGCACGCAATCCACGTGCCCCGGTCCGCCTCTTGCCCCGCATCGAGGTAACCGGATCTCTGGTCCAGAATCGTTGTGACCGAATTCAAAGGACAGACCGTGCCAGCCGCGAACCGCGAGGATCTCTATCGAATTCTTGTCGATTCCACTCAGACTCTCCAATTGTCCGGGATTCCCTTCGTGGTCGGCGGCGGTCTCGCGGCGGAAGCTTACGGACTACGCGAAACGCTGAACGACATCGACACGTTTTTGCGCCCGACCGACGCCCCGGCCGCGCTCGGGGCGCTCCAGCGCGCCGGCTACCACGGGTGGATTGAGGATCCACGCTGGCTCTACAAAGCGATAAAGGGTGGCGTCACCGTCGACATCATTTATGAATCGTCCGGTTTGGTGAAAGTTGGGGACGAGACTTTTCGTCGAGCGCATTGGTTAGATATCGATGGCGTGAGCGTTCCGGTGATGCCGGCGGAGGATCTCTTCGTCATGAAGGCGGTGGCGGCGACACCGGCCGCGCCGAAACACTGGCTGGACGCAGTCTCGCTCCTTTCGTCGCAAAACATGGATTGGAAATACCTCGCAAAACTCTCCGAGCGGCACGCCCGAAAGGTCCTACCTGCCATCGTTCACGCCTATGACGAGGGCGTTCAGGTTCCAAGTCACGTATTCGTGCAGTTGGCGAGAGACCTGATTTGACTAAGAATACAGAATCCAGTAGCCAGAATTCAGAAGGGGAATGAGCGTCTGCCGGGGCCTGATGCCTAACAGAGCAGGCAAATCGCCCGACAATCCGTCTATCTCCGTGCAGTGGCAGAGTCGACCGGTGTCGTCTTCCTCCCGAACCGCCGCACTACGCTGCGGCCGCCACGAGGCGCCGATACAGCGCCTCGTGGTCGGAAAGCATGCGTTCGAGCGAGAAGTGTCGGACCACCCGTTCGCGGCAAGCCTCCGGATTGATTTCGCCCGCGCGTTCCACGGCGCGTAACATATCGGCCAGGGTGTCCACGAGCAAGCCAGTGACGCCGTTGTCGACGAGTTCCGGCGTCGCGCCACGACGAAAGGCGATGGGAGGTGTCCCGCACGCCATCGACTCGACGAGGACGAGGCCGAATGGCTCCTCCCAACGAATCGGCGCGAGAGTCGCGGTGGCGCGACCAAGTAAGCGGGCTTTCTTAGAACTCTCAACCGGCCCGATCCAGTCGATCTTCCCGCCGAGGTTCGGCCGGATTTTCTCGTCGAACCAGGCGCGTTTGTCGTCGGGGGGCTCTGGCGCGGCGATGATCAACCGCCGGCCCAGGCGACGCGCCACCTCGATCGCGATGTCGGCACCCTTGTTCGGATGGAAGCGTCCCAGAAAAAGCAGATAGTCGTCTTTGTCGCGGGACAGTGGAAACTCGTCGACGTCGACGCCGTTGTAAATTGTCGCGACGACGTTCAGGTGCTCCGCGTCGGCACGCTGGCGATTGCTGATCGTCAGGTAATTGGCCTCCGGAAACGCTGCAACCATCGGGCTCAGGTAGTGGAGCGTCGTGACGAACGGGCGGGGGCAGAGGGCCGCGAAGGCCGGTCCACCGACGACGCAGTGATTGTGAACGACGTCACAGTCCCGCACGTCGCGGATGGCGCGGCCAACGTGGATGAACTCGCGCTGATCGAACGTCGCCGCCACGCGATGCTCGGGGTAAACTCGGCGATCCGCGACCACTTCAGTACACCCGTCGGTCCCAAAGAGTCGAACCTCGTGTCCGCGCCGAACGAAGCCTTCGGCCAACTTTCCGGCGATTGTCTCGGATGCGCCGTATCCCTTTGGGGGAGTAGGCACGTGCGGAGTGGAAAGCATCGCGATGCGCATGGCCATACTCGCCTGGTAAGTGGTATCTGTCGACCTCCTCCTTTGCAAAGAAGGTGCCGAATCCCCATTCCCGGACAGAGGGCCGGGGATAGAGGGCACGAGACCTGCGATGCTTACCAAATTGGCTTGCTGGTTGACAGACGAGGTCATCAGGGTGGACAGGAGCATCAACTCAGTGCCCGCCGTGGGTGAGGCTAGGGGCGCCGAAAGCCGACCGACAGTTCTTGCCTGCGACCGACGGCGGACCACCTTTCGAAGCGGCGCGCCTCGCCGGGCGGTATTTCTCGACCGCGACGGTACTATGATCGTGAACCGGCCTTACTCGGCTGATCCGGACCATGTCGAAGCGTTTCCGGACGTCCTGGAGGGATTGCGAAGCCTCGACGCGGCCGGTTATTTACTCTTCGTCGTCACGAATCAATCCGGGATAGCTCGCGGCTTCTATGACGAGGCCGCTCTGAGCCGGCTGCACGTGCGATTGGACCAGATTTTCCTGCCGATTGGTTCGCCGATTCGCGCTTACTACTACTGTCCACACCACGTAGCCGGTCGGGTCGCCGAGTTTGCCCATCCGTGCCACTGCCGAAAGCCCGAGCCCGGCATGCTGATCCGGGCTGCACAGGAATGGAACCTCGACCTCCGACGCTCGTGGATGATCGGCGATCAGTTGACAGACCTCGCCGCCGGCTGGAGTGTCGGCTGCGATTCCCTCTTGATTCGAAATAAAGCGGTTGCGAAAGGGGTTCCATTCGCGGCCGACCTTGCCGCGGCGGCGCGGCTGATTAGCGAGCGCGACGCGGTCGCGGCGCGGAACGCGGCGTGAGCGCCTCGAGGAGTTCTTCCGGCGTGACGGCTACCGCGCCAGCCTTGCCAACCGCGATTCCCGAAGCGACGTTGGCCACGAAGGCCGCGTCGGTGTAGCAGGCGCCAGCGGCGACAGCGAGGGCGAAGACGCTCACCGCGGTGTCGCCGGCTCCGGTCACGTCGGCTACGCCACGTGCGGTTGCCGGATAAGAGATTGGCGGCGCGTTCGGGAGGAGCAGACTCATGCCGCGCTCGCCCTGCGTTATCAAAGCGGCCGAGAAACCGAGTGTGCCGAGAAAGAAGTCGTGGAGTACGTCGAGCCCGGCTTCGGCAGGCGGTTCCAAACCGATCGCTTGCGCCGCTTCCGCGCCATTCGGTGTCACCGCGGTTGCTCCTCGATAGCGGTCGTACTCTCGCCCCTTCGGGTCCACGATTACCGGGATCTCGCGCTCGCTGGCCCAGCGAATAAGCTCGATGCAAACCGCTCGGGACAAGACCCCCTTGCTGTAGTCCGAGAGAATCACGACATCGGCCGGTACGTCCGCGAAAGCGTCGAACAATTGCTCGGCAACCAGTCCAGTGGCCGAGAAGTTTAGCTCGCGATCGACGCGGACGACTTGCTGTCCTCCCGCTAGAATCCTTGTCTTAACGGTCGTGAGGTGGTTCGGTAGGGTAATCAGCGAGTTGGTCGAGAGTTCGCCCTGCGCCAGAACGTCACGCAGTCGCTGGCCATCCGGATCGTCGCCAACGATGCCGACGATCACCGTCGGCGCTCCGAGGCGCTGAGTGTTCGTACCGACGTTACCCGCGCCGCCGGGACGGTCGAAGGTTCGTTCGACCTCGACGATGGGGACCGGCGCTTCCGGACTGATCCGGCGGACACGACCGGTCAGGTATCGGTCGAGCATAACGTCGCCGACGACGAGCACGCGCTGCCCGGCGAAACGTCGGATAAGTTCTTCGTAGTTCGTGCTCATGGCAGTGTGGAGAACGCACACCACGTGCCAAAAGGGGAACTTTCGGAGTGGGTGAATTTAGAACATGAAGCGAATCGCCTGCTGCGCGCGACGAATCCAACTCCCGCGCCGAGAGAGTCGTCGCTGAAACGGTGCGCTGGGAGCGGCGGCTCGCTCGCGGAGCTTTCCGGCCAGGGCGCGTTTGGCAAGCTGGTCGGCCAACGCCATCGATCGGGACACGACCGCGCGTTCATCGTCGATCCAGGTCGAGTTTTCGTGGTAGTCCAGGTGGTAGACCACGATGTCTCCCTGCCGAATGACCGGACGTCCGAGCGCCTCGAACAGGCGAGTCAGAAACCCGAGTTCCCAAACCTTCTGCTCCGAGGGTTGGCGATCGAGAATGTCCACGGTGGTATCGTAGTACTCGAGCAGGATTCGTCGAACCACGTCATCTTGATAGATTAGGGCGCCGGGGCTGAAAGAAGGGCGATTCGTCGGAAGGCCGGCCGGCGACACGGCGTTGCGACAATAGGGACTGATGTAGCCATAGATGCCCGCGTCACGAACCACCGCCGCGAGGCCGGCCAGCGCCGCCGAGGGCATAACAATGTCGTCATCCATCAAGCAAATGTGTGGGCCATTCAACTCTCGGATGAGCCGAGCCTTCCCGGCGGAAAACGCGCGATTGGATTCGCCGACGAAGTCGTAGCTGGTGTATAAACCGCGGTCGGCCGCTAGACGAAGGGCAAACTGGACGTCAGGTCGGTTGATCACCGGCTGGGCCGAAGTGTCGACAACGTGAATGCGTACCTGGACGGCTTCTTGCAAGAGCAGGCTGGCCAGGACCATCCCCAGGGTCGGTTTGCCCTTGGTAAGAATTCCGACCTGAATTGGCGGGTCGGGCTGCTGGTTCGATTCGAGATGCTCGGCCTCGTTGCTGAGCGGGTTTGCTTGCTGCGCTGTGGTCACGTATCTGGGCCTCCGCTGATGGTGAGACGCCGAGCGATGCAGGTTGAGTAGTGGCTGGTTCGCGAGCCAGAACGACGGGCGCCCGGTCGAGCGTGCCACTTCGAGTCAGTTTAGCACGTCTCTTCAGTCGCTGCGAACGAATACCTCGAGCGCGGCCAATCGCCGCCCCTGGGACGTACCGTTCTTCGCGAGGCTGTGTTATTCTCTCCCGGCGCGTGTGCCTCGCGAGAGTCGCGCGGCCACGATTAGATCCGGTTCGAAAGAACCCATGGTACAATCACCGGCCAGTCAGGGAGGAGATCAGGATCGGTATGGGGACGCTGGTTCAAAAATACGGGGGTAGTTCGCTCGCGAACGCCGAGCGAATTCGAGCGGTTGCCCAAAGAATCATCGCTTGCCACGACGGAGCGCGATCGGTCGTGGTCGTGGTGTCGGCGATGGGTGACACCACCGACGACTTGATTAAACTCGCGCGTAACCTGGCCGACGAGCCAGACGATCGAGAACTCGATCTGCTCCTCTCAACTGGAGAAATGATTTCCTGCACCCTCATGGCAATGACGCTTCGACACCACGGCTACGATGCGATTTCGTTGACTGGCGCCCAGGCAGGAATCAAAACGGACGCCGCCTATAGCCGAGCCCGGATCGTTTCCGTCGAACCATCGCGGATTCAAAGGGAACTCGCGGCGGGTCGGATCGTTGTCGTGGCTGGATTCCAGGGCATTAACGAAGAGTTTGACGTAACCACGCTCGGGCGAGGTGGTTCGGATACAACCGCGGTCGCGCTCGCCGCTATTCTGCACGCCGACCTTTGCGAGATTTACACCGACGTGGACGGCGTCTACACTGCGGACCCTCGGATCGAGCCGCGTGCTCGGAAAATCGACGAGATTTCGTACGAAGAGATGTTGGAGCTGGCCCAGCAAGGCGCGAAGGTCATGCACCCGCGTGCCGTGGAGCTTGGCAGCGTCTACGGTGTTCCAATTCTGGTCCGCTCGAGCTTTAACCAGGAACCGGGTACCCTGATTCACGGAGGAGCAGCAGTGGAAGTCCACAATAAAGTTCGCGGCATCGCGCACGATACCGACGTGGCGAAAATCACCGTTGTGGGCGTGCCGGATCGTCCGGGAATCGCGTCGTCGATTTTCGCGCCGCTCGCCGAGGCGAATATTAGCGTGGACGTTATCGTCCAGAACGCGAGCATCGACGGAATCACCGATCTTTCGTTTACGGTGTCGCGAGGCGATTTGTCGCGCTCGCTTCGCATCGTCGAGCCGGTTGGCCGTGACATGCAAGCCCGCAACGTCGTCAGTAGCGTGGCGCTGGCAAAAGTTTCGATTGTTGGAACTGGTATGCAGCATCATCCCGGCTACGCGTCGCGCATGTTCGACGCGCTCTCCAGTCACGGCATTAACATTGAAATGATCACCACCTCGGAGATCCGGATTACCTGCCTTATCGATCAGGCCCAGGTTATGGAGGCCGTTCGGGCGCTCCACGCCGCGTTCCAGCTCGAAAAGGCAGAGTTGGGGTAAGGTGTGCCCGGAATGGTAAAATATTTGTTCGGATAGGCGCGATGGCGCGTGTTGGATGTTAGACGTTCGTTACTGGCTGGGTTTTAACCTGATCACCGGGGTGGGCCCGGTTCGCCTTCGTCGTCTGCTCAGTCACTTTGGCTCGGCGGAAGTCGCTTGGCACGCGAGTGAAAACCAGCTCATCGCGGCTGGCCTGGACGCCCGCCTCGCCGAGCAGATCGTCAGCCGTCGGGCTCGCATCGATCTCGACCGCGAGTTGGACCGGGCCGATCGGGCCGGGACTAACCTCATCACTCTTGACGATCACCGTTATCCGTCGCTACTGAAGCAGGTGTCCGATGCACCCCCAATGCTTTACGTTCGGGGAACGCTGCTTCCGGGTGACGAGTTGGCGCTTGCCGTCGTCGGCACCCGGCGGGCGTCTCCCTATGGAAAGCAAGTCTGCGAGCGTCTCGTCGGAGAGATTGCCGGCCGCGGAGTAACGATCGTCAGTGGCCTGGCCCGCGGCATCGACGCGGTGGCCCACCGGGTCGCCCTCGCCAGTGGTGGTAGAACGGTCGCGGTGTTGGGCTCGGGAGTCGACGTCATCTATCCGCCGGAGCATAGCGGGCTGGCGACCGAAATCGCGCGTAACGGCGCGATCGTTTCGGAGTTTCCTATGGGAACGCAACCGGAAGCGAGCAACTTTCCGCCGCGAAACCGGATTATCAGCGGCATGTCGCGGGCGGTGCTCGTCGTCGAAGCTGGCGAAACCAGCGGAGCGCTCATCACCGCGACGTACGCCGGCGATCAGGGCCGCGACGTCCTGGCGGTTCCTGGTAGCATCATGGCAGCCCAGTGCGTCGGAACAAATCGATTGATTCAACAAGGCGCAAAGTTGGTTCAGGACGTTAACGATGTACTGGACGAACTCCAAGTCACGACGGTTGGACAACAACTGGCGTTTCGGGCGCTGACACCCGATGATCCGGTCGAGCGCTCGGTGCTCGACATTCTAACCGGCGAGCCATTGCACGTGGACGAGATCGTTCGCCAGCTTGGCCTGCCAACAGCAACCGTCAGCGGAGCGCTGGCACTTCTCGAACTGAAAGGGATGGCGCGGCACGTCGGAAGCATGTGCTACGTCATGGGGAAGTGAGCGTCCGTGAGACGGGGAGGTACACATGTCTAAGAAGTTAGTGATCGTGGAATCGCCGACCAAGGCGAAGACGGTCGGACGGTTTCTCGGTCGAGATTATTCCGTCGAAGCGTCGATTGGCCATATCCGCGACCTGCCGGCAAACCGGCTCGGCGTGGACGTGGAGCATGGCTTTGCGCCGCGCTACGTCATACCGGCGAAAAAGAAAGATGTCGTCAAAAGGCTAAAGACGAAAGCCAAGGAAGCGGACGAGATTTACCTGGCGACGGACCCGGATCGTGAGGGCGAGGCAATCTCCTGGCATCTGGCCGAAGCCCTCGGACTCAAAGATTTGAGCCACGTTCACCGCGTCGAGTTTCACGAAATCACGCGCGACGCGATCTCCCGGGCCTTCGCGGCTCCCCGGGCGATCAATTCTCAACTCGTCGACGCTCAACAAGCCCGGCGGATTCTCGATCGGTTGGTTGGTTATAGCTTGAGTCCGCTGCTGCGACGGAAGATTAGCAAACGAGGACTTTCGGCTGGTCGCGTTCAGTCCGTGGCGGTTCGCCTGCTGGTGGACCGCGAGCGCGAAATTGAAAACTTCATCCGTCAGGAATACTGGACGATCGACGTCCAGTTGGTAAAGCCGCGCGAGAGTGGCGCGCGAGCGAAGCCCAAGCCATTTCTAGCGAGTCTGGTGCAAATTGCTGGCGAAAAAGTCGACATCACCGACCAGGCGAACGCGGAGCGGATCGCCGACGCCCTGCGGCGCTCCCGGTACCTCGTGACGGACGTCAAGGAGCGGCAAGTTCAGCGAAATCCGGCGGCTCCGTTCACCACGAGTACCCTCCAACAGGAGGCGTCGCGCAAGCTCGGCTTTAGCGCCAAGCGAACCATGGCGGTTGCCCAGCAGCTTTACGAAGGTGTGCCGGTGGCCGGCGAAGGCAATGTCGGCTTAATCACCTATATGCGAACCGACTCGACCAACCTGGCGACGAGCGCGCGTGACGAAATCGCCAACTTCGTTCGCGCGGCGTACGGCGCTGAGTTTCTTCCCGAATCGCCTCGCCAGTACAAGACCAAGGCAAAGGGAGCGCAAGAAGCGCACGAGGCGATTCGACCGACCGGAGTGGCCCGGACTCCCGACGCGCTGAAAGGCCAGCTGACTCCGGACCAGATCCGACTCTATAAGCTCATCTGGCAGCGCGCGGTGGCAAGCCAGATGGCGAGCGCCAGGTTCGACAGCGTCACCGTGGAGATCGAAGCCGGACCGACCGAGAACGATCGGCCGTACATGTTGCGCGCCACCGGCTCGAAGCTCAAGTTCAAGGGATTCATGGCCGTCTATACCGAGGGCCGGGACGCTGGCGACCAGGAAGACGAGCCCAAAGAGACCACTCTACCGGTACTTCGGGCAGGACAGGCTGTGCAGTTCGAAAACGTTCTGCCCGAGCAGCACTTTACCCAACCGCCGCCCCGCTATTCCGAGGCGACGCTTGTCAAGGCGCTGGAAGAGTACGGCATCGGACGGCCGAGCACCTACGCGCCAACGCTCTCGACAATTCAGGAGCGCGGTTACGTCGAAAAACAGGCACGCCAGCTCGTGCCAACCGAACTTGGTAAGCTGGTGACCGATTTGCTGTCGGAGCACTTCCCGGATATCATCGACATCGGTTTTACCGCCGACATGGAGTCAAAACTCGACGACATCGCGAACGAGGGCGCGCCCTGGGTCGGCGTCCTTCAGGCGTTTTATGGCCCATTCGAGCAGACCCTGAAAGAGGCCGATTTCCGCATTCCGCAGGTCTCGATCGAGCCGGAACCCGCCGGAGAGCTCTGCGACAAGTGCGGTATGCCGATGGTGATCAAGCACGGGCGTTTCGGCAAGTTCATCGCCTGTAGTAATTATCCGACCTGCAAGAATGCTAAGTCGTTCACCGTGAAGGTTGGGGTTAACTGCCCCCGCTGCCGAGAAGGTGAGCTCGTCGAAAAGCGGACTCGACGTGGGCGACTGTTCTACAGTTGCTCCCGCTATCCGGAGTGCGACTACGCGACGTGGCAGCGACCATTGCTCCAGCGCTGTCCAAACTGCGGGGGCATGCTCACCGAGGCCGGCCGCAATGAAGCAAAGTGCATCGAGTGTGGTGGCACCTTTCCGCGCCCGGAGGCGCCGGATGAAGTCCTCGACGTCGCGAACGCCTGAGGCAAAGGATCTACCGTGAATTACATCGCCCGCATCGAGGTCGCTCGGGAACGGATGGCTCGCGAAGGAATCGACCTGCTGGTCATTGGCCAGCCGGCCGATCGACAGTACCTGAGCGGCTTTGAGGCACACGATGCGTCGTCGGTCGAGAGTGCCGGTTGGGTCGTCCTTGGGCCAAGTCGCGGCTACTTTGTCACCACGTTTAACTTTTACGAAGCGGTCGCGTCCACGGTGCCGCACCTCGAACCAATTCGGGCGACCCGTGGAGTGACCCAGGCGCTCGCGGAGTTGCTGTCCGGGTTGCCGGGCAACCGAATCGGGTTCGAGGCGGACTGGGTCGTCTTCTGCCTCTTCGAAGATTTGCAGCAGGAGCTGACCGGCGGGAAGGTTCTCCTTCCGACGAGTGGACTGATCGAACAGCAGCGCGAGGTTAAGGCCCGTGACGAGTTGGCGACCATTCGTCAGGCGCTCGAGATCACCGATCGCGCGTACGGCGACATCGTCGCGAGCCTGAGAGTAGGGCAAACCGAGCGAGAAATCGCCTGGCGGCTCGAACAACGGCTCCGCGAGCTCGGCGCGGATGGAATGGCCTTCGGACCCTCGGTCGCGGCCGGGCAACACGCGGCGGTGCCCCACCACGAACCGGGTGATTACGCCACGAAACTCGGCGATCCGGTCTGGATTGACATGGGGGCCCGGCTAGGTGGCTACTGCGCGGACCTGACGCGCAGCTTTGCCCTCGGCGAGCCGAGCGCCGAGTATCGGGAAACCTGGGAACTGGTGCTCCGCTCGCAGGAGTGCGCGATTTCCGGCCTGCGGGCAGGCGTCACTGGACGCGAGGCCGACGCCATGGCGCGTGACGTGCTGTCCGCCGCCGGTCGAGGCGAAGAGTTCGGACACTCGCTCGGGCACGGGGTCGGTCTACAGATTCACGAAGCACCTCTGTTGGGGCGCCGCAGCGACGAGAAGTTACGTGCGGGGATGGTCGTCACGGTCGAGCCTGGTCTCTACCGGCCGGGTTGGGGAGGGGTGCGAATCGAGGACTGCGTCTTGATCGAAGACACGGGTAACGCGAACCTCACCCGGTCGCCGAAAACCGTGGCGATCCAGCCGGTTTGAGAAGCATGCAGTTCTGGAGCGTCTCGGAAGTCAATCGTCACCTTCGGCGCACGCTTGAAGAAGACGCGTACCTCCGAGATCTCTGGGTCGTCGGAGAAGTTTCCAACCTCAGCGTAGCCATGTCCGGCCACGCCTACTTCACCTTGAAGGACTCCGCCAGCCAGTTGCGTTGCGTCATCTTTCGCGGCCAGTTGCAGCGCCTGCCTCATCGGCCGGCGAACGGCATGTTGTGTGCCGCCCATGGCGCGCTGAAGGTGTACGAGCCGCAAGGGACGTATCAGCTCTACGTCGAATTTCTCGCTCCGGAGGGTCTCGGGGAAGCGCAGCTTCGACTCGAGGAGCTACGTCTCCGCCTCGAAGCGGAAGGACTCTTCGAACCCTCTCGCAAGCGTCCACTACCTCGTTATCCCACGCGGATTGGGGTTGTCACATCGGCGACCGGCGCGGTCATTCACGACATTCGCATCGTTTTGGCGCGCCGCTGGCCGTTGGCGCAACTGGTGTTAGCGCCCGCGCTGGTCCAGGGCGAGGACGCGCCGGCCTCGATCAGCGCGTCGCTGGAAGATTTGAATCGGAGCGGCGACGTTGAGGTCATCATCGTCGCACGCGGCGGCGGTTCACGCGAGGACCTCATGGCGTTCAACGACGAGCGGGTTGCGCGGGCGATATTTGCCTCGCGCGTTCCGGTTGTTTCCGCGGTCGGCCACGAAGTTGACGTCACGATCGCCGACCTGGTCGCCGATCATCGAGCGCCAACCCCGTCCGCGGCGGCCGAAGTGGTCTCCCCCGACGTTCGCGAGGTGAACCGAGATCTGGAAAGCTACGCGGCAACGTTGCGTTGGCACCTGACGCGCCGTCTCGTCGCGGCGAGCACCGAATTGGGAAGTCTCCGGGAGGCCCTGGCGCGACGGTCGCCTCGCCAGATTCTCGTCGACCGTGGCAACCAGGTGAACGGGTTGGCCGAGCGGCTGACCCTCGCTACCCAGCACGTCCTGGACGTGAACTCCCATCAGTTGCGGGCCCGGGCCCTTCAACTGAGCGCGCTCGACCCGCTGGCGATTCTCCGTCGTGGCTATAGTGTTACGTACGACTCCGGAACTGGACGGGCGGTCACCTCGATTGAGCAGGTTCGACCGGGGAACCGCTTGCGTACCCGAGTTGCCGATGGTACGTTTGAGAGCACCGTGGAGCAGGCCTCCGCCGGAGAAGCGAGTACGCCGTGACTGAGAATGTCGGAAATTCCCCGGATTTGACCTTCGAAGAGGCGTTCACCCGACTGGAATCCACCGTGGCGCGCTTGGAGAATAGCGGCCTAACGGTAGACGAGCTGGTCGAGGAATTCGAACAGGGGATGACGCTGGTAAAGCACTGCCAGCGCCTGCTGGAATCCGCGCAACTGAGAGTTGCCGTGCTCATTCGAGAAGATGAAGCTGATCCCCAGGGTAAGGATCTGCTGGCCGAGACGTAGTAGACTGTCACTTGTGGAAGGTATAGGTGAGAATACGTCGCCGCCTTCATGCAGATTAACAACTTAGCCTGATACAACGGCGACCGGAGGACCGGACCTAACCCCCTCGCCCCCTTCCCGATGCGGGAAGGGGGAATTTGGCTTGCGGCAGGGCGTTAGCTATCGGGTTGGCATTATCTGACTCCCCTTCCCGTGTCGGGAAGGGGCTGGGGGTTAGGTCCGGTTCCGGCGAGTGCCCGATACCTGAATGTTTTGTTAATCTCCATCAAGGCGGCGCTGCTCACAACGATTCATCACCGGCGACTTGACGAAGCACTAGCGCGGGATCCAGAATCTAGGATTCTGAATCCTCCGCTAGTGCTCGGCCATCGCCTTCGTCGAGAAGAATTGCCAGTCGCCAAGGGGCCAGTAGGATACCCACGCCTGGCCAATGATGTCGTCGTACGGCACGAGACCCCAAACGTGGGAGTCACTGGAATTATTCCGGTTGTCGCCAAGGACGAAGTACATCCCCGCGGGAACGCGTTCCGGCGCCATGGTGTAGTTCGGGGGAGCCATAATGTAGGGCTCGATCATTGGATGCCCGTTGACGAATACCCGACTATCACGAATCGCGACGGTATCGCCCGGGACGCCGATAACGCGTTTGATGAAGTCGCGGGATGTGTCGTCGGGGAACTTAAAGACAATAATGTCGCCCCTCTGAGGGGGATGAAAGAAGAACAAGCGGCCGCTATTTTGTACGCCGACACCGCTTGGAGCAACGGCATTCCCCAATCGATTGCCCAACGACCAGTAGACTGCCTTGTCGACAAGCAGGAATTCGCCATTGTGGAGGGTTGGCTCCATACTGCTGCCCTCGACCCGAAAGTTCTTCACCACCGACTGTACGAGGACGAAGATGATGAGGGTGAGAGCTAGCGTCTCGACGATATCGCGAATCGCAGATTTCATGCGCTGTGGTGAACCTCCGCGGCACCGAGTGCGACCCGCGTGTCGCGCGGCCCACACTCACCGATTATAGTATAATGTTCGAAGCTTTGCCCGGCCAGAGAAAGCCTTTTCCAGAGCGCGTCCCGAGCCAATGAAGGAGCTCAATCGGTGGAAGAGCAAAAGGCTCGTTACTTTATTGACGAGCGGTGGTTCACGGAACAGAACAAGTCGTTCCGAACCTTTGCCCAGGTACGCATGTGCCCCCAGTGCCGTCGGAAGTTGGGAACCGAGGTCCAAGAACGCGTTCCGACGGTCGACCCGCGAGGCCGTGTCGTCTACGAAACACGGGCGATCCCTTTTGGCAGTAATCCGCTGTCCGAGATTCGGAAACACTGCTCGAAAGAGCCAGCCTACATTACCGCCGAGACGCCGCTATTGGAAGCGCTGTTTCGGATGTTTCTCGCGAACGGAAACCAGCCAATCGACATCGAGCAGATTCGCGAGCAGTTGTCGACGTACGTGCCGATGAGCGAAAAGCCGAGCGGCTTTCGAGCCGAGGTGCTGGTGCGGCTGCTGGAGACGCCGAACGCCTACGGCATGCGTCGGTTCGAAATGGGCGAGGAGTAGCGTTCCGCTTGGGCCAGGCGGCGTCGCATCGCGGACGGATCGGCGATGCAGGTCACCACTTTGCGCGCCCTCTCAGGACCGATTAGGGGTGCAGTTCCTGGAGGGCGCGCTCGTATGCCCGGAAGGTATCGGTGCCAAAACAGACAAACCGAATCTCCGCGAGCGTGCTCTGGTGTTCAACGCGGAAGGCGTGGACGGTGGAGACCGTGATGCGGTGATGTCCCCTTCAATCGCGCGCAGGCGAGCCCATTCGACCACTCTTGCACCTCGTCGAGCCGCGATTTTCCGGGCGGCCGTTACCCGAGTTTAGCAGTCTAGCCAACGGTCGCCAAGCATCAGGTCCGACGCATCGGGTGTGCTACAATACGACACGATTTGGCCGAGGCAGCGCCGCGCTCCGGCTCCGACCGGAGAGGCACGCAACTTCGGTTTACGGAGGGAGACCGTGGACGAACGGGAGCGGCTCGATCCGACGTACTTCTCGATTCCGCGTAGCGATTGGCAACAGATCCAACCGGAGATTGTTCAAGACCTGACGCGCCTTCAACAGGTGATCTCAGCCGCGTTGCTTGAACTGGATCGCCTCGGTGTGGGTTCGGCTGATCGGACCGGGCAAGCGGAGTCGGTTCTCCCCCCGGCTGAACTCGCGCTCCAAATGCACGAGGTAGCGGGTGCTATCCTGGCTCACGTTGCCGGAGACGAGCAGGACCTGCGGCAGGTCATCACCACCCTGCGCACCGCACTAGCGGTCAGTTGGGACCTTTATTCGGTCCGGGAGTCCGAGCGAGTAACGGTCGCGGAGCACATGCGGCAACTGCGCGCCCGGATCGAAGACTTCGAGCGTGAACTGCTGGCGATTCGCGATCTCAAAGGGCCTCCCGGAAGTAACGGCAGTTCAAGTGACAGTTCACCCGAGTAGCCCTCAATCTCACGCGGCGTTGGCGTTTCCCCCCGTCGGAAAGTTGATTCGGACGTGGGCCCGGCAACCTGGGCCGCACGGAACGGCCGGCTGCGCGCGCACGACCGTCAGTTGGCGTGCCGCGCTCGGCCACCCGACGGGCACAATTTTGAGGAGGATTGACCGTTGATTTATCAATCGGCAGACGAGCTTATTCGCATTGGGCGCAAGATCTTCGAGGCAGTTGGAGCACCCTCGGACATCGCGGACCGCGTGACCGGGGCGCTCGTGGATGCCAATCTCGTCGGCCACGATTCGCACGGCGTCATTCGGATTCCCCAGTACGTCAACGCGATCAACGGCGGAGAAGTCCTGCCGGCCGCTCGGCCCTCCATACTGCGCGAGACCAGTTCGACGGCCCTCGTCGACGGCCAGTGGGCATTCGGCCAGGTATCGGCGGGGTTTGCCACTCGGCTAGCGCTTGGCAAGGCGGAGGCCGAGGGAATCAGCTTGGTAGGCATCGTCCGGTGCAACCACATCGGGCGTCTGGGTGAGTATTCAACCATGGCCACCGACTCTGGCCTATCGCTCATCGTCGTCGCCGGTGGCTTTGGCGGTCGCGGTCAGAGCTCGGTTCCCTTTGGCGGCGCCGAGAAGCTCTTTGGAACAAACCCGATTTCGGTCGGTATTCCCGCTGGTAGTGAAGCCGGTGTCCTCGTCGATTTCGCGACGACCGCGGTCGCTCAAGGCAAGATCGAAGTCGCGCGGGCGAAGAAGACGCCACTTCCCCCGGGCTCGATCGTCGACAAAGACGGGAACCCCTCCACCGACCCGGAGGATTATTACCGCGGCGGAGCGCTTTTGCCGTTTGGTGGACACAAGGGCTACGCTCTGTCGGTGATGGTGGAATTTCTTGGTCGGGTGATGACTGGCGCGGACGCATTCGCGGAAGGGCAGCGCGGCGGAGCGGTCTACGGACATAGCGGCGTTTTGATTGTCGGCATGAATCCAAAAGTCTTCTCGCCCCCGGAGCAGTACGCGGAGGCGGCCGACGAGACGATCCGCCGGATCAAAGCGGTGACACCCGCCCCGGGCAGTTCCGGCGTTATGGTCCCCGGAGAGCCGGAAGCCCGCGCGCGGGCCGAGCGGTCGGTGACCGGTATACCGATTGCCGAAGACACCTGGGACAAGATTGGCCAGGTGGCCGCCGACTTAGGGGTCGCTCTTTAGGAGGTCATTCAGGAGGTCATTCGTTCATTCAGCGTGGGCCACGCCGGTCGACTTTGAAGGCAGCGCGGGTGGTCACCCGGGCAGGGATTGCTGGCACCGGATTTGCGGATGCAATTGACCCTCCACCGCGGCGGCGGTGGAATCGGTTTCGTCGGGGTCAATGCCCGACCATTTCCCTGCCCAAGGAGGCCAGATGTTTGATCGAACACGCTTCCAGCCGGGCCAGGACGTTTATGACGTAAGCGGCCATAAGGTCGGTACCGTTTCCAACGTCACCCAGAACTATCTGGACGTCTCGGCCGGATTCCTGGGCTTTGAACACCTCCACGTGCCGTTTGGCGAAGTAACGCGCATCGAAGGCAGCAGTCTCTACCTGAACGTGCCGAAGGACCAGATTGGCAATCAGGGCTGGGCCGCCCAGCCGGCGAATCCCGCCGCTCCGCAAGGCATGTACGGGACAATGCCGGCGGCGACCACGGAGCCGGCTCCGGTTGCTGGCCACCCAGCCCCGCGGTTTGTCGGCTACAACGTCTACACGTCGGATCGCCACGACCTCGGGTCGGTGTTGGACGAAGGCCCGAACTACGTCCACCTTCAGACGGGTTTCCTCGGACTTGGTAAGGACCTGTACATCCCGACCGATTGCATCGATCATTGCGACACCGCCAATCAGCGGTGCTACCTGTCGATGTCACAGAGCCAGATCTCGACCATGAAGAATTGGAACAAGCGGCCGGAAGCCGGGCAGCAATTCACTTGCGGCGCGGCTGGTACCAAACCAGTCGCTCCCATTGAAGCCGCTCCACGCGCTGCCTATCCGCCGAGTGGGGCCGAAATCGAGCGTTTGCCTCTGACGGAGAGCGACGTCGTTCCGGACATCGAGCGACGACAGGTTGGCGAGGTGGAGATCACCAAGCGCGTCGAGGAGACACCGGTCTCGTACAACGTGCCGGTTTCCCACGACGAGATATTGATCCGCGAGGAGCCGGTAAACCGGCCAACCCAGGGTGAACCGACCGCCGAGGGCGAGATTCACGTGCCGGTGTACGAGGAGCGGGTTACGATCGAGCGGGAGAACCGGGTCTATGGCGAGGTCGACGTCGAGAAGCGACGGGTGACCGAGCAGCGCCACATTGAGGGTAAGGTCCGACGAGAGGTGCCGGAGGTACACAAGACGGGCGACATCAACGAAGATGTCCGAATCGAAGGTAACCTCGAAAAGCCTCCGGACGCCAATGAGCAGAAGCGCAAGAGCGCCTAACCCGGATCTGGTTGTTTCGGGGGCAGGTTGACCAGCAGTCAGCCTGCCCTTTCGGTTTGAGGAGGCAAGGATGGCAGGTAACTCCGGCGTGGAGGGTTACACCGTTTTCACGTCGACCGGAGCGGAAGTTGGTAAAATCGTCGAAGCAGGGCAAGGCTTCCTCCACGTCGAGACCGGATTGTTGGGTCTTGGGCACGACCTGTATGTCCCGTACAGCTGCATCGATCATTGCGATTCGGCTGGTCAGTGCTGCACTCTGCTTCTGGACGAGTGGGATCTCGGGCAAATGAAGTGGACCATCCCTCCCGAGGCCGGCGCGAGCACGACGTGTCAGCCGACGCGCGGAGTACCGGGCGAGATTCCGGAGGTGCGGGTCCCGCGAAGCTTTGTCGTTCGCGAGCCGGACGTAAACGACCAATCAGCAGAGTGAACGGTGATCTTCTTCGTCTACGTCGTGGAATGCGCCGACGAAACCTACTACACCGGTGTGACGACGAACGTCGCGCGTCGGATGGAAGAACACAACTCCGCGCCGGACGGCGCCCGCTATACGCGGGCGCGCCGTCCGGTCCGGTTGCGCTACGTCGAAGAGTACGAAAGTCGGTCAGCCGCGCTCAAACGCGAGGCGGAAATCAAGCGCTGGCACCGCTCGCGCAAGGCAGCGCTTTGGCAGGGAACGCGTGAGGCCAGCGCCGAGTTAGTGAACGGTGCGTGACCTCCTGAAGGTGAGCGCGAGATGTAGCGCGGGGGCTTGTCCCCCGCCCGTCCCTGCCCTGCGGGGGGCAAGCCCCCGCGCTACGGATCTGGCGGTTAACGCAGCGATCAGTAACTTTCCACGGCTCGGGCTCGGATCAAACCGCCATGGCTCAGGTTGACTCTGGAATGTAAAGCGACATTGACTGGATTCCGATCCTCCCGGGTCCGGTGAAGCGGTTCCAGGTGATCTGACCACCACTGCCGAACAAGCCTGCTGACAGACTCTGCCACTTCGTTTCCATACCGATGGTCGAACTCTTGTATAGCCAGGCCCCGGGCTCAACGTCGATCGCCTGCCCCGGTTCGAGCGTGACTTCGAAGACGTTGCCGTAGCCGTGCAACCAAACAATCCCCTCACCGGCCGGACAGCGGAAGGTGTCAATGAAGAATCCGGAACCGCCCATCAGGATGTTGGCAACGCCTTTAACCCGGGCGTAGGAATATTCAATATTGTCGGTCGCCGCGAGGAACTGATGCTCGCGCACCTCGATGCCCTCGCCAGCGTTCAGATGCAGCCCGAAAACGTGTCCCGCGCCGTCGCGACTGAAGGCGATGTCTCCGCGGCCGGACGTCACCGTCAGGAAGACCGGAATCCCAGCCAGGGCACGCTTCAGCGCGCCCTTCATCGGCTTCAAGGCAACGTTGACCTCCGGCTCTTTCCAAAGCAGAACGTGGTGCTCGAAGAAGACCGGCACTGATTCGACCCGAACGTGCAGGACCGGGACGAGTTCGCCTTCGATCTTATAGGTGACGCCGGCGAATCCCTCCTGGGTAACCTGGGTGGGGAGAATATGGGGAATTGGCACTCGCAGATTCCTTTCTATTGTCGCGGATTCGGCGGGACGACCCGCCTGCGGACATGAGTTTCGCACATTGGTGTTTCACGCGCATTCACCGACGGTCGATGATTAGTCAGCATCGCTTGACTCTGGACATCTTGACCGAACGTCGTGACGTGATATACTTGCTCCGTTGCTTCCTAGCCGCGCTCGTTTCGATCCTCATCGACGAGGACAATTGTGCCAACCACCCAACCGATAAAGTTTTCTTTAGTCCTTCGGATGGCCCTCGAGCAAACACCGCTCAGGATGAGTTGACTATTCGCGGAGGCAGCAGCAAACCTTTAACTTCGAAGGCGTGCATGGAATCCCTGCATTGGACAGGAGGGGCAATGTCGCCAGCTAGGAAGGCTGCCTCGAAGATTCACGCGCGTACTTTTCGGGGGCGGACTGTCGCGGAAGGCGCCCTTACAGATCTTGTCGACGCGTTGCGGGCGGTGAATGAAAGTCTGATCCTGGCGAGCGTGCGCGAGACCGAGTTGGCCGAGGAGCGCGAGCGCCAAGCCGCCAACTTAAGCGGTCTCCTCAGCAACCTCGACGAGGGCGTTTTAATCGCCGATTCTTCCGGCGAGATCATCCTGGCAAACCCGCTGGCTCGCAAGCTATTGAGCTTCGCCGAGCACCGCTCCCTCAGTGTGAGCGACGATTGGGCGCGCTTGACGATGCTCGGGTTGGACGGAAAGTCGCTTCCGGCGACCGATCGGCCCTTGCTTCGGGCGCTTCGGGGCGAGTCGTTCGTGGGCGAAGAAGTTTGCGTGGACATTCCCGACCGGGGAGAGTTTCGCTTGAGCTTTACCTCGGGGGTCGTCCGCGACGACAACGGTGAGGTGACGCTAGCCATTCTGATCTTTCGCGATGTCACGGAGGTCCGCCGTCTCGAGCAGCAGCGCGAGGAGTATTTGTCGCTGATTTCGCACGATCTTCGGACTCCGCTGACCGTGATCCGGGGGCGCGCGGAATGGCTCGCCCACCTGGCGCGTCGCGACGGTCAGGCTCAGTTTGTTAGCGAAGCCGATGCAATCGTCCGTAACTCGCAGCGCATGGAAGCGATGCTCGAAGATTTGTTGGATACGTCGCGCTTCGAGGCCGGCCGCGCGGTTCTCCGGCAGAGGCGCCTGGACCTCGGGGAGTTGGTCCAACGCGTCGTGAACGACGTCATTCCCCGCGAAATGGGGAATCGGATCTATCTCCGAGTCGCACCCAGTCTTCCGTCGGTCTTTGCCGACCCCGAGCGCCTCGAGCGCGTCAGTATCAATCTGCTCACTAATGCCCTGAAGTTTTCCCCGAAGCTCGCGCCGGTCGACGTCGCCGTGGAAGCGGTCGATTCTGACGTCGTGGTGAGGGTGACCGATCACGGCGTTGGCATCGCCCCGGAAGATCAGTCGAAGGTGTTCGAGCGTTACTTTCAGACGGCCACCGGCGCTCGCCGAGAGGGCCACGGGCTAGGTCTCTACCTGAGCCGATTGATCGTCGAGGCATCCGGCGGCCGGATCGGCGTAACGAGCGAAGTCGGTAAGGGCAGCACTTTCCAGTTTTCGGTGCCTTGTGAGCCGGGCGCGGCGTGAACCAACCGTCGGTCGTGAGGTAGGGGTTGGCCGAGACGCCACCGATCCAGGTTCTGGCAACCGGCATTCCCAATTTGGATCGCGTCCTTGGTGGTGGGGTGCCCCGGCAGGACGTGCTCCTGATTTTGGGTCTGGCCGGAACCGGAAAGACGACGCTGGTCCTCCAAATGCTCTCCAACGCGGCGCGCCGCGGCGAGAACGTTCTCTACGTTTCCACCGTTTCCGAGCCCCCAACAAAGCTCTTTCGTCACAGTCGGTCCTTCCGATTTTTTGACGAGGCTTTGATCGGCAAGCGGGTGTTCGTGTTGGATGCCTACCCCCTGATCAAGCAAGGCCTTGGCGCGTTCGGCGACGCGCTGGTCACCGCGGTGAAACAATTCCGTGCGTCGGTGGTCGCCATCGACGGGCTGATGTCGATTCACGACCTCAGCCCAACGGTCGTCGACGTCCGGACGTTTATCTACGAATTAGGTGCAACCCTGGCGACGCTGAACTGCACTACTCTGGTCACCAGTAGCGGAATCGCTCCGACGGCCGAGCAGCAGTTTCCGGAGCTAACGATGACTGACGGGATTTTGCGGCTCGAAACCTATTCGGTTGGACTCCAGACTTTCCGCCGACTTCACGTCCAAAAGGTGCGCGGCGCGAGCCCCCTGCTCGGCCAGCACTCATTTCAGATCGATCTAAGCGGCGTCACGGTGTACCCGCGGCTCGAGGCAGTGTTCTCCTCGCGCAATCTTGGGTTACAGATGGAACGCGTCGCGACCGGGATGCCCGAGTTAGACGCATTGATGAGCGGTGGTCCCCGAGCCGGCAGCGTCACACTCCTGGCCGGCACGACCGGAACCGGTAAGACGCTGGCCGGTCTGCAATTTCTCATGGAGGGCGTCCGACGGGGTGAAAAGGGGCTATACGTCTCCTTTCAAGAGACCGGTCAGCAGTTGATTGACAAAGCCAGGCTCTTTAACATCGACCTCGCGTCGGCCGTGGAAAGCCGTCGGGTGGGCATTTTTCATCGCACCCCGGTCGACCTCAATCTCGACCAAATCAGCTGGGAAATGCTTCAAGAGGTCGAACGACTGGGGCCGACGAGGCTGGTGTTCGACAATACGATCGATATCGAACAGATGTTGGCCGCGGGACGCGACGCGCGCGGCTATCTAACGGCCCTGACCGGAACACTCGAGGAGAAAGGCATCACGTCGGTTGTCGTCCGAGAAGTTCCGGGGGAGGTGGGCGCGGAGTTAGACTTTTCCGGCAGCGCGCTGGCTGTCCTGGCCGAGAACCTCATTCTGATGCGTTGGATCGAGTATCGCGGGAATATGTATCACATTCTGTCCGTTCTCAAGATGCGGAATAGTCGCTTTGAGCCAGGTCTTCGACAATACATCATCAACGACCAGGGATTGCGCGTCCTTGGTGCGAGTGAATCGGCCGAGGGTCTTTTGACCGGAATCGCCCGACTGCGGGGCGGGTTCTTCCGTCCACCTTCAGAGAGGTAGCTGGCGTTGGAGCAGAGAGAGAGACGCCCATCGCTATGGGAGCGCGACCTGGCCTGGCGGATGTTAACCAAGGACGGAGAACCGGGCACGAGCCTGGACGATCTCGCGGATGCCCTGACCCGGGTTTTCGAGAAGCTGTGCGCTGGCCTGGTCGGCATCGTCGGCTCGGCGGGATTCGAAGCACTCGTCGGACGCTCCCTTCGCCTCGCGCGCGCCGAGTTCCCGCACCTGACAAACGTTCGGGGAACGGTACAAGGAAGCCTATTTCACTTCGATGGACTGCGCGCCAGCATGGTCGGGAGAAGCGAGACAGAAATGCGCGAGGGGACCGTGGCGGTGGTAGCCTGGTTTATCTGGCTCCTCTCCACGTTCATTGGCGATGGACTGTTCAGACAATTCATCCGTCCGATCTGGCCGGACATGACCGTGGGGGATCGGTATTCTAACGCCGAGGATAGTGGAGAATGAGCGAGCGCGGTCGGGTTAAGATACAAACCATCAGTAGCGGCGTTCCTGGCCTGGACCAGGTGCTGGGCGGGGGCCTTCCGGAATATTCCTTTAACCTCATTGCTGGTGAGCCGGGAAGTGGCAAAACGACCCTGGCCCAACAGATCATGTTCGCCAACGCGCGGCCGGATCGCCAGGCGCTTTACTTCACCGTTCTCGGCGAGCCACCGCTGAAGATGCTCCGTTACCAGCAGGCTTTTCGCTATTTCGATCCAAGCAGGGTGGATCAGGAGATTCGCTTTGTGAACTTGAGCGCGGTCGTGCTGAACGGAAACCTGAGCGAGGTTCTGGACGCGATCGTTCGCGAGGTTGACACGCACAGTCCGGGACTCGTGTTCGTCGACTCTTTCCGGACCGTCGTGCGCGCGACCGCCGGATTGCCCCTGGGAGAATTGGAGTTACAGTCGTTCGTTCAACGCCTGGCCCTTCACCTGACGAGCTGGCAGGTCACCTCGTTCCTGGTCGGTGAGTACAACGATCTGGAACGACAAAGCAACCCGGTCTTCACGGTAGCCGACGGCGTGATCTGGTTGTATCAGAGTGTCGAGCGTAACTCGATGGTGCGGAAGCTCCAGGTCGTCAAGATGCGAGGTCAGCCGAACATGCCCGGCCTGCACACCTTCCGAATCGATGAAAACGGAGTCCGGGTCTTCCCGCGTATCTCACGAGGCTATGAGGCGGAGGCCAAGGTGCAGCCACATCACCGGGTCTCGACCGGGGTGGCCGGCCTCGACGCGATGCTTGGCAGTGGCATCCCTTCTGGGGACGCCGTGCTGCTGGCCGGCCCGTCCGGCTCGGGTAAGACGGTGTTCGCGGCTCAGTTCATTACCGAGGGGGCGCGTCACGGCGAGCCCGGGGTCATCGCGGTGTTCGAGGAGCATCCCGCGGACTATCTCGTGCGCGCGGAGACGCTGGGATTCAACCTGCGGGATTTTATCGACCAGAATCTGGTGCGAGTCATTTATTTGCGACCGCTGGATCTGTCGGTGGACGAGGCGCTGACCGAGATCAGTGACGCCGCGCATCAGATCCAGGCCAAGCGAATCGTCATCGACTCGCTCTCCGGCTTCGAGCTCGCGGTGGCGCCGACTTTTCGAGTCGACTTTCGCGAGTCCCTGTACCGGATGGTCGGCGCGCTGACGACGCTCGGGGTCACCGTGGTCATGACCGTCGAAGTGATCGAAGCGTTTACTGATTTGCGGTTCAGCCCGCACGAAGTGTCGTTCCTGGCCGACGACATCATTCTCCAACGCTACGTGGAGCTTAACGGGCAGCTGCGGAAGATGATCACGGTCGTCAAGATGCGGAGCAGCGAGCACAGCAAAGACCTCCGCCTCTACGATGTCACGTCGCACGGTTTGGAGGTCGGCGAAGTGCTGAGCGAGTACCGCGGTCTGATCACCGGTACGCCGACACGTGGAGAGCGGCCAGTTCGGACCTATCCCGGCCTGAGCGACCAGGAAATCGCGGCCCTGAGCGTGCTGGTTCGCCTGGGTGAAGCGACGGCCCCAGCGTTGGCCCAGCAGAGTGGCTTGCCCGAGAGCGCGCTCACGCCGATTCTCAATCGCCTGCTCTCGCTGAACTACGCGTTTCGGGTTGTCGAAGGTGGCCAAACGGTTTACCGCCCAGTCGCTCAACCGCTCGGGGGATAGCGGGCGCCCCGGTGGGGCGGTTGCGTTGGGTCAGCGCACCAGCGCTGGACTGGGGGTTCGGTCCGGTCCCGGCGAGTGGCTGATACCCCAGGATTTCGTTAACCTTTCGTTGGGCGGCCACCGCCCAAGATATCGGTAAACCATTATTCAGACCGCAAAACGACCGCCTTTTCGGCCGGCTGAATCGGTAGACTGAAGCTAAACGTGCTCCCGACGCCCAGGGTACTGGTTGCCCAGATCTGACCGCCATGCGCTTCGACGATCAAGTGGGACAAATAGAGCCCGAGTCCTAATCCCTCGCGCTTATTTCCGGCCCTTGCTTGAAAGTATCGGTCGAACAGATGCTCTTGCTCTTCGGGTGCGATTCCGATGCCGTAGTCGGTGACCGAGACCGTCACGTCGTGGTCTCCGTCGCTGACGCAAATTTCGATGGGCAGATCTGGTGCTGAGAACTTCAGCGCGTTGGTCACGAGGTTCATCACGACCCGCTCGATGCGCTTGCGATCGGCCAGAACTGGCGGTACGGGGCCAGTCTCCTCAACCAGGATCCGGGGCTGCTCAGTTGGGGGAATAAGCTCGCCGACCACGGACCGCGCGACTTCGAAAAGATCGAGTGGTTCGTTGTTAAGTACCGCTCGGCCGGCCTCCAGTCGGGTTGTCTCCACGAGATCGCGGAGCATCGCCTCCATCCGTTGAGCGTTTCGGAGAATCGCCATGGCGCTCTCGGCAATCCCGATCAGCGGTGTTCGGGCGGCTTGCCGCGTCAGCAGTTCGGCCCGGCCAAGGATCGTAGTGAGCGGGGTGCGCAAGTCGTGGGTGATCAGCGATAGGTATTCTTCCCGCTGGCGTTCGAGTTGTCTCAGTTCGGTGACGTCGCGAAAAATGAGGATGGCGCGAATGATTTCGCCAGAAGCGCTTCGCAGGGGATTGCCGGTGAAGATGACGTTTCGGCAATTCCCATCGGGAAGAATCACCTGGACTTCGTATTCGGCAAATACCTCCCCGCGAAGAGCCCGCGAGAGCGGACGCTCATCCAGCCGCAGCGGGTGTCCGCCGAGGTTGCGCATCTCGATCGTTAGCCAGTCGACTGGCACGGACAAGACTGGTCGATCCGGCAAACCAAGTAGCTGCCTTCCGAAGGGGTTCGCCAGGACGATTTGTCCGGACGGATTAGTGATCACAATGCCTTCGGCGAGGTTGTTTAAGAGGGTGGTGAAGTCCGCGGTGAGGCTTTCGGCCTGCTCGGCAAGTTCTTGCTCGTGGATGCCCGCGATTACCAGTCGCTCGGTAACCTGCCGCAGTTCGGTGAGTATCGCTTGGTACAGGGTATCCGACGGTGCCCTCGGCTCAAAATCCGCTGAACCCTTGGAGTCCTTTTTCGGTGCAGCCATTGGACCCTCCCTGGTTCGCCTCGACCGCTAGCAAGCGCCGGCTCAGCCTCGCGGGATCGCGGCTGAGTTCGAATGACTGCCTTGGCAGTTCGGGGAAAACGATTCGGCTCGCGGGGGGGGGGGGTGGTCTTCCGTCACCCGGTGTTACAGCGGTCGGTGCTCGGAAAACCAATGTGCAAAATATACCACTCCCCACGGTGGGTTACAACGAGCGTTTCGCGACGCGGTCCGCCGCGCCACCGGCAACTTTCGTGCCGGTTTGAATTGCGACGCCGGTTTAGGCAATGAGTGTTACACTATCCGGAAATTGGGGCCAGCGAGGAGTGTCCGTGGGCAGACGACGGTTGCTCGTGCCTCTCGCGATGATCGGTGCCGTCCTGGTCTACCGGAGCGTGCGGCGTCGGCCTACCCAAGAGACAGCCAGGAGTTCGTGCGAGTTCTCGGGGCCGATGGCAAGGCTGTATGATCTCTTTTTCAGCACGGCGCTCGACGGTTTCTACCAACGCATCGCCCGGCGGGTGACGGAAACAATGACCAACGGAAAGGCGCTGGACGTGGGCTGCGGCCCGGGGCGTCTGTCGTTGCACCTGGCCCGGACGACGCCAGGCTTAGCCGTCACCGGGATCGACATCTCCCCAGACATGATCGCGTTGGCAAGGCGACGGGCGGCTGCAGTTAACCTGAAGGATCGGCTAGACTTTCAGGTGGCGGATGTGGGATCTCTCCCCTTCCCGGAGAATGAGTTCGACCTGGTCGTGAGCACCTTGTCGATGCACCATTGGCCGGACCCTGTCCGTGGGCTCGCGGAGATTCGTCGGGTGCTCAAGCCGACCGGCCGAGCGTACATCTACGACCTTGCCGACTGGATCCTTCGGTTGACCCATCACGGGGTTCCCGGTGCGACGATCCTCGCCGAGGCTCCCTTCGCCAGCGAGTCGATCGGAGCGATCTGGTCCGTGGGGCCGGTGCCCGTGGCGACCGGTTTCTGCCTGGGCCGCTAGCCTGGACTCGGCTTCGTGGGGGTTGCTCTCGGCAGGCGCTGGAAGGTGAGGGGCAACAAAAAAGCCCCTGATTGACAGGGGCTTCCTGGGGTGAACGGTGGGATTTGAACCCACGGCCCCCTGATCCACAGTCAGGTGCTCTAACCGCTGAGCTACGCTCACCACAAAACAATGCGGTGACACCTGGATTATAGGTGAATTGCCCACCGTTTGCAAGAGTTGCCGGGGCGGGAATGAGGTGTGACGTCATGCGACAGGTGTGGATCACCCAGCCGGGTGGACCGGAGGTACTCGCAGTTCGGGAGGCGCCGGATTCGGTTCCTGGTACCGGCGAGGTGCGCATTCGGGTCGAAGCGGTTGGCGTGAATTTTTCCGACGTGGTCAGTCGATTGGGCCTGAATCCGGATGCCCCGTCACTCCCGGCGGTCGTCGGGTACGAGGTCGCCGGGGTTGTCGACGCGGTTGGCCCCGACCTGGCTGGAGTCGACCATTCTCCTGATTCGTTGAGCGTGGGAGACGCGGTTTTCGCGATCACCCGGTTCGGAGGCTACAGCGATGTCGTCTGCGTGCCCGCGGCGCAGGTCACCCGCCGACCGCACGGAATGGATGCTCGGGTTGGCGCGGCCTTCCCTTTGGTCTACGCCACCGCCTACGCGCTGCTGGTCGAGGTCGGACGCGTGCGGGCGGGCGACCGGGTCCTGGTGCACGGCGCGGCCGGCGGGGTCGGCCTGGCCGTGCTGGAGATCTGCCAGATCTATGGTGCCGAGACGTTTGGCACCGCGTCGTCGAAGAAGCACGGATTCTTAAGGGATCACGGTCTGGCTCATCCGGTAGACCCTCGACAAAGCAATGTCGTCGCCGAGATTCGGCGCCTGACCGCTAACCGCGGTGTCGACCTGGTTCTTGATCCCGTAGGCGGTCGGTCCTGGAGAGACGGTCTGGCCCTCCTGGCTCCGTTTGGGAAACTCGTGACCTACGGTGTCTCGGCCATGGCGCCAGACACGAGCCCGTCCCGGGTTCGCTCGGCTATGTCGGTAGCCGGCACTCTGGCCCAGATTCCCTGGCTCAAGTTCAACCCGATTAGTCTGATGAATGCCAATCAGGGCGTGTGTGGCGTCAATCTGGGGCGCCTGTGGGGCCAGATTGAGTTGCTCCGGACGTGGTTCGACGTGCTGGTGGGGTGGTACGCCGACGGTCGATTGCATCCCTACATCGATCGGGAGTTTGCCCTGGCCGACGCGGCGGCCGCTCACCGCTATCTGCAGGAGCGACGCAACATTGGCAAGGTTATCCTGGTGCCATAACGGGTGGCTTGCTCGTGCGTTTGCCGCCGCCCTGAAGGGCGGGCGCGGGGTCGGTGGGGCTGAAGCCCTCGGACCGGGCGCTTTAGCGCCTCCGGTCCTTCGCCCACCCTTCAGGGTGGCGAGAATTCTCTGCTGTCAATTCAAGTTTGACGCTCCTCTAATGAAAGTCGTGGGAGCGGACCGTGGCGGCGCTCGGCGCGGATTCGGCGACCGGAGCGTCTGGGCGCGTCAGGTCGAGGGTGATGGCGCGCCGCGCGAGGACGTTCACCGTGCCGTAGGCGCGCTGGAGCCGGCCGACGACCGCGATCAATGAACCATTCCGGAGAGCGTCGCGGTACTGTCGAAAGACGTCCGGGGCGGCGATGACGTTGACCAGGCCCCGCTCGTCTTCCAGGGTCAGGAAGACGTAGCCTTTGGCGGTTTGGGGTCGCTGTCGGCAGACCACCAGCCCGCCGATCCGGACCTCGCCGCCAGTCGGTTGGCGTTCGAGTGCGCGACTATCGACAACTCCCAGCGCCCGAAGTCGCCGCCGGTAGCTCTCGACGAGATGGTGCTCCAGGCTGAAGCCGAGGACCAGATGATCCAGCAGCACCTCCTCGTGCTCGGACCGGTCCGGCAAATCCGGCCGCGTCTCCGGGAGGCCGAGGGACCGCTGACCGGCCGGTTCGTCGTGACCATAGAGATCCCAGAGCAAGTCCGAGCGTGGACGCCCCTCGAAGTCGAACGCTCCGGCCAGGATCAGTCCTTCCACCGGTTTCCCGTGCAGGCCGGTGCGCCGCAAGAAGTCACGCAACGATCGATACGATCCATTCGCCTCGCGCTCCGCGACGATCCCTCGCGCCCGCTCTTTTCCCACCCAGCGGACCTGCTCGAAACCGAGGCGGACGGGGGGATGGGGAACGAGGGTGTTGGGTGTTGGGTGTTGGGTGTTGGGGGAAACGGGGCCGGACCTAACCCCCTCGCCCCCTTCCCGACGCGGGGAGGGGAGAAAGAGCGAACCCTCACGCTCGCCCTCTCCCAGAGGGAGAGGGAAAGAGCCCAGTCCCCTCTCCCTCTGGGAGAGGGTTAGGGTGAGGGCCGTTCCTTCCCCAACCCCCAATCCCCAATCCCCAACCCCCAATCCCCAATCCCCAACCCCCTCTAACGTACATCTCGCTCCGCTCCGATTCACGTCGACCGGAAGAAAGCGGATACCGTGGCGGCGGGCGTCCCAGATGAGGACTTCGGTGGGATAGAAGCCCATGGGCTGGTTGTTGACAAGAGCGGCGTAAAACGCGGCGGGATGGTAGCGCTTGAGGTAGAGGCCTTCGTAGGCGGTGCGGGCGAGAGCGGCGCTGTGGGAGCGGCAGAATCCGAAATCGGCGAAGCTGCTGATCTGGCGGAAGGCCTCGCCGGCGACCGCGCTGGCGATACCGTTGGCCTGGGCGCGCTCCAGAAACCAGGGTTCGAGTTTACGCATCGCCTCGCGCGAGCGGTGCGAGCCCATGGCCCGGCGGAAGACGTCGGCTTCGCCGGCGGTGCAACCGGTGAGCGCCATGACGCCGAGAATAATCTGCTCCTGAAAGAGAAAGATGCCCAGGGTGTCGCGGGTGATTGGTTCGAGGCTCGGGTGGAGATAGTGAACCTTCTCCAGTCCGAGGCGGCGGCGGTTGTAGGGATGGACCATGCCGGAGACGATGGGGCCGGGGCGGATGATCGCGCACTGGTTGATCAGGTCGCGGAAGCGACGCGGTTGGGTCCGGACGACGCTCTGTTGCTGAGCACGGCTTTCGACCTGGGATGCCCCGATGGTATCGGCGCGGGTGAGCATCCGGTAGATCTCCGGATCTTCCAGGCTGATTTGCTTGAGGTCGAGCGGGATGCCGCGCTGGCGCTCCAGCGCCTCGGCTTCCTGAACGACCGAGAGCGCGCGCAGGCAAAGGAGATCCAGTTTGCCCAGCCCGGCGTCTTCGACGTCTTCCTTGTCTCCCCCAACGACGACGATTCCTTCCTTGCGCGCCGGTTCCAGCCCAAACAATTCGATCAGGGGTTGGCCGGTGACCAGCATGCCTCCAACGTGCACGCTGAGGTGGCGCGGAACGTCGTCGATCTCGCCGCAGAGCCGAGCGAGGAGGTTCCAGGGGTGCTCGCCGGTGGCCTCTGGAGCGAGGTTTCGGGCGAATTCGGCGATACCCGCCGCGAGCTCGTCGCCGGAGAGGTGGTGGTCGAGCGACTTCGCCAGGGGAGCGAGAAGGTCGGCGGGCATCCCCAGCGCCTTGCCGACGTCGCGTACCGCCAGGCGGGCGCGATAGCGAACGTAGTTACAGACCATCGCGGCGCGGTCGGCGCCGTAGGTGGTATAGACATAACTAATGGCCGCTTCGCGATCCCACTCGGCGAAGTCGATGTCGATGTCCGGCAGGGTGGGGCGCTCCGGATTGATGAAGCGCTCGAAGAGCATGCCGTAGCGCAGTGGGTCAACCGCGCTGACGCCCAGGCAATAGACGATGAGCGAACCGGCTGCCGAGCCCCGGCAGCGGCCACGGAAGCGCCGGGCGACGTCGGCGGCGATCAGGAAGAAGGGCGCCAGCCCGGCTTGCGCCACGACGGAAAGTTCGTGGTCGAGTTGCCGGCTGACCCGCTCCGGAAACGTGGGGTAGCGCTGGCGCGCTCCGACGACGCAGAGTCGGCGGAGGGTGTCGTCGGCGGTTTCGCCGTTAGGTAAGTCGAGCGGTGGGAAACGGGCGTGGCGAAAGTCGACCGATACCGCGCAGCGCTCGGAGATTTCCTGAGTGTTGGCAAGGGCATCCGGAAAACGCTGGAAAAGGCGTTGGAGTTCGTCCGGTGGTTTGAGGTCGTAATGACTGTTGGGGAGGCGCTCGCTGGACGGAGCGGCCAGGGTGGTCCGGGTGCGGATGCAGGTGAGGAGATCTTGCAGACCGCGCCGGGTTCGGTCGGCGTAGTGGACGTTGGTCGTCGCGACCCGCCGAATCCCCAGGCGTTCTCCCAGGGAAACGGTTTCCGCCATCAGCCAGGCGTCGTCCGGGAGGCGGTGATTCTGGATCTCCAGAAAAAAGCGCTCGCCGAAGACGTCCCGGTAGCGCGTGGCAGCGCGCGCGGCGGCTTCCGGCTGGCCGGAGAGGAGCAAGTGAGGCACCTCACCTCCCCGGTTGCCGGAGAAGGCGATCAAACCGGTGGCGTGCCTGGCAAGGGTGGCGAACGGCAGGACGGATTCGCCTTTGGGGTGCGCCAATCGGGCGGCAGAGATCACGCGGCACAGGTTGGCATAGCCGGTCTGGTTCTCGGCGAGCAGGGTGAGGCAGTAGCCGGTGTCCAGACTGACTTCGGCGCCGACGATTGGCCGGATGCCCGCCGCCGCGCTCAGCTTGGCGAGTCGGACCGCGCCGTAGACCGCGTCGCGATCGGTCAAGGCGAGTGCCGAATGACCGACTTCGGCGGCTCGCTCGACCAGTTCTTCGACGCTCGACGCGCCGCGCAGGAGCGAGAAGGTGCTGTGGACGTGCAGGGGCACCATGTTTAGTCAAAATCCTCAAACAGGAGCCAGCGCTGCTGGTTGTGATCGCGGGCGAGGGTCAGCAGCCGGCCGCTGACGGTGCGGACCCGGTAGTAGGTGCGGTGAACGGCTTCCGGCCACCAGTCGTCGGCCTCCCAGCGGGCGTGTAACCCGACGAGGCGGTCGCGGGGACGGCCGGGCTCGGCGAGGAAGATTTGCCGGCCCTTTTGCAGTAGCGCGATCGCTCGGGGACGGCGGGCCGGCTCGGCGTCGAGCACGCCAGCAGTTGAGTCGTCCGAAAGAAGCAGCAGTCGACGGTCGTCGAGCAGACTGTGGGGATCGTTTCCCGGGACGATGCGCCTCAGCCGGCCGCGGTAACGGCGGGAGATCTCGGCCAGGGTTTGGTCGAGACGCTCGCGCCGCTCGTTCGTCCCGAATCCTAGCAGGCCGTCGAAGTGACTGCCGAAAAGGGTTTCCTGGCGAGGAATCTCCGGACCAAGGGCGCTCAAGCGCAGGCCAATCGCGGCAACCGCGCCGGCCAGTTGGATGGTTTCGACCATGCTCCCGAGGAGCGCCGAGCACTGCTCGAGTTGATTGGTGGGCGCGCGGAGATCGGCATTGCGTTCGGCTAACCGGCCATCTTCCCGTCCAACGCTGATCGCAAGGTGACGGAAGGTCTGACGCTCGGCGCGAAGGTGCGCGCAGAGGCGCGCGAGCAAATCCCGAGCGACGCTGGTTAGTAGCATACGATCCTCAATGGGCGGCTCAAAGGTCCGTCGTAACGAGCGGGTCTCGCGTCGCTGGCGCGAAACGAGCAGAGTATCGTCGTCGCCCCGAGATCGGCGGTGCGCCAGGATCGCTTCGCGGCCGAAGCGGCGAGGTAGGGTTTCCGTCGGAAGCCCGGCGAAGTCGCCCACCGTGACGATACCCAGGAGTTTGAGGCGGTCGACTGCCCCGAGCGAGAGGGGGAGAATGCTGATGGGAAGGGGAGCGAGATAGGCGGCGGATTGGTCGGCTGGGATAACCTCCGGGGCGCCGACCTCGGCGCGCTCGGCGGTGACTTTCGCGAGGAACTTACCGGTCGCGACTCCGAGCGTGCTTTCCAGAGCGAGCATCGCCGCCAGGCTGTCGACGATTGCCGCGCCCAGGCGGCGCTCGTCTTGAGGCGAACGCGCGGTGACCGTCGGGAGAAACCAGGCGCCAAGCTGAGCGTCTGGCTCGACGACCTCGGCGAAGCGGTCGAGAAGGTTGAGCACACGCTCGTAGATCTCGTCGACGGCGTCCGGATGGGGAGCGAGGCAGGTGGCTCCGCTCGCCAGTTCCCTCGCGTTCCGCGTTGGCATGCCGATCCAAACCCCGGCCGCGCGGCACTCCGGGCTAGCCGCCAGGACGATGCCCCGCGGTTCGGCGGCGGTTGCGATGAGAACTGGCTGTCCGCGCAACTCTGGTCGACGAAGCAGGGCGACCTGGAGGGGGAGTTGGGGCAACGCGAGATAGCCGACACGCATCACTTAACCTCCGTACGAAAATCTCGAAGCGAGGACAGCAGTTGTTCGCGAAGAGTTTGCGCCAGGAACGGATCGCTCTGCAGGGTCGTGAGGGCGCTGGCGCGGCCCCGGCCAAGAAAGTGAGTAGCGAGACAGAGGCCGGCCGAGGCTTCGACGACGATACCGCGAGCCAGACCAAGGTCGAGAAGATCGGCAGCGTGGTCGATGCCCCGGTCCCGGCGTAACTCCAGAACACCCTGCCGCTGCGCCGGCGCGAGCTTGTTCTTGGTCGCCGTCACCTGGACCCGCCAACCGAGGATGTCTCCGGACGAGTGACGGAGTGGCGCGAGGGGGGCCAGCTGAAGGCGGACGCTCGCGAAATGGCGCAAAGCCCGCCCGAACGTTGCCGGGGCGGGGCCGGAGGAGCGAAGGACGCCGCGACTGGCCGAACCGGCGGAATCGTCGGAGGTCAGAAAGAGAACGCTGGTTGGCGAGCCATCCAGCACCGCGTTGAGGCGAGCGAGCCGGCGGGCGGCGTCGCGCGCGTAGTCGACGCGTCGCCCGATAAGTTCGGCGAGGGGACCGATCGTTAGGGCGTCCAGACCGCGACTCTCGACGAGGAGAGCGGCGACTTCGATTGCTTCGGCGGCGGATTCGGGAACGACCAGGAAGAGATCGCTCAGCTTGATCCCGCAGCGGGCCATCTGTTCGTAGTCGGCGCGATGGGTCGCGTCGACGTAGACGGCAAAGCCGCGTTGCCGCTGGGCGTTGGCGAGGAGGTGGAAAGCGAGGAGGCTTTTACCGGAGCCACTCGGGCCGACGACCTCGACGATGCGCCCGCGAGGATAGCCGCCGATGCCCAGCGCGAGATCCAGGGAGAGCGCGCCGCTGGGGATCGCGGTGACCGCGGATGCCCGCGGAAGAGTATCTCGGAGACGATAAACGATCCATGGGCCGAAGCGACGTTCGAGCTCGCGGAGAACGGCCTCGAGCCGTTCCGTGCGCGCCTGCCGATTGGCCGGATCGATCACCGTGGTGCCCTCGCTTGGAAAGAGTGTGTGCGAGATAGAGTGGAAGAAAGGCAGCAAGACAAGCAAGCCCTATAATAAAGAACAAATGTTCTCATGTCAAGCGGTCAGCCAGGAGAATTGGGGGTTGCCCCAACCGATCGGCTAGTTCGTCGGTGGAATCGTCTCCGAAGTGGTTCCCAGCGGTCTCACTGTCGCGTGAAAGATCGCGGTGAGGAGAAAGACGCCGAGCGCGGCGAACCAGAAGCCGTCGATGACGTGGCCGACGACGATCCAGTAGACGCCCGCGACCAGGGAGACCGCGCCCATTCCGAGACCCAGCCCGGTCGACCAGTTTTCGGCCCGGTCACGATCCCCAAGGTAGTGCCAGAGCGCGGCTCGGAGCACTCGACCACCGTCCAGCGGATAGCCGGGAATCAGGTTGAACAGGCAAAGGAGGAGATTACTCAGCGCCAAATAGAGGAACAACGACCAGAGGACGGCACGTTCGGACCCGGCGAGAAGCCAGCCAATCCCGTCGAGCGCGCCCAGGAGCAGACTCACCACTGGTCCGGCAATGGCGATCCAGAACTCTTCACTCGGCGTCGAATCGGCCGCCTCGACTTCGATGAGGCCCCCTAGCAGAAACAAACTAACGTACCGTACCTCGCGCCCGAATCGCCGGACCACGACCGCGTGCCCGAACTCGTGGGCCAACAGAGATCCGGAGAGGGCCAAACTTCCGACGAGCCCGGCGATCCAGGCGTCCCGCGCGGAGAGACCGGGGACGAACGCGGGGAAAAAGCGGCTCACCAGCAACCAGGTGATAAACGCGAAGACCGGGACGAAGCTGTAATGAACCCGAATGGGTATCCCGACGAAGTGTCCGAGGGTGAACGTTGCCCGCACGCTGCCTTCCTATCTAGCTAACCAACCGGAAGCAAGATACCAGCCAACGGGGAAAAGTGTGGATCACGATAGGCGCAAAAGGGGGGAGCACGAAAGACGCGAAAGGGGCAAACGGCAGGGAAGAGATTTGCCCGAAGGAAGCGCTGAGGCAGACGTGAAAAGAGAGTAATTCCAAAGACAATTGCTTTGGAATTACTCTCCGTGGGGGGAAACTTTCGCCATATCCCTACCCTCGAACTCTCACCTCGCGTGGCGCGGGTGAATGAGCGGGATTAACCGGCAGCCGAACTCTGGGCGGCCCGGTTGGCCTGACGCATCAAACGCGACTTCTTGCGAGCCGCGGCGCGCCAGTGTACGACGCCTTTGCTTACCGCCTTGTCGATCTGGCTGGCCGCGTTCGACAGCGCCACCTGCAGATCTTCCGGGTTACCGACAACAACCGCTTCTCGAGCGGATCGGAATGCCCGGCGGAAGCTGGTCCGGACCTTTCGGTTGCGCAAGCGGCGACGCTCGTTGACGCGAATTCGCTTCTCCGCCGACTTAGTATTCGCCAAGGAGCAATCCTCCAAGCGTGAAAATAATCCCGTTAAGCATACACGATTGGCCGCTCCCTGTCTAGGCGGAGTCGGACCTTGACCGGACCTCGTCGCGGCACCTCGAACCTGGCACACGCTTTGCTGTGGAAATAACCTACGCACTAGCGCAACTGCGCAACGGAGTGAAACGAATGTCGGCACGACTATACGTAGGCAACCTACCTTATAGCGTCGGCGAAAACGAACTTCGTCGACTGTTTAGCCAGGCGGGAACGGTCGAGTCAGTCACCTTACCGCTCGACCGCGAAACCGGCCGCCCGCGCGGGTTCGGATTCGTCCAAATGGAGACCCAGGAAGAGGCGGACAACAGCATTCAAATGTTCAACGGCTACAACATGGAGGGTCGCCAGCTCCGGGTCAACATCGCCCAGGAGCGAGAAATGCGCGGCGGAGGCGGTGGCTATACGCGACGGGCGGGATAAGCACGTCGTGCCGCGTCGACCAATGGTCCGTTTTGCGAAGGATTACGAGCTGAGTGATGTCGTCGCGGTGTACGACCAGGGGCCATGGGGCTCCTGGTCGGACGTCGTCGACTGGTTGAAGACGGACGGAATCGAACGTTCCGGCCTGGCGCTCGGTGAACTCGCGCGGATGATCGCCGATTTCGGCGTCCTTGCCGGCGACAGCATTCCCTTCGCGACCGACCCCGGGGTGGCGTATGAGCTTGCCCAGGAGCACCGTCGTACCGCCGCCGTGCAGGCCGCTCTCCATTGGATCGAAAGCCTGCGTCTCCGCGAGCAGGAGAACTCCGCGGAGACGCCCCGCGCGAACTCCACCCAAACCGGTGAGACTCGCCGGTCGGCGTAGGGCCGACGCGTCTCGCCGGACAACCGGGTTATCTTGCACCTCCCCGCCAATTGCGGGGAGGTTATTATTTCGTTGCATTCACGGAATCTCTCTTGCCTTCCCCTCGGCAATAGATATAATCTGTTTGTATACAGAAAAGCATAGACCACCTCGACGGTCAGTTGCTATAATGAGCGCGAAGCCGAGGAGGATCCTGGCGAATGGATTCCCAAAGCTGAGCAGAGACCCGTAACTTTCGAAAACCCGGTAGCGACAACGAGGTACGCCGTGGCACAGCAATCCGAGAAACTGTTCAGTTCAGCGCCATTTGCCGTGGTCACCCCCCAAACATCCGGCTCTCGCCCGCGCACCCTGACCCCTTCCCAGATCTTGTTTTCGTCGCGGCTCGCGCGCTTGCTCCGACTCAAGGAAGAGTGGACTGGCCGGGTTCCCGCGAACGATGGCCGACTACGCATGATCCACAAAGCGATCTACTCGACCTACTGCGATTGTGTCGAGGCTGGCATTGCCGACGACGCGCGCGCGCTGGTCAATCCCAAGAGCCAATAAGGGGCCGGAGGGGAGTGCCCGCGGCGCGCGGGGAACCACTCCCCTTCCGTTGACCTTCTCAAATCACCACCACAACACAGGATGACGACGTGCCTATCTACGAGTACCGTTGCCTCGATTGCGGAAAATACACCAGCGTTTTGGTGAGATCGTTCACCGAGCCAACTGACCTGCGTTGCGCGCGTTGCGATGGGGCGCGATTCCGCAAGCTGGTGTCCCGATTCGCGGTCCTGAAGTCGGAAGATGCCCGCATGGAAGAACTGGCGGATCCCGCGAAGTTCGGCGACGTGGATGAAAACGACCCGAAGAGCGTCGCCCGTTGGGCGCGGAAACTCGGCTCCCAGGTCGGAGAGGATCTTGGTGACGACTTTAAGGAAGCGGTTGAGCAGCTAGAAGCTGGCGATCTGGACCCATCAGACACCGACTCCAGCTCCTATTCCGACGCCTTGTCGGACTAAGGCGACGCCAAGACCGTAGGTTGGCGTCACGGGTGCCGGCACCACGCGCCGGGGCTTCCGATCCAACGGTTAGCCGTTGGATTGGGTCGAGACCGGCCGTCTGCCTGATTTGACACCTTTCGTCACCCTGGCATATACTTCCCCCGGCTGGGGAAGCAACAGCGGATCATCTTGGCTGCTTTCCCGGCGCTCGGAAGGGTTCTGGTGAAGGTGACACGATGCCCGCTGAATACCTCCCCATATTAGTTCTCGTCATTCTCGCGTCCGGTCTTGGAGTCCTGGTCCTTGGCGTAGCCTCGTTCCTCGGTCCTCGCCACGCGCACTCCCGTCGCATGCTTCCCTACGAGAGTGGTATCGTTTCGCAAGCGTCAGCACGCATCCGCTTCCCGGTAAAGTTCTATCTGATCGCCATGCTGTTTATCGTTTTTGATATTGAGGCGATCTTCTTCTATCCGTGGGCGGTTACGTTCCGACAATTGGGCGTGTTCGGATTCGTCGAGATGCTACTCTTTATCGCCATCCTTCTGGTTGGGTACTTCTATATTCTCAAGAAGGGAGCACTGGAATGGGAGTAGAAGGAAAAAGCCTGCCGGTTCATCAAAAGGACGCCGCCCCGGCGGTTTTGTTCAGTAAGTTGCAAGACTGGGGGCGAACGAACTCTCTGTGGCCGATGGGTTTTGGTCTGGCGTGCTGCGCGATTGAGATGATGGCCACCGGCGCGTCTCGCTACGACATTTCGCGATTTGGCGCCGAGCTGTTTCGGGCGTCGCCACGCCAGAGCGATCTGATGATCGTATCCGGGCGGGTGGCTCAAAAGATGGCTCCGGTTGTTCAAAATCTGTACGAGCAGATGCCCCACCCGAAGTGGGTAATCGCCATGGGTGACTGCGCCTCGTGCGGCGGCATCTTCAACAACTACGCAATCGTCCAGGGTGTCGACAAGGTGGTTCCAGTCGACGTCTACGTTCCTGGTTGCCCACCCCGACCGGAGGCTCTGATCGACGCGATTCGCAAGCTTCAAAAGCGCATCGCGATGGAAGGATCAAAGGAAGGCGAAAAGTGACCGATCAGGATCCGGTCGTCGAGAGGGTTCGCGAGCATTTCGGCGACCAATTGCAAGAGGCAGCACTTGTCGGTGACTGCCCCGCCTTTGCGACCGCTCCCGAGAACTTGATCGATCTGGTGTCCTTTCTAAAGGATGATCCGGACCTGAAGTTCGATCGGCTCTCCGACCTCTGCGGCGTCGACTATCTCGAGATGGAACGAGATCGTCGATTCGGGGTTGTCTACCACGTCTACTCCACGACCCACCACCGCTATGCGCGGATTCACGTCGCGATTGATGAAGATTCCCCAGAGGTACCGAGTCTGACCGCGATCTGGCCCGGGGCGAATTGGTTCGAGCGCGAAACCTTCGATCTCTTCGGGATCGAATTCACGAATCATCCTGACCTCAAGCGAATCCTCCTCCCGGACGACTGGGAGGGCTATCCGCTGCGCAAGGACTACGAACACACGCCCGAACCGGTGGAATTTTCCTTCAATCCGGAAAAGTGGCAAAAGGCGGTGCAGCGTGGCGACTAACCTTCAGCCGCGAGCGCAGGAACAGAATCTCGTCATAAATATGGGTCCCCAGCACCCGAGCACGCATGGCGTTCTCCGGCTGATTTTGGAACTCGACGGCGAGATCGTGGTGAACTGCGAGCCGGTTATCGGCTATCTGCACACCGGTTTCGAAAAGACGTTTGAGAGCAAGAACTATCACCAGGGCGTGACGCTGACCGACCGAATGGATTACCTGAATCCGCTCGGCAACAACCTGGCGTACGCGCTCACGATCGAGGAACTGCTCGACTGTGAGATACCGGAGCGCGCGCGAGTCGCTCGAGTCATCCTGGCCGAGTTCCAGCGTATCGCCAGCCATCTGGTCCAACTGGGCACCGAGGCGATGGAGTTGGGCGCCATGAGCGTCTTCCTCTACTGCTTCCGGGAGCGCGAAGAGATTCTCGACATCTTTGAGATGTGCGGCGGTCAACGCATGATGACCTCGTACATTCGACCGGGTGGGCTGGCGTCGCCCCTGCCGTCCGGTTTCGAAGCCGAGGTTCGCCGCATGGCCGGAGTACTCCCCGCGCGGATTGACGACTACGAGGCATTGCTGACCAAGAATGAGCTCTGGCGCGAGCGCACCCTGGGGGTCGGCAAGTTGAGCGCCGAAGACGCGCTGCGTTACACGGTGACCGGCTCGAACCTGCGGGCCTCCGGGGTGAACCTCGACATGCGCCGGGAACGTCCCTACAGTGGCTACGAGCAGTACGACTTCGCGGTGCCACTCGGTTCAACTGGCGACTGCTACGACCGCTATCTCGTGCGGATCCAGGAGATGCGGGAATCGGTCAAGATTATTAACCAGGCGATCGATCGTTTGCCGGAAGGGCCTCACGTGACGACGGATCGAAAGATTGCCTTTCCGCCACGCGCCGAGCTCGCGGTGAGCATGGAAGCCTTGATCCATCACTTCAAGCTCGCGACCGAAGGCTACCGAGTGCCGTCTGGTGAGGCCTACGTGACCGTCGAATCGCCACGCGGTGAGCTTGGCTTCTACATCGCGTCTGATGGATCGGCAAAGCCCTATCGCTGTCACGTGCGAGCGCCGTCTTTCGCTAGCTTGCAGGTTCTTCCTCACCTCGCGAAGGGCTCTCTGGTGGCCGATCTGGTGGCGATCATCGGTAGCCTCGATCCGGTTATGGGAGAGGTCGACCGTTAGCATGCGCCGGTCTTTTGCTGGATGGCGAGCCGGGGCACCGGACGCCCGGGTTCGATTTGTGGTAGAAGATATAAGTTTTACTCGGCGGGGCGGGTGGGGCGAGATGATCGCCCCTTCAATGTCTAGCGGCTAGACAAGCCCTACGTCCGTCTGATAATCGGCGTTCGCCGAATGGTCAAGGTCTGAGTTCCGTGGAGGTGGCCTTGGCCGATCGAAGTGAGCGTCGCTCGCGCTCTTCGCACTAGACTAGTAGGAGGACTGATGCTCTCCCAAGAGACGGTCGAGGAGATCCGCGCGGCCATGCGCCGCTATCCGCGTCCCCGAAGCGGTGTCCTCGATGCTCTCCGCGCTGTGCAAAAGCAGATGGGCTATTGCCAACCCGAGGCAGTTGCCGAGGCGGCGGAGATCATGGGCATGGATCCCAACGCCTTGCAGATGCTCGTGACGTTCTACGACCTGTACTACGAACACCCGGTCGGCGAGCACATTTTGATGCCGTGCAAGAACATCTCGTGTTTCTTGCGGGGATCTGACGACCTGATCCAGTACATGGCGGACAAACTCGGAATCAATCCCGGCGAGACGACCGCCGACGGAAAGTTCACCTTACAGCCGATGGAGTGCCTGGCGGCCTGCGATCTGGCTCCGATGATGATCGCCGACGAAGAATATTACGGACCTTTGACGAAGGAAAAGGTCGACGAGATCATCGCGGCCCTGCGCGCGGTTGACAACCGGCCGCCAGGACCGGTCGCCGGGTCCAACGGAAAACCCGCGCACGGGCAATTGCCCCGGCGGGAGGAGGCGCATCATGGCTAAGTACGAGCCGATTTTGACCCGCAACGTTGGCGTCCCGAATTCCTGGGAAATCGACGTGGCGCTCACGCACGGCGACTACGAAGCGCTACCCAAGGCTCTCGCGGAGTATCAGCCGGATCAGATCATCGATATGGTCAAGAATTCTGGACTGCGTGGTCGCGGGGGTGCCGGGGCGCCAGCGGGTATGAAGTGGGGTTTCGTTCCGAAGGGCAAGCGCGAGAAGTACCTGGTCGTCAACAGCGACGAGAGCGAGCCGGGAACCTTCAATAACCGGATGCTGATCGAAAATGATCCCCACCAGTTGATCGAGGGAATCGTCATCGCGGCGTACGCGACGCAAATTCCCGCTTCGATGATCTACTGTCGGGGCGAGTTCCGACTGGGCTTTCAGCGGCTCGGCAACGCGATTGAGCAAGCGCGGGAAAAAGGGTTCGTCGGCAAGAATATCCTGGGCAGCGGCTTTGACCACGAGATTCACCTCATTCGCGGGGCGGGAGCGTATATCTGCGGTGAAGAGACTGCTCTGATGGAGTCCGCGGAAGGCAATCGTCCGATGCCGCGGCCGCGGCCACCGTTCCCCGCCGCGTATGGCCTCTACGGTATGCCGTCGAATGTAAACAACGTCGAAACGCTCAGCAACGTTCCGATGCTCATCAGTCGCGGCGTCGAATGGTATACCAGTATTGGCACGGCGCCGCGTAACACCGGTCCGAAACTGTACAGCGTGAGCGGACACGTTCGAAATCCCGGAAACAAGGAATTACCGCTCAATACCACGCTTCGCGATTTGATTTACGAACACTCCGGCGGAATGATCGACGACCGGCCGGTGAAGGCAGTGATTCCGGGTGGGTCCTCGGCGGCGATGTTGCCGGGTGATAACCTGGACATCACGATGGACTTTGACAGTCTTGCCAAGCTGGGCTCGATGCTCGGCTCGGGCGCGGTGATCGTGATGGACGACCGCACCTGTATCCCGTGCGCGGTCCGCCGGATCGAAGAGTTCTACAATCACGAGTCGTGTGGCCGCTGCACGCCATGCCGCGAGGGCACGATGTGGATGGTCAAGCTACTCCGACGAATCACCGCCGGTGACGCGCTGTCCAGAGACATCGACCAACTCGACAAGGTTGCCAAGACAATCGGCTTTGGGCCGCCGAATAATCTCACTCTGTGCGCGCTCGGCGACGCCTCGACGAGTTGTGTCACCAGCGGTATTCGCCACTTCCGCGAAGAATTCGAATATCACGCGCGGACTGGGAAGTGTCCGGTAAGCCGCGTTCCAGTCGGAGCGTGACGATGCAGCAGTTACCGTTGGGCCAGGAGTAGCCGTGGAAAATACCGTAAAGATCAGTATCAACGGTCAGGAATACACCGTTCCCAAGGGAATGGGCCTGGTCGATGCGGCGAAGTCCGTCGGCATCGACATTCCGATCTTCTGTTACCATCCGAAGATGAAGCCGGTCGGCGCCTGCCGGATGTGCCTCGTCGAGATTGAAAAGACCCCAAAGCTCCAAACCGCGTGCACGACGACCGTCGCGGATGGGATGGTCATCCGAACAAAGTCACCCGTGGCCGTCGCTGGGCAGAACTCGGTGCTCGAATTCCTCCTCGCCAATCATCCGTTAGACTGTCCGGTGTGCGACAAAGGCGGCGAGTGCCCGTTGCAGGACAATACCTTTTCTTACGGCAAAGGCGTGTCGGTCTTCGAAGAAATCAAGCGCCATTACCCCAAGCCGATTCCCTTGAGCGACAAGGTTCTCCTGGACCGCGAGCGGTGCATCATGTGCTACCGCTGCGTGCGATTTACCCGAGAAATTGCCGGCGATGAGTCGCTCACCGTCCTGGAACGCGGGTCTTGGAGTCAAATCGGGTTGCACGAAGGGCGGACCTTCGATTCACCGTTTTCCGGCAACACGATTGAAATCTGTCCGGTCGGCGCGCTCACCAGTTCGCTGTACCGCTTCAAGGCGCGACCGTGGGACATTCAGACGAAGCCTTCGGTTTGCTCGCTCTGCTCGGTTGGCTGCAATACTGACTTGACCGTTCGCGAGGGGGAGATCGCTCGCGTGCTCTCTCGCGAAAACACCCCGGTGGACGACGGTTGGATTTGCGACCGGGGACGGTTCGAGTATCAGTTCGTCGCCTCGCCGGATCGACTGACCCAGCCGCTGATCCGTAAGGACGGCGAACTTCGGCCGGCCAGTTGGAGCGAGGCGCTCGGGCTCATTCGTGACCAACTGCGCGCGACCGTCCAAAGCCGCGGTCCCCGCGCCATCGCCGCGCTGGCTTCGCCACGAGGAACCAACGAGGAGGCGTACCTCCTCCAAAAGCTGATGCGCGCGGTGCTCGGCTCAAACAACGTCGATTACACTTTCGATCGCCATCCCAACCGAACCTTGCCCTACGACGCGGCCACCGGGTCGATCGTCGGCCTGGAAAAGGCCAACACGGTCTTGCTGGTCGACGTCGATCCGATTCACGAGCAACCAATTCTTGACCTGCGCTTGAAGAAGGCGGCTGGCAAGGGTAGCAAGTTCATCGTGATCGCGCCGGAGCGGACCGATCTCGTCAGCTACGCCGCGATGTGGCTGCGAACGCCGGCCGACAAAGTTGCCCGACTTGCCGAAGGCTTGCTTGGCGCGGTCGTTCAAGAAAACCTGACCAAAGCCGAGGGCGCTCCGGTTGCCGAGGCAATCGCGGCGGCCGCGAGCGCGATTGACCTGAATGCCATCGCCGACGAGACCGGGGTTTCTCGGGACAGTATTGTCGCGGCGGCGAAGCTCTACGCCCAGGCTGCCAACGCGAGCGTGCTCTATCGACGCAATAACGCGCCAACCGGTCTAGCCGAGACTCTAACGCATCTCGCCCTCGCGACGGGACAAATCGGTCGAACCGGTGCGGGAGTATACCCGCTGGTACGGGATGCCAACGAGCAAGGCGCCATCGACGTTGGCGCGGTTCCCTACGCGCTTCCCGGGCAGCGAGCGCTAACCGATACCGCCGTGGTGTCGGAGTTCTGGGGAGTTCGGCCGCCTTCCGAAGCTGGGATAAGCGGCGCGGACATCCTGGGAGCGGCGCGCGATCGGGTTGTCGGAGCGCTGTATCTTATTGGCCAGGATCCCGTCGGTCGGCTCGGCGCGTCGGCCACGGAAGCGCTGGCCCGCCTCGATTTTCTGGTCGTTCAAGACATCTTTTTGACCGAAACCGCTAAGTTGGCGACGGTCGTGCTGCCGGGCGCCGCGTTCGCGGAAAAAGATGGAACCTACACCAATCTGGAACGTCGGGTTCAGCGGCTCAAGGCCGCGGTCGGCGTGCCGGGTGAGGCGCGGGTCGACTGGCAAATTGTCCGCGACGTTGCCAACGCGCTTGGCGCGGACTTCGACTACGCGACCGCGTCGGACTTGCTAGCGGAGATTGCACTGACTGTCCCGATGTACGCCGGATTGACGACCGCGAAGCTTGGCTCAAAGGGTGTCCAGTGGCCGCGCGGCGCGAATGGCGCTGGTACCGAGTCACTCTATGGTGAGGAAGGGACGCGTCTGGACGCGCCAACTCTCGCCGCCGATACCCGCGTGGGGAGCAACTCCTAAATGAGTACGCTGGGGTTAATTGTCGCCTCTGTGATTAAGAGCGTGGTGGTCATGGCGATTCTGCTGACCGGGTTCGCCTACGCCACGTTGCTGGAGCGCAAGCTCGTCGCCGGCTTTCAGGTGAGGTTAGGTCCGAACCGAGTTGGCCCGTGGGGATTGCTCCAACCGCTCGCCGACGGAATCAAGGTGGCTTTCAAAGAAGACACGATTCCGCGGGGTGCCGATCGCATCGTGTTTATGCTCGCGCCGGTCCTGTCGATGGTCATGGCAATAATTGCCTTCGCGGTGATTCCAATCGGCCAGCCGATCAACGTCTTTGGTACGACGATTCCTTTGGCGGTCGCCGACATCAACGTCGGAATCCTTTACCTACTGGGCGCCACTTCCTTGGGGATCTACGGCATCGTTCTGGCGGGGTGGGCATCCAACAATAAATACTCCTTACTCGGCGGGGTTCGCTCGTCGGCTCAGATGATCTCCTACGAACTGTCGCTCGGTCTCTCGCTGATCGGCGTCTTGCTCATCACCGGCACCTTGAATCTCGGCACGATCGTGGCTCACCAGGCGTCGGTGTGGCTCGTGTTCTTGCAGCCGCTGGGATTCATCATCTACTTTATCTCGGCGATGGCCGAGACGAATCGAGCGCCGTTTGACCTGCCGGAGGCCGAACACGAACTCGTGGCAGGGTACCACACCGAGTACTCCGGGATGCGTTTTGCCCTCTTTCAAATGGCAGAATACATCAATATGATTACCGCGTCGTCGGTGGCGACGACGCTCTTTTTTGGTGGCTGGCACGGACCGTTCAACATCGCCGACGGGCCGTGGTGGTTCTTCATCAAAGTCTTTATCTTCATGTGCGTATTCATCTGGATCCGCGCCACGCTTCCGCGAATGCGCTACGACCGACTGATGAACTTTGGGTGGCGCGTGCTGCTGCCCGCGGCGCTGCTCAACGTCGTGTTGACCGCTGGCGGCGTCTTGCTGCTAGGGTAATCTCATTCGACATATCGGGAGGAACGATGAGTGACCTGGTCGACGACATCTCGGCGTTAGCGCGGGGCCTGTGGACCACATCCAAGCACCTGTTCAAGAAGCCGGTGACGGTTTCTTACCCGGAACAGAAGCGCCCGATGTTTTCCCGATTCAAGGGCCGCCACCGCCTGATGCGTTACGAGAACGGTCTTGAACGCTGCATCGGTTGTTCGCTCTGCGCTGCCGCCTGCCCATCGCAGGCGATTTACGTCGAAGCGAAGGAGAACACCGACGAAGACCGACGCTCGCCCGGCGAGCGCTACGCGGAGCGCTACGAGATCAACATGCTCCGCTGCATCTTCTGCGGTTACTGCCAGGAAGCCTGCCCAACCGAGGCGATCGTTCTCGGCCACGACTATGAGTTGGCCGATTATGAGCGGCCGGATTTCATTTATACTAAGGACCGCCTGCTGGTTCCGCTGCCAGTCGTGGCGAAGGAGGCCCGAGCCAATGGGTGAGGTCGTGTTCATCCTGATTGGGCTCGTCGCCGTCGCTGGTGGCGTGAGCATGATACTGGCGCGAAATCCCGTGCATAGCGCGCTGTTCCTGGTGGCGAATCTGTTCTGCGTTGCCCTGTTGTACCTGTCGCTGAACGCTGAATTCCTGACCCTGGTTCAGATTATTGTGTACGCGGGCGCGATCATGGTGCTTTTCCTGTTCGTGATCACGCTGCTTAATCCGGTCCAGACCGAAGCACCCCAGCAGGTGACTGGTCAGGGGTGGCTGGCCGGCTTGCTGGCCGCCGTGCTCCTGGTCGAGGCCGTGGCGACGGTTATATCGGGTACCGCGTCGCTCCAGTTGCCGGCGGTGCCACCAGCGTTACCGACCGGAGACAACATTCACAACATCGGTACGCTTCTCTACAGTCAGTACCTGTTTCCCTTTGAGGCAACGTCCATCCTACTGTTGGTTGCTATCGTGGGCGCGACCGTCCTGGCAAAACGGCGACTGTAATTGAGTAAGGGGGAATCGTGCTCGCTCCGCTTGCCTGGTACCTAATTTTGAGCGCGGTTTTGTTTACGATCGGCGTTTTTGGCTTCTTGTTCCGTAAGAATCCGCTGATCATGTTCATGTCGATCGAGCTGATGCTGAATGCCGCCAACCTGACCTTCGTGTCGTTCGCGCGATACCTCGGGTCGCTAAACGGCCAGGTAATCGTCTTTTTCATTATGACGATCGCCGCGGCGGAGGTCGTAGTTGGCCTGGGAATTATCGTGTCGATTTTCCGGGCACGTGCCAGCATCGACGTGGACGAAATTCACCTGTTGAAGGGCTGAGAAATGGTGGATAACGTCTGGCTGGCGCTTCTGCTGCCTCTCCTCGGCTTCCTCTGGTGCCTGGCGTTCGGCAAGGCATGGCCGCGCCTCGCCGGTTGGATAGCGACGTTGATGGTGGCGCTGGCGTTTGCCGCGGCAGTTTCGACGCTCGTCGGGATCCTCCAACTTGCGCCCGACGACCGAATTCGCGTTGGCGATCTATATACCTGGATTTCCTCCGGGCCAATCGCCGTACCCCTTGGAATCTATCTCGATCCTCTCTCGACAGTGATGGTTCTGGTCGTGACCGGTGTCTCGGCCCTGATTCATCTCTACTCGATCGGTTACATGCAGGACGACCCGCGGTACGCGCGGTTTTTCGCCTATATGAACTTGTTCGTCTTCTCAATGCTTGTCCTGGTCCTGGCAGGAAACTATCTCTTGCTGATGGTCGGCTGGGCCGGGGTCGGTCTGTGCTCCTATCTGCTGATCTCCTTCTGGTTCGAAAAGCCGGAAGCCGGTCCGGCGGGCGTCAAGGCGTTCGTCGTCAACGCCATCGGCGACGCTGGCCTTATCCTGGCTGCTTCGCTCATTCTGATCAGCGCCAAATCGCTTGACTACGTCACGGTATTCACGGCCGCGAAGAAGACCTTCGGCGTCGGCGATCCCACCGTTACCTGGATCACGCTGTTATTGCTGGTCGCGGCGGTCGCCAAGTCGGCCCAGTTGCCTCTCTACGTCTGGCTGCCCGACGCGATGGCTGGTCCGACGCCAGTTTCGGCGTTGATCCACGCCGCCACGATGGTGACGGCGGGCGTCTATTTGATCGCGCGGTCAGCTCCGTTGTTCACGCTCGCTCCGTTGACCCTGTCGGTCGTCGCCTGGATTGGCGCGATCACCGCGCTCTTCGCCGCGACAATTGCGCTGTCCAAGCCGAACATTAAGCGAGTTCTCGCATACTCCACGGTAAGCCAACTCGGATACATGTTCCTGGCTCTGGGCGTCGGTGGGTTCACCGCGGGTATATTCCACCTGATGACCCACGCCTTCTTCAAGGCGCTGCTGTTCCTTGGCGCGGGCGCGGTCATCCATGCCCTGCACGGCGAAGAAGACATGCGGAAGATGGGCGGACTCGCCGGCCGTTTGCCGCTGACCTGGGCAGCTTTCCTGGTCGCGACGCTGGCGATCTCGGGTGTGCCTGGTCTTTCCGGTTTCTTTTCGAAGGACTCGATCATTAGCCTTGCCTTCACGTCGCCGACCGGCAACCCGATACTCGGGATTATCGGGCTGGTGACCGCGGGTCTCACCGCGGTGTACATGTTCCGATTATTCTTCCTCACTTTTCATGGTAAGTCGCGAGTAGACGAGCACGTTGCCGAGCACCTGCACGTTCCAGGCGAGGCCATGGCAATTCCCCTCCTCGTTCTCGCCGTTCTGTCGATTTTCGGTGGTTACGTTCAGTTTCCGAGTGACGCATTTACTCAGTTCCTCTTACCAAGCTTTACGTACTACGGTGTCACTCCGGTGACCGAAGCGGGATTAAACGTTCCACTGACCGCGGCATCGATCGTCTTCGCGCTCGGTGGCATCCTGCTGGCGTGGCTGATCTGGGGACGGCAGCCGCAAACAACCGAGAACCTGTATCGCAAGCCAACCGGGTTGCAGTACATTTTGCTCAACGACTATGGTGTCGATGCCCTTTACAGTCGGGTTGTGGTCGGTAGCGCTCGCGGGCTTGGCCGATTCTTCGGTGGAATCTTCGATCCGAAGGTCGTCGACGCCGCGGTGAACGGAGTACCGATCCTCGCCGGCGGGCTCGGCGAAGCACTCGCGGCGATGGAAACCGGCTACGTCCGCCGCTACGCGGTCGCCATCCTGGTCGGGACCATCGTCATCGTCGCCTATATGGCCCGAGGAGGGTTCTAATGCAGAACCTGCCCGTACTTTCGATCTTGATTCTCGTACCGATCCTCGGGGCGATTCCCATCGCGTTCTTCCGTCGGTCGGAAACTCTGCTGACGCGTACCTGGACCCTACTTGTCACACTCGTCGAACTCGCGCTGGCGGTAGGGGTCGCGCTGTCTTTCAATCTCGGAGTTCAAGGGCCGCAATTCGTCGAACGCCTGAACTGGATTCCAACACTCGGGGTTCAGTATTACCTCGGCGCGGACGGGATCAGCGTCGCCTTGATCGTCCTTACCGCGGTTCTGGCATTTGTTTCGGTGATCGCCTCGTGGCGGCAACTCGACAACGATCGCGGTCGGCTGTTTGCCGGTTTGTTACTGCTCCTGGAAGCGGCCGTGATCGGCAACTTCATGGCGCTGGACCTCGTTCTTTTCTTCGTCTTCTGGGAGGCAATGCTCATCCCCGCGTACCTCATCGTGGGAATCTATGGCGGGGAGCGGCGAGTCTATGCCGCGTACAAGTTCTTTCTCTACACGGCGATTGGTAGCCTGTTGATGCTGGTAGGCATCGTGGCTCTCTACGTCGCCCATACCGCGGCGGGCGGTACGGCAACCTTCGACGTGATCGCTCTGTCGCAAACGCCGGTGAGTCCGGGGCTCCAGACCTGGATCTTCCTGGCATTCGCGCTCGCTTTCGCGATTAAAGTACCGATCTGGCCGCTTCACACCTGGTTACCGGACCTATACACTGAAACGCCGATCGGCGCGATGGTGCTCGTAACCATGTTGGCCAAAGTGGGCGCCTACGGTTTCTTGCGCTTCGCGATTCCGCTTTTCCCGTCGGCGGCGGTTCAATTCGCTCCGCTATTCGCCGCGCTCGGCCTGGTCGGGATCATCTACGGCGGCCTAACCGCGTTCACCCAGCGCAACATGGTCGGTGTAGTCGCGTACTCGTCGATCGCGCACCTCGGCTTCATCATCCTGGGGATCTTTAGTCTCACCCATCAGTCGATGCAGGGAGCGGTGGTTCAGATGGTGAACCACGGGATCTCCGCTGGCGCCCTTTTCCTGATCGCCGGAGCGATCTACGAACGCGTTGGCTCGACCGACTTCGACCGGCTGGGCGGACTGGCGGCGAAGTGGCCAATCCTGGCAGCCTTCGCATTGGTCGCGGTTCTGTCGTCGGTGGGAATGCCGGGGCTCAACGGCTTCGTCGGAGAGTTCCTAATCGTATACGGTTCGTTCGTGACCAACTGGGTCTACGCGGTGATTGCCGCGATTGGCATCGTCATCGCGGCGGTTTACCTGATTTCGATGTACCGGCGCGCGATGCACGGAACTCCAGCGCTCCAAATAGGCGGATCGGACCTGTCCGGGCGCGAGATTGCTTCGCTGGTTCCCCTCGTCGTTCTGGTCTTCGCGATTGGCATCTATCCATCGCCACTCCTGAACAGCCTGGAGAATAGCGTGAGTCAAATCACGGCACAAGTCCGAACCGTCCAGGTCGCGCCGTCGCAGATTGCTCTGCAGCGCGCCGGATCGGCACGGTAAGGGGAGGGTAAGGTGCCAGAGTTTCAACCACCAGCTATAGATCTTCTGACGGTAGCGCCCCTGGCGATTGTGTCGGTGACGGCGATGATCGTCCTGCTCGTCGGGCTATTCGTTCGGCGCGACCAGAGTCCGGTACTCGGGGCGATCAGCCTCGTTGGCGTAAGCGTCGCGCTGGTCGCGACGCTTGCGTTGTGGGGCCAGAATCGTACCGCCTTTGACGGCGCGATCGCCGGAGACAGTTTCTTCGCGTTTTTTGGCGCGGTTTCGCTGGCAATCGTCGCGATGACGATCATCCTGTCGGCGGAATTCGTTACTCGTGAGGGTTTTCAGCCGGGCGAGTATTACAGTCTATTGCTATTCAGCTCCGCCGGGGCGCTCATCCTGGCGATGAGCCGCGACTTAATCGTGCTTCTGATTGGTCTCGAAGTGCTGTCGATGTCGCTGTACGTCCTGGCGGGCTTCGCGCGCGAGCGCCTCGCGTCCGAAGAAGCGGCGATCAAGTACTTCTTACTCGGTTCGTTTTCGCTGGCCCTGCTTGTCTACGGAACCGCGCTGATCTACGGAGTCACCGGCTCGACGCAGTTCGCGGATATCGCGTCCGCGCTGCAAAAGCCGAACGTGCTGTCGAATCCCTTACTACTCGTCGCGGCCGGCCTGCTGCTGGTTGGCTTTGCCTTCAAGTTGTCGTTCGTGCCATTTCACCAGTGGACGCCCGACGTCTACGAGGGTTCGCCGACTAGCGTTACCGCATTCATGTCGGTCGGAGTCAAAGCGGCGGTTTTTGCCGCGCTCTTGCGCGTTCTCAACGAAGCCCTACCTGGCCTGCAGACCGAGTGGAGCGCGGTGCTTTGGGCGCTGGCAATCTTGACAATGATCCTTGGGAACTTCGCCGCGATTGTCCAAACCAACGTCAAGCGTATGCTGGCCTATTCGAGTATTGCCCAGGCCGGGTATATGCTGATCGCGGTGGTTGCATCGTCGAGTCTGGGACGCGATGCCTTGATGTTCTACGTGGCGGCTTACGCGGTCATGAATATCGGCGCGTTCGCGGTCGTTCAGACTCTGAGCGGCCGAGAGGACGACGATACGACCTTCGCGGCATTCGATGGCCTTGGCCAGCGTAGCCCGCTCGTCGCCGGAGCGATGGCTATCTTCATGTTCTCGCTGGCCGGTCTGCCGCCAACCGCCGGATTTATCGCCAAGTTGTACGTCTTTACCGCGGCGGTTCAGTCTGGACAACTGGCACTGGCGCTTGTCGCGGTCGTGACCAGCGTGGTTGGTTCATTCTACTATCTGCGCCTGGTCGTCGCGATGTTTATGCGGCCTTCTCGGCGCGGCATCGCACCGGTTCGCGTCCCTGCCTCATTAGGGCTGATTCTCGTCGTGGCGGTGCTCCTCACGATCCAAATGGGAATTCTGCCAGCTTTCCCGCTCGACGCCGCCCACGCCACCCTGGCATTGCACTGAGTCGACACGTTCGGTTCACCCGGGGAGGCCGGTTCGCATCGCGAACCGGCCTCCCCATTTTGGCCGCAACTGAAGAAGCTCACGGCTATCGAGAATATGTGCCAGTCAGGATTAGCCATGGGCGTGGCCAATCCTGGTCAGCCCGCTGTCTCCGGTCTTCCGTTGGGTGAACTCTCCGCTAAGGTACCGAGAGACGGGCAAGACCGGTGCCCCAGTTTCCAGTTGGCGCGGCGGAGTACATACCGGAGATCCACACCTTCGTCGGATCGCTTGGATCGGTCGCGGCGCTAACGTAGTCTCCCCACCGGCTACCGGTGTAGGTGTCGATTCCACGGGCTAGGAGCGCTGGGACAACCGCGGTGCTAAGAGTGACCCCTGCCAGCGCGCCAAACGCGGCCACACTGGGATAAAGGCTGCTCGACGACCCGCCGAAGGTAACGACGACGTTATTGCTGGAGTCTACCCCTTCAGCCGGATAATACAGATCGTAGCCGTTAAATCCATAATCCACCGCCTGGACGACGCTGGGCGTCGTACCGGTCGTATTAACCTGGACAAGGTGGAGACACGATTGGATCGATTTGTCCCCGGTCGGAGTGCAGCCAGTGGTGCCGCCGGTCCAAAGGGTACCGTTTTGCCAGACCGCATTGGTGAAGCGGTCGTCGTCGGTGTTGACTGTCCCGCCCGGTTGGGTGCCGGTGGGCGGTGTCTTGGTCGAGATGGCCGCAACGTCATATTCGGTTATCCCGACGTTTCCGCCGCTTGGCGTGCCGGTCACCGCGATGACTCCGACGGTTGGCGATGACTGTGTCTGGATCAAGCTCGGATCCGCGTTGTTGAAGACAAGGTACTCCGTCGTCGTCGACGACAGTGATTGACTGGGAACAACGCTGAACTTGGTGTTATCCGGCCCGGTATAGATGTAGTCCGCGAACGAACTATTAATTAACTGCGACTTGTCGAAGATCAGAATCTGGGTACCGGTCCATCCGGTCGTCGCGAAGTCGTCGTACGTCATCACGACCTTATCGTCGTTGACGCCTAACTTCGGTTGATCTTGCAAGATCGCGGTAGATTCCGGCAGGCCGTAGATCGTCCAGGAACCTCGCGGATCCGAGGACTGGGACACGCCAAGATATTCGATACTGTCGGATGCGGAATCAAACCCTAGCGCGCTCAAAAACCAACGGCCGGACGACGAATCGTACTCGATACGCGGGTCGCCGGCGAAAAAGCCGGTAGGGACGCCGAGGAACGTATTCAGGTCAACGCCGCCCAGGGGTGTACCGGTCTTCGACCAATAGGTGAGACTGCTGTTAATCGTTTGGGCGACGACCGTCGAACCGGCCGCGACGTAAGGTTCGGGCGGTTCAGCGGCAATACCGAACTTGCTAATCTGCTGCTGTTTGGTCACCGTCGCGAATCCATTGTTAACAGTAATCGACGCGGCGGCGGGCCACGGCCGGGTCGCGATAGTCGCCGAGGGGTTCCGGTTGGCCGCGGTTTTCGCGGCCAGGTAAGCACGTGGATGAGCGGTTAGAAACGGCTTGGCGACCAGGATATTGCTACTCGCGGGCGTAGCCGCCGCCGAGAATCGTACGGTTCGCGGCGCCAGAACTCCGTGGTACAGGTGTTCGGTGACCCGGCTTCGAATGGGAGCGGCAAACGCCGGGGGGCCCGGGAAGATGAACGCCAGAGCACAAACCTGGAGCGCGACGAGGACGCGCGCAAACGAATTGACGAACCAGTCAATCCGAATCCGACGAGGTGCCATCTGTTGCGATGCCTCCAACCACTGACCAAGTGAACCCACGCCTTATCCAACAACCAGCCGGCCGGCCTGCGGCCGAGCGCGCAAAGTCTAACATTATGAAGCCGTGGGGAATAGCTACTACGTCAAAGTATGGATTTCACATTTTCTTTTGACGGAGGAATATGGCTTACCAGCGAAAGTTGCGGAGCGCGTCCCACTCGGCGGGCGTCGTGGTGCCCCACTGGAACAGGCTGACTCCAATCGCGCCGGCCGACCGGGCGGCGATCAGCGCGGTGGCAACCTCCTGACCGGTGGGGTTGTCCGGGCCAGTTCCGTCACGTGCAAATCCATCGTAGGACTGACCAATCGGCGCGACCGGATAGTTTGATCCGGCGACGGCTTGAATATCGGCGACTGACTGTTGAATGAAGCCGTAAATCGTCCCGTCCTTGACCGGGCCCTGGGAGTCGTGCCAATAGTCCATGGGAGCCAGCACATTGAAGGAACGACTGAGGATGCCCGCGACGGGATGTTGTTGTCCCACCCAACTGCCAGCCGGGTAAATAACCCCGACGATCAACTCCCGCGGACCGACTTCATAGCGCAGAACTTGTGAAAAGGCCTGAACGTCCGGGGGATACATATTGTATTCGATGTCGGGAGCGATTCCATCGAAGTGGTCACCGCTCGGAGTTCGATAGTTCGCAATCTGAGTGCACAGGGTGACGTCACCCGGCAAGTCGTCCAGAGACGTCATAATCCACGCGACGACCGAGATACCCTTCGCGTGCGCGAGCGGCAACAGCCGGTCGACGACGGATCGACCGTAGAATCCTCGCGACGAGCTGCCGGCCTCCAGATACAGGTGAGTGAGCCCCAATTCGCTTGCCGCGTCGACAATCGACTGGGCAGACGCCATTTGCAGCAGCGGGACGGGGACCCACATCCCCTTGCCGGCCACCCGAGACCAGAGTGGCTTTCCGTCAACTAGCAGGGTGTTCGGATTGCTTTCGCTCAAATTGACCCCGGCGGCCCAGATCCAGCCGGATTCCGTCCCGGTCGTCACCCGGTACCACGCTGAGGCGTTCGCGTCAGTAGCCCAGCCGGATATCGTCACCGGCGTACCAGCGGCGAGGGTATCCACGACGTTCGCGTCGGTCCCTGGCCCGTCGCGAAGAATGTAGTCATCGATAACCGTGCCGCTTGACGCCAGTGGCAACATTCCCGTGGCAGTTGGCGCCGCGGCCACGTCCGTACTACTGGATGACGTGTCGACTGACGCGAGCGGCGGCGGACTCGCCGCCACGGTTTGGTCGGCTCGAATCCAGCCGGTGAGTACTCCCCAGAGGCGAACCGCGTACCAGAGGTTTCCATTACCGTCGACGTGAACGCCAGACACCGGCAAGTACGTGTCCAGGTACAGGCCGCTGATTGGCGAAGCCGAGTCCGACGGGGACGTGCGGACGATTGGTCCGCCGTGACTTGCCCGAACCTCAAAAGTTGGAGTTGGAATCATCGTCGGGTCAGCGTAGGATACCCCAGTCGCGATCCGGGGAGCGGGAATGAGTTGATCGGTCGTGCCAGCACCAATGCCGCGGGCGAAGCTCAGTCCCGGACGTAAGGCGAGGATCAGGCCGAAAATAACGGACAGACCAGTGGCTCGCCAGGCAGGACTCCTTCGTCCAGATCTCACCACGGGTCACCTCCTGGCCAACACAACCATGAAGCGGTAAACCGGTCGCTTGTACAATCGCCAGAAAGTACCAGGGGTAAACTGGTTCGCCTAGCGGGTTGTACATCGAAAGATGACGGTATCCGTGACTTCAGGCGAGGGGACGAGGCATTGGTGGGTCGCCGCGGCCGCGCTTCGACGGCGGGCGCGGAGAAGTCCGCGCGGAAGGCGCGGCATCGGCTCGTACTCTGATGACCCCCGCCATGAAGCCAAGAATCAACACGACGAGGCCAACGAGGGACAAGACGTGTAGAACCGGCACAGCCCAGCCCACGAAAACGCAGAGAACGCCAATGAGGGCGATTTGGCTGAGTGAAAGGGGACGTACGGACTTAACGCGCTGAATCGCCAGATGAACCTTTTTTCGCCGGCGGCGGGCCTTGATATCGCGCACCGCGCTCTGGTAATCGATCGGTTCTAACACGATGATCTCCCAACATTGGGGGTGCACCCATTTTGCCTGACTGATTCCCATTTGTCCATAGTTACGGTTAGGTGCGCCGCGTGGCGGATCAAGTCGCGGGAACCCCCGACTTTAGGCGATGCACCAGCGCCTTGGCGGCGTCATAACGACCATACGACGTAATGATATAGACCCCGGAGACGTGCCGGCGCGCTTCGTCGACGAACTCCTCGGCGATTCGCAGACCTTCCTCAGCCGCGTGGTCACCGGCCCGGTGCATCCGTTCGCGGATCTCCAAAGGAACACTGAAGCCCGGGACCTCGTGGTGAAGAAGCTCGGCCTGCCGAAAACTTTCGAGGGGAACGATGCCGAGCAAGTGTGGGATCGGCAGTGGCCCAAAGTTTTCGTGGAACCGTTCGAGTTGTTCCATGGAAAACAGAGGCTGGGACATCGTGAAGTCGGCTCCGGCGTCAAGCTTACATCGGAAGCGTTCGACCTGGTGCGCCACGTTCTCTTCGTTCGGACTCACCGCGCAGCCAACCAGGAAGTTTGTCGGTCGGCCAATCGAGGTGCCGGTGTAGTCGATCCCCCGGTTCATATTCTTCAGAATGCCGATTAATCCAATCGAATCGACGTCCCAAACCACGGAAATCGGCGGGTTCATGCTGGAGCGTAACTGGTCGCCGGTCACCGGCAGAATATGCCGAATTCCCAAGGCGTGCATGCCGAGCAGATCTGACTGCAGAGCCATCAAATTGCGATCGCGGGGAGTGACGTGTACCAGGGTCTCGACCCCGAGACTATTTTGGATGAGTAAGGCAAGTCCGAGGGCGCTCATGCGAACTTTGGCCATTGGACTGTCGCCGATGTTTATCAAGTCGACCCCGGCCGCCTTCAATTCCGCGACGCCGCGTAACGCCTTGCCTGGATTCGAGCCCTTTGGCGGGTCGACCTCCACGCTGACGACAAACTCACGTTCCGTCAGCTTACGCGCCAGGATTGTCGAGGGGTTGTCCTCCGTGGGCTTTGGGGCTGCCTCGGCGGCGCGAGGTGGTTGACGGACGGTGACCGTCGGGCGAATGGCGCCACGAACCGATTCGCGCATGGCCCCGATGTGATCGGGACGGGTTCCGCAGCAACCACCCACGATGCTAGCACCTGCCGCGATGGCCTGGCGAGAGAATCCAGCAAAGTACTCCGGCGTGGCGAGGTAGGCAATGCGACCGCCGACGTGGACCGGATAGCCGGCGTTCGGCTGCGCCGAGATCGGCCCGGCGAAAAACTGTCGAATTTGCCGGATCAACTCGAGAGCCTGTTGCGGTCCGACGCCGCAATTGACGCCAATCGCGGCAAGCCCCAGGGTTCCCAGGGCGCCCACCACTTCCCGAACGTCTTCGCCAGACGCAATCCGTCGGTAGTCTTCAAAGCTCACTTGCGCGACGATCGGCAGGTCAGTGACTTTCTGGGCCGCTTTTATGGCGACGACCAATTCGGCGAGGTTGGTGTAGGTTTCGAGAATCAACAGGTCGACGCCCTTTTCGACGAGGGCTTCTACTTGCTCTCCGATCGCCGCCCCAATTTGCTCGAGAGATCCGGTGCCAAGGGGAGGAAAACGCAAACCGCTCGGACCGATGGCGCCCGCGACGAAAACCGCCTCACCCATTGTTTCGCGAGCCTCGCGCGCGATCGACGCACCCGCTCGGTTGATCTCACGCACGCGATCCGCGAACCCGAAGGGTTCTAAGCGAAACCGATTGGCCCCGAAGGTGTTTGTCTCAATGATCTCGGCACCGGCCACGATATAGTCGCGGTGGACCTTCTGGATCAAATCGGGCAGGGCCAAATTCATCGCATCCAAACACTGGTCAGGTGCGATGCCGCGGGCATATAATTCGGTGCCCATTGCGCCGTCGGAGAGCAGCGGGCCTCGCGCGAGTCGGCTGACGAACGGATGCTCCACGTTTTCCTCCGAGAATATTCTACAGTAAGATGCTAGGCGTGACGCCGATTTCCGTCGGCAGGGCGACAAGAATGTCGAGCGTCGGGTTCGAGTGTCGACGCGCGAAAGATGAGTAAGAGGATGGCGCCGCTGACCAGTTCTGCAAGCTCGCTTAGCGGTCGGGTGCTGAGCGGATTTCCTTGGTTTCGCCGCAACCTCTGGTTGTTTCTCGTGTGCTGCGTCTTCGTTTTCGTCGGAATCGGCGTGCAATCGCTGGTTCTGAACCTCTACCTGGATAGCGTTGGCTATCGCGAAGACTTCATGGGACTATTTTCTTTTGCGAACACGGCCGGAGTCGGCATCGCGGCGTTGCTCGCCGGAAAGGTCAACAATCGGTTCGGCCCCCGACGGGTTCTGCAGCTCGCGACCGTGGTCGTCGCCCTATCGTCCGCCGCTCTGGCCCTCACCGTGAGCCCGGCGGCCTTGCTCGTCATCGCGGTGATAAATGGTGTCGGGCTCGCCCACGTCTTTGTCCCCTCCGCGACGTTTGTGATGGATAACGCCCGGCCAGCCCAAAGGACCGCCGCGTACTCGGGGTACTTCACCGCGCAGTCGATCGCCATGGTTATCGGAAGCTACCTGGGCGGCATTTTGCCGGGTCTCGCGACTGGATCGATTCCGGCTTCTTCGTGGGGCTACGCCTTCACTCTCCTGTCCAGTGGTCTCCTCGCCGGGGTCGGAATCATTCCCCTTCTCCTTTGCAACGACGCTAAGGCTGAAGGAAGCGGCAGTTTCGTCGTCGTCGGAGGATCGGTCTCCTTCCGAGAACAACGCCGGCAGGTCGAACGAGATCTGCGTTGGCTCGTCGCCTGCAACGCCGTCACCGCCGTCGCGCTTGGCCTCGTGGTCCCCTTCTTCAACGTCTTCTTTCGCGATCACCACGGCGCGACGACGGAGCAAATTGGGAACATCTACGCTCTTGGATCGCTCGCAATGGTCGTGGCGAGCCTCCTCGGGCCAAGCGCCGGCCGACGATTCGGGGTGATTCGTTCGATCGTCGTCTTGCGCGGATTGTCCGCGCCGTTACTGCTGTTACTGATGGTTTCACCAGTACTGGCCACGAGCGGCGCGCTCTACGTCGCTCGCATCCTTCTCACTAACATCACCTGGCCGATCGACAACGCGTTCTCCATGGAATTGGTGACACCGGACATGCGGGCGACATTGTCGGCACTCCGCTCGACCAGTTGGAACCTCGCCTGGGCAGTCGCCAGCGCGCTAGGCGGGCTAATGATCGTCCAATTCGGCTATAACGCGGCGTTTGTCGCGGGCGCGATCTTCGTCGTCCTCGGTTCGGCCGCGTACTACTTCGGATTCCATTCCCACGTCGTCGGAACGCCACCGGGGCAAGTGCATACCGCACCACTCGTGGCCCCGGAGGCATAGGACGAAGCAGGTTAAGATGCCCGGTAAGATCGCCGCCCGTCGCGCCTACCTTTGGACGCTTGTCGCTACGACCTGGGGAGTCGTCTCGGTCGCGGGCCAGCAGGATGACCTCCTCTTTGTCGGCTACCCTCGCGACGACGAAAGCGCGGCCATCGACGACATCGCTGTCTCGCTCGGTTCTCTTGGTACTCGTGACGACAGTTCCGCGCGCGATTACCGCGACCTCATCGCCGACTATTTCGAGGGGCGGCCACTGAACTGGTCCGAACTCCCAGTTCGCTTTCGGGGAACCGAGTTTCAGTGCCGGGTATGGCAAACGACTCGACAGATTCCTTACGGCCAAACCTGGACCTACGGGGAAGTAGCGAGGGCCTGCGGACTGCCGCTGGCGGCGCGACCGGTCGGCACGGCTTTGGCTGCAAATCGCGCTGGACTGCTGGTGCCTTGCCATCGAGTAGTGGCAGTTGGCAATATCGGCGGGTACGGAGGTTGGCGAGAGCGGAAACGTGACCTCCTGAGGCTTGAAGGGGTGCGGGCTGATCTGTCCGGTCCGACGCCGTCCGCGTGACGGCATCTAGCGGTAGTAGGGATGGCTTGGAACCCGCAAGTCCACTAATCGCGGAATCGGGTGGGCACCAAGGGCAGCCTGTAGCACCGGACGGAGGATCGTGAGCTTGGCGTTCAGGTTACCGTCGCCAAGAACAACCTCCGGAATCGCGCCGGTTGGAATGATCAACCCTAATTCTTGTGAGTGCAACAGGTAATCGGGCGCGGGCGAGATAATCCGTGGTAAAACCGCCAAAACGGTCTCCGCCTGCTGGAGGACAAGCGGGTCGATTCGTTGGCCGACCTTGACCGGCTTGTGGTCGACGTCGACAACAAGCGTGGAAAGGGTCGCGGTTTGCGTAGTTCCGAGAATCGTACCGTCTCTCGCGACCAGATAGAGGGTTGGATCAACCTTCCAAATGTAGGCCGGCCGTCGCTCGGAGACGGAAATTACCGCGGTGTTGGGCAGTTGGTAAAACACGGAGACAGTCTCGGGAACTCCGAGCGCGAGCACGCGCCGGTCGACGGTTTGGTTCGGAATTGCAAACGGGCTATCGCCGACGATCCGCGCGGCAGTAACGATCTGTGCGGACGTCAGATAATGGGCACCAATCACCTGTACGTTGCTGATTCGCCAGGCAGGGCTATTCACCAAGGAGAACGCTCCACCCGCCAAACCGAGTGAGAGCAGTAAATACAGTAAGCGAAGAAGCGTCCGAGAGCGAGGGGGGGACTGATCGTCAATAGGCTGGTCAATGCCGTCATTCGGGACATACCCACTGGCCAGATGTTTCGACCTGGTTGGTCGTGTCACTTGGGTAGAACGCCGGTGTGACCCCTGGTCCCCGGTTCGAAGTGAACGACGTCCGGCCACGTCGTTATTCACCGAGGGCGCGACGACCGCCCGGTCCGATGAGTTCAACTTCCGTCTGTAAGAGGATCCCGAATCGGTCCCAGACGGTCGACCGCACGAGGTCAATCAGTTCGAGAACATCTGCCGCGGTTGCACCGCCCCGATTGACGATGAAGTTTCCGTGTTTGGGTGAAACCTGCGCGCCTCCGCGAGTCGTTCCCTTGAGGCCTGCCTGGTCGATCAGCTCGCCGGCTGAGTTCCCCGGTGGGTTTCGAAAGATCGAACCGGCTCCGGGATCGGTTGGCTGCGTCTGCTGTCGATGCTGACGGTAAGTCTGAACTCGGGCCAACGCCTCGGCTGGCGTGCTCCGGCCGAGCAGGAACTCCGCGCCCACGACGATCGCCTGCCGTTCGCGCTGCAGACGACTGGTGCGATACGCATAGTCGAGTTCCGAGTTGCACCAGCGTTGGATGCCGCCATTAAGGAGGACATCGGCGGTGACTAAAACGTCAGCGATTGAGCCGCCGTGGGCACCGGCGTTCATCACGACGGCCCCGCCCACCGTGCCGGGAATGCCGACGGCCCACTCGAATCCGGTCAGGCCAAGCCGCGCGGTCTGAGCGCCGATCGACGGGAGGCGAACCCCAGCGTCGGCCACGACCTGGCGACTTGCCTCGTCAATGGCGAAGTTCTGAGCGTCCATCCGAATCACCAGGCCGCGAACTCCGGCGTCGTCAATGAGGACATTACTTCCCCGACCGAGGACCAACCAGGGAATGCCTTTGTGCTCGGCAAGGTCAATTGCCGTGAGGAGATCCTCGCGACGGCGCACCGACAGGAATAAATCGCCGGGACCGCCGATTCCGAAACTTACATAACGGTGGAGTGGCTCAGATACCTTAAGCTGATCCCCAAAGTGGCGCAGCAAATCCTCCGGCACGCGGTTCGGCACAACTACATCCTTCGGTCGGCAAGCTGCCGGAGAATCTCCGGGCCGGCCTCGGTAACGTCACCGGCGCCCATCGTGACGATTAGATCGCCGCGGCGCGCCAGGTGCGCCACGATGCGCGCTGACTCGTCAACCGTCCCGCCGGAGCGGGCAGAGGTGTTCCGGATAGCCAGGACCAAATCGTCCGAAGTTCGCTCGCCAGCCGCCGGCCCTCGTCCGGCCGGCGCGTAAACATCCGTGACGACGACGACGTCGGCGTCGCCAAACGCCCTGGCAAAGTCCCCGAAAAGGCTGCTCAGTCGATGGAAATGATGAGGTTGGAAAAGGCAAATAATCCGGACGGGGTGGTGCTCCCGAAGCGCGGACAGCGCGGCGCGCACCTTAGTCGGGTGGTGGGCGTAGTCGTCCACCACCACGACGTCGTTTGTCTTGCCCTTATGCTCGAGACGACGTTGAACCCCGGCGAAGGTTTCCAGCGCGGCGGCCGCCGCGGTAAAGTCGACGCCCACCCGCCCGGCTGCCACGGTCGCCGCGAGGGCATTCGCGACATTATGAGATCCGGGCACGCGCAAGCGAAATCGCCCAACCAAATTCTCGTGAGCGTAGACGACGTAATCAGTGCCGCCGAGATCATTGGGAACCAGTCCCGCGGCGCGCCAGTCGGCTCCAATCTCAAGGCCGTAGGTAACTGTCCGCTCGGGCGCCACTGGCGCCAGCGCGGCGGCCTCGGCGTCGTCGGCACCGAGGATGACCCATCCTCCCGGCGGCACGGCGGTGACGAATTGCCGAAACGCTTCTCGGATAGCGTCGAACGAACCGTAATAGTCCAGGTGGTCCGGTTCGACGTTTGTAACGACGGCGATTTCGGGATGCAGTTCTAGAAAGCGCCGATCGAACTCGTCGGCTTCAATGACCAGAAACTCGCTTCCACCAAGGCGCGCCCCCGAACCGAACGCCGGTAGAACACCGCCGATCAGGGCTGTGGGGTCAAAACCGGTTTGTGCTAGGATCCAAGCGAGCATCGCGGTTGTTGTCGTCTTGCCTGCCGTGCCGGCAACCGCCAGGGTTCGCCTCGTCGTCGACAGCCATCCGATCATTTCCGAGTGCTTAACTACCCGGATGCCGAGTTCACTTGCCCGCTGAACTTCCGGATTGCTGTCTGGAACGGCTGACGACCGCACCACGAGCCCAACCGGCCGTACATTGTCACTCCGATGCCCGACGGCGATGGAGATTCCCCGGGCCCGCAGGCTTTCGACCGTCGTGCTATCGCTGAGATCAGAACCACTCACCTGGTACCCAGCATCTTGCAGCATCACGGCGAGCGAACTCATTCCCGACCCGCCGATACCAATCAAATAAACAGCGGCACCGGGGTCTAGTAGTCTCGTCGCCGTCGGAGTGTCGGTCACGACTTGCCTCGCATGAATTGTACTCAGGACGTTTGGGCCCGGACACGTGCCCGGCTCGGACTACGACTGCTACCACGGCCGGTCGGTCGCCGCGAACTTAGCAGCGCCAATGAGATAGTGACGATCACTCCGCCGAGTAGGACGGTTGGTAGGAAGCTACCAAGCGCATTGGCAATTTGGGTGAGAACGTGAAGAACTGGATAATTGCCATTCGCTGGAAGAAGGTAGCGTAGAGCCAGGTAAAGGACGAGGTAACCGTTCGCGATTGAGGCCAGGATACCGATCGCCCGTCCGGTCGTCGAACCGGCGCCTTCGACCCAGTGATTGCTCGCGAGATAAGCGCTGGCGACGAGCGCGATCAGGGCAATGCCGAGAACCGCGGTCGGCTGGCGCGGATCAACCAGCGGGGCTTCGCGAAGCCGGACAAGAATGACCCCGGGCACCGAACTGTCAAACCCACCGGCCAGGGTGAATCTGGCCATCAAGGCCAGGCGATTGACGAAGGCCACCAGTATCGGTCCTACCACGACTATTATCAGCCACGCAAACAAAACGCCACCCAGAGTCGCGACTTCGCGCAGCCAGCCACGCTGAAAGCCAATTGCCGCGAAAACCAGCCCAATCGCGCCGAGAACGTAAAGTTCCGTCACAATCTCCCCTCTCTCACACGACTCCCGGCTCAGCGGCCGAGATCGTCGATCCCCCGGCGGAGTCGCGAACGAGGTCAATTAGGCGACGAGCAGCATCCGGACGCGATAACTGGCGCGCGCTTGCCGCCATGGTAGCGAGCCGGTCCGGGTCGGCGAGTAGGTTGACCACTGCCGAAACCAAGGCACCTCGGCGCGCGTCCGCGTCGTCGACGACGATCGCGGCACCTCGCTCCGCCAGAAAATTCGCGTTCAGATACTGGTGGGCGCCAGCGTACGGATAAGGAACGAGGACACCTGGCGATCCAACTGCTGGCAACTCGCCCAGGACCGAGGCTCCGGACCTCGCCACCACAACGGTAGCCGCGGCTAGCGCCGGAGCCAATTCGCGATCGAGGTACGGGTGTAGATGGTACCGCTGCTGTAGCACCTCCGGCAGGGTTTGCCGCCGACGTTCCAGGACGGCAAAGTGGTTTACGCCAGACGCGTGGATAACTTGGGCGTGTTCCAGCAGCGCTGGCAAACCGGCGAGGACCGCCTCATTGATCGTCTGGGCACCTCGGCTACCGCCCAAAACGACGACAACTGGCAGATCGTTGGACAGATTCAGAGCGTTTTGGGCGGTGGGAGGCGACCATTGGAGAACCTCAGGGCGAACCGGGTAGCCGGTGACCACGACCCGGCGGGCGTGCACGTGCGGTACGACATCGTCGAAGGAAACCGCCACCGCGGTTGCAAGACGGGACAGGAATCGGACGGCCCAGCCAGGTCGCAAATCCGGCAAATAAACAATCGCGGGAACTCCGGATAGGCGCGCGGCCAGGACGACTGGGACGCAGACAAACCCACCGGTAGCCAGTACGGCGTGTGGCCGATATCGGCGAATCAAGCCTCGGGCCTGGCGCACTCCCTGGACGATCCGAACCGTGTTGCGAAGGGCGACTAGCGGCGAGCGACCGCGAATGGCACCGGCGTCCACGGCCTCAAACGGCATTCCGGCGCCGTTGACGATGCTCTTCTCCAGACCGTCCGGACTTCCGACGTACAGAAAGTCCGGACCGCCGAGTGGCGCGTTCTGCCGGCCGGCGGTGGCCGCGGCGAGCGCCGGGTAGACGTGGCCTCCCGTCCCACCACCGGTGAGGATTACTCTCAATCCGTCCCCCATGACTCCTCCATCTGGCGGGACACATTCAGCATAATTCCGATCGCGAGTAGCGACACCATGAGCGACGATCCTCCGTAACTCACAAAAGGCAAGGGAATTCCGGTGAATGGAATGGTCGCGGTGATGACTCCCATATTTATAAACGCCTGGAGGACAAGCCACACCGTCACGCCAATGCAGAGCAGGGCGCCGAAAAGATCGGGCGCGCGTAATGCGATGCGAATCCCACGGTACGCGAGAAAGCCGAAAAGGAGCATGAGGCCAATTGTTCCAATCAGACCGAGTTCTTCGCCAACAACCGCAAAAATCGCGTCGGTCTGCGCGTTCGGCAGGTAATAGAACTTCTGACGACTTGCGCCAAGTCCCAGGCCAAATATGCCACCGGACCCCAGGGCAATCTGAGCCTGAGTGATGTTCCAGCCGATGCCGAGCGGATCCTTCGATGGGTCGAGAAACGCGGTAATGCGATCGGACCGGTACCCCGCGCCGAATACTGCCAGGACGAGTGCTCCACCGCCGGTCAGGATACCCAAAGCAAGGTGTCGCCAGTCGGCCCCTGCGATGAAGTATAGACTTCCCCCGATGGCCGCGATGACGATGGTCGTGCCCAGGTCTGGCTGACTGAGCACGAGAGCGCAGAGCGCGGCGACGATCAACACGAATGGCACGGTGCACTCGGCAAAGCTTCGAATGCGATCACGTCGTCGGTCGAGCCAGTCGGAAGCGTAAATGACGAGACTGAGCTTCGCAACTTCGCTGGGCTCGATCGGTGGCAAGGGACCGAACTTGAGCCAGCGTTGCGCCCCATATGCCGAGTGGGAAAGATGGGTGACCAGAACGGCGAGGAGCAGGACAAACGTTATTCCGATCAGTGGTACCGATAGCTTTCGCCAGATGTGGTAGTCGACCGCCTGGAATATGAGAAGGAGAACCACGCCAACCCCGGCTCGGCTGGCCTGTTGCACCAGGAAGTAGCTGTCGCTTCCGTACTGAGGATCGTTATGAGCGATAACGTAGCTCGCGCTAAAGACCATATCCAGGCCGAGGACGAGAATAAGCCCTACGGTAGCCAAAAGGGCGAAGTCCGGTCGCCGGCCGGTCCGCGCCGCGATCATTCTACCACCGCAAGGCTCTGAACCGCGGCCCGGTAACGCTCGCCGCGTTCCTCGAAGTCGCGAAACCAATCGAAACTCGTGCCGGCCGGGGACAGCACCACCGCGTCACCGGATTGGGCGAGGCTCCGAGCCCGCTGCACGGCTTCTTCGATGCAGCCTGCACGCTCGACCGGTATGTTCCGGGCGACCGGATCGATGGCGAGCGCGGCCTCGATTTCACCGGCCATTTCGCCAATCGTCACGACCGCCCGCGCGTGAGAGGAGATTTCTCGCGCTAGTTCGTCGGTCGGGAGATGCTTACTCCGACCTCCAGCGATGAGGATTACCGGGCACGTAAAAGACCGTAGCGCGGCGACCGTTCGCTCCGGCGAAGTGGCGATCGAATCGTTGAAATAGGTGACGCCGTCGACGTCGCGTACTCGCTCCAGGCGATGCGCTACACCGCGGAAGGTCCGGGCAACCTCGCCGATGTCCTCAGCAGCCGACCCGACCGCACGGGAAATCGCCGCCGCCGCGAGAACGTTGAGGACGTTATGGGAGCCCGGAAGGCGGAGATCGCTTACCTGGGCGAAGGTAACGTCGCCGCGCTCGTCGCGCAGCACCAAATCGTCGCCCCGGCGAAACGCACCGCGACACACCTCAATTTCCCCAGAAAACCAATGACACTGCCCGGCGGTCCGCTCGGCCAGCGAACGGGCCACCGAATCATCCGCGCCGAATACCGCGACATCGGCGGGGCGCTGAAATCGAACTAGATTGAACTTGCTTTCCCGATAGTTTTCGAAAGTTCCGTGCCGGTCAAGGTGATTGGGTGTCACGTTGAGGATCGCGCCGTACCGCGCGCTCTGGCGGAGAGTCTCGAGTTGATAGCTGCTGAGTTCCAGGACGACGAGATCTTCCGGCGCGAGGTCCTCGACGCGATCGATAAGCGGTGTGCCGATGTTGCCGCCGACAAAGACTCGCCGGCTCCCTCTCGCGAGGATAAGTCCGGTCAAAGTCGTCGTCGTCGTCTTGCCCGCCGAGCCAGTGATGCCCACGATGGGCGCGCGACAGAGCGAAAAGAGCAATTCGATTTCGTTGCTGATGGGAATTCCGCGGCGCCGCGCCGCCTGGAGGACCGGCAGATCGCGGGGGGCGCCAGGTGTGACGTAGACCAGATCCGCGTCGGCCACGTCGCCGTCACGATGGCCACCTAGCGTGTATTCAATTGGGAGACCACGCACTAAATCCAGTTCCACCTGAAGGTCTTCGGCTGGTCGGCTTTCACTGACCCGAACGAGAGCGCCGTGACGAACCAGGAATCGCGCGAGGTTGACGTGGGTTCGCCGGCCCAGCCCGATCAGAGTTACCCGTTTATTGCGAAACGCAGTTGAATCCAACGCCGCCTCCGAGATGGACTAAAGCACGCCGAGCGCGATGCCGAGAGATCCGACCAGTAGACCGATGAGCCAGAAGCGCTGAACTATCTGGGTTTCCGGCCAACCAGATAACTCCAGGTGATGGTGAATCGGGCTCATCAGAAATAGGCGCTTGCCCTTAGTCGCTCTGAAATAGGCGACTTGCAAGATAACCGATAGCGTCGCGACGACCGCCGGCAGACCGATGATCGGCAACAGAACGACCCAGCGCGTTTGCAGAGCGATGATCGCCAGCCCCCCGCCGAGAGCGAGCGCCCCGGTATCCCCCATGAAGACTCGAGCGGGATGCACGTTGAACCAGAGAAATCCGACGACTGCGCCGCAAACCAGCGCGGCGACGGCTGCCGGCGCGTTCGCTCCCGCAAGGAGCGCGAGAGTGAAATAGCTCAGGAATGCCATCAAGGACGTTCCACCAGCCAAACCGTCCAGACCATCGATTTCGTTTACCGCGGCAGCCGCGCTGAAGATGACCACCGCCGCGAAGGGAACAAACAGCCAGCCAAAATCGAGCGCGGCTCCGCCGGGGAGTCGCTGACTGGCAATACCCGGCGACTGGTACAACCACCAGGCAAAGGCCAGGCAAATGATGCCGTGCCAGATGAACTTGTGACGAACCTTGAAGCCGTGACCGGACTTACTCTTCATGTTTGCGTAATCGTCCAGCGCCCCGACGATGGCGAAAACCAGCATTGCGAGAAGCGCCGGCGCGGCAGCCAGACGGTCTGGGATGAAAATGAGTCCCAGAATGCACGGCGCCGCGACAAACAGCCAGCCGCCCATCGTTGGAGTTCCGGCTTTGACTTGATGACTGCTCGGACCTTCTTCGCGGATCTGCTTGCCAAACTTCAAGCGGTGAAGCGCCGCGATCAAACTGGGAGCCCAGAGGATCGTTAGCGCGAAGCTCACCGGGATCAGTAGGATGAGTTCGGTTGTCGACATTAGGTGACCTCGGCCGTTCCTGGGTGGCTCTTTGCTGTGGTTAACGACTTACCAGTCGGTGCGCAATCTGTGTACCAGTTCTTTGATCCGACAGTGTAGTAGTTATACCGGTCATGGAACCGTTCGGCTAGGAGGAATTTGGTAATAGGTCAGGAGTTCCCGCGCAACCGCGTTAAAGGCCGATACCGCGGGAGCCGGTGAACCGTTCTTAATTCCCGCCAAACGCAAAACGACAACGAAACGGGGCCGATCGGCGGGAGCATACCCGACAAACGTCGCGACCGTTTGGGTCTGATTATAACCGCCAATCACCGGAGTCTCGACGGTACCAGCCGCCCCCGCGATTGCGTATCCCGGCACCGCCGCGGCGTGCACATCGCTCGTCGGGTCATCGACGGCAGTAACCAGAGCGCGAGAGACGGCCGCCGCGGTCGCGGGACTGATAACCCGTCCGGTTGTTTTTGGCGTAAAGACCTGGTGACCATCCGGTCCAGCAACCTGCTGGACGACGTACGGTTGGTAGCCGGTACCGCCGTTTGCGATCGCCCCCGCGGCGACCGCGAGTTGGAGAGTCGTTACCTGGAAGCCCCGACCCTCCGCGTTCGTCGCGAGGTCCAAAGCGAACCAGTCCGGCGCGGTGGGTTGTCGGAGCGCTCCCGGCGTTGCACCGGGTAAGTCAATGTGGTCGTCCTGTCCGAAGCCAAATCGGTTCAATACGGCGTAGAAAGCGGTCGGACCGCTCTTCATTGCCGCCCAGGCGACGGCAAGTGTGCCGGAGCGAGCAAGCGACTGACCAAGGGTTTCCGGCCCGGTCGGCTCTGAGCCCAGCGCTTGCACCGTCTCGCCGGCATAAGAGAAGCTTCCGGTGTCGGTAAAGACACTGCCAGCGGATACCGCGCCAGAATCCAGTGCCGCGGCCAGGGCGAAGGGCTTGAAGACCGTGCCGGGATCTTCCGGGTCGGCGATGGCGGGGATTCCGTACAGAGCCACCGAATTCGGCGAGTAGATGTCTGGGCCGTGAGTGAAGCTCGGTCGACCGGCAATGGCGAGGACCGCGCCATTGCGAGGATCGAGCACGACGATACTACCGCCCGCGACCGAATTACTTTGCATCGCCGCGGTAAGCTCGCGCTCGGCAACCCACTGCACGTAGCGGTCAACGGTCAGGGTGACGCTCGCTCCATCAACTGGCTGAGTAATCTGATGGGGACCGTACGGAATAGCGTCGCCAGACGTGTCTCGATCGGCGATCACGTCACCGGCTTTACCAGCAAGCGCCGAGTTGAACTGCAGTTCCAGGCCACTGAGACCGTTTCCGTCAACGCCGACGACTCCAAGTAATTGTGCCGCCAGGTTTCCCTGCGGATATACCCGTCGCGACTCAATCTGGAAATAGAGTCCGGAGAGATTGAGCGCGTCGATCTGCTTGGCGGTCGTGTCAGTGAGGCCGACCGCGAGTTGAATCGGGGCGGTCTGCTTCTTCGCCAATTGCTGTGCCAGGGACGCTTCCGGCTGCCCGAGAAGCGGTGCAAGTTTCGTCGCCGTGGTAGTCGGGTCGCTGATTTCATTCGTGCTTGCGTAGAGCGTTTCAAAGTCGACGGTGGTCGCCAGGGGATTACCATGCACGTCGAGAATGTCGCCGCGCCGCGCCGGGAGAGGCGTCTCGCGCCAGTGTTCCTCGGTTGCCAGGGTGGCGAAGTGGCTGTGCTGCATGACCTGAATCTCGACGAGGCGAGCGACGATGACTAGCGCGAAACCGAGCAAAAGCGCCGCCACGACGTACACGCGCGGCCGGAGGTCCGAGATGGATGACCCGACGGAATTGCCGAGGCGCGGCCGAATGTCCGAGCGCCGCGTCCCCGCTCCTCGGCCGACGGTGCTGGTACTACCGGCCACTCGGAGGTCTCCCGCCGAAACCCAACCGGTCGATCAGCCCACTCAGCGAGGTGGCGGAGAGTGAGCCGGGCACCGGAGTTACCGATGGCGTTGGGGTCGCCACGCTTACGGCTTGCGGCGGCGCGTTCACGTACACGACTTTCGCGGGCGGTCCCATGTGGAGGCGTGACGACGCAATCTGATCGACGTGGTCCAGGGACTCTAGCTCGGCAATCTGCAACCGCAATTGCTGGTTACGCATGTCCCAGACACTTTTCTCATTCTGCAGCGCGGCGACGTCGTAACTCGTCGCCGCCAGGTCGCTTGTCTGGCTGAGATAGAGCAGACTTACACCCATCGCGAGCGCGAGGACCACGAGATAAACGATTCTCGCGCTTGGCCAACTTGACGAGCCGGATTTCTCGACAGCGTCGGCAACCGCGTCGAACCGACGTGAATTCACGCTCACTCCCGGCGAGTCCGCGCCGCGTCGTCGGGCTGATCCGTCGGTGGCTCGGCGGAGTCGAACTCGGCTGGGAGCTTCTCGACAGCTCTCAGGGTAGCGCTTCGGCTTCGGGGGTTGGACGCGACTTCCTCCGGACTAGGACGAATCCCTCCGCGGGTCAGCAGCTGCACCGTCGCCTTCTTGCCACAGACACAATACGGTAGGCCGGGAGGACAGGTACAAGGAAAGGCAAGCGAGCGAAAGAAGTGTTTGACGATTCGGTCTTCGAGCGAGTGAAAACTGATTATCGCTAGGCGGCCGCCGGGGCCCAGGATTTCAATAGCCGCGGGCAACGCTTCCTCAAGCGATTCCAGCTCCCGGTTTACCGCGATTCGTATCGCCTGGAAAGTTCGGGTCGCTGGATGAGTTTTGCCGGACCGATGAACGACGCTTTCGACGACACCGGCAAGGTCGGTTGTCGTCTCGATGGGATGCCGCGCGCGTGTTCGTACGATCGCCTGGGCGATTTGACGCGCTCGAGGCTCCTCGCCATAGCGCCGCAACAGGTCGGTGAGTTGCTCGGCGGAGAGCTTGGCGACGAGATCACGAGCGGTCGCAGTCTCGCTTGTCGTGTCGAACCTCATATCGAGAGGAGCCGGCGTCGAAAACCCGAAGCCTCGTTCGATGGATCCCAGTTGGTACGACGATAGGCCAAGGTCCAGCAGTACGCCATCGGCGGGAACGAATCCCTCCCACCGAGCTACCCGCTCCAGGTGCGCGAAACTGTCGTGAACCAGAACCACTCGACTTCCGAACGCGGCAAGTCGCTCGCGGACCCGGACGAGGGCCTCCGGATCTAAATCGAGTCCGAGTAATCGGCCGTCCGGTGACGAGCGCCGAAGAATCTCCCACGCGTGACCCCCGCCGCCGAGCGTGCCGTCGACGTAAACGCCGCCGGGACGCGGAGCAAGCAAGTCAATCGCCTCATTGAGCAAGACCGGGACGTGTGCGACCGACACGCGCGCCTCCTATTCCCTCGCCAAAATTCTAGTCCCCTCCGGTTGCCCGTCAAGGAAAAGATTTGGTCGACGCTCTAACGGCAGGCTCGCGCCGAGGTCGCGAGACCGGAACGCATTATCCTGGCCCGTCGAGCAATCCGTCGGGATCGACTGCTCGTCGAAGTGTTTCGCGGAAAGCCAGACTGGCGGAGGATGGAGCGGGAAGAGCAAAGCTGGAGCGATCCGCCTGAATCGTCCAGAGTTCGAGGCCGCCACCGGTGGCCTCGAATCGGATCTCGGTGATCTTGTCCGCAGGCGGATTGAGAAGCCGCCGAACTTCGTTGGGCAGCGTCGTGGGAGGGAGCGCCACCGACAATCGGGTGCCTTCGGGCCGACGGTTCCAATCTGCCGTCTCAATCCTCCGGGCGCCGAATTGGTCGGCTAGCGCGTCGAGTGCCCGGAGGTTGTCGGCTACGCGACTATCGGAGAAGTCGGACACATCGATCCGTAAGATACACTCCGATCCCGTGACCGGAATCCTCCCTTCGACGCTGTCCGCTCTCCTTTGGGCGTCGCCCCTGCCCAGCGCGTCGCTCGCTAGTTCGGCGGCGAGTTGTAGAGCAACCGCCGATGACGCGGCGAAGCAGCGAACCGCGCGAGCGGGCGGGAGCGGTACCAGACGCAGATTGAGCGAGAGGATGATCCCGAATGCCCCGCGTGACGCCGCCAAGAGACCGGTGAGGTTGTAACCGGTAGCGTTTTTGATCGCGGTGCCGCCGTGCCGAACCGCTCCCACTCCCGGACAAACGAACCGCGAGCCAAGGAGATAATCGGCGAGACTCCCAAATCGGAGCGTTCGCCATCCGTGCCCTCCGGCAACCGCTGCTCCGATGGGTATGTCGGGCGATAGGTGACGAAGCGCCGGACACCAGAGGCCGACCGACCGGGCAGCGACGTCGATTGCCTGCACGGCGACGCCAGCTTCGACGGTCACGACTCCGTCATCCGGATTGAGCATCGCGATTCGGTTCAGCCTTTTGAGCGTCAGGGGAACCGCGCCGATTGACACGTCGTCCGGATCGAGGTGAATCTGACGACGATCCTTCCACGTCTCGAGAATCACTCGTTCGGCTTCTTCGACACTGCTCGGGGCTAATCCGATCACGATGCGCTCCAAGTTCACCTGCCCACGACGGACGCGTGAGCCGCCACTCTCGATCATAGCATGGCCGCGAGACGACCCGGCGTGCGGTATAATTTCTCGACCATGAACAAGATCATCGCCTCGCCCGAGGCATTGCTTGACCAATTGACTGTTCCGACGACGCTGGGAAGCCGGCCCGGACTCGAAAAGATCCGGGCCCTGCTCGCCGCGCTCGGACACCCTGAAGTTGGTCTGCAGATAGTCCACATCGGGGGCACATCTGGTAAGGGCTCAACCGCAACGATTGCCGCCGAGGTGCTACGCGCGGCGGGCAACCGAGTTGGTTTGCACGTTAAGCCCCATCTAGAGCGGGTAGAAGAGCGCTTTGTGGTTGACGGAGTCGCGATTTCCCCCGAGGAGCTACTGGACCTCATCCGCGACGTCGAGGAGATCGCGCGAGACGTGCGGCCTTCCTGGTACGAGCTCACGGTCGCGCTGGCTCTCCGACATTTTCGTACCCGGGGTGTCGACTTAGCGGTTGTCGAAGTCGGGCTCGGCGGGACCTATGACGCGACCAACGTCGTAGATCCGGTCGTCGCGGTGCTGACTAATGTCGGACTCGATCATACCGAGATTCTCGGAGACACGATCGAGAAGATTGTCGCCGATAAAGTCGGGATCGCCAAGCCCGGTCGTCCAATGGTTTGTGGTGTCACTCAGTCCACCGCCCGAGCCATTGTCGCGGAACGCTGCGCTTCGGTTGGGGCTCGATTGCTGATGCGCGACGTTGACTTTGCGACGCAACCAGTCATCGTGAGTCCGCGAGGCAGTGATTTCAATTTTCGCGGAAGGGCAAGCGACTTGCGCGGGCTCGCGCTTTCTCCACTCGGCGAGCACCAGATTGAGAATGCCGGGCTTGCCCTGGCCGCTCTCGAGATCTCCGGTCTAGTGGATCTGACGCGCCAAGAAGAGGCGGTCCGACGAGGGCTTGCGAACGTTACCATACCCGGAAGGCTGGAGATCATCGGGTCGGGGTCGGAATTAGTTCTGGACGGTGCTCACAACCCGGCCAAGATGCTGGCGCTCGTGCGCGCGCTGGATACACTGTTTCCGGGTCGACCGGTCCACGCCGTCGTCGCCTTCAAGCGAGGACACGATGTCGCCGCCACGTTGGGAGCCCTGGTCGGACGAGTGTCTCGACTCGCGCTGACGACATTCGAGGCGGTGACGGACTTTGGCCGCGGTCAAGCACTGAGTGTCGACGATCTGGAACGAATCTGCGCCTCGGAAGCCGTTTCGGTGCCCCGAAGTAGTTATGACGATCCTCGTGATGCCGTTCGCGCGATGCTTCGCCAGTTGGAGCCGGGCGGATTAGTCGTCGTCACCGGGTCGCTTTATCTTGTTGGAGCGATTCGCGGATGGGCGCGCGGACCGGAACTGGCACAGAAGTTGCGGTAATTGTCATAAGGCCCGGAATTCTGATAAGCCGCGACGCGAACGATCCCGCCGTTTAAAATGGGCGGTGAAATTGTTGTAATCGTGACCGGACCGGCGTTTTATCGTATTTCTGATTGATTGCCAAACCCCTCGGTCTTACAATGACCGACATAGCAGAGATCTTCCCTGCGATTGTGTGTTGTGGCTGGGTAAACAGGTGAGGCCAGTGTCTGACAATTTTACGATTCCGGATGATCCGCGCGAGCGTAATGCGATAGTTCGAGTTGCCGTCACCTATTCGGAGACTGAATCGGTCCATTCTTCGCTCAGGCGTAGTGCGCTTGGCGGTTCGTCGCATCGGTTCATACTCGTCGTCGACGATGACGCGGCTATTCGTTCGACGGTTTCGGAGATTCTTGAACTCGAGGGATTTACCGTCGAGACGGCCGCGAACGGTCGCGATGCGCTTAACACGATCCACGTCCGCATTCCGAAATTGATCATTTTGGACATGCGGATGCCGGTGATGGACGGTTGGGCCTTCGCACGCATTCTCAAAGCCGAAGGGGTTTACGTTCCGATCCTGGTCATGACGGCGGCGCAAAATGCCCGGCGTTGGGCCGAAGAGATCGGGGCGGACGCGTTTATCCCCAAACCCTTCGACCTGGAAGAACTCCTCCGGGCGGTTAATACGTTTATGAGCAGCGGCGGGCCAGCTGATTAGAGGGCATCATCGAGGCGGGCCGAAAGGCGGTCCGCGAATCGCGCGGCGGACGGAAGTACACCGGCGGCGATGACGCATTTGATCGCGTCGCCAGGTAGAAACGGCAAAACCCCGACGAGGAACGCGGTTTGCAATCCACCGGGCACCAGGACACTCAGCCACAATGCGCCCACGCAGTAAATGGCCAGGTTTCCGAGGGCCAGCGCGAGTAGTAGAGTTGTTCCGCGTTGGCCTCTGCCACCGCCAGTAAGTAGGCCGGCAATGCCGGCCCCCAGAACAAACCCCCAGAGATATCCACCCGTCGGCCCCAGTAAGACGACCAGCCCGCCAGTTCCGCCAGCGAAGACCGGAAGCCCGGCGGCACCTTCCGCGATGAAGACGAGGACTGAGGTTACCCCTCGACGGGGACCGAGGGCGAGTCCAGCCAGCAATACCGCGAGGGTTTCGCCGGTAACCGGAACCGGGCTAAACGGTAGCGGTAGTGAGATTCTTGCTGACAGGGCAATAAAGTTCGCGAACAGAACGATGAGTGCGATGCTTCCGAGGGCGCTTCGGCGAACGGCCGGTATGTTGATCGCGCGCGTGGACATAGGGTAATCCTCCGTCGATAGTCCACCCGCACCGCTTCAGGATGAGCAGCGGCGCGGGTAGTGCCGTCAGAGTATAACGCCAACGACGGAGAATTGAGGATGGAACCGGAAGTAATCTAGACGATCTCACCGGATTCCATCGGCTTGAGTAACTCCTTGGGGTGTTCGGGTAGTTCCCGTCGCGCAACGTCGGCAAGCAGTAACAGGGCATCTTGAACTGGAGCATTCTCCGCGAGGGCGTCGATTCGCACGCCCAGCTCACCAAACACGTCGGTCGACACGGCCACGAAGTACAGGCGGCTACCGCGATAGTCAAGAAAGTCGGTCGGGTCGACTGGAATGGTCATCCGCCCAACGAACTTGTTCCCGAGAGAATCGGGGTATTTCGGTGGCCCCGGCTCGACGATTCCGGTGGAGGCAAATGGTTCGCTCACTCGAACCTGGTAGAATGCCTGCTGCTCCATAAGCAGCATCTGCTGAACTGGCCCGAGCTGATTCGGCTCAGCGACGCCGTAGGCGAAATACGTTCGCTCGTCACGTCGCACCACGACGTAACGACCCCTACCGGCTACCCGAGCGGGCGGCGGTACTTGGCCGAGGGATGAAGGAGGCTGGTTCAGGTTTTCGATCGCCCCGATGAGTCCTAAGGGGCTGGGACTCGTTTCGAGGACGACCGCCCACTCGCGCTCCTCGGGTAGCTCCTCCTCGGGAATGACGGGTGGAAACACTCCCTCGGCAAATGCTATCAGTCGATTGTCGTGGACGGATTGGTCGTCTGGGTAAAGTGCGAGATAAACGTGCGCAACGTCGTCTGAACTGCGTGGGTGGCCAGACGGTCGGGTGGGACGATAAAAGAATAATACATTGCCAGTCTCCAGGACCTCTGGTCGCGGTGCGTTGACACGCTTCGAGGTTGCCATCGATGACCTCCTGCTGCCGGCTCGACGGGCGCGATACCAGCGATGCACTTGCCCGACGTTGGGCCCACTCGGCCATTAGTGCCAAGCTGGTCTTCGGCGCGCCAATCCGCGTCGAATGGGCAAGGAGTTCGCCAGCAGCAAGAGCGATGCCCGCGAGTACTTCGGCGGCGCGCGCGACTTGTCGGTCCGCGCGCCGCCGAAGTACTCGCGTCGTCTTTAGCGCGGCCCTCTAGGCTTTTCCCCATTGCTTCAGGTGCTTCAGGCTCAGCGCGATGCTTTCGAGGGGAGGCCGAGCGCAGCGGTCCTGCTCGACGACATACCATTCGGCGCCCTGGGCTTCAGACGCGGAGAAGATGGGGCCGAAGTCCAACGTACCCTCGCCGACCTCGGCAAAGGTTCGGCTGTCGTCGGGAGTCATATCCTTGAGATGGATGTAGGGAAGTCGTCCGGCGTACCTTTGAATCCACGCCGCGGGATTCTGATGCGCGTACGCGATCCAGTAGACGTCGGGTTCCCAGAAGACAAGCGAGGCATCGGTCTCGTCAAGGAGAATTTCCATACCGGTTCGTCCGCCCTGGGGGTCGAACTCGAACGCGTGATTGTGGTAGGAGAGCCTCGCGCCGCTGGCCTGGCAGCGGGCGCCGAGTTCGTTCAGCAAGGAAGCCGCTCGTTTAAACGAAGCCTCGCCTCCGGCCTTGCGAAGATCGTTTGGCATGATCGGCACAATGAGATCGCGGTTTCCAACCGCCAGGTTGTACTCCAATTCCGCGGCGAAGTCGTCGCGCAGACTTTCGAAGCCAATGTGACTCCCGGCCACCGCCAGGCCGAGTTCGGCGAGGAGCGATGTCATTTCCTTCGCCGCGAGATTTCCGTAGCCGGCGAATTGCACGGCCGGATAGCCAATTTCGGCGACCCGACGGAGAGTATCAGTGAAGTCCTGCTTGGTCTCCTCGCGCACCGTATACATTTGCAGGGCGATTCCTGGCTTGGACATTACATGCCTCCGAATCCTTCGAAAATTGACCCGCTGCCCGGCCATTGCACCGGACGAGGCCGCGTGCCCGGATCTTAACGGAAGCGAGTCAGCCTGACAAGTCACGGGCAGGAGCCCCTTGATCGGACGTTGTGTACCAATTCAGATCGGAGAATCGGGTAATTTTACCCTTTGTCCGTTGGTGGGGTAGAGAATAGACTATCTCCAGTAAGGCGCATCAGACCTACCATCTCGAGCCGGGGCCGCGGCACGCGGCCCCGTTGTTTGTTCCTATTGAATCAAATAGACGATGCTCGCAACGCTGACAATGGCGGCGCTCAGCCAGCCAGTTATCTGAAGGAATCCTCCTACCCGGTACTGCCCCATGACGCGACGGGATCCGCCGAGCAAAAGCAGGAAAACCAGCAACAAGGGTGTTCCGATACCTGCGACAATTCCCGCGAGAAACAACAATTGAATAGGGTCAATTTCGAAAAGGGTTAGGGCGGCGCCGATAGCCAGGCTACCGACGAGCACCGCGTAAAAAGGAATTGTCGCCCAACCGATCGGTTGGTTCAGGCTACCGTTCCACGCGAAGGCCGCCGACATAACGTAGGCGCTGGTTGCCGCAAGTATCGGTATCGCGAGTAACGCGCTGGCCAGGAGACCTAACGCGAACATGAGTCCGGCGAACCGACCGGCGATTGGCTCAAGGGCCTGAGCCGCGTCCTGAGCGGTGTTAACCGTGTCGTGGCGAACGCCTAGTGTCGCGCCGGTTGCCACGACGATGAACCAGAACAACACGACAGTCATGGTTATCCCCGCCGCCGCGTCGACTTCGACGACATGAAGTTGGCTCAATGGCCGATGCTCTTCTTCCGCCTCGATCGAAACCCACACGTAGACGTAACTCGTCAAAGTCGTGCCGAGGAGGGCAAGGATCGCGGCGACGAACGCTTTGTCCAAGCGAACGACTGGCACGAGCGTGCGATAGATAACTAGATGCCAGTCGGGGCGCGCGAGAATGGCCGCAAAAATGTAGGCCACGAAGACAAGTACTAAATATCGAAGGATGCGCGATACCTGAGAATAGTTGCCGAAGATGAGAAGGCCACCCTGGAACAACGCCAGGGGAACAACGAACCATTGCCAGGGTAAATTGAGCATCAGACCGGCCGCCGCGGCTCCGCCTTCGAGATCCGCCCCAATTGTGAACAAATTGACTACCAGGACAGTCACCATGGCAACCAGGGCCCAGGTCTTTCCGAAGTTGTCGCGGACCGCCTCGACAACATTTGACCGAGTGACCATGCCAATTCGGGCACTGACGATCTGAATGACGAGCAACATGGGAAGTACCAGGAGTACCAGCCAGTTCAAGTCATAGATGAAGCTTGCGCCAATTATCGCGAGAGTAGCCACGCTCGTCGGGTCGTTGTCAGATGCTCCCGCGACGAGGCCGGAGGCCAGTGCGCCAAGGAACTCGGAAAACTGGCGCGATTCGGGAGGTGGCTCGGGCTCCGGGGAGGGTGAAGCGCGTTGGGCCACGGCTTAACCTGTCGCGATGCACTCGACTGGTCAGAAAAGGGCAAGAAAGTGGCCAGAGGATTCGTTTCTCAAAGTGGGGTCACACACCGACCAGATTTGGATCTCGCTGAGCCAGTCGCCTCGCTGATGATCGTTGAGACCCGCGGGCTAGCAGCCAGTTTTGTTGCGATACGCAGTGACAAATTGCGCCGTCAAATTGACGTAAAGATTACCATAGGATTTGCTCGCCTCGATCATGCTCCCTTCGGTCCACTCGTTGAAGGACGTAATATTGATAATTTGAGGGTTGGACGCCACGGCGCCGTTCCAAGTAGTGCGATAGAAAGCGCCGTTGTTGCGATTCACCGAAAAACCCTTCGCTCCGTTAACCCCGATGTCATTGTAGCCGGGCATCGCGGTGGCCATCCAAATCTTTCCAGGATAGGTTCGAGTTCGGTTAGCGTAACTCAACAACTGAGCGGCGGGATTAGCCGACCAGGCGATGGAATAGGGGTGGATGCCGTCAAAGACGCTCAGGTACTGAAACTGATCGCCTTCACCCATCCAGAGGACCTGATGATTCGGATCGACCTGATTGCGAACGGTCGCCCAGGTCTGCACGTCAAATCGCGTGATGCCGTAGAAGACGATCATCGGTTTGCCACCGTAATGGAACCACGCCGAATCGGAGTAGTAGCGCGTTAGATAGCGCAAGTCGGTCACGAGGTCGTCCGGACTCTTCACGAATGGGCTGTTCATATCAAAATCGATGGTGGCTTTGAAACCGAGCGGACGAGCGATCGTCAGCAGCGTCTGGAGATTACCGTCGGTTTGGTTACCCGGCCCCCACCAGTTGACCTCAAATCCATCGATTCCCGCTCCCTGTGCCACCGCGACTTGCCGCTGAATCGTCGCCGGATCCGCCGAGACGTATGGAGCGACCGGCTGGTCGGACAAGGTATTGTTCCAGGAATTCTGATCATACCAGTCGTAGTACATGGCCAGAACCGGGGCCGTTCCGCAGTAGTTGGCAGCTGGAGCGACGTTGCCCGTCCCGCTCGAGCTCGCCACCGGAGCGCTGGCAGTTGGTGAGGCGACGACCGTGGTAGTGACAGACACGGTCGGCGTGGCGGTTGGCGTACTGGTCGGCGTGGCCGTGGCCGTCGGTGTCGAGGTGAAGACGCTCGTTGGGGTGCTGACCGCTGTCACGGTTGGGCTTGCGGTCGGCGTGGGAACCACCGGTAAGGCAGCCACGGGGGTAGATGCCGAAAGTGTCGGGGTCGGAGTGGGCGAAGGTTTCGCGGTTGGTGGCGGGCCGGCCGGCGAATTGGTGAACCGAACGATGACCGTCAGACCGGATTGGTTGCCCAGGTCAGTGGCCTCGAACCACCCGGTCTGTCCGTCGAGCATGTCGTGGCGCGCGGACACTCCGCTGGACGACAGGGAGACCGGATCGGTTGGCGCGACGGTCGGGAGGTGAACTTCAACGGTCGCGCGCCAAACTGGACCGCTCGCGCGAGGAGCAACCACCTGGCGACGCAGTTCGGTCCCACCGCTTATCGGGCGTAGCGCTCCAAGGAGGTGGTATTGGATGGTATAGGTGCGCTCGGCCGGGCTCTCCACTGGTGGGAATGACCACTCCACGTTCAACGCGGCGGCTGACGTGGTGACGCGAGCAACCCGAGACGCTCCGGTGCCGAGGTCAGTCGCTGGGTTTACCGGATAGACCACGTCTCCTTCGCGTAGCGAGACCGCTTCGACCCGTTCGCCAGCACCCAGGGGAATTTGCCAGGACAGGCTGTTGTGCAGACCCGCGGTGAAGAGCACGCGTTGCGTGTCGACAACGTCGGCCGACCCGTCCGGATGGAGAGTCACCTGTTCGTCAAGCCACGATCGAGAGAGCGATGCCGGCTGGGAAAGCCCAGCTTGATGTCGCAGAGCAACGTAGGTGTCACGCCAATCGGAGCAATTCTGGACCGGAAGCAGTCCGGTCGGGATTGGACCATTTGGCATGAGTCCGCCAGTGGGACGAACGGCTTCGCGAAACTCGCCAAGTTGTTCCCCATTTGAGCAGTTGAGCGAGAGGTTGTAGGTCGCCTGGTTCGCTTCCGGAGTATGCGGTTGCCAATATTGCCAGGTAACCACGACGTGGGGCGGCGCCGGTGCTTGAGAAGAAATGCCGACAATCGCTGGCATTGCCACGACGGTTGGTAGGGCGACTCCGCCGGACACCAACAGCGCCGACATTCCAAAGGCCACGACGGGTAGCGCTCCGCCACCGGCCCAATCGGTCACTCCAGTCATCGCGAACGCCGCGCGCACGCCCGCGAGCGCGGCGCCCAGCCAGCCGGTGAAGACGAGCGTCAGTCCGATTAGGACGATGGTGAAGGCCCACGGGTTGGCGGCAGAGTTTCCGAGCGCGGCGACGAGCGGGGGGCCACAGTAGGCGAAGGCTATGCAAAGGAGGGCCATGTCGCCGAGCGCTCCGACGAGGCCGCCGATCGCGGACCGTCGTTGCTCCCCGGAATCCTCATTCGGTGCGCCGAGCGGACCGACTACATAGCGATCGGTCCAGCCGACGACCGGCTGGAGCAACCCGTTTCTGAATGCCACGCGGAGCGTCGCCAGGAGTAGCACGGCAAACGCCGCCAGAATCCAGGTTCGCACCTCGCGTGCGGACGTATTGCCGAGAATCGCGAAACCACCATTCAAGGTGACTAGCCCGTTAGAAACCTGATCGAGCAGAGGGGTGCCGACGACGAATGCGAAGCCTGCTCCGGGCCAGCCAGCAAGCGCCACGAGCCGAAGACCCAGGATAATCCAGACAAGCAGTGCAATGGCGGCGTAGATGTCAGTGATTCGCGGCATCTGACCGGCGAGTGCGGGCATTCCGCGTTGCAGCAAATACAGAATCACGACGGCGAGTAATAGTTCGGCCGCGGCCAGGAAGCTCCGGACCGTCTGGCGCTCGGAGCGTTGGGTCTCCTCAGTGGCCGATCCTGCCGGCCGACCAGCCAAGGAATCACGGCTCACTCTTTGAGCCAAGTGGCGGCTGGTCGATCTCAGCCGTAGACCGGCGGCGACGACGATCAACGATGCGACGGTCGCGATCACCAGCGGTGCCAGATTTCTCGCGAAAGGTGGCACCGTTGCTGGCAATGCGGTGATCGCGAGGCTGGCAAGAATAAGGGCGCAGCCAATCGCCACGAACGGTCCGGACGCGCGGGCTAATCCGACCAGGACACCAACCGCCAAAAGCGCCGCCAATGCTCCAGCCACGGCGCTGACCGTCTGCTCGTATGGGCCGGGCGCCAACGCCGCGCCCAGGCTCGCCAGCGGCGTCAGCACCAAACGGTAGACCGCCAGGACATAGGCCAAATTGACCAGGCCTTCCGCCGCGCCAACCAGGCGTTTTTTCGCGCTGGACCAGCCAGCCGCCGAGTCGCGGGCGGCGGTTGGGCCGAATGGGCGAGAGGCGTCCGCCAACGCGCCTAAGGCGCGGGCAAGCAATCCCACCACGGCCCAGCGCGCTGGGAGAAGCACCGCGACCAGGAGGACGGACACGAGAACTTGAAACGGCCAGGCGAGAGGTAAGCGACCGTTCAGGATCGTGATCTGGGGAAGGCTCGCGAGAAGCGCGGGCGAGACGGCGGTCAGCACCAAAAACGCTAGTAGACTGGGTGCCAGAGCGGCGAGCGCGGCTTTGGTCTCGAGGCTCACCCCGTGGGTCTCCGCTACCGCGCGTCGCAAAGCCTCCCCAAACTCCTCGATCGATGGGTAGCGATCTTCTGGATTCTTGGCAAGTGCTTTGAGCAGGACGTCTTCGATCGGACCCGGTAGACCAGGGTTGACGTCGCGCGGGCGGGGCGGCATCTGAAAGCGGTGTAAGTCGAGCAATTGCTCGGTCGTGGTGGCCTGGAAGGGAAGTTGTCCGGTCAGCAGCTCGAACGCCGTGACCGCGAGGGAGTACTGATCGCTTCGTCCGTCGACTGGACCGCCCGCGCACTGCTCCGGCGACATAAAGAGCGGTGTACCGGCAACCCGCACGGTCCCGCGATCGGTCTCCTGCTGGGCAACGGCGCGGGTGATTCCGAAGTCTGCCAGCAGTGGCCAATCGGCGCGACCCAGGAGAACGTTGGACGGTTTAATGTCGAGGTGAACCAATCCATGGTCGTGCGCGTGCTGAAGCGCCGCGGCCACCTGGGAGATAATCCGCGCGGTCGTCACGAGGTCGACCGGACCATCCATCGCCGCAATGCGATCGCCCAGCGTTCCGCCGGACACCATGCGCATCGCGATGTAGACCAGGCCGTCCTCTACGCCAAAGCGATACACCTCGATGAGATTCTCGTGGTGCAATTGAGCGAGGCTGCGGAACTCGTCGAGGAAGCGCTGACGAAAGGCCTCATCGGCGGCCAATTGCGGGGCGAGAACCTTGACCGCCACCTCCGCGTCCCGTGACCGGGAGTAGGCGCGATAGACGACGGCCTGACCGCCCCGAGCAAGCAGTGTTCGGAGCTCGAAGTCGCCTCCGAGAACCCGCCCGACAAGATTATCCGACACGAGTTTTTCCGGGGTCGGGGTTCGGTTGCTCACGTCCGGCCTCCGCTATGATCGTCGCGGAGGAGGCGTCGCCCGGCGGGCGGGTGTCGAGCACGGTTGTCGCGGTGGGTTGCCCGACTTTGGCTGATGCGGAATCCAGAATCGTCTCCGACTCGCTGTCGCTCGCCGCGCTTATTGTCGCCGCCAGACCGGACGAGGCGGCGCGCTGAGTGATGATTACTCGAGTGCGATGCCCTCCCGTGTCGTAAAAGCGACGCGCGCCTTCCGAACTCGCGGTCGGAACCAACGCGTCCAGACCGTACCAGGCTCCCGATTGAACCCACGGCCGAGCGACCTGGTGCAAGCGGATCAACAGCACCAGAATCATGAAGACGCACAACCCGGCGATCCACGCGTCCGAGGTGGCCGCTAGGATTGCTCCGCCAAGGACGGCAGTGAGCGGCGCGCGAAGAATCGCCTCGCTCAGTGCAATGTTCAGGGCCACGACGACCGGAACGCTGACCAGAACTTCGGTGAATCGCGGAATCGCGCGAGGGCCTTCCAGGTTGAACCACGGTGCCCCACGCACGACGGACCGGATACCCTGGCTGAGCGACGGCGCCAGAATCCAGCCCAGGAAAGCAAGGACTCCAGCGAGAACAACCCAGGCGATCGTCGAGAGCGCGGCGACCGGGATACCCGGGGTAACGCCGGGCCACCGCGAGCCAGAGGAGAACGCCGCGGGTAAGCCGAAGATCCCCGCCGCCGCCAGGACGAGGTACAGGACAGCAGTTGTTACGGCCCGCGTGGAATTCCCCGGTTGCATCGGAGACGTCCTGATGTGCACTGACTCACAACGTGATCGGGCGCCGCAAGGGATAATAGGCGATGATACACTGTGGCCGGTTAATCTCGGGTTAATCTAGCGGTGCGCGAGCCAGTTCAGTCTTCGCGATCGTCGGTCTCGAATCGACGAAGTCGCTGGTCGATGTCGGCCACCGTGACTAGCCCTCGCTCGACGACCACGGTCTCCAGCGCCCGCAGCCATCGCTCGTAATAGCTCGACGTTTCCTGCCTCGCCTCAGCCGAAGCGATTTCGGCGATCAGCTGGGCTCGAAAAGCTTCCCAGTCGTACGTTTGCTGATTACTCAGAACCACCGCCATCCCAAACGCCCGACCCTCCCACGGCGTGTCGAAGACCAACTCGCCGTTTCGGCGCGGCGCAGCAAGATCTCCGTCCATATAGGCGATTCTCGGATCCGGTGCTTGGGACATCGCATTTACTCCCTGGTCACGAGCGCGGGCCGCCAATCGTCGCGGCCGACGCGGGTACTTTCGCAACACCGATCATCGCGTCGCGGGTGACTAACGAGGCCAACTTGGATTCTGGAAACTCTTCGGTGCCCACCGGTTGCTCCGGCAAAACCATGTAGCGGACCTCGGAGCTGCTGTCCCAGACTTGAATCTGGACGGAATCGTCGAGTTCGAGGCCAAATTCGCGAAGGACTTGCCGCGGCTCCAGTACAGCCCGGGACCGATATGCCTCGGACTTGTACCACTTAGGCGGTAGCCCAAGCACGGACCACGGATAACACGAACAGAGCGTGCAAACCACCAGATTGTGGACGCGCGGGGTATTTTCAACGACGACTAGCTGGTTTCCCAGAAAGCCAAACTCGGCAACGGCGGCGGTCGCGTCGGCCAGCAACCGCTGCTTGAATGCCGCGTCGACCCAGGCGCGAGCGACGACGCGCGCGCCGTTCATTGGACCGATGTCCTGCTCGAAGATCTCGACGAGCGAGTCGATCGCGTCGCTGGAGAGGATGCCTCTCTCGACCAGTAAGGACTCGATTGCCTTAGCCCGAAGTGCGGGGTAGGACAGTGGCTCCGGATGGTGGTGACCGTTTTCGTGGTGGCCACCATGGTCGTGACTCACAGCTTTCTATCTCCTATCTTTGACACGGACTGTCCAGGTTCCTCGGGGAGAAGGTAGCTTTCCCAGAGATCGAGGTTTAGCTTCGCCCGAGCATCATGAGACTGGCCCCAAATCTCCTCGGAACTGAACCGTATGCCATAGAGTGGCTGTGGTTGCCGCCCCAAACCGTGGGCATTGGTGTCGGGGAAGGTCGCGATTCCGTGGTAGCGGGAAATCGTTCCACGTTTGCCCCGCGCGTAGCGCGGCAAGCGAGTATGGCCGGCCGGGTGCTCGTTGATTGTCCGAACCGCGTCCCCGACGTCGAATCGAGGCCGTGACGTCGCGACCGCCGCGGTGGTCCCGCCCCGCCAGCCCTCGAGTATCCTGGCGACCAGCTCTGGATCGTCGCGCCGGGGGTAACTGGCGTCCGGTTCGTCGCGGACGACAGTAGTCCGGGCGTCCACATCTTCCGTGGTTAGAAGGCCCTTCGCGATCAGGTTGGTCTCGATCGTCGCGAGCCAGCGCTCGTAGTAGCTAGACTGCAAATAGGGCAGAACCCCCATGCGTTCGATACCGTGGCGCATCTCGTCAACACTATATACGCCGAGGGCCATCAGGGCCCTATTCATCGCCGCGACCCAGCCCTCCCAATCCTCGTGAAAGACCGGTTCGTTTACTTCGCGCTGGATTGGTCCAAAGCCCTGGATACCGCCAAGGTCGTGGATGCCATTCACAACTGAGCCCTCTGGTCTGGCGAGCGTCACAAACTTTCCAAGAGTATGGGGCGATTGTATCACGCCAGGCGGGCCGGCGAGTCTTATCGCGGGGTTATCGCGGCGGCCGGTAGGACACAAATAGAAATACGCCGAGGTAGGGTGATACCTCGGCGTTTTGCTAGAGAGTATGGTGAACTGTGTACCTGCTGCTTGGACGACCGTTACCGCCAACGCCATTATTTCGCACCACCGCTGAACAAGCGATGAACAGGATCTCCACTGCGGTGAATATTCCATGACAACCGCCGGCGCTGCGCTCGGCGAAGGGCACGCGGGGCTGAGGATCGACCGACTCAGGTCGACAGCCTGTCTGCAGCCGGCAGCGGGATTGGCGAGTTGGCCTCGGCCCGTGTTTGATGTGTTCCCCAGTGTTCTGCTGTCTTAAAGCCGTTGATTTTGGCCAAAAATCGGCACACCAGATGAACGAGACAGCGTAAACACAGCAAACATAGTCACAAAATAGGCACAAAAACAGGAAAACCCCGGAAAATTTTCCGGGGCTTTCCTGTTTGCCCTTGATTATCAAGGGCTTTCGGGTAGGCCGTGCAGGATTCGAACCTGCGACCCGCTGATTAAAAGTCAGCTGCTCTGCCAACTGAGCTAACGGCCCAGACTAAGCATCATCATTATACATCGCGCCGACGGACCGCGGCAACACACCATGTTGACTCATTCGGGGTCAGCGTCGCCGGAGCTAGACCCACGGCACGGCGCTATCCCCAGACTCGCCCTCCAGGGTCGGCGTTGACGCACGATCTGGTCGCTCCGATATCCCCAGGCAGGTGAGGCCAAGCGCGATGAGGCCAACGACGCCGACGATCGTCGCGACCCCGAAGAGGTCGGCCAGAGCCCCGAGAAAGGCGAGGGGCGCGATCGAGGCCACGTTCCCCAGGATTAAAAGCACGGAGAAGATGCGGCCGCGACTCTGAACCGGGGCGCGTTCCATCAGGACGCTTTGCGAGGGAATTGTTGTCAGGGCGAAGCCCACTCCGATGAAGGCGGAGATAATGATGAGCGGCGGAATCAAACTAGAATGCAGGCTGGTGCTCTGGCCGGGGAGAACCTGATTACTTATTGGCACCAGGCGCGCCCACACTCGCGGCAGTACCGCCATCGCAATCAGGCCGAAACCGAAGATCACACCGCCAGCATAGGGCAGGCGAATCTCGCCGAATCGGCGCGCGAGCCGGTTCATCACGAGGGTCATGAGAAAGATTCCGATACCCGCCGGTGCGAATAAGAACACCGAGTCTTCCGGGCGAATTCCCGCTTCCACGACGACGTACCGTGGAGCGAGCATGGCCAGAATGAGCATCAAGGAAGACGCGAGCGTGGCGAAGATCATGGCCCACCAGGTTTGACGGTCGCCACGAATGAACGTCCAGGCCTCCGCGAGCTCGGTCCGCGCCACGCGAAGGATCATGTGGCCGCGCAAAGTGGACAGTGGACGATCCGGCTTTAGCCCCGGCGGCAATAGCGAGGTGATTCCGCTGGCGAAGAGGTAGATCACCGCGACGAGTGTGAAGAGTGTTGAAGCTCCGAAGAACTTGATGATCCAGGGTGCCAGTAAAACGATGCCAACCAGCTGAGAAACCGTGAAAGTAAGATTGAACAGCGAGTTTGCTGAGATAAGATGCCTTTTGGGAACCAGCGCCGGTATCGTCGACGCCTCGGCCGGACCGAAGAACTGACTGATCCCGACAAAGAGGAAATTGACCACATAAACGATGTACAGTGAACGGGAATAGAAAAGGTAGCCGAGAACCACAAATGCTCGCATCGCGTTGGTAATCACGAGCACCCGTTTTTTGTTGCTTCTATCGACGACAACGCCGGCGATCAAACCCAATAGAATTCCCGGAATGATCGTGGAGAGCATCGCGACGCTTAATTGGACGCTTGACTGGCTGATGTCCTCGACAACGATAATCATGCCAAACCAGATCGCTTGCTGCGCGGTTTGAGTGATGAACTGGGCAAACCAGAGCAGCATGAAATCGTGGTTATGGAAGATCGATTCCGGCGGAATCAGGGTCCGCCGGGGGGCGGTACTAGTCACGGGAGGCCGAACCTGATTCTGGAGAGCCGCGGGAGACAAACCCTTTCATGCGTCGCTCCAATTCGCTTCGGGCGATCAAAACCCGGCGCTGACAGGTCAGGCATCGGAGGCCAATGTCAGCTCCTAAACGCACCACGCGCCACTGGTAGCTGCCGCACGGGTGGGGCTTCCGCAGGGTCACGACGTCATCGAGGCGAAAGTCTACGACCATTATCGTTCACATGTGCATTCAGCGCGCCGCGCAATTCCATGGCTGACTGCCGGCTGCGCTCCGCGAAATCGGCACCGTCGCCCGCGTAGAGAATCGCGCGTGACGCGCTGACGATGGCCGGGGAATCCCGACGATGGGCTCGCGCGGCCGAAACGATGTCGCCACCTTGCGCTCCAACAGCGGGGATAAGAATGGGCAGTTCCGGCGTCAAGGCGCGCACCTCCTCGAGCTCGCGCGGCGCGGTCGCCCCGACGACAAGACCGGCGTTCCCGTGGCCGTTCCAGCTTCGTACCCGCAGTGCGACGACCTCGTAGAGCGGGCGGCGCCTTCCCTCGTATTCAACGGTCAGGTTCTGAATCTCGGCCGAGCCCGGGTTGGACGTCCGACAAACGACCAGCACACCTTTGTCGTGATACGACAGGAACGGCTCGACGGCGTCGAAGCCCAGATAGGGGTTGACGGTAACGGCGTCAAAGCCGATGCCATCGAACAGCGCGGTCGCGTAGGCTCGCGCGGTGTTGCCGATATCGCCGCGCTTTGCATCGCCAATGACCGGGATGCCTGGAGGAATGAGCCGCCGGGTTTCCCGAAGAACGTCGATCCCCTCGGGGCCGAGAGCCTCGTAAAATGCCAGGTTAGGCTTGTAGGCGCAAACGAGGTCGGCGGTCGCGGCGACGATCGACCGATTGAACTCCAGCACTCCGGCTGCTGTGCGCGGTAATCCCGTCGGTAGCCGCGAAATCTCGGGATCCAATCCGACGCAGAGAATGCTATTATTTTGCTCCGCCGAACCACGCAGCTGCTCCCAAAAGCCCATCGGCAATTTGCTCCAGTTCCGCCGTTCAAGTATGATCGTGACACGTGCTTGATGGTATCCTAAAGAGAATAGCACAACTGGTTGCGTTCTATGGAAAGACCTTTCGTTAAAACAACCTACTTGATCCGTATTGAAATAAGCGCGGAACGCAAGATTCGCAAAGACACCCTCGTGCGGTACTTGATCAACGGCCTGGAGCACAGCAAGAGCGGGCGCCTGGGTTACAACGTTACGGTATACGAGGACTTTGAAATCCTCCAGGCAGACAGCCCGAGCGATGCTCCGCCCGATACAACCGCGGATCCCTAGGAGCTACGGCCGGCACGCGACTTGACTTAGGTACGGAGTCCGTTCGCCATGGGTTATCCGGTAAGTGGCTCCGCCGTACCCTGGCGCGACACATGTCGCAGAGAGTCGTTTCGGGGAGGGGAGATGCTCCAGTCGGTACCGGTCTCCACGAAGAACATTCAAGATTATCGCCCCATCGTCGGCGAAGAGCGCATCGACGAGATTTTTGCCCTCGCGGCTCCGCTTCGGGGAGCCCGCGTTTTACACCTGAACGCCACCGGATTTGGTGGTGGTGTCGCTGAATTGCTGACAACGCTCGTTCCCTTGTCATGCTCACTTGGCTTGGACGTTGATTGGAAGCTCATGATCGGCGCACCGGAACTCTGGGAAACGACCAAAGCCATGCACAACCTGCTCCAGGGGGCAACCATTGTATCGGAGGCGTCAAGCCGAGTCGCCATCGCCAGCGGTCTCGCGGTTGGGCCGCCCCCTTTATTCCCGCCGGTTATCGAGGCGCCCTGGACAGTCGAAATGGCGAGTCTCTGGAAACGTTATAACGAACTAACTGCCGACGAGTTTGATGGGCAGTACGACTTCGTCGTCGTCCACGATCCGCAGCCGGCCGGTCTCCTGGTCTATCTTCTCAACACGCAGCCCCAACAGGCGTCGACGAGCTGGATTTGGCGTTGCCACATTGATCTGACGAACGCCAATTCGGAAGTCTGGGAATTTCTTCGGCCGTATCTGGCTCCGTATGACGCCGCGATCTTTACCATGCAAGAATACGTAAAGCCGGACATCCCGATCGACCAGATCGAGTTGATCGCTCCGGCGATTGATCCGCTAAGTATCAAGAACGCCGATCTGAGCGGCGAGGAAGTACGAACGATCATTACCAAGTTCGGTATCGACCCGGATCGACCGCTGCTTTGTCAGGTTTCCCGTTTCGATCCGTGGAAGGATCCTCTGGGAGTGATCGACTGCTATCGCCAGGTCAAACGGGTCGTGCCAGCCGTCCAACTCGCGATGGTAGGAGTGATGGCGACCGACGATCCGGAGGCATGGCGGTATTACGAGCTTACGATGCGGCACGCTGGAACGGATCCGGACATTCATATCCTGACGAACTTCGTTGGGGTGGGGAATCTCGAGGTTAACGCGTTTCAGCGAGCGGCGAGCGTGGTCATTCAGAAGTCACTTCGCGAAGGCTTTGCGCTCACCGTGTCGGAGGCGCTGTGGAAGGGACGTCCGGTGGTCGCGACGGCCGTCGGCGGTATTCCGCTCCAGGTCGAATCGGGCCGCGACGGTTATCTGGTTCATGGTACCGCGGAATGCGCTCAACGAGCCATCGAGCTGCTCAATGCGCCAGACCTTGCCCGCCAGTTCGGCGTCAACGGACGGGACCACGTTCTGCGGAATTTCCTGACGACCCGCAACGTATCCGATTACTTGCAGCTATTCCGTCGACTACGCGGGCAAATTCGTCGGCCAACGCCCCGAGCGGCGTAGACGAGAATCCAGGATTCTCGTCTACGTTTTCGATCAGGCGTCGACCTGTGCTAGAGCTGCCTCGGTTTCCCGACCACCCGGGCTGGCTTGCCCGAAGTGATCGCGGTCGTAGTAGAGCCGCAACACGCCCTTTGCCAGCTTTTTCGGGTGATGGCGCCGCGGATCGTCCGTGTCGATGACGTCGGCGAGGACCAGCGTGTAGCCTCCGTCCGCGAGTCGTTCGGTCGCGGTGACCAACTGCGTGGTGTTCTTCGCCGAAACCTGCAGGTTGTTGTTGACGAGGACGTATTGAAAGAGCCCCGGCCCCACGTGGCTTTCGAAGGCGCGTATATGGTCCATGACGAAGAAACCATCGGTTTCGCCGTGCTCGGTCGCGACGTTGCAAACGTAGACTTTCACGGCCCGCGCGCTTCGGATCGAACGGCTGATGTCCTCCACGAGAAGGTTCGGGAGGACGGACGTAAAGATGCTACCCGGGCCAATCACTATAAGATCCGCTTCAAGAATGGCTCGGATTGCCTCCGGATACGCCGCTGGGCGGTGCGGGCGAAGAAAAATCCGGCGGATTCGCTTTTGTTCCTTTGGAATCGCCGATTCTCCAGCCACCGTGGCATCGTCGTCGAATTCTGCGCAGAGCGTCAAGTTATCAAGGGTAGACGGCAAGATCTGACCGCGTACCGCGAGGACGCGGCTCGACTCGCGAATTGCCCGTTCGAAATTCCCGGTGATGGCGGTCATCGCCGCGATGAACAGATTCCCGAAGCTGTGGCCTTCGAGCGCCTGCCCTTCGGTAAAGCGATACTGAAAAAGCCGGGTCATTAGCGGCTCAACGTCCGCCAGCGCTACCAGGCATTGGCGAAAGTCGCCCGGTGGGAGAATGCCAAGTTCCTGGCGCAGGCGACCGGAAGACCCGCCATCGTCGGCTACCGTGACGATGGCCGTCAGGTTTCCGGTGTACTCCTTCAGACCTCGAAGCAACGTCGACAGACCGGTTCCTCCGCCGATTGCGACGATTTTCGGGCCGCGCTGCCGGTAGTGGTGCTGGCGGAGAATATCGACGATGTTCTCGCGTCCGGCGGTCAAGAATGGCGCGAGGAGCGACCGATTGAGTTGCAAGATAGCGCCTGCCGACAAGCCGGCTCCGAAGACGATAAAGAGAAGACCGCGTACCGGGCGATCGATGAACTGCAAGGTAAGGAACGCAACCCACTCCGGAAACGGGGTCGTCCGATATACCTGCACGATCAGGTATCCAATACCCAAGCTCATCAGGGTGATCCCGATCATTATGAGCAAGATCCACCGCTTGATGTGCATCCCCGGGTAAAGCAGTTTAATCAGAGAACTCACCGGAGGCACTCCTCCCACCAACGACCACTCGCGCTGCTTCTGGCCAGAGCATCCCCCGGTTCCGACCGGGCTGGCTCTATTGGCTCACGCGCACGTTACACGTGTGTCTAGTAGAAAACCCCGAAGGGGACCTGACGATTCGACCTCAGGCCAGAACGTTGACGACTACCGCGTTTAGAATGCTCACCATAAGGGCCGCGACAAAGGCCCATTCGAAACCCGCGACGCCGACTCCCCGGCTCAGATCAGTCGCCGCCCAAAACATAACCGCGTTGACGACAAACGAGAAAAGTCCGAGTGTGACGATAGTAAGTGGAAAGGTCAGTACTCGGACGATCGGTGCCACAATGGCGTTAAGCAAGCCTAGTACCACCGCGAAGATCGCTAGACCTTCGAGGCTTGAGTAGCCGATTTTGCCGGGCAAAAGCTGCGTTGCGAGAACGACCGCGAGAACGATCGCTACCCAGTTTAGTACGAGTCGATTCACGGTACAATGGCTCTTTCGCGGTCCTCGACCGCTTCAATCCGGACCCCATCGGTGCCGAGTAAAGTCACTAACTTTCGATCCAATTGGCGATCCCACTGGACCAGACAGGTGGGCCACTCCAATTCCACGCGGAAGCCGTTTCCGGTGATTGTCAGCTCGACAACGTCGCTGCCGCCCGCGTGCTCGCCCAATATAACGGAAATTTGCCTCAGGAGTTTCACGTCATTCTCAGGATCAGCCGATCGGCGAAGTTGAAGGACCAATCGGCGGGGCACTCCGGTTGGGACTGGCGGTGGAGCGGCACTAGGCCGTGGTTCGACCGGACCCTCGGAGTTTCGCCGGCCGACCTGATAGTCCGTGATCTGCACCACTGGAGCCAGTGTACCACTGCGAGCCGCCGCCATGGGAGGCTCCTCTACTGGTGGGGGCTCTTCTTCAGCGCCGACAGGTTCGATGGTGTCGACGATAACCTGAAATCGATCGTCGCGGACATCCAGTTTTCCGGTGATGGTGACAATCGCGTCGTTTTGCCAGACGTCTCGGGTTTGCTCATAGGTTCGCGGAAATGCGACGACGTCGAGCGATCCGGTCAGATCTTCGAGTGACGCCGAGACCATTGCATCCTTCTTCTTGGTGATCAACGTTCGGACGTTAACGAGCATGCCGCCAACGGTTAGCTTTCGGCCCACCAACTCCTCGGATAGTTCGGCCAACTGAACCGTAATGACCTGAAGGAGTTGCGGCGTCGCGTGCTGAAGCGGGTGGTCGGAAAGGTATAAGCCGAGTAACTCCTTTTCCCAGGCGAGTCGTTCGCGATTGGCAACCTCGGGAACGTCCGGGAGTGAGACCGCCAGGGCCTGCGGCTCAACCGGCAGCACATCGAAGAGACTGGTTTGACCACTCTGATTCGCCTGAGCCCGCTTTTGGGCCGCGCCGATCAGGCGGTCGATGATCTGAAGCAGTTGACTTCGCTTCCCCAGTTCGTCAAAGACTCCCGCCTTGATCAGACTCTCAAGAATCCGCTTGTTCAGACTCTTAACGTCTACCCGATTCACGAAGTCGTCGACCGAGGCAAATACGTCTTGCTGGCGAGCGACGACGATTGGCTGAATGGCGGCCTCTCCAACGTTCTTCACCGCCGCTAAGCCCCACCGAATCGCCTGGTTGGTCCCAATCGACTCGATAGCGAAGCCGACATCGCTGCGATTCAGGCTGGGGGGAAGGACCGGAATGCCAAGCCGGCGTGCTTCCGCCACCGCGGTTACGACTTTCTCAGTGTTACCGGATGCCGCCAGAAGAACCGCGACCATGTACTCCGCCGGGAAGTTTGCTTTCAAGTAGGCGGTTTGATACGCCACCATCGCGTAACAGCACGCGTGAGCGCGATTGAAGCCGTATCCGGCGAATGGCTCCAAAAGCTCCCAGATCACCAGCGCGTCGCTGTCGGAAACTCCGTTTTTGCGCGCGCCTTCCAGGAAACGGGGCTGTTCCTTCTCCATCAGGGCGCGAACTTTCTTCCCCATCGCCTTGCGGACAATGTCGGCTTGTCCCAGCGAGTAGCCGGCGACTCGGCCGAGTACCTGGAGCACCTGATCCTGGTAGGTCAGCACACCGTACGTGTCCGACAGGACTTCTTCAAGCAACGGGTGCGGATACTCGACTCGTTCGTCACCGTGCTTGCGCGCGATGTACTTCGGGATGTTGCTCATTGGCCCGGGACGGTAGAGCGCGATCATCGCGGCAAGGTCAGCGATGTTCGTCGGACGCAGTTCCTTCAGGTACTGGGTCATACCATGACCTTCAACCTGGAACACCCCAACGGTCTCGCCCCGACCAAGCATGTCGAAGGTTTTGCGATCTTCCAGCGGAAGTTTCTGGAGATCGAGTTCGAGTTTGCGAGTTTGGCGGATGATCTCGAGGGTGCGACCCAGGATCGTCAGGTTGGCCAAACCGAGGAAGTCCATCTTGAGCAGCCCAATCTTCGCCAGGGCTGCCATGGGGTACTGGGTCATCACCCGGGTATCGTCGCGGCTCGTGGCTTGGAGGGGAACGACGGTCGTCAGCGGCTCGCGGGAGATCACCACGCCGGCGGCATGAGTCGAAGCGTTGCGGGCAATCCCTTCGACGCTCAGAGCGTCGGTAATCAATTCGCGGACGTTGTTGTCTTCCTCGACCAGTTTCTTGAGCTCGGGGTTGTCCTCGATCGCACCTTCGATGGTGATGTTGACCGGTATTTTGGGAACAAGCTTGGCGACTCGGTCGACCTCGTCAAAGGGAATGCCGCGCGCGCGCCCGACATCGCGAATCGCGGCTTTCGCGCCGAGGGTACCGAAGGTGATAATTTGGGCCACCCGATCGCGACCGTATTTGCGGGCGACGTACTCGATCATCTCGTCCCGCCGGTCGTCCGCGAAGTCCATGTCGACGTCGGGCATTTCTTTGCGCTCGATGTTCAAAAAACGCTCGAACGTCAGGTTGTTCGCGATGGGATCGACGTCGCTAATCCCCAGGAGGTAGAGGACAAGCGCTCCCGCCGCCGAGCCGCGCGGGCCAAACATGATTCCGCGCGATCGGGCGTAGTAGACAATGTCCCAGACGATCAAGATGTAGAGCGCGAAGCCGGTCTGGCGAATAACGTCGAGCTCGTAACGCAGTCGGTCCTCGATCGTCGAGGTTACTCGCTCGTATCGCTTGGCCAGGCCTTCCCGACAGAGTTTTTCTAGATAAGATTCTGGCGTGAGGCCGTCGGGGATCTCGAACTCCGGCAAATGGACCCTGCCGAAATCCAGCTTGAGATTACAGCGCTCGGCGATCTCCAGCGACGTCTTCAGGGCGTCGGGAAGGTCCGCGAAGATCTTCTGCATCTCGTCTTCAGTTTTCAGATAATAACTACTGCCGGTCATCCGCATGCGTTTCGGGTCGTCGACCGACGTGTTGGTCTGAATGCAGAGCAAGAGATCCTGGGCACGGGCGTCTTGCGGGCGAACGTAATGAACGTCGTTCGTCGCGACGACGCCGAGGTCCAGATCGTGGGCAATCTCCAGTAGTGACTTATTAATGGGTTCGAGCCAGTCGAGGCCGTCGTGTCGCTGAACTTCAATGTAGTACTGGTCTCGACCGAAGACTTCCCGATACCACGCCGCCGCCTGGCGGGCCTTTTCCAGCTCTCCCGCTTGGATGAGCCGCGGCACTTCTCCGGATACGCAGGCGCTCAGGCAGATTAGGCCCGCGTGGTGCTCGACGAGCAGATCCTTATCCACTCGTGGCTTGTAGTAAAAGCCCTCCAAATGGGCTTTGGATACCAGTTGAATCAGGTTCTGGTAGCCCTGATTGTCGGCCGCGAGCAAAACGAGATGCTGGGGATTCGTGTCGATCTTCGCTCGTTTGTCAAGTCGACTCCCCGGTGCAACGTAAACTTCGCAGCCGATAATAGGCTTAACGCCCGCCGCCGACGCGGCGCTGTAGAAGTCAATCGCGCCGTACATGACGCCGTGGTCGGTCAGCGCGAGAGATCCCATGCCGAGCGACTTAGCGTGCGAGACGATGCGATCAAGCTGGCCGGCGCCATCGAGGAGGGAGTATTCGCTGTGGACGTGAAGGTGGGCGAAGTTAGCCACGAGCGCCTCCGACAGGTGCTAGGACAGGCCCATTATAGCACCTCAGCAGGCGAGGGTGCAGAGCGGCCGGGTGCGATGGAGAAGGACCTTTCGCGAGTTTCATATGTCCGGGAGCGGATTGACGCTTCAGATCTGTCATTCTTCGCGTCGCCGAGCGTCGGGTGCGCGTACTCGCGAGAGCCAGGCGTTGCTTGTCCTAGCCAGCCGTGCTCCCGTTTGGTAGTTTGAGCGAGAGCACCCGGCTCTCACCGCGATTTTCCAAGGTGAGTCCGTAAATCGCTTCGGCAACTTCCATCGTGCGGCGGTTGTGGGTAATGACGACAAACTGGGTGCGATTGCTAAGATCGCGAAGGGCGGAACCGAAGCGGGAAACGTTATTCTCGTCGAGAGCAGCGTCGACCTCGTCGAGAACGCAAAAAGGCGGCGGATTTATCTCGATCAGGCTGAAGAGCAGCGCCGCGGCGGTCAAGGCCCTCTCGCCGCCCGACAGCATAGCCAGGTTTTGCGACCGCTTGCCCGGGGGCTGGGCGAAGACTTCGACACCAGGAATATCTTCGCCGCCGTCGATTGTAAGGCGGGCCGCGCCACCGCCGAAAAGTTCGCCGAAGCGGCGTTCGAAAGCCGCGTTCACCGCCGTGAATGTCTCGTCAAAGCGCTCGCGCATAGCGCGGCGCGTCTCCTCGATCGTCTCCTCCAGGCGCCGCGAGGTTTCTCCGAGGTCGGATAATTGTTCCTCCAGGAATCGCAATCGCGTCGAAACCGAGTCGTGTTCGGCGATAATCCCGGAATCCGCGGGAAGTTGCTGAATGCGCGCGCGTAATCGGTCGATGCGCTCGCCCGCGGCTTTCGAGCTTTTCATTTCGGCTATCGCAATCGGCGGCTGGGAGGTCTCGCCGGCAATCCGCAGTTCATTTTCTTTCAGGGCTTCCTCGTCCAGGTCGCCCAGGTCTCGGCGGACTTGATCGTGGAGGCCGTCAATCTCCGCCGCGGCGCGCTCACTCGACGCGGTCACCTGGCGCAACTCCTGGTCGGTTCGCCGGGCTTCCGGTTCGAGGGCCCGCCGCGCCGTTTCGTCGCGCTGCCGCTCGTCAACGAGGCGATTGCGTTCCTCGTCAAGTGTCGTTCGACCCAATTCCGCCTCGGAAACCAGGCGACTGGATCGCTCGCGCTCATCGGCCAGCGCGATTCGTTGGGCCTTCAGTTGGGCGGTTTCGGCCTCCAATTCTACGAGACGTTTCTCCGCGGCCCGGGCGCTCTCGCGCAGAGTAGCAAAACGGGCGTCTTCCTTTTGACGGCTAGCGTCGAGGGCCCGCGAACGGTCACGCAATCGATCGCGCTGGCTGCGCCTATCGTAGACCTGTCTAAGCAGAGCCTCCGCGGGTTGCCGATTCGCGAACGCGGCTTCCAGACGTTCGACGACCGAACAACGGGCGTCGTAGTCACGCGCCGCCGTTTCCTCTACCGCGCAAATCTCTTCGAGCGCGGACTGCGTGGCTGCTCGCTGGCCCGCGATTTTCGAGAGCTCCTCGCGGTGCCAGGCGTTGCGTTCCTCCGCACGCTCAAGGTGACGCTGACCATCGTTCAGAGCGGCGGTGGTCTGCTTTGCTAGATCTTCGGCACTGCGAATCGCCACGAGAGTTTCGTTGAGGATCGCCGTCAGCGCGACCTCGGCCTCGCGCGCTTGCGCCAGGGACGCCGCGAGTCTTTCGCGGTCCGCCGTGAGGGTGGCCACTTGCTTTTCGGCCTCGCGGCGCTCGCGATACCGCGCGAGGGTTCCGCGACCGGTGACCGGCGCGCCGCCCGTTACAACGCCAGTGGCTCGGCTGAGGTCACCTTCCAGGGTGACGATCTGCAACGCGGGCGGGCAATCCTTCAAGAGCCGTCGCGCAACGCTCAGGGATTCCACGACAGCGGTCTGGCCAAGCAAGAACTCCGCGACGACGCGAAATCGACTGTCGACCTCAACCAGGTCTGCCGCCATACCGATAACGCCCGGACCGGCCAACTGGAGGTTGCGTCGGGACGATCGAAGCGTATCAAGCGGGAGAAACGTCGACCGCCCGGCGCCGGTCGACTTGAGAAAGGCGATTGCCGCTTCGGCGTCCGCCCAACGCTCGACGACGATGTCCTGGGCGTGACCACCCAGGGCGGTTTCGATTGCGAGTTCGTGATTCGCGGACGCGACGATGAGGCGGGCCACTACCCCGACGATTCCGGACAGTCGAGGACTGGAACCGCGGGTGGCCTGAAGAACCGCGCGGACGCCGGAGTAGTAACCGGTGCCGGCTTCCTCCACGGAACGCAAGGCGTCCGCGCGGGCGCTGACCGCCGCGAGTTCGCGGTCCACGGGGGCCATTTCGCGGGCCGCCGCCGTCGCTCTCGACCTCGCAGCGTCGACGTCCGCCACTTGGCGGTCACGTTGCTCAGTTAAGATTTCGATTCGCTTGCGTCGTTCAAGGACGGGCTCGTCTAGTGCGTTGACTTTCTGTCGTACCTCGATCGCGGCTCTCTGGAGGTCGGCTTGTCGCGCCTGGCCGGCCGTCAGGGCGGTTTCGATTTCAGCCAGGCGGCCTTCTAGCGTCCGTCGTCGATTGCTCGCGGCGCGGACCGTCGCCTCTCCCTCTGAAGCCAGCTTACGAGCGCGCCGCAGTTCGCCTTCGCGCTCGATGCGCTCGCTCTCCCAGGCTTCAATCTTCTGCTCCAACTCGGTCAATTCAGCGGTGACGATCGTCAGGGCATCCCGCGTTTCGCTTCGCTGGCGATCAATGTCGGCCAGCCCGCTGGTTTCTTCGACTAATTCCTGGCTTAGTCGCTCGACCTGTTCGGAGACTTCGTCGGCGCGCGTCTTCAGACTTGCCAAACGCTCGTCACAGAGTGCCAGACTTCGATCAATTTGGGATTGACGGGCGCGCGCCGACTCGAATTTGGCGCGATGTCCCGTGAGATCGGCGTCAATTCTGGCGATCGCGTGATCGGTCGCGATTCGTTGCTCATCTAGTTCGCGAAGCTGCCTCTCGTAGTGTTCGTACTGCGCCGTTAAGCGGGTTTGGTCTTCGAGAGCGCGCCGACGACGCCGCAACGGCGCGGCTAACAGGTGAGCGTACCACTGTCGGAGGTGCTCGTTCAGCTCATCAACGAGGTGGCAGCGCTCGTGAACCTGCGCGGCCTGTCGCGCGAGCAGTCGCTGTTGGGGCTCAAGTTCGGCTACCAAAGCAGCGATCCGGGTAAGATTTTCCCGGGTCGTAGCCAATCGGGCGCGAGCGTCGTCGAGACGGGCTTGGAGATGACCAATCGCGGCCGCCTGTTCGACCAGGACTCGTCGGTCTTCGGCTCGCAAGCTGAGCGCGGCATCGATGGCTCCCTGACCAACCAGGCCGAAACCGTCGAGCGCCAGGCCAACTTGACCCAATAGATCGGTCACATCGCGGAGGCGGGACCGTTCTTGGTTAACGTAATATTCGTTCTCCCCCGACCGATAGGCGCGTCGCGCCACGCTGAGCTCGGCGTACGGAAGGGAGAGAACCTGACCGTTCGGGCTGGAGATATCAAACTGGAGCTCGACTTCGGCCATCCCGGAGGGCGGCCGACTAATTCCACCGGCGAAAAGGACATCTTCGGTCTTCCGTCCACGGAGAGCGCGCAGGCTCTGTTCGCCAAGAACCCAGCGAAAGGCGTCAGCGAGATTGCTCTTGCCGCTGCCGTTAGGACCGACAACCGCGGTAATTCCCGGTTCGAACTCTAGTTGGGTGCGCCGGCTGAAGGACTTGAATCCGTGTAAGACAAGCGTCCGCAAATGCATTTTTAGGTTAACGGTCTCGGCCAGTTTTCCAGCGCCTGCGAGGCGGCCTTTTGCTCGGCCTCGCGCTTGTTGAACGCCTTGCCGGCGCCGAGGATTCGATCGCCGATACGTACCTCGACCACGAAAAATGGCCGGTGCCCGGGGCCGCTCATGGAAACCAGGTGGTAGGCCGGCGTCGCGTTCTGCTCTGCCTGGGCGACCTCTTGCAGGCGCGACTTGGCGTCGAGAACGTGTTGTTCCGCGGCGAGTCTGTCGACTTCCGGTCCCACGAATCGGTACACGAAGTCACGGGCAGCCGGCAGTCCCTGATCGAGAAACAGCGCGCCGATCACTGCTTCAAATGCCTGACTCAGTAATCGAACGCGCGTGCGCGCCCCGGCTTCGATTTCGCCTTTACTCAAGTAAAGGTAGTCTCCTAACTGGACCTCGCGAGCGAATTTTCCAAGGGTCTGGGCGCGGACGATCGCCGCGCGCGCGGCGGTGAGTTCGCCCTCACTCGCGTTGGGAAACCGTTCGAACAGGTAATCCGAGACGACTAACTCGAGCACCGCGTCGCCAAGATACTCTAGTCGCTCGTTTGATCCGAGTGGAAAGCTGGATACCTCGTTCAGATAGGAGCGATGGACCAGCGCCTGTTCGAGTAGTTGGGCGTTGAGAAAACGGAGGCCGAGCGCCCGCTCGGCGCGATTGACAACGATTCTTCCTCCCTTGGAGACGGCCGATCATTCCGATTGAGTTACCGGTCGGCGGCCCGCAGGACGAGGCAGGCATTCTGTCCGCCAAACCCGAGCGAGTTCGACAGGACCGTCCTGACGCGGGCAAGGCGGGCGCTCCCCGGAACAAAATCCAGGTCACAGTAGGGATCCGGATGATCAAGGTTGATGGTGGGTGGGATCACGCCATTTGCGATTACCAGCGCCGCGATCACCGCCTCCACGGATCCGGCGGCGCCGAGTAGGTGCCCGGTCATGGACTTTGTCGAACTGATCGGAACTCGGTAGGCGTCTTCCCCAAATACGGCCTTGATCGCTTGAGTTTCCGCCCGGTCGTTCAACTGGGTTGATGTTCCATGGGCATTGATATAGTCAACATCGGACGGGCGGATGCCCGCATCGTCGAGGGCAAGTTTCATCGCCTTTGCCGCGCCGCTGCCATGCTCCGGCGGTGCGGTAACGTGGCTTGCGTCCGCGGTGGCTCCATAGCCGATCAACTCGGCATAAATCCGCGCGCCGCGAGCCTGGGCGTGCTCCAAATTCTCAAGAAGGACAATCCCCGCCGCTTCCGCGGGAACAAAGCCATCGCGGTCGCGATCGAACGGCCGGCTGGCGTGCTCCGGATCGTCGTTCCGGGTTGAGAGCGCGTGCATTGCGTTGAAAGCTGCCACGACAATGGGAATTACCGAGGCGTCCGACCCACCGGCGAGCATCGCGGTCGCCCGTCCGTGGCGGATCATCTCACCGGCTTCGCCAATCGTATGGGCTCCGGTCGCGCAGGCCGAAGCGATGCAGAACGTCGGCCCCCGGAGGCCAAAGTGGATGGAGACGTGACCGGCCGCCATGTTTGGTGTCATCATGGTCGTTAAGAACGGGCTGAGTCTGCTCGGCCCCTTCTCGAAAAACACCTGGAATTGTTGCGCCAGGGTCTCGATGCCGCCAATGCCGGTGCCGATTAGCACCCCAACTCGGTCAGCGATTTCCGGCGATATCTTGAACCCGGCATCGTCGAGCGCCTGCTGGGACGCTGCGATGGCGAGTTGACTGTATCGGTCGAGCCGCCGCGCCTCCTTGCGGTCAAGAAAGTTGGTGGGATCGAAGCCCTTGAGTTCGCCGGCGATCCGGGTATCGAATCCGGTAGGATCCCATCGCTGAATTGGCCCGATGCCGGAACGTCCTTCGATGAGGCCTTTCCAGCTTGAAAGAACGTCGAGACCGAGTGGAGTAAGTAGCCCGACCCCAGTCACCGCAACGCGCGCAGCCACGCAAAACCTCCGACTACGACCGCTTAGCGGTCTACCCACCGTAATGAGATTCCTGGGTATTATAGCGAACGGATGGGGCGAAGCAAGCCGCGGGACCTTCGGTGGAACGCGGTGGTAAACCGCATCGGGAAGCCAATTCAGGTATAATTCGGGTCCGGAGGCGAGCCAAGGTGTATCCTCACGTCACTGCGGAGCCGGTCGCCCGGCTCATCGACGAGTTCAACAAATTGCCCGGCATTGGCCCTAAGACGGCTCAGCGACTGACCTACTTTCTCCTGCGGGCGCCCACCGAACAAGCGCACGCGCTTGCCGAAGCGCTCGTTCGAATGAAGGAACGCACCGTCTTTTGCTCGACGTGCTTTAACATCACCGAAGAAGACCCTTGTTCGCTCTGCCAGAGTCCGACCCGCGAACGGCAGTCAATCTGTGTCGTCGAAGAGCCGATGGACGTTTTGGCTCTCGAACGGACGCGTGCATTCAAGGGACTGTACCACGTTCTTCATGGGGCCATTTCGCCGGTTGATGGGATTGGACCGGAGGATTTGCGGATTCGCGAGCTGCTTGGGCGCGTGCGCGCCGGGGAGGTCGTGGAAGTTGTCCTGGCAACAAATCCAAACCTCGAGGGAGAAGCCACCGCGATGTACCTGCACGGCCTATTCCGGCCCCTCGGGATTCGGGTGACTCGACTGGCGCGGGGATTACCGGTCGGTGGAGACCTCGAATACGCCGACGAAGTGACGTTGGCGCGCGCTCTGGAAGGGCGCCGAGAAATGTAGATTGACTTTTCGAACTGGCGAAGGTATAGTAAGGAATGTCGCGCCGAAAAAGCGGTAGGCGACGGGACGTTACCAAGTGAAGAGTGACAGGAAGCGGACCAACGTTGAAGTGAAGGCATCTTGATCTTCCGCGAGGGGGAGAGGGATGTTGGATAGAAGCTAAGGAATTAAACGGAGAGTTTGATCCTGGCTCAGGATAAACGCTGGCGGCGTGCCTTAAGCATGCAAGTCGCACGGACCGAAAGGTGAGTGGCGGACGGCTGAGGAAGACAGGAG